>Ga0209467_1000016_pt1 | contig 380801 bp, 280 predicted proteins | sample Higcelwee11metaG_FD_187175 | JGI IMG/M metagenome (GOLD analysis project Ga0209467, IMG submission 187175) | Freshwater pond sediment microbial communities from the University of Edinburgh, under environmental carbon perturbations - High... | ecosystem: Environmental > Aquatic > Freshwater >... | reverse complement strand
GGCGGGGCGGTGCGCTCCTCCGGCGGCGGCTTCGGCGGCGCCTCGCAAGGCGGGGCGGTGCGCTCCTCCGGCGGCGGCTTCGGCGGCGCCTCGCAAGGCGGCATGAGTCGCCAAGGCGGCGGCATGCAGCAGGGCGGCGGCTTCGGTGGAGGCGGCCACGGCGGCCGCTAACAGTCCAGCGACTCCAGAGCGCTCCGGCAACCGCCGGGGCGTTCTTTTTTTAGCCAGGACACCGCAAGCCCGCAGGAAAAAACGAGCTCCTCCTGTTGAAAAAACGCCGGGGCATGGTTGATTAAGGGCATCCGCTTTTGACAAAGTATATGGCAGGTTTATGTTCGTTTTCATCATCCGCAGAGCGATTGAGACCATACCGGTGCTTTGGTTCGTCGCCACCCTCACGTTTTTCATGGTGCGCCTGGCCCCCGGCGGGCCGTTCAGCGCCGAGCGGCACGTCTCGCCCGAGACACTCGCCAGTCTCAACCAGCACTACGGGCTGGACAAACCGCTCGTCCAACAATACTTCACCTATCTGGGCAAAGTGGTCAAAGGCGACCTCGGCCCGTCGTTCGCTTACCGCAACCGAACGGTGAACGAGATCATCGCCGCCAAATTTCCGGTGTCCTTGCAATTGGGGCTTCTGGCCATGGCCTTCGCTTTAGTGGCCGGGGTGACAGCCGGGACGCTCGCCGCCACCAAAAGCAACTGCCCCCGCGACTACGTGCCCATGTCCCTGGCGATGCTGGGCATCTGCCTGCCCTCCTTCGTGCTGGGGCCTTGCCTCGTCTGGCTCTTCGCCTTGAAGCTGGGCTGGGTCAACGTCCTGGGCTGGGAGACCTTGGGCGACATGGTCTTGCCGACCTTGACGCTCGGCGCCCTCTACGCCGCCAACATCGCCCGCCTGGCCCGCGGCGGCATGTTGGAGGTCATGTCCATGGACTTCATCCGCGTCGCCCGCGCCAAAGGGGTGCCGGAATGGAAGATCGCCGTCAAGCACGCCCTGCGCGGCGGGATGTTGCCGGTGGTGTCCTACCTCGGCCCGGCGGTGGCGGGCGTGGTCACCGGCTCCTTCGTGGTCGAGACCATCTTCCAGATCCCCGGACTAGGCCGCGAGTTCATCCAGGCCGCCCTCAACCGCGACTACACCATGATCATGGGCACGGTGCTCTTCTACGCCGTGTTGATCGTCGTCTGTAACACCGTGGTCGACATCCTGCAAGTGGCGCTCGACCCCAGGCTCTCATTCAAGGACAAGGCATGAACGACGACTTCGCGGCGTTGGACAAGGCGGAGAAGGGCAGCTCGCTCTGGCGGGACGGCTGGCGGCGGCTGCGCCGCAACAAGCTGGCGATGGCCGGAATGGTGGTCGTCGCGGTCGTGGCGGCGATGTCGCTGGCGGCCCCCTACCTCTCGTCGCACGCCTATGCCGACCAGAACCTCGACCTTGGCGCCGTCGGACCGTCGCTGCAACACCTCTGCGGCACCGACACCTTGGGCCGCGACCTCTTCGTACGGTTGCTTTACGGCGGCCGCGTCTCGCTGGGGGTGGGGCTCTGCGCCACGCTGGTCTCGCTGACCATCGGGGTGGCCTACGGCTCGATCTCCGGCTACGCCGGGGGGCGCGCCGACATGGTGATGATGCGCTTGGTGGACGCCCTCTACGCCGTGCCGTTCACGATGTTGGTGATCATCCTGATGGTGATGTTCGGACGTAACTTCATCCTGATCTTCGTGGCGATCGGGGCGATCGAATGGCTGACCATGGCGCGCATCGCCCGTGGCCAGGCGATGTCGCTGAAACACAAGGAGTTCATCGAGGCGGCGCGGGCGATGGGGGTGCCGCCCTGGGCGATCGTCTGGCGGCACATCGTGCCGAACGCCCTGGGAGTGATCATCGTCTACGCCACGTTGACGGTGCCGCGGGTGATCATGCTGGAGGCCTTCCTAAGCTTCCTAGGGTTGGGGGTGCAAGCTCCGATGTGTTCCTGGGGCACCTTGGTGGGCGAAGGAGCCATGGAGATGGAGCAGTATCCCTGGATGCTGTTCTTCCCGGCGATGTTCTTCTCGGCGACCTTGTTCTCGCTGAATTTCCTGGGCGACGGCCTCCGCGACGCCTTCGACCCCAAGGCCGCCAAGAACTGATACCATTTCGCATAGCCCCCCGTTTCTTGGGGGGCTATGCTCCCCGTTCAGACCTTCAAGCGCTTACCCCAGTAAGGCTCCAGCCAGGGACGTTCCAGTTCCAGCAGCCGATTGAAACATTCCCGGATTTTCGCCGGGGTGGCGCTCGCCGCCGTTAACGGGTCGATCATACAGGCCAGCAGCGCCTTCTCGACATCAAGCTCCAGGAACGCGTCGCTGGCGAGCGTCTGCATGTCGGCCATCCCCCGGCAGAGGGCCGCGAGATGCAACGGCAGGGCTCCGACCCGCTGGGGGTGGACTCCCAGCCCGTCGGCGGCGCAACAGACCTCCACGCAAGTCTCCCGCGTGAAATTGTCGATCAAGCCGTCGTTCATCACATTGACGTTCATCCGATGGACGGTGTCCGTCTCCAACGAGTGGATGATGTGGACTCCATACTCATGGGAACGTATGACGTCGAGCTCTTTGCGTCCGTCTAGCTGCATCATGAGGTCGGAGTCCCCATGCCAGCGCTGGGCGACTTTCGGAGGCTCCGCGGCGGGCTCGCTCCGCTTCAGCAACAAGCGCTCGCGGTCGGCCGTCCGGGAAAAGTAAGGCAGGTATTCGGAACAGTGCGGCGAGGACTCGGTCGTCCAATAGCCGAGCGAGCGGAGCAGCTCGAACTGCACTGGCCGTTCCTTCCACCGCTCCTCATCGTCGCCGGAGCGGCGCAAATCCGGATAGGCGTCGCGCCCGTCAAGATACTCAAGACGCAGAAACCAATCCATATGGTTGATGCCCGCAGCCTGGTAGCGCAGCGACTTGTGCGACGGCAGTCCCAGCCAGCGGGCGATATCGCGGATGCCGTATTGGATGTTGTGACAGAGGCCGAGGACATGAATCTCCGGGCAAGCCTTGCTGACGATCCGGGTGAGCATCGACATCGGGTTGACGTAGTTGAGCAGCCAGGCGCCAGGGCAACGCCGCTCCATGTCCTTGCCAATGGCGAGCAGCTCCGGCGCGGTGCGCATCGTCCGCAACACCCCGCCTATCCCCACGGTGTCGCCAACCGACTGCTGGACGCCATATTCGTTGGGGACGCAAATCTCATAGTGGTAGGGGACGCCCACGTAACCAGGCCCGCCCTGCGAGAAGGCGGTTATCACATAGTCGGCCCCGTCCAGGGAACCGTCGCGCCAGTCCAACGTCCCGCTGACCCGCCCCGTCCCCCGCCAATGCTCAATCTGCTTCTTGGCGTACGCCAGCACCGGGTCGAGGTGCTCGGAGGCGATGTCCGCGAGGACCAGCTCGCAGCCACGAAGTTCCGGGAACGACATCAAATCCACGATGGTCTTGGCACCAAATTGACTTCCAGCCCCGATGAACACGACTTTCATCCGACAACTCCTTGTTGGTCTTGACTCTCCACTACAATAAGTCGCCGCCGCGCTTGCGACAATATAAACTAAATGCTAATATTATAACAAACATGATATCATACAGGATAAAATGGACACCTACTGGCTGTTAAAAATCTCGCCCTGCCTCCGCTTCGCGGGCGACTCCCCTACCCCGAGCCACTGGCTCGAGACCCTGCGCGTCATCTACGAGAACGACCTCACGATCTTCGACGGCTGCGACTGCGAAGTGGAGATCGAGGGCGAGAAGCACGCCTGCCCCGCTGGCAGCTTCCTGATCATCCCTCCCGCCCAACGGCACCTCAGCAGGGAGCTCTCGGGACGAACGGGACGCCGTTACTGGGCGCATTTCGACTGGGTCTACGCGGGCGACCCCGCCGAACGTCCGACGGCCAGCTACTTCCCGGCGGAGCCAGACAGCTCGAAATTCACCCGTGTCCCCGACTTCGTCCCGCAAGAGGTGCTGCATGGGAATGTACGCTCGATGCGGAACGCCCTAGAGCTTTTCCGTCGGCTCCAGGAGCTTTCCTACTCCAGCTCCCGCCGGGAGTGGCTGCAAAGCCGGAGCTGTCTGCTGGAACTGCTGCTCGACCTGCTGACGCCCGACGACGCCGGGCCCGTCGGCAAGTCGTCGCGTTCCAGGACGGCCTCCCAGACCCGCGCCGTCCTGGCGGAACTGGCCTCGCTCCCGGCGCGGGAGCAACCCTCCCTCCAAGCGGCGCTCGCGGAAGCGGGGCCGAGTTACGCCCATCAATGCCGGGTCTTCAAGGAGCAATATGGGATATCGCCCCTGCAATACGTCGCGGAGCTGCGCATGACGCGCGTCAAGTCGCTGCTGCGGGACACCAGCCTGGGCGTCTCGCAGATCGCAGACATGGAGGGCTTCGACAACCTGGCCTACTTCTCCGAGCTGTTCCGCAAGCATGCGGGCATGACGCCCTCAGCCTTCCGCCAAGCGCAACGCTCCGGCAAATAGCATAGGCCAGCTGTCCTGATCATGAAGCCCAAGCGGATCTCAGTTGCCGCTCGCGTTGTAGAGAGCCCGCCCTTTGTCACGATCAAAAACCACAGTCGTCCCACCACCGTTGGGATATCTTTTGCTGTAGATCAAGGCGCGCGGCACCATGTCGCCCATGCGGTTTGTGGATGAGGCGTCATGAAGGCCAAGCAGATCAAGCGACAAGCTAGCGGCGTAATTAGTCGCCTCTCTCAACTGCCATTCTTGTGCCGCGGCATAGGCGCGGAAGGACTCCTCGGAGATTCGAAAGTCCGCGACGTGATGCCACCATATGAAATCATCCTTCGCATAATAATGGATGTCAGACGCGGCCGCAGGCAACCATTCCACCGCCGCCACATGATGCCCCGCTTTCGGGGGCTTGGGAGCGGTGGCAAAGAAGAAAGCGGCGATCACCCCGACGAATACGAGAAACCCTAGCGTGGCGAACGAACTAATGACGGACACTAATGTTTTGTGGCGCAAGCTGTCCTCCATAGCCTGGCCGCCGGACGTTCTCGCGTCCGGCGGCCAGCAAAGGGATCAAAGCTCCCGGCGGCCGAGGCAGCTGAGGACGGCTTTGATCGAGGCGATGGCGATGTCGGAGTCCAACCCGGCGCCCCAGACGGCCTTGCCGTCGAAGTCCAGGCAGATGTAGCAGACCGCCTTGGCGTCCGATCCTGACTTCAAGGCGTGCTCGTCGTAGGACCTCAACGTGAAGGCCACGTTGAAGGCTTTCTTCACGCCGTTGGCGAAGGCGTTGAGCGGGCCGTTGCCCTTCTCCTTGAAGGGGACCAGCTTGTCGCCCACCTTGATGACGGCGCTGACGGAAACCTGCCGCTTCTCCTCCTCGGTGGAGTCCTCGCGGTAGGCGTCCTTCACAATCCGGAACTCTTGCAGCTTGTACGGCGGATCCAGGAGGTACTCCTTGTCGAAGGAGCTCTTGATCTCGGCGGCGGAGAGCTCGACGCCCTTGCTGTCGGCGATCTTCTGGACGGAATCGGCGAAATCCGGCCACATGGCCTTGGGCAGGCGGTAGCCGAACTCCGAGCTCATGATGAAGGCGATGCCGCCCTTGCCCGACTGGCTGTTGATCCGGATGATCGGCTCGTACTGGCGGCCGACGTCGGCGGGGTCGATAGGGAGGTAGGGGACGTCCCAGAACGGACGGCTGCCCGCCCTCCAACAGGTAAGCCCCTTGTTGATGGCGTCCTGATGCGAGCCCGAGAAGGCGGTGTAGACCAAGTCGCCAGCGTAGGGGTGGCGGGGGTGGACCTCCATGCCAGTGCATTTCTCGTAGGTGTCGACCAGGCCGCGGATGTCGTTGAAATCAAGCTTGGGGTCGACGCCGCGGGAGAAGAGGTTCATGGCCATGGCCATGATGTCGAGGTTGCCGGTGCGCTCGCCATTGCCGAAGAGGGTGCCCTCGACGCGGTCGGCCCCGGCCATGACGCCCAGCTCGGCGGCGGCGATGGCGGTGCCGCGGTCGTTGTGGGTGTGCAAACTGACGATGGCGGAACCGCGGTCCTTCAAGCGGCCGCAGAACCACTCGATCTGGTCGGCGTAGACGTTGGGGGTGGTCATCTCGACGGTGGCCGGAAGATTGAGGATGACGGGGTTGGCCGCCGAGGCGCCCAGGGCCTCCAGGACGGCCTCGCAGACCTCCAAGGCGTAGTCCATCTCGGTGCCGGTGAAGCTCTCCGGGGAGTACTCGACGCGCAATCCAGGGCGGTTCTCCTCGTCGATGAGGCGCTTGATCAGCTTGGCGCCGTCGACGGCGATGGCCTTGACCTGCGCCTTGTCCTTGTTGAAGACCATCTCGCGCTGGGCGGCGGAGGTGGAGTTGTAAATATGGACGATGGCCCGCTTGACGCCCTTGATGGCCTCGAAGGTCTTGCGGATGAGGTGCTCCCGCGCCTGGACGAGCACCTGGACGGTGACGTCCTCGGGGATGAGGCCGCCGTCGATGAGCTTCCTGGCGAACTCGAACTCCACCGCGGAGGCGGAGGGAAAACCGATCTCGATCTCCTTGAAGCCCACTTTCACGAGGGTGGAGAACAGCTCGGTCTTGGCTTCGAGGCCCATGGGCACGCTGAGCGCCTGGTTGCCGTCGCGGAGGTCCACGCTGCACCACACGGGGGCGGCGGTGATCACTTTGTCCGGCCACTGTCGGCCGCGCAGGCCCATCGCCGGATAGGGTTGGTACTTGCCGAAATTCATGCTTTTCATAATGTCTCCCCTGTCACCATTCTGTTGGAATGGTCAAACGCAAAAAAACTTGTATGGCGACAACACTGGCGCCGGACGTGACAACGCTCTAGTTTTTATCCGGGGTCTGAGGCGCGAGGGGGTTGTTCTCCGCTCGGAGCATAATGACTGGACTCGGGTGAACGATTGAGAAACGCTCAAACAGCCGCGGCCACTTGCCTCAGACCCCCGCTAAGGGCGAGAAGCATAAGCCGCAACAACGAACCTTTGAAGCATAGTCTCATTATCATCACCAAGCCATTTAGGTTGCCAGGACTAGAAATTAGCGCCAAAAAGACGTTATGTCAAGCCGCTGACGGCCAAAATAACCCGTGGCTACAGGCCGAACTGGCGGGGCAGCCACAGCGACAACGCCGGAAACAACGAGATGACCAGCAACGCCAGCATCCCCGCGGCCACGAACGGGACGATCTCCTTGGCGACGGCGTCGGGGCTGGAACCGGAGACGCTCGCCACCGTGAACAAATTCACCCCCACCGGCGGGGTGGTCTGGCCGATCGCCAGCGCCGTGATGAAGATCACCCCGAACCACACCGGATCGACTCCGAAGGCGTCCATCACCGGCAGCAACACCGGGATCAACAAATAGGAGATCGAGATGGCGTCCAGGAACATCCCCAGGAGCAACAGCAGGACGTTGACCAGCAAGATCGCCACGATGGCGTTCGGGGACAGCGCCAGCAACGCCTTGGCCATGGCGTCTATCAGCCCGGTGGTGGACACCGCCAGCGAGAACAGCCCGGCGAAGACCACGATGAACATGATGCTGGAGCTAGTCGCCGCGGCGTCCACCATCATGGGCGTCAGGTCGGCGAACTTGACCGTGCGGTACAGCGCCATCGAGATGAACAAACTGTAGAAGACCGCCACCACCGCCGCCTCCGTCGGGGTGAACGCCCCGGAGTAGATACCGCCGAGGATGATCGCCGGGGCCAGCAGCGCGGGGAACGCCTTGACGAAGGCCACGCCAATCTCTTTGGCCGAGCCGCGGCGCCGCGTCCCGCGGTAACCGCGCCGCAGCGACACGAGCCAAGCCACCAGAGCCAGCAACGCCCCCATGAACAAGCCTGGCAGCACCCCCGCCATGAACAACGCCGGGACGGACGTCCGGGTGATGTTGCCGTAGATGATGAACGCGATGCTCGGCGGGATGATTATGGAGAGGTCGGCGGCGTTGGCCACCACCGCCGCCGCGAACGGCTTGCCGTAGCCATGCCGAACCATCGGGGCGATCAGGATCATCCCCACCGCGGCGGCGGTCGCCGGGCCCGAGCCGGATATCGCCCCCCAGAACATGCAGGTCAACACCGCCACCACCGCCATCCCGCCGCCGAAGTCGCCGATGAGCAGCTCCAGCAACTGGGCGATCTTCTCCGCCAGCCGCGCCCGCTGCAAGATCACCCCCGCCAGCACGAAGAACGGTATCGCCAGCAACGGCACCGAGGCGATGCCGTTATAGAAGCCCGTCCCGACCAGACCGAAACTCGATTGGTCGAAGAGGAAGATGGCGCCCATGCCCGTCACCCCCAACGCCACGCCGATCGGCGCCCCGACCAGGGTCAGCAGCAGAAACACAACCAGTATGAACGCGATTTCCATAGTGGCGGCTACGCTCCCGCCCTGGTCGAACGATAGATGCCGACGAAAACCGCGGGGGACAGCGCCACCACCCCGGCGTAGTAGATCCAGACGGGTAGCCCCAGGGCGTCGGAAGTGGCGTGGAACAAGGTGACGTCCTGGTGGATGAGCTTGAGCATCATGACGTCCACCACCACGAAGAGGGCGGCGCCGAGAGCCGCCGAGACGATGACGACCACCCGCCGCGCCCGCTCCGGGAAGAGGTTGTTTAGCGTGACCATCCCCAGATGCCCGCCGCGCTCGAAAGCGATCCCCGTGCCCAGCACCGTGAGCCACACGAAGAGGTTGACCGTCAGCTCCTCCGTGAACGCCAGGGAGTAGCCGAACAGGTAGCGCCCCAGGAAGTTGACGAAGGACACCAACGCCATGGCGGCGAAAATCATCGCGGTGAGCCAATGGCTAAGACGGAATTTCATGCGCGTTCACCCTACCAACAATTTGCGGAACTCGGTCGGCGACATCCCGAACCCCCGTTTGAACTGTTTCGCGAAATAGGCGCCGTCCATGAAACCAGTCTCCTCGGCGATCGCGGCGACGCTCATCGCGGTGCCCGCGAGCAGCCGTTTCGAGCGGCTCAGCCTGATGCCCAGCAGATAGTCGACCGGACTCTTCCCCGTCGTCTTGTGGAATATCCGATGGAAGCTCCGCTCGGAACAGCCCGCGATCTTCGCGAGCTCCTTGACCGTGATCTTCCGTCCATGGCTCCGCTCCATGTGGCCAAGGACCTTGTCGAGGTTGTGCTCGCCGCCGGAGTCCTTGCCGAACTCCTTCCGGGAGAGGAACGCGGCCAGCTCCAGCAGCGCCGCCAGACAAACCGTTTTATAGCCGGGCGCCTTGGCGCTCAACTCGTCTTTCATCTTTCCGACCAGCCGCCCCAGATAAGCCATCTCGCCCGGCTCCAGCGCGGAGAACTCATAGTGGGGACTGCTGGCGCGGTCGCCGCGAGGCAGCAGGAACAACGCATGAAAGCCCGGGAGATGCCGCAAATCCGAGTGGACGGAGTCCAGCAGCGAGAGGTCGAAGGTGACGTTTTTCAGCATGAAGTTCCTCACCTCCTCGTAGCCGTGCCGGACGCCTTTGGGGATGACCACCACGTCGCCGGTCGAAACCGGGCGGCGGGTGTTCCTCGTCGTGTGGACGGCGCTTCCGCTCTCTACCAAGGCGATCTCGACGAAATCATGGGAATGCAACGCGTGGTCGCAGGGCATATCGGTGAGCTGCACGCCTAGCGGAAAGTCTCCGTCGACACACCAGGCGAGCTCATATCTCCGTGTCCTCGTGATCTCTTTCATGGCGAATATGGCACGATGCTTTTCAAGATTGGCAGGATAATCATGGAACCGTCCGCTCCTTTGTCCTATACTATACATGAGCGCGGCCAACGCCGCAAGCGACAGACCACTGCGGAGAGAAGTAAATGAATGCACTTGGCGACATGGGGAAAAACACTGCGGCGTATCAAGTGGAGTCCGGCGGCTGCCGCCTGGCGTTTGATCCGGCGAACGGGGCGGTCTCCGGACTGAGCTTCAAAGGGGTGGAGATGCTCGCCCCCGCCGCCGAGGCGTTCACGGCGCAATTGTTGGGCCCAGACGGGGAGAAGGCGCCCGTCAAGTCGACGGAGTTCGCCTGTTTCAAGTTCGGCGCGGGACTGCTTTCCTATTCCGCCCATCCGGTGTTCCTGGAGTTGCGGGTCGAGATCGCCTGGCGCGCCGAAGGCGGCTTCTTTTATTTCCGCCCGGCGGTCCATGGCGTGCCGGAGAGCCATATCCTGGAGTGGATCGACGCCCCGCAAGTGGTCGTCCCTGGCGGGGGGCGGTTGTTCTTCCCGTCCGGCGAGGGATTCATCGTCACCGAACCCTGGCGGCGGGAGGACGGGGCGTACAGCAAGTACCATCCCCTTGAGTTCGCGAAACGGGGCAGCGACTATGGCGGGCTCTACCCTGGCATTTGCCAGATGCAGTTTCTGGCGTTCCACACGGACGCGGGGAGCGTTTACTTCGGAGCGCACGATCCGACGCACGGGACGAAGGGGGTGGAATACGCCCCCGAAACCGGGGGACGGACGCGCCTCTCCCTCCAGACCTTCTGCTCCGGGGTCCGGGACTATGTCTCCGGCTTCGAGTATGTCCTGGGGGGCTTCGACGGGGACTGGATGGACGCCTGCGAAATTTACCGGGGCTGGCTCCCCGTCCCGAAGGCTCATCCGGCGGGTCCCGCCTGGCTGGAGGAGTCGCCGGTCGTCCTCATCTATCCGGTCAGGGGACGGGGCTGCGACAAGGGGACGCTGGAGCCGAACGAGTATTTCCCGTATGTCAACGTCATGCCTTTCGCGCGCCGCTACGCCGAGGCCTTCGGCTGTAAGGTCATGGCGCTGCTGATGCATTGGGAAGGGACGGCCCCCTGGGCTCCGCCCTACGTCTGGCCGCCCTTCGGGGGTGAGGACGCCTTGGCGGAGCTCCGGGACCAGCTCCACGCCGAAGGCCACCTGCTCGGCCTCTACTGTTCCGGCAGCGCCTGGACCCAGACCAGCTCCATCACCGACTACTCCCGCGAGGAGCAATTCGAGCGCGAAGGCTTGGAACGGTACATGACGCGCGGCCCGAAGGGCGAGATCGAGGCGTCCATCTGCAACGGCGAGCAATCCCAACGGCTTGGCTACGACATGTGCCTGTCCGAGGATTGGCCCCGCCGCACCGTGAAGAACGAGATCATGAAACTCGCCGACTTCGGCGTGGACTACGCCCAGTTCTTCGACCAAAACCTGGGCGGGGCGTTCCATCTCTGCTATTCCCGGGAGCACCACCACCCGCCAGCCCCCGGCGCTTGGCAGGTGGAGACGATGCGGAGCCTGTTGGCCGAGATCCACGGGGAACTCCGGGCGCGCGGCAGCCAGATGGCCCTAGGCTGCGAGGCCGCCGCCGCCGACCCTTACGTGGAACACCTGTCCTTCAACGACGCCCGTCCAACCTTCGCTTACGGTCGAGGCATGCCCGTCCCCGCCCATTCCTTCGTCCATCATGAGCGGGCCAGCAACTTCATGGGCAACCAGTGCGGCGCCGCCGACGCCATAGAACTGCTGGAGTCCCCTGAGAACCTCCTCTACCGGGTGGCCTACGCCTTCAACGCCGGCGACTTCCTGTCCGCCGTTCTCAAGGGCAACGGACAGATCCATTGGGGCTGGGGCGCCAGTTGGGACTTCCCGGCCCCGGAGCAAAGCGGCGTTGTCGAGCTTATCCGCAACCTCAACGGCTTCAGGCTGCGATACCCGGAGTTCCTCCGCCATGGCAAGATGCTCAAGCCAACGCGCCCGGTCTCCGGCGGCAAGTGGCCGCTGCGGCTGAAAGGTGGCCGGACCGAGATCTTGGACTCGTTCCTGCATTCCAGTTGGGAGGCGGCGGACGGGAGGATAGCGCAAGTCATAACCAATTTCCTGCCGAGGCGGCAGACGTTGCGCCGCGGAGATGAGGATATCGTTTTGGAACCGTTGTCGGCAAAGTTGATGGAGGAGTGATATGACAAGACGCATGACAGGAAGTTTCCTGCGGAGGACATTCTCGCTGATTGAGCTGCTGGTGGTGATCGCAATCATCGCAATCCTTGCGGCCTTGCTGCTGCCGGCGCTGGCGAAGGCCAGGGGGTACGCCTTGCGCCTCGCCTGCTCCAACAACCTCAAGCAGCTCGGGGTGGGCTTGCACCTCTACGTCCAGACCTATGACGACTACTTGCCGACCTTCGACTATTACGACGGCATGTCACGGTTTTGGTACACCAACATTTGGAGCATGATCAGCGATGACGCCAACAACTTCGGCGACTTTAACAACACGTCGCGTCCCAAGCTTTTCGCTTGCCCCGCCGTGAAGTCGCCAAGTTGGGCTCCGCAAGACCTCTCCTATGGCTACAACGGCGCGCTTGGGGGTTTCAACTATCTAAAGCCCAAGGTCTATGCCTACCGCATGGGCATGTTGCGCCGCCCGTCGGAGCTCATCGCCTTGGCCGACAGCGACGGCGACCGCTCCGAAGACTACCGTATCAGCTACTACTGCTGGCTGGTGGGCGATCGGCATGGCGGAGGCTCACCGATTGTCTATGTCGACGGGCATGCCCAATGGTCTAGACGCAAGGATGTCAGCTCCGTCGGCGCAGTCCCGGGGGTCTACGGGGCGGCGACCACCGCGCTCAACCAGATGTGGGGCAGTAACGGTTGGATAACCCAATAAATGAAAGGACGCACAATGACTGGATTCAAGATAACGGCGCTTTGCGCCAGCCTCATGTTGCTAAGTTCATGCGAGACCACCGAGAAGCTGGCGGCACAGCCGGACGTTCTCAACCTCGCGTTCAAAGGGGCAAACTCGATGGCTGGCTGGAGCAAGACCGCCACGCTTGAGGCCAACCCCAAAGAGGAATGGCTGGAACTCAAAGGCAATGGCTGGGACTCCAAGATGTTCCGGCCCCTCGACCTCCAACCCGGCTACTACCTGCTCTCCACCACCGGCAAGGGTGCGTGCCTCCACGTCAAGCTGGCGACCTCCCTCAGCAATCCCCAATCCCTCTTCGACATGAACCTCTCCCGCGATGACTGGCGCAGCGACTGGCGCCCCTTTATCATCGACAAACCGACGAAGGCGTTCTTGGTGGTGCACCTGGAGGCGCCGGGCAAAGCCGAGGCGATGCTGAAGCAAATCAAGATCGAGAAGTCCACCCCGCCGCCGGAGGAGACTGGCATCCCCTCGGTGGCGGAGCTGGAACGGCAACGGCCCAGCCCGGAAATGGTGAGGGGCTGCAACTTCCATGGCGGCCCGGAGCAAAGTTTCATCGACCTGCGCTCCTGGAACGCCAATGTCGCAAGACGCCATATGCATCTGAAGCCCTACCGCTATGTCGATGGCGTCGCCGAATACGAGCCTGGCTGGGAAGACCAGCTGACGGAGCTTGAAAGCACCTTGGAGAAGGCCAGGAAAAGCGGCCTGAAATTCGTGTTGACCACCGGGGCCGGATCCTTCCACAACAAGGATGGACATTGGGACAACCCCAAACTGCCCGACGTGGTGGCGCATGTCTGGAAGGGCGTCGCCCAACGCCTGTTGCCCTACCGCGACGTCATCTATGGCTACGACCTCTACAACGAGCCTCTCGACTGGGATCAGATGCCCCAGGCGCCAAAACAATGGCGGGACATCGCCAAACAAGCCATCAAAGCCATCCGCGGCGTCGACAAAGAGACTTGGATCGTCTACGAGACCGGCCCCGGCGGCCTCTCCTGGGGCTACGCCGACATGAAACCGCTCCCGGACAGCCGTGTCATCTACAGCGTGCATTTTTACAGCCCGCACGAGTTCACCCACCAAGGGGTCATGGACATCAAGAACACCGACTTGGCGGAGGTGAAGGCCAAGCTGAACGTCCACTATCCAGGCGTGGTCAACGGCCTCCTCTGGAACAAGGCGCAGATCAAGAAAGACTTGGCGTCGGCGCGGCAGTTCCAGCTCAAATACCATGTCCCGATGCTCGTCGGGGAGTTCAGCGTCATCCGCTGGGCGCCCAAGGACGACGCAGTTCAATACCTCAAGGACTTGATCGACATTTTCGAGGAGTACCACTGGTCCTGGATGTACCACGGCTTCCGTGAGTACCAAGGCTGGAGCTTGGAGCACGACGAAAATTATCCCGTCAAGGATGTGCACCTCTTGGCGCCAGTCGAGACCGAGCGGGCAAAAGTGATCAAAGCCGGGCTTGCGAGAAACCTGTTACTTTCACGATGAGCGTTTGGAGCATAGCGGCGAGTCACACCTCGTAGCGATAACACGACGGAGCCGGTCGACGCCCGCTTCGACCTGTCGGAGCTCAAAGGCTCCACCGCCGAGGCGCTGTTCGAGGGCCGGGCGCTGGAAATCAAGCGAAGCGTCCTCGCCGACAAGTTCGAAGGCTACCAGCGCCACGTCTACGTCATCGACACGGGACGCTCGCTCTTCGGTTCGCTGGTCCCTTGGTGAAGCGGGGCGGGTTTCAGGCCTGAAGGTAGTAACCCGCACCCTTTTGATTGATTAAGCATAGAACCTTAATCGTTTTAAGGAAGCACAATTCTTTTCAATCGGTTATTATGGCTACATGACTTAACGACAAGGATCTGTAGCCATGACCAAATTTCTATGCCCGCTGGCCTTGCTGCTGACGGCGGCGGCTTGCCATGGCGGCGAGCCGTCGCCACCCGACGCGATGCTGGCCGCCTACGCCGACATGCAATACCCCCAGGCCTGCAAGCTGGCGGCGCGACACCCGGAGCTGCCGGAGGCCCGGCTGGTCAAGGCGCTCTGCGCCGTGTTCGACCGGCGCAAACAGGACCTCGACGCCGGAATGCCCGAGCTCCAACGCCTTTACGCCGACCCGAGCCTGAAGCCCGCGTTGCGGGCCGAGGCGGGCTTGGCCTACGCCCGCGCCGCCCAAACGCTGCGGATGCGCCCCGGCGTCTATCCCCCCGCCGACAACATCGATTTCAACGAACTCTACGACGAGCTCATCGCCCAGCATCCCGCCAGCGCCGCGGCGGTCTTCGCCGCCGTCTACCAGGCGCAAGGCTATTTCGACTCCAAGGACCCGCGAGGCGCGGAGAAGGGGTTCGCCCGGCTCAACGACTTGCTGGCGCGTTACCCGGGGCCGAAATCCCAACTCAGCCCGGTCCACTACCTGCTGGCCGACCAATACATCGTCAACGGCGCCCGTTACGACCAGGCGGTCAAGGAGCTCGAGACGGCGCGGGAGCTCGGCTTCGCCAACCCGCGCAACCGGGAGACGGTGGCGTTCCGCATCGCCAGGATCTACGATTTCCACCTGCGCGACCGGGCGGCGGCGACGCTCAATTACCAGCGCTTCCTCGAGGAGTTCCCCAACTCCGCCAGCGCGCCGGTGGCCAAGCGGCACCTCAAGGCTTTGGACAACGGCAAAAAGGAGGCGGGCAATGGCAAAGCTGAATGATAGCGGCGAACCGGCGAGCGGCGCCAACAAACTGGGGTTGGGCCTGGCTCTGGCGTTCTACGTCGTCTCCGTGGTGATGGTCACGCTGAACAACTCCGACGGCGGCCTGCTCGACCGCGGCGTCAAAACCTTGACCGTCGCCCACTGGCAACTGGAGGACGGCTTCCGCCAGGGGCTCGACGCGGCGATCAAGGAATATGAGCGGATGAAGGCGGCCCAGGGGGTCAAGGTGAAGGTCACCCAGACCACCGTCCCGTTCCGCGGCTACCAGCAGTGGTATGTCACCCAGCTCATCAGCGGCGACCCGGCCGACATCATCGAGGTCATCGGGTCGTCGCAGCTGCAAAGCCAGTATTTCCTGCCGCTGTCCAACTACATCGCCGCCCCCAACCCCTACAACCAGGGCACGCCGCTGGCCGGGTTGCCCTGGAAAGACACCTACATCGACGGCATGAACTCGGCGCTCGACCCAGTCTACGCCGAGTACTTCGGGGTCGGCACCTTCTTCCACGTCCTGCGGCTCTATGTCAACAAATCGCTGCTCGCCAAGGCCACCGGCGGCGACGCCATGCCCAAGACCTTCGACGAATGGATGGACTGCTGCGCCAAGTTGCGCGCCTACGGCGAGAAAGTCGGCGAACCGATCATCCCGATCGGGGTGCGCGGCCTGGACAAGGCGACGGTCAACACCCTGTTCCAGCGGACCTTCTCGCAGTTGAACGGCAACCTCAACGACGACTTCCCGCGGTTCGGCGGCGCCACGGCGCCCAACTACGAGCTGTTCATCCAAATGGCGGCGGGCAAGCTCGACCGGGAACGGCTGCTGGAAGCGGTCGACTTGACCCAGGAGCTGGGGCAACACTTCAGCGAGGGCTTCACCTCCACCGACCTGGAACAGACGAAATTCCTCTTCTTCACCGGCAACGTCGCCTTCTTCCCGGAAGGCACCCATGACGCCTGGAGTTTGGTCAACAACTCCCCGTTCGAGGTCGAGGTGATCGACATCCCGACGCTCGGGCCGGACAACCGCTACTACACCAACTTCACCGGGCGGACCTCCGAGGTCGGGGTTGGCGTCGGCGGCAAGTTCGGCGTCACCAAGGCCAGCGAGAACCCCGAGCTCGCCCTCGATTTCCTCCAGTTCCTGACCTCCTACAAGATCAACCAGATGACCATGATGGACCACTGCAAATGGCCCCCGGCGGTGCTCAAGGCGCAATACAAGGGGCTGCTGGAGAAATTCCGCCCGGTCGAGGGCGACGCCCAACTGGCGGCCACCGCGCCGTTCGCTTTGGGGGCGAAGTCCAACACCAAGATGCTCGAGGCGCTGGAGCGGGTCATCGTCGAGAAACCCCCGCGGCCCAAGGAGTATTTCTGGCGGCAGTTCATCGCCAATTTGCCGTATCTGCTCGAGGAGTCGACCGACGCCGTCGCCAACGGCGAGCGCCAGCTTTTCGACATCGAAGGGCAGCGCGGCTGCGCCGCCGTCGGTCTGCTGGCCGAGGGGCTCGGACGCAAACAACGCCAGAACCTTGAGCTACGCCAGGCGATGGGCCTGGAAAACCTGGTCGACCAAGCCCGCCAGGACTACATGGTCAGACAGGGGCTCGAAGCGCTGCGCAAACTGGAGCGGCAAGAAAACGCCGCCGCCAAGGAGGTGAAATAAATGGCCATCGAAGTGGGGACGAGCAAGCTCAAATATTACTGGCAGGTCTATCTGCTGGTGGCGTTGCCGCTAGTGTTGGTGGCCGTCTTCAACTACTACCCGATCTTCAACGGCTTCGTCCACATCTTCTACAACTGGGACGGGGACATGATCGAGGAGTTCACCGGGCTGGACAACCTCCGCAAGGTGCTGCATGACACCGACTTGGCCAAGTCGTTCGTCGTCGTGGGCGTCTTCATCGCCTCCAATTTGCTCAAGATGGTCCTCCCGATCCTGGCCGCGGTGGTGCTGCACCACGTCATCAACGAGCGCGCCAACTACCTGTACCGCCTGATGTTCGTCGTCCCGATGGTGGTCCCGGCGATGGTGGGGCTACTGATGTGGAAATATTTCTACGAGCCCAACCAGGGGGTGCTCAACGAGCTGCTGCGCTCCTTGGACTTGCTCAAGGCCACCGAGATCATCCAATGGCTGTCCAACGAGGCGTTGGTGATCCCCTCGCTGGTCTTCGCGGGCTTCCCATGGGTCGGGGCCTTCGGCGTGCTGATCTACCTGGCCGGGCTCCAGAATATCCCCGAGGACGTCTACGAGGCGGCCGACATCGACGGCGCCGGGGCCTTCCGCATCTTCTGGCAGATCGAACTGCCGCTGATCATGACCCAGGTGCGCATCAACCTGATCCTGATGATGATCGGGACGGTGCAGGACTGGCAGAGCGTCTATTTGTACGTCGGCGAGTCGGGCGGGCCCAACGGCGTCGCCACGGTGCCGGGGCTGCTGATCTTCCGCGAGGCCTTCAGCCGCGGCTACTTCGGCTATGGTTGCGCCGTCGGCTTCCTGCTCTTCCTGGTCACGCTGCTACTGACTTTCCTCAACAACAAGTTCGTGCGGACTCAAAAATAAGGTGACGCGCCATGGCTAGACGAGTGAGAAGCAAATTAGCGGAAACGTGCAAGCACCTTTTCCTGTGGAGCATTTTCCTCTGCACCTTCCTGCCGTTGTACCTGATGTTGAACATCTCGCTGAAGGACAACAGCCAGTTCGCCCGCAACCCGTGGCTGCCGGAGGCCCCGTTCCACTGGGCGAACTACGCCGTCGGCTGGAGCCATGTCGGCGACAAGATCTTCAACACCACCTTCATCGCCTTCACCACCACCGGGCTGACGCTCGTGGTGGCGTTGCTCGGGGCGTTCTTCTTCGCCCGCTACAAGATGCCCGGCTCCAAGTTCCTCTTCTTCGTCTTCATGCTGCTGATGATGTACCCCGGCGTCGCCAACATGGTGCCGAGCTTCAAGCTGATCACCTCGCTGGGGCTCTACAACTCCCATTGGGCCTTGATCATCAGCGGCATCGCCGGAGCCCAGGCCTTCACCATCTACGTGCTGCGCAACTTCATCGAGGAGATACCGCAAGACCTCTTCGACGCCGTGGAGATCGACGGCGGCTCGATCCTGCACCAGATCTGGCATGTGGTGGTGCCGATGTCCATGCCGATCATCGGCACGCTGGGCATCCTGAGCGTCATCGGCAACTGGAACAACTTCGTCGGCCCGCTGCTCTACCTGCGCGACAACAAGTTGCAAGTGATAGCGGTGGCGTTGCTCCATCTGGAGGGCGAGTACACCAAGAACTGGGGCCAGCTGATGGCGGGCTACACCCTCGCCTCGGTCCCGCTGATCGTGATGTTCCTCTTCTGCATGAGGCTCTTCGTCCGCGGCCTGACCTCCGGCGCCGTCAAGGGTTGACCGCGCCTTGCCGGAAGGCCCGCGGCGACACCCCGCAACTCTTCTTGAAGTCGTTGGAGAAGTAGAGCTGGTTGCCATAGCCCAGCCGGAACGCCACCTCCTTGACCGGCATGCTGGTGTCCGCCAGGAGGCGCCTCGCCTCCTCCATCCGCCGCTGGATCCGGTATTGTAGCGGCGAGACGCCCGCCCGCTCGCGGAACAATTTGTTCAACGTCGAATGGCAGACGCCAAGCTCCGCCGCCAAGCCGGGGATATCCAACGTCCCGCCAGGGTCGTTCTCCAGCCGGGCTTTGGCCTTGGCGAGCAAGAGCTGCCCGCCTTCCGTCGCCTCCCCCGCCGCCAGCGACAGCTCCGCCAGCAGCCCATGCAGCTTGGCAAGCAAAACCGGGACGTCCGCCTCGCCCCCCTCCCGCAGCAACGCCCCCAACTCCCGGATCTTCGACTCGAAGCCAGAGGCCGACGGCGGGCGGAATCGCAGCGGAACGTTAAGCCGCAGCGCCTCGCTCCAGGACGGCAGCAAGGGGCCCTGAACCTCAAGGACCAGCTTCCGATAACGCCCCGGACGGGGAACGCGGAAAGAATAGTTGGAGTGGACGGGGATCACCTGCACCTCCCCCTCCCCCACCAGGCTTTCCGCGCCGTTGTCGCAACGGTAGAGCAACTCCCCCTCCAGCATCAGCGCCACCAGCAGGTAACCGCAACGCCGATCCGCATAGGAATGGCTGACGGCGTCCCGCACCGTCTCCTCGACCACTGCGGGATACACGGGCCATTCCCCGCAGGCGCCGTTCCAACGGTCGAGTTTGTATAGACTGACGCCCGTTGGGTTCATCGAAACAACACCTCGCTGGATTTTATATATTTTATCCTAATTATGCCATATCAAGCTAACGTAATCCCATTGATCCGTTCCACGCATTTATATATAATAGCACGTAACGCAAGCAGCCGCAACAAAAAAAAGGACGCGACGCCATGAAGGATATCTATTTCGCTTACCGCTCGTTTTGGCCGGAGTTCGAGGCGATGAAGCAGTTCAAAGAAGCTGGCGTGGACACCGTCTGCGTCTTCGCCGCCAACACGTTCAATTCGCTGGGCACGCCCTATTCGGCCTATCCGCCGGTCTGGCGCGGGATCGGCAAATATGACTTCGAGTCGCTCGACAAACAACACGACGACGTGCTCGCGGTGAACGGCGAGGCCGAGTTCATCTGCATGATCGACCTCAACACCCCGATCTGGCTCCACCGGCAGTTGGCGGCGCGGGGACAGAGCTCCGAGAGCGAAAGCTTCACCATGTTGAGCTGCGCCTGCGCCAATCCCAACTGGCGCTCCGCCACCACCGATTACCTGGAAGCGATGATCCAACACCTCGAAGCCCGTTACGGCGACCGCGTCAAAGCCTATTTGCTCGCTTGCGGCATGACCGACGAATGGATGGATTACAGCGCCGGCGCCGCCGGCCCCGCCAAAGCGCGGGCGTGGAAAGAGTGGAACCGGGCGCATGGCAAGGCGGAACGGCCAGTCCCCGCCCCGGAACGCCTCGAGCAGTCCGGGGACTTGTTGCGAGATCCCGCGACCGAACTGGACATCGTGGATTACGCGCGGTTCACGGGGGATCTCATCGCGGACACCGTGCTCGGCTTCGCAGCGAAAACCCGGTCGCTAATCCCGAAGCAACGCCAGATCGGGATGTTTTTCGGGTATATCCTGGAGTTGGCCCACTCGCGCCTGGTCTGGAGCGGCCACCTGGAATACGAACGCCTCTATGTCTCGCCCGACATCGACTTCTTCATCAGCCCCGGCACCTACTCCGACCGCCCCATGGGCGGTGGCAGCGGCTTCATGGTGCCCAACGGCACCCGCCTGCTGCATGGCAAGAACTTCCTCCATGAGATCGACCACCGCACCCCGACCTACAACTGCAAGATCGACGACTTCGTGTCCATCGGCTGGATGGTTCCCTGGAAGGATCAAAAGGAGACCGACGCCGGGCTCAAGCGCGAGTTCGCCCTGGCGACGATCAACCAGACCTCGCTCTGGTGTTTCGACATGTGGGGCGGGGTGTTCACCCCCCCGGAGACCATGAAGTTGGTCGAGCAAAGCAAACGGATATGGGACAAATACACGGCGTCCCCGTTGAAGAGCCGCGCCGAGGTCGCGCTGGTGGTCGATCCCCAAAGCGCGCGCTATCTCAACGACCACCACGCCGACATCGCCCAGATCTACCAGGGGACGCGGAACAAGCTGAACCGCCTGGGCGCGCCCTTCGAGGTCTTTTCGTTCAACGACCTGCCCCTGGTTGATCTGTCATCCTACAAGTTCTTTGTCTTTCCGGGGCTCTTCGAGGTCACGCCCGCGAAGCTGGACGTGCTCAAGCGGCATGTGTTCAATGCGGGCCGCGCGGCGTTGTTCGTCCATGCCCCCGGCCTCCGCGACGCGCCATATGGCGCCAAAGGCATCACCTGCGTGGCCACCTACGCGGAGGTGACGCCCGCGGTCCTCAAGCGCCTCGCGGCGAACGCCGGGGTCAACATCTACTGCGAGCAGGAGGTACCGGTCTACGCCAACGAGAAGCTGCTGGCGATCCACAGCGCCGAGGGCGGCGAAATAAAAGTGACGCTACCCGGCGTCTTCGCGAGAGTGACGGAGCTCTATTCCGGCAAGCTCGTGGCGGAGAACGCCGCCAGCTTCATCTTTGCGTTTGAGACGCCAGACACCAGATTGTTCGAACTAGCCAAGGGATAAGTTAAAACCGTACAGACAAGAAGAAAATGCCAAGACGCGGCTATAATCACGGATAAACAAGGAGGCCATCATGCTGGACAAGCTGACTAATAGCCATGCGCGCCGTTGTTGGGGCAAATTCTTCACCTTGGTAGAGATGCTGGTGACGATAGCCGTGATCGCCATGTTGTCCGCGCTGTTGTTGCCGGCCTTGAGCAGCGCGAGAGAGACGGCAAGACGGATACAATGCGCCAACAACCTAAAACAGATCGGCATGGCGAATCAGCTGTACGTGGATGACTATGATGGATATAGCTACAACGAGGCGGGCGCAGGCTGGGATGCGCTGGCATGGAACCTGTATTTGAACCGCCCCTTCCCGACCAGCAAGGCCGCAGGCGTCTACATCTGCCCTTCCGCGCCGCAAGAGATCCCGGGCGTGACCAAATATATGTCTACCTATGCGGGAACCGGAGCCCTTGAAGACACAAAGAGCTATGGCGGATTATATCTCTTGTCGCCAACCAGGGGAAGAAAATTCAATAACATCATGCCCGGAACAATCATGGTATACCCTAAAGCCTACGCCCAAGATATCATCACGTTATGGCAAGCCGCGGCGACAGGGGGCAGCACTTGGCCTAGCGCCTTTAATTTGAACAACACTGGAGCCGCGGCGCTCTATAATCACAATAAGACTGACAATTTTTTGTTCCCGGACGGGCATTGTAATATTTTCAAGGCGGGTGTGCAAGTGGGGCTAAGCGCAGGCAACTGGTGGTTTCCGCAGGAATAGTTGCCGGCATAAAGCCAAAAATCAGTTTCCACTCCAGAAGCAATAAAGGGATGTTATGTAAATGAAACTAAAAACCGCCATTAAGCTGAAGTGCGTCCTTTTTGCTGCGCTAGCGCTAAACGCATCAGGAGGGAACCTGTATCTCGGCGACACAAGCGCCGAGACTCAGGTGGACACGTTGACCAAGGGAAAGTTTTCCTCTGGGCTTGTGCCGTGCCATTGGGATGCCACAACCGCTTTCGACGGCAAAAAGAGCGTCCGTGTCGACTGGGACAGAAAACAGCGCGTCATTGTCACGGAACCTCCGGTTTTATGGTTTGACAAATGGATATCGGCCGCTGATACCCCCGCCCTAAAAATGGGTGAAACTTACACGTTATCATTTTATGCGAAAGCCTCCGCCGACAACTATCCACTCACGCTATACCTGAAGCCAAGCTCCGGCCAGCTTTTCTATGCACCTGGAGGCAATTACGACAAAAAGCTGAGTCTAACCCGCCAATGGACGCGTCATTCGCTCACCTTTGTCCCCAATATGAAAGTGGATGCGCCCACCAAAGGCTATTCCGCCATTTTAGATTTCAGCGGTTCTCCGGTTGGCAGTATCTGGTACGATGCGCTTCAAATAGAAGAAGGCGGGACGCCAACCCCATACGAAAACGCTAGCCAGATGAATGTCGGAGTGTCCCTGAACTCCACACACTGGAGCAATATATATCTTCCCGACGAGCCGGTGATCGCCACGATGCTTGTGGATATACCGGTCGGCAAAGCTGAGCTTCACTGCCGAGTCGTCGATTATCAGGGAAAGACGGTCATGGATTTCAAGAAAGAAGTGGCGGGACAGGAGGAGATCGAAGCGCCCCTGGACAATCAACGTCTGGGGTGGTTCAAAGTCACCGCGGAGTTGTCTTCCGCGGGAAAATTGGGCGGGAGGCACTCGGTCAATTACATCAAAATCGCCGAACCGGCGGAAGTCGCCCCCGGTACCCAACCCTTCTCCGGGCTCATCAACAGCGATGGTTTCGACTATTTTGACATATCCAGGAAAATCGGGGCGAAACGGATGCAGATCCATGCCAAGTGGGGGGCGCGTTGGTGGAGCAGCATCGAAACGGCTCCGGGCAAATTCGATTGGTCGGCGCTCGAATGGCAACTGAAGCGCGGCAAGGAATTCGGCATGGTTAACAAATTGTTGGCCAACCCCTTCGACGTGCCGGACTGGCACTTCGACAAAGAGGAGCTGGCCAAGGCCAGGAAGGTTAACTCGCTGTTGATCCTCGGCCATGACAAGCACGGGGCTTGGCGCAACTTCATCGGCGAGCTCACCCGCAGATATGGCGGTTTGATTGACGAGTTCGAGCTTGGCGCTGAGGACAATGGCCGGCTCGGCCATAACGAGTACTACATGTCGCTCTATCCTGACGAGGTGAAAAAGAATTCTGGCGGCAACCCCTTCCTGGTTGGCGGCAAGCCGTTCGATGACCTCTGCGCCATGGTGATAATTGGCGCCGCCGAAATCCGCAAAACCCACCCGGACATGAAAATCGGCGCGATACGCCCCTCCAGGTGCGGCAACACCGACGATCTCCTGTTTGTCAGGGAAATGTTCAAGAAGGTGGGCAAGGACTTCAACATCTTGCCGCTAGACTTCTACTTCTATCCTTTCGATTTTGGGCCGCTGATTCCAACAAGGCGCCCCAAGTCCGATGGGCTGATCGACTTCTATAAGGATGCGAAAAGCGTCACGCTTGAATGGGGTTGCGACCAGCCGATATACATGTCCGAGTTCGGTTGGTTCCCCGACGCGCGCTTCCCCGACGACTCCATCTACCGCCAGGAACAGGCGGAGACCATGCCCAAGGATTTCATTGTCGCCCGCGTCGCTGGCTTTTACGCCTTTGACTGGTTCATTGGCTTTGGCGGGGTGACTCATGGCAAATACAGCTCCGCCATGAATCAGGACTTGAGTATCCAGTCCATCGCCGCAGCGTACAGCGCCGCGGCGCGGGTGGTGGAAAACGTGACGGAAAGCAAATGGCTAACCCCGGACAGCGTCACCCGCATCGCCGTCATGCGCAAGCACGACGGCAAGGGCGTCGCCGCCGTCTGGGCCGACAAGGGTTACAAAATGACTCTGCCGCCAAAATCATTTTTCGAGTCCATCTTCGGCTCCGAGTTGGCATTCACCGATTTGATGGGCAACCCGCTTGAGCCCATAAATGGCCAACTAGACTTAGCGCAGGCGCCAATTTATATCTGGCATGACGATTTCAATGAATTAAGCGCGACGCTCGCCAAGGCGGAAATAGAGATGACCGAGTCTTGTGATATCAAGTTCCGCTTGATCGCGGAAAACAAGGGACGCTTGCGCTTCGTAAATCGTTCCAATGACAAGGATGTAGCGATCAATGCCACGATAAGCGTTGGCGACTCGAAAACCAGCGAGACGCTCAACGTGTCGAAAGGCGCTGCGCTTGAGCGAAATATCCCATTGCCAAGCAAAGCCGACGCCGTCAAGGTCGTCGCGGGCTCCGGCAAATACACGATGGAAAGAAGTTTCGCCCTACCCGCTCTCACGCCAATCCCCAGCGGCTCAAGCGCCGCGGGGCTAATCGCCTCGGCGAGTTCCCGCGGCGACATTATCCCGCCCGACCCCTGGGTGCCCTGGGAAGGGCCGGAGGATCTGAGCGTCGAGATAACATCCTCATGGGACGCAGGGAATCTTTACCTCAAGGCCAAGATTACGGATGAGAGCCATTTCAACAAAAAACCGGACGCTCCCTGGTGTGCCGATTCCATTCAAATCGGGATTGACCCGAAAAATGACGGCGCGTTCTATGTACCCGCAAACGGGAAGATCTTGGGGCCGGATGACTTTGAGTTCGGCCTAGCGCTGGGCGATGACGGCAAAAGCCATTGCGTCAATGTTCATGGCAAGAACATCTGCAAGTATTCGATTATCCGTGACAAAAAGGAAAAGACGACCGTTTACGATCTGCGTCTCCCCTGGAAAGACCTGGGCGTGGAACCATACTCAGGGAAGGTCTTCGGGATGAGCTTCGTAATTTTCGACGATGACACCGGAAGCGGACAGTGCTATTACATCCCCATCGGCGGCGGCATCGCCGGCGGGAAGAACCCGGCGCTGTACAAAAAGTTCGTCCTGGAATGAACAGCTCTCAGCGCAGATCGGCCTTGGCGGCGGCCATGACCTCCGGGCCGATCTTGGCCGACCACGCCTCAATCACCGGCGCGGTCGCCCGCTTGAAGGCCGCCAGCGCCGGGGCGTCGGGGACGGTCACCTCCATGCCCTCCTTTTTCAGGGCGGAGCCGTCCAGGTTGACGCGGGCCAGGGCCTTCTCATAGGCGCAGGCCTCGACGGCGGCCGCGGTCAAAGATTGTTTGATGTCGCCGGGGAAGGCGTCCCACTCGGCCTTGTTCCAACACAGGACCAGCGGGTCGGCGAGGTAGTTCCAGAGCGTCAGGTATTTGTGGTACTTGGAAATCTGCGTGGAGATCAGGATGCCCATCGGGTTCTCCTGACCGTCGACGGCGCCCTGCTGGAAAGCGACGACGGCGTCGCCCCAGTTCATGTTGATCGGGTCAGAGCCAAGGGCGCGGTAGATGTCCACGAAGATCGGACTGCCGACCACCCGGATTTTCAATCCCTTGAGGTCGTCGGGGGACTTGACGGGGCGTTTGGAGTTGGTTAGCTGACGGAAGCCGTTCTCGCCCCAGCCCAGGGGCTGGAGGCCCTTGCGCTCCAGGAGGGTGAAGAGGAGCCGTCCGGTGGCGCCGGCCTCGAGCTTGTCGAGCTGGGCGTGACCGTCGACGAAGAAGGGCAGCGAGAAGACGTTGAGCTCGGGGAAGACGGGGCAGAGGTTGATGGTGGACTCCAAAGCGCAGTCGATGGCGCCGGAGGAAACCATCTGGGCCGAGCTAAGTTGCGCGCCCTTGAGCAATTGGCTGCCGTAGTAGGGCTTGATATTGATCTTGCCGTTGGTCTTGGCTTTGGCCAGCTCGGCGAACTTGGCGGCTCCCAGCCCCCAATGGTTGGCGGGACCGACTGTCACCTGCATCTTGTATTCCTGCTTGAGGGCTCCGGCGCCCCCGCGTCCACAACCGCACAACGCGGCGGCCAGCAACATACCCAAAACAACTCTAGTCATGGAAAAATCCCTCCGTTCTTTGCCTAACGGTAGCGCGTCCGGGGGTGAATGCAAGGATTATTTGGCATGCTTCAAAAAGTAGTTGACACTTTGACGGGAGAAAAAGAGAGGTGTTTACTGCCTTTCCGACGCGGAGCGTCTTTGGAGTGCGGCGATTCTTCGCCGCTTTGGAACGGTCGTCAGTACACTCCGAAGATGTTTCCGGACTGGAGGTTAGCGCGGAAATGGCTACGGTTCCATGCGGTGGGCGCAGCGTAAAGCGGCGAAGAATCGCCGCACTCCAAAGCGGCTCCGCCGCAGAAGAACTCCACGCCGAAAATGCCAACTACTTTTGGACGTTTTTGAAACATGCCGATTATTTGGCTAAAAAAAAGGAAGCCCCCTCGCGGGGGCTTCCGGCCGATGAGAAAGAGTTTTAGGGGTATGGGGGTTTGAGGGGGATCAAACAGAGACAAACTCCTCCCCAACGGCCAAACTCAGGCCAACGCCTCCACGGCTTGGTTGAGGGTCCGCTTCAGCGCCTCGAACTCGCGGCAGTTAAGCAGCTTCTCCTCGGTGTTGAGGGCGTTGGTGAACTCGCAGCTCTCGGTGACGCTGTCGCCGATGGTGACGCCGATGGTGCCCTCGACCCGCTGGCGGGAGCTGAAGGCGGCGTCGATGTCGACGCGGTCGCTCCAGCCTTTGCCTTTGACGTAGTCGACCAGCAAACCCAAAAGGAGCTTGCCGGGACAGTCGGCGCGGTTGGCGCAGATCGTCACGGTGACGGGGACGCGGTTCTCGGCGTCGCCGCGCATGACCGGGATCTTGGCGTCGAAGAGCTGGCTGCGGTTGCTGTAATGGGTATGCAGCGCCTCGTGGGCGGCATGCGTGCCGGGGCCGCCGCCGAGCTGCTCCTTGTACATTGTCTCGACCATGTAGTTGTCCTGGGACTTCTGGAGCATCGAGCACTTGTCGGCGCTGTAGACGCCCTTGGCGCGCTTGGCGCGGAGCTCGTCGTTGGGCTGGTAGGGCTGGCCGGCGCCGGAGACGCAGCCGCCGGGGCAGGCCATCACTTCGATGAAGTGGTAGTCGGCCTCGCCTTTGGCGACTTTGTCGGCCAGGATCTTGGCGTTGGCCAAGCCGTGGACGACCGCCACTTTGACGTCATGTTCGCCGATCTTGAGCGTGGCGTCCTTCACCGCCTTCAGGCCGCGGACCGCCTTGAACTCGATGTTCTGGAGCTTGTGGCCCTCGAGCTTCTCGACGGCGTAGCGCAACGCCGCCTCCATCACTCCGCCGGTGGCGCCGAAGATCAGCCCGGCGCTGGTGGAGAAACCCATCGGCATGTCGAAAGCCTCGGGCTCGAGCTCGTTGAACTGGATGCCCATGGAGTTGATCATGCGCCCGATCTCCTGGGTGGTCAGGACGATGTCGACGTCCGGACGCCCGTCCGTCTGGTGGCGGGTCAACTGGGCCTCGTACTTTTTGGCGGTGCAGGGCATGATGGAGACGACCACCAGGTCCTCGGGCTTGACCGCGAGCTGCTCGGGGAGCGTCTTGCGGGCCATCTTGCCGAACATCTGCTGGGGGGACTTGCAGGTGGAGACGTTGGGCAGGAGCTCGGGATAGTAGATCTCGGCGTACTTGACCCAGGCGGGGCAGCAGCTGGTGAACATCGGCAGCTTGCCGCCTTTGCTGAAGCGGTCGATGAACTCGGTGGCCTCCTCGAAAATGGTCATGTCGGCGGAGAAGCAGGTGTCGTAGACCTGCTTGAAGCCCATGAGCTTCAAGGCGGCGACCAGCTTGCCGGCGACATTGGCGCCGGCCTCGAGGCCGAAGTACTCGCCAAGTCCGAAACGCACCGCCGGAGCGACCTGGACGACGACCGTCTTGCTGGTGTCGTGGATGGCCGCCCAGACTTCCTCGCGGACCTGTTTGGGGATGATCGCGCCGGTGGGGCAGACGGCGGCGCACTGGCCGCAGTTGACGCACTCGACCTCGGCCAGATCCTGCCCGAAGGCGGGGGCGACGCAAGCCTTGGCGCCGCGGTGGGCGAAGTCGATGGCCCCGATGCCCTGGACCTCGCGGCAGACGCGGACGCAATCGCCGCAGAGCACGCACTTGTTGGGGTCGCGGGTCAAGGAGGGCGAGGAGTTGTCGATCGGGACGAAGGCGTCGCGCTGCTTGTAGCGGATCTCCTCGACGCCGAGGCGCCGGGCGAGGTTCTGCAAGGCGCAGGAGGAGCTCCTGGCGCAGGTGGGGCACTCACGGTTGTGGTTGGCCAGCAAGAGCTCGATATTGACCTTGCGGGTCTCGCGCAGCTCCTTGCTGTCGGTGTGGACGACCAGGCCGGGCTCCGGGGGGGTGGAGCAGGAGGCCATGATGCCGCGGCCTTGCACCTCGACGATGCAGAGGCGGCAGGCGCCGTAGATGCTCAGCTCCGAATGGTAGCAGAAAGTGGGGATGTCGATGCCCGCCTTGCGGATGACCTCCAGCAGGTTGCGCTCGTCGCTGAAAGCCACCTCGCGGCCGTTGACGGTGAGGATTTTGTTATTGATGTCCATCGTTGGGCTCCGTTGTTTGGATGTTTTAGACGCCGACCACGGCGTCGAAGCGGCAGACCGACTTGCAAACGCCGCATTTGACGCATTTGTCAGCGTCGATGACATGCGGCTGCTTGGGCGCGCCGCTGATGGCGCCGACCGGGCATTTGCGGGCGCAGGCGGTGCAACCTTTGCACTTGGCGGCGAGGATCTCCGGCATGGCCAGGGATTTGCACTGCCCAGTGGGGCAACGTTTCTTGTAGACGTGCGCCTCGTACTCCTCGCGGAAGTACTTGAGGGTGGAGAGCACGGGGTTCGGGGCGGTCTTGCCCAGGCCGCAGAGCGAGCCCACGCGCACCGCTTTGGCGGTCCGCTCCAAGAGCTCCAGCGTGTGGCGGTCAGCCCTGCCCTCGATGATGTCGTCAAGCAAGGCGAGCATCTGCTTGGTGCCCTCGCGGCAGGGGACGCACTTGCCGCAGGACTCGTTCTGGGTGAACTGCATGAAGAACCTGGCGACGCTGACCATGCAGGTCTCGTTGTTCATGACCACCAAGCCGCCGGAGCCGACCATGGCGCCGACTTCCTTGAGGGAGTCGAAGTCCATGGGCATGTCGAGCATCGCCGGGGTGAGGCAGCCGCCGGAGGGGCCGCCGATCTGGACGGACTTGAAGTCCTCGCCGGTCACTTTGCCCTTGTTGTTGGTGACGCCGCCGCCGATGTTGTAGACGATCTCGCGGAGGGTGGCTCCGAAGGGGACCTCGATCAAGCCGGTGTTGACCACGTGCCCGGTGAGGGCGAAGGTCTTGGTGCCCGGGGACTTGGGGGTGCCGACCGAACGGTACTTGTCCGCCCCCTCGCGGAGGATGTAGGGCACGGAGGCCAAGGTCTCGACGTTGTTGATGACCGTGGGCTTGCCCCAAAGGCCGCTCTTCGCCGGGAAGGGCGGCTTGGGCATGGGCATGCCGCGCTTGCCCTCGATGGAGGCGATCAACGCGGTCTCCTCGCCGCAGACGAAGGCGCCGGCCCCCTCCATGACGTGCAAGCGGAAACTGAGTCCGGAACCGAAAAGGTTGTCGCCCAAGAGCCCCTTGGCCTCGGCGTCCCGGGTGGCGGAGCGCACGCGCTCGACCGCCAGGGGGTATTCGGCGCGGACATAGACGTAGCCCTCGTCGGCGCCGATGGCGCGGGCGGCGATCATCATGCCCTCGATCACGGCGTGGGGGTTGCCCTCCATCACCGAACGGTCCATGAAGGCTCCGGGGTCGCCCTCGTCACCGTTGCAGATGACATACTTCTTGGGGCCGGGGGACTGGAGGGTGAACTGCCATTTGCGCCCGGTGGGGAAGCCGCCGCCGCCACGGCCGCGCAGCCCGGAGGCCAGGACGCAATCGCAGATCTCCTTCTCGGTCATGGTGGTGTAGGCCTTCTCGGCCGCGGTGTAACCGCCTTTGGCGATGTATTCCTCGACGCTGGAGGGCTCGATGACGCAGTTGGCCAGGACGACGCGCGTCTGCCTGGCGTAGAAGGGTATCTCGTGGTCGCCCTTGCAGGACTTGCCGGAGGCGGGGTCGACGTAGAGCAGACGGTCGATCACCTTGTGGCCGACCAGCGTGCTCTCTACGATCTCCTCGACGTCCGCCACGTTCACCTTGGTGTAGAGGATGCCGTCCGGCTCGATCCGGAGCAACGGCCCCATCTGGCAGAAGCCCTGGCAGCCGCTCTTGGAGATGTAGGTGCTACCCTGCGGGACGTCGTCGTGGTGGTTGAGCTCCAAGACGACGTCGAGGTTGCGCTCCCGCAACGCGGCGGCGAGCTTGTCCTTGACCTTCAACGACCCGTTGGCGACGCAGCCGGTCCCGGCGCAGATGGTGACGCGGCGCTCGGTCTTGGCCGCCTTGGCGTCGTAATCCGCCGCGATATCGTGCAAATTCACTTTTTCGGTGCTGTTCATGGCCGGCTCCCTATTCGGTTTTGGCGTTCTTCTCTTTGGCGACGATCTCCTCGATGACCTCCACCGCTTTCGCGGGGGTGATCTGCCCGTAGACGTCGTCGTTGACCACCATCACCGGAGCCAGGCCGCAGGCCCCGAGGCAGCTGACCGTCTCGATCGTGAACATCATGTCGGGAGTCGTGGGAGTCTTGGCGTCGAGGCCGAGGCGCTTGCGCAGGGCTTCGAGGATGGGGATAGAGCCCTTGACGTGGCAGGCGGTGCCGTCGCAGAGGCGGAACACGTACTTGCCCTTGGGCTCCAACGAGAAATGGGCGTAGAAAGTGGCCACGCCAAAGACCCTGGCGGGCGGCAGGCCCAGCGAGGTGGCGACGTAGCTGATCACGTCGCGGGACAGGAAGTTGTACTCAGCCTGGACCTCTTGCAGGATGGGGATGAGCTTGGCTTCGTCATACTGGTGTTTCTCCAGTATCCGGTTCACTGCGGCCAGGTGCTTCACCATGGCCTCCGTCTTCTCCAATGTTTCGCGCATTTTTTACCTCCTGGATGCGTTTATTCCAATTCGATTCTAGGCCGCTCGGAGTCGAGCATCTCCTTGAGCTTGCTGGTCAGGACCGAGAGGCTGGACGACAGCCTGACGTTCTCGACGATGACACCCGGGGGCGTCTTCAGCACGACCTGCGTGAAATTCCAAATGCCTCTGACGCCGGAGCCGACCATGAGGTCGGCCAGGGCCTGGGCGCTGGCCGCCGGGGTGGTCAAGATGGCCACCTTGACGTGCATGCGCTCGATGAGGTTGCCCAGCTTCTCCACCGGCAACACCTCCCGCCCGTAGAAAACCTCCCCGACCTTGGCGGGGTCGGAGTCGAAAGTGGCGACGATGTTAAGTCCGAGCTCGTCGAACCGCTCGTAGCCCAGCAACGCCATGCCGAGGTTGCCGGCCCCGACCAAAAAGGCGTCGGCGATGTTGTCCCAGCCCAGGAACAGCTCGATGGCCTGGATCAGCTCGTCGACCTTGTAGCCCATCTTCGGCTTGCCCTTGACCTTGGTCACCGCCAGATCCTTGCGGATCTGGATCGACTGCAAATTGAAGTGCTCGGCGATCTGGGTGCCCGAGACGTACTCGAACCTGCCGCGCTTGAACTCCTTCAGGAAGCCCAGGTAAAGCGGCAAGCGCCGGACGCTCGGCACGGAAACGTACTCTCCACCATTCTCCCTCATCGGCCCGGCTCCCGGTCACACATATTTCACCACGGTCTCCTTCAGGTATTTGACCCGCAACACCTTGGCCAGACGCCGGATGATGTTGCGGCGGATCTCCAGACCCTCGGGCAAGTTGGGGTCCTGGTGCGCCTCGTTGATCCGGGTTCCGACCACGAATTCGATGATGTCGTTCGTCTTCAGGAAATCCACCAGCCTCGCGGCGGCGTCGTTCTGCGTCGGGACGACGTCCTTCTCCAGGTACTCCGTCGCCCGGGTCAAAGTGAAGATGCCCTCGGTGACCAAGTCGACCCCCGGCATGCTCGACACCGGCGGCAAGTCGCGGCTGGCGCTGGAGAGGTCCATCTGCAACTGCCGCCCGAGCTCCCTGGCGATGATGGTGGCGGTGGTGCCGCCGCAGACCACCTTCCGTCCCGGGAAGGCGTCCAACATCCGGGCGCACTCGGCGTCCTTGTCCGCCTCGAAGGCCGGGCCGGTCAAGAGCAGCAAGCGTTTGGGGTGGCGGTAGTAGATCACGGCGCAGGTCATGTCGTCCTTGCGGCGGAGGTTCGGCTCCTTCTGGAGCGCCGCCTTGACCACGTAGTCGGAGAGGCGGCTGGAGCCGATCTCCGGTTCGAGCTCGAGCTGCTCCTCCACGAACTCCTGGCAGCCGGCGACCCGCCAGCCCAGCTTGTAGCGGTCGGTGCCCATGCCCGCCTGGCTGACGCCGTCGCTGAAGAAGATCAGGCGGTCCTGCGGCTGGATGTCGAAGGAGTAGATGTCGATCTCGCGGTCCTTCCAGTTGGGGGACGCCTGGCGCTCGGAACGCGCCTGGACGACCTTGCCCTGCCGGGCCAGGATGAAGGGCGGGTTGCCCATCTCGATCACCTTGGTCCTGCCGCTGAGCGAGGTGTCCACGATGGTGAAGGTGGCGTAGCTGATCTTGCGTTTCTCACAAATCGGCAACGCCCCCATCATGATGTCGGCCGACTGGATGATGTCCTTGTTGTGGGCGGTGAACTTCAAGGCCATGGCGGCGGTCATGGTGGCTAGGATGTTGGCCTTGACACCGCTGCCCAGACCGTCGGAGAGCACGGCGATGATGCGGCTCTCCTCGGCCACGCGGGTGAAGGCGAAGGCGTCGCCGCAGATGTTCTCGCCATGTTTCTGGCGCTGACAATAGCCGATGTCGATGAAAAGCTCGTCGTTGGTGGTCATGGGTGCCATCAGTTGTCTTTGGGAGCCTCGTCGGTGTAGTCGTCGGCGATGTCGCGCAGCAGGATCTCGGTGTCGGCCATGTGCTCGCCCAGCTTGCAGGCGATCTCCTGGACGGTGGCGAGGTTCCGGTTGATGACCTCCTTGGCGCGGCGGGCGATCTGCTCGCGGCGCGTCTCGGTCTGGGTGACGTCGAAGATCACCGCGCCCACCACCTGGTGGAGATCGATGTTGAAGATGGTGATGTTCAGCAGCCGGCCCTCGACCTTGATGGTGTCGCGGTGGATGTCCTGCCCGGAGCGCAGCGAGCTCTCGAAGAGCTCGTGGAAGGGGACGATCTTGCGGATCAACGCCCCGTTCAACCCGGGCTTGGCCTCGTAGGCGCAGGCGGTGCCCTCGTCGAACATGTTGGCGAAACGCTCGTTGCACTCGACGATCTTCATGTCGGCGTCGACGATCACCACCCCGGAGGGGATGCAGCGCAGCAGGCCGTTGGCCTTCTTCTGCGCCTGTTTGCGCATGTAGGACACGCACATCGCCGGCTCCGCCTTGCCCCGCAGCAGCGCCCGGGCGAAACAGCGGCAGGTGTCGTAGCCGCAGCCGCCGCAGTTGAGCTCGTCCTCCTTGGACGTCTTGCCCACCAGCCGCAGCGCGGCCGCCAACTGCTCCTCGGTGTGCTTGGGGAAAGCGATATGCTCGCGCTCGAAGGCCTCGCCCACCTCCACCTCGGCGGCGCGCCGCAAGGGGAGCTCCGGCATATGGCTGTTGGCGATCACCTTCATGCGGCTGACCATGTTGAAATCCTTCTGGGCGGAGCAGGGGCCGTTGACGCAACCGCCGGGACAGGCCAGGGCCTCCACGAAAATGACGTCGTCGACATAGCCCAAGTTGAGGTTGTCCAACGCCCGCCCGATGTTCTCGATGCCGGTGAGGGTCACGCCGTGGACCTTCTCGGTGCCAGAGTAGGCGCGGACGGTCTCGAACATCCCGCCCTCGATCGGATAAAGCGCGCCCTCCTGCGAACGCTCCGGCACGAAGACGGCCGCCGGGTCCTCCGGCATCTCGGCCAACTCGATCCGGCGCTCGACGAACAACTCCTTCAAATATTGGTAGGTGAGGCAGATGTCCAGCAGCTCCGGGTGCGCCTCGGCCTCGTTCTTCTTGGCGGCGCAGGGGCTGACCATCACCACCCCGATGTCGTCGCCGAAACGCTGGCGCAGCATCTTGGCGTGGGCCAGCACCGGGGACATGGTCGAGAGGATGCAGTCGGCGTACTCGGGGTGGTACTTCTGGATGTAGCTAACCGCGGCGGGGCAGGCCGAGGAGATGTAGACCCCGGGCGGGCTGCCGGCGAGGATCTTCGCCACCGCCAGCGAGACCTGCTGCGCCCCGAGCGCCGTCTCGCTCACCCCGGCGAACCCCAACTTCTTCAACGCCCCGACCATCCGCGCCGCCGAGACGTCCGGGAACTCGCTCACCCACGACGGCGCCAGCGACACGTAGACGGCGCGCTTGCTCTGGATCAACTGCTTGGCCCTGCCGACATCGTTGCGCACCCGCTTGGCCTTCGCCGGGCAAATCTTCACGCAATGCCCGCAGGCGACGCAAAGCTCGGGGATGACGCTCGCGCGCCCCCCTTCCACCTTGATCGCCTTCACCGGACACTGCCGCACGCATTTGTAGCAGTCCTGGCACTCGTTCTCGACCGTGTAGATCGGATAGAATTTGTCCATGGTTACTTCGCCCCCCCGCCCGCGGCCGGCAGCAGCTCCCGGCGCAAGATGTCGAGCAACGCCCCGGAATCCACCTCGTGGAAGCGTTTGTCCCCGATCTTCAGGTTCGGCCCCTCGGCGCAGCGCCCCTCGCAACAGCTGCCAACCAGCTCGCAGTCGCCCTCCAGGCCGTTCTCCTTGATGAAGCTCTCCAGCAACGGCAGGTTCGCCTTGTTCCCCCGAGCGAAACAGGAACTGCCCATGCAAATCACGATTTTCGTCTTCATTAAGCCCGCCAAAACCTATGGATAAACAATTATCTACTACCAAGGATATACCATGCCGCCACCAAGGTCAAGAGGGGCTTCTGATAAAATTTTATCTTTTTTATGGAAAGATCGATAAAACCTTACCGATATGTCCGCCGCCCCTGTTTTCCAGCCCTACCCACTTGACATCCACAGAAACGGCATTATTCTTACTACTGCGCAGTAGCAAGTAAAATCCAAGCGAGGGCCGAGGCCGATGCTGACGATGCAAGACATAGCCAACCACCTGGGGCTGAGCCGGTCCACAGTGTCCCACGTCCTGAACGGACGCGGGGACAAGGCCCATATCAGCAAGGAGACCCAGCGGCGGATACGCGCCGCCGCCCAGGAGCTGGGCTTCCAGCGCAACGAGGTCGCCAGCTCCATGGCCACCGGACGCAGCAAAATCGTCTGCATGTTGGTGCAGCACCTCGGCTGCGAGTTCCATTCCCAATGCGCCGAGGGCGCCTTGCGCGAGGCCAACGACGCGGAACTATTCCTGAAGCTGGCGACCTGGGACGACCCGGATAATTTCCGCGTCGTCCTCCGCCGCCTGGCGGGACTCCTGCCGCGGGGTTTCCTCTGCCGCGGCCTCCGGCGCCAGGAGCTGCGGATACTCAAGGAGGAACTGGAGCTGAACCCGCGCCCCACGGTCCTGCTCGACCCCAACCCCGGTTGCGGCGACTGGGCCGCAACCGTCGCCTCGGACGACCTCCAAGGATACCGCCTGGTCGTCGCCCATCTGCTGGGGCTGGGGCACCGGAACCTGGGTTTCCTCTCGGAACCGCTCGACCACGCCAGCCACTACCACCGGTTCGAGCTTTTCAAACAGGCGGCGACCGAAGCCGGCCTGCTTCCGGGAAAACACTTCACCGTCGACTACCCGGACATGGACGCCTTCGCGGCGAACCACGCCGCCACGCACACCGCGGTCGTCTGCGCCTCCGACGGCGTCGCCTACGCCTTCATGAAAGCGTTGGAGAGGCGCGGGGTGATGTCGCCCCGGGACCTCTCCATAACCGGCTACGGCGACACCAGCGCCGTCAGGTTCGGCACCCCCCACTTGACGACGGTCAGGGAAGATTATTACGGGCTCGGCCGCCTTGGCTTCAAGACGCTGCTGGAGATGGCAAACGGAACCCACCCCGGCGATTTCGACCGACTGCTCCCCGTCGAGCTGATGCCAGGCGAGACCTCAAACGCAATTGGAACCATGGAGGCATACAATGGGTAATTCCAGGAGAAATTTCACACTTGTCGAACTGCTGATAGTTATCGCCATCATCGCGATGTTGTCGGCGCTGCTGCTCCCGGCCCTGGGCAAAGCCAAGGAGGCGGCCAAGCAAACGCTCTGCGCCGGCAACCTCAAACAAATCGGCGCGGGTTTCCAATACTATTGCGACGACTATCAGGACTACCTGCCGATAACCTACACCGAGGCCTCGCAGGTGCACCGCAACTGGACCTACTACTTCGCCACGTATTTCGGCCTGACCACCGAGCAGTCGGCGCCGCCCAGGTACTATTTCTGCCCCTCCGACACCACTCCATGCGCTTACAAGATCAGCAAGCTCTACCCCGACTGCTACCTGGGGTGCAGCACATATCGCCCCAACCAGGAAAATGGTTGCGACCAGGGCGCCGTGCCCTTCTGGTACCGCGTCCGCAGGATACAAAGCTTGCTGAGGCCGTCGGACTATGTCACCATGGCCGACCGCAACCTCCAGAAGGGCATTTTCTGTTTCCAATGGGACAACGACGCGATCAACAAGTATCTTGGCCTCAACAACCACCTGGGCAAAGCCAGCCATTTGCACGCCGACGGCCACAGTTCCAGCATGACCATCCGCGAGGCGGAACGGGGCAGCGCCAAATACAACTGGAGTTTCTTCCCCAAAGGCGTCTTCGAGTCGGGGCCGATACTATGACGAAACCCCTGCTCCTCGGCCTGCTGCTGTTGGGCGGTTGCCAAGCCACGCCTCCCCCTTCCCCGGAACCGAGCCGCGCGGAGCTCAACGCCCAAGCGGCCAGACTCCTCTGGACAAAACCCGACGCGGCCAGGACGCTTCTGGAGCGGGCCTCCACGCTCCCCGCCGACAACGCCGACGACTGGGCGCGGACAAAGGTCGCGATGGGACACGTCTTCATGGCCAAAAAGCAGCCCGAGAACGCGCTGGAGGCGTGGCTGCCAATCTTGGAACGGCGCAAGGAAGTCCATCCCTCGATCGTCAGCTCCACCTGCCAGGCGATCGGCCAGATCCACCGGCAGGCGGGGGACGCCGAGAACGCCAAGCGGTATTTCCGCTTGGCGGTGGAATACGGGAAAAAGGTCAAATACCCATACGACTTCAAGGCTTCGGCGAAGGCCTTGGAGGAACTCGAAAGGAAGGACGCCAAATGAAAAAAACGCTCGCCCTGCTCATGTTGCTGGCCGGAGCCGCGCTGGCGGCCAAGGACGTCGCCATCGCCGAGAACGGCCAGGCCAAGGCCGACATCGTCGTCCCGCCCCAGCCTTCGGTCTACGTCAAGTTCGCGGCCGAGGAGCTGAAAAGCTACCTGGACAAGATCACCGGCGGCGACTTCAAAATCACCAGCCACCCCACCGCCCCGACCCGCGTCCATCTAGGCCGCTCCCCCGAGGCGGACGCCGCAGGGCTCAACCCCGACGGCTTGGAGCGCGACGGCTTCTTCCTCAGCTCCAAGGGCGACGACCTCTACATCGTCGGGCGGGACAACCCGGCGGCCAAGGAGCTCAACCTCTTCCACCTGTTCTTCGACGAGACCGACCGCGGCACCTTGCTGGGCGTCTACGAGTTCCTGGAGCGGCTCGGTGTCCGCTGGCCCGCCCCCGGCCCGGCCAACGAGTGCGTCCCCAGGAAAACCACGTTAAGCTTCCCGGAGGGCACGCGAAAAGTCGAGCCGTTCTTCCAGGAACGTCAGAACATCAGCGCCTGGGACTTCATGTCGGTCAACCCAGACGCTAAAGAGTATTGCCGCGACATCAAAGACGTCTTCCTTTGGGGGCTCAGACTGAAGCTGTCCGGACGCCATTTGGTGGTCGGTTGCCACACGGAGGGAGCCTTGAAGCTCCAAGAGCTGTGGACGGCCCACCCGGAACGTTCGGCCCTGATCAACGGCAAGCGCAATCCAAACTACAGCTGCTGGACCGACCCGGCGGTGGTGGAGCTGTGGAAGCGAGCGGCCGACTCCTACTTCTCCGGCGGGACGCCCGCCGACGCCGGATTGCCACACCTAAAACCATATCTATTCTCATCCTGGCCCTGCCCCTTCATCAGCCAGGACGACTTCATGATCGACCCGATGGACCACTACACCGGCTGCGACGGCCGTTGCCGTTGTGAACGGTGCGAGGCGTTCCGTAAAAAACACCCCTGCGCCGACGACTCGGAATTGATATGGACGGCCATCGCCGCGGTCGCCGCGGACGTCAAGACCAAACACCCCGGAAAATTCATCTCCACGTTGGTCTATCCGCCCAAACAGCAAATCCCCCAAACCGTCAAACTCCCGGACAACGTCCGGGTGCGCCTCTGCGTCAGCGGCCCCAAGGAGATGCCCACCCCGAAACGCCACCTGGCGGAAGACGTCGCCAAGATCAAGGCCTGGTCAACGTTCCTGGGCGACAACAAGCCGCCGCTGTGGACCTACCATAACGAGGCCACGCACATGCGCAAGCTGCCGGGTTTGCCGGAAATCTATCCCCACTTGGTCGCCAATTTCCTGCAACTCCTCCGCGAGGACATCTCCGGCATGTTCATGCAATCGGACGCGCCCACCCATACCTACGCCAACCTCGACGTGTACATCTCCGCCCGGCTGCTCTGGAACCCAAACCTCGACGTCGACCAAGAGCTGTCCGACTATTACCAGTCCTACTACGGCCCCGCCGCCGAGCCGGCCCGACAGCTTTTCCAACGCTTCGAGGAAAACTGGATCAAATACTGGAAGCTCGCAAACCCCGACCAGCCGCAAAGCTCCGGCACCGTCGGCCTGGCCGCCCCCGCCAAGGAGCTCCAGCGGCTAGTCTGGACCAAAGTCTATACCCCGGAGGAGATGGAGCGCGTCGACGCCATGGTCGCCGCGGTCGAGAAGGCCGCGGCCGCCGACCCGATTTACGTCAATCGCGCCGGACTGCTCCGCCCCTGGATACTCGACATCATGAAAGAGGAGCGTTCCTACTTGATGGACAAAGAGGAGCGCCGCGCCAAGATCGTCGCCCTCGCCCCGTCCGTCAACGCGGAGCCGACCGCCTCCGACTGGCGTTCGGCGCCAGTCCACCAACTAATCAGCGCTACCCGGCTGAAGCCCCAGCTGGCCGCAGGCGGGAAGTTCCAGTTGCTGCGTTCCACCGACACCCTCTACCTGCGGGCGGAGCTGGAGGAGCCGAAGCTGTCCGGCAGCCTGACCAAGCAAGACCGCCCGCGGGGGGACAACGAGATATGGAAAGACAACGACCTGGAGATCTTCCTTTATTCCTGCGGCAAGAAGGAGCTGTGGCAATTCATCGTCAACGACCAAGGCAACTGGGCGTTGCGGTGGCTCGGCCCCGAAGGCGACAAATGGAGGCCGTTGGAGGGGTTCCAGGCGAGAAGCGGCCCCATCTCCGGCGGCTGGCTGGCCGAGGCGGCCATTCCGCTGGAACAACTCGGCCCCGGGGAGCTGCGCTTCAACCTGACCCGCAACCGGCAAGTCAAAGGGGCCACGGCGGAGCTGTCCACCTGGTCGCCGCTGGCGATGGTGGGCAACTGGCATGACCCGGACAATTACGGCACGCTCACTGGCAACTAACCCCGCCGCCATGGAGCTGGGCGAAGCGCTCGAAGGAGCGGTCGTAAGTCTTCTCGACGCTGTCGGGGAAGCAGCAGGCTGGCAGCTGCTGCATTGAGAGATGGTACTGGATACACTCGCAACAGTTGCCCTTCCTGGAACAGGGAGCGTAGGTGCAGTTGCATTTCGCCTTGTTGTCCGCATAGTTGCCGCATTTGCTGTTCATCCGTGGTCTCCTTCGTCTTTGTGTCCTGTCCCCCAGGATAGTAATAACCCAAATGGAAGCAACAATCAAGAGCGAATTATTTCGTCCAGCGCGGTGAAAAACGCCGTCGCCGCGCTATAGTAAGAGTTTTTGCGGTTTCCGGCAGTTCTATTTGGAAGGGACAGGCGTTTGCTCAAGCTCAGACTAGCGACCCGCGGCATTGTCATCGGCCTCGTCGGCGCCTTGCTGGCGTTGGCGTGCCGCGCCCCCGCCGCCGGTTCGGGCGACGACTTCGGGGCGGTCTTCCAACTGCTCAAGAACAGCGGCGCCGAAGCCCACGCCGACAGCTTCGAGATCATCGGCGACAACATGGTCGCCAGCGGCAACGTCTCGCTGCACTACAAGGAGATGATCCTCTACGCCAACAAGGCCATCTTCAACAAAGAGGCCAAGGACGTCGAGCTCAGCGGCAAGGTGCGCTTCTACCAGCTTTCCACGAGCACCAAGGACGTCGAGTACTGGGAGCTCGACGACCTCAAGCGCGACCCCTTCGTCAGGGTGAAAGTCAACGGCACGGTGATGAGCGCCTACGGGACACAGCTGGTCGACGTCACCGTCACCCGCGAGAACCTCGCCTGGAGCGGCGAGAAGGCCGCCGGCAATTTCACCACCGGCACCTTCGAGTTCGGCAAGTACTATGCCCGCTTCGGCGTCTGGCAGTGCCTGGGCGACTCCGCCGAGCGGCTCACCGACGGCTCCATCGAGATCAAGAACGCCGTCCTCACCACTTGCGACTACATCACCGAGGGGCACGACATCTACACCGTCCGGTGCAGCCGGGTCGTCGCCTTCCCCCACGCCGACGAGGTCGACCCCGACTCGCCCGCCCTCATCGACCGCGACGCCGCCAACGACTACAGCTTCCGCGCCTACAACTGCACCTTCTACCTCGGCGACACCCCGGTTTTCTGGCTGCCCATGCTCTACAAGCCGCCCCGCGGCAACCAAGGCAAATGGGGCATCAAGGGCGGCTACGACAGCAATTGGGGCGGCTACGTCCAGACCTCCAACAGCTGGCGGCTGGTCGACGACCCCGCCAAGCTCGAGACCACCAACTTCATCGACTTCTACTCCAGCCGCGGCGTCGGCGTCGGCAACGAGACCATCATGACCACCCAGGAGACCAAGTCCGAGCTGTTCATGTACGGCATCCCCGACTGGACCCCCAACATGACCACCGACGAGAACAGCCGCTGGGACAACCCCTTCTGGCGCTACGACCTCGCCCTCAGCAACCTCAGCCACCTCTCCCCGCGCATGGACTTGCGCGCCCACTTCGAGAAAATCTCCGACATCAACTTCTTCGAGGACTTCCTCGCCGCCCGCAACCAGAGCAACCCCCAGCCCCAGTCCTTCGCCAGCTTGGAATACCAGTTCGACAAGATGAGCCTCGGCTTCAAGTTCAAACCCCAGATCAACGAGTTCTTCACCGAGGTCGAGGAGCTCCCCGAGCTCCGCCTCGACGTCCAGCGCCAGGAGCTCTTCGACAACCTCTATTACCAAAGCCAGACCTCCCTCAGCAACCTGCGCATGAAATGGCGCAAATTCGACAAGGACCGCGTCAACGGCAATCGCATCGACCCCTCCGACTACCAGACCGTCCGCCTCGACACCGTCCACTTCGTCTACTACCCCTTGTCCCTGGGCTGGCTTAACCTCACCCCCCGCGCCGGCATCCGCGCCACCGGCTACAGCGACAGCTCCAAACGCAGCGTCAACGAGCAGGCCCTCAACAACATGCTCGCCGTCCAGCTCCCCGACGAGAACAGCGACGCCGACGTCTACGACTACGACGACCAGGGCAACGGCCGGCTCCGCTTCATCCCCGAGCTCGGACTGGAGGCCAACACCAAAATCTCCAGAACCTGGGACGACGCCAAGAACGCCTTCCTCAGGCTCGACGGCATCCGCCATGTCATGGTCCCCTACAACAACTACACCATGCTCTTCGACCCGACCGTCAGCCGCGACAAGCTTTACTACTTCGACGACGTCGACCGCATCAACACCCAGAACTTCACCCGCACCGGCGTCGAGAACCGTCTGCAAACCCGCCGCGGCAGCCGCAAACACCCCCAGATCTACACCTGGGCGTCGATGAACAACTACATCGACCTGCATTTCAACCAGCGTCCGGGCCAGGGCTTCCCCGGCGACTTCGGCAACGAGTTCAAGTTCCACCCCCACGAGGACCTCACCCTCACCGCCGCCGTGCTCATGAACGCCGGCACCGGCCAGCTCAACAAGGTGATGCTCGGCGCCGAATGGGAGTTCATCAAGGACTGGAAGATCTTCACCCGCTACAACTATGGCGCCGGCGGCAGCAGCCCCGGGGCCTACTCCATGGGCAGCTCCCTGATCGACCTCACCTCCGGCACCTCCTTCGAGCGTTACTTCTACAAAACCCACAACGTCAGCCTCGGCCTGGAGTATGAGATCAACGAGCGCACCCGCGGCGTGGTCGAGTTCACCTTCGACGCCCAGAACCACCTCTTCCGCGAGGGCAGGCTGCAACTGATCCGCGAGCTCCCCTGCCACTTCTCCGCCATCCTAGAGTATGTCCAGCGCCGCCGCCGCGCCAACTCCAACAACTCCATCGACATCCAGCACTCGCTATCCCTGAGCCTGAACCTCTCCTCCACCCCCACCTACCCCATCTACCCGCGCTCCAGCCCGAACCACCCCGAGAACATGACCGGACGCAGCGTCGACCAGTGACCGGAACATGAAACAACTCCTCTCCATCCTCTGGCATAACAAAGCCCTCGTCCTCTTCCTCTTGGTCTTCGCCGCCGGCGCCGTTTTTTACTATCGCGTCCACCGCTGGCCGCACACCCAAAACGCCTTCGTCATCGCCAACGTCCGCCCGGTGTCCGCCCTGGTCCCCGGACGCGTCACTGACATCTATGTCAGCAACAACCAGACGGTGAAAAAAGGCGACAAGCTGTTCACCGTGTACCAGCGTCCCTACCAGCTCGCGGTCGAGCAGGCGAGCAACCAGCTCCACTCCGCCGTGATCAACGCCCAGGTGCTCCAAGCGCAGGTGCTCAAAGACCAGGCCATGGTCGAGCAATGCGGGTTCAACTATCAAAATGAGAAGTATCTCGCCGACATGGCGCAGCTGCTCGCCACGAAGAACGCCGACTCGAGAAAAGACGCGGAGATCCACCTGCGCGCCGCGCAGATGGCGCAGGCCTCCCTGAAAGTGGCGCAGGCGACGATGGACGTGACCAAGCTCCAGCTCCAACAGGCGTTGTCGGAGGCGGAAGGGTGCGAGACCCAACTGGCCGAACGTCAAGTGGCCCTCGACCAGACCACGGTCCACGCCAACGCCGACGGGACGGTGGCCAACATGCACAGCACCGTGGGGGCCTACGCGACGCCAGGCGTCCCGGTCTTCGCCTTCGTCGAGACCGGCCGCTGGTGGGTGCAGGCGAACCTCAAGGAGAACGAGTTGGCGAACGTCAGGGCGGGGCAGAAGGCCGAAGTCCGGCTGTGGATGTATCCCAACCATACGTTCCAGGGGGTTGTCGACCAGATCGACTGGGGCGTGAACCGCCAAAGCACCGCCCAAGGCAACGCCCTCCCGGAAGTCCAGAAAGAGAACGAGTGGTTCCTGCTCCCCCAACGTTTCCCCGTCCAGATCAGGATAACCAACCCGTCCCCGGAATACCCGTTGCACATCGGCGCGAGCGCCACGGTCACGATCCTCGGGGTCAAGTCGGACGAGCTCCAGGAGCTGCTCTGGTTCTTCAAAACCTTCTAGGGGGCGGGGCCATGACGGCGGTTTCGGAGCTCAGGAGATACTGGCGGCGCCTCGACCCGGACCAAGAGGCGTTCCTGTTCAGTTTGGAGGTGCTCATCCCCTGCTTGCTAGGGACGTTGTACTGGCTGGTCTTCCGCCCCCCCGCCAGCATCCTCCTGGTGCTTTCGCCCGGCTTCATCGCCATCGCCTCCCACCAGCGCGACGACTCCTGGAGGGAGAAAGCCAAGTCCATGGTCTTCACGGCCGCGGTGATCGCCCTCTGCCAGTCCGGGATCTGCGCGCTGTTCCAGCAAAAAATCCTGCTCCTCGCCTGGATGTTCCTGTTGACGTTCACTGCGTTCCTGATCCCTAACCGGCGCTATGAGAGCGCGATGGGACTAGTGTTCGGCTCCCTCGCCATCTCCATGGAGTCCAACTGGCTGACGGGAATGAACCATAACCTCGAGGTGGCGCTCTCGCTGGGCTTCGCCCTGGCGACCGTGTGGCTGCTGAACGTCCTCACGCTGCGGTTCCGCGTCAGGAAAGCCCTCGCCGTCTACGCCGCCGACCTCCTCCACTTCCTGCTGACCCGTTTGGGCGAGGAGCCGGAAAGCTCCTTCCTCAACGGGACGCTCGACGACCTGCACCAAAACCTCTCCGCCCTCGCGCTCAAGATCGAGCGCCTGATCGCCAAGCACCGGAGCCTCCGCCCCGGCGCCCAAACCACCAGCGAACGCGCCGCGGCGGCGTTCGCCCTGCTCCAGGACGTCTCGCGCATGATTTTCCTGCTGGGCGGAATCCCCGCCGAACAGCGGCTCGCCGCCCTCGCCAAAATCCCCGACGCCAAGGCGATGGCCAAAGATTTGCGCGAACGCCTCCAGCGGATAGCCTCCAGCGTCGGAGGCGGCGAGAAGCTCGGCGTCCCAGGCGCCGCCGCCGCTCCCGCCTTCCCCGCCGGGAACGGCCTGGTGGCGGAGAAAGTCCATTTCGCCCTGGCCATCCTGCTTCAAGACCTCGCCCGGCTTGAAGACCTCCTTCGGGACAAACCCCTGCTTTGAACTGGAGCCCCCCATGCGCCGCCCATCCGACGCCACCATCAGACGAGTGAAAGAGGCGTTCCGCATCGCCTTGGCGGTGACGGTCGGCATGTTCGTGTTCCGCTTCTTCGAGTTCCCGCGCGGCAACTGGATCGTCCTGACCATCGGGGCGATTTACCTCGGCGGCTCCAACCACGGGCTGGTCATACACCGGGCCAACTCCAGGATCGCAGGCACTTTCGCCGGGCTGGCCATGGCCTTCCTCCTCGTCTCGCTGTTCCTGTCGCACGACTACCGTTGGGGCTACGCCCTGCCCTTCCTCTGGTTCCTGATCTATTACATCGGGGCGATCACCGGCAGCTACACCCACACGGTCTTCTACCTGAGCATGTGCGTGCCGATCATCATCGCCCTCATGGCCGGGGACGCGTCGGACTTGAACTTCGACGAGGCGTTGTTCGAACGGTTTTTCTACACCGGCGTCGGCGCCTCCATCGTGTTGCTGCTCGAGGTTTCCGTCTTCCCCAAAACCACGTCGGTGCGCGGCAACCTCCAAGCGGTGTCGAGGAGCCTTTTCGCGGGGATACAAACGGAGGTCGTCCATGTCGTGGAGCGCTTCGCCGCGGGGAAGCCGATGGAGGGCAACTCCTGGACGCTGAACGCCGTGATCATGGGGAAATACGGGACGGCGCGGGAGCTCTACAAGTCAATGGAGCACGAGCTCGGACACGATGTCCGCGAGGACGGGCGCTACGAGAAGATCTTCGGCGTCCTGCGGCAAATCAGCGGCTCGCTGAAAATCCTCGCCGCGCTGACCAACAACATGCGCGGCCAAGTCTTGTCGGAGCAGGACAAAAGCCTGCTGTCCCAAACGGCGGCGGCCATCGCCGCGGCCTTCTCCGGCATCGCCTTCGAGGAAAGTCCGGGCCAGCCGGGGACCGCGGGACGGCGAATCGAAAGCCTCCTCGCCGCCACCGACGTCGTCCAAAACCATCTCACGCCGCAGCTCTTCTTCGTCGAGGAGCTGCGGCTGCTGGCGGCGCGGGCGGACGAGCTGAAGGCCCTCTGATTCCTTTTTGCGATCAAGTCGCATTCGGCGTTCCGGCAGTGGCATGGGCGTCCCGCCCATGATTCCGAAAACCACGGGCGGGACGCCCGTGCCACCGCCGGAGTGTCGGCGCTATGATTTAGATAATCTTGATCGCAAGGTGGAATGAGCGTCACTTGTTGTCGAGGAACCCGACGAACTCCTTCTTCTCGCTGGCCTTCATGTAGGCCTCCATGGGGGTGATGGTCCCTTCCGCCAAGAGCTTCTTCAAGATGGAGTCCATGCTGCACATGCCCATGCCGACGTTGCTCTCGATGATGTTGCGGATGTTGGCGATCTGGCCTTCCCGGATGGTGTTGGGGAGGGCGTCGACATAGAGCAGGACCTCGTGGACGGCGATGCGGCCATGGCCGTCGGTCTTGCGGCATAGCAGCTGCGAGACCACGCCGCGGAGGCACTGGGCGAGCATGGTGCGGATCTGGGGCTGCTCGTCGGCGGGGAAGGCGTCGAGGATGCGGTCGATGGTCTTGGGGGCGTTGTTGGTGTGCAAGGTGCCGAAGACCAAAATGCCCATGGCGGCGCAAGTCAGGGCCAGGCGGATGGTCTCGACGTCGCGCATCTCGCCCAGGAGGACGATGTCGGGGTCGGCGTGCATGGCGCCCATGAGGGCGGCGGCGAAGGAGTCGCTGTGAATGCCGACCTCGCGGTGGACGATGACGGACTTCTTGCTCTTGTGGACGAACTCGATGGGGTCTTCGATGGTGATGATATGCTTGCTGGTGTACTCGTTGATGTAGTCGATCATGGCGGCCATGGTGGTGGACTTGCCGCTGCCGGTGGGGCCGGTGACGCAGACCAGGCCGTTCTTGTACTCGCAGATTTTCTTGAGGATCGGGGGCAGGTTCAAGTCCTGCATGGTGAGGATCTTGGAGGGTATCTGGCGGAAGACGGCGCCCATGCCGTTGTGGTCGCAGAGGTAGTTGGAGCGGAAACGGGCGCGGCCCTCGATCTCGTAGGCGAAATCCAAGTCGTGGCGCTCCTGGAACTGTTTCCAGCGCCAGGCGGGGCAAATCTCCTCCAACAGCTGCTCCATAATCTCTTGGGTGATGTCCTCGTAGGCCAGCGGCTCAAGCTCCCCATGCACCCGGATCTTCGGAGGCATGCCCACGTGCAGATGCAGGTCGGAGCCCTTACTGTCCAGCATCGTTATCAGGAATTCGTCGATGACAGCCATTATTTGAACCATCCTTTCTTCTTGGGGGCGTCGGCCGCCGCCGCCGCGGCGGCATCCACGGCAAGCTTCGTCTGGAGTTTGCGGAGGTACTCGTCCTCGACGAGGTTGGCCACGGTGGTCTCGTAAGCGATGTATCCGTTCTCGAAGAGCTCGTAAACCGACTGGTCCATGGTGCACATGCCCATACGCGAGCCAGTCTGCATCACCGCCTTGAGCTGGTGGGTCTTGCCCTCGGAGATGAGGTTGCTGACCGCGATGTGGGCGGTGAGCACCTCGCAGGCGGCGACGACGCCGCTATCGACGCGCGGCAGGAGCTTCTGGCAGATGATGCCGCGCAGACTGCCGGCGGTCATGGTGCGGATCTGCTGCTGCTGCGAGGGCGGGAAGACGTCGAGCAGACGGTTCAAGGTGCTGGAGGCGTCGATGGTGTGGAGCGTGCCGATAACCAAGTGGCCGGTCTCGGAAGCGGTGATGGCCATCTCGATGGTCTCCAGGTCGCGCAGCTCCCCGATGACGATGACGTCCGGATCCTCGCGCAACGCCCCTTTCAAGGCGGTGGCGAAAGACTTGGTGTGCGCCCCGACCTCGCGCTGCGTGATGTTGCAGCCCAACGACTTCTGGACGATCTCCAGGGGGTCCTCGACCATGATCACATGGTCCTTACGCTTGCGGTTGACGATGTCCACCAACGCCGCCAAGGTGGTGGTCTTGCCGCTGTTGACCGGCCCGGTGACCAGGATGAGGCCGTTGTGGTTGTCCAGCATCTTGGAAATGGTGGCGCTGTTCTTGGTGCTGAAGCCCAGTTCCTCCAGCGTCCGGATCTTGTCGGGGACGATACGGTAGGAACCGGCCACCCCGTCCTTGTGGACCATCAGGTTGGCGCGCACGCGGCTCTCGTCGTCGCCCAGCGACATGGCGAAGTCCAAGTCATGGCGCTTCTCGAAAAGCGCTTTCTGCTCCTCGGAGAGCAACGCGGTGTTAAGCTTTTGCGAGTCCTCGGCGGTGAGGACGTAGTTACCGAACTTCTCCACCACCAGGTTGCGGCGGACAAAGGGCTGCGAACAGGCGGAGAGGTGCAAGTCGCTCGCCCCTGACACCCGGATGGCCTGCAACAGCTCCGCCATCAACTCGGCCGCCTGGCCGTCGCTCAGCCGCTCCGCCCCCTCCAAGGAGGGTATCTCGCTGTCGATGGAGAACAATTGCGAGGGTATCTGCCCGGAACGGGCCTGGTTGACGGCGTAGTCGACCAGGTTCTGGATCGTCTCAAGGTCGGTGGACAAGCCGCTGTCCAGGACGACCTGGGCCAAGCTCAGCAACGCGACGTCATCCCCGGTGTGCTCGATGAGGGCACGGCAGTTGGCGGTCGACAAGATGTTCTGCCGAACGGCCGTCGCGATAAACCATTGCACGCCTAATTCCACGGATCGCCATCCTTTCCTAGGGGTTTATGCTAACAGGAAAATACATGCGCCGTCCCGCGATTTCAAGCGGCGACTCATTAGTTCGAGTGAGGTTTGGCGCTTAACCATTGGCGCCACTTCGCCTGATCCTCGCCATGGTTCTCGCCAGTGATCTCGGCGAGGCGCTCGGCGACGCGCCCCTTGACCTTCAGGCTCTCCGCTCCGAGGGCGTCAACCAAAGCCGGGAGGGCGGGCTCGCCAAACGACGCCAGAGCGTCGACGCAGGCGATGGCGGCGGCGGGATTCTCGCCGCAACGGGTGAACATCTGGGCGAGGACAGGCAGCGCCCGACTGTCGCCGAACCGCTCCAGAGCCTTGGCCATGGCGGAGATCGTCCGACGGCTGTCCTCCCGCTCGGCGGCGGCGAGCAGCTCGGGGATGCCATCCTTGTCGCCGAGCTTGCCGAGCAGGATGGCGGCTTGCTCCCGGACCATGGGGTCCTGGTCGCCGAGCAGGCCGCGGACGGCCTGGAGGTTGGGACGGCGTTTATCCGCCAACTTGACGATCGCCCTGGCCGCCACGTTCCGCGCGGCGGGGTCGGCGTCGCCCAACGCCTTGACCAGGAAGGGCACGGCCTGGCCGTCGCCGAGCTCGCCAAGGTCGAAGGCCGCCTGGGAGCGGACCGCCGAAGACTTGTCCACGAGCTTCGGCAGCATGGCCTCCAGCGGGGTGGTCGCCTTGGGGGCGTTGGCGGGGCGGTCCATATCCTCCATGAAATCCAACAGGGCCTGCTGATGGTCGGCCTCCTGCGCCGCCGCCCCGGCGGCGCCCTCCATCGCCTTGACCGCCACATCCTTGCTAAAGCCGTAGAAATCGAAGACGCTGTCCCGGGTCCGGGCCGCCTTGACGACGGCGTCGGCGGCTTTCTCCACCCGCTCGTCGCCATCGCCGCAAAGGGCGATGACCTCGATGAGACGAGGGTTTTCAATCGACAGCCGCCCCTTAAGCGGCTCCAGGGCGGCGACCCGGACCAGGGTGGGGGCCTCGCGGTCCTGGGCGAGGGCCAGCAGCTCCGGGGTGGCCGCGGAATTCCAGAAAGAGCGGAGAGCCGCCGCCGCCCGGAGCCGGACCTGCTCAGGGGAGCCGGCGTCGCGCAGGACGCCGACGAGGCCGAGGGCTATCTTGGGGTTGTCGACCTTGCCCGACGCCCCCGCGGCGGCGAGGCCGTCCAAGGCTCCCAGCCTGGCCGCCGCCGTGTCTTTCGTGTTGGCGGCGATGGACAGCAACAAGGGCACGGCCTGGGGATCGGCGAAATCGCCCGCCGCCCGCATGGCCTCGATAGCGGCCTCCTGGCTTTTTAGCCCGAAGCCCTCGCGGAAAAGCGCCAAAGCCTGGAAACGTTCCTCCGCCGTGGCGATCTTTCCCTCCCGCAGCTCCGCCGCCAGCTCCTTCAAACCGCCGATCTGGCGCTGGGGGTCGTCGCTGTGGATGGACTGCGCCGCCAGCTCAACCAACGAGGGGCCGGAGAAGACCAGCCAACCGACGACCCCCGCCGCCAACGCCAGCGGCGCGCCGATCAAACCGCCCAGGGCCAACGGCTTGCGCCTCACCTTGCGCCAAAAACGGACGTGCGGCGGGACGGGGCGGGCGGACACCGGCAGCCCGTCCAAATAGGATTGGAGGTCGGCCTTGAGCTCCTGGATGGCCTGGTAGCGCTTCGACGCGTCCTTCTCCATGCATTTGAGGATGATGTTCTCCATGTCCTTGTCGACGGAGAACGGGGCGATGGCGCGCGGCGGGACGGGCTCGCAGTTGACCACCTGCGTGATGGTGTCGTAGACGGTCTCGCCGGAGAACGGCTGGCGCATGGTCAGCCCCTCGTAGAGGATGACGCCCATGCTGTAGATGTCGGTGCGGTGGTCGATCTCGTGGGTGCGGCCCTGAGCCTGCTCGGGGCTCATGTATGAGGGCGACCCGAACACGGAGCCGGTCATGGACTGGATGGAGTAGCTGGTGTTGTCCTTGGCCAGGCCGAAGTCCATCAGCACCACCTTGTTGGCGACGTCGTCCATGAGGATGTTGGCGGGCTTCAAGTCGCGGTGGACGATGCCGCTGTCGTGCGCCAGCGCCAAGGCGTCGCAGACTTGCAGCATCTGCCGGACGAATTCCTTGGGCCGCATCCGCTCCTTGCCGCGGAGCAGGTTGATCTGCTGGAAGGAACGCCCCTCGACGAACTCCATGGTGAAATAGTACTGGCCGTCGATCTGGCCCATCTCGTGGACGGTGATGATGTTGGGGTGGCGCAAATTGCCCGCCGCCCTGGCCTCGCGCATGAAACGCTTGATGGTGTCCTCACCGGCGCCCTCGCCCTCGATCAGGACTTTCAACGCCAACTCGCGGCGGAGCTCCGGGTCGTAGACCTTGTAGACGATGCCCATGCCGCCGCGGGCGATCTCCTTGATGATCCGGTAACGCCCGAAAGTCTCCGCCTTGATCCCCCCGGACCGCACGCTCCGGACGGCGACGTCGCTGTCGGCGGATTTGTCCAGGGGAAAAGTCGCGTCCTCCAACTTCAAGGTCCGCTCGACCCCGTCCCCTGCTCCGGCGAGGGGGATGGTGTCGTCCGACGCCATGGCCTTGACGATGCCGCGGGTGGTGTCGCTGAAGCTGGGGACGGGCTCGACGACGGTGTCGTCCTTGGCTTTCTGGAACGGCACGCCCGAGCTCAAGGTCCGGCCGCATTTGGGGCAGGGCAAAGCGACGTCCAGAGGGAGGTCGGCGACAGGCTCGGTCTCGATCAGGCAGTGGAGGCAGGTGAGCGTGACTTCGCCCTTAACCTTGAACGCGCCGCCGCAGACCGGGCATCCCGGCATGTTGCCGGGCTCCAACTCGTCAACCTTGTACTCGCTGCCGCAACCGCAGCAAACCAGCTCGAACTCGCGCATTTCGCCCCTCCGCCAAGTTGTGGTAATCTACGCCGCCGCACACCACATTTCGAGCCGGACTAACGGAAACCCGCGCAGTTTTCGAACACGTCGCCCCCTAGAGGAAGAGCAGTCCGTTCTCACGCAGGCACTGGAAATCCTCGCCCTTGCAAAAAACGGCGAAATCTTTCCCTCCCACATATGACGCCGCCAACTCCTCGAAAGTCAGCGTCTCCCCGGCGGCGAGCCGCCCCAGCGCCCCGGCGAGCCAACGCCCCTCCGCCTCGGGCAGCTCCAGCTCCAACGACGCTTGGCGCAGTTCGAGACGCAACGACACCTTCCCCCGCTTCGTCTCGGAAAGCTCCGGCGCCGCCCCCAGCCAGACCACCTGCGCCTTCGCCGCGACGCGCCGCTCCCGCCGCGACACCTTGAGCACGAAGTCGCGCGGCACCCGGACTCGCGGGATCTTGAAGTCGAACCACTCCTGCAGTTCGAAGTCGAGGCAGTCACCGTTCATGTAATTGTACAACGCCTTCTTCAAGCCGAAGCTGAAACGGCCATGGTCGCAGCCCTCCGGATCTAGGTGCTCCACCCCGTTGCGGGCGAAGCTGTCCGGCGGCGAAGCCACCTTGGACGCATGGTATTTGGCGGGGGCCTGGCCGACCAAGCTGTGCTCGGTCATGGCGAAACGATGCCAGAACGCGCTCCGCGACAAGCCAGCCACGAACATTTGCCTCACCAACTCCAAAGCGTCCACCGTCTCCTGTGCCGTTTGCGTCGGGAAGCCGTACATCAAATAGGCGTGGACCATGATCCCGGCGGAACTCAGGTTGCCCGCGGCCTGGATCGCCTGCTCCACGTTCACCCCTTTGTCCATCACTTTCAACAGCCGGTCCGACGCCACCTCCAGCCCCCCCGCCACCGCCACGCAGCCCGCCTGGGCCAGCAGTTGGCAAAGATCGGCGGTGAACGCCTCCTCGAAACGGATGTTGGTCCACCAACTGATCCGGACATTCCGCCGTAACAACTCCAACGCCAGGTCGCGCAGCAGCGCGGGCGGCGCCGCCTCGTCCACGAAATGGAAACCGCTCTGGCCAGTCTGCGCGACGACCGCCTCGACACGGTCGCAAAGAACCGCCGCGCTGGTTTGGCTGTACCGCTTGATGTAATCTAAACTGACGTCGCAAAAAGCGCACTTGTGCCAATAGCAGCCATGCGCCAAAGCCAGCTTGTTCCAACGCCCGTCGCTCCACAACCGCTGCATCGGGTTGACCCGTTCCAACACCGACACATAGCTGTCCAAGGGCAACCCGCCGTAGTCGGGGGCGCCAATCTCGGAGTGGGGGAAGTCGCGGAGCTGGCCGTTGTCGACAAAACGCGCGGCGCCGTCCTCCCGCATAAAGGTCCGGACCAAGTCGTCGCGCTCCCCGCCCCGCAGCAGGTGGTCGAGCAGTTGCAGCAAGGGGCGTTCGCCGTCGTCCAAGCAGACGTAATCGACATAGTCGAACAAGGCGGGTTCGGACAGCGACCGCAGCTCGGTGTTGACATAGCCCCCGCCCAGGATTACCGGTATCTGGGGGTAATTGAGTTTAACATGCCGCGCCAACTTCAACGCGGCGAAAAAATTGCCGGGGAACGGCACCGTCAGCCCCAGCGCCCGGGGCCGGAGGAGCCGGAGACGCGCGTCGAGCAACTGACACATGAAGCGGCCGACGACGGTCTCCTCCGCCTCCAGCTCCGCGCGCAAGTCGGCGAAACGGACGACCTTCAAACTCAAACTCTCGGCGTAGCGGCTGAAACCGAAACGCGGGTCGACCAGTTCCGTGATCAAGTCGCCAAGCTCCTCAAGGAACAGCGTCGCCAAATACTTCGCCCGGTCTAGCAGCCCCATCGGCCCGAAATAGGCGTCGAGGTCGGGAATCGTCTCCCAACGCGGCCCGGCGGGGAGTGCCCCGCCACAGACGGCGTGGGCGAAGGCCTGGTCCTTGCCCTGCAAAAAAGCTATGACCGGCTCCACGCAGGCAAGGTATTCGCGTTCGCAATCCAAGATCCGCCGGACGCCGGGGGAGACCTCCGCCCGGCTCGACCGCGCCGCGGCGAAGACCTCGGCCAGCCCCTTCCGGGAGAAGAGGCGCAGCGCCGTCTCCAACCCGAGGTCGCACTGCGCCGCCTCGAAGCCGCGCGGCTTCAAAAAGCCCTTCAAGAACACGGTGGCCGGATAGGGCGTGTTCAACTGAACGAAGGGGGGCGTGACCAGCAGTATGTCCGTAGCGTCCATGCCTACAACATAGCTTGAACGCCGAAGCTTTCAAGGCTCGTTGTCGACGACCCACTTGCCGTAACTGCGCATGGTCAGGAAACTCTCGGTGGACACTATCCCCTCCACCGGAGCCAGCGAGCTGGAGATGAACTCGATCAGCCCGTACTTGGCGTTGAGCCAGGCCTCCAGGATCAGGTCGTAGCGTCCGGTGGTGATCGACACCGACAGCACCCCGGGCAGCTCCGACAAGCGCCGCGCCACCCGGTCGAGATCCTTGCTCACGGCGATCTTCACCCCGAGGAACACCACCTGTTTCTCCGTGATGGCGTCGGGGTTCACCAGCCCCGACACCTTCAACGCCCCGCCGTCGAGCAGCTTCCGCGTCCGGTTGCGCACCGTGCCCTCGGACACCTCCAAGGCCTTGGCGACCTCGTTGTTGTTGAGGCCGCCGTCCGCGCCCAGCAGCTTGACTATCTTCCGATCCAGCTCGTCAAGCTGCATAAGGTTCGAACCTCATCGCCAGAGCCTCGGCGACCGCCTGGTTGGTCAACTTGCCGTCGTGGCAGTTCAAACCCGACAGGATCGGAGCCTGCGCCAAGGCCTTGCCCAAGCCCTCGTCGGCTATCCTCAATCCATAGCGGTTGGTCACGCTGGCCAGAGCGCAGGTCGAGCTCAACCCCACCGCCCCGGGCATGTTGGCCACGCAGTAATGCACCACCCCGTCCACAACGTAGGTCGGGTTGGAATGGTAGGTCGGACGGGTGGTCTCGAAACAACCGCCCTGGTCGACGGCGATGTCCACGATCACCGAGCCCTGCTTCATGGCCTTGAGGTCGGCGCGCCGAACCAGCTTCGGCGTGGCCGCTCCGGGTATCAACACCGCCCCGACGACCAAGTCCGCCTCGCGGAGCATCTCCTTGATGTTATAGGAGCTGGAGTACAGCGTTTTGACGCTGTTCCCGAAGATCTCCTCCAGCTGCGCCAAGCGCTTGGCCGAGACGTCCATGATGGTCACGTCCGCGCCGATCCCGGCCGCCACCTTGCAGGCGTAAGTACCGGCGATGCCCCCGCCGATGATCAACACCTTGCCCTTATTGATCCCAGGGACGCCGCCCAACAGTATCCCCCTGCCCCCGAAGGGCTTCTCCAAATACTTCGCGCCCTCCTGGATGGCCAACCGCCCGGCGATCTGCGACATCGGGATCAACAACGGCAGCGAGCCGTCCTTCTCCATCACCGTCTCATAGGCCACGGCGCTCACCCTCCGCGCCAACAGGGCCTCCGTCAACGGCCGGTTCGCCGCCAAGTGCAAGTAGGTGTACAATATCTGTCCCTCGCGGAGCAGCCCGTACTCCTCCTCCAGCGGCTCCTTGACCTTCACGATCATCTCGGCATGGTCGAACAACGCCTTCCGGTCACCAACCAGCTCGCAGCCCGCGGCGGCGTACTCCGCGTCAGAGAATCCGGACCCGACCCCCGCCTCACGCTCCACCAACACCTGGTGCCCATGCTCCAGATACTCCCCGGCGCTCGCCGGAGTCATCGCCACACGGTACTCCTCCTTCTTAATCTCCTTCGGCAACCCAATAATCATCTAATTTCTCCACAACTTTAACATGAAACGAATTATGCCCATAACAATATTACGTTTAACGAATAATTCAAGAAACATTTTACGTTTTAGGCAACAATTTTTCGCGCCGTTGCAAAAGCGGTGAACGGGAGCTATTTTTACGCTCCGCCCTTGGGCGCGGAACAAGGAGCCTAGCATGTGCGGCATCGCCTGCATCGTCAACAAAAAAGGGGCCGCCGGAATCGGCGTCCTGGAGAGCTTCACCCACGCTGTCGCCCGGCGCGGGCCCGACGGCTTCGGTTTCGCCACCTTCGCCCCCACCTCCGACCTGGCCGAGGGGGGCGGCGACCAATACGCCGTCGGTTTGGGGCACCGCCGCCTCTCGATCCTCGACCTCAGCCCCGCCGGCGCCCAGCCCATGCTCTCCGCCGACCGCAACCTCGCCATCACCTACAACGGCGAGGTCTACAACTACCTCGAGATCGGCGACGAGCTCAGAAGCCGTGGCGTCGCCCTCAAGTCCCACTGCGACACCGAGGTCTTGCTCGACGCCTACGCCGCCTGGGGGCCTGAATGCCTGCACCAGCTCAACGGCATGTGGGCCTTCGTCATCCTCGACCGCCGCAAACACCAGCTATTCGTATCCCGCGACCGCCTCGGCGTCAAGCCCCTCTACTACTACCAGGACGAACAGGTCCTGGCCTTCGCCTCCGAGATCAAGCAGTTCTTCGCCCTGCCGTCCTTCCGCAAGCGCATGAACCCCGCCGCCTGCGTCTCCTACCTGGCCACCGGTTACGAGGCCCCGCCCGAGACCTTCTTCGAAGGCGTCCGCGCCTTCCCGCCGGGGCACCGCGCCACCGTCGACCTCAACAACCCCGAGGTCAAGCCCGAACGTTTCTGGTTCCCGGAACGCATCCAGGCCCGCCCCCTTCCCGCCGAGGAGGCCAAGGCCTTGGTGCTCGGCAAGTTCCTGGACGCGGTGCGCCTCCGCCTCCGCTCCGACGTCACCGTGGGCGGCTGCCTCTCCGGCGGCCTCGACTCCTCCTCCATCTTCGTGGCCATGAAGGAGCTCTCCCCCACGAGCACCTTCGCCGCCTTCTCCTCCTGCTTCGACGCCCCCGGCATCGACGAACGCCCCTTCATGGAGAAAATCGTCGCCCAGACCGCCAGCGAGCATTACCAAGTGTTCCCCGACGCCGCCGACCTGGCCGCGGACTTCGACGCCCTCCTCCTCACCCACGACGAGCCCATCGGCAGCGTCAGCATGTACGCCCAGTACCAAGTGATGAAAGCCGCCCGGCGCAACAACGTCACCGTGCTGCTCGACGGCCAGGGCGGCGACGAGCTCTTCTCCGGCTACTGGCCCGCCTATTTCCTGGCCTTGAACCACCACCTCCGCCGCGGTTCCTGGCCCTTCGTCGCCCGCAACCTGCTCGGCGCCTGCTGTCCCTGGGGCAACCACAACCTCGTCGGCCAGGCTTTCTCCAGTTTTCAGGACTACCGCAACCGCGCCGCGCGGACGCTCCCTTTCCAGCTCCGCCCCGAGCTCGCCGCCCAGCTAGAAGAGCTCAACTGGCACCACCAAGCCCAACGCCTCACCCCCCAAGAGTACCGCCGCGCCGAGATCTTGAAGATCCACCTCCCCAGACTCCTCAAGTGGGAGGACCGCAACTCCATGGCCCATTCCATCGAGTCCCGCGTGCCTTTCCTCGACGTTAACCTCGTCGAGGCCGTCCTCTCCCTCCCCCCCGAGCAGAACCTCAAGTCCGGCTGGAACAAACGCCTCCTCCGCGAGGCCATGGCCGGGCGCCTCCCCGACGCCATCCGCTGGCGCAAGGACAAGAAAGGCTTCGAGACCCCCCAGGACGCCTGGATGCGCCAAGGCCCCTTCCACTCTAAGCTCCTCGCCTGGGCCAACTCCAAGAAACATCCCGTCGCCGAGTTCGTCTCCACCGACTTCGACGCCATCGCCCGTTCCCTGCAAAGCGGTTCCTTCGGCACCGGCCCCATGTTCCGCCTCTTCTGCTTCGACGAATGGGCGCGGCTGCTCTTCTAACCCAAGGACAACACCATGTGCGGCATAGCGGGGATAGTGAATCTCGACGGACGCCCGGCCGACGAGGCCCTCCTGCGGGCCATGAGCGACGCCCAATGGTCGCGCGGCCCCGACGGCTCCGGCGTCAAGCTCCTCGGCTCCGCCGGACTCGCCCACCGCCGCCTCTCCATCATCGACTTGCAGGGCGGAGCCCAGCCGTTGGCCAACGAGGACGGCTCCGTCTGGATCACCTTCAACGGCGAGATCTACAACCACCTCGAGCTCCGCCGCGAACTGGAGGCCAAAGGGCACGTCTTCAAAACCCACTGCGACACCGAGGCCATCGTCCACGCCTACGAGCAATACGGCAAGGACTGCGTCAAACGTCTGAACGGGATGTTCGCCTTCGCCATCCACGACCTCCCCCGCCGCAAGCTCCTGCTCTGCCGCGACCGCCTCGGCAAGAAACCCCTCAACTATTTTTTCGAGCCCAACGGCCCCGCCCCGTTTTTCGCCTTCGCCAGCGAGCTCCAAGCCCTGGTCGCCCATCCCGGCGTCCCCAGGGACGTCGACCAGCAGGCGCTCCACGATTATTTCTCCTTGCAATACGTCCCCGCCCCGCGCTGCGTCTACCGGAACGTCCGCAAACTAGAGCCCGGACACAGCCTGGAGCTGGACATCCCCGCAAAAACCATCCAAATCGCGCGCTATTGGGACGTCGACTACGCCGCAAAAACCACCATGAACTTCCAGGAGGCCAAGGAGCGGCTGCGGCAACTGCTGGAGCAAGCCGTGTCCGACCGCCTCATGTCCGACGTCCCGCTGGGGGCCTTCCTCTCCGGCGGGGTCGACTCCACCATCATCGCCGGGCTTATGGCCAAAGCCAGCGGCCGGCAAGTGAAGACCTTCACCATCGGCTTCGCCGAGAACCGTTACGACGAGCGCCCCTTCGCCACCTTGGCGGCCAAGGCCATCGGCTCCGAGCATCACGAGAAGGTGGTCAACCCCGCCGACTTCGACGCCGTGCGCAAGCTCGTCCGCCATTTCGGCGAGCCGTACAGCGACTCCTCCATGTTGCCAACCTGCCTGCTCAGCCAGTTCACCCGCGAGTCGGTCACCGTGGCCCTCAGCGGCGACGGCGCCGACGAGCTTTTCGCTGGCTACTACCGCTACCTGCTCATGCGCCACGCCCGGCTCGCCGACCTCCTCCCCCTGGCCCCGCGCCGCATGCTTTGCGGTCTCGCCGACCGCCTCCTCCCCCGCGGCGCGGAGGAGCGCAGTCTCCCGGGCAAGCTCCACCGTTTGCTCAACATCGCCGCCTCGTCCCCCGACCAGCGCTATCTCGACATCATCAACCGCTTCGACGAGCAAGTGAAGCTGTCCCTCTACGGCGACGCCATCGACCGCGCCGCGCTGCGCAGCACCCAAGCGTTCATGGCCGCCGCCCGCGCCACCGCCACCGCCACCAACCTCGTGGAGAACGTCATGGAGACCGACCTGCACAGCTACCTGCCCGGCGACATCCTCCCCAAAGTGGACATCGCCTCCATGGCAAACTCGCTGGAAGTCCGTTCCCCCTTCCTCGACCACCGCGTCGTGGAGTTCGCCGCCTCGTTGCCGCTGGACTTCAAGCAGCGCGGCAAAGTCCGCAAGCGCATCCTTCTGGACGCCTGCTCCGACCTCGTCCCCGCCGCCATCCGCGACCGCGGCAAGCTGGGCTTCGGCGTGCCGGTGGCCGCCTGGCTCCGCGGCCAATGGGCCACCCTGTCACGGGAAATACTGCTCGACGGTGGGGCCGTGAAGAACGGTTTCTTCAAAAGGAAGACGGTGGAGTCGATGCTCGACGCCCACCAAAGCGGCCAGGCGGACCTCAGCTACGCCTTATGGTCCATGCTCGTCTTCGAGCTGTGGCACGCCGAGTTCATGACGCGTCCAAAGGAGACTGTATGATGTCAAGGAAACTCGCCTGGCTCTTGGCTTTTGGGCTCGCCGCCAACGCATGGAGCCAGGACGCCGCCGCGCCGCCGGTGATGGTCGCCAAGCACATTGTCCGGACGGTCAGGATGGACGGCCATCTGGGCGACCCGGCGTGGGGCAACGCCACCGCCTACCCCTTGGAGTTGGCCAACCACGCCTACGCCAACCTGCCGCCCGGGACACGGGCTAACGTTGGAACCGAACTGCGGGAGAAAGGCTGGGTCAAACTGTTGTGGACTCGGGATTTCCTCTATGTCGGAGCGAAGCTGGACGACACCGACCTCGTCGCCGAGGCCAGAAAAAACCAGTCCGACCTCCCCGGACTCGGAGACGCGCTAGGAATTTTTCTAAAACCCGACGAGGAGACCTATTATTGGGAGCTCTATGGTTCGCCCAACAACTTGGAGTCCAGCTTTTTTTATCCCGGACGCGGTCGGCTTTGGCCCTCGGGCTGCGCCGACAAGCCTGACATCCGGGTCGTCACGTCCCTCGACGGCACCCTCAACGACTGGCGCGACGTCGACAAAAGCTGGACTGTCGAGATCGCCATCCCGACGAAACCGCTGCTCCAGTTCGGCGCCCGTTTCGACAACACCTCGAAATGGACCATCTTAGTCGCCCGCCACAACTACTCGCGATATCTTCCGGTGAAGGAGAACAGCTCCGCCCCGCGGCTGTCCTGCCCGGAAGCGGACAACCACTGCTACGAGGACTACGCCGACTTGAAGCTGGAGGAATAAGGGCTGTCCGTCAAAGGTTCCGCCACCTTTACGCCGCCAGCTCGTCTCAGGACGCAAGCCCGGGAGCGCCGAGCCCCAGCTCGGCTTCTGAGGACGGCGGGGGCTTGCCCCGCCTGAGCCGAGCTGGGGCTCGGCGCTCCCGGACGGCGACATCCCCCCGACTTGCGTCCACCGCCACCTCCCGGACGCCACACATTATCTGCTCTATATATACAGTAGATACAGTTGTGGCGTTTCCAGCCCAGCTCAAGGGACAACACGGGAAAGAGAAGCTTGCCCTTCTGTGGCGACGCCCCCCAGTTTGAGTCCGCCCGCGGCTCGACTCAGGCGGCTCTTGCCCCGCCGCCTTCAGACGCCAAGCTGGGGCTCGGCGTTCCTAGACGTTTACGCCCCATCAAAAAGTTGTCCAAAACTCCAGACATGTGCGTGGACTCAGCAGATTTTGCCGGGGTTTAGCAGCCCCTTCGGGTCGAAGGCCAGCTTCACGCCCCGCAACAAACGCATCCCGGTTTCCCCCAGGCTCTCCTCCAGGTAACGCTTCTTGGCGAAGCCGATGCCGTGCTCGCCCGACACCAGCCCGCCGTACTCGCGGGACTTGGCGTAAAGCGCCTCGAAGGCCTTGCCCAGCTTCTCCTGCCAGTCGGGGCCGCCGAGCTTGTCGCGCAACACGTAGATGTGCAAATTGCCGTCCCCGGCGTGGCCGAAGTAACGGATGCGTATACCCACCTCGCACTCCAGCTCGCGGGTGAAAGCCACGAAGTCCGCCACCCGGCGCCGCGGCACCACCACGTCACACTCGTCCATCTCGGAGGTCGAGGCTTTGATCGCCTCCAGGAAGGCGCCGCGGGCCGACCAGATCGACTCGTCGCGCTCCTGGGTGTCGGAGATGAAGGCGTCCAAGGCGCCACGCTCCAAGCAGAGCTTCGCCACGTCCTCGTAAGCCCGTTCGACGCTCTCCTTGCAGTCGCCGTCGAACTTCAGCAGCAAATAGGCGTCGGCGGAGTTGTCGGGGAATTTCTTGCCCAGATACTCCTCGGCGGCGAGGATCACCTCGCGCTCCATGAACTCGATGGCGGTGGGAATGGCGCGGGACTTGATGATCAAAGGCACGGTCTCGATCGCCTGCGGCAAGCTGGGGAACGGCACCAGCAAGCTCACCACCTCGCGGGGCAGCGGCAACAAGCGCAGAATCGCCTTGGTGACCACCGCCAAGGTGCCCTCGGAACCGACCACCATGTCTTTGACGCTGTAGCCGGAGCTGTTCTTGACTACCTTCCCGCCGACTTCCAGGACCTCGCCGCCGGGGAGCACCAGCTCCAACCCGCGGACGTAGTCGCGGGTGACGCCGTACTTCACCGCCCGCATGCCGCCAGCGTTGGTGCTGATGTTGCCGCCGATGGTGGCGCTCTTCTCGCCCGGATCGGGAGGGTAGAACAAGCCCTTGTCCTCGACAAACTTGGAAATCTCCATCAGCAGCACGCCCGGCTCGACGGTCAACGTCAGGTTCTCCTCGTCGAGCTCCAGGATGCGGTTCATGCCGCTGAGATTGAGCATGACGCCGCCGTGGACGCTCACCGAGCCGCCCACCAAGCCGGTGCCCTGGCCGCGCGGGGTGACCGGGATACCACGCTCATAGGCGTACTTCATCACCGCCGCCACCTCGTCGCGGGAGATGACATTGACCAGAACCTCCGGGTAACAGGCCGTCCCGGAAAGCTCGTCGTGGCTGTAGTCCTCGTTGATTTGCTTCCCCGTCAGCACCCGGTCGGGGCCGCAGACGGACTTCAAATAGTCGATGTCGCCATCGTTAAGTTTCGTGAAGCTCATTTTGTCGCCTCCATATGGGGTGTGAGAAGAAAAACATTTCGCCTGCGGCGACCGCCTCTGTCGCCGGCGGAGGCGACCAGGTCTTCGACCTGGACCATATTAATTTTACCGAGAATCATTTTTTGTCATCCAACTGCCGGAGCAGCTCCGGGACGATCTCATAGAGGTCGCCGACCAGCCCGACATGGGCGTTCTTGAAGATCGGCGCCTTGGGGTCGGAGTTGATCGCCACGATGTACTCCGAGCTCTTCATCCCCGCCACAAACTGGATCGCCCCCGACACCCCGGCGGCGATGATCAACTTCGGCTTGACCGTCCGGCCGCTCAGACCGATCTGACGCTTGGCGTCGAGCCAGCCAGCCTCGATCAACGAGCGCGTCCCGGCCAGCTGTCCGCCCAAGCGGTCGGCGAGCTGCCGCAACAGGCCCAGATCCTCGGGCTTCTTGAGACCGCGCCCGGCCACCACGATGACCTCCGCCTCCTCGATGCCGATCTCCTTGGCCTTGGGCTTGACCTCCAACACCTCGATCCCCGAGGCCAGCAAGCCCGGAGCCACGGGCATCCGCGTCAACTTCCCGCCGGGATTGCCGACTTTCTCCGGGGCGGAGAAGATCTTGTAGCGGGCGGTGGCGAACTGCGGACGGTGCCGCGGGGTGTGGATCTTCGCCATGATGTTGCCGCCAAAGGCGGGACGGATCTGGATGAGGTCGGTGTTGTCCTTGACCTCCAAACTGGTGCAGTCGGCGGTAAGGCCGGAACGGAACCGCGCCGCCACCCGCGGCGCCAGCGAACGGCCCACCGGCGTCCCGCCCACCAGCACGATGGAGGGCTTGACGTGGTTGATGAAGTCGGCGAAGACCGCGGCGTAGGGCTCGGCGCGGAAATGCCGCAAACCCGGGTCGTCATAGACGAAAACCTCGTCGACGCCGTAGTCCAGCAACGTCTTGGCCTTGGCCAAGACGTCGCTCCCGGCCATCAGACAGTAGACCGGATGCTTGATCTGGGCGGCGAGCTCCCTGGCCTTCCCGATCAGCTCCAAGGTGACGTTGTGGACGACCCCGTCGGCGTGGTCGACATAGACGGCGACCCCGCGCCAGGCGTCCTTGTCGACTCCGGCGGCGACGGTCTCGACGAGCTCGAAGACGCCGGGCGGCCCCTTCTTGACGCAGAGCCGGCACATCTTGCAAGCGGCGTTGACCGACAGTTTCCCGCCGGAGAGCTCCAGCGCCCCGAAAGGACAGAGGACGAGCAACGCCCCGGCGTCCGCGACCTTCTCGTGATGGATGACGATTGATGCCATGGCTACGGCCCTTTCAGGCGAATTTTAGATGTTTGAGCTTGTCGGCCAAACGGGTGGCGAGCTCCTTGCCGCCGCCCTCCCAAAGCTCGTGGCTGTCGTTGGGGACGGGCGGAAAAATCTTGAGCACCTGGGTGGGGGAGCCGTCCAACCCGTAGTGTGACGGGTCGCGGTCGGCGAGGTCGTCCAAGGTGAAAACGCTTATCGCGCGGTCCTTGGTGGCGAGCTTGAGCTTGAAGGACGGCAACCGCGGCTGGCAGGAGTCCTTCTCCATCGTCACCAGACAGGGATATGAGACCTTGGCGACCTCGAGGGCCTCGGGCATGTCCATCTCTACGGTCACGGCCGTGGCGCCGACCTCCAAGATCCTCCGGACGTTGGCGACGTGCGGGACGCCCAAGAACTCGGCGATCTCCGGACCGACCTGGGCGGTGTCGCCGTCGGTGGTCTGCTTGCCGCAAACGATCAGGTCGAAGTTCCCCGCCCGCCGGATGCCCTGCGAGAGGGCGTAGCTGGTAGCCAGCACGTCCGCCCCGGCGAAACGGCGGTCGCTGAGCAGGAAGCCCTTGTCTACCCCCATCATGAAGGCCTCCTTGACCACCCCCGCGGCTTGCGGCGGGCCCATGGTGATGACGGACACCTCGGCGCCCCGCGCGCCCTTCATGGCCAGGGCTGTCTCCAAGGCGTAGAGGTCGTAGGGGTTCATCTTGGACTTCACCCCGTCCCGCTTCAAGACGCCGGTCTTCTGGTCGACCTCGACCTCCGAGGTGCCAGGCACTTGCTTCACACACACGATGATGTTCATATGGCTCCTTTTATCCAACAATGATCGAAACGCCGTCGGGAACGACCGTCACTTTGGCCTTCGGCCCCTTGAGCTCAAAGGCCCGGGCCAACGCCGACTCGAAAGCGGGGAAGTGCTCCAACCCCATGGCCTTGATCATCGCCGGGTCGCAGAGGTCGCTGACGATGATGACGGTGTATGAGCAAAGAATCCGCGCGAGTATCTGGAACTCCCATTGGTCGGGCTCGGTGCGGTCGCGGGGCACCTTGGCGACGCGCTCCAGCAGCGCCTGGGGGCTGCTGGCGTTGGCCAGATTGTCGAAGAAGGATTGCCCGCCATGCCCGTCGGAACAGGAGGCGACCATGATGATCACCCCGCCCGGCTCGCAGGTGGCCTCGGCGGCGGTCATGCCCTTGACCGCCTGGTAGACGTTCTGGTCGAGGGGATGGCCGCCGTTGCCCACCACCACGATGTCGGCCATGACCGGCTTGGCGCGGGACAGCCCCGCCAGGAATTCGCAGCCCTGCAAATGCGCCCGCTCGGCGTCGCCCGCGAAGGCTCCCATGATCCGCTTGTGGCCGTTGATGACCACGTTGGCGATGAAGGCCAGCTTGGCCTCCTTGGCGGCGAAGAGCATGTCGCGGTGGATGGGGTTGCCGTTCAGGACGCCCGCCCGGGCGTTGGGGCTTTGGATGAACTCGGAACAGTGGTTGGCGAGCACTGTCTTGGCCCCGGCGACGCCGGGCAGCACGCTCTTGCGCCCCCCGGAGAAACCGGCGAAGAAATGGGGCTCGATGAAGCCCTCGCCCACCAGCAAGTCGGCCTCCACGGCCAGGCGGTTGATCCAAAGCTCGCCCCCCGAGGGCAAATCGCGGAGCCGGACCAAAGAACTGTCGTCCCGGGAGTTGTGCATGGCGATCCGCTCGGAGTCCACAATCCCCTTCCCCAGTTTCGCGACCAGTTCCTCCCGGGTGGAAGGACGGTGGTAGCCCGTGGCCACCAGGATGGTGATGTCGATTTCCGGGTTGTTCCGCCGGAGCCGCTCCAGCAGCCGCGGCATGATGATGTGGCTGGGCACCGGACGGGTGTGGTCGCTGGTGATGACCACGGCGCGGCGCTTGCCCGCCGCCAAAGCCTCCAGCGAGAGCGACCCGATAGGATGGTCGAGCGCGGCGTCCACCACCGCCCCCTCGTCCGCGGGCACGGGACGGGAATGCAACGACGACTCCAACACTCCGGCCAGGTTCCGCTCCGGGACTTCCACCTCCATCGACTTCTTGGCGTAAGGCACGCTGAACCGCATCCGACAACTAGCTCCAGTTAAAAAATTGGCATGATGGTCTGACCACTTAAGATAATAGTTCAAAGCCCCAATTTTTCAAGGACGAAACGGTAATGCGCGCGGACAAGGTTGGCGGCGACGGCGGAATCCTTGGCGGCGACAGCCTCGCCGATGCGGGCGTGCTGGGCGGCGAGCTCCTGGCGTCCAGCCTCGTTGTTGGCGATGACTTTTCTGGCGTCGCGGATACAGGCGGCGGTGAGCGTGGAGGCGGCGTGTTGGAAAGCGGCGAGCAAGGCGTTGCCGGAAATCTCCGCCATGAGACGGTGGAACCGCTGGTCGAGGTCCGCGGCCTCCTCCTCGGTGCCCGCGGCGACCATGTCCTGGACGAGGCGCCTCAACGCGACAGACTGCTCCGGGGTCACGCGCTCGGCGGCCCGGGCGGCGGCCTCGGATTCCAGCGCCATGCGGGCCTCGACGACGTCGCGCAACGAGCCGCCCCTGAGTTTGAACATCACCGAGAGCGGCTCGTAGAAAGCGTTGTCAAGATTGTCGGAGATGAAGTTCCCCTCCCCTTGCCGGCAGTCGAGCAGCCCCAGGATCTCCAGCGCCCGCAACGCCTCGCGCAGCGACGCCCGACTGACCCCGAAAGTGGCGGTCAGCTCGCGTTCGTTGGGCAGTTTGTCGCCCCCTTTCAGCGAACCGTCCATGACCATAGCCTGGATCTGCTCCACGACCTGCTCGTAGACCTTCTTGTTCTTCACCGCTGTAAACATCATGGTTTTAGGTTTTAAGTTTTAGGTTTTAGGTTTCGGAAAAACGGCCGAAAGTAGTTGACAGTTTCGACATGGAATTCCTTCGCGGCGAAGCCGCTTTGGAGTGCGGCGATTCTTCGCCGCTTTACGCCGCCCCCAATGTATGGAACCGCAGCCATTTCCGCGCTACGCTCCAGTTCGTAAACATCTTCGGCGTGTGCCAGAGGCCGTTCCAAAGCGGCGAAGAATCGCCGCGCTCCAAAGACGCTCCGCGTCGGAAAGACAGCAACCGCCTCTCGTTTTCTCTCGCCAAAGTGTCAACGGTTTTTTGAAGCCCGCTCATCCACTCAACATAGGGCATTCCCCTTCTTGCCTAAAACCTAAAACCTAAAACCTAAAACCTTCCTCATACCAAGTCGGCGAAGGTGGTGTTCTCAAGCTTGTGGGCGGTGTAGTCGCGGATGTCTTGGAAGAGGGCGACGAGCTTGGGGCTGTTCTCGATGGGGGTGTGCTCGTAGAAGTATTCGCTGACAGAGTTGACCGGGGCGAGAGGCCCGTCCATCAAGCGGATGACGTCGGCGACGCGGATCTGGCCCGGGGGCTTGGACAGGACGTAGCCGCCGCCGATGCCGCGTTTGCTCTTCAGGAAGCCGCCCCGCTTGAGCAGCAACATGATCTGCTCCAAGTATTTCCGGGGAATATCCCGGCGGGTGGCGATGTCCTCGATACGGACCAGCTCCTGGTCAGGCTGGGCGGAGAGATCGATGAGCGCCAGACAGGCGTACTCGCTTTTCACGGACAAACGCATATGGCACCAACCAATCCTTCCACTAGTTCCCTATATACATACTGGTGTTTGGGGGAATGTCAAGCCCCTCGGACGCCGCCTTGGCCCCGAACCTGAAGTCGATCACCTTCCAGCGCAGCTCGGAGGCCACCCTGACGGCCACCCAGGCGGCGGCGCCGCCGGCGGGCATGGCGGCGAGCTCCTCGATCTCGGAGCGGGAACAACGGAAGAGCACGGCGTCGACATGCTCGCCATAGACCAGCGCCAGGACGGCGCGGGCCCGCTCGAAAGCCCGGCGGGTGGCGCCGCTGCGCAGCAGCAACCACAACGGGTAGGCGAAGGCCAGCAGCCAGAAGGGCCAGACCGGGACCGTAGGCCAGAAAAAGGTCTGGGAGAGCTGGACGGCCAGCAGCAAAATCACCGGACACAGGAACAGCAACGCGTCGGCCGAACTTTGGAAACAGTCGCCGAAACGCCGCCGGAACTTACTGAAGGAGAGGCGGTAGGCGAAAAGCTCCTCGAAACGCCGGTCGTTCATCTGGGCGCGGGCGGCATGGCAGAGCTCGTGGGACAGCAGCTCCTCGCGGCGGTAGATCAGCCAGCTCTTGGCCTTGGCGAAGGCGGCGCGGATGATGAAGACCCGCAGCCCGCTGTTGAAAACGATGGCGCAACCGCCCCAGAGGGCGCCCAAGCTCTTGCTCAGAAAGAAACCAGGCACCCAGGCGGCGCTGAAGGCGTAGGCTTGCAGGTTGAACCCCGCCGCCTCCTCCATGATCTCCGCGGGGATCGCCAGCTCGGGACGCAACGTCACGCCCTTGAACAACTCCGCGCCCTCCGGCGCGAGCAGCTGCCGGTCGAGCTCGGCGAGCTCGCGCTCCAAGGCGGACAGCCGCTCCTTGAACTCCTCGGCGCACTCCCCCGGGCCAAGCATGATCCCCTGGGCGTCAAGCGCCGCCAATCGCTCCAAACTCCCGGCGTCGAGCGCCGCTATCTCTTCGGGTTTAAGTGGAAACATGTCGATCCAGACTTTCAAATCTCCGCCGCGGCGGTTATATTACTCAGTTTGTTTGCATCAATATAACGCTGATTGGGAAAATATCGACATGAGTTACAACTGGAAAGAGCAGAGAGAGAAGAAAGCGTTCCTTGCGTTGGAGGACGGCAGCGTGTTCCGGGGTTATTCCGTCGGGGCCGACGTCGACCGCGAGGGCGAAGTGGTCTTCAACACCGGCCTGAGCGGCTACCAGGAGATCATCAGCGACCCCTCCTATGCCGGCCAGTTCGTGACCATGACCTACACCGAGGCGGGCAACTACGGCGTCTCCCCCGCCGACATGGAGTCGCGGCAGCTCTTCCTCAACGGCTTCATCGCCCATGAGTTCAACCAGCCCAGCAGCTGGCGCTCCGCCGAGCCGCTCGACGCTTTCCTCAAACGCCAGGGCGTCCCCGCCCTCGCCGGGATCGACACCCGCGCGTTGACCCTCAAGCTGCGCGGCTCCGGCACCCTCAAGGGCTTCATCTGCGCCAGCGGCTCCCTCAGCCCCGAGCAAGGCGTCCAACGCGCCAAAGCCTGGGCCGGCCTCGACAACCAGGACTACGCCGCAAAAGTCAGCGTCGACAAGCCCTACCAGTGGGACCCCGACGGCAAGCTCACCGCCACCTGGGGCATCGCCGACAGCCTCCCCGAGACCGAATATAACGTCGTCGCCTACGACTTCGGCGTCAAATGGAACATCCTGCGCTCGTTGCGCCTGCAAGGCTTCAAAGTCACCGTCGTGCCCGCCAAGACCACCGCGGCCGAGGTGCTCGCCATGCGCCCCGACGGCGTCTTCTTCTCCAACGGCCCCGCCGACCCCGCCGCCGTCACCTACGCCGTCGAGGCCGCCCGCGCCCTGCTTGGCAAAATCCCGGTGATGGGCATCTGCCTCGGCCATCAAATCCTGGGCCTGGCCTGCGGGGCGGAGCGTTTCCGTCTCAAGTTCGGCCACCACGGCTGCAACCACCCCGTCAAGCGCCTCGCCGACGACAGCGTCGAGATCACCTCCCAGAACCACAACTTCTCCCTCTCCTCGTTGCCAACCTGCCTGGAGCTCACCCACGTCAACCTCAACGACAACACCGTCGAGGGCTTCAAACACAAGACCGAGCCGATGTTCGCCGTCCAGTACCACCCCGAGGCCGCCCCTGGCCCGCACGACCCGGCCTATCTCTTCAAAGAGTTCTCCACCCTGATCAGGAACGCCTAACCAATGAAAGAACTCGCGGCCAAACTAGGCTTCATCTGCGACATGGACGGCGTGGTCTACCACGGCAACCGCCTCCTGCCGGGAGCCAAGGAGTTTGTCGACTGGCTCAAGGCCGGGAACAAGAACTTCCTTTTCCTGACCAACAGCTCCGAACGCTCCCCCCGCGAGCTCAAGGAGAAGCTCGCCCGCCTCGGCCTGGACGTCGACGCCTCCCATTTCTATACCAGCGCGTTGGCCACCGCCACCTTCCTCAAGTCCCAGAAACCCGAAGGCTGCTCCGCCTACGTCATCGGCGACCCCGGCTTGCTCAACGCCCTCTACGACGCCGGCGTCTCCATGAACGACATCGCCCCCGACTACGTGGTCATGGGCGAGACCCATTCCTATAGTTACGAGAAAATCGAGAAGGCCGTCAACCTCGTCCGCCGCGGCGCCCGCCTCATCGGCGCCAACCCCGACCTCACCGGCCCCATCGAGAACGGCATCGCCCCCGCCACCGGCGCCCTCATCGCCCCCATCGAGCTCTCCACCGGCGCCAAAGCCTACTTCGTCGGCAAGCCCAACCCCTTGATGATGCGCGGCGCCCTCAAACACCTCGGCTGCCGCCGCGAGGACACCGCCATCATCGGCGACCGCATGGACACCGACATCATCGCCGGCATCGAATCCGAGATCGACACCGTCCTGGTCCTCAGCGGCGTCACCTCCGAGGACGACCTGAAAATGTTCGCCTACCGCCCCAAATACATCCTGCCTGGCTTGATGGCGTTTTCATAACCAGACACCCAAACGAAAGGCACCACCAATGAAAAAGATCCTGATGCTCGTAGGCGATTTCGTCGAGGACTACGAAGTGATGGTGCCGTTCCAAGCGTTGCGGATGGTCGGCCACCAGGTCGACGCCGTCTGTCCGGGAAAAAAAGCTGGCGACAAGGTCAAGACCGCCATCCACGACTTCGAGGGCGACCAAACCTACGTGGAGCGGCTCGGCCACGCCTTCACCCTTAACGCTAGCTTCGATTCCGTCAACACCGCGGATTACGACGCCTTGGTGTTGCCGGGCGGCCGCGCCCCCGAATATCTCCGCCTCAACCCGCGGGTTCTCGAGATCGTGAAGAGTTTCGCCGACGCCGACAAGCCCATCGCCGCCGTCTGCCACGGCGCGCAGCTGCTGACGGCGGCCCGCGCGCTCAAGGGCAGGACTTGTTCCGCCTACCCGTCGGTCGAGCCCGAGATCAACCAAGCGGGCGGTACCTACGTGGCCATCCCGATGGATCAAGCGCATGTCGACGGCAAACTAGTCACCGCCCCCGCCTGGCCCGCGCACTCCGCCTGGCTGGCCGAGTTCCTGAAAGTCCTCGGCACCCAAATCACCACCTGAGCTGACACACCATGAAGAAACACGACAACGAGGGCGACAACACCCTCGCCAGAAACCGCAAAGCATACCACGATTACGAGATTCTCAGCAAGATCGAGGCGGGGATAGAACTGCAAGGCACGGAAGTGAAGAGTTGCCGCGCCCGTAACATCTCGTTGGTGGACACCTACGCCCGGATCGAGAACGGCGAGGTGTTCCTAGTGGGGGCGCACATCGCGCCCTACGAGAACGGCAACCGTTTCAACCACGAGCCGCGGCGTCGCCGCCGTTTATTGATGCACAAGAAAGAGATTCTCAAGCTCAACCAGCAGATCCGCGAGAAGGGGCTGACGGTGGTGCCGCTAAGCATGTATCTGACGAAGAACCGGGTCAAGGTGGAGTTGGCGGTATGCAAGGGCAAGTCGACGGTGGACAAGCGCGACAGTCTGCGTCGCAAGGACGACCAGATGACGATGCGGCGGGCGGTGGCGGCGGCGGCGCGCAATCAATAAGCGCCGCAGGCAATCCCCCTCCCCCCAAAAAATAGCCGGGTCCAGGTCGAAGACCTGGTCGCCCCCGCCGGCGACAGAGGCGGCCGCCGGAGGCGGAATTCCTTTCCTCTATTCCGCCTGAACCTCATTCCATGCCCCCTAGGCGAAGTTCGAACAACGCGACAACAATTCATTGAAAGCAAGCGAATTCCCCAGGACGCACCCTCCGCCTCATTTTCACCTTCATATAATCTCATATGCGTCAATAAGGACTTCGGATATCAGTCGTCCCCCCTTGGCTATGGCAAGGATTTTGTTCAACCATTCATATTTGCCTGCGGGGGCTTCAAAGAAAAGAGCTTCGCGAAAATAGTATTCCTTTGGATCCACGGCCTCGCCGGACATGATGCGAGCGAGAACTTCAGGCGATGTCCAACGGAGTCCATGTCCCTTCAACTGAATGACAACGCCATCGTTCGTAAGCAAAGTCGTCCTCACATCTAGTTCCGCGACACCATCGCCGCGTATTAGCTGGAAGTCGGAACCTCCTGCCTGAAGGACTCCCGAAAGACGCTCTCCGCAAAAAGTCCCGCCGGTGATGGGGATGAAAAAGCGTTTCCCAAGCGGACCTTCGATGATTTGAGGCGCATCGACATTCGCCTTGAGCTGAAACAACGGCTTGCACTCTATCATGATACAATTTCTTCCACAGCCATCCCATAGCCATCGGGTATCTTTGATATGAATACTCGGAAGAGGCCGCCCATGATGTTATCCTACGACGACCAAAACAAAGGAGCGCATCATGGACATAACCACGTGGAAATTTACCACGCCGCAGTAGATTTGCGAGCCGATCCCGGGGCATTTCGATCCCGAAACTCGCGCGGGAGCACAAAGTCGAGGAGAAAATGCCGGACGTTCGAGGCGACCAGCCATGCGGTGTCGGCGACACGTTGCAAAACCACCGCGGCCCGCGGCGCGCCATCCGGAACGCCACGCCTGCCCGGCTTCGTCGTCGTGGACATGGCGAAGCATCACGACTCCACCAAGGCCCGGAAGCTTTGCGCCAAGCTCCAGACCGAGGAGATTGAAGATCCCCCCTGGCCGGCGTATGACACCTCAGATGACCGCGACGGAACTGCAGGCTCAAGCAAAGGACGCGCGCGACACGTTACGGATATTCTTTCGCTCCACCTCTTGCGGTTTTCATAAAATGGAAATATTATTATATAAAGCAATATTGAATCTCACGATATGAAACACGATAAAGTATTGAACAAAGCGTTCGGCACACTGGAAGCGCTGCCGATGATGGAACTAGAAAATGCGACCACCTCGCGTCGGGCGTGGGAGCGGGTCGCAGTCCAAGAACAGCGGGACTTGATGCTGCGGAAGGTCGCAGTGGTAGCCCAAACCATCTCCGTCCGGCTTTCGGCAAGCAACTCACGCTAATCACAGGAGCTGAAAATGACGCGGAATATCAGACAACGTTTCACCTTGGTGGAAATGCTCGTGGTGATCGCGGTGATCTCGATCTTGTCCTCGTTGCTCTTGCCCGCCTTGGGCAAGGCCAAGGACACGGCCAGGCGCATCTCCTGCACCTCCAACTTCCGTCAGCTACACTTGGGAATCTCCTATTACTCCGATGACAACGGCAACTGGATGCCACCTTGCAACGTCAACGGCACCTATGTCTATTACATCGACGAATACCTCAAGGCCAAAGGCAAAAACGGCCAGGTGGTATGGGTCGGAGCAACATACTTCACCGCCCCGGGCGGCCTTTACTTCTGCCCGGGAGCTCCTTGGCCACCACCCCAATCCCCCGCTTGGCCCGCGGGCGCCGCCTCCGGCGCCTGGACCATGTCGACCTACAACCTGACGGCCACCTTCGGCGGCGGCGACGGCGGCTGGTACATGACCTCCAGCGCCCCCTACCGTCGCGCCAACACCATGACGGCAGGTTGCGCCATCATGTCCGAGACCAACTATTGCGGCAACGCCGGCGGTTTGAACAAAACCCCGTTACTTTGGTTGATAGCCGACACCGCCTGCTATCCGTCCGCTTCACACACCGGGTCTCCCGCCTTCAACTACCATTGCCGCTCGGCTAATTTCCTCTTCCTAGACGGCCATGTCAGCGTCCGCTCATTCACTGGTGCCCCGCTCTTCGGCGCCAACTGGCTTGAACTATGAGCGCCGCAAGTATTCAGGGATTGTTATCGCGTTGAATGTAAAGCCAGTGTCATAGCATATAACCGTGGAGTTTGGGATGGGAGTAGAGACCGAACAAGACAAATGCGGGCCCAACGGCGCGGGCTGGATGAGACGATTGCCGCTGTTGTGGATCTTGATCGCCGCTTGGACCGCCGACGCGGAAAACCTGGTGTTCAACAGTTCGTTCGAGATGGGCGCCGATGGCTTCGCGATGGAGCGGAGGCTGCGTGTCGACACCAATCCCGCGCTGAAATTCATTCCTCTAGCGACCGTCAAAGACAATGCGGCAGGGTTTGGGAATGTGCTAAAAATCGCCAATCCCCATGGTGAGTTTTCGCTGCTTTCCAGCAAGGAGTTTGTCCTGCGCGCCAACACCACATATCGGCTCTCCGGAATGATAAAATCTGACCGGGCAGGAATGGGAGCAAGCATCAGGGTCTTTACCGGGAACATGAAAGACTGGTATGTTTTCGGCCGCGGCGTCACGATCTCAACAAACTGGGAAAACTTTGAGTATGTGTTTACAACCAAACAAGAAGACCGCTACTTTTTCTGTCAGCTTCTGTTTTGCGATTACCAAAAAGGTGATGTTTTCATCGACAACCTGAAAGTTGAGCCGATAGCTCCCGCAGACGCGCCTGGAGCGAAGATAGAAGCCGCGATCGAGACGGATAAAAACCTTTACGTCTATTCATACAATAAAGATGACGGCTGTGATAAAAATGCGAAAATAAAGCTAAAACTATTCAATAGAGACATGAATAATTTTAGTGGTAACGTACATGTCACCGCCAGAGACGAGTATACCGGACAGCAGTTGTTCATGTGCGATCTCAAGCTGAACATAGCTCCACATGAAGTACAGTGCCATGACTTCGCCATTCCCCTGTCGCAGTTCGGTTCGGTCCGTGTAAACGCCTCAGGACCAGGACTAGATTCGCTTGACGGGTTTTATTCCGTGATCGGACAATATCAGCGGAAAAAAGTTGATGTGCGCGAAGAGTTTGTGGTTGCCGTCAATGGTGGGGATCACTACGAAGTGGAGCCGAGAACACCGTATCCAAGTTATATGGCCCATAATTCAGAATTGGAAAAGAGATTCGACATCTATGCGAGAACCGGGATTCGCCTCTTGCGCGACCACGATGGCGGCAGGACGGCTATTGGCTGGTATGTGCTGGAACCAGAAAAAAATAAATATGATTTCACCCATCTGGATCGTTCGCTGGCATTGTATGACAAATATGGTATCACGCTTTTGCCCGTGGTCGGCAGTTGTGATTTTATCGAGGCGAGAAATCCCCAATGGCCAACTCGCCATCTAACCCTGCCGGCATGGGTGGATAAGACGTCAACCCAGATAAAAGACGACGCTCCGACCGTCGCGTCCGGTTTCCGGGGACGGATCAGAGTCCCGCCGCTACCTGCCTGGAAGGATTATGTGGCGGCGGTGGTAAAACATGCGCGAACGCGGATTCCGGCTTATGAAATCATCAATGAGCCGAGCTTGTACTTGGGCTCCGAACTTTATCTGAAATACCTGAAGTCGGCGAGCGAGACGATACGGAGCGGCGATCCGGCGGCCATGATCGTCGGCTTTTCGATGTCAAGCGATTTCGCGGCGAGATTCGCGGTCTGGGAAGAAGAATGTTTTCAACATGATGGATTGCAATATGTCGACGCGGTAAGTTTTCATCCATACGGTTCGCGCGAGCTGGGATCGACGTATCCTGCCGACAAGGGGATTGATGAAATCCGCTTGATGTTGTATAAATATCACGGTGCAAAAAAACAGCTATGGAACACCGAACTGTACTATATTTTCGATGACCAGGAGAGCGTCTCTCAGAACCAATGCGAACCCCATCATGTCGCATGGCGTTTCCTGGTGGATATGGGCGAAGGCCTGGCGCAGTCGATCGCCTTGCACGACAACGCCCTCTGGAAACGCGTCCTGACGCCGAACATGCTGGTCGGGGATAACTTCCATGAGCTTATCCCCAACGAGAACATGGTCGCCTACAATGCGCTGGCGCGGTATCTCGAGGGGGCTAAACCCGTCCGCAAGATCCCGTTGCCAATGGGGACGATTTGCTATGTTTACCGCAAGGACGGCGTGTTGCGGGCGGCTCTCTGGAACTATAAAGACCGGGACGGACTGCGGGCCGACCTGACGGGGTTCCGCACGGTCGACATCTTTGGCAACCCACTGCCAGACGGCAACGTGAAATTGGGAAAAGCTCCGGTGTACATCGTCGGCTCCTCATATTCGGACGCGGAATTCATCGCTATCCTGGAGAAGCTCGAGGTTCATCCGGAAATCCCGGTCGCGGCGTCGCCAATTGTCAGACTTGTCGATGGCATGGCCTGGCTGGGTATAAGGAACGATTCCAATCAGCCCTTGTCAGTAGTGGTCACCCCGCGTTTCGCCGGGTATGAGACGGGGAAAGCATCGGTATCGCTGAAACCGGAGGAAGATCACACCGTGAAAATACCGATCACTCCGGGCGGCGGGACTTTACCATATTCTTCTGTGGAAATAGATTTGCAAGGGAAGCAATTGGCATATCGGGTTGAGCTGGTCAAGGATCGCGCAATGGAGACACGGAAGAAGTTCACTTTCAGCAGTGGCGACGGTAAGTTGAAAGTCGAAGGTGACACAAAGGTTGAAGACGGGCGTTTTATGTTTGAATTCAAGGTGAAAGACGCTTCCCCATCCGGCGCCGCCGGCAGTCGCCAACCTTGGGCGACCGATTGTGTGGAACTGTTTTTTGACCTAGATCCTACCCTGTTGCCGATATCGACGCCAAACGCGTATACCAAGAAAACATTCAGACTATTCTTCATGCCTCACGAGCAAGAAGCCAAGCAGTGCCTGCTCTGGTCCGAGTGTTTCAAGATGAAAGATATCAAATATGTGATGAAAACTTCCCTCGATGGTTACTCTCTCCAAGGTTCGTTTCCGCTCGATGGGGAAAGAATGCTAGGATTTGAAATTAAGGTTGACGACGCGGAAGGTCCAGATCGCAACGCCTCCAGGAACGCAGTATGGGCCGATTCCTTCCAGGCGTTCAAACAGAGATGCAACTTCGGAATTATTCGTCTCTAACATGTTTACAGGAGCTAGGCAATGACGATGACGACTCGCTACAAACATGCAAACACTGAATGGATGGATTCCAGCTTTGGCTTAGGTATTCACTGGACATCGAAAAGCGCGGCGGCTCAGGGGAATGGCCCAACTCTAGACCATCGGTCCGCCGTGAACAACTTCAATGTCCGGAACTTCACGGAACAACTGCGACGCGCCAACGCTAAACATTGTATCTTCACGCTGACCCATGAGGAACATTTCTTGCCGATGCCGCATGCGTTGCTGGACGCTATTTACCCCGGCCACACGACGGAACGGGATCTCGCCGGGGAACTCGCGGAATCTCTCCATGACGCCGGGATACGCGTCATCTTCTATTACAACCATAGCTGTAACGGCATGAAAAACCAATGGAAAGAGGCGGTCGGATATTCCGAGGGCAATCTAGATCTCTTCGCGGCCCGAATCTGTATGATAGTGGAGATGATTTCCCGCCGCTACGGCAAATTGGTGGATGGATGGTGGTTCGATAGTTGCTATTCCGTGGATGATCGTGGAATACACCACTGCGCGACCAGCGAGCTAGGGGACTGGAGGTTTCCATGGGAAGCGCTGTCAGAGGCGGCGAAAATTGGAAATCCGGGCGCCGCGGTGACTTTCAATTCCGGTGTTGACTGCCTGTACATGTACACCCACCATCAAGATTATTATGCGGGCGAGATAACCGAACTCAATGTGTCGGTCGATGGCCCGTTCTACAAGTTCGATGGTCTGCACGCGCATCGCTGGATCCCGGCCGACACCATGGCTTGGGTGCATTGCCAGCCAGACTCCCCCTTCGCGGCCCCAAGGTTTGAGACCGCCGAATTCAAGAATTTCATCGAAAAGCATCTGGCGAGAAAAGCCATGGTGACCCTCAACGTGGAAATTGATCAAACCGGGCAATTGAATCCGGCCACCCTGAAACAGATCCAGGCCATGAAGTTGACCACCTATCGTTAAGCTGAAAGGAACATATCATGCTAAATTTCCATAGTTATCCTGAGATCAAATTCCCAGACGGTTTTATCTGGGGCAGCGCCACCGCCGCGCATCAAATCGAAGGGGATGACGTCGATTCCCTCAACTGGTTCAAAGAAATCGAGGAGAAGCGGGAACACCTTTCCGGAAAAGCCTGCAATAGTTACGTCCTATACAAGGAAGACGTCGAATTACTCAAGCAAATCGGCCACAAAGCTTACCGGTTCTCACTTTCCTGGGCTCGCCTGGAACCGAGCCCCAATCAGTTCAAAACCGAGGTTCTGGAGCATTACGTGGATCAGCTCCGCCTCTTGAAAGCGGCCGGGATCACCACCTTCGTCACGCTGCTGCACGGCAGCATGCCCAACTGGTTCGAGCGGCAGGGCGGTTTCAGGAAGCGGGAGAACATCGCCCTTTTTGAACGTTACCTCCGTTTCGTAGTTCCGGCCATATGTGAACAGGTAGATTTCTGGCTGGTCATAAATGAGTTCAACCTCTGCTGGGGAGAGACGATGGCCCTGATGCAGGACATCCGAGCCAATCACCTGCTCGCGCATGCGAGAGGGTATCATGTCATCAAGGAATATTCCAGCGCTCCGGTCAGTTCGGCCCATGCGCTGCAACATTGTCATCCGGAAAACCCGTTCGACAAGTTCGATCGTCTCTGGGCGGAATTTAACGATTGGCTTTCCAATGAGTTCTTCTTCCATGCCATCAGAACCGGGGAGATCGTCTTTCCCGGACGGAAGGTGGAAACCTTCGCCGAGGTGAAAGATACCGTCGATTACTGGGGCGTCAACTACTATTGCCGAAGAGTGGTGTCCGCCCGCTCCGCGGCGGATGGGGAATGGTACACCGCGACCCATCAGCGCATGATCGACAAAGAGTTTTATCTTGAGGAATTCTTTCCGGAAGGACTTTCCTACGGCATGCAACGGCTCGCCGACAAGCCGGTGTATATCACGGAAAACGGGGTCTGCGCTGACGATGACCGGTGGCGCGTCGTGAAACTTTGCATGGATCTCGCCGCCGTCGCGGACGCGATCAAGCACGGTGTCGACTGCCGTGGCTATCTCCACTGGAGCACGATGGACAACTACGAATGGTCCAGTTTCACGCCACGTTTCGGTCTGGTCCATGTGGATTTCGACACTTTCAAGCGCACCCCAAAGCCAAGCGCGTGGTTTTATAAGGAGCTTATCGAGGGCAACGGCTTCGGCCCCGCGCTCATAAAAAAATATCTCCCGGAGCTCCCTGAATTCAAATTATACTGACAGGAAGCGGCTTTCGCCGTGGAATCATCAAAGCGCCCCCTTGACAATTATTGAACCACGTGGTATAATAATATAAAAATATAGACCACGTGGTATATTGACGAGGAGCCAGCATGTCAGGAAGAAGTAGCCCTTCGGCGCTTGAGGAGAGGAACGTTCGGTTTGACGCGCTGATCGCCCAGTTGAGGAAGCGAGGCGACTTGACGCTTCCTCCTGAGCGTCAGCTTTGCGAGCTCCTGGGCTGTAGCCGCAACACGGCGCGCAAGTTGCTGCAGCAAAAAGCGGATGGCGGCGTGGTGCTCAAGAAGCGTTTCGGCTACACTCTGTCCATGGAATCGGCCACGGACAGGAAGGCGTTGGGCTCTTTCACCTTTGTGACTAGTGGCGACTCAATGATTGGCAATCCAGCTTGGGCCAAGCTTTGGCTCCGGCTTCAGACGCTGGCCGAGGCCAAGGGGATGGCCGCGGAATTGTTGCTGGTCGGCGACCACAAGGACGATCTTTTCCTGAAGTCGCTCGAACGCTCCGTCCTCAAGGTGGTGGTGGTGACCACGCTCGACCAGCTTTCGTTGGAGGCGATAAGGTCTTTGGAAGGGCGGACGGTCATAACCACCGAGGAGCATTACCGGGGGATTTTTCCGAACGTGGTGGCGCTGGACAACTTCAAGGCGGGTTTCCTCGCGGCTCAAACTCTAGCCACGCATGGTTACAAACGGCCTGCCATGATCAGCCATGACTTGGTCATGGCCGACGGCGTCCCTTATGTCCAATACGCGAGACGCGTCGAGGGCTTCAAGGAAGGCTGCATCAGACACGGGCTTAGCTTCGCGCCCAAGTCGTTGTTGACGGTGGAAGGCGGCGGGACGAGAATCAAGCTCGCCATCGCGAAGCGGGCAATGGAGCTGGCCAAGGCCGACTTCGATTCCGTTTTTCTCCATACGGACGGGGAGTTGGACTTCTTGATGGAGGGCTTCGCGAGCGAGGGCGTTCAAGTGCCACGGGATATCGGGGTGATCACCTTGAACAGCGCCGACAACGCCGTGCGCTTCCACCCGCCTGTAACCTCGATCTCCCACGGGACCAAGACCATGGCCGCCAAACTCGTCGAAAAACTAGAATGGATTTTCAAAACAGGCGGGGACGCGTTTGGGGAATGCCTCATCGAGCCAAGCGTCCACGAAGGGAGGTCTTTGAAATGAGAAGGCGTTTCATGTTCACTGTTATTGAGCTGTTGGTGGTTATTTCAGTGATAGCGATCTTGGCCGCTCCATTCGGCGGTCATGTCACTTGCCAAAAGAATTGGGTGGCAGGATCCTATTGGGATTTCAACTTCATTGAATAAGCGTATGGAAAGGGAAGGTTTTATGTTGGTGAAATTATTGGCGGTCATCGCGGTTTCAGCCGTGGCTTTGCGCGCGGAGTGCGGCGCCCCGTCCGGAGTCATAAACCTTCAGAACGCGGCGCAAGACAACCTCTGGCGTGGCAAAGTGATGCGTTGTCCAGCGAAAATCGACGCCTCCGTCCGGACATGGTCCGGCACCGATTTCTTCGAGAGCGAATTCGGCGAACCTTGCGGCTTCGCGACGGATCTCCTTAAAGACTATGGCTTCGCGAGCGGCCCCTATCAGGTCGGCAAGGACGGCTTGAGTTTCTCCACCGGAGAGAAAGGTTTCTCTTTCGGTTTTGGCGTCGAGCCAGGCAAGATGGCTCGGCCAGCCATACGCCTTGGCGTCAACTGGGCCTTGCAAAGCAAAGACCTCCTGCGCTTGCGCATGGAAGTCGAGCAGAACGTCCCGGAGACGGAATGGGAATTCGCCTGCGCGAAACCAGAGGGCTTGGGCTGGAGAGACACCGCTTCAAGGTTCAAAATCTCTGGCGAAGGCATGCAACCCTATGAGACCGATCTCGGCATGGTACGGCAAGTGTTGTACTCCGCAGGTTTCAAATTCACGTGCAAGACGCCTGGCGCCCAGGTGAAAATCAAAAGCCTCAAGCTCGCGCCGAGCTCCGCTGAGGTCTTTTTCCGGAAGACCTTCGAGCTGGCCGAACTTCCAGTCAAAGCCCATTGCAGTTTCCAGGACGGCGAACGGTATTCGTTTTACGTCAACGGAAAACTGGTGGCTTCCGGGTCAGGGGTTGAACCCGCATATATCAAGAATGTCGATCTCAAACCCTTCCTGAAAAAAGGTCGGAACGTCATCGCCTTCGAGCGGGAGTGGTTGATGTGGGCCGGCGTGGCCGCCTGCAAGCCCGAACTGCTTTTCGAAGGCGTCGCGGTCGACCGCGGGGGCGTTGTCACGCGGTTGCTTGGCGACGGCTCCTGGCGTTGCGCGCTCAAACGTGAAGTCGGTTGGCAGGAGCCTGGCTTTGACGCTTCCTCGTGGCTCAAGCCGGAGCTTTCTGACAGGACGACCGGCGCGAGGACGACCACGGAGGAAACGGCTGACGGCAAAATCATCTTCAACGGGATCAACCCCAAATTCATGGGAAGCTTGGACGTAGCGCCTTGGGATCGCCAATATCCGGTGTTTCTCCCGGGCGAGCCCGTCGCGTTCAAAGCCAAACTCCCCCTCGGCGTCAAGCCGGACGCGGCGATATCCCTGACCGTTTGCGCGGGCGGGTCCAACGAGGTCGTGGAAAAACTCGAAGGACGCGGCATGCCCGACGCGGCCGACTTCGCCGTCTGGCGCTTCGATTCCAAAATCGCCGCTCCCGGGCCTTACCGGTTGATTTGGCGCTTGGACGCCAAGCATGGCGAGCTCAAAGAGTCCAGGGAGGAGGAGTTCGTGATTGCTGGGCCGATCAAGCAGGACGAGGTGGCCTTGGCCGACTTCGAGAATAATTTCGAGGCGCGTTTGCGGCTGGTCGAGAAGTTCGACTGTACGAGCCCCGTCCCGCTGGGGAAGGACTTCGCCGACCATTCTGGGATGTATGGAGCCCCGGCCGCGGGCAAGGGGCGGGTGGTCGAGGCGAACGGGTTGAAATATCGCGAGACAGGCGCGGGGCGCTGGGACTGGTTCGGTTACAGGTTGCACCTCGCGGACTTGGGCGCGCCATATCTCGCCGAGGTGATAGTTCCCGACGACAAAGACCGCTATGTCTATTCAGGCATAACGGAGAGCTATCCCGTCAGTTTTCGATACAATGTGCCAAAGGGCTCGACGGGCTGGTACACGGCCACGGGCACTTGTTACACGGGCGTCAGATACCCGTTGTCGGGCGGAACGAAGAAGTTGCGCTACGTGTTCTTCCCTGGAAGCGCCAACGCGGCGATTGTCGTGATGAGCGGTTTCGACGGCGACTTGCCCGCGGCCGCTTGCGAGATAAACATCTACAAGATTGAAGGTGGCTTGCCCGCCTTGGCGATCCCCGCGTCCGAGCGGCTGTTTGGTTCCCACAATGAACGCTTGTCCACCATGCGTCTGACTTGTGGCATGAGCGAGTCCCCCTTGGAATTCGACAAGACGCTGGCCACCTCCCCGCATCGGAACGTCTACTTCAACTGGTACCAGATGTTGGCGCGGAAAATCTCCCTGTTGCGCTTCCAAGGTTACAACATGTCCATCGAGGGGCTTTTCATGTACAACAACGGGGAGTATCCAGGCTCGAAACACTGTTCCGTGGTCGGGGACGGCGCGGACGTGGACCCTGTGGATCTCATGATCAAGATGTACAACCAGAACAAGATCAAATTGCTGTTCGGTTTCGAGTACATCGTCTCGCCGCAAATTTATGTCGAAGGCCTCGACGGCGTGAGCGACCGCCGCATGTGGCGCGGGGAAAAATCGACTAGATTGGTCGACCGCCACGGTAGACAGATGTTCGGCTACTCCAACAGCGGCTTCAACTTCCTGGAGCCGGACGTCGCGAGGGTCATGCTTGATTGTGTCGCGGACATCCGCCGAAAATATGAGCGCAGTGGCGATGTCGCGGGACTTTTCCTGGTGGAGGGCGGCTGGTGGCTCCCCTCTTTCAACGCCGGGACATACGGCGAGCTCGACGACTTGGAAGTCGGCTACGACGATGTGACCATCGGGCTTTTCGAGAAAGAACTGGGCCTTGACCTTGGCGTCGCGCCGAACGACGCCGCGCGTTTTCAGAAGCGCTACGACGCGATAACCCGCGGGCATTTGCAAGACTTCCTGGCCTGGCGCCTCAAAAAGGCCGAGGAATTCCACGGTCGGATCGCCGCCAAACTGGGGAATGGAGACGCCAAGTGGAAGCTCTATCATTTTCCGACGCCCAATCTCAAGCAATCGTCGCCGTTCATTGACTTGCAGTCGAGACGTTCCGAGCGGGACGCCTACGCCGGCAACCGCTTCCGGCAAATGGGCGTCCCCGTGGACTCCCAGTTTGGCGAGGGGGATTCCCAGATGGTGTTCCCTCTGGGCTGCTGGTCTAAGTTCAGAAATCCACAGGAGGATTTCGATTGGGTCTATGGCTGGAACAAGAACGTGACGTCGAAGAAGTTGTTGGAACGGCTGGGCGCGTTCTACGTGGGCATCGGCGTCACAAACGGGCTCGACGAGATCGACTCTCCGGCGACCTTGGCGAAGGATTGGATTTTCCAGCGCACCACGCGCGGCGTCTTCACCCCCCGCGCCGCCGGCGACAACGCCATGAATGAATTCGTGGACGGCGTGATGTGTCCGCGCGTCCCGAAACTCATTGTCGACCAATGGCTCGACTGCAATCTTGAAACTGGTTTCGGCGAGCAGTTGCGCCGCTTCGCCAAGTCCTTCTACGTCACGCCAGACTTGCTTTTCAAGCGGTTGCCCAAAGACGCGGCCAAAGGCGTTTTCGCTCAAACCGCGAAATATCCCGACGGCTCGTTGTGCCTAAGGCTGATCAACAACACGCCTTTCCCCGCGGCGGGTTTCATCGAGGCGTCGGCCAGCTCCATGGAAGATCTAGTCTACGACCGGAATCTTGAGGGCGGCAAGAGCCGTCTGGAACTGGGGGCGTTCGACATCAGGATCATTAAACTCGTCGGCGTCAATGGCGACGTGAAGGCGGACTTTTCCTTCGACGGACGGACGACCAGGGACATCGAAAACAGCGCCAGGTTCATTTTGCAACAAGAGGACTTGCTCAAAGATGTCCCAGGCGACAAGGTCGCCGCGCTCTTCGACGCCCTGGCCCGCGGCGACGCCTACGCTTTATGGACAAACATGGACGACTATGATGTTTTGGCGCCCGCGCGGGCCGCTATAGCGCTGTTGGCCGCATTGAAAAAACAGGGACGTTTCAGCGAGGCGTTGGAGAAGACTGGTGTCGGGCGCATAGATTGCGGTGCCGAGTCCGCCTACGTCGACAAGCGGGGCCGCGAGTGGCTCCCCGATCAAGCGTTCGCCACGCCGGCCGCCTACGGACGGGTCGGTGGTTGTACGGTGAACAGGGGGGACATCGCGATCAAGGACGAGACGGCTCCAGGAGTTTATCGCACCGAGGCCTATGGCGGCCAGCTCGCCTATTCCATCCCGCTCCCGCCAGGGAAATACGACGTAAGGCTGCATTTCGCCGAGACCTACATAGGGTGCGCCAAGCCTGATTTGCGTTTGTTCAGCGTGAAAATCGGCGGCAGGATGATCGCCGAGCGAATGGACATCTTCGCCAAAACCGGGGCGCTCAACACGCCTTGCGTAGTGGAGGCGAAAGAGCTGTCGCCCGCCGGCGACGGCATCCTCAAGATCGAGTTCTTCGGCAATCCCTGCGTCAACGGGATAGAAGTGGAAAAGCGCAAGTGAGGGCTTTGCTTATACTCCTCGTGATCCAATGCTTTTGCGACGTTCAAGGCGCGCGCTTGTCGTTCTCGGACAACGGCCCTTGGGGCGTGGTCGTGACCAAGGCTTATGAGGCGGCCATAGCACGCAACGGCGTCTTGGTTTTCAAGCCCGTTGGCGTTCCCCCGTTGCGGGTCTCGCTGTTAAGACGCTGGGTGACGCGTCAAGAGTTCCCGGAGATGCGGCTGGCGCGGGCGGAATGCCTGCCAGCCCAAGACGGAGCGTCGACAACCTTGCGTTTCCAATATCATTGGGACGGCGCCGAAGTCGAGGAGACGCTGTTTTTCGACGCGTGGGGCGTCGACGCCAAATATGTTTTAACTCCCTGGGCTGCGCGCGACTTGCGTTTCCTCACGATACTCATGGAAACGCGAGGGACGCAGGAGGGATGGAACATGGTGGGGACGGTGGCCAACAACAACGGGGAGGAACTTCTCCAGGGGCATTCTTCAAGCGGAATGAAGGGGGACTTCGCGGCGTTGTCGCTTCGCGGCGGCCCGACGGTTGTCGACGTGCTTTGCGCCGGGGACTCCATCGTGTCGGTCGCGTCGAAAGCGCATTTCATGTTGCGGAATTGTGGCAAATGGGGCGAGTGGAGGACTAAACGGAAAGCGGGGGAACCCATGGATATATCCTTCCGGCTTTTCGTGTCAAGCCCGGACGCCCGGAACTTCCCGGCGTCAACCGTCAAATTCGAAGAACGTAGTGGCGACATGCCCTGAGACATATGGAGGATTTCAATGGATAGCTTTTTCCGCAAGACGAGTCCGGCGTTGAACTGGGAGGAAGGTCACATCCTTGGCAATGGCGACCTTGGCGCCGTGGTCTGGGGATATCCCGGCGAAATATGCGTCGGACTGTCCAAGCACGACGTCAATTTTCTGTCCAACCCGGAGTGGAACCGAAAGAGCCCTCGGGGCCACACCTATCATTCGCTGGCCAGCCGGTTGGCGGACGGGGAGCCGCCCGACTCGTGGAGCAAAGAGCTAGGAGCTCCGCTGCTGGACAAGACGAAAGCCACGCGCGGGCCATATCCCATATCGTGCGGACGCCTCTCCCTTTTCATGATCAAGGACGATTATCCCGCGAGCATAGTCCGCAGTTTGGACTGCAAAAAGGCGGAGTGCGAGATCGTTTGTTCACCGCATCCGCGGCAAAAACATGTGCTCGGAGCCGAGGCCCCGCCCGCGCGGTTGACCGTGAAGGTGCTGGCCTCCCGGAACATCGTCGAGCTACGTCTCTCGTCCGAGAGCGAGCGGACGGTTCAATACCTCTACTCTCCGGGTTGTCTGGAGGGTTTGGGGCTTGAGCCCGCCGAATTCGAGGGTTCCACCATGTATCGGCGTCTTCCCGAGGAGACATCCTTCGCCGTCTCGCTTGACGGCGGCGCCTGTCACTCCACGCCCTTGGGCATCCTCGGCTCCGTGACTTACGGCGGCGAGGCTGGCGACGCGATCATTAGAATCACCGTGGCGACCTCGTTCGAGTCCTCCGAACCGCGCCAGGCCAGCTTGGAGCTGCTGCGCTTGCCGCTTGAAACGCTCCAAAGGGAACACGTGGCCTGGTGGGAAGCCTTCTGGGACCGCTCAAGCATCGCGATCTCGGAACCATGGCTCCAAGAGCTTTGGCGTTTCGGCGTCTACGCGGGCGGTTCGGGAACCCGGCCGGACAAGTCGCCATTGCATCTACAAGGTATTTGGAACCAACACAGGATTCCGGCGTGGCATTGCGACATGCATTTCAACGCCAACATCCAAGAGGCCCATTGGTTCGCCGGCCCGAACAACCGCCACGAATTGGCGGAGGCCCTCGCCCGTTGCCTGCTTTTCGACTGGCGGGAAAACTTCAGGGTGGCCGCGGGGATATACTCTTTGCCTGGCTTGCTTGTCCCCTTCTGCGCCGATTGGAAAGGGCGCGCGTTAGGCATGTGGGGCCATCTATCCTTCGCCATGGGCTGCACGGCTTGGATTTGCCTCCAGCTGGATGATTTCATGAGATACGACGGCTCCGGCAAATGGCGCCGCGAGATATGCGAGTTCCAAAAGGAAGCCGCCACGATGTATCTCGACGTCTTGCGGCCCGGAGCCGACGGCAAATTGCATTTCATGCTCTCGGAATCGCCGGAGCAGGTAGAGCATCTTCCCGACGGGACTAGCCGCCACGTCCTGGGCAAAGATCCCGCGCTGGACGTCTCGGCGACGACGGCGTTTTTTAAAAGCTTCATAAAACTCTCGAAGGCGTTGGAGCTTGAGGACGATGTCACGGAGAAGGTCGAAGCGGCGTTGCCGAAGCTGCCGGCCGTCCCGACGCATGACGGGCATTTCATTGATTATGAGACCGGCTATTTCCATGACGGCCCGGCGGTCGGGGAGTTCAAGTGGTCGCATCGGCATCCGTCGCGGCTGTTCCCGATCTTCCCAGGCGACGACGTCAATCTTGATCGCGACCTGGCCTTGGGCGTCGAGTCCTTCAAGGAGTTCCGTTCCTATGGCGAACGTGGTTTCACGTCGTGGAGCTACGCCTGGCAGGCCTGCGTCGCGGCGAAGCTTGGTTTGGCCGATTTGGCCGAGGACCGGCTGAACCGCTTACGAAGCTTTAGCTTCGGTGGCGGGCTAATGGAGCACGGAAGCTCATATGAGCCAAGGGACCAGATGCCAAAGATATTCCAACTTGAAGTTTCGTTGGGAGCGGCCGCGGCCGTGACCGGGATGATGTTGCAGGAGACGGAGGCGCGCGTCCATCTTTTCCCGGCAGTGTTGGACAGCCGCGACGCCTCTTTCAAAAACCTGAGGATTGCCGGAGGGGCGTTGGTGTCCGCGAAAAAGGAAGGGCGACGTCTATGCGAACTGTCGGTGTATGCGCCGCAAGGTGGTTCCTTCGTTTTCGCCGCGCCATGGGCTGAATATCACGCCGCGGTGAAACTTGAGCCAGGCGAGACGCGGAAACTTGTTTGACGCGTCGCCCACTGGAATCAAAGCGGGTAACTCGCCTTGACCCAGGCAAGGGCGGCGGCGCGGTCGGGAAACTCGCCGCCGTACTGGGCGTCGGCCGCCGCGCGCAGGATCGTCCCGAACAACGGGCCGGGACGGTGGCCCAACTCCACCAAGTCGGCGCCGGTCAGGAACGGCGGGGGCAGTTCGGGCTTGCCGCCCTCCTCGACCACCTTGTCCAAGAGAAAAATGACGTTGTCGAGCTTGGCGTGGCTGGAGGCGCAGTCGAGACGGTGCAACTCCAGCTCCAGGGCGAAGGTCGGCTCGGCGATGAGCCGCCGCCATTTGGCGGGACGCATCTGGGCCGCGGCGGCGTAGCGCATGTGCTGCCGCACGGCGTGGACGACGCACTCGCTGGTCTTGTTGGAGAAACGCAGCCGCTTCAGCAGGCTCTCGGCCATCACCGCTCCCACGTGGTCGTGGCAATAGAAGTGCGGGACGCCCGCCTCGTCGCGGGTGAACGTGCCGGGCTTGCCGATGTCGTGCAACAACACCGTCCAGACGAGCTCCTCGCTCCGCAGCGCCAGCTTCGCCAGCATCAACTTGGTGTGGACGAAAACGTCGCCCTCGGGGTGGAACTCCTTGGGCTGCTCCACCCCCTTGAGAGCCTCGACCTCAGGTAAAATGACTTTCAACGCCCCGATCTGGGAAAGCGTCTCCAACGCCTCGTCGGGCCGGGGGCCGGTGAGGATCTTGGTCAACTCGTCGCGGACGCGCTCGGAAGATATCCGACGCAGCTCCGGGGCGAGCTCGGCCGCCGCCGCCAAAGTTGCCGGGTCGATACAGAAACCCAGCCGCGCCCCGAAGCGTACCGCTCGCAAGATCCGCAGATGATCCTCCTTAAAGCGTTCGCGGGGGTCGCCAATGCAGCGCAGCACCCCGCGGCGCAAGTCGGACAGGCCTCCGGTGAAATCGAGCGTGGAGCCCTCCACGGGGTCGTGGAAGAGGGCGTTGATAGTGAAGTCGCGGCGCTGGGCGTCGAGCTCCGGGCTGGAGGCGTAGCTGACGCTCTCCGGATGGCGGCCGTCGAGGTAATCGCGCTCCTCGCGGTAGGTGGCGACCTCGTAGTTCAGCCCGTCCATCAGGACGTTGATGATGCCGAAGGCCGCGCCGATGGCATAGGTACGCTCAAAGGCCGCCTGGATCTGTTCCGGACGGGCGGAGGTGGCGATGTCGATGTCCTTGACCGGCGCGCCCAGCAGCAAGTCGCGGACGACCCCGCCGACGAAATAGGCCTCATGCCCGGCGCCGCGCAGGCGCCGGACGATCTTCAAGGCCCCTTCCCAGAGCGCGTCAGGCATTACGAACGGCCGCGCTGTGCCCGTGGGCGTCGAGGCCTTCCATGGCGGCGAAGGCGGCGATGGCGGGAGCCTCGCGGCGCAAAGCCTCACGGTCATACTTGACGATACTGGAGCTGCGGAAAAAACTGTCGGAGGCCAGGCCGCTGAAGAACTTGGCGCTGCCGCCGGTGGGCAGCACATGACTGGGACCAGCCACGAAGTCGCCAACCGGCTCGGGCGTCCAGGGGCCAAGGAAAATAGCCCCAGCCGCTTTGACTTGGGCGGCGACGGCGTCGGGCTGGTCGCAGATGATCTCAAGGTGCTCGGGGGCGTAGTCGGTGGCGATGGCGGCGGCGATGGCGAGGGACTCGGCGAGGATCAGGAAGACCCCGGCGTCGAGGACCTTGTCGATCGCCACGGAGCGCGAGCGCAAAGCCGACTGGCGGCGCAGCTCGACCCCGACCGCTTGCAGCAACGCGTCGCTGGTGGTGACCAGCACGGCCTGCTCGTGGCCGCTGCCGTGCTCGGCCTGGGAGAGCATGTCGGCGGCGACCATGGCGGCGCTGGCGGAGGCGTCGGCGATGATCATGATCTCGGAGGGGCCGGCGACCATGTCCAAGGCGACCTCGCCGTAAAGCAGTTTTTTGGCGGCGGTTACGTAGGCGTTGCCGGGGCCGACGATCTTGTCGACCTTCCCGACGCTCTTGGTGCCGTAGGCCAGAGCGGCGACGCCGTAGACGCCGCCGAGGCGATAGACTTCCGTGGCCCCTGCCCGCTCCATGGCGAAGAGCAGCTCCGGCAACAACTGGCCAGTGGGGCCGGGCGGGGTGACCACCACGATCTCCCGCACCCCCGCCGCCTTGGCGATGGCGACGGTGTGGACGATGGTCGAGACCAGCGGCGCAGTGCCGCCGGGGATGTAGGCGCCAACCCGGTCGAGGGGAAGGAAGCGCTTGCCGAGGCTGACGCCGGGACGCGGAGTGATGGTCCAATCGTGGGGCAACCCGGCCTTGGCGAACTCGGTGACGTTGGCGATGGCCAGCTCGATGGCGGCGCGGCGTTCCGGGGAGACCTGCGCCGCGGCGCCCTTGAGCTCGGCGTCCGTGACCCGGAAGCGGTCGGGGGTGAGCTCGGCGTGGTCATATTTCCTGGCGTATTCCACGAGCGCGGCGTCGCCGCGGCTCCGGACGCCGTCGAGGATCTCCCGGACGGCTTGTTCGATGGACTCGGGGAAGGCCCGCCGCGCCGTGAGGCTCCGCAGCGCCTCCTGGAAACCGCCGTCGCTGTGACGCAAAATCTTCATAGGTTAAAATCCCTGTGGTTTTGGGTAAATGAACCGCGCCAAGCCGCGCTATTCAAGCGAGAAAGCTCAAAATGGCGCCATTTATCACCCCCGGGGACGTTCGTAGAAAGGCACGCCGACGCGGGCGATATGGTCGAGCAGTTCGGGATGGTCGAGCGAAATGAAAAGCGAGAGGTCGATCGTCCAGGGAAGGAGCAAGTCATCAAGCTCGCCGAGGATATGCAACAAATCCCGGTGGGTGAGCCCATCGCCCTGGAGCGTCAAGTCGATGTCCGAGCCGGCCCGGAAATTCCCCTTGGCGCGGGAACCATAGAGGATCGCCTTCTCCAATTGCGGGTGGCAGGCGAAGACGGCGCGGATTTTCTCGACCGCAGCCACGGGCAAGCCAAAACGCGGTGCGGTCATGGGACTTGCCTGCCGATGGCTTCGAGGCGGACATGCAGGCGGACAAACTCGCCATGATACGCCGACAAGATGCTGTGGACAATGGACTGGGCGACATCCTCGTTATAGGTGTGGCTGGTCAGCACCCGGCTTTTGATCATCTCCATCCACACCTCGCCGTTTTCGATCAGCCCCCGCTGGAAGGCCAAACGGAAAGCGTCGCGGCTGCCCAGGATGTCGGTTTCGCCCTGAGCCTCGAAAAAGTCTTTGATGGTGTTCCACGCCAACTCGTAGGTGTATTCGAAGCTTTGGATCAACCCTTGCTGCTCAAGTTCGTTCAACTCACCTTTGTCGATGAATTTGGTGAGCTGCCGGAGCGCCTTGGAGTAATTCCCCAGCCGCTGCTTCCAACGAATGTCTTGGTTCATGCGTCGCTCCTGTTTATAGTTCCCGTCAGCCGCCGCCGACGAAGGCGAGCAGGACGATGACGTCGCCGTCGCGGACGGGGGTCTCGGCGTAGACTTTGCGGCGGACGATGACGTCGTTGACCGAAGACACGAGCTTCTCCGGGTTCTGGGCCAGGGAGAGGATCAGGTCGTATAACGTGGCGCCCTCGTGGATTTCCACGGGGTCGCCGTTGACGATGACGCGCATAGTCCGCCCTTCCTTGTTAGGCGATGTCGCCAAGCCCGAGGCAGGCGTCCCAGTCCTTGAAGACTGGCTCCAGCCCAAGCTTGCGGATGTCGGTTACGACCTCGGCGGCGGAGCGCTGGTCGGCGAGGGTGAACTGGGCCAAGTCCTTGGAGTCGGAGACGTAGGAGCCGGGCTTGACCCGGGAACCGGCGCTGATCTTGTTGACGGCGATGACGGCCATGCGGTCGCGGAAGGCGGCGCTCTCGCGGGTGGAGACAGTGAGGTCGGCGTCGGGGAAGACGACGCGGAAAGCGAGGATCATCTGCTCGAGCTCGGGCTCGCTGACGGGGCACGGGGGCTCGAAGCCGCCCGCCATGGGATTGATCCTGGGGAAGGCGAACTGGAGCTTGGAACGCCAGTAATGCTTCTTGACGTACATGCCGTGGGCGGCGAGGAACGCGGCCTCGATCCGCCAGTCGTAGAGTCCGAGCAAGGCGCCGATGCCGAGGTTGTAAAAACCGGCGCGGGCGCCGTCCTCGAAGCGGGCGAGACGGTTCTCGTAGTCCTTTTTGGGGCCGGCGAGGTGGAAGCGCTGATAGTTCGCCTTGGAATAAGTCTCCTGGTAGAGGGTGAGTCCGTGGACGCCGGCCTCGAAGAGGCGGCGGTAGGAGACGTAATCCATGGGGTAGATCTCGACGGCGACGAAGGAGAAGGTCTGGCGGAGCTTGCCGACAAGCTCGACGAAGTAGTCCGCCCCCATGTGCTTGTGATCCTCGCCGCAGACCAGGAGGATGGAGTCGATGCCGTAGGATTTGATGACCTCGGCCTCGGCCAAGGCCTCCTCGACGCTGAGGTTCTTGCGCTCGATGTCATTGCTGTGGCGGAAGCCGCAGTAAAGGCAGGAGTTGACGCACTGGTTGCCGACGTAGAGCGGGGTGTAAAGGTTGACGACCTTGCCGAATTTCCGGAGCCGGAGCGATCGGGCTTTGTCACGGAGCAAGTCGAGCATCCCCGCCGCGGCCGGCGAGATGAGGTTGAGGAGGTCGGAAAGCCTGGGGCTCTCCGCGGCGAGGGAGGCGAGGACGTCACGCTCGGAGACCGCGGCGAGATGGGCGCGGACGGCGCCCTCGTCCAACTTGTGATAGGGGAACATGGTTGACGCTTCCTGGCCGGTCGGCGGGCCGGCCGCTAGAGTTACTTCTTGAGCGGGATGTAAAGTTTCTGGCCGACCTTGAGGGCGGTGCTGCGCTTGATCCGGTTGGCCTTGCAGATGTCGTCGACGCCGACCTGGTAGGCCTTGGCGATGGCGTTCAAGCTGGCGCCAGACTGGACGACATATTCCTCGAACTTGCCGCTACCGGCGGGGCCGGACTTCTCGGCGGCGGCGTTGGCGGCCTGGGCTTGGGCCTGGGCGGCGGCCTGGGCGCGGGCGAGAGCGGCGGCGTTGGCGTTGGCGGCCGCGGCGGCCGCGTTGCTGGTCTGGATGGCGGCCTTGACGGCGGACTGCTGCTGACGCATATAGGACTCGACGGTCTTGCCGGTCTCCCTGGCGACCTTGTCGGCCATCTGGTTCATCTGGCCCATGCCCGCCTGGAACTGGGCGCGGTCGGCCACCATCTGGCGGCGGAGGTCGTCGATCTGGCGCTGGAAATTGGCGTTCTGGCTCTGGCTGCGAGCGAGGGCGGACTGGGTTTCCTTGAGCCCGCGGACGAGCTCGGCCTGGTAGTCCTGCAGGTATCTGACCCGGGCGTTGAGCTGGTTGACGTTGTTCTCCATGTTCTGGAGCATCATCGCCACGGTGCGGGCCCCCGTGTTGGACTGGGCCGGAGCTTCGGAAGCGACGAACGCGAGGGCGGCCAGCGACAACAGGGCGGTGGTGGTGGTTTTATTCATTCTCTTTTCCTCCATTATCAAGTTGCATGGGATTTGAGCTTGGGGTGCCGGCCCAGGGCATCGGGGCGACGGCCCCGCAACTGACGATCAGGCGCATGGCGTCCTGGACCGTCATGTCCAACATCACCAGATCCTCCTTGGGGACGAGCAGCAGGAAACCGCTGGTGGGGTTGGGGGTGGTGGGCAGAAAAACGCTGATCATGCTTTTGCCGATCCTGGCCACGATCTCGCCGTTCTCGTTGTTCTCGCTGGTGATGAAACCGATGGAATAGAGGCCGCGGCGGGGGTATTCGATCAGCACCACCTTGCGGAACATGCCGCCGCCAGCGTTGTTGCGGATGGCGTCGATGATGTGGCGGCTGGTGGAGTAGATGATGTTGAACATGGGCAGCTTGAGCAACAGGTAGTCGGTGATCCTGAGGAGTTTCTTGCCGATGGCGTTCCTGGCTCCCACGCCGACGAAGAAGAGCGCGAGCACGATGAAAACCAAGGCGCTGACGCGGATGATGTGGTTGAAGGGGAACTCGTTCGCCAGGTGGCCGAACCTGGGGATGCCCGCGATCAAGTCGACCGACCAGAAGGTGAGCTTGCCATAGACAAAGACGAAGATGATCAACGTGACCAGCAACGGGATGGTCACGAACAACCCCGTCACGATGTTTTTCCGGATGTACTGGGGGAATCCCATGCGGCAAATACCCTTCACTCGTCACCTTTGGCCCCGGCGCAGTCCAGAGGCTTGACTTGCAAGGTCAGCACGCGGCGCCGATCGGCCTTAAGTACTGTAACTTTGATCAGGCCATCTACAATGGCCTCTTCGCCGGCTTCGGGGATTTTCCCGAGTTTTCCACAGACGTAGCCGCCGATGGTCTCGTAGTCCTCGTCCTCGGGGATCTTGACGCCCAGGAGCTCGCTGGCCTCGCCCACCAATGTGCGGGCGTCCATGACGAAGGCGCCGTCGCGGGTGGCGACCGGGGAACTGTCCTCGCCCGTCTCGTGCTCGTCGTGGATGTCGCCGACGATGAGCTCGAGGATGTCCTCGAGGGTGATGATGCCGGCGGTGCCGCCGTACTCGTCCACGACCACGGAGAAATGGTTGCGGGCGTTGAGGAAGTCGCGGAGCAGCTCGCCGACCGCTTTGCTCTCCGGGACGTAAAGGGGCTTGTGGCAAAGCTGCTCCAGGCTTTTCCCGGCGGTCTTGCGCTGGTCGAGGAAATCCTTGGCCATGATGACGCCCTTGATCTCGTCGACGTTGTCCTGGTAGATGGGCAGGCGGCTGTGGCCGCTCTCGTTGAACTTGGCGACGGCCTCCTCGACGCTGGCGTCGGCCGGGAGGGCGACGGCGTCGACCCTGGGGGTCATGACCTCGCGGACCAAGGTGTCGTCGAGATCGAAGATGCCGCGGATCATCTCGCGCTCCTCCTCCTCCAGGCCGTTGGCCTCGTCGTCGGAGCCGCCGTCCATCTCGATCAAGGACATGATCTCGTCCTCGGTTGTGGTCTTCTCCTCCTCCTCGTCGAGCTGGGCGCCCTCGATCCTGCCCCTGACGAAGAGGACCATCTCCACGACCGGGTAGAAAAGGGAGAGGCTCAAGACCTTTACCAACGGGATGGTGACGCGGAGCACCTGGATGTCGAAACGGAAGACCAGGGAACGGGCGAAGACGGTGAAGAGCCCCACCAGCAACAACGTGACCAATCCGGCGGCCAAGGCGTGCGGCAACAACGACCAGCCCCTGAAGTCCGCCCAATGGTCGAGCACGGCGAAGACCAGCGACGCCACGATGGAGATGGAGAAGAAGACAAGGATGCGGAACACCACCTCGTAAGGCTTCTGATGGTTCAGCCAGACCTCCACCTCCCTGGCCAACTGGCTGTCCTTGCTCTCCAAACGCCTGACCCGGCCCCAGCTCAACTGCAGGAACGCCTCCCAAGCGGACGCGACCCAAACGAAAAACACCAGGGACAACAATAAGACGACAACTTCAGCGCCCATAACCCCGTCCCGCCCCGTGAACACCGCGACTCATACAAAAAGCTCCTAGTTCAAGCGCCCTTGGGCGCGACAAAAACCGCGGCGAGATCGAACTCGCGCCGCAAACCACTCATGACCAAACGCTCCATGGAGCGCATGCGCCGCCGCGGACCAGGCGACAGATCGTCCTCACCCGCAAGGTGTAGCAGCCCGTGCGCCACGTAAAGGGCGAGCTCGCCAGGCAAGTCCAGCCCCCGCGCCGACGCCTCGCGGACGGCGATGTCGGGACAGACGAAAATCTCCCCGGCCAGCTCCTCGGCGTCCTCGTTAAATATATCAGCGTCGCCGCGATAGTCAAAGGTGATCACGTCGGTGGGCCCGGAATGGCCGACGAAACGCTCGTTGAGCGCGGCCATGGCCCTGGGCCCGACGAAATGGACGGCGAGCCCCAACCCCGGGGCGAGCTCCAAGCGGGCGAGCTCAGCTGCCCGGCGCAGCATGGCCCGGAAGGCGGAACACGCTATCCGGGGCATGCGACTTGCGCTCCTGGTATAGGTCACCTTCATCCTGGTTCTTCTCCTCCTCTTTGGGATATTTGATGCGCCCGTGCAGCATGGAGCTGAGGGTCTTCACGAAACTGGACCGCACCAGCGCCAGCTCCTGGAACGTCATGTCCGCCTCGTCCAGCTGCCCGTCCTTGATGCGCTTGCGGAAAATGTCCCATACCAGGACGTCGATCTTGGGGGGGCTGACCTTGTCCAAGGAGCGCGAGGCCGCCTCGCAAGCGTCGGCCAAGCTAACCAGCAACACCTCCTTGGCGCGGGGCTTGGGGCCTTGGTAACGGTAGTCGGCCTCGTTGACCTCAGCCCCGGTGGCCTTGGCCTCCTCCAACGCGCGGTGGTAGAAGAAATAGACCAAGTCGGTGCCGTGGTGTTGCTCGATTGCGTCGCGGACGATCTTGCGCAACTGGTAGTTGATCGCCAGATCCACCCCCTCCTTGACATGATTGAGGATGATCATGCTGCTCATGCGCGGAGTAAGCTCGGCGTGGAAGTTCTCGCCGGAAAGGTTGTTCTCGGTGAAGTACTCCGGCTTGGAGAGCTTTCCGATGTCGTGGAACAAGGCGCAGGCCCGGGCGCGGATAGGATTGGCGCCGATCGCCCCGGCGGCCTGCTCGGCCAAGGTGGCGACGATCAGGCAGTGGTGGTAGGTGCCAGGGGCCTCGAGCTGCATGCGCTTGAGGAGAGGATGGTTGTAGTCGCTCAGCGTCAACAGCGTCATGTCGGTACTGGCCTGGAAAAGCGACTCCAGGAAGAAGAGCAACGCCAAGGCGATGATCCCGGTGACCACGCCGTTGCCCAATCCGAGCGTCCCGACCCAGACGGCCAGCTTGATGGTCAGCCCGGTCTTCCAGAGCATGAAGACCTGCGCCAGCATCACGCTGACGGAGATGGAGAACAAGGAACGCAGGAAGAAGCTTTTATAGTTGGTGGCGCGGCGGACGTAGTAGGCGGTGGCGCAACTCACGAACATGCCCATCATGATGATGGGGTAGCTATCGAGGCGCAACGCGGCGATGAAAGCGACGAAGAGCCCGGAATAGAGCGCCACCCGGAAGCCGACCAACACCGAGAGCAGGATGGGGGCGAGGGCCAAAGGCGCCACGCAGGACTGCAAGGTCAGGGGGAGGTTCTTGTCCATGGCGACGGCCATGAAGGCCTCGTTGGCCCCGAAGATGGCGGCGATGGAGATCACGATCACCGTGGCGGTGACCCCCATCATCTGGTTGCTGCGGAACAGCTCCGGATGGATCAAATTGAAGTAGAGCCCGGTGACGAAGAGCAGCGCCAAGCTCACCAGGGCGTAATGGAAGGCGTTGGTCCAGAAATTGGAGATGGCGTTGAAACGGACGCGCTCCTTCTCATAGGCGTTGAAGCGCTCCAGCACCTCAAGCGAGACGATCTGATCCTTCTGGATCACCCGCGTCCCCTTCTTGACCTCGTCATAGACCTCGTTGGACGGGTCCTCGTAGGCGGCGCGTTTGCGCGCCTCGGTGAGCTCCCGGTTGTAGATCAGGTTGTCGGAGATGATCCGGGCGGCGATCTCGCGCACCGCCTCTTTGAGCATCGGGCGGTTGCGAGGGGCGTAGTCCTTGATGATCTCGTTGGCGCACAGCTCGGCGGCGCCCGCCGGGTCGACGATGGCGGAGGCGGGCATCGGCTTGCGCGTCCCACCGTTGCGGTCGATGACGCGGATCAGGGCGTCCTTGTCGGCCTCGTCCAGCGCCGCCTTGTCGAGCACGCCGCGGTAGACCACCTCGGCAAGCTTGTCCATGAAGATATGCTTCTTACGGGAGTCGCCGACGATCATCTCCAGCGGCTTGATGACCTCGCCGGAGAGGGAGGCGATGATGCGGCTGATCTCGTCGTCGCCGTCCTCGGGCTGGGGGGCCTGGTCGCGGGCGGCGTCGACCCGGACGGAAAGCTTGTCCAAGGTCTCCTTGGCCTGGGCGAAGGTCTCCTCGCAGAGGGCGTTGTCGATGTTGTAGACCAACGGCTCGTCGAGGCGGGTGCGCTCGCGCTTCTTCTGGGTCTCGGCCTTGTTGAGATAGTTGTAGCTGAAGTCGGCGTAGATGGTCTCGGGGGCCATCTGCCCCTCGACCAGGAGGTAGTCGGAGCTGTTCAGTCCGGGGATGATCAGCGCCGCCACGCAAAAGGCCCAGACTCCACCGAGGATCAGCACCCCGATGAGCTTGGAAGTGTCGGCGGCGTGGGCGATGGTCTGATCCTGCTTGAGGTGGTGCTTGGAGCCGACCAGCCCATCCCGCGTCATCCGGCGGCGCCGCCGGTTTTTAGACAACCATGACCAGATCGCCATGCCCCCCCCTCTCAGCCCCGCCTGGGGGAGCCGTGCTGCTCGTAAGCCAGGATGATCTTCTCGATCAAGGCGTTGCGCACCACGTCCCGGGAGGTGAACTGGCAAACGCAGATCTCCTCGACGCGCTTGAGCACGGACAAAGCGTCGACCAGCCCGGAGCGCTGGCCGCTAGGCAGATCGGTCTGGCTGGGATCGCCGGTGACGACGCATTTGGAGTCGAAACCGATCCGGGTGAGGAACATCAACATCTGCTCGGCGGTGGTGTTCTGGGCCTCGTCCAGGATGATGAAGGCGTTGTTGAGCGTCCGGCCGCGCATGAACGCCAACGGCGCCACCTCGATGATGTTGTTCTCGATGAGCTTGTTGGCCTCGTCGAAGTCCAGCATGTCATAGAGGGCGTCATAGAGGGGACGGAGATAAGGCTTGATCTTCTCCTCAAGGGTGCCAGGGAGGAAGCCGAGGGTCTCGCCGGCCTCCAGGGCGGGGCGGGTCAGGACGATGCGGTTGTTCTCGCCGCGGAGGAAGGCCGAGACCGCCATCGCCATCGCCAGATAGGTCTTGCCGGTACCGGCCGGGCCGACCCCCATGACCACGTCTTTCTGGCGCATGCTCTTGATGTACTCGTACTGGGTGGCGGTGCGCGGCACGATCTCAGCCTTCTTGGGGCTGACCTTGATCCGCTCCGCGTAGAGGTCGTGCGCCGAGAGGCCGAGCCGCCCGCGGGTGGCCGCGAGGATCAGGTCGAAATCGCGCTGATGAATGCCGTGCCCCGACTCGTGGACTTTTAGCAGCTCGTCGAAGAAGCCCAGGGCCTTGTCCACCGCGGCCTCGTCGTCGGCGGCGATCTTCATCCAATTGTCGCGGGCGGTGATGACGGCGCCGAAATATTTGCCGGCGGCCTTGAGGTTGGGCACCTGGTTGCCGGCGAACAAGGCGTTGATGGTCTCCGGCCCGTCGAAATATATGATCTTCTCTGACATGATAGTCCTCATGGCCCCCTTGGCCGCCGCGGCGCGCCCACCGAAAAAAAGCTCAGGCCACCCGAAGGGGCAACCTGAGCGTAGACGTACGAGTGATGCGCGACTCCCCCGATCAGGGGGTCGGGATCTTGAGTTTGGTGCCCGCCTTCAGGCGGTTCTTGTTCGGGATGACGTTCTTGTTGAGCTCGTAAATGACCCCAGCCTTGCCACCCTTCTTGTAGATGCGCTTGGAGATCGACCACAGGCTGTCACCAGGCTGCACGACATACTCCTGAAACTGGTCGATATCCTTGCCGTTGGCGTCGGGGGCCACGACCGCGGCCTTGACCTGCGCCTTGGTCGAAGCGGCCAGATCCTTGCCGTCGGCGGGGATGTCCTTGACCGGCTCGGTAACCTCAACGACCGGCTCCTCCTTGACGGGGGCGGCCTCAGGCACCTCGACGGAAGCCGCGGGGAAGGTCTCCTTGACGTCGACACTGATGGTCTCGCCCGGCTCGATGGCGGGGGTGTCGACCACCACGGGGCCGGAGGCGGGGGCTTCAGACAAGTTCTGGTAGTCCACCGCCGGGCCGCCGGAGGCGGAGGCGCCCCTCAAAGGCGGGGGCGGGGGCGGGGGGGTCCAGTCGCCATAGGACTGCTGGATCTTCGACTTCCAGTTCTCTTCGGTCTTGCCGTAGTTGGTCGGGGCGAATTCCGGGGCGCAGCCGGTGAGGGTGATCACTGCGGCGGAAAGGAAAAGCGCCGAGGCGGAACGTGTTAGCAGCTTTGTCATTTCAAGCTCTCCCTATTGTTGTTTATTCAAACTTCCCTAGGAGGATGGCGGCGTTATGCCCACCAAAGCCCAGGTTGGTGTTCAAAGCGGTTTTGATCGGCAATTCCCTTGCCGTGTTGGGGGTATAGTCAAGATCGCATTCCGGATCGGGGTTCTCGTAGTTGATGGTCGGGGGGATGATCCCCGTCTGCAAGGCCTTGACGCAGGCGATGGTCTCAAGAGCGCCGGCGGCGCCGAGGGCGTGCCCGGTGGCTCCTTTGGTGCTGCTGATCGCCACGGCCCCGACGCTGCCGCCCAAGGCGAGCTTGAACGCCTGGGTCTCGAACTTGTCGTTGAGGTCGGTGCTGGTGCCATGGGCGTTGATGTAGCCGAGTTTCTCGACGGGTATCCCGCCATGCCGCAGGGCGTTTTTGATCGCCGCGGCGCCGCCGGTGCCGCCCGGGGCGGGCGAGGTGATGTGGTAGGCGTCGGCGGTGGCCCCGTAGCCGAGGATCTCGGCCAGGATGTTGGCGCCGCGCCGTTTGGCGTGCTCCAGCTCCTCCAGGATCAACACGCCAGAGCCTTCGGCCATGACGAAACCGTCGCGCTCGGCGTCGAAAGGACGGCTGGCGCGGGTGGGCTCGGAGTTGCGCTGGCTCATGGCCTTCATGGAGCAGAAGCCGGCGCAGCCGATCGGAGTGATGGCGGCCTCGGCCCCGCCGGAGATCATGATGTCGGCGTCGCCGCGCTTGAGCATCCAGTAGGATTCGCCCAGCGAATGGGTGGCGGTGGCGCAGGCGGTCACGATGCCCATGTTGGGCCCCTTGGCGCCATAGCGCATCGAGAGGCAGCCGGAGACCATGTCGATGATCATCATCGGGATGAGCAACGGGGAGACTTTGGACGGGCCACGCTCGTGGAGGACGCGGCACTGGGCCTCGAAGGTCGTGATGCCCCCGATGCCACTGCCGACCACCACGCCGACCCGCTCGGGATCCACGCCCGCCAAGTCATGCGTCAAACCAGCCATGGCCATCGCCTCGTCGGCGGCGCCCACGGCGAACTGGCAGACAGGGTCGAGGCGCCTGGCCTCCTTCATCGGCAAATACTTGTCGATGTCGAAACCTTTGACCTCCCCGGCTATCTGGGTGCGGTACTCGCTGGCGTCGAAATGAGTGATCGGCGCGATGCCGCTCCGCCCTTCGACCAGCGACTCCCAAAAGGTGGCGACGTCGTTGCCCACACAAGAGACCACGCCCACGCCAGTTATGACTACCCGCCTGTCCATCCAGTATTCCTCAGTTCACCATTGTTGTGGATATGCGAAAACGGGGCATCCCGACGGGAATGCCCCGGTTTTTTTACCGCCGTGGCCGGTCAGCCCTCGCTGCGGTGACCCTCGATGTACTTGATGGCGTCATTGACGGTGGTCAGCTTCTCGGCGTCCTCGTCCGGGATGTCCGCGCCGAACTCTTCCTCCAACGCCATCACCAGCTCCACCTGGTCGAGCGAGTCAGCGCCCAGATCCTCGATGAACTTGGCGTCCTCGGTGACCTGATCAGGAGACACGCCGAGCTGATTGACCACAATTTCCTTGACTTTTTCCGCGATAGAAGACATTATCGATTTTCCTCCCTAGTTTTGAGATACGGTTTATTGCTTGTTGCCTATAAAATGCCGCCAGTTCGTGAAAAAGCAAACCCTTTTCGCGAAGTTGGCGGAAAAACACCATCACATCAACAGACCGCCGTCGATGTTGATCACCTGCCCGGTGATATAGTCGGAGTCGGGCAGACACAGGAACTTGACGCAGTTGGCCACGTCATCCGGAGAACCGGCGCGCTTCATCGGCGTGATGGCCATGAAGGCGTCCTTGGCCGCGTCGCTGATGGCGTGGGTCATGTCGGTCTGGATGTAACCCGGAGCGACGGCGTTGACGCAGATGTTGCGCGCCGCCAGCTCTTTGGCCGCGCTCTTGGTCAGACCGATCACCCCGGCCTTCGACGCCGCGTAGTTGGCCTGCCCGTAGTTGCCCATCCGCCCGACCACCGAGGCCAGGTTGACGATCTTGCCATAGCGGGACTTCATCATCGGCTTGGCGACCGCCTTGGTGAAGTTGAAGGTGCCTTTGAGATTGACGGCGATGACCGCGTCCCAGTCCTCCTCCTTCATGCGGATCAACAGCGTGTCGCGGGTGATCCCGGCGTTGTTCACCAAGATGTCCACGGTGCCGAAACGCTCGCAGACCGCCTTGACGGTCTCCTCGGCGTCGGCCATGGACGCCACGTTCGCCTTGAAGGGCGCGGCCTCGAAACCCAAGGCCTTGAACTCGTCGCAGGTGGCCTGCGCCGTCTCCAGGAGGATGTCGACAATCGCCAACTTCGCCCCTTCCCCGGCCAAGCTCAGGCTGATGGCCTTGCCGATGCCGCGGGCGCCACCGGTGACCAAGGCAACCTTGCCGCCCAATTTCTTCTCTGACATGTTCGTCCCCAATGCTTTGTTGAAATGTTTGGGTTTATGCGGTGAATCCAGCGAGGCTGGCGGCCCCGTTGACGTTGAACAGTTTGACCTCCGGGCAGGTGCGCTTGACCAACCCGGTCAGCACGGCCCCCGGCCCGAACTCGATGAACGTGTCGGCGCCGACGGCCACCAAAGCCCTGACGCAGTCGTCCCAGCGGACGCTCCCGGAGACTTGGCTCAAGGTGTTGGCCCGCAACTCGGCCACAGTGGAGACCAGCGCCCCGCTGAAGTTCTGCGCCAACGGGATGGCCGGGACATTGAACTGGATCTCGGCGAGGAAAGGCGCGAGGCGGTCCTCCGCCGTCTTCATCAACCGGGAATGGTAAGCCCCGGCGACTTTCAAGGGGATGATCTTGCGGAAGCCCCGCTCCTTGAGCGCCTCGACGGCCTTGCCGACAGCCTCGGCGGCGCCGCTGATGACGATCTGCCCGGGGCAGTTGTAGTTGGCGACGTCCACGCCTTGCTCGGCGCAGACGGCGGCGATGGCCTCGGGCTCCCCGCCCAGGACGCTCGCCATGGCGCCGCCGGTGGCGGCGCAAGCCTCGTCCATGAGCTCGCCCCGGCGTAGCACCAGCCGCAGCCCGGACTCGAAATCCAGAACCCCCGCCAGCTTGAGCGCGGCGAACTCCCCGAGGCTCAATCCGGCGGTGGCGCAAGGCTCAAGCTCCGGATGTTTCTCCTGGAACGCGGCCAAGCACGCCAGGCTAGTGACGAAGATCGCTGGCTGGCAATGGCGGCTCTCGGTGAGCCTCTCCGCGGGACCCTCGAAACAGATGTCCTTGATCGACCAATCCAGCAGCCGGTCGGCCGCGTCGTAGACCGCGGCGGCGGCCGGGGAGCTCTCATAGAGGTCCTTGCCCATCCCAACCGCCTGGGCTCCTTGCCCGGAAAAAACGAATGCCGCTCTCATATCCCCGTTCCCATATGTTGTGTGGTTATGGCCACGCGCGCCGTCCGCCAGCGTCGGCGGCTCATACAATACAACATAACGGGCAAATGGCAAGCCGCCCACGCGAATTCCCGTCCCAGGGGGGCGAAAACACGGCGTCCCGGAAGCCAATCTGACGATCGGCGTCCCGGGAGCCTCGGGCTTCAGAGGCAACGATCATCGTCCGGTTACTGCTGATACACCGTGGTTGTCGCCGGCGTCACGTAATTGACCGGAGCGGCCACGGGTTGCTGGTAAACCGGCTGTTGGTAGACCGGCTGCTGGTAAACCGGCTGCTGGTAAACGGGTTGCGTGTACACCTGGGTCGTGTAGACCGGCGTGGTATAAGTCACGGGCGTGGTGTAAACCACGTTGTTGTAGTAGGGGTAATAGCCGCCCACGACCACACCAGGATAATAGCCGCCATAATAGCCGCCGTAGTAACCGCCCCAGCCGCCCCAACCGCGGCCACCCCAGCCACGGCCGCCCCAGTAGCCGCCGCCGCCGCCGCCGTGCCAACCGCCACCGCCGCCGTGCCAACCGCCACCGCCGCTGTGCCCGCCGCCGCCGCCGTGTCCACCACCGCCGCCACCGTGGCCACCGCCGCCGTGCCAACCGCCACCGCCGCCGTGCCCGCCGCCGCCGCCGTGTCCACCACCGCCGCCACCGTGGCCACCGCCGCCGCGCTGGGCGTAAATATCCGGCATGCTGAAGATGGTCAACAGCCCGATCAAACCCATCAACAACGTTTTCATGATGCGTCCTCTTACGTTAAGTTCTTCGGCGCGCCCCCGCGAGATCCAGACAAGGCGACGCGTTCGGACATGCGCCATATATATTATAACCCCAAACGCCACACAAAGCCAGAGGGCGAGAGAAACAGGGAACGGATCCCGACGCGGGGGCGGCTCCCTCACGATAGTTTGACGCCAGTTGCGCCGTGGCGCGCATAGGACATCTAGACGCATAGGCATATAGGTCGGCGGCAGCCTTCGCTCTTGGCGCCATGGGCGCGCCAAAGACGTCCTGCGTCGAGAAAGCGAAGAACTTGCCACACAAGTGTCAGCGGGGAAATGAAACATGCCAGAAACTTATCTCCCCCTATTGACAAGCAAAACGGCAAGGACTATACTAATGCTAGTTTACTAGTAAGCAATGGATGAAGTTGGAGCAAAAGATGGACAGCGTCGCGGACTCCTCACCTGCGTCTGGCGTGAAAGCGACGTCGAAGTGCGGGCAGATCAAGGGATTTCTCATAGGGAAGATGCTGTCCGGCGAGTTGGCCGCCGGGGCGCGCCTTTGTTCCAGCAACGAGCTGGCTCGGCTTTTCGCGGTCAACAAAAACACTGCGGTCAAGGCCCTCAACGAGCTGGCGGCCGAGCAGTATATCCAGCAGCGGAGAGGCGTTGGCAGCTTTGTTTCCCAGCGGCGGCCACGGGCGCAATCCCGGAGCCTGGGCGTCTTGGTCTACAACCTCGACAGCCCGATCTTCTCGAAAATCGTCCGTGGCCTGGACGACTGTTGCCGCGAGCTGGCCTACGACCTGATTTCCTGTGGCATCTATGCCTCGTGGGACAAAGAGCGGCAGATACTAAACGAATTTCTGGTCTCAGGCAAGGTTGACGGCTTGGTGGTTTTTCCCGCCAACGGGGGGGAAGAGGAGCTCAAGCTGCTGAAGCGGGTCAACGATAGTGGAATTCCGGTCATCGTCCATTCCCCGCCGGGGGCGTCAGGCGACCTGGTGACCATGGACTTCGACTACGAGGCTGGCATCGCGAGATCGGTGGAGCATCTTTTCTCTCAGGGGTTCCGCAAGATCGGCCTTGTGAACGGGACGTCCCAGCGAGCCGCCATCATGCAGCGTCTCTATGGTTACCGGATGGGTATGGAGAAAGTCGGCCTGGCGTTCCGCCCTGACTACGTGTTCCATGTCCAGGATTTGGAGGAGCGCCACGGCTTTGCCGCAGCCGACCGCTTCATCGGCCATCCAGAGCGGCCCGACGCCTTGGTCGTGGTCTCCGACGAGGTGGCCGTCGGCCTGATAAACCGGCTCCACGAGCGGGGGCTCAGCGTCCCAGGGGATGTCGCCATCACCGCCGGCGGCAATACCGACATCGGCACCCACCCCCTCTACAGCCTCACCACCATCGCGCCTGACTTCCAGTCCATGGGGCGGAAGCTTGTTGGCCGTCTGATGGAGATGATCGCCCATCCTGAGGGAAAACACGAGAACCTGCTTTTCACGCAAGAGTTGATCATCCGCAACAGCAGCAAAGCAAAAGGAGCAATGACATGAGGAACAGTGGGACACCGCTTCATAAATTCACGCTCATAGAGCTGCTTGTAGTTGTGGCGGTGATGGCCATGTTGCTAGCCTTGTTACTGCCAGCTCTCGCCAAGGCGAAGTCCACCGTCAAGCGGATTGCCTGCGTCGGCAACACGAGAAGCCTTTCAACGGCCATGTTCCTCTATGCGGATGACAACCAGGACGGCTTCGTCCCAGATGGTTTGTCCAACACCAAAGGCGACTACTGGCAGAACAGCCTGTACCGCTACATCTACAACACCGAACCACCCAACCCCGCCTCATCCAGGAAACTCTTGCGGTTGAGCTCCGGGAAGTTCAAGAACAGCGTCTTCTGGTGTCCGTCAAGCAACTATGGCGCGGCGGAGCTCGTGGACAACGCGATCCCCTTCACGCTCTACGGCAGCTACGGCCTGAATGTCGGCCTCTATCTGAAATACTCCGGCAGCGTGGCGCTAGACTACTCGACGCCCCTGCGGCTCTCCCGTATGAAACGGCCTTCGGAGACGATCGCCTTAACCGACTCCTCAAAAAACGGGGCGGCCTCCGGCATTGTCTCGCCCTATTGCCTGTTCGCGGATTGGTACCTGTCGAGGCTGAGGCATGGCAGCCGCTTCTCCGATCAGCAGATCGACGCCACGCTCACGCTCAACCTCTGCGACCCAGGAAAAACCAACGCCTTGATGCTCGATGGCCACTGCGAGGCCCTGCAATACGGCCCGCTACAAGCCAACAACGGCTTCCTGTTCCGGCAGGACGTCAAGTGACAACTGCCTTGTCCCGGACAACCCGACCCAAAGGAGACAACATGACCATTGAAGCGAAAAACCTGCTCTTGGCGGCTTCCCTCTGCCTGGCCCTTTCCGGCTGCGAAGTGGCGGAACCGGCCAAGGACACCGGGACGGGGTTCAAAGACCTCTCGTTCATCTGCGCCACCTACGTGGGGCATTGGCCCAATCAAGCCTTGGCCTTCTTCGACGCCAGACCATGCGACTACAACGTGGTGTCCATCGTCGACCCCGCCTTCAAGAACGGGGAACCGCATGTGGGCGCCTGCGCCGAGCTGCCAGCTCTCATCGAGCTCCTCCACAAGAACGGCGCCAAAGCGTTGCTATCCCTGCCTGGCGACAAGCTTTTCCTTGAGGCCGTCGGCAGCGACGAGTCCAGAGAAAGATTTTGTAACAAAGCCGTCGCCTTCATGAGGGCGCACGGCTATGACGGCATATCGATAGACTGGGAACACTCCGTGGAGGGTCACCTCGACCAGCATTACCTGCTGATTCGCGACTTGCGGAAGGGGATTGACGCCACCGCCAAGGCGGGAGCCAAGGGATACCTAAGCACCGCCTTACATCCCTATGTGACGCTGAAGTATCCGCCCGAGCTGGCACGCCTCCTCTGCCGGGAAATCGACTGGATAGACCTCATGACCTACGACATGTGCACCTACGCCCCCGCCCGGCATAACGCCCCTCTCGCGCCAATCGTCCAATACCTCGCCAAGATGAGAGCCTTGGGATTCCCCCCCGACAAAACATGCCTGGGCCTCGCCTCCTATGGTTATCGCTACAACGGCATCCGTCCGGGGGAAGCGTTCGGCAAGAACGAGTCGCCACAATATGTGAGTTGGACAAAGTTCAAGACGCTTCAAGAAACCGCTCAGTGGAAGGCCTCATACGATCCCATAGCCCAGGCCGGCCAGTATTTCTCGCCCGACGGCAAGGACTTTATCACGATCGACACCCCCGACAGCCTAGCGGCGAAGGCAACGCTCGTTTTGAAGGATGGGTACCGAGGGGTGTTCTGGTGGGAATTCTCCTACGATCTGAGCGGCGGTCGCCAACTGCTGGCAGAACCCGTCGCAAAACAACTATGGAGGTAAGGGACATGGAAGTTGCCAAGATACCGTTTATCCCTGAGTGCCAGGCTGTTGGCGGCAAGGAGCGAGAAGTGAGCATGCCGCGGCATGTGAACGCCGAGCGACGCTGCCGACGACGGCCTGCCGCCAGGGAGAAATGGTAGATTGGAAAGTTCAGTGTCCCTAACGCCGGGAAACGGATTTGAGCGGGACGCGCCCATAGAGCTCAGCATAATCCAAGATCTCATATGGCCGCGACTCCGGGTCTCGCCACGCCATGTCCGGAGGCAAATCTTCCGGCGCAGGCGGAGCCAGTTCCGGCAACCGCGCATGGGCGTCCTCCATCGGCCCTCTGATATCCAGGTAAACCGAAGGCAAAAGCAGAATCTTCTCGTCCGCATCAAAGTGTAAATGACCGTCGAGGTCGGAACCAAGCTGGTCGACCGCCCGCTCGAAATATGCGGCCAACTGAGCCATGCCCCGCTTCGTCCCGCCGACAATCAGCTCCATATTGAACCGCTCCGCCTGGTAAACCAGGCGTTCGTGGATCACCAGGAAATCACGTTTGGCGACTCCTGCGGGAGGCATGACCAAGACATCCATGCCGCCCCGCTCGTCAGCCAGAATCCGGAGCGGCGCGCGGCCATCAACCAAAACGTCCTTGAAGGCCCGATACTCTTGGGGTGTGCCGTACACCCAGACATCCGTGTTCTGGGCATAATAATTATGCATGTCGTAGACCATGAAGCGACGCTTGAAGACAGGGAAACCCATCGTTATCCCTTATTTCTCCATGAGCACGGAGGCGAAGGCGGCCATGCCCTCCCCCGCCCCGCAGAAGCCCATGCCCTCGCTGGTCTTGGCCTTGACCGACACCAAATCCACCGGACAGCCGAAAACCAGCGCCAGGCGCTCGCGCATCAACGGGATATGCGGCGCGAGCTTGGGACGCTCGGCCACGACGGTGCTGTCGAGGTTGCCCAGGCGCCAGGCGGCCGCCTCCGGACGGGAGAGGAGGCGGCGGAGCAAGTCCAAGCTGTCGGCGTCTTTGTAAGCGGGGTCGTTGTCGGGGTAGAGACGGCCGATGTCGCCCAGGGCCAAGGCGCCGATGACGGCGTCGATGACGGCGTGGACGAGGACGTCGGCGTCGGAGTGGCCGAGCAGGCCGCGGTCATGGGGGATCTCGACGCCGCCGAGCACGAGCCTCCGGCCCGGGACGAGGCGGTGGGAGTCGAAGCCTTGGCCGACCCTGGTCACCATCCTTCGGCCACGTACTGGACCACCTGCGTCGCGGCGTCGCGGCAAGCCTGCTCCAACCCTTGCTTGCGGGTGGTGTTCTGGTCGGCGATGACTTGGTAGGTGGCGGTGCCGACCACTTTGCGGGGCGATATCAGCGGCTCGGCCTTGCCGGGGATGATGACGACGAACTCGAAGGTGATGGCGACCTCGAACTGGGCTGGGCGGAACATCTGGGCGTCATTGGTGCTGGCGTCGTCGGTGGCGGCGTTGCTGAGCTTGATGATCCGCCCGTAGACGACGCAGTCGGCGGTTTGGGGAGCCTTGACCTTGAAAGAGTTGTCGAACTGGAAGCGCTCGCAGAGCGACTGGCGCATGTAGTCGCTCAGGTAGGGCTCGTAGGTCTCGTTTTGGAGGGCGGCGACGCCGACGGACTTGATCTGGGGGTTGGCGATGGAGCCCATGCGGTAGCCGCAGCCCGGCGCCGCCATGAGGAACGCCACAACCAGGCAGAGGCCGCACGCGGCGAAAACTTTATTCCGTGATGATCGCACTGTCCGTCCCGCTTTCGTTAGGGGTTCCGGTGATGCTGTCGAGCAGGTTCGAGACGTTGACGTGCATGGGGCCCTCGGTGTTGCGGCCCTGCATCTCGAGATCCTCGGGTTGTATCAGCCATTTGCTCTTGTCGGCCGCCGGAACGGGGAAGAGCTTCTCGGGGGTCGCGGGGATCTTGCCGACGGGGTACTTGGAGCGGAGGACGTCGGTGGGGAGCTTCGGGCGGTAGTTCTTGTCCATGTCGGCGAGCAGGCGCTCGGCCTTGGGGGCGGCGGCGGAGTCGGGGTAGTTGACCAGGGTGTCGCGGATGTAGCGGCGGGCGGCCTCGGGGTTTTTCTCGCGGTTGTAGAAGACCGCCAACTTGTAGAGGCGCTCGGCGCTGACCTCGTCGACGGCGAGGAGGTTCTCCTTGGCCCAACGCTCCTCGGGGGTGCGGGGGTAGAGCTTGATGTAGTCCTTCAGGGTGTCCTTGGTGCTGCGGGAATAGGTCCCGTCGCCGTCGCCGCTGCGGGCGAGCTGCATGGCGAGGTTGGCCTTGTCGAGATAGGCGACCGGGGCGAGGTAGCTCGTGGAGTAGGCGTCGATGATGCGGTTGTAGGTCTCGTCGGCCTTCTTGAACTCGTTCTTGTCGACGTAGATCTCGGCGAGGCGCAACAGCATGCGGGGGGCGAAGTCGATATAGGGGGCCTGCTGGAGGATGGCCTCGTAGATCTCCTGGGTGCGGTCCTCGTCCTTGAGCCAGGGGACCCAGCGGTAGGGACGGTCGCGGTAGCCTTTTAGGTAGCTGTTGGCGATCTGGTACTCGCGGCGCACGGTGTCCTCGAAATTGACCTCCTCGGGGTAGTCGTCGAGAAGCTCGCGGAGGCAGAGGTATTCCTTGTGGCCCATCTCCGCCTTGCGGTAGGCGCGGGCGGCCAACTTGAGGGCGTTGGCCTTGATCACGGCGTCGTCGGCCAACAACTTGGCGTCCATGTAGCGGTTGCCGGCGCTGCGCCAGTCGCCCTTCTGCCCGGCCGCGTAGGCCTCCTCCGACTTGGCCCTGGCCTCGTTGTCGTTGGCGGCAAGCCGCGCCGTGGCGGAAAGCAACAACGCGGCGAGAAACCCCGCCTTCATCAATCTGCATGCAAATACCCGGAACATGTTCTCCCTTCGCCGCGTTGAAAAATACGGCGGTAAAGTTACTGCGCCGCGCCGGGCTTTTCAAGCCTCCCGCCGGAAACCTCGCGGACATTGCATTTCCAGGCCACGGCGTTATCTTAGTGGCAAAGCGGGAGGATTACATGCGCAAATTAAACCAACTGTGGGTGGCCGTGGCGCTGCTGCTTTGCTGCCAGGCGCGGGCGGAGCTCGGCTCCGAGTCCAGCGCCAAATTCTGGGAGGACGTGCTCGGACGCAAAAGCGTACAAATCAACTATTTGACCAGTTACGCGGACTTCTCCCTAAGCGCGGCGGACCGCCGCATCAGCAACTTCGTCGCCTACCGCGAGCAGGAGCGGCTCAAGTTCCACGAGCTCAAGTTCCTCCTGCCGCTGGCCGAACGCAACCCCTACGAATACCAGCTGGTCGCCAAGGAGATGGTCAGCAACGCCAGAAATTTCGCGACCTACACCGGCGACCTCAACACCCTCAAACGCGACCTGGACATCACCGACAAGGTGCTCCAGGAGATGCGCGGCCAAATCGTGAGCCTCTCCGGCGAGAAGTTCGACGCCGGGACTACGGCGGCGCTCGCGAGCATCCTCGCCGACCTCGACAAGATCCGCGCCCGTCTGTTCGCCACCCAGGAAAAGATCGACGCCAACGCCGAGCCGACCAAGGAGCTGCTGCAGGAGATGCAGACCAAGGCGACCGCCATCCGGGCGGACGGGCACCGGAAAATGCTGGAGTTCCTGTCGCGCCCCCTCGGCAACGCCTTCGATAGCAGCTACTGGACCAAGCTGCGGTACCAGCTATTGGAATGGCGCAGGGATTTGCCGCTGACCCTCTTCATGAAATTCCCGCACCAACCGGAGAAATGGCTTAGTCTCGCTTTGACGCTGCTGGCCGCCCTCGCCGCCGGGGCGCTTGGCCATCTGGCCGCCGCCCGGCGCCGCAAGTTGCCGCCCCCAATGATCCGCTGCTGGTACTACGCCGTCCTCGCCGTGGCCCTGGCCGCCACCGGGATCTTCCTCGCCTACCCGGAGACGGCGCTTTGCTTCCAGCTCGCCGCCGTATTGCTGGCCAGACTGACCTTGGAGCTCTCTTGGGAACTGCGCCACCCCGGCGTCCCCGCCAAACGCTCCCCCTTGGCCCCGGCCTTCTGGCTCTTCGCCGCCGCCACCGCCTCGCAGGCGCTGAACCTCAACTTCAGCATGATGACGCTGGTTTGGCCCTTGCTGTTGCTGCTGGCCGTCGCCTGGGGCGCCAGGACGGCGTCAACCACGTCCGTCCCCTGGGACAAGGCCTGGGCCTGGATGACGACCATGATCTCCTGCGGCCTGCTGATCCTGGCCCTGCTAGGCTACGTCTTCCTCGCCGGCTACCTGACGACGTTGTGGTTCCTGTTGGCGGCCGGGCTGCGTTTCTGCGACGCGCTCAGCGGCGCGCTGCGACGCGGCCTGCTCCATTTCCGCGAGGGCAAGTCGGAACTGCTCAAGGCCATCATCATCGGGCTGGGCATCCCCCTGCTCTGGCTGGGCATCTTCTCCAGCGAGCTGCTCTGGTTCTCCGACCAGGTCGGGGCCGGAGCCCTCTTCGCCCAGCTCTTCTCCCTGGACTTCCCGCTCTTCAACAACGTGCGCCTCTCCTTCGCCAACGCCGCCATGCTGGTCTTCTTCTTCTTCGCCTTCCGCACCATGCTCGACGTGCTCAAGTCGTCGATCACCCGGCTCTACGGGGCAGGCAGCATCGCGGAGCGCAGCCTCGTGCCCTCCTTGAAAACCCTGCTCGCCTATGTCGTCTGGTCGCTCTACGCGATTTTGGCGCTGCGGTTGCTCGGCGTCAGCTTCAACAACCTGGCGATGGTCGGCGGCGGCCTGGGCATCGGCCTGGGCATCGGCCTGAAAGACGTGCTCAACAACTTCGTCTGCGGCCTCATCATCCTCACCGGACGGACCTTCCACCACGGCGACATCATCCAGATCGGCGACCTCCTGGGCAAGGTCACCGGCATCAACATCCGTTCCACCGTCGTCCAGACCTTCGAGAACGCCATCCTCGTCATCCCCAACTCCACGGTCATCTCCAACCAACTCATCAACTGGACCAGGAACGACCCCCACGTCCGCCGCGACATCAAACTCGGTGTCGCCTACGGCACCGACATCCCCAAAATGAAGGAGGTCCTCCTGGACATCGCCCGCCAGCACGGCCGCGTCTTGAAGAGCCCCCTCCCCCAAGTCCTCTTCATGGACTTCGGCGACAGCGCGCTGCTCTTCAGCCTCCGCCTCTGGATCGACGACGTCGAGGACGCCAGCCGCATCCTCTCCGAACTCCGCGACGCCATCAACTCCCGCTTCAACGAGGCGGGGATCGTCATCGCCTACCCCCATCTCGACGTCAGCATGGTGCGGGGATGAAAGTCCCGAGGGGCTGCCTGCCGCTCACGCTCGTCACGCTGCTGGTGCTGGCGGCGCTGCTGCTCGGAGCGCTCGGCGGGACCTCGTTCCACCTCCTCCGCGCCCTCCAAGGCCCGACACTGACCGTCGACATCCGCCGCGAGCTCTGGGACAACACCGAGTTCGTCAAACGTCTCGCCAACCTCGAGCTCGCCGAGCGCCAAACCACCGAGACCATCATCCAGACCGAGACCTCCACCTTGAAACTGCCCCTGGTCGGCGAGCTGGCCCCCCAGTCGCGGGCCATCTTCGAGCTGCGCTTCAAAGCCCTCTACACTTACTGCGTCAGCGCCGACCGCGACGGCTGGAAATTCAGCTTGGCTGACAACGTGGCCCAGGTCCGCGCCCCCGCCTTGCGGCCCCGCCCCCCGGTGGTCTTCACCGACAGCGTCGCCGCCCGCTACGAAGGCGGCTGGCTGGTCTTCGACGAGAAGGGCAAGCTGGAGGCCTTGAAGGCCGAGCTCTCCAGCGTCGCCGCCAAGCGCGCCGGACGCCCCCGGAACGTCGAGCTCGTCCGCGAACAGGCCCGGCTAAGCTTGGAGGGCTTCATCCGCCAGTGGTTCCTCAAAGACCGGCCCGAGGTGAAGCAAGTGAAGGTCCGCTTCGCCGACGAGGTTGAGACGCGAAAATGAAGCAATATGGTGGGCAGCGGCGTTCCGTTCGGTTGCGGGGTTATGACTATTCCAGTCCGAGGCTGTATTTCCTGACGCTCTGCGCCCAAGACCATCAACACCTGTTCGGGGATTGAGTGGATGGGGTCATGCGCTTGAACACCTGGGGGGAAATCTTGGCGGAAGAATGGGAACGCACGGCGGAAATCCGCCAGGAAATGCGCCCGGATGAATTCGTCGTCATGCCCAACCATCTGCATGGCCTCATTTGGATCATACCGTCGCCGGAAACCCCATGCATCCCCGGTGACACCCCCGATCCGCCCGTAGGGCGCACTGCTGTGCGCCCTTGGCCTTACATCACGCGATGGCCCCCCAAGGAATCCCCATCCCCGGTGACGGCCCAAGGGCGCACGGCAGCGCGCCCCTACGTCGCCCTCCCCATTCATTGGGGTCGTTTGTCGCCGGGTACAAGGCCGCCACCGCCAAACGGATCAACGCCATGCGCGACGCGCCGGGACGCCCGGTGTGGCAACGGGATTATTGGGAACACGTGGTGCGCGACGAACCGGATTGCCAACGTATCCGGGATTATATCCACCACAACCCCGAACGGTGGATGGTGGATTGTTTGCGTTCGCGACCGCCACCGCCCCCACGTACGTGATGCGTTTTTCCGCCCGTAGGGGCGCACTGCTGTGCGCCCTTGGCCTTACATCACGCTTGGCTTTCCAATAGGTTCGTGGCCTTTGCCTAATGTAGGCCCAAGGGCGCACAGCAGTGCGCCCCTACGATTGCCTTAAAAACACGCAGAGCGAGAGCAACGTCTGCACGAAATCGCCGCTGAGGCCGGGCACCTTCTCACCGTCGAGCCATTTGGGTATCCCCGCCTTCAACTTCGCGGCGTCTAGAGCCTCCACCTGGTCGATGGCGTCGGACGACACCATGGCCATGACCGCGTCCCGCAGCGTCTTCTGGGTGCGCAGCGCGGTGGTCCGGTCGGGCCACGTGCGCTCCTTCCAGGACTCGAAGTCGGCCTGGCCGCGGAGACGGCGCTTCACCGAATCCCAAAGCTGGTGCAAGGTCTGCTCGAAACTGGAGGCCGTCACCGGATAGGAGGTGTTGGCGCTGGGTATCCGCGCCAGGGCCGGGTCGAGCAGTCGCAGACAACGGCGCTCGATCCGGGCGTCGAAACGCTGCTCGACCGGCAAGGACAAATAAAGGTCGAACAAATCGTTGTCGAAGGAAGCGGCCCGCTGCTCCACGAACGTGGCGATACTGGCGTGGTTGGGGTAGCTGTAGTGCCGCGAGATGTAGTGGAACGTCAGGTGCTCCCAATGGTCGTAGGGGTCGTCGGACAAGTCCTTGGCCATGGCCAGCACGGACTCCACCGAGGAGCGGAGGCCACCGAGCGCCGCCGCCTTCCGGTCCGGCTTGAGATAGGCGGGGATGTCGGCGTTCTTGCTGCGGTAGGAGACCTGGTCGATGTAGTAGGACACGATGTCGTCGGGCACCTTGTCCAAGGTTTTGTAGCTGAGGTTGCGCCCGGCGACGCGGAGCAGCTTCCTGGGGATGTACATGCCCTGGAACATGTAGTCGAAGCCGTGGCCGTGGAAAGCGACGTCCACCAGGTCGGAAACGGCGCGGTTGAAGCCGTAGAAGAGGCCGTGGTCGTAATTGTACATGCCGCCGTTGGTCCGGACGGAGGCCGCCAAGATCTTGCCGTAGTGCTCGGGGTCGAGAGTGAGAGCGACATGCTTGGCGCCCTTGGCCTGGGCGATGGCGCGGGCGGTCACCTGCTCGCGGTTCTCGGAGATGGTGGCGGTGAAACAGGTCGGAGGGTTGGCCTCGAAGGCCGCCAGCACCGAACGCGAGTCCATGCCGCCGCTGAGGAAATGCCCGTAACGTTTGCCGTCGCTGGACTTGCGCCGCACCGAACGCCGCGTCAGCTCGGCCATCAAACGGGAGTTCTCCTCCAACGGGGCGGAGTTCTTGGAGTAGTCGCGGCGCCAATAGCGGGAGATGGACAGCTTGCCGGCCATGAAGGTGGCGACCGAGGCGTCCGGCAGGTAGAAGGCGTCGACGGCGAACGTCTTGTCGCCCAGCAGCCGCTGCAACCACAGGAACTCGAAAAGGGCGTCCTGACGGAGCCGGAGCTTGCCCAGACGCCGCAACGCGGACCAAAGCTCGCTGAAGTAAGGGGTGGCCAAAACTATCCCGGCCACGGGGTCGTGGTAATAGTAGACGGGATAGGCGGTGAAACGGTCGTTGACGACGTGCAGCTCCCCTGAATTGGCGTCGAATCGGAAGAAGGTGAACTCGCCGTTGAGGCTCTTGAGGGCGGCGTGGTCGGGGGCGCCGAACTTGAAGACGGCGGCCGCCGCGGCGGCCTTGTCGATTTTCTCCCCGACGATGGGGTGCCCAAGGGTGACGGTCAAGCCGCCAGGGTCCTCGGAGCAACGCGGAACGGGCAGCGCCTGGTCATAGGCGACGACCAGCTTGCGCCCCGCCCCGGACGCCCGGCGGCAGTTGGGGGCGCGGGCGAAAACTTTCGCCTCGTCGAAGCCCTCCGGCGCGGCCAGCAACAGGAAGAACGGGGAACGGAACTCCGGGATGAAATCAATGGCCATAGGATTTTCGGCTTTAGGCTTTAGGTTTCAGGAACAACGCGCCGGTCCAATCCTTCTCGGTGAAGTTGGACAACTCCGTCAGGCCGCGGCCAAGGAAGCTGTCGCGGACATTGCCGTACTCGCGCTCCAGGATACCCGCCAGGATCAGATGGCCACCGGGCTTGACCCAGGAGGCGATGTTGGCGCTGGCGGCGATCAACGCGCCGGAGATGATGTTGGCGACCACCACGTCGTAGAGCTGGCCGGGGTCGAAAACGTTGGCGTCGCCAGGGACAACCTCTAGGCCCGCGTCTCGCAAATGGTTGCGCTCCAGGTTCTCTTTGGTGGTGACCAGGCATTCCGGGTCGAAGTCGAAGGCCTTGACCGGACGGTAGCCGAGCTTCCAGGCGGCGATGGACAAAATGCCCGAGCCGCAGCCGGCGTCCAGGAAAGACAGGCCCTTCCGCCCGACGGAGAGCTCCTCGACGATCTTGAGGCAGTACTGGGTGGTCTCGTGGCTGCCGGTGCCGAAACTCATGCCCGGGTCGATCTCCACGACCACCTCGTCGGGGCGCTCCTGGACGTGCTCCAGCCAGCTGGCCTTGATCACCAGCGTGGGGCTGATCTTCTGGACCTTGAAGTACTGCTTCCAGACCTCGGTCCAGTCCTCTTTCTTGATGCTGGAGAGCCTGGACGGCCCGAAACTGACATCGCTCGCCGCCCAGACGGGACGGGAGGCCTCCACTTTGGCGGCGAGCTCCTTGAGCTCCGGCTCCGACTCGGTGTAGAAAATGTAGTTGGTCACGCCCGTGCCAGCCTCGGTCTGGGCGCTGTACTGAAAGCAGCCCGCGTCGAGCAGTTCGAAGGCGGCGGGCGAGCTGGCGGCATCGCCGTCGAGCTCCAGACAATAAAGTTGATCGTTCATACGTCGCCTTTTTCGTTAAATGGACGGCGGCCGCCAGACAACGTCCGACGGCCGCCGCGCGGTTTTATCAATCGATGAAACGGTTCCAGCCGTGGACGTCCGGCAACTCGCCGTACTGGATGCCCTGGACGCGCTTGTAAAGCTCGTGCAGGGTCTTGTGCTCGGCGAAACGGTAGCAAGTGTCGCCCCGGACGACCTTGCCGACCGGGGTGATCACGACGGCGGTGCCGCAAGCGCCGATCTCCTTGAAGTCGGGGAGCTCGTCGAAGCGCACCGGGCGCCGCTCGACCTTGAGCCCCATGTCCAACGCGAGCTGGACAAGCGACTTGTTGGTGATGCTCGGCAGGATGGACTCGGACTCCGGCGTGACATAGGAGCCGTTCTTGTGGATGCCGATGAAATTGCTCGTGCCGAACTCGTCGATGTAGGTGTGGGTCAAAGCGTCCAGGAACAGCGTGACCGGGTAGCCTTGCTCATGGGCGATGTGGTTGGGCGTGAAGCTGGCGGCGTAGTTGCCGGAAACCTTGAAACGCCCGGAGCCCTTCGGCGCGACGCGGTCGTACTGCTCGATAACCACGGCGTCGACGGCGGTGAACCCACTCTTGTAGTAGGGGCCGACCGGGGTGCACATGACCAGGAAGGTGTAGTCCTTGCTGGGCTTGACCCCCATGCCGACGCTGGTGCCGAAGAGCAACGGCCGGACGTAAAGCGAGCCGCCTGTGCCGTAGGGCGGGACGAACTCCAGGTTCTCCTTGACCACGCGGGTGACCGCCTCCTGGAACATCGCCAGGGGCGGGACGGCGCAACAGAGATAGTTGGCGCTATTGGCCATGCGCTCGCAGTTCTGGTCGTCGCGGAACACGCTCACCTTCCCGTCCTTGCGGCGGAAAACCTTCAAGCCCTCGAACAGGCTCTGACCGTAATGCAAACACGTGGCCGCGATGCTCAACTGAACAAACGGCTCCCTCTTCAGCTCGCCGTCGTCCCACTTCCCGTCCTTGTAGTGATACTGGACGTGGCAGTTGGTTGGAACGACGTCGAAACCAAGGCTCTCCCAATCGATCTTTGGCATGAAAAACACTCCCTCGAAACGTGTCAGGGGCTTCTCACCCCCTAAAAAAAGTTGACTTATTTATTGTAAACGCGCTTTTAAAGGATGCAACCACAGTTATAATAATTCACTTGAACTTTTCATAAAAAAACATCCCATACTAGGAGGAATTTGATGAAGACGTTAAGGTTCGCGCTGTCAGCCGTCGCAATGGCATCCGTGTTTTTCTTGGCCGCTTGCAAATCCGGCGAGGACGAGGAGAACATGATGAAGGGCAAAGGGGAACTGGATGGCGGCCTCAACGCCCCCGGGCCGGATCTCACCGGCAACGGCGCCAACTCCCTCGGCGAAGGCGCGAACGGTTCTGGCTCCGGCTTGAACGGCGCGGGCGCCAACGGCTCCGAGCTCTCCGCCCGTAACGAGAACTGGACGCCCCTGACCGACAAGAAATTCAAGCCGATCTACTTCGCCTTCGACCGCTACAACATCGGCACCAGCCAGATCCCCTATCTCCAGGGCATCGGCAACTACATGAAGCAGAACGATGGCATCGGGTTGATCATCGAGGGCAACTGCGACGAGCGCGGCAGCGCCGAATACAACATGGGCCTCGGCGAGCGCCGCGCCATCGCCGTCCGCGACTTCCTGGTGCAGATGGGCATCGCCGACTCCAGGTTCCAGACCGTCAGCTACGGCGCCGAGCGGCCCGCCAACCCCGGCCATGACGAGAACGCCTGGGCCGAGAACCGCCGCGACGAGATGACCCCCGCGTTGATGAACGGCGCCCCGGCTCCGGCCTCGACCGGCGCGGCCGGCGCTACCGACACCACCGGCGCCGACGCGGCCGCCGAGCCTGCGAAGTAAGCTAGGCGCGAGCATTCACCAAACAGCCCGTTCCCTTTGGGGAACGGGCTTTTTCTTTTGGTGGGCAATGCCGCGTTAAAAGACCCAACGCAGACGGCGCGCCTGGGGAATCCAAGGCGGACATCCGGTTTCCGGCAGTGGCATGGGCGTCCCGCCGATGAAGATCGAGCACGTCTCAATTTACAGTTTCAGACCACGGCAAGGCCACGTTAAATCAAGCTGAGCTGTGAAAAATGCGCAGACACCTTTTCAGCCGGTTCCCGCTAGATTTCAGGCCTGAAAGGCCGAGATATCCCAGCCCAGGGAAGCGCCCAGGGAACATGTTAAAAAGTTAATCCAGCCCTGAAAGGGCGCAATATCAGAACACGACAGGTCAGGAAAAATGCCAAGACCCTGGAGCGAAGCGGTTTTAGCGCCAACGGCCCGGCCTTATCGTAGCCTGGGGCAACGCCCCAGGAAACCAAGAACCAAGGACGTCCAGGGCTGAAAGCCCGCCCTAAACGGCGCTTTTTGGCGCGGGCTTTCAGCCCTGGAAAACGTTGTGCCCCCATGTCCCTGGGGCGCTGCTGCCCCAGGCTACGATAAGGCCGCGCCGTTGGCACTAAAATGGTGTCTCTAGATTTTCCGCAGTTCATGCTCCGTTGAGCGTAGACTTGTCGTGGTCTGAATATAGGCGGTGGCGACATCATAAACCACAGCGGATCGCATAACCCTATATCTCGCCCTTTCAGGGCTGGGATCATTGTCCGCATTGTCCCCAGTGCGCTGCCCTGGGCTGCTATATTTCGGCCTTTCAGGCCTTGGTAAACTGCCACATTGGGACGGAACGCTTAGCGCCACGACAAAGTTTTGACTTGTCGGCCCCTGGCGTTCGGACAACGGCGGGGCCGCGGGCGCGGCTCCGCAAGTTGAAGTTCCCACAAGAACGTCGCGACCAGCGAGCTATTTGCGCGTGGCTGAGGAGCCGCCTAGGAGCCCGCCGACCTGGTCCAGCAAAGTGGAGGAGCCTTGCGCCGCCCCGTCGAGCAAGGAGCCGCCAGCCTCGATCAGGCCGCCGTTCTTGACCGCTCCCAAAATGGAGTCGCGGAAGGCGGCGGACAACTGCCAAGCCACCACCCCCGCCCCCTGGCCGGAGCCGACATCCTTGAGCTCCACGCCTGGTAAAGGCAAGTCCACCCCGCGCCCGTCGAGCATCGTGGCGGCAAGCCTGACGCTCCCCCCGTTGACGCTGAACTCCTTGACCAAAACATCTCTCGACCCCGTGGCGACCTCAGACTTGGAATCGGTGGCCTCGCTAGAGACGGAGGAGGGCTTGGCCGCGTTGGACTTCAAGTTCTCCACCAGACGGTTGATGTTGCTTCCCTCCAGGGACATCTCGTAGTTGACCCGGGGCGAGTCGACGGTGATATCCTCGATCACCAAGGTTTTGGACAACAACGAGCTGACGTCGACGTCGATCTTGATCCGCCCCACCTTGAGCGCCGGGGTGGAGCTGAAACCCGCCGGGTTGCCCACGACCAAGTTTTTGATCTCGCCCTTCCCGGAGAACAAGGATATCTCCACGGAGCCCACCGTGACCGGGACTTTGGCGAACTTGGGGCCGAAAGCCTCGACCCCGTATTTGACGGCGCGCCCCAGCATGGGGCCGCCGAAGATCAAAAACGCCACCACGGCGAGCAACAGGACGACACCCACGCCGCTCGCCGGTTTACGCATGTCGCCCATGTTCACCTCACAACTTCAAGTCGCCGAAGGCGTCGGCCAGCGACCCGAAGGAGCTGCGGTCGACGAAGCCCTCGTCGCGCCAGGAGTTGTCCTCGACGGTCGCGCCAGCCAGGACCAGGGACATCTTGCCGTCGGGCTTCATCTCCTTGATGGTGACCTCCAACGGGGAGCCCATGGGGAACTTGTCGGTGAGATCCTTGAGGCTCATGCGCCCGGCGTTGCCCTTGTTGACCTCGCTCACATGGAGCAAGCCGCTCTTCTCGGGGGTGAGGCGGACGAAAACGCCGAAGTCGCGAACCCCCTCGACAATGCCGACCGTGGTGACGCCCACAGCCAGGTTGATGAGCTCAAGAACGGGACGGGCGGGTTTGTCGCTCTGCTGCCGCGGCTTCTCGCCGGCGCCGGCGGAGAAGTCCCTGACCAGGGAGATGCGGTGGCGCTCGTCATCGAAGCTCTCGACCATAACGTCGAAGACGTCGCCGATGGCGGCGGCCTCCTTGGCGTGGGTGATGCGGCGCCCGGCGCCGAGCTTGGAGATGTGGAGCATCGCCTCGACGCCCTTCTCCAGCTCCAGGAACGCCCCGTAGGGCTCGACGCGGACGACGGTGGCGCGCATGCTGCGGCCGACCGGGAACTTCTCGACCAAGCGCTCCCAGGGGGACTGGGCGGAGCGGAAACTCAAGGTTAGCTTCTGGTTCTCCCAGTCGAGCTTCTTGACCTCGACCTGGACCTTCAGCCCGAGCTGGACGACGTCCTCTGGCTTCTCGGTCCTGGCCCAGCTGAGCTCGGAGATCGGGATGAAGCCCTCGCAGGCGCCGAGGTCGACGAAGACGCCGAAGTCGCGGATGTTGACCACCTCGCCCTCGATGACGTCACCGACATGGAGCTTCTCCTTGAACGCCTCGAGCTTGGCGGCGCGCTCCTGCTCCAGGAGGCCACGGCGGGAGACCACCAAATTGTGACTGTTGAGCTCGGCGATGGTGAAGAAATAGCTGTTGCCCAAATATTCCTCGGGCTCGCGGCGGCGGATGTCCATCTGGGAGTAGGGGCAGAAGGCGTCCTCGCCGGCGACCTTGACGGCGAAACCGCCCTTGCGCTCCGCGATGACTTTGCCCTCCACCGGGATGCCGCTGGCGAAAGCCTCCTCCATGTGCTGGCTGATGAACTGGCCAGTCATCTTGGTCGTGAGGGTGATGCCCTCGTCGGTGCTCTCCACGAAGTAGGCGTCGACCGGATCGCCGACCTTCACCGTGATATTGCCCTCCTTGTCGAGGAACTCCTCGCGGTTGAGGATACCCTCGCCCTTGGCGTTGATGTCCAGGAACACCGACCGCCGGTCGATAAGGAGGACCTTGCCCGTGACCTTGGTGCCCGGCTTGAACTCGATGGTCAACCCGGCCAGGCTCTTGGACAGCGTGCTGCCCATGTTCTTGATTTCCATTCTTGTCTCCAGATGATGTTAGCCCGCGCGGCGCGCGGTGGAATTAACCGATGACTTCATCCCCAGCGCCCGTCGCGGCGGATGGCGGCCATCTCCAAGCGGCTGGAGGCGGGCGCCTCGCTAGCCGGATAGCCCAAACTTAGCAACGACACGACCTTGGCCCGGCGCGGCACGCCCAGGAGCCGCTTCAGCGGCCCCGGCCTGAACCAGCCGACCCAACAAGTCCCCAAGCCCTGGGCGGCGGCGGCCAGGACGAAATGCTCCCCGGCGATCCCGGCGTCGACCAACGGGTATTTGACGCCCGAGAGCAGCGGGGCGAACTTGTGGACCAACAACTCCTCCTCGACGCAGAGCGCCACGAGGACCGGAGCCCGGGACAGCCACGGCATGGCCAGCCCCGGCAAAAGACAGCCGCCGCAAATCCGCCGCCGCGTCTCCTGGTCCGTGACCAGGACAAAACGCCACGGCTGCTTGTTGCAGGCCGAGGGCGCCAACCTCGCGGCCTCCAGGCACTTGGCCAAAGCCGCCTCCGGCACCGCCTTGTCCAAATAGTCCCGGCAACTCCGCCTGGCCACCACCAGGGACATGAAATCGTCAACGCCCATGCGCGCTCCCAAAAAATTCTGCGGCTAATATACACGACGGCACTGGAATTGAAAACGCCGGAAGCACATTTGCGGGGATGAGCGGGAATATTCGTACATTTCACCTCGTACCCATTGCATATTTCCGGGCAATCATTATAATATACCGTTCGTGTTACTGCTAAAACTTAGCCTAATATAAGCGGCGCGCCCATCCGCGGCGCCAGGAGGAGGGACGTTGGACATGGAGGTTCCGGATTGAAAAACAGCCTGTATCCCACCTATCCGGTGATCTTGGTCGACGACGACCCCGCCTGGTTGCGCATCCTGGAGATGTCGTTGCGCGCCGAGGGCGTCACCAATTTGCGGGCCTGCCCCCAAGGGGCGGCCGCGCTGGAACTGGCGGCCAAGGAGGAGGTCGAGCTGATCATCCTCGACCTCACGTTGCCGGGCGAGCGCGGCGAGGCCGTCATGGAGACCCTCATCAAGGACTGCCCCGACATCCCGGTGATCATCATCACCGGCAGCGACGACGTCCAGACCGCGGTGCGCTGCATGCGCGCCGGGGCCTTCAACTACTTCGTCAAGGCCGAGGACAAGGCCAACCTCATCGCCGGGGTGCGCCATGCCATCGACATCCGCGAGCTGCGGCTGGAGAACGACCAACTGCGCTCCAACTTCCTGGCCGGCAAGCTCAAACGCCCCGACGCCTTCTCCCGCATCGTCACCAAGTCCAGCTCCATGCGCTCGATCTTCCACTACATCGAGGCGGTCTCCCTCTCCCCCGAGCCCATCCTCATCATCGGGGAGAGCGGCACCGGCAAGGAGATCGTCGCCCGCGCCGTCCACGAGGTCAGCGGCCAGCCCGGCAAGTTCGTCCCGGTCAACATCGCCGCCCTCGACGAGCACGTGTTGGACGACACCCTTTTCGGCCACACCAAGGGCGCCTTCACCGGCGCCGGGGCCGTCCGCGGCGGACTGGTGGAGGAGGCCGCCAACGGCACCTTGTTCCTCGACGAGGTCGGCGACCTCGCCCCGGAATCCCAAGTCAAACTGCTCCGCGTCCTCCAGGAGCGCGAATACCGCCCCGTCGGCTCCGACATCCCCAAGAAAGCCAAGATCAGGATCGTCGCCGCCACCAACCGCCCCATCGAGGAGCTCCGCGACAGTCCGAAGTTCCGCAAGGACTTCTTCTTCCGCCTCTCCGCCCACATGGTCACCCTCCCCCCGTTGCGCGAGCGCCCCGACGACCTGGGCCCCTTGCTAGACAACTTCCTGGAGGAGGCCGCCAACGAGCTAAAGAAACGCAAACCCACCCCGCCCGCCGAGTTGCTCTCCTTGCTCCGCACCTACCCCTTCCCCGGCAACATCCGGGAGCTGCGCTCCATGGTCTTCGACGCCGTCTCCCGACACAAGGCGCGGAAACTGTCCATGGAAGCCTTCGAGGAGCGCGTCCTCGCCTCGAAACGCCAGCCCGTCCCGCGCAACGACAGCAACGCCCCCGTCCAGTTCGGCGACGCCCTCCCCACCTGGAAAGCGGTGTCGCAGGCGCTGCTGCAAGAAGCCCTGCGCCGCGCCGACGGCAACCAGTCCCTCGCCGCCAAGATGCTCGGCATGAACCGCCAGACGCTCAATAAGAAACTCAAGCCCAAATGAGCGTCAAAGGCGTGATCTTCGACTTCAACGGCACCCTCCTCTGGGACACCTGGGCGCACAACTTGGCCTGGGATCGCTTCCTCGCCGAGCATCACCTCGCCCTCTCCGACCAGGAGAAGCACGCCGGGCTCCACGGCCGCACCAACAAGGAGATCCTGAGCTGGCTGTTCACCCCCAAGCCCAACGAGGGGCAAATCGCCAGCTTCGCCTTGCGAAAGGAGCGGCTCTACCAACAAATCTGCCTCGAGTCCGGGATGGAGTTCGCCCCGGGAGCCAAGGACTTCGTGGCTTGGCTCAAGGCGGCGGGCGCGCCGTACGCCATCGCCACCGCCTCGGGCATCGATAACGTCACTTTCTATCTGGAGCGCCTGGACTTGGCCGCGCTTTGCCCGCCCAGCCACATCGTCTACAATGACGGCTCCGTGCCGGGAAAGCCGGACCCGGCCCTCTTCCTCAAGGCGATCGAGCTGCTCGACCTCGCCCCGGAGGAGGTCGTGATCTTCGAGGATTCCGCCTCCGGCATCGCCGCCGCGGAGCGCTCAGGCGCCGGCAAGGTGATCATCGTCGACTCCAACGGCGACGACTACCGCCGCTGGAGCCACCAGGTGATCCGGGATTTCGCCGAGGTGGACAGAAAACTGTTCAGGCCTTGAGCCCCAGCAAGCGCGCGGCGTTGTCGAAGAAAAACAGGCGCTTCTCCTCGTCCGTCAAACCGGCGCCCATGGCCAAGTCGATGGTGGTGCGCAGGCAACGCCAGGGCGTGTCGCTGCCGAAAAGCACCTTGTCGGCGCCGTGGCTCCGGATGATGCGCAGGAACTGCTCGTTCGAGATGAACTCGAAAGAATAGCCGGTGTCGAAATAGTAATCGCCGCCGACCAGCAACCGTTCCACGTCGTCCCACATGTTCAAAGAGCCCATGTGCGCCAACACCAGCCGCAGGGCGGGATAGCGGCGCTTGAGCTCGTGGAAAACTTTGGGGCTGGAGCTGAACGGCGGCTCGAACGCCACGTCGTCCCCAGCGTGGAAATGGACGAAGACGCCATGCTCGGAGCAGGCCTCCCAGATCTTGTCGCAACGCTTCTCCAGCGGGTTGAAAGCCTGGTACTCCGGATGCATCTTGATGCCTTTGAGCCCGTTGGCGGCGAGCGTCTTGAGCATCGGCCCGGGCTCGGGGTAGTCGGGGTGCATGGAGCCCAGGCAATAGACCGGGGCGTGGTTGTCGGCGGCCATGCGCCGGTTGATCCCCTCGACCTGCTCGGGCATGGTGGCCACGGGCAAGTTCAAAGCCGCCTCGATGCCCACCTCGCGCATCCGCCGCTCCAGCGAGGCGCGGGTACCGTCCAGAAACGCCGCGAACCGCGGCTTCTCCAATGACTTGATCACGTTGGCGGCGATATGGTCGGGATAGTAGTGGGCGTGGAAATCGAAGATCCTCATGGAAAACCTCTCTTAAAAAGAGCTAATCTAGCTGGCGCCGGGGAGGTTTTCAAGGCCTTGTCAGCCGGAAAGCCCGCGGCGAGCTGCCGTGCCGCCGCTTGAACTCCGCCGAAAAGCATAGCTGATCCTTGTAGCCAAGTTGCAGGGACACCTCTTTCACCGACAACCGTTCGTCCCGCAAAAGCCGCCGGGCCGCCTCCATCCGCAACCGGATCAGGTGCTCCACCGGCGACACGCCGAAATGTCGTTGAAAAAGCCGGTTGAGCGTGGACGCGCTGGCGTTCGCCACCCGGCAGAGGTCCGCCAGCGCCAAACGGGAACGGAAGCTGTTCTCCATGAAGGCCAACGCCTTGGCCAGCGGCGGCGGATAGCGGTCGCCGCAAACCTCCTTGCCCAACGCCAGCAACAATCCGTAGGCCGCCTCGGAAAGCCGCGGCTGCAAGTCCGCCCCGCCACCGCGCAAAACGGAGATCAGCGCCTCCAGCAACGCCTCGAAGCCAGCCGCGTCGCCCAGCCGCAGCTGGTCGACGCCGTCCAAACCCAGAGCCGACAGCAGACACGGCAACACGGGGCCGCTCAGACAGGCGGTCATCTTCCCGCAACGGCCCTCCGCTCCGGTGGCGAGCTCGTTGTCCTTGCCCGGCTGGACCAAGAACACCGAGCCGGGACCGACCTCGCTCGTCCGCCCCTCCTGGGTGAAACGCATGCTCCCCTGCCGCACGAACTCCACCGCGAACAACTCCGAACACGTCCGCCGCCGGTAACAACCCGCCACCCACTGGTCGTAACCGGCGAAATCCACCCGCAGCGGCACCCGGAACGCGGTCTCGACCTCCGGGTTGTGCGTGAAGTCGTGCAACGGGTAGCACCCCACGTCCACCCCTTCGTTCCGGGAAACGCCATTGTCGAAGAACACTTGCAGAGCGCCCATCCGCCACCTGCCGATTATTTATATGTTTATGACAATATATCACATATACTATGACAACGCCAATCTTGCCATCTCCGCCATTTTGACTATTATTGCAATAGAACCAAACAAAGGACGGTACATGTTCACACGGCATTTGACGGCATGGTGTCCGGGGCGGCTGCTGGCCTTCTCCGGGGTAGACGGGCAAACGGACAACGAGAACGGCCTGATCCTCAGAACCTCGCCAGGGCGGTCCGGCTTGGACGTCAAGCTTCCGGGGGAAGGCAAGATCCGCTTCGCCATCCCGGCGGGCCAGGACGTCCTGCTAACCGGCGACTGCTTCTCCACGGGGACGCTGAAGGGAGCGTTCGTCGACGCCCACCACTTCCTGCTCGAAGGCCCTTGCGCCGTCGCGTTCGACGCCAAGCTCGGCGTCCTCGCGGCGGACGGCCGGACGCTGGTCGCCTCCAAAGACTTCCTCAACCCCGCCCACCTTACGCTCGACCTCGACAGGCTCATCGCCGCCCGCCTCGCCTGGCTAGGACGCCACGCCGCCGACGCCTCCAGGCCCGTCTGCTTGGCTCTTTCGCAGCTCAAGACCCAGCTCTGTTCCCCGGAGGGTGCGATCAAACACCGCTGGACCACCCCCGACCGCTGGCCTCACCGCAACATGTGGCTATGGGACAGCGCCTTCCACGCCATCGGCTTGCGCCATGTCGACCTGCCGCTCGCCCGGGAGGCGCTGGAGGCGGTGCTCGACGTCCAACGCGCCGACGGCTTCATCCCGCACATGGCCGCCCCCACGCGGTCCAGCGAGATAACCCAACCGCCCGTGCTCGCCTTCGCCGCCGCGCTGGTCGACGAGCTCCAACCCTCGAACGCCTGGATCGCCTCGCTCTACCCCAAGTTGAAGGCCTATCTCCAGTGGGACTTGGACAACCGCGACACCGACGGCTCCGGGCTGCTCGAATGGTTCATCGAGGGCGACCCCCTCTGCCGCTCCGGCGAGAGCGGCGCCGACAACTCCTCGCGTTTCGACTGCGCCTCCAGCCTCGACGCCCCTGACTTCAACGCCTTCATCGCCCAGGAGTTCGAGACCATGGCCGCCTTCGCCCTGCGGCTGGGGCTCAAGGAGGACGTCCAGCAATGGCAGGCCCTGCTCGCCCGGACCAACGCCCTCATGAACCAACGCCTCTGGAACGAGGAGCTCGGCCTCTACATGGACTTCGACAACGCCACCGGACGTCAGACGGACGTGATGTCCTTCGCGGCGTTTCTGCCCTTGATCTGCGGCGCGCCCTCGGCGGCCCAAGCGGCGAAACTGGCGGCCCAGCTCTCCAACCCCGACACCTTCGGGACGCCGCTGCCGTTGCCAACCATCCCCCCCAGTCAGACGCGGTATTATACCAAGGACATGTGGCGCGGCCCGGTCTGGGTCAACATCAACTGGCTGGTGGCGCGCGGCCTCCGCCGTTACGGCCACGTGGCGGAGGCCAAGCGGCTGCTCGACCTCACCGCGGCCGAGATCGAGGCCATGGTGGAGAAGCACGGGACCTTCTTCGAGTTCTACGACGCGGAGCGGCAGCTCGACCCGCCCCAACTCCCGCGCAAAGGCGCCAACGACCCGGCCAACCCTTATCATCAACCCTTGTTTGATTATGGCTGGACGGCGACGCTATATATAGACATGGCCTTGAATCATGACGGAGCTTTGGCATGAAAATGTTCACAAGACTGGCGAAGTGGATCGGCGCCCCCGACGCCGTCTTGACCAACTGGCAAGGTAAAGTCCTCCCCTCTCCCTTTTTCCGCAAAAGCTTCGTCCACAGGGCCGGCAAGCGGGTGATCGTCCGGCTATGCGGTCTTGGCTTCTCCGAGCTCCATCTGAATGGGAGAAAAGTCGGCGACGGCGTCCTCGACCCGGTGGCAACCCACTACGACAAGCGCATCCGCTTCATCTCCTACGACGTGTCGGGGCTGCTGGTGCCGGGCGTCAACGTGCTAGGCGTGATCCTCGGGAACGGCTGGTACAACTGCCACACGCCCGAAGTCTGGCATTTCGACAAGGCCTCCTGGCGCGCCTACCCGAAAATGCTCCTGCAACTGGAGGTCGACGGGAAAGCGGCCCTGGCCAGCGACACGTCCTGGAACTGCGCCACCGGCCCGATCGTCTTCGACGGCCTCCGCAACGGCGAGACCTATGACGCCCGGCTGGAGCTCGGCGACTGGCTCTCCCCCAACTATGACGACAGCAACTGGAAGGCCGCCTGGCTGGTCGAGCCTCCCGGCGGCGTCCTGGAGGAGCAGACCATGCCCTCCTGCAAAGTGACGAAGACCGTCCCCGTGGCGAAACAGTGGACGCTCCCCTCCGGCGCCACCGTCCACGATTTCGGCCAGAACCTCGCCGGTTGGGTCAGGCTCAAGGTGTCGGGCGAACGTGGCGCCGAGCTAACCATCAGCCACGGCGAGCGCCTCAACGCGGACGGGAGCCTCGACCAGACGAGCATCGCACAGCATGTCAAAGTCCAGCCTGGCGAGTTCCAGACTGACCGTTACATCCTCAAAGGCGGGGGCGTGGAGACCTGGGAGCCGCGCTTCACCTACCATGGTTTCCAGTATACGCAGATCGCCAGCCGCGGCAAACTAGAAACGCTCGCTGTAGAGGCGCGTGTCGTCCACACGGCGTTCGCCAGCTCCGGGAGTTTCACCTGCTCCAACACGACCTTGAACCAGCTCCAAGAATGCACCCGCCGAGCCTATCTGGGCAACTTCGTGGGCATCCCCACCGACTGCCCCCACCGCGAGAAGAACGGCTGGACTGGCGACGCCCAGCTCGCCGCCGAGACTGGCCTCTTCAATTTCTCGGCCTCCAGCTCCTACGCCCATTGGCTCGTCAGCCTTGAGGACGCCCAACGCACCAGCGGCCAGCTCCCCGGCATTGTCCCGAGCTGCGGCTGGGGCTACCATGGCTGCGGCCCCGCCTGGGACAGCGCCTTGTTCCTGATCCCCTGGCAAATATACCTTTTCACCGGCGACAGCTCCCCCATCTTGCGGCACTATAAAGCGATGGCCAGGTATCTCGACTACTGCGCGGGCATGGCCACCGGGCATCTCCTCCTTGGCCACCTGCCCGCCGGGCTGGGCGACTGGTGCCACGTGGACAAAGCGCGCATGGTCGATCCGGCGCTGACCTCAACCGCATACTATTATGCCGACGCCCTGCTGATGGCGAAGTTCGCGGCGCTGTCCGGGCGCGGTTACGACATGCGGAGATACGCGCGGTTGGCGGAGTCCATCAAGCAAGCCTTCAACGCCAAATTCCACCGGGGCGACGGGCTCTACGCCAAGGGAGAGCAGACAGCCCAGGCCTGCGCGCTCCAGCTGGGCTTGGTGGAGGAGGCGGAGAAAGCCGCAGCGGTCAAACGTCTGGTCGCGGCCGTGGAGGCGACGGGACGCAGACCTGACTTCGGCATTCTCGGCGCGAAGTTCGTGCCCCGGGCCTTGGTGGAGCACGGCCACGCCGACATGGCGTTTGAGCTGATCACCCAGCCAGAGTTCCCCGGCTGGGCGCATTGGCTGAGCCAAGGAGCGACGACACTGTGGGAAAACTGGGAGGGGACGTCTTCCCGCAACCACATCATGTTCGGTGACATCAGCGCCTGGATGTACCAATACTTGGCAGGCATCGCCCCCGATCCGGAACAACCGGGCTTCAAACATTTCTTTGTCCGCCCATGTTTTGTCGCCGGGCTTGACTGGGTGGAGGCGGAACATCTCTCTCCCCAGGGGAAATTTGCAGTGGCATGGCGCCGCGCCGCCGACGGCGTCGCGCTGGAGGTGGAGATCCCCGTGGGCTCCACGGCCACGGTCGGCCTTCCTGGCGGCGACGTCCGCGAAATGGCTTCGGGCAAACACAAATTCCAACAAAGAGGGCACAGCTCATGAAAAGACCAAGACCAACACGGCCAGGCTTCTCCTTGGTCGAGCTACTCGTTGTTATCGCCATCATCGGTATCCTTTCGGCGTTGTTGCTGCCCGCCCTGGGCAAGGCGCGGGACTACGCCAAGTCAACCTATTGCGCCGGGAACCTGCGGCAGCAGGGCCTCGTCCTGTCCTCCTACAGTTGCGACTACGGCTTTTTGCCCGCCGTCTACGGCCCGACCACACAGGGCGGCTTCCCCAGCGATTGGCCAGGCGAGGTGCTCCGCTGGACGGGGAAGCTGCATTACGCCGGATACTTGAACCTGAGCAAGCCATCAAACTTGGGTGCGCTGGCATCAAACTGCCAAATCATGAACTGCCCCTCGAACCAGAACCCGGACTATCTTTCCACCAACGGCTGGCTAGACAACCATTACGGGATGAACTGGTGCCTGGCCGCCTACATGAACGTGGCATACAGCAGCGCTATGCCCTGGGGGCCAAGCTGGGCCACCTGGAGGGGGACTTCAGTGAACGAGGCGCGAGTGGACAAGCCCTCGATGCGTTTGTTGGTGGGGGAGATGCGTAGCGGGACGGTCTACGGCATCGACAGCCCCAGCCCGGCGAGCTCGAACGGCGCATGGTATCCACACACTGGAGCCTCGATGAACATCCTTTTCGTCGACCGCCACGTAGGCCTTGGCCGACACGGGCAGATGGGCAGCAACAGCCATGGCTCGTCGAATTGGCTTTGGGGCTGCAGCGGCGGCGGTGCAGCCGCCTATTGATTCGCTTCACAGGACATCTTGGACATAAAGTCAAACATCGAAAGAAAGGGAAGAACGTATGGGATTCACAAGCAAAACGCCGCTCACCATGTTGGCGCTCGGCTGTAGTTTGGCGCTAGCTGCGGTGGAGATACAACTGGAGAAAGACGCACCGAACCTCGGACAGGCTGTCTTCCCGCTTTCGGAGCAAACGTGGAGAAGTAAAACCATGACCTGGCCAGGGAAGGTGGTGGACGTCGAACGCAGCCAGTGCGGCCCGGACTTCTTCGAGCGGGAGTACGGCAAGCCCTGCGCCTTCAGCTCCGACTGGATCAAGGAACACGGCCACTGCGAGGGCGGGACTTACAAACTTGAGGATGGAGCGTTGGCCTTCACCACCGGCCCGAAGGGCTTCACCTTCGGTTTCGGCCCCCATCCGGGCGACAAGAGCCTGCCCAGCGTGCGTTTCGGCTCAGGCTGGCAGGGCGGCGGCCCACTCCTGCTGCACCTGGCGCTACAGCAGGACGTGGACGAGACGGAGTGGTTGTTCCGCAGCACCTGTTATTTCTCCCCCAAGCTCAAAGTGGAGAAGGACTTCATGGTCAAAGGCAAAGGCAAACGGAACCTTGTGGTGGAGCTTGGCGGTAGCCATTTCTGGTGGATACCTGACGGTTTCACGCTCAGCTGCCTCACGCCCGGCGCAAAAGTCAAAATCTGGAACATGAAGCTCGCCCCCACTTCAGCGGACATCTTCTTCCGTAAAAGCTTCACGCTGCCGGAGAAGCCAGTCCTGGCCCACGCCAGCTTCATGCCTTGTGCCAACTATGACCTCAGAGTCAACGGGAAGGTGGTCGACTCCGGCGTCCCCAAAGCTGGCACCATCAAGAACGTTGACCTCGCACCCTATCTGGTCAAGGGCGAAAACACCATCAGTTTCCGGAAACGTTTCATCACCAGTTCTGACTCCGACCCCTCCCTACTCTTCGAGTCGGTAGCCGTCGGACGGGACGGCCATGTCACCCACATCGTCGGTGACGACTCATGGAGGGCAAGCACCAAGGCGGACGGGGACTGGGTGAAACCCCGATTGTCAACCTACAGCATCCCGATGGCCGACGGCAAGCAGGTCGCCTCCGGAATTGAACCGAAGCACATGGGGATGCTCGACGCCGCCCCCACCGGGCGCCAGTACCCGGTCTTCGACATCGACGAGACGCCCGCCTTCCTCTGCCGCCTGCCTGCCGGAGTCAAAGGAAAGCTCCTCCCCCGCCTCGACATCTTCAAGGCCGGGACAAAGGACAAGGTGGAAAGCCTGGAGGCGCCAAGCCCCAAGGACGCCGGGGACTTCACCACCTATGAGTTCCTGCCCAAAGTCCGGGAGCCCGGGCCCTACCGCCTGGAGTGGACTTTGCTCGACACGTCCGGCAAAGCGCTTGAGAACCGCCGTGAGGAGCTGGTCATCGTCGGGCCGGTGCCGCAGGACAAGCTGCCCTTGGCGCGCTTCGAGGCGGAGCTGGCCAAACGCATGAAACTGGTCGCCAAGATCGACTGCACCGCCGCCCCCCTCGACAGCGAATTCCTCGACCACGCTGGGATGTATAACGCGGCTCTGACCAACAAGGGCAAGGTGGTCAGCGCCGACGGCATGACTTACCGCGAGACCGGCTCGGGCAGCTACGACTATTTCTCCTACCGGCTCCACGGCCTTAAGCGCGGCGAGCCGTACATCGTCGAGGTGGTCGTCCCGGACAACCGTGACCGCCTGGTTCATTCCGGGGTGGTCGAGACTTATCCGATGGCGATGGGCTGGAACCCGTCGAACGGCGGACGTGGCTGGTTCAGCACGACCGGTTCCTGCCTCACCGGCCGCGGCGTCTATCCGTTGACCAACCGCAAACTCGCCCTGCGCTACGTCTACCATCCCGGCAGCATGGCCGCGGCGGTGGTGGTGATGAGCGGGTTGCGCGACGCCCCCGCCGCCGCCTGCGAGATCAACGTCTACCAGGTCGAGGGCGGGCTCCCGGCGTTGGAGCTCCCTCCCACGGCCAGGACTTTCGGCCAGCACAACGAGCGTTTCTCCACCATGGCCGTGACCATGGCTTCGGACAACCCGCGCGAGGCCACCAACTCATATTTCTGGGTCAACGGGCACCGCGACGGCTGGGCCAACTGGTACAAGGCGTTGGAGCGCAAGGTGAAGTGGCTGCGCTACCAGGGGCAGAACATGGCCGTCGAAGGCATCTACATGTATGGGAACGTGGGCGGCTATCCGTCCGTCAAGGACAATCCGTATCTGGACGACGGGGGGCTAGACATCCCAAACTTGATGTTGCGCATGTACGCCAAGAACGGCATCCGCTGTTTCCTCGGCGTTGAGTACAACATCAGCGTCAGCCTAAAAGAGGCTGACACGGTGACCGACCGGCGTATGCGGGAAGAGAGCGCCCCAAGCGCCATGATGGTCGACCGCGAGGGGCGGCAGCAATTGAGCGTCAATTTCCTGAACCCAATGACGGAACGAAGCATCCTCGACACCCTGGGGGAGATTCACGACCGTTACCAGGGCATAGGCAAGGCGGACGGGATTTTCCTGGTCGCTGGCAACTACTGGGTTCCGGCTTTCAGCGACAGGGTGGGCTACGACGATCTCACTTGCGACCTTTTCGAGAAGGAAACTGGTGTCAAGTTGAGCATCGACGCCGCGGATACGGAGCGCTTCCAGAAACGCCACGCCCTGCTCAACGGCGACCACCAAGCATTGTGGCGCGAGTGGCGCGCCCTGAAGGTGCGTGACTTCCTCAAGAAATTGTCGGCGCGGATGGGCGAATGGAAGGTCGTCGTCGCCCCCGAATGGTACAATAAAGCTGATGTCTTTGGCGGGGCGGGCTCCAATCGCCGGGACCGCGGCAACGCCATGGAGAAGGCGCTAAACTCGTTGAGCCTGCCACTCGACCTCTATTCTGGCCAGCACGGGCCGCACCTGTTGGCGCCCCTGCAGGAAGTTGACTGGAGCTTCGGCAAAAACTCTCTCGAAGACGATCTGCTCCCATTCCATGGTTGGAACAGCAACCCCGGCTCTCGCACCATCATGAAAAGGCTCGATGCCATGTATCTGAGCAACTGCCTCAACGAGATCGACTGCCCCGCCAATGCCGCCAAACGCTGGCTCTTCAACCACACCACCCGGGCCGCCTTCGATGTCCGCGGCGCTGGCGACAACTGCATGCACCGCATCGTCGATGCCATTCGCGACCATACGCCAAAAGACCTCTTCGTCGCCTGGCTCGACTGCAACTTGGTCACCGCGCACGGCGAACAGGAACGCCGCTTCGCCAAAGCCTTCCTCTCCACCCCTGAGGCCGACTTCCAGCCGCTGCCGGAGGCTGGCGCCAAAGGGATCACCGCCCAGACGGCGGTGTTGAAGGATGGCTCCACCTGTCTTCGCCTGGTCAACGACTCGCCCTACCCGGTGTCGGGACATTTCAGCGCCAGGGCGAAGGCCGTCCGGGACTTGGTCTTCGACGCCGACTTGCGGCCAGGCCTCCTCGACCACGACTACCAAATTGAGATGCGCCCCAACGACATCCGCATCTACAAGATCGCGGGGCTACGTGGCCAGGTCAACTGTGATTTCGCCTTCCCCGGCGATGTCGCCGCCAGCCTGAAGAAAGAGGCAGAGCATCTGCTCGCCCAGCGCAAGTTCCTGGAGGATGTCCCCGGCGACATGGTCGCCCGGCTCTACGCCGCCCTTGGCTCCGGCGACGCCTACGCCCTCCATGCAACCCTCGACGACTTCGAGGTGGCGAGCAAGGTGAAGCTGGCCAAACGGGAGCTAGCCGCCCTCGACTGGCAGGCGAAGCTGTTGGAGGACTTGGAGAAGACCGGCGCCGCCCAGATCGACTGCGGCAGCGCGTCGCTCCACATCGACCCGAAGGGCCGCCGCTGGCTTCCCGACCAGACCTGGATCGGCTGCGGCGCCTACGGCAACGAGAACGCCAGTTTCGCCGACCGCGGCGCCATGGCGATCGCCAACACGGACAGCCCCCGCCCTTATCAGACCGAGGCCTATGGCGACCATGTCTTCTACCGCATTCCCGTCCCGAACGGCAATTACAACTTCATCTTGCACACGGCGGAGACCTACGAGCCAATCAAGCGGGCTGGTGTCCGCGAGTTCTCCGTCAAGTTTAACGGCCAGCTCTGGGAGAAGAAGGTGGATCCATTCGCGGACGCGGGCGGTTTCGCCAAGGCGGTCACCTTGACCGAGAATAACGTCCGCGTCTCCGACGGCCAGCTCGTGCTGGAATTCCTCGGCGGGGTTGGTGTCCAGGGCATCGAGATCGAGAAGGCCAAATGAGGCCCCCCCCTGGGAGCGCCGAGCCCCAGCTCGGCATCTTGAGGCGGCGGGGCTTGCCCCGCCTGAGCCGAGCTGGGGCTCGGCGCTCCCGGACGGTTCGCCTATGTTTGGCACTCCTCCTCCTCCTTTGCCTCTTGCCGCTAGCCTCTCGTGGAGACGTCAGCTGCCCCGCCTACACGGCGAAGGTCGACAAGCGCGGGCAACTTTCGGTCATCCTCCCGGATGGCGGCAAGCTCCATGCGTCCCTCGTCAAGTGTTGGCAGTTCTACCAAACCCCGGAACATGTCAAACTGCCGCGGGCGACGGCCTCCCCCCACTCGATGCGGTTCGAGTACCTATGGAACGGCGGACGGGTGGTGGAGACGCTCACGTTTACCTGCCGTTCCATCGCCATCGACTACGAGTACCGCGGCGACAAGGCCATGGACGTGGAATGGTTCACCTGCGTCCTGAATTTCGACTTCTCTGGCGCAACTTCTCCGACGCTAGTGGGTGGTCTGTGGCGATTTGGCGAGCGGCGCGGCGTCCAGGAGTTGCCTGGCTGGGCGACGAAAGAGCGGTTCTCCTCGCTCTCTTTACGGCGGCCTTGGCGTCAACAGCTCGATATCCTGGCGGAGGGCGACAACTGGTTGGGCGCCGAATCTGGATACGTCTTCGTCTGGGACAAGCGCCGTTGGGGTGGTCCGCCGCTGCCCGCCGGGGAGCCGCTCCACCTTGGGGCGCTGCTCTGGTTTTCGTCCTCCGACGGCAAAAACCTGCCCGACCAGCGGGTGGAGCTGAAATAGCGTAAAGATCAGTGAAAGCGACAGCTTCGGCTGGAGTCACTTGCAGGAAAACGACGTCATGAAAAACCTGGGGTCCGGTCGGAACGTCTTGTCCGTTGAGGCGGCTGACGGCGGCAAGGAGCCTTGCGGCCTGCTGGTGGACTTGGCGTTGACTTACACCGATGGCACGGCCGAACACATAATCAGCGACAAAACCTGGAAAACCAGCAACCAGAGACCACCGGACAATTGGAAAAATGCCGAGGAGGTTTGCCCCTTTGGCAAAGGCCCCTGGGGGCGACGCTGAACGAATTTTATCATCAAAGGAAAGGAACGTTATAATGAGTCTAAGATGTCGAGGAAGGGAAGGCTTCACCTTGGTGGAAATGCTGGTGGTCATCGCCATCATCGGCGTACTGTCGGCGTTGCTGCTGCCGGCGCTTGGCAAGGCGCGGGAATACGCCAAAACTAGCTATTGCGCCAACAATCTGCGGCAACAGGGCATCGCCTTGTCCTCCTACACTTGCGACTTCGGAGTCCTGCCCGCCACCTTCGGCCCCAGCGGCTGGCCGAATTCGCTAACGCTATGGACAAGCAAGCTCTACGCCGCGGATCTCCTGAACGTCACCTCGCCCTCCCCCGTGGGGGCGGTGGCGTCCAACTGCGGCATCCTCAAATGCCCCTCGAACACCAACCCGAGCTACAGCGCCTCGAACTACTGGCAGGACAACCACTATGGATTCAATTCCTGCCTGGCCGCTTACATGGGGGTGACGCCGGGCTCCTCCTTCGCGAACTGGATGGCCACGTTCGTGGACGAGACCAAGATCTCCAGGCCCTCGACGCGCCTGCTGGTGGGCGAGTGCGTCAGCTCCTGCCACGCCGCCTGCATTTCCGCCAGCACCACGGTGGTGGTGCAGGGCCCCTCCTGGTATCCGCATTCCAACCAGACCATGAACATCCTTTTCGTCGACCGCCACGTGGCCATCGGCAAATACGGCCAAATGGGCAACAACGCCGCCCTGAGCAACCCGCTCTTCGGCTTGACCAGCGGCGCGGTCGCCGACTACTGAGCCCCGCTCAAAAGTTGAAGAGAGAGAAGCTGCTGGCCTCTTTCTTCACCTTCACGCCGGTCTTGAGCGGACGGGCCTCCAGCACCTTCACGAACTGTTTCGCCCACTCGTCGACGATCTGCTCCAAATTGCCGTAGGCGCGGAAATCCTTCAAGTTGAACACCGCCGAGGTCTGCTTCTCCCGGTCGGCGAACGTCGCCACCACCTTGTTGGTAGCGCCGTCGAGAAGACGGCCCTCGATGGCCACCGACGCCTGCATCGGGCTGTCGGACGCCGCGCCCACCCCGGCCCGCACCGGAGCCATGACGAACGCCATCGCCCGGAAGCTGCCCACCACCGGCGCCGCCAAGTTCTTCGCCGCCCCCACCCCTGGCTTGCCCGGGACGATCTTCACCAGCGCCAACTCCAGGATCAGGGTCCTCGGGCCAGCCTTGTCGACCAGCTTGAATTTCTTGCTGTTGTAAACTGCCCTGCGGAAAGCGTTCTCGGTGTACTTGGCGAAGTCCCTGGTGTCCTTGTCCTCCTTCTCCAGCCAAGTGCGGATGTTGGCGTTCTCCATCTTGGACGTCTTCAGCTGGTTCTGGGTGAAGACCGGCTTGATCATCACCGAGTCGTAGTTGACGTTCTTGAGGTTGGGGTCCACCCAAGCTTTCTGGACGGGCAGGAGGTCGTAATGCTTCATCATCTCCGGGTTCTTGACGAACCCGGCGGACTGCTCCTCCGGCGCGGTCTCGCAACCAACCAAGACCAACGCCACGCAAACCGCCACCAGCGAACGCAACACCATCTCGCACCCCAATATTTTAGAATTGAAAAGACATAAAACACCATTACCTTTACTCAGACTAAAAATCAAGTCCGTTAATCATTACTGGAACCATTAGTTGAAACCGGTGTCAAAACGGCCAGAATCATATTGAAACCATAGGGGGCTCCTACAATGAACAAGACCGTGTTCCTCGCGTTGCTCTGCCTGGCGTCCGGGCTCGGCGCCAGCACCCGTCCGACCGCCGTGGCCGGAACCTTCTACCCTGACGACCCCAAACAGCTCGCCCACGACGTCGACCAATACCTCGGAGCCGCCCAAAAGGTGGAGCCAGAGAAGAAACTCGTGGCGCTGGTCTGTCCCCACGCCGGCTACGCCTTCTCCGGGCTGGTGGCCGGTTGGAGCTACAAACAAGCCCAAGGCCGCGACTTCGACCTGGTGGTGGTCGTCGGCCCCGACCACCACGTCGGCTTCAACGGCGCCTCCGTCGGCACCTACGACTACTTCGACACCCCGCTCGGAGCGCTGACCGTCGACACCGCCACGGCCGAGCGGCTGCTCAAATCCTCCCCGCGCTTCAACAGCAACCCCTTCGCCCACCGCGCCGAACACTCCGTCGAGACCCAAATGCCTTTCATCAAGCGCGTCCTGCCCAACGCCAAGGTGCTCCCTATCGTCATGGGCTACCACGACCTGAAGGCCGTCAAGCTGTTGGCCGCCCAAATCGACCAGCTCATGAAGGAGCGCAAAGTCCTGTTGGTGGTCTCCAGCGACCTCTCCCACTACCACCCCTACGACCAAGCCAAGAACATCGACAAGGAAACCATCGAAGGCATCGCGGGCGAGCCCGCCGCGCTCTTCTTCGACCGTATGGCCGCCGAGAACCACGAGCTCTGCGGCGGCGGCCCGGTGAGCGTCATGAAGTTCCTGGCGGAGTTCCGCGGCTCCCCCAAACCCATGCTGCTCAACGCCCGCAACTCCGGCGACACCACCGGCGACAAATCCCGCGTGGTCGGCTACGCCGCGCTCGCCCTAATGGAGGACAAACCATGAACCTTAAGCATTGTAACCCCATAATGGGCGAAGCCCCAAATAGCCATGGTCAAGGGCGAAGCCCTTGCCGCCTCCAGGCGCGGCAGCCTGGCCGCCGGAGGCAAGCAGGTCTCCGGCCTGGACCATTGGGGCGCTTTGCCATCCTTTTCCTCGCCCTGGCCTGCCTGTCATCGCTGGCCGCCGAAACCTACGAGCGCCTCAGCCCCGCCGAGGGCAAGCTGCTCATCGACTACGCCAAAGGCTCCATCGCCAAAGAGCTCGACCTCCAGCCGGACTTCACCCCCGCGGCGCCCGCCAAGGAGATGAAGGGGCTCTGGCAACGCCGCGGCGTCTTCGTCACCTTGCAGGAGCGCGGCCAGCTCCGCGGCTGCATCGGCGCCCACGAGAGCCAGCTGCCCCTCTGGCAACAAGTCTGCGAGACCGCCAAGGACAGCGCCTTCCACGACCCGCGTTTCCGCCCCGTCAGCAAAGACGAGTTCAAAGACTTGGCGTTCGAGGTCTCCGCCTACCTGACCCCGGTCACCAAGATCTCCGGCCCCGACGAGTTCGTCGTCGGCAAACACGGCGTCATCCTGCGCTTGGGCGGCCGCAGGGCGACCTTCCTCCCCCATGTCCCCACCGAGCAGGGCTGGGACAAGAAGCAAACCTTGGAGGAGCTCTGCCTCAAAGCCGGGCTTCCCCCCGGCTCCTGGAAGTCACCCGACGCCGAATTCCAGGTCTACACCACCCAGATCATCGACGAGGTAAAAAAAAACTAGAGACGCCGACGCTCCCGGCCAAAACTGACCCCGCCGACGCCTATTTCCAGAAAAAGTTGCCAGACCAGAAGGTGGAATGCCTGCTCTGCCCCAACCGTTGCGTCCTCGCCCCGGGCCAGACGGGCTTCTGCCGCAACTTCCAGAACCAGGGCGGAACGTTGCGCTCGTTGGTCTACGGCAAGCCCTGCTCCGTCGGGGTGGAGCTCATAGAGAAGGCCCCGCTGTACCATGTCCTGCCCGGCGGCAAGCGCCTCTGCGTCGCCACCACCGGCTGCAACATGCGCTGCAAGTTCTGCCAGAATTGGCAGATCTCCCAGTGCTCCGTCGGCGAGGTCGACACCCAAAGCCTCACCCCGGCGCAAATCGTCGAGACCGCCCAGCGCGAGGGCGTCCCGATCATCTGTTTCACCTTCACCGAGCCGGTGAACTTCTACGACTACATGTACGACATCTGCCGCCTCGCCAAGCCCGCCGGCATCAAGACCGTCATGATCAGCAACGGCTACATCAACCCCGAGCCCATGCGCGCGTTGCTGCCCTGGCTCGACGCCGTCAAGATCGACTTGAAGGGCTTCACCGACAAGTTCTACCAGGAAGTCACCTCCGGCAAGCTCGGCCCGGTGCTGGAGACCATGAAGACCATCAAGGCCGCCGGGGTCCATCTGGAGATCGTCAATCTGGTCGTGCCGACCATGAACGACAAGCGGGCCGACGTTAAGCGGATGTGCGACTGGATCGTCAAGGAGCTCGGCCCGGACGTCCCGTTGCATTTCACCCGTTTCCACCCGGACTACAAGTTGCGCCAGTTGCCGCCGACACCGCCCGCCACCTTGGATATGGCGGCGGCTGTCGCCAAGAAGGCCGGGATCAAATACGTCTACATCGGCAATCTGCCGGGGAGCCCGTTGAACTCCACCTACTGCCCGGCTTGCGGCGCGTTGCTGATCGAGCGCGTCGGCATGCTCATGCGCGAAAACTCCATCAAAGACGGCAAATGCCCCAAATGCGGCCAGCCCATCCCCGGCGTGTGGCAATAAACATCCACTGATTCCGCTATGCCCAGCTTGACAGACGCCTCCACCGAAGGCATTTTACCGCCTGAGGCTATCGCACAATTAGGACATCTAGGACACATGAAAAGCATATGAGGAGCGGCGCTATGAGTGGTGTCGCAGGCCTGTTCCTGCGCCTTTGGCGGCTGATCGGCCCCGACGCCCGCCAACAGCGCAAGTTGTTGGTGGCGGCCTACTGCATGTCGTTGTGCGGGACGCTGGCGGCCTTCGCCGGCCCCTACTTCCTCTCGCATTTGTTGGACGAAGCCTTGCCCAGCCACGACTTGAAACTGTTCGCGCACTGCGCCCTGGCGTTCGGCGTCTGCCTGATCGCCTGCCTGGCCTTCCACCTCCTGCGCTCCTGCTTCCTGGTGCGCGGGACGGGATTGGTGTTCCTGGGGTTGCGCCGCCGGATGATGGACGCCTTGCTGCGGCAACCGCCGACCTTCTTCTCCCAACATGAGCCGGGCGACCTCATCACCCGGCTCTCGGACGACACCGACCGGCTCGCCGTCCTCTTCATCGACTTCGTGTTCTGGAGCGTGACCGGACTGTCGATGATCCTGCTCACCGTCGGCTTGATGCTCTCATGGGAATGGCGGCTAGGACTGTTCATGACGCTCTCGCTGCCCTGCTACTGGATCTTGCTGGCGGCCATGCGCGGCCCGCTGTCCCGAGCCGCCGGAGTGGCGCGTCGGGCGTTCTCGCAACAGAACGACACCACCCTCGACATCCTCGCGGGCGTCAAGGACATCCAATTCTACCAGCAGTCTCAGGAGGCGGGCCGGCGCTTCCAGGAGGACGCCGCCGAATTCACCCACGCCAGCGACCGCTCCCACCTGCTTGGCGAATGGTCGCTCAACAGCGTGGAGCTGTTCACCAAAGTGGTCACCGCCCTCCCCTTCCTGGTCGGCGGCTACCTGGTCTGCTCCGACCGCCAACTGCTCGGCATCGGCACGCTGGTGGCCTACAACCTCTACCTGGAATACATCTCCAGAACGCTGGAGCTGCTGCTGGAAGGCGTCTCAAAACTCTCCCAGGCGGAACCCTTGATGCAGCGTTGCGAGGAGCTGCTCGCCGCCTCCAAGGACGTCGCCGCCCCTCTGGAGCCCAGCGCCGCCGAGGTGCCCCACTCGACACTGCTGGAATGCCGCGACCTTTGCTTCAGCCACGCGTCCGACCAACAAGTCTTCTCCGCATTCAATTTGGAAGTTAAACCCGGCGAAAAAATCGCGCTCATGGGCCCTAGCGGCGCCGGCAAAAGCACCCTCATCGCCCTCCTGGCGCGGCAGCTCCGGCCCACGGGCGGCTCGATCCTGCTAGGCGGACAGCCGGCCGAGAAGATATCCCTCCCCATGTATCTGCACCACTTCGCCTATGTCCGGCAAAATCCCCACATTTTCAAGGCCAGCGTCAACGACAACATCGCCCTCGGCTGGTATAGCATCCCGCGCGACGTGGTGGAGGAGGCGGCCAAACGCGTCCGGCTCCACGACGACATCATGAGCCTACCGCGAGGCTACGACACCTTGGTCGGCGGGCAGGGCGGCGCCTTGTCGTCGGGCGGCCAGCGGGTGCGGCTCGCCCTGGCGCGCGCCCTGGTCCGCGACCCGGCCATATTGCTGCTCGACGAGTTCACCTCGGCGCTCGACCCGCAACTCGAGACCGAGATCCTCGACAGCCTCTTCGCCAACTTCGCAACGCAAAGCATCCTCTGCGCCACTCATTCCGAGTCGGTCGCCAAACGCTTCGACCGCATCGTCCGCTTGGGCTGAGGAAAGGACATATGATCCGCAAACTCTTCGCCGCCTCGCTGCTCGCGCTGAGCATGGACACCAACGCCGCGCCAGCTTCCCCGCCGCCTACGACGCTTGAGGGCTACCTACGCGCCATCGCCTCGGCCGACGACGAGCAAAAATCACAACGGGCATTCGCCGCCCGGACGGGGATAAGCAACCCCGAACGCACGGTCAAAGCCCTCGAAACCGCATCAGCCGCCGAGGAGCACAAGTTACAATTGACATTCGCCCTAGCCAGGAGAATCAGCCCCGCGCACATGGACAAAGTCCTCAAAGACTGGGACGGCACTGAGCTCTGGCATTTGAACGCGCTGACTGCCGACTTGGACGACGACAGAGTTGACGAGCAAATCCTGCTCTTCTGGATCGATGACAGTTTTGATGGACTTCTTTACATCATGAAAAAATCGTCCGGCTCTTGGCGGACTATTTATGCGGAACAGCTCCAAGGATGGTCATATGTCCCTCCAACGCTTTTTATGGTCAACAATGAGTCCGGCAGCAAATGGGTGGTGTGCCACTTCGAGACCATCGCCCATGCCTCCGGCATGCATGAGAGCAGATACCGCGTGCTCGCGGTCATCAAGGGAAAAGTTAAAACCCTTCTGGACATCCCCGCAGACTTCTTCAACTATTGCCAGGAACTTGAAACCCATATCACCCCTATACATGGCGGCCTGCGGATCAGCGTCACTTATACCTACTTCAACTCAAATGGCGTCACGCCAGAATCTCCCATGTTCACCTGTAAAGGCGAGATGAACATGAAGTGGAACGAAACGCTTGGTGCCTTTGTGGAATCATACGGGGAAAACTCAAAGCTAAACGCCAACAAGTTCCACTACATGACCGGACAGAAGATTTTGGGCAACCCAAGCTTCTCCGCAATCTGGAAAGACGAGCTTGCCGTGGCGCGCAAAAACGGCCGAATCCAAAAGAAATAGTCGCCTCCGGCGGCCAGGCTCCCGCGCCTGGAGGCGGCCAGGTCTCCGACCTGGACCAGGCGCTACGCGCCCATTTTTTTGGGGGGAATAGTTGCCTGCGGCGTGTTAGCCTCGCGCCGCGTCCACCTTGACGACCGCCTTCACCGCCCCATGCAAGAACTCGGCGTGCGGCTCCAGCCCCTCGGTGAACTTGGTGTCCAGCCAGGCGTCGATAGCCTGCATGGCCATGAACTCACCCAAAAACATCTGCCCCAAGCATAGCACGTTGGCGTCGTTGATCGCCTTGCACATCTTCGCGGCGAACACCGACTCCACGCAAGCGGCGAAAATCCCGGCGTGCTTGTTCGCCACGATCGACATCCCCATCCCCGTGCCGCAGAAGAGCAAGCCCTTGTCCGCCTTGCCCGCTTGGATCAAGCCGCAGGCCTTGCAGGCCGACTCGTAATGCGGTATCTCCTTGCCCCCGTCCGCGTCGACCACCTCGATTCCCCTGGACTCCAGATGTTTGATGGCGGCGTGCTTCAGTCCCTGGGCGAAAGTGTCGGCCCCTACAGCGATTCTCATGGTCTTCTCCTCCTTCAAATGCGGTTGAGCGTACGCTTTACTATCTCTTCTTGAACCGATTTTTCAAGCGACGTGAATTTGGCGCTGTAGCCGGCCACCCGGACCATCAAATTGGCGTGCCGCTCCGGATGGGCCATGGCGTCGAGCAAGTCCTCCCGACTGGCGAGAGTGATCTGCAACTGCTGGCCGCCCGATTGAAAATGGGCGGAGATCAGATCCGTCACCTTGTCCACGCCCTCGGGGGTGTCGAGCAAGGCGGGCTCGAGGGACACGTTGACGGTGGTGGAAGTGGGCAGCAGCTCGTGCGGCAACGAGGCGACGGAATTGAGCATGGCGGTCAAGCCCGACACGTCCCGCCCCGCCGCCGGGCTCAAACTGGCGGCGAAAGTCTCGCCAGCCCGACGCCCGTCCGGAGTGGCTCCGGTCCGCTCCCCGAAATACACATGGGCGTTCTCATAGCCGGAAAGCGTGCCGAGATTGTAACGCCCGCCCCGGAACGGGGTGTGGCGGCTAAACAAGGCCTCAAGCTCGCGGATGATGGCGGCGGCGATAGCGTCGACCTCCGGCTCGCCGTTGCCGAAGCCCGGCAAGGCAGCGGCCTCGCGGCGCAACGCCTCGGAGCCCTCCCAGTTGTCGCGCAAGATGACGGCGAACTCCGCCAATCCGACACGGCGACGCTCGAAAACCAGTTTCTTCACCGCCAGAAAAGAGTCGGCCAAGTTGGCCACCCCGCAAGCGTCCCAGTTACAGTAGTTGTAGACGGCTCCGCCCTGGTCGACGCTCCGCCCGCTTTCGACACAGCCGGCGGTGAACAAGGAGAGGACAAGGCGTCCGACGCCTTCCGCCCGCCCCGAGTCCAAGTGCCACGACAGCGCATGGATGCCATCCACGAGTTCGGCCATCCCCCCGCGCCAAGCGTCCCAAAGAGCGTCCCAGGTCGCCGCTCCCCGCGCCATGACCGGAGGCAAGGTAGCGGGCAGGTTGAACTGCCCCATCAAGGCTCCCATGTGGGACTTGCCGGAGATCATGACCTCATGGCAGCCGGAAGGGCAGAAATCCCGGGCGTCCGCCTCGGCGACCCCGGCCCGGACCAAGGCGGGGACGATGCGCTCGTCGTTGCAGAAGTCCGGCGAGCCGGTTCCCCGCCGCAAGGTCTCCACCCCCAGACGCAGAAACTCCCGCGGGGTGTCGCGGTTCCAGCGCAACGCCACCTGCGGACGGATCAGCCCCAACTCGCCAGTGACCTCCAAACAGAGCTGGGACAGCTCGTTGACGCCACAGGAGCCGTCCGGGGCCGTCCCCCCCACGGCCATGTGGGTGACGCCGCCGCGGGGATGGTCCTTGCCGACATGCTCGAAGTATTTGATCCAGAGGCAAGACAGCAACTCCTTGGCGAAGGCGCGGGTGAGCCGCCCGGCGTCGACGTCCCGACGATAATAGGGGTAGAGGAACTGGTCGACCCGACCCGGCGAATCGGGCACGAAATGGTAGACGAGGAAGGCGGCCTGGCAGGCCTCCCAGAAGGATTCCGGCGGGCGGGTCAAGGCATGGGCGCAATTGTCGGCGATGGCGAGCAGCTCGCTTCGCCGCTCCGGCGACGCGGCGCGGGCGGCCTCGGTCTCGGCGGCGACGGCGCAACGGCGGCAATAGCCAAGCAGCCCCTCCGCCGCCACCTTGGCGGCCGCGAGGAAGGAGCGTTCGCGGACATCGTCATGAACGGCCAAGGAACGCTCGATGTCCGCGATAAAACCAGTGAGCCCGCGGCGCAGGACGACCTCGTAGTCGGCGAGGCAATGGCAACCGCCGGTGATCAGCAGCCCGGCGTCGACGAGGCCCTGGAACTCGGAGGGCAGCCCCGGTCCCGGCGCGGCGGGGTCGGAGAAGGAAGCCAAGGCGTCCGGGGCGATCCGTCCCCTCCCCCCGATGATCAGCTCGCCCGGCTGGATGTCGATCGAGCATAGCTCGTCACGGCGGACCCCGGCCAACGCCGCCCGCATGAAGTCCGGCCCGCCGTCGGCGCCCGGCCGCGCGATCCTCGCCCCGACCTCCCCCGGCGGCGAAACGCTCAACGCCCGTTCCCGCAAACCTCGCACCCTCGCGTTCATCTCGTCGCACTCCTGTTATTGTTGTATTACCATTATAATATTGGCAAAATGATGAGTGACAATATATTTTTATGTGTATAAATTCTTGAAAACATGGATGAAATTATCACATGGCGGCGATCAGACGTTTTTGGGCGGAGACGGCGGAGCTCTGGGGCGGCATCTGCGGCCTGGGCGTCCACGAGGCGATGCGGCCTGGGCTAATCCAACGCGAATCGCCGGAGTTCCCCTATTTGTTCATGTGTTTCCACGGCCCGGCGCGCTGCTCCAGCGGCTGGGAGGAACAACAAGAGGCCGCCGGACGGACGATCGTCTGGAGTCCGGGGACGCGGCAACGCTACGGACACCCCTCACAAAGCTGGGACCACTCCTGGTTGGTCGTGGGAGGCGAAGGCGTCCAGCGAGCCCTGCGGCTCCACCCGCTGCCACTGAACGAGTTGTTGGACTTCGACGCCGGGCCGCTCTTCGCCAAATACCTCGGATTGCTCCACGACGAGCTCAAAGGCGGGGAAGTTCCGGACAACTTTGTCCTGGAGGAGCTCATGTCGCTGTTCGTCTTCGAGCTGCTGCGCCTGGCGCGGCGACGGGAGCCAGCCATCCCGGAGAACATCCGCCGGGCACACGATTTCATGGTGGAGCACCTCGGACGACGCCTTAGCCTCCCGGAGCTGGCGAAACAGGCCGCGCTCTCGGTGCCGCGCTTCGTGGCGGTGTTCAAACATTGCTACGGGCAGCCACCAATGCGGCGGCTCAACGAACTGCGGCTACGCTTGGCGGCGCAAATGCTGTCGATCCAATGCCTGCCAGTCAAGGAGGTGGCCCGTCAGACCGGCTTCGACGACCCGCTGTATTTCTCGCGGAAGTTCCGCGCCCTGCACGGACGCTGTCCCCAGGACTTCAAGCCGAGCCCGCAGGCTCCCTGTCCAGCCCCATGAGGTAGTAAAGCGTCAGTCCGGAGAAATAAACGAACGCAAACGCCCAGATCACATCCGTGGCGAAATGACCGCCCTGCACAATGCGCCCCAGTCCGACCACGCCCCCATAAACGATACCGCTCGCCAACGCCAACCACGCCATGCCCGGCCTGCGGCGACGCAATAGGAAAAAAGGGAAGATCAAGAAAAAAGCGGCGCTGGCGTGCCCGCTGGGGAAGGAGCTGTTGGCTCCGGCGTTCCCAGACACCCCCACCGGAGCGAAAACCATACTGGTCTGTGGGTTTGCGCTCTCCGGGTTGAACACCAGCAAGTGCCGCGGCCGCGGCCTGCCCCAGTGAGTCTTGAAAACAAAGTTGGCGATCAAGCACGGTCCGAGCAGCAACAGCAGCAACGTGAACAACGCCGACCGCCGACTCCCTCTGACCCGCCGCCAAAAGAACCCCGCCACCAGCAACAACCCGCAGACCACGCCCACGCACACCGTGGGCAACCCGCCATACTCGTAGAGGAAATACCAAGGCTGGGCATATTGGTTGAACCCCCCCTCGTAAGTCGGGCTGTAGAAGCGCGCCTGTATCGTCATGTCCAACTCGCTAAAACGAAAAAGCGCCGTCACCGCCAGCAGCAGCAGCAACGGAATAGAAAAATCCAAAACCATGCCAACGCGATTTTTACCCATGCTCTCCCTGCGCTTGAACCCCATTACCCATACCAAAAAGACAACCGTATATCCATAGCGCAACTTACGCGAATATCAAGAAGACCACCTAGCTCCCCCCCCTTTTTAACCGAAATAAAATCTCGGCGACACCGTGAAACTTGCGCTCGCCCTAAAAAACATCGAAATTTTCGCCTTCCGCGTTTGCGTTCCGTCGATTCCCCGCTATATTCAACTTCGTTCGCTAAACACGGGCGTGTAGCTCAGTTGGTTAGAGCGCCACGTTGACATCGTGGAGGTCACAGATTCGAGTTCTGTCACGCCCACCATTTTTCCACGATGAGGCCAGCCCACAAGGCTGGCTTTTTTTTTGCCCCACACCCACGTCACATTTTTGTGGCCTCCCCGGATCGACAAGCGCGGATTTGTTCCGCCCGCCCTCCCCTCCCCCGCGCCGCCCAGCCACGAAAACAGACAGCCACACGTTTTGGCATGCGTCTTGCTTTGACCCCTTCCGACAATCCTTTCCATTTCAACCAACAAAAAAGGAGATGAAGATGAGAAGCAGGAATCTGAAAACCGCCCTGGCCGCGTGCGGAGCCTTGGCTCTGCCCCTCGCCATGCGAGCACAGGACGCCGCGGCCACGGCCGCCCCCGCCTTGAAAGTCGACACCGGCGACACCGCCTGGGTCCTCATCAGCACCGCCCTGGTGATGCTCATGACCATCCCGGGCCTCGCCTTGTTCTACGGCGGCCTCGTCAGACGCAAAAACATCCTGTCCGTCCTCATGCAGTGCTTCATCATCACCTGTCTAGTCAGCGTCCAGTGGGTGCTCTTCGGCTACAGTCTGGCCTTCGGCCCGGACATCAAGGGCTTCATCGGCTCCCTTAGCTGGGCGGGTTTGGCGGGCGTGGGGCTCGAGCCCTACGCGGACTACTCCGCCACCATCCCCCACCAGGCCTTCATGATTTTCCAGATGATGTTCGCCGTCATCACCCCAGCCTTGATCATCGGAGCCTTCGCCGAACGCATGCGCTTCCTCCCCTTCTGCGTCTTCACCATCCTGTGGTCGACGATCGTCTACGACCCGGTCGCGCATTGGGTATGGTCCGCCTTCACCGCTCCCGGCGCCGACAAGCCCGTGTTCGGCTTCTTGCGGGCCTGGGGCGCCCTCGACTTCGCAGGCGGCACCGTGGTCCACATCAACGCCGGTATGGCCGCCTTGGCCGCGGCCTTGTTCCTGGGACGCCGCGTCGGCTTCCCCAAGAAAATGTCGCCCCCGCACAACCTCCCCTTCGCCGTGCTTGGCGCCGCGTTGCTGTGGTTCGGGTGGTTCGGCTTCAACGCCGGCAGCGCCCTCAGCGCCAACGGCCTGGCCGCCAGCGCCTTCGTCGTGACCCACGTGGCCACCGCCGTCGCCGGGCTCACCTGGGCGGTCCTCGACTTGATCGTCAACAAACACTCCACCGTCCTGGGCGTCATCACCGGCGCCGTCGCGGGGCTGGTCGCCATCACCCCGGCGGCGGGCTTCGTCACCCCGCTCGGCTCGATGGTCGTGGGCCTCGGCTCCAGCGTCATCTGCTTCATGTTCGTGGTCTACCTCAAGCCGAAATTCGGCTACGACGACGCCCTCGACGCCTTTGGCGTCCATGGCGTCGGCGGCATCTGGGGCGCCTTGGCCACCGGCCTCCTGGCCACCGTGGCGGTGAACTCGGCGGGCGCCAACGGCCTCTTCCACGGCAACCCCGCGCAGTTCATGATCCAGATCAAAGCGGTGGCCATCACCATGGTCTACTCCTTCGTCCTGACCTACGTCCTCCTCAAGATCGTGGACAAACTGATGGGCCTAAGGGTCACCGAGCACGAAGAGCGCGTCGGCCTCGACCTGACGGAACACCGCGAGACCGGATACACCCTGATCGACTAACCCCCTCCCTCAAGCCTCAAGCCCCGCCCCTGGGGGCCTGAGGCTTGAATCCTAGCCAACGCCTATATATAGTAGTTATAAAACGGATGCGCAGCATCCACAAGGTCCAGGTCGAAGACCTGGTCGCCCCCGCCGGCGACAGAGGCGGACGCCGCAGGCGGAATGCCTTTTTGACACGAAACCTATAGCCTAACAAGGAGACAACGATGAAATACGTTATCGGGATCATTCAGCCGGACCGCTTGGACGACGTCATGGAGAAGCTGGAACAGAAGAACATCCACCTGGTGACTGTCACGAAAGTGATGGGCCGGGGCCGTCAGAAAGGCATCTCCGAGGTCTACCGGAGCCACAAGGAGGCGGGCAGCCTCTTGCAGAAGGTGAAGGTCGAGATCGCGGTGAACGACGAGTACGTGAAAGCGGCGGTGGACGCCATCATCGAAGGTGGCCGCACCGGCCAGATCGGCGACGGCAAGATCTTCGTCCTGGACTTGCAGGAGACCATCCGCATCCGCACCGGCGAGACCGGCGCCCCCGCCATCGGCTGACCCACCTGGGGGGCCCCTTTGAAAAGGGTCGCCCCCCAGACCCCCTTCCTAAACTTCTTGGGCTATTTATTGCTTGCCGCAATGAATAGCCCAAAATGTTTCTTCTCCCCCCGGCGAAGCCGGAGAAGGATGCGTAGCATCCGCGGTGTCCAGCCGAAGGCTGGTCGCCCCCGCCGGCGACAGAGGCGGACATCCGAAGGGCGGAATGATTCCGGTGACTTCATCACCTGGGGGGCCCCTTTGAAAAGGGTTGCCCCCCAGACCCCCTTCCTAAACTTCTTGGGCTATTTTTGTCTCGCCTCCGGCTAAAACAAAATAACCCAAAAAGTCTTGGAGGGGGAGTTTGAGGGGGGAAGCCTTCTTCAGAAGGTGCCCCCTCAAGAACATCGACTAGCTGAGCAGTGACAATATTCCAAGAAGTCTTGCAAGGGGGAAGCCTTCTTCGGGCTCCGGAGGAGCCCATTGAAAGGGGTGCTCCGACCCACCTCCTCCGTGATTCGGCGCCCACTCAGTCCCGCGGCGCCTATTTCTTCTTCTTCTTTTTCTTCTCGATCCTGAATTTGTCGCGGTCTTTGTAGAGCCTCTTGTAAGCCTCAACTCCGAGCGCATAAACCTTGGCGGCCTGCTCCGCCTGCGCCTTAAGCTCCTCGTGCTTTGCGATCTTTTGCGGATCAGTCAGTGCGCCTAGAGGATAAAGTTTCTCGAAATGCAAAAACTCGTCGCGAAGTTTCGCCGGCCCACGCAATTTATCCAAGACATCTCCAAACTGTAGATACCATAACGCCTTAATCTGCGTGACCTTTTCCAACCGCGGCATATTGGCGAGCTCCTTCATCATGTTAGCGTAAATATGACAATGGCCTTCGCCCAACGGCTCCGTAGTATCCTCAACTTTTTTGTATACAAAATCCGTAATGCCATAGATATACAGCAACAACCGTCGATCTTTCTCGTCCTGTAAGTCTTTAAACTTCTTCTGGCCCTTCTCTGACAGCAAGTTGCGTCCCTTCAACGCCTGCAATTTGGCGATCTTGGCATCCAGCTCCTCATCCGTCAACGCCTGGTCGCCAGTTGCCCGTGGCACAACGGCTTCAGCGGTCACGGACGGAGCGGCCTGTCCATCATCAGAAGTCTTCGGTTTCTTTGACTTTTTCTCCGCCGCCACCGCACCAACGGCGCAAGCCAGTAAAACCACAAACAATAATTTTTTGCGCATAAAACACGCCCCAGTAATTACATGAATTGGCACGAACTATTTCTTCGCGACTAACTAACGCCTTACTCGTAACTAGTCTCGGACGACTCATCCATGAAGTTGATGCTCACGATCCGGTATTTATTGGGAGTTGTGGATGGATCACGCTCAATAACGGCGTAAATTTTCGCAGTCCCGGTGATTTTGTCAATATACTGGTCATAACGCCCCTGCTGCGCCGTCCGATCCGTCGCATCCTGCTCCTTGATGTACGCACTATTAGTGCTAAATCCATCACCATCATAGTCTACATTATAACCATACGAGTTGTAGGATTCCGATTCTTTAATCCCGGTGCTGGAAATTTGCCCATCCTTGTTGATATCCACGTTAAAGGGAATTGTATTGGGATGCGCTGGCCCAATATCCTTGATCGACTGGGCAATCACTATCACGGAAAACCGCTGTTTATTTTCCCGACCGGAGCCGACTTTCAACAAGTTGACGGTCTTCCCGATCACCGCCTCACGCCCCATGTCGGTAGGGCTCAATTTGCTGGTGTCAACTGGAACGAAGGAATTATCAACACCTTGCTCATATTGCATGACCATCATGGGATTGCTAGTGTTAGTTGTAGCCACTTGTGCGCGGTTCGTGATCGCACCATGGTTCGCGGTGTCAAACACGGCTCGAGCTATGGCGTCGCGGAGAGACAACATTGGAGCCGTATCTGCTGCGTTTCGGTCTATTCCCGCCTCAGCGCTAGCAGGAACATTGGCGTAACCGTTATCATTCTCCATATTGATGGAGGAGGATGAGCCACTGGCATACGGAACCTTGATCCGTGAATACATGGCTTTCAACAAATCCATGTCCTTAACACAGATGTCCAGCTTTGGGTTCTTGCTGTTAGCGTTCATTTTTATCTGGTCTAGGATCTTGGCATCGCCGTTCGCATAGGTGCCATTAGTGGCAGAATAGTTCTTCAAATTCAACGTCTGCCATGCGCCCGCTCGGTGTATCGCCCCCAACTCCCAAGGTGACGTCATCGGAGCATTGCGAATAAAACGAGTGGAACACCCCCAGTGGGAAGGACTTACACCGAAGCCATCAACATTCACACCATTCCCCCCCCCACCCGTATTGGCTCCCGCGTAGCCAGGCCAGCCAGCGTCAAAATCTGAGTCTGTGGTCATACCCATCGGGGGATTGAACGCCTTATTAAGCTTGTCATTCGTGAAATCAGAAACATTCGCAATCACATTGAAATGCCAATCTCCCGGATTCTGGTTCTGCCGAGGATCATCAGTCTCCCAGTTCACATATGCGGGGAGGGATTGATGGATGTTAACCGTGGCGCCAGTGGCGACATGGGCAAAATCCACCAATGTGCTGCCATCGCTCTTCGTCAAATAGAGCCGGACATTCAAGTTGGTGATTTTGAGAACAATCGCAGTTTCCGCAATGTCATCAGGAATCCATGCACTAGACTGGGAAAGCGTCGCAAAAAAATCAACCCCAGTTTTCTCGCCACACCTAAACGGCTGGTCGGGTGAGCCGGCAAACGACAGCGCGCCACTGAGCGCATCGACACCAGAACTAGGATATATCCAAGTGGTAACCAACGTCGTGCCAGCTATCGCCGAGGCGTCGGACTCGCTAGCGTAGAGGCCACATGTCGCCGTCACTTTTATGTGCGGAATCACATCGCAGTACGCCGTCGCCGCACCCGATAGATTAAGGAAAAAAACTTCTGCGCGCATCAGATCGGCCTTCACCGCGCTCCACGCATACTGGTATTGCCCCGGAGTCGTGGGATGAGGCGTTTTCACAATTGTCGCAGAAAATCCAAGATCCAACTCTGACAACTGGGCTCCCTGCTCCAATCCAACATACTCTGGATCACTGGGGAATGAATACAAAGGAGGCAATGTTGGATCATTATCGCTGTCGCAATAATCGATCAAATTGGCGGCGATTTGGTGCGCCATGGCTGTGGCATTGGCATAAGTCCCAGCCCCACCAGCAGTGGTCCACTTTTGCAACCACTCAATACCATTACCGTTGCGGGGAGAATCCACGCCCCATGTATCGGGAGCGTCGCACAACGTGGCGACAGTCATCGAGCTCCAATCAGTTCTGGCGAGATTAAAACGGTCTACCCATGCGGTTTTGGCCTCGTTCAAATACTTCTCGTCGGTCAACCGTAAGGTGTTATCCATTCGTGTGTTGTAGAAATGATTGAAAACCCGGCGGGGAAGTTGCGCCTTGTAGTCGTTCGACAAATATGGAACATCTCCGTTCTCCAAATAGCGAATGTCCCGAAAACCCTGATCCCTTGTCATGGAATCGGCCAAAATGAACGCCGCAACAGCGGCATCGTTTGGAAGGGTGTCGCTATTGATAGCCAATGTACTCAAGTAATCGGAACGCGTGATTTCAGACAAATCTGCGCCAAGCCGCTCGTTAGTTGTGGAATCCAAAAAGCCAGTGGTATTCATCTTGCCATTATCGTCGAGAAGCACAAAAGCATAACGGCCAATGATTTTGTCTTTTGCATCAGGCGTGGCATCAAGACTTTGCCGAACATACTGCCAGTCCAAATAGTAACTGTGGTGCGCGCTGTCGAACGCCACAGTGCTGTCATTTTTATCGGAAAAAGCGCATATATAGTTCACAAGCGGGACAGGCGGATTGGAACCAATGACGTCGAATGACCAGGGACATTTGTCTTGCGTGATAGTTGTGCACGCTGGCGTCCATTTTGACAAAGTTTTATCATTTATCCAATCGAAGAAAGAAGTATTTGAATTGTAATCAATATCAGTTGAAGCCGTGCTGGGATTCTCTTTCTCATACTTAAAGTTCGTTCCAAAGAGATTAAGCCCACTATGGTTGGCGCTGTAGTCTTTGTCTCCCACGGGTTGAACGGTGAAAATCAGTCGCCTGGAGTCGAGGTTACAGACATCCCAATAACTGGAGGAAACCGGGCCGATCTTGAAGAGCCTGAAAGAATCGGCAACGTCAGAGTCGACAAAGTTGGTCTTCATGAAGCAAAGCGCATCGTTCAATCCAGACTCGGCCAATAGCCGCACTTGGAGGTCGTTAGACTTGGTCTCGGCCATCTTGAGGTCGGACTCCGTGGTACTGACGAAGCCGACAGCAATGACGAAAAGCAAGCTCAACATGCCCAAAGCAAGCAACAACGCCACGCCGCTAGAATCCTTCTTGAGGAACTGCACAATGCGGCTCCATTTCTTGCCGCCGTTATTTATATCCATGGCCGTATCTCCTAGAAATTGCTGGTTCATGTCGTCATCCCCAGTACGCAACACATCATTGTCTGTCGCCCAAATAATAAATTTGCGAAAACTTCCTGGCATACCGGTTTATAAAATCAGATTGTTGGGCAGAAGGAAGAACACAATATTGAGCATAGGCATTATTGTCCATCAATGTCAAATCACACTTAAGCGCATATGGAAAAACATCATATTGACTAGAACTACTGTACTTGCTCATACTGGAAGTGTACGGTGTTACCTTGAAATCCACCACACCGAAAACTAATTCCACAAAATCCTCGGAATCATGGCGCACGCCACTGACGTCACGGTACCAACGGGGTTCGCTGAAATAGTTCCACGCCACTTTTTGGCTGCCGTCATCGTAGGTGCAGCTCCGCCGGAAATATCCGCTCTTCACATCATATTGTATCTCAAAATAAGGTGAGCAAAACGTGTTTTTGGGGGTAATCGGCGATGCGGCGACAAAAGCGATGTCCGGATCGTAATCCTTAGGGTTGGCGAAATTACTAGCAGCGTTCGAGGGCGTGTCCATCCTGTTCGCAGGAGTGTTGCGTATGTCATAAAAATGGAACGTGGGCCGGTCGGGATTGTAGGCGATCGATTGGATGTCGCGCGACACGATGTCGAAAATGACATTGGCATTTTCGTAAATCTCGCCGCGTTTGGCCGAATCAGACCAAGCATTTTGGGCGGCAGTGAAAAAATTGACCAACGCCAGCATCAGGACAATCAAAACCGCCATTGCGGTTATGAGCTCCGTCAAGGTGAAAAATCGATGATTCCTCATATGTTCCTCATGTTAGCAAAAAAATCAATTTGGGTTATATAAATCCAAAACGAACGTCCTCTTTTTCCTCAATGAATACACATGCTTCTCAGGCCAGCTGATTTCTATCTGAATCCTGGCAATCTTCGCTGAGTCGTTAGTCAAAGTCTTCACAAGCTGGGGTTCAACGAGCACTGAACTAGTGAACGCTGTAATGCGCCGTACCCAAACAACCCCAGTGAAATCATCAACTTTTCCATCCGGAGATTGTTGAACAATCTTATAAAGCTCTGGACAGCTGGCATTGCCTTCGTATAAAAGCAGACACTTATCGTTTTCATCAAACAACGCATTGCCACTGACTGGAGAAGATTTAAAACTTTCCGTTGGCCGCACGCGTGTCTGCAAGCCACCGATGACTGTTCCCCAATTGCCCCTGGAACTAAGTTTAAACCAGGCAACAAACTGATTGACGGCCGAGTTGGCATAGTTCTCGGCGCGAGCGTCTCTGGCGGCGTTAAAGCCTACCGGCATCAGGCCCATGATGCCAGTGACACCAATGGCAATGACGAAGATCGCCATAAGTATCTCAACCAAGTTGAATCCATGTTTTATGCTCTGCCGCTTCATGCTTGGCACTCCTTAAATGATGATGTCAATTCGAGTCCGAGACGCTGACTTTACCAGTGAACTGGTCAATACTGATGTTAACACCAGGCAAGAAGTTGTTGGCGCTGTCCTTTTCGACCAGCAATAAGCCCCCGGGAGTGGAAACCCCACCGGGCGGCTCGCCCAAGAAACGGCCAGGTCGCAAACTAACAATCCGGTTATCCACTGCATCCTGAAGCAATTTGCCGTCAGGGCGGAACACGATGGCGGCAAAATGAACGTTGGCGTTGTTGCCAGTTGGAAGCCCGGTAATGTCGCCGATCAAGGCATTGGCCTCCGCGGTGGCATTGGTTGGCATCTTCGCGGGCGACCAAAGGATACACGTGCTGTCCAAGTTGTTGTATTTATTGTCAGCTGTCGCCGTGGAGCTCATGCCCGTATTACTCACGGAGTTGTCGATGTCCACAGCGGTATCGGTGTCCAAGCCAGCGATAATGGTGCCCTTGGGAAGGAACTCCCATTTACATCCCGGCACCCAGCCCATAAAATAGGGGCCAGCCTGGGTTCCCGACCAACTTCCTGGCTGACTAATCGTGTCGCTACGCATCCCTCCGTTCTCTGGACAAGCACGGAAGACCCTGTAGGCTTGGTGAAAATACTCCACCGGAATGTTCGCCTGTCCACTATAGGTCGTCTGAAACGGCCAGCCAGCAATGGGGAAAGCGACGCCGATATACTCCTTCTCGGCGATGGCCATCTGACGGGCGAGCTTCAACGTCGTCGACAGGCTGCGGGCCGCCACGTTCATGCCGCCACCGGAGGCGAGCTTCTCGAAGGCGGGCAACGCCATCAACATCAGCACCACCGCCACACCCGTAACCGCCAGGATCTCCAACAAGGAGAATGGCCGCGAGCTATAGGCTATAGGCCGTGGGTTCGGAGAAGGCTTGGCCATGTCATCTCTGCGTTTTATCATCATTGTTCCCTCAAACTCCCTATGCTTTAAGCATGTGCATTGACAGTGAGCATTTGCCGTGCCAAAAAACTATGGCCTCGAACGCCCCAACGGCCGCCGCCCGACTGCGCAAACTTTGCGCGCCCCGGCCTCCCGGCGCGCAGGAAACGCGCAGCCACAATATTCATAACATTCTAAACCAAAAAAACTTGCAATGCCTTAACAATGGCGCTATAATCAAAAATGTCAAGGGATAATAGCGTTTTAGCCTGTAGGCTAACGAGACGGCGGGGGAAGGCGGACAAGAACTGGCTCTCCGACTTCTTCCTGGCCCGTATTTGGCATGGCTAATGCTGTTTTTTGCTACCATAATAATGGAGGTCGTGGTGACAATGACTTTACAGCGCGAAGACGACAAGCTGGTTTCCTCTCCGAACCTATGGTCTACAGGCTCACAGGCTCATAGCCGCGCCTTCACCTTGATCGAAGTCCTGGCGTCGATCGGGATCGTGATGGTGTTGGTGACCATCGCCGTCGGCGCGGTGACGATCGGCCAGCGCGTCGCCAAGGAGAGCCGCGCCAAGGCGTTGCTCAAGCAACTGGAGACCGGCTTGCAGGCCTACTACAGAAGCAACGGTTTTTACCCTCAATGCAGCAGCACCACAGTTCCGACCATACTCGTGATTGCTGGCGACGATGACCCCGCGGCAAACCTCGTTGGAATGCTCAACCGCTTCGACATCCCCAAGTCAGACAGGCTTGATATCGGCACCGCTACGATTCCACGCTACCAAGTGAAGAGCCCGCTTGTCAATGGAGACTTTTTTTATTACAAGTGTCCGGGCACATTCAACCCGACCACATTTGACCTAGGGTGCAGAGGGCTTGACGGCAAATGGGGTGAGGGTACAACGGACGAAGCTAACTTCGGCAAAGGCGACGATATCGTGAACTTCAAACGCTCGAAATAGGAATGTGTCACACGAGGCCACGAAACCACGAAGTTTCCAAGAATTTTTTCTCCTTCGTGCCTTCGTGTCTTCGTGCGCGGAAAGGATGATGACATGAGGAAATCCAGGTTCTCGCTCATAGAGTTGTTGGCGGTGATCGGGGTGATCGCCTTTTTGACGGCGATCGCCTTCCCGGCGTTCCGCCTGGGGCAGACAGCGTTCAAGAAGGCCAGCGTCCGGAGCAAAATCAACGCCCTAACGATGGCCGTCACCGCCTACAAGGCCACCTATGGAGTGTTTCCCGCGACCTTCAACAACGCAGCTAACACTACCGGCAGCGAGTTGATCAAAACCACCTATTACCAGACGCTTAGGGACATACTGGGCGGTGAGAACGCCCGCAAGATCAACTTCCTTGGCGGTGACAACCTGAACATTGGCGAGAAGGGCCTTTCCACTGGCACATTGTTCAATGATTATTGGAGTTCGACGGGCAAGGAAGTTGCGGAAAAGGACGGAAACAAATTCATCATCTATATGGATGTCTACAACTATAACAACCAGATAGACGGACCAGCTGGGACGCAGGGAGCACCCGTTTTGATTTACTCCTATGGCCCAAATGGAAAAACTGACGGTGGTGGCGGCGATGACATCGTGTCATGGAAGAAGTAAAACGGTTTTAGGTTTTAGGCAAGAAAAACAATTCGTGTTAATTCGTGTAATTAGTGGACAGTTCTTGAGGTTGTTTTATGCGTAGTTCCAAGTTCACGATGATTGAGTTGCTCATCACGATGGCGGTTATCGCCATTCTCGCCGGGATGATCATGGGCGGAGCGATGCTGGTGAGGAACAAAGGAGCCGAGACGGAGACGCAAAGCCGGATCACCGCATTGAAGCAGGCGATCGTCGCCTACGAGGCGGAATACGGGGCGCTGCCGTGCAGCTTTCTTTCTACCGAGGTGTGGAGCGCAGATCTCTCCAGCGACTCCAACGCTACCTACGACAAACTCATAGAGACGCTCTGCCTCCAAAATGCGGGGCAAGGTGAGGCGGGATGCAGTGAGAACGTCCGCAAGATCCAGTTTCTCAAGCCTATGGGCGAACCTGGCAAGCCATACACCGACGCATGGGAGCTGCGATTCAAAGTTAAATTAGACGTTGGTGGCGTTAGCGGCGCAACCGCCTATGACAACCAAATAAAAGATCCTGATACGGCCACCCAGCGAGCCAGAGTGCTGATTTACTCCCTGGGGCAAGACATGGAGGAGGATAATGGCAGGATCAAATCCGACGTCAAACAATCATCCACCGACAAGTGTGACGACCTCCGCTCCTGGTGAGCGTGCGTTTCCGACGCGGAGCGTCCTTGGAGTGCGGCGGTTCACCGCCGCTTTGGAACGAATATGCGGCATGCGCCGGAGTTAATTTCCGGCGTTGGGACGAGAGCCGACGCCACAAGGCCGGGCGCGGAAGCGGCGGCGGGGTAAATTGTTAAGGGCGTCGGAAAGCGGCGATAAATCGCCGCACTCCAAAGCGGCTCCGCCGCGGGGAAAAATGAAGAAACAAGGAGACGTGTGATTTGGGCGCATAGCCCGGCGCATCAACTGAAAGTCGGCGGGACGTACATGGTGACTTGCGGCACCTATCTGAAGTTGCCGCATCTGAAGGATGCCGAACGGTTGGAGCGGTTCCAGAAATTGTTGTTCAGATTGGCGGAGGTCTACGGTTGGGAGTTGGACGCCTGGGCGGTGATGTCGAACCACTACCATTTTATCGGGAGCTCGGACAAGCCGGAGAGCCTACAGGAAATGGTTGGCAGGTTGCACGGCAGTAGTAGTAGAGGATTGAACCTGCTCGACAACACGCCGGGGCGCAAAGTATGGTTTGATTACTGGGACACCCGGATCACATATCGGAAGTCTTATTTGTCGAGGTTGAACTACGTGAACCAGAACCCGGTGAAGCACGGGTTGGTGTTGAAGGCAGAGGAATATGAGTGGTGTTCCGCCGGATGGTATCAGTCTAAGGCGGAAGATGCGTTCAAGAAGACGTTGGCGAGTTTTAAAACTGACACGGTGAACGTGCCCGACGATTTCTGACGCGGAGCGTCTTTGGAGTGCGGCGGTTCACCGCCGCTTTGGAACGGACACGTGACAGGCGCCGGAGTTAATTTACGGCGTTGGAGATAGGACGGTATTTGGTCGAGAGCGAAAACAACGGCGATGTAAATGTTAAAGCGCGTCGTAAAGCGGCGATGAATCGCCGCAGTCCAAAGACGCTCCGCGTCGGAGGAACACGCACAGCAAACTTAAGGTGTGAATATGGTCAAGACAAATCGCATGACATTGATTGAGATGTTGATGGTGCTGGCGGTGATCGGAGTGCTGATCGGCATGGTGGTCGGGGCGGTGGCGAAAGTCTCCCACAAGGGCAGGCAAGTCAAGACCATTGCCATGATGAAGGGCATCCAGACGGCCGTCGCCGAATACGAGCACCGCTATGGCGTCATGCCCGCCGGGACGTTTTCAAAAACCATTTATGACAGTGTCAACCCTGACCAAACGCTGAAGATTACAAATTTCAATGTTTGCAAGGAGATGCTGGCATACTTGGTGAACTGCGTGGACAACAATGGCAATCAAGTGATGGACAAAGCCCTCCTCCCCTTCTCCGTCATGAACGCCGACAAGGTGGGGTTCCTGAAGCCTGACACCGGGACGCCACAGGCTGACAGGTACCTGGATCCCTGGAAACATGGCTACGTAATCTATCTTGACGTCGACTTGGATGGAAAAACCAAGATCGACGTGCTGAGCAACAAGCTGCTCGACGGCAGGGCGCAACTGTACTCCTGCGGACCGAACGGAAACGACGACGGTGGCCTTGGCGACGACATCACCACTTGGCGTAAGGACCAATAGGTCGCTTCGCTCCCGTTTTAGGTTTTAGGTTTTAGGCGAGATAGGGAGGCGCAACGGGTAGGAGCCTCTTCCCCTACGGCCTTTTCTTCCCGTTCGACACTTGAAACTTGGCGCTTGAGGCTTATGGTAACGGGAAATTTTGTAGCGAACCATTAGCCATCGAGTCGAAAGGAGCGATATGTCTGGACATAGCAAGTGGGCGAACATCAAGCACAAGAAGGACGCCGTCGACCGGCAGCGGGGCAAAATGTTCTCGCGCGCCACGCGCGACATCATCCTGGCGGTGAAGCAGGGCGGGGCCGATCCGGGCGCAAACCTCAAGCTCAGGGCGGCGCTGATCGGCGCCCGCGCCGTCAACATGCCCAACGCCAACATCGACCGCGCCATCAAGAAGGCCGCCGGCGACACCGAGAGCGACAACTTCGACGAGATCGTCTATGAGGCCTATGGCCCCGGCGGCACCGGTATCCTCATCTCCTGCTTGACCGACAACCGCAACCGCACCGCCTGCGACGTGCGCATGGCCCTCGACCGCAACAACGGCAGCCTCGCCACCAGCGGCTCGGTGTCCCGGATGTTCCACCGTCAATGCCACTTCCTCATCACCGGAGAGAACGCCACCGAGGAAAAACTCTTCGAGCCCGTCATCGACGCCGGAGCCGAGGATTTCGAGGCCGCCGACGGCACCGCCGAGATCTGGGGGCCGCCCGAGGCCTTCGTGGCCATCGCCACCGCCTTGGAGAAACTCGGGGTAAGCTCCCAGGAGGCTGGCATCTCCATGAAACCCGAGAGCAAAGTCGAGATCACCGAGCCCGAGGTCGCCAAGCGCGTCCTCCGGCTCATCGACAAGCTCGACGAGATCGACGATGTCCAGGAAGTCTTCGCCAACTTCGACATCGCCGACGAGGCGCTCGAAGGCCTCGAATAAAACCACTGGGGGGAAACCCTGTGAACAGGGTTCTCCCCCCAGACCCCCTTTCCTAAACTTTTTGGGTTATTTTTTTGCCTGCGGCAAGAATAACCCAAGAAGTCTTTGAAGGGGAGGTTGAGGGGAAAACCTGCTTCAGAAAGTTTCCCCTCAAGTATTAATTCGCCGCACTCAAGGGAACAACCTGTGATAATTCTTGGCTTGGACACGGCGATGCGCCACACCGGATACGGGGTGCTGAAAGTCTCGGGCGACAACTATCAGGCCTTGGATTGCGGCGTGATCAAGAACCCGCCGCTTATCCCCCACAGCCAGTGCTTGCGCCGCCTCGCCGGCGGGGTGCGCGAGCTGGTCGCGCTCTACAAGCCCGACTGCGCCGTATTGGAAGGCGCGTTCTACGCCAAGAACATCAAGACGACGTTGATCCTCGGCTACGCCCGCGGCTGCATCATGACCGTCCTGGCCGAAGCGGAAATCCCGGCCTACGCCTACAGCCCCATGGAAGTGAAAATGAGCGCGGTGGGTTATGGCGGAGCCTCCAAGGCACAGGTCGCCATGATGATCGGCTCCATCCTCAAGCTCGACGTCAACAACGTCGCCGACGACGCCACCGACGCGCTGGCCCTGGCGCTCTGCCACTCCCAACGCGCCCTTAAAACCGGAGCCGAACTGTTCACGCCCAAAGAACTATGAGTTCGGAGTTCGGAGTTGCAAGAAATAAAACATTGACGATAACACGATAAATTATGCGGACGGGAGAGACACGATGCGGAAAAGTCTGTTGATGGCGGGGCTGCTGGGCGTCGGCCTGGCGTGCGGCGGGGCGCGGGCCGAGACCGCGACGGGTTTGAAACTGCTCTACGACGGGCCGGACAGCGTCGTGCTTTTCCCGGGCGCGTCTTACGAGTTGAAGGCGGCGGTGGAGAACTGTTCCGACAAAACGGCGGACGTGACGCTGTCGCTGGCTTGCGACAGCGCCGTCGCGGCGGCGTCGCCCGCGGCGGGACAGCGGGTGAAAGGGCTCGTGGCCAAAGGACGGAGCGACGCGTTCCCCTTCAAGCTAAGCTTCGTGAAAGAGGGCGGCGCGGTGGCGAAGTTGACGGACGGGCGGGGGGATGTCCGGGAGCTGGCGGTCAAGGCGGCGAAGCTGGTCTCGCCACCATTCGCGATGAGCTCCGCGTCGAAAGTCAAGTGGTTCGATTTCCAGAGCTTCGAGGCGAACTCGGACTGGGTGCTGCGCCAAGGCGACGCCAAACGGGTGTCGTACAAACTGAGCGAGGAGGCGAACGTCAACGGCCTGGCCTTCCCCGTCGACGGACGGACGGAGCTGGCCTTCTCGCGCCCCGTGAACTTCCCGGAGCGGCTCTATCTGAACTGCGGAGCCAGCGGCGAGGTGATGGGGGCGCTCAACATGCGCGGGGCCGACGGCAAGCGGACGGCGCTGGTCTTCCGCGCCCCGGCGGAGTCGGAGGCGTCGACGACCACCACGACGGCCTTCTGCGTGCCGTCGCCCGAGCTTGGGGCGGGGGCCGTTTTCGAGTCGTTGACGCTCACGGGCAAGGGCGAGTTCAAACTCTTCGGTCTGGGGCTGAGATCGAAGCTGGGCGAGCCCCCCGGCGTGGTGCTCAAGGGCACGGGGCTGCGCAATGTGGCCGGCTCGACCTCCAGCGGGGTCATCGTGGAGGCGGAGTCGCAACTGACCCTGACGTTGCCGGAGGCGCCAGGCGCCACGCTGGAGACCAGCGTCTCCCCCTTGCCGGCGCCGGCGGGAGCGGAGCCCTCGAAGGCGGTCGGCCAAAGCGGGATGGAACTCACGGCGCAAGGCGTGGGCGCTTATGAGTTGACGGTGGGCTCGGAGGCGGCGCTGCCCTCGCCGGCCAAGCTGAAATTGCTCTGCGTCCCGCCGTTGGAAGCGTTGCGGCGTTTCGCCGGAGCCGCCCCCGCGCCATACCCCCTGCTGAAGGCCGCCGCCACCGCGGCGGACGAAGCTCCGACCAAGCTGGCGGCCACGGCGGAGGTGGGAGACGTCATCCAGAGCGCCTACTCGCCAGCGGCGTTGTTCAGGCCGTCGAAAAGTCTGCCGGGCCACTCGGTGTCGGACTGTCTGGGGCTGCCAGACTTGATCGCCGTCCCGGAAGCCAAAGGAGTGTCGTTGCTCAAGACCCACAACATGGCTGGGACGCAAAAGCAATATCTGGAACTCAAGCCGGAAATGGCGGAGAACTGGTTGCTGGCGGTGAGTCCGGGGGCCAAGCCAGGAGCCCCGGCGCGGCTGTCGCTCTTCGTGCTCTCCAAACAGCCCGAGGCGGTGAGCTTCCAGCAGAGCACCAACTCGATTTTCTTCGCGGGCAAGTTCGATTTCATCCTCTGGCTGCCGTTGGGAACGAAAGACTACCAGGCTCCAGCCGGCCCGGACGCGAAGTTGTCGGACGAGCTGCTGGCGGCCTGTCGCTGGTGGTCGCGGGCGTTGCTGTGGTACCCGGTCGGCGAACGCCTCGGCTACCAGGTCAAACCCGCAGCGGGGACGGTGACGCTGAAGCATAGCTTCGACTATCTGTCGCTTCAGGACGCCTGGGGTAGCAAGGAACTGCTGGTGGCCCCGGTGGCTCCGGCCTACCTGGCGGCCCTCAAACGAGCGAAGGCTTTCCCCGTCAAACTGGGCGGGAAGCTCAAGGTGGCGTTGGCCGACGACACGGAATATCCGGTGGTCGAAGGGGCGTCGTCCTATGAGTTGAGCGTCGAAGGCGTGGTCGCCGAGGTCAACCAGGTCCGGCGGCTCCCGCCCATGGGCGAGACGGTCAAAGCGCTGGTCGGCGCGCGCGATCAACTTTACCAAGCCTTCGGCGAGGCCCCGTCCTTCGCCAACTTGCCGGAACCAAGCTCGGAGCTCTATCCGAAAGTAGCGGTCTACGCCTCCGCCAAGCTCGGCTCCATGATCATGGGGACGCTGGCCAACTACTACCACACGGAATTCCTCGTCCAGGGCGCCCCCTCCCCCGCCGCGCTGGAAGGCTATTGGGCCTATCTGACCTACAGCGGCGACCGGGAGCTCGCCCGCGCCGCCTGGCCGTCGCTCCGGAAACTGGTCGAGGCCGGGACGGACGGCAAGACCCTTGCCCGCCTCGCTTATCTCTCAGGCGACCTCGCGGCCTATTACCAGGCGACGCTGGCGCGGACGCTGGACCGCCTCCTCACGCCCGACGCCGTCACGCCGCCCGCCCGTCCGGCTCCGTGGCGTCCGGTGGCCGAGACGCTCGACACGGGAACCACCCTCGACTGGCTGATCCCGCAAGAGACCCCCGACAGCCCCAAACTCGCCGCTCCGGACTTCATGGCGCGGCGCTTGACACAGGCGGCGCAAACCGGCAAATGAACATCTACCCCGACGACGCGGTGATCCTGGCCCCTCTGGCCGGGTTCACCGACCTGCCCTACCGCCGCGCCTGCCGTAGGCACGGCTGCGTTCACGCCTTCACGGAGATGATCGACGTGAGCTCGCTGATCCACGCCGTGCGCGCCCAGCGCCACATGCTCGCGCGCGGCGCGGACGAGCCTTGGCTGGGTATCCAACTGGTGGGCCAGGACCTTGAGAAGTTCGCCAAAGCGGTGGAGTTCGTCAACACCCTCGACTTCACGGTCCTGGACATCAATCTGGGCTGTCCCGCCCCGAAAGTCACCCGTAAAGGCAAAGGCGCGGCGCTGGCCAAGGACATCGACCAGGCCGGACGGGTGGTGGAGCTGGCGGCGCGGCGCTCGCGGTTCCCGGTGACGGCGAAGTTCCGGATCCAGGACGAGGAGGACCCCGGGCCGACGCTCCGTCTGGCCCGCCGCTTGGAGGAGTCCGGGGCGCAGGCCCTGACCATCCACGGGCGGATCGACGTGAAAGTTTATTCCGGCCCCTGCCATGGCAAGATCATCGCGGCAGTCCGGGACGAGGTGAAAACGCAGGTGGTGGCCAACGGGGGCGTCAAGGACCGCGCCAGCCTGGAGGCGTTTGTCGCCGAGGCCGGGGCCGGGCCGGTGATGGTGGCCCGCGGGGCGATGGGGAACCCCTGGCTCTTCGAGGAGCTGGCCGGGCGCCGCGGCCACGCCGTAACGCCGGAGGAACTCCGCGCCGAGGTCGAAACCCACGTTATGGAGGTCGTGGACTACTACGGCGAGGAGCGCGGCTTCGTGCTGTCGCGGAAGGTGATCCTCGACTACCTCGCCGGGCGCGGCTATCCCCACGTCCTCAAGGCGTCGGTCTGCAACCTCAGCTACAAGGACAACTTCGAATGGCTGCTCGACGAGCTCGCCAAGGGGCCAGCCACCATGCGTTGACAACCGCCACGGCTCATCGCTGGCCTGTGGGTGGCCCCCTACACGGCGGCGAGGGCCTTCAGCAGCGTCTCGAACTCGGCCTCGACCTGTTCGGCGAGCTCGGAGAAAGCCTGGGGGGTGCCAGCGCGGACAGCGGCCTCGAACTCCTTGGCCTTGGCTTGGAGGCGGAGGCCACCGATGGCGGCGGCGGAACCTTTGAGGGTGTGGGCGGAACGGATGGCGTTGGCGACATCGCCCGCGGCGGCTTGGCGTAGCAAGTCGGCGAGCACCGGCGGGGTGCATTCCTGGAAAGCGGCGACGGCTTCCTTGAGCATGTCCTCGCTGCCGCCAAGGTTAAGCAACACGCCGTCATGGTCGAAGACCGGCGGGCTTTCCTCCACGGGGGGAGCCGCGGCCAACAACAGCGGAGCGAGGATGGAGGCGAGGAGGCGGCGGATGTCCTTGTCGCGGATGGGTTTCACCAAATAGAAGTCGACACCGGCGCCGCGGGCGGCGTCGAGCTCCGGCCCAGGGCCATGGGCGCTGATGGCCACGACGGGACAGCGACGGCCGCCGCCCTCGAAGCGGCGCAACTCGGCGGTGGCCTGGCAGCCGTCGAACTCGGGCATCTGGAGATCCATGAAAACCAGGTCGTAGTCTTTCTTGCGGAATTTGCCGACGGCCTCGGCGCCGTCCGCGGCGAGGTCGACGCGGCAACCCGCCTCCTTGAGGAGAAAGGAGGCGATGTCGCGGTTAAGCTTGTTGTCCTCGGCCAGCAACACGGAGGGGGGACGGCGCCAATGCAAGGACAGGACATCCTCCTCCTCGACATGGAAATCGGCGGCGATCCCCAAGGGGAGGTGGAAAGAGAACTCGCTGCCCTCGCCCTCGACGCTCTCGACGTCGACGGTGCCGCCCATCGCCTCGACGAGGCTCTTGACGATGGCCAGCCCCAACCCGGTGCCGCCGAAACGACGCGAGATGGATTCCTCGGCCTGGAAGTATTTCAAGAAGAGGCGCGCGGTCCGCTCCGGAGCGATGCCCATGCCGGTGTCAATGACCTCGAAATGGATCATGGCGCGGCCGTCTGGACGAGGCTCGGCGAAAATATTGACGGTGATGCCGCCTTTTGCGGTGAATTTGACGGCGTTGCCTAGCAAGTTGGACAGCACCTGACGGATGCGGACGGGGTCGCCGACCAACCCACGGGGGATGCCTTCGTCGTAGTTGAGCGTGAGCTGAAGGCCTTTGCGCTCGGCCTGGTACTTCATGACGGAGCAAAGCTTGGTGACCATGGCGCGGAGACAGAAAGGGGCGGACTCCAATGCGAGCATGCCGGACTCGATCTTGGAGAAGTCGAGGATGTCGTTGATGATGGACATGAGGATCTCGGTGGAATAGTTGAGGTCCTGGACGCACTGGAGCTGCTGGGCGGTGAGCTTGGTTTTGAGGAGGATGTCGGCCATGCCGACGACGCCATGGAGAGGGTTGCGGATCTCGTGGCTGATGGTGGCGAGGAAATCGGTCTTGGCCTTGTTGGCGCGGTCGGCCTCCTCCTTGGCGGCGGCCAGCTCGGCGGCCTCGCGGCGGAGCTCCTCGCCGGCGAGGAGCAACTGGCGCTCGGTCTCCTTGCGGGCGGTGATGTCGGTATAGGTGCCGACGACCCGCTTGGGGGCGTTGTCGGAGCCGAGCTCGATAACTTGGCCGCGGCTGAGGACCCAAAGCCAGGAGCCGTCCTTGCGGCGCAAGCGGTACTCGCATTCGTAACGGGAGGCGGCTCCGGTGGCGTTGGCGCGCAAGGCGCCATCTACGAGGGCGCGGTCCTCGGGACGGATGTGGGCGCGCCAAGTGACGGCGTTCCACACGAACTCGTCCCGCTCGTACCCCAACAACGTGGCCAGGCGCGGGTCGAAAAACGCCTCGGAGCCATCCAGGCTCATCTCCCAAACGCTTTCGGAGGTCGCCTCGAGAATCCGCCACAAAAAGCTATTCTTGTCGAAGCTCATCCATTCCTCAAGTAAAAACACCTATACAAAACAGTGTAAACATCCTACATGTAATAATAATCTACTATGCGGCAATTGCAACCATGGTTGCGGCGCGCAATTGTTAACGTCGTGTAAAAGAACGGGGGGGGGGACGGCCGGAAAATCGCGTCCAGGGGAGAAATCAGACTGTAAATTTCGGCGGGGCGGGCTATCTTATCGCAGCCGGGGGCGGATCCCCGGCGCAATCGCGGATGGCAGGGAAATGGCAAAAAGGAAAAAGACCCTCACGGCGGTCGACTTCGGGACTTCCCGGTTACGGGTGGTGATCGGGACGATCGACGACTTCGGGGAAAATATCGCGGTGGCCGGCTTCGCCGAGGCCAACGTGGAGCGGGAGATGTGCAAAGGGGAAATCACCGACGTCAACCGGCTCCGCGACGCGCTGAACGAGACAATCAAGAAGGCCGAGAAGGCGGCGGACCGCGAGGTGGACCCCCAGTACCTGTTCATCGGGCTGAGCGGAGGGCACATCAGCGCGGTGGCCGGCGTGGGGAGCGTGCACATCGACACCGGCGACGGGAAGGTGACGCGGCAGCACGTGGAGGACGCGGTGCGCAGCGCGCGGGGCATGCCCCTGCCGCCGGACTGCCTGATCCTCAACTCGATCGACGGGGACTTCGTGCTGGACCAGAACCGGGCGGTGACCGACCCGGTGAACCAGACGGCGTCGAAACTGCAGGCCAGCAGCCACATCATCCGGGCGAACCGCAACCGGGTCAAGAACTTCCAGAACATCCTGGTGGAGCTGGGGTTCCAGTTCTCCCGCCCGGTGTTCAACGGCTTGGCGTCGGCGTTGGCGGCGCTGCGGGCCGACGACTTCTCGCACGGCACCTTGGTGGTGGACATGGGGGCGGGAGTCACGGACTACATCCTTTTCAACAACTATATGGCCCTGAAGAGCGGGGTGCTGGCGGTGGGCTGCGACCACGTGGCCAACGACTTGTCGCTAGGGCTGGACGTGGATTTCACGGTGGCGCGGAAGCTGCTGCGCTCCAACGCCGCCGCCGCGCGGCGGATGGAAGGCTACTCCACCATCGAGATCGTCGGGCGGCTCGACTCGCGGCAAGTGCCGGTGGAGTCGGTCGAGAAGATCGTGGAGCTGCGTTTGCGCGAGACCTTCGAGATCATCCACCGCGAGCTCAGCGCCGACAACCTGGGCAACCGGCTCGACAACGGGGTGATCCTCTGCGGCGGCGGGGCGTTCCTGCCCGGCGTCCGGGACATCGTTAGCTCCATCTTCGAGACCCCCGTCAGGATCGGCAGCACCGCCGGGGTGAACGGGCCGGAGAGCCTTTTGTCCGACCCCTCGGCCTTGTCGGCCCTGGGGCTGCTGCGCTACGCCGAGGCCGAGCTGCACCCCAGGGGCGGCGGCGGTTCCGACGGTTTCATCCGCCTGGTCGACAGCAAGCTGTGGCCCACCTGGAAAAAACTCTTGAGGAGCCTGAAAGATGGCATCAACTTCTGAGGCCCCCGAGCGGAGCCCCTACTCGCCGGTCAGCGCCAAAGTGAAAGTCATCGGGGTCGGCAACGCCGGCGTCCGGATCGCCGAGTCCCTCGCCCGCATCCCGGAGGCCGGCTGGCTCTCCGTGGCGGCGGTGGACACCGACAGCTCGGTGCTCTCCGCCTTCGTGCCGCAACGCTTCCTGGTGGGCGAGGAGTGGACCCAAGGCAAAGGCTGCGGCGGCCAGGCGCTCAAAGGCGAGCGCGCCATGGCCCACAAATCCAACGCCGACCTCAAGGACTACATGGACGGGGCGTCGTTGCTCCTCTTCGTCTGCGGCTTCGGCGGCGGCACCGCCACCGGCGGGGCGTCGGTGCTCGCCCGGCTCGCCCGCGAGAAAAAAACCCCCGTCATCTTCGTGGTCACCACCCCCTTCTCCTTCGAGGCCGCCAGCAAGAGGGAGAAGGCCGAGAACGCCATCGCCTCCCTGGTCAAGGCCACCGACGTCGTCATCCCGGTCCCCAACGATCTGCTCTACTCCTCGCTCCCGGCCTCCGCCCCGGCGGAGCAGGCTTTCGCCCGCGCCAACGAGGAGGTGGCACTCGCCGTCCTCGGCGTCGCCGAGGTGCTGCGCTGCGACAACCTCCTCCCCGTCGACTTCATCGACCTCTACACCGTGTTGGGCAAACGCAAGACCGAATGCGGCGTCGGCGTCGGCGTCGCCACCACCGAGCACGCCGGCCCCGACCGCTGCCGCTCCGCCTTGGACCAATTGCTCAAGTCCCCGGTGCTCGGCGGACTGAAGGGCTTGAAGGAGGCCGACGCCGTGATCGTCACCATCACCGGCGGGGCGGACCTAAACATCGGCGAGATGAAACGTAGTTTGGAGGCGGTCACCGCCCTGGCCAACCCCAAGGCCGAGCTCATCGTCGGCGCCAACACCGACCCGCTCTACAAGGACAAGGTCCAGATCACCGCCATGCCCATCCGCTACGACCTGGCCTCGGACGTCACCGCCCCGCGGGAGCGGGATCTTTTCAGCAAGAAGTCCCCGGCGGCCGAGAAGGCCGCCCGCCTCAGCCAAGCGGCGGAGATGGGACAGCCGGAGCTGCCCTTCGAGCTGGTCAGCCGCGGCATCTTCACCAACGCCATCCGCAGCAGCTACAAGGGCGAGGACCTCGACCTGCCCACCTACCAGCGCCGCGGCGTCAACATCGACAAAGGCCGGAAATAACCGCAGGCGAGCTTAGAGCTTGCGAGCGGCCAAGCCGAGCTGAAGCTCGGTGAGGTTGTCGGGCGACTGCGGGTCGAGCCAGACCTTGTAGACCTCGCGGCATTGGCCGCCGGGGCGGTAGCGGTGCCCGAGCGCGTCGTTGGCCAGTTCGACCCAGGCCGCGCCGATGGCGCCGACCGGTCCCTTCACCTCGCAGGAGGCGCAGGCGAAAGGCATGGCCTCCAGGAAGAAGAAGCGCCCGACATAGGGCTTCACGCGCTCCACCGGCAACGCCACCACCAAGTCGAAGAGCTTGTCGGGCTCGGGGCTGGCGTTGAAGTAGATGAACTCCACCGGGCCGGCGATGGCCAGCTCCGCCAACCCGGCCTCCTCGCACAAAGGCTGGATCATCTCGGCGGCGAAGGCGCAGACGTCCGGAAGGCAGAGCTGACGCTCGGCACAGAAATATGTCCTCGCTGGAATTTGCTTGATCTCGGCGCGCATGGCTTGTCCTCCCCTGTGGCTTGGCTTCGAGCGGCGGCCCACCGCCCCCCTCGCTTTAAAGTATAGCCACGCCAGCCGCGGATTAAAACTGGCCGTCCTCGAAAATATTTGGTTCAAGGGCGTGAATTTTCGCCGCGGCGCGCTAAATTAAGCGGTTTGGGCATGTCAAAACACCAGGAAGGATGTTGATTCAAGTATGAACGAGATTAGGAATGTGGCGATCGTGGCGCACGTCGACCATGGCAAGACCACGTTGGTTGACCACATCATGAGGCAGTCGAAACTGTTCCGAGACAACCAGCAAGTGCGCGAGTGCTTCCTCGACAGCAACGATTTGGAACGCGAGCGCGGCATCACCATCTTGTCGAAAAACGTCAGCATCAACTACAAAGGCGTCAAGATCAACATCATCGACACCCCCGGGCACTGCGACTTCGGCGGGCAGGTCGAGCGGGTGCTGAACCTCGCCGACGGCGTGTTGTTGCTGGTCGACTCCGCCGAGGGCCCCATGCCCCAGACGCGCTTCGTCTTGGACAAGGCTCTGAAACTGGGTCTCAAACCCCTGGTCATGATCAACAAACTCGACAAACCCGACGCCCGCCCCAAAGAGGTGCTCAACAGCGTCTTCGACCTCTTCGTGGAGCTGGACGCCTCGGAATACCAGCTGGACTTCCCGGTCCTTTACGGCAGCGGCCGCGACGGCTGGGCCAGCCTCGACCCGAACTCCACCGAGCGCGAAAGCGTCGCCCCGATCATGGACACCATCATCAAATACGTCCCCGGCCCCAAGCGCATCCCCGGCCCCGCCCAGATGCAGGTGGCCAGCTTGGACTACTCCGAATATGTCGGGCGCATCGGCGTCGGCCGCGTCTACCGCGGCGAACTCGATATCAACAAGCCCGTCTGCCTGATCAAGCGCGACGACCGCGTCTGCGCCGCCAAGCTCAAGCAGATCTTCACCTTCGTCGGCCTCGAACGCCAGGAAGTCACGACCGTCGCCTGCGGCGACCTCTGCGCCATCGTCGGCATTGAGGACATCGACATCTCCGACACCATCGCCGACATCGAGAGCCCCGAAAAGCTCCCCCCCATCAGCGTCGACGAGCCCACCATCTCCATGGTCTTCCGCGTCAACGACTCCCCCTTCTACGGCCAGGAGGGCAAGTTCGTCACTAGCCGCCATATCCGCGCCCGGCTCTTCAAAGAGACCGAGAAGGACGTGGCGCTCAAGGTCGAGGAGATGCTTGGCGACGCCTTCAACGTCAGCGGCCGCGGCGTGTTGCACTTGGCCATCCTTATCGAGAACATGCGCCGCGAGGGCTACGAGCTCACCGTCTCCCAGCCCCGCGTCATCTTCAAGACCGAGAACGACATCAAGCTTGAGCCCATCGAGGAGCTCAGCGTCGAGACCGACGACAGTTCCGCCGGCAAAGTCATCGAGCTAGTCGGCCAGCGCCGCGGCGAGATGCACCGCATGACCCCGCGCGGCAACCGCCAACTCATTGAGTTCGAGATCCCCACCCGCGGCATCATCGGTCTGAGAAGTAAAATCATGACCGCCACCGCTGGCGAGGCCATCGTCGCCCACCGTTTCCTCCGCTACGCCCCCTTCAAGGGCGAAGTGCCCAGGCGCAGCAACGGCGTCATGATCTCCATGGGCTCCGGCAAGGTCGTCGCCTACGCCATCGACGGTCTCCAGCTCCGCGGCACCTTCTTCGTCGACGTCCAGACCGACGCTTACGAGGGCATGATCGTAGGCGAGCACTGCAAGGACGGCGACATCGTGGTCAACGTCCAGCGCGGCAAGCAGCTCACCAACATGCGCGCCTCCGGCACCGACCGCGCCCTGAAGATCTTCCCGCCCCAGCACATGTCCTTGGAAGAGGCTCTCGAGTACGTCCAAGACGACGAGCTGGTCGAAGTCACCCCCCTGAACATCCGCCTCCGCAAGCGTTTCCTCACCGAGCTGGAACGCAAGCGCATGCGCAACGCCAAGGCCTAGTTTGAACGTTAGCAGTTCGGAGTCCGGAGTTTAAACGCTCCGGACTCCGTTTTTTTATGCCCAGGGCGAACAGCGCCCGCGACGAAAACTATCGTCACCTTGCCCCGGCGAAGCCGAAGAGGACGCGAAGCATCCGGAGCGACCAAGTCTCCGACCTCCCCCCTTGGCCGCGCCGCGTCCCCGTTTTTGTTATTGGTGAAGTTTATTGGGCATGCTTCAAAAACGTCCGAAAGTAGTTGACAGCGGCTCCTTGGGATAAATCCCACTCGAAGGAAAAGAAACTGGCAAGAAGTCGTCGCATTGGCCGTTATCTGTGGCAAGGCCAAGCGTACGGTTCAACATTGCCAGGAGCGCGTCATGAAAACGAAGCACAGCGTCAGGGACAAGTCGTCGCAGGTGAAGTTCAGCAAAAGGCTGGAGATGGTCAACCGTTTCGCCGCGGGCGTGGACGTCGGCTCGACCGAGATGTGGGTGTGCGCCCCGGCCGGGGAGGGCGCGGTGGAGGTCAAGCTCTTCGGGGCGTTCACCCGTGACCTCCGGGACATCTCGGAATGGCTGCGGGCGCATGGCGTGGCCACGGTCGCGATGGAGTCGACCGGGGTGTATTGGATACCGTTGTTCCAGCGTCTGGAGCGGGACGGGTTCGAGGTGTTCCTGGTGAACGCCCGTTTCGTGAAGAGCGTGGGGGGGCGGCCCAAGACCGACATCCACGACTGCCAATGGATACAGCGGCTCCACTCCTACGGGCTTCTCCCCAGATCGTTCCGGCCCGACGACTCGGTTTGCCGTCTCCGCGCGGTCGTCCGCCACCGCGGCAACCTCGTCAGGGAGTCGTCCACCCAGGTGCGCGGATTCAGAAGGCCTTGCATGAGATGAATTTGCAGCTGGACAAGGCCATAAGCGACATCATCGGCGTCACCGGTTTGAGGATACTCGAAGCCATCCTGTCCGGGACGCGCGCCCCCATGGCGTTGGCGGAGCTGCGGGACAAGCGAGTCGCGGCGAGCAAGGAGACCGTCGCCGCGGCGTTGGAGGGTGACTACCGCGACGAGGGCCTCTTCATCGTGAGGCAATGCCTGGACTCGTATTACGCCTTCCGCGGCTAGATCGACCAATGCGACCAGTGGCTCGGCAAATGCCTGGCGGAGATGTCTGGCAGAGCCAACGTGGAGATGGCCGACAACGCGAAGGTCGCGCGAGACAAGGCGGCGCGCCCAAAGAGCAAGCCGCAGGCGCGGAACGCCCCGTCGCTCGATGTCGGCGCCTTGGTCCTGGCCATCACCGGAGTCGACTTGACACGGATTGACGGGCTTGGCCCGGGCACCGTCATGGAGATCGTGGCGGAGACCGGCTTCGACATGGGCAAATGGCCGACCGCCGAGCATTTCGCCTCGTGGCTCGGCCTCTGCCCGAACCTGAGGATCAGCAACAGCAAAGTCCAGTCGAGCCAGTCGAAGAGGAACCAAAGCCGGGCGGCCAAGGCGTTCCGGCTGGGGGCGCAGGCCTTGTGGCGCTCGCGATCCTCCTACCTGGGGGCGTTCTACCGGAGGATGAGGGCGCGGATCGGCGGGGCGAAGGCGAACACCGCCACCGCCAGGAAGCTGGCCGTCATCTTCTACACGATGCTCGCCACGGGGCGCCAGTACGAGGACTTGGGCGAGGACCATTTCGAGAGGCGGCACAAGGAGCGGGCGTTGAAAGGCTTGAGGCTCAAGGCGGAAAGCATGGGCTACGAGTTGCTGGAGAAGAAGACGGCTTAGGTCTCCGGACCTGGCGGGAGAATGATTTCAAAACGGAAAACATGCTTGCGTGGATGGATGGAAGAGGCCGTGGAAACATTGGTGGCGAAGTCCCCGTTTGAACAGCGTGGCCGCCGGAGCCAATGGCTTGAACAGTGGTGAACGCCCCGTGGGTGTATCCCGAATGATAGATTATCCATATGAAGGCTCCGGCCCAATTGTCCAGCGAGCGTGCATGTGATAGGGCGAACATGGACACCAGTTGACATGACGTCAGTCATATATGAATTCCGGCGCATGGAATCCGGCGCCAGAAGGAAGTTTCATGATAGTTTCGACGTGGAGTTTTTCTGCGGCGGAGCCGCTTTGGACTGCGGCGATTCTTCGCCGCTTTACGCCGCGCCCACCGCATGGAACCGTAGCCATTTCCGCGTTAAACTCCAGCCCGGAAACATCTTCGGAGTGTTCTGGCGGCCGTTCCAAAGCGGCGAAGAATCGCCGCGCTCCAAAGACGCTCCGCGTCGGAAAGGCAGTGTGACCTCCTCTCGTTTTCTCCCGCCAAAGTGTCAACTACTTTTTGAAGCATGCCGTTTATTGCCTTGCGGCTTCTTAGAACCTGACTTTCATGCCGATGATCTTGTAGATCTCAGGCCGCAGGTTGTGGGGGTGGTTCTCGTCCGAGCAGGTGTAGCCGACGGAGATTTGGTTCTTCACGTCGACAATCGCCTCCGAGCCGCCGAGCCCGCCTTGCCCGAAGACTTGGCCCAGGTCGCCCAGCGGCCCGTAAAGCACGTAGCCCATCCCGAACACCACCCAGCGGCCTTCGGGGTCGTTGGGGAGGGGGTCGCCCTCCCAACGGCAAAGCTCCGTGGCATTTTTGATGGTCTCGGGCTTGAGCAGCGGTTCGCCGAGCTGTCCGGTGAGCCGCGCGTAGAACTTGGCCAGACCGCGGGCGCTCGCCACGCAGTTCGTGGAGGGGACGCAAGCGTGGTGCATGATCTCCTGGTTCATGGCGTAATAGCTGGGCGTCTGGTCGGCGCGCATGCCGGGCTTGTAGAGGAGCAGCGTGCCAGGATAGAGCGTGGCGACGCGCGTCTCGGCCTCGGCGTCCGTCCCGTAGTAGATCAGCTTGTCGACGCCGGCGGGGATGAGTGTCGTCTCCAGGATGACGTCCCGGAGCGGTTTCTTCATGACGCGGCTCATTGGCTCGCCCAGGAACCAGGCGTAGGACCTCGATTGATAGCCAGTCTTTTCCCCTGGGGGCGAGAGGGGCTTGCACGCTGCGGATGTTTTCGTCATGCCATCCCAATCACAGTACTCCTCGAACGTCGCGTAGGGGAACGTGGAGGGCAAGCCGGAGCGGTGGCTGAGGACATGCCAGAACTTGACGTTCTCCTTGCCGTTGCAGCCGAACTCCGGCCAAACGTCGGCGATTTTCGTGTCGAGCTTGATTTTCCCCGCCTCGATCAGCCGGTGCGCCGTGGTCGCGAACATCCCCTTCCCGGTCGAATACACCGGGAACAACGTCTCGCCGTCGATCTTGCGGGCGCCGCCTTTGTCGTAGGTCCCGGCCCAGGCGTCGACGACTTTCTTCCCTTTGATGTAGACGCAGCACTGGACGCTGTTCTGGTAGCCTTTCGCCACGGCGTCGTCAAGGACTTTCTGGACGGCGACGTTCATCGGGTTGCCGGGGTCGAAAGTCCCGCCGTTGTCGTCCCCGCAGGCCGCCGACACCATCGCTGTCACCATTGTCATCGCTAGGAGCTTCCTCATTTGCCAACATCCTTCTTGGTCAAGTTTCTTCTGGAAAAGATATTCTACACCCATGGCGTTGGTTTTGAAAGCTCATTTGAGCATCATCAGCGGCCAATCGAACGGCCGCATCTGGCAATGCTTGCCGGGCTCGATCCCCGTCGTCAACGCCTTGTGCCCTTCATCGTGGTCGTGCAGATACAGGGCGAAGCCAGCCAGGAAACCCCGGCGCAGGACGATCGGCTCCAAGTACCTTTGAGCGAAGGTGATCGTGTAGACGTAGCCGCCCTCCACCCGGCGGAAAGCGCACTTGACCTTCTCCGCCGCCTCCTGCTTCGTCGGCATGTTGATGCCGTCGGCGAGCTGGTGGTCCACCTCGAGGCAACGCCAGACGGAGCCGGAGCCGTCCCGCAAGTTTCTGTTGATGGCGAAGTCGTAGCGGTAGTCGTCGAGGTCGTAGGTCTTGCGGCTGTCGGCCCTGCCATTGGCTCCACAGTCGAAATAGACTTCCAGGCAACCATCATGCATCCAGAGCTGCGAGGCGGCCGCCCCACGGAGCCAGCGGTCCGGGAAGGTCAGGTACTTGTCGTCCTTCGCCTCGACCCGGAGGTAGAGGTTGTCCTTGTCCCAGGCCACTTGGTAGACGGCGCTGAAATCGGCGGCGTCTTTCGGGGCGGAGTTCCCGTCCAAGTCGGCGTTGGCGATGGGGAACGCCGGGATTTTGCTCCAGTCCGGAACGTCGTCCACGCGCGGGACGTAGAAGTAGTCCATGCTCCATTCGCCGTTGATGACATGCTTCCCTGAGCGGATGGAGTAGGGGACACGCGAACGGTACATCTTCCCGCACGCCGCGCCTTGGTTGGGGCCGGGCATGACCATGGTCTTCTCGCCGAGCGGCGGGAGGTCGTACTGGAGCTCGGTTTTGCCGAAGGTAATGCTGCCGGTTTGCCGGCGCCCGAGCAAGTTATTCAACTTCAGGGCCACGTCGCCATCCAGTGTCGGCTCGAAAACCAAGCTGAAAGAGGAGGTGAAGTCATCCAGCTCGGCGTTCTGGAGGTCTTTCGCCAACAGCTCCGGGTCCCGCGCCTTGACGAAGAGCGGGGCGGGGGTGAGCGGAAGCTCCGTGTAGCCCTCGGAATCAACCTCGGCCCGGCGGGGGTTCTCCATCATGTCTACGAGCTCGACTTCCTGGCTGAACTTCACCTTGAGTTTCGGGTTCTCGATCTCGCCTTTCTCCAACGGGACGCTCACGAACCAGATGGGCGCGACGCCGGAACCGTCCTTGAGCCGGAAAGCGTAGCCCCGGACGCCGCCGGCGGGACGGATGTCCCCGATGAACGTGGCGTCGGGCAACAGGCGCCCGAAAGTGTTCGCCGCCTTGCAGAGGAACATCGGGGTCAAGGCCAGATCCATGAACGGCCGATCGATCCAGACGTTGGTCGCCTGCACCTGCGGCCAGTATTTCAGGCAGATGATCCATTTCCTCAGATAGCTCGCCGCCATGACGAACTCCGCGTTGCCCCACGAATAGGAAGGTTTGCCGGAGCGGTAGACGTCGCCGTTCTCGGTGCTCCACTGGGGGATGTTGATCGGCGGATTGTTGCCGCATTCGGTGTAGTAGATGGGCACGTCCTTGCCAAGGCCGTAGCGTTTCATGGTGTCGATCAGATGGGCGGACTCGGCGTCCATGTCGCCTCTGCCGAACCAGCCGCCGTCGATGTTGCTATACGGATGCACGGCGATGGCGTCATATTTGAAGCCCGCCTCATAGGCGGCTTTCATGTAACCTTCCATGGCGTCGTGCCCCCTGAGCGCGGAGTAACCAGCGGTGCCGCAAGTGGGGGCCACCCGGAGTTTCGGGTTGGCGCGTCTCGCCCCGCGCGCCACCGCGCCTTGGTATTTGAAGTACTCGTCGAAACGCCCTTGCGCCGGGAGGTCGGAGCTTTCCTCCTCGTTGCCCCAGGAGACCGAGAGACAGGACTCCGGGTCGACGTCTTTTAGCAGTTGACACGTCGTCTCCTCGACCATCTTCTCGGTTGCGGCGTCGATGGGCTTGCCGCTGAACACGCGCATGCTGATCTTGCGGTCCCGGATCGCCTTCATGTCCTCCGCCCTGCCCGGGAAGTCCATGTTGCGGACGATGAAATCCCAGAGGGCATAATGCACGTCTTTGATGCCGTTCTTTTTCATGAGGCGCCAAGCGAGCGTGGTGTTGTCGACCTCGCTCTGGCGCCGCTGCCAGTCCGGCGGCGCCTGGCCGTCCTTCGCCGCGGGCGGCACCCAGGAGGTCGAGCCGAAGCCCCACTCCTTGAATTTCCGCGCCACGTCCTCGGCCCGCGTGACGCGCGTCAGCGTGCCGAACATCAACGTCCCCACGAGGGACGCCGTCGGCTGCGTGTTGTCGAGCGGCGCCATCACGGAGAAGCGATAGAAGTCAGTGTAAGGCTCGAAGCCCGCCACCTCGTATTTCGCCTGGACGACGAAGATACCCTTCCCGATTTCCTTGTCGTCGAGCCCCAGTTTGACGCTCGCCGTCCCGTCTTTCCCGATGGCCACAGCGAAATCCTTGGCGCACAGGGTTTCGCGGTAGATGTTGCTGACTTCGACGCTGACTTTCCCTTTCGTCCCGGGCTTGCCGACGAAGGTGAAGCCAGCGTCGAGGGGGGTGCCGTAAACGATGTCGTTCTCGGGATGAGAGGTGGTCAAGTTGCCTTCGAGTGGGGCGCAGGCGAAGTCCGTGGGCCGCTCGCCTTTCTCCAGCTGGATTCCGTCGATCAGGACGTCGGCGTTGGCGTTGAGGAAAAGCTTCAGGCCGAACTGGTCGGCGGTGAAGGTGTAGGAGTAGCGTTTCCAGTCTTTCGAGACGGCGAAACGGCCGTCTTTGTTTGGGAGGGAACTGCCCTGCGCCGCGCCGGAAAGCTTCATCTCGACCTGCGCTGGCAGCGTCAGCGCTTTAGCGTGGAAACTGAGCGTATAGCTCGCCGCCTTGTCGAGCTGCATGGGGAAGCTGAACAACGACGAGGCATGGGCTTGCGCTGTCGCTGGCGCGCCCTTGATCCGCAGCGCTCTCTTGCCGAAGAGGGCGTCGTCGGAAAGCGAGTAGACGTCCTCGTCGATCACGCCGCCCAGATATTTCCCGTCCCAAGCCCAAGTCCAATAGCGGAAGCCCTGCTCGAAGCTGGGGTTGGGCATGAGGTTGCGCGTCGGGAACGTCGGCAAGAGGATGGCGTCCTCTTTCCAGAAATTGATCCCGCCGACGTCCGGCGCGGGGGATTCCTTGTTCAAAATCCTGGCCTCGCCGAAGTCGATCACGATCTTCCCTTTGTTTCCGCCAGGGAAATCGTAGCGTCCGAAGACTTGCGGCGCGTCGGCGTGTGGCTGTTTGGTGGCGCCCTCCGAGAAAACCGCCTCCGCTCCGTTCAGCTCGAGGGTGAACGCATTCAGCGGATTTTCCGGGTCGTAGCCCAAGTCGCCAGAATAAACTTTTGCCCGCGCCTTGCCCTTGAGCAAATCGTCGGTGGAGGCCTGGGCGAGCTCCTCCCGTCCGACATAGAGCTTTTTGCCGCGGTATTCCGAGTCGCCGGGGAAATGGAGGTTGACGGTGGTCGTCTCCTTGGAGCCGGTGTCCCAGGAGAGTTCTACGCGGCTTTCCCCGATGGGCTTCAATTGGTAGGTGAAAACCGCTTTTCCCCCGTTCCGGTCGAGATACGGTTTTCTATAGGAGATGACGCCGCTAGACTCGTCGGCGACAAGCTTCGGCGGATCGTCCGCCAACTCCTTGAAGGGCTCGCCGGAATTCGCTCCTTCCCCGCCGCTCCACAACAGGAAACATTGCAGTTTCTCACCATTGTTGATGTAGACCCGGTTCTCGGCCGCGGCGGTTCTTTCCCGCCAGGTCCCGCGCCGCTGGATGTCCACGCTTTTGTTGCCGACGTTGAACGATGGCTGGATTAGGAGCTTGCCGTTCTCGCTGTAGGAGATGACTTTCATCACGGGCGTCTGCCGCGCCGTCCCGCCGGGTTTGAACAGCGGCGACGGGTTGGGGGGCGGGGCGGCGGTCTCCGAGGGCAGGAAGGGGACGGCGCAGGCGCCGAGGGCCGCCGCGACGACGACGGCTGGGGACAGATATTTTCCCATGGTCAACGCTCCGTTTTCTTGACCGTGATGGTGTGCTTGATCGGCACGTGCAGCTTCTTCAACTCCGCGTCGCGTTCCGCCTGCTTGGCGAAGAGCGCATCGGCCACGGCGTCGAACTTGTTTTTGAGGTCTGTGACGTTCTGATGCGCCAGCATGCGCCTCTGGGAAATGACGTCTTTGACCATCCACGTCTCCAGGCTCGTTTTGCTGTAGTTCCCCGCGTAATATTTATTGAACTGGGTCGAGAACGGGTTCTCCGCGAATTCCGCCGCGAGGTTGACGCCCTTCTCCAGCTGCTCAGAGGCGAAATCCTTGGTCCAGCCGTCCCAGGCCACGGTGTAGTTCCCGGCGTCCAAGCCGGTCACTTGCAGCTCGAAGCGATTGTGCTTTTCCTGGAAATCGGTGAAGGGTAGGATGCTTTCCACGGAATGCTTCCGCGTCTTGGCGGCGGGGTCGGGGGAGAAACAGTAGGGATAGCGCAGGCTCTCAACTTCGATCCTGCCGGGCTGGCTGGCGAGGAGCTTGTGGCCGTCGGACACCGTGGCCTTCCCGGTTTTCATGTCCATCGCGATCTTGGCGATCTGGCCATCGAGGCCCAACGCCTTCAGGAATGCGACGCAGATCAGCATGCTGCCGTTGGGGCCGGGATGCACGCCGTCGTCGCCGCAGACGATGTAGTTTTCGCCGAACTTCTCCTTCGCCTTCCGCATGGTCTCGCGCATGACGCCGTTCAGGGCCGAAAAGCCGACGCCCTCTTTTGCCGCGACCGCTTCCGCGTCCTTGGCCATGCGGGCGAGAGTCTGGTTGTACATCTCGGCGCGGGCCGCCCCGCCGGGCTTGATCGTGAAGGACTGGGGGTCGCAGCATGTTGGCGAGGAGATGACGCAACGGATGCCCTTGGCCTTCAGCTGCTCGGCGATGGAGCTCAAGCCGTCCCGGTATTTTTTCACGTTGGCTTCGTTGTATTCGGAGTATTCGCCGTCGTTCATGCCATAGCAAACCGTCATAAGGGTTGGACGCCAAGGGAGGACGTCGTTTTCCAGGCGGGCGGCGGCTCCAAGGGCCCTGTCGCCTCCCCAGCCAAAGGAGAAGGCCTTGACGTCCTTGAGCCCGGAGCAAAGCTCCACGTAGGTTTGAAGTTGAAGGGTGTAACCACGGATTTCCGTGATGGAGTCCCCGAGTATGGCGAGCCGGTCCCCGGCTTTGAGCTGCGGGCCTTCGCCCGCGCTAACCGCCAACGCCGCCGCCGCGAGGCAGGCCGCCAGCGCAATCTTCATGCTTTTGTGCTTCATGTAGGAACTCCCCGGTTATTTCTTTAGGATCATGAGGGGCCAGTTCGCGGGTTTCAACTGGCAATGCTCGCCGGGGACCAGCCCGGAGGTGATGGCGCGGTGGGTTTCCCGGTTGTCGCCGTCGACGCTGTGGATGTAGACCGCGAAGCCGGCGCAACTGCCCTCGCGGAGGAGCAAGGGCAGGATGTAACGGCGGTTGAGAGTGATGGTGTAGGTGTAGCCGGTCTTCGTCCGTTCCCACTGGTTGAGAACGCTCTTGTTGAACTGCCCCTTGGTCGGCCAGATCCCGACGCCGCCGCCGAGGTTCTCCTCGACGCTGTGCCAGCGGTTGACCAGGCCGCGGCCGCTCTTGCCGTCCGGGGGCATGGCGAAGTCGAAACGGCAGTCGTCGTCCTCGTAACGCCCCTTGATCTCCGCGGAGCGCCCGTCGGCGAAGCAGTCGAAGTAGACTTCCAGGCAGCCGTCGGCGTCCCAGAGGTGGTCGAAGCTGGCGGGGTTGGTCCAGAGCTGGGGGTTGAAGTGGAAGCGGGCATCGGCGACCTCGACGCGCAGGTGGAGGTTCTCCTTGTCCCAGGCCAGCTTGTAGGTGGCGCTGAAGTCGTCCTTGGGCGGAAGCGTCTTGCTTTTCGGGCCGGCCTCGTAATCGACGTTCTCGACGTTGAAGGCGGGGATCTTGTCCCAATTCGGCGCGCCGTCGCATTCGGGGACGAAGAAGTAGGCCATGTCCCATTTGCCGGGGATGGTCTTCTGGTCTGTCTTCAGGATGTAGTCGATGCTCCTGGAATACATCTTGCCGGGCGCGCAGCCCTGGTCGAGGCCGGGGAGCGTGACGCTCTGTTCCCCCTGCGGGGGCAGGTCGAAGGCGAAGTCCGAGCCATCGATGCGCAGGTTCCCTTTCTGAGGCGCGGCGACCTGGTTCTTGAAGACGGCCATGACGTCGCCGTCCTTGCCGACGTTGAACTTGACGGCGACATTCTGCGCGTCGTCCTTGGCCAGCAGTTGCCCGGCGTTGAGATCGTCGGCCAGCTTGCCGGCGTCCGCGGCCTTGAGGAAGAGCGGCGCGGGAGTCAGGGCGAACTCATAATAACCGTCGGCGTCCGGCGCCACGGCGCGCGGATTGCCCATCATGTCCACGAACTCGACCGGCTGGCTGAGCTTGACACTGAAGCGCGGATTTTCACGCATTCCGAGCTCGACTTTCATGTCGTTGCACCAGAGCGGGGCGACGCCGGAGCCATCCTTCAGTTGGAAGGCGTAGCCGCGGACGTTTTTAGCGGGGCGGATGTCGGCTTTGAACTCGGCCCAGGGCAGCAGGCGCCCGAAGGTGTTGGCGGCCGCGCAAACGAAGGTCGGGGTCAGGTGATGGTCCATGAACATGGTGCTCTGCCAGAAGTTCGTCGAGTAGAAGCGCGGCCAGTATTTCAAGGCCACGATCCAGACGCGCAGCGTGGTGGCCGCCTCCAAGTATTCATAATGGCCCCAGGAATAGGAGGGGAAGCCTTGGTGGTAGGTGTCGCCATTAAGGGTGTTCCACTCGGGGATCCACATCTGGCGGTTGTTAGCGCACTCGGCCAGGTAGAACGGGACGTCCTTGCCGTAGCCGTGTTTCTCGAAGATCTTGAAGAGCTTGGCGATTTGGACGTCGAGGTCGTAGGCGGAGTAGAAGCCGCCGTCGTAGCCGCCATAGGCGTGGGCGGTCAAGGCGTCGTATTTGAAGCCGGCCTTGTCGGCGGCGGTCAGCCAGCCGTCGGTGATCGCCAGGTTGGGGTCGAGCATGTTGCAGACGCCGCTGCTGTAGGTGCCCTGGAACTGTGGATGGGCGCGCTTGGCCCCTTTGACGACGGCGCGCTGGAGGAGGAAATAATCGTCGAAACGCCCGGAGGCCATCATCGGGCAACTCTGCTCCTCGTTGCCCCAGGAGACGGCCAGGGCGGAGGCGGGGTCCATGCCCTTGGCGTATTCGTAGGCCGCCCGTTCCACCGCGGCCTCGTCCGCCGGGGTCAGCTTGGCGTAGAGGAAGTTGGAGGCGAAGAAGAAGTTGCCGCCCTTGCCCATCACCTCCACGTCTTTCTGGAATTCCGGCGAGAAGCTCTCCTTCAGGAAATATTCGCGGGCGAGGGGCGACTGGAAGGCGTATTGGACGTTGACGATGTTGTTGGCCTTCATGATCCGCCAGGACAACGAGGGCGTCTTTATGGGGCTGAGCGGCGCCCAGGAGGTCGAGCCGAAGCCCCATTCCTTGAGCTTGCGCCCGTAGGCCCAAGGCCGCGGGCTGTAGCGGAGGTAGCCGTCGATGTTCGCCCCGGGGATAGTCCGCGTCGGATGGGTGTTGTCCAACGGCTCCAGCACGGAGTACCGGGCGTATTTCACGTAGTCCTCCCGCTCGGGTAGGCGGTAGGTCATCTTGACGATGAACACGCCCAAACCCAGTTTTTCGACCGCGGGGGACAATTTCGCCTGGGAGGTCCCGTCGGGTCCGATGGTCGCCTTCAGGATTTCCGCGTGGACGGTTTCCCGGAAGGCGTTCTGGATCTCGACATCGACGACGCCGGTGGTCCCGGGCTTGCCGGTGAAGGTGATGCCCGCGTCGACCGGCGAGTCGCTCATCACGTCGTTATCAGGCGCCGCCGAGGTCGTGAAATTGCCCTCAAGCGGGTCGCAAACGAATTCAGTCGGGGTTTTGCCGCGCTCAAGCTGCATGCCGTCGACCAGCACCTCGGAGCCGGGCTTGGCGTTCAGATAGACGCGGAGCCCGCCGGAGCCGGGGATGAAGCTACGGGAGAAGCGCGTCCACTCCTTGCCGACCTTGAAAGAGCCGATGTTGTCCCCTTGTCCATGGCCGTCGCCGTAGGCGGTGTTCCCGAGCGTCCCGTCGTCGCGCCTCGCGGAGCTGAGCCAGAGGCGGACGGTGGCGGAATCGCCTTTCGCGGCCTTGGCGTAGAAGCTGACGGTGTAGTCCTGCTTGGGCAGCACGCTCATCGGGAAGCTGGCGATGGTGAAGGTTTCCTGGTTGTGGTTGCGAATCAGCAGGGCTTTCTTGCCGAACAGGGCGTCGGAGCCGAGGGAGTAGACCGGCTCCTCCTGGATGAGCCCCTCCCAGCCCGGGGTCCACTGCCAGAAATGGAGGTCCTCCTCGAAGCTAGGGTTGGGCAGCTCGTTCCGGGTGGCTGACCGCGGGACGTGGATGGCGCTGTTCTTGAAGAAGTCCAAGCCGTTGACCGGAGGCGTGGGCGAGGCGTTGAACACCTCGGTCTCACCGAGGTCGACGACCAGCTTGCCGGTCGGCTTGGGCGTGAGGCCGACGGTGAGGACGGGCCAGAAATGCGGGGCGAAGCTAAGCGGCTGGACGCCTTCGCCGACGGTGACCTTGTCCCCGCCCAGGCCGATCTTGAAGGCGAGGGACAGGTTCTTCGGCTCGTAGGCGAGGGTCTCGGCCTGGAACGTCCGCGTCGCGCTTTTGCGCTCCTTGATCTGCTCCAGGGGGGCGCCTGACCACGGCTTGCCATCGAACGCGATGGTCTTGTCACGGTAGTCGTTGGTGTTGAAGAATGAGACCTGCATGGGGAATTTCGAGCCGCTGTCCCAAGTGATCTCGGCGCGGCCTGTGTCCAACGGTTTGAGCGTGTAGCTGGCGTAGGCGAGGGAGCCGTCGGGGGCGGCGTAGGGGGCTTTGCACACGATGGCGTCGGTCTGGCTGTCGGCGGTCAAGCGTAACTGCTCGGCACCATGCTTTTTCAGAAACTCCTCGGATTCCCGGCCGAGGGGCTTGCCCCCGGGGGCGGAGAAGAAGATGGTGAGCCTGCTGGAACCGTCCTCGATGAGCTGGATGCGCCCTTCGGTGTTCTTGTCGATACCGAGGCCGTTGTTGGTCAGGACGCCCAGGCTCTTGTTGCCCATGACCAGCGAGGGCTGGAGGCGCAGGGCGTTGTCCTGCAAATACTCCCTGGTCTGCAAGGCCAGCGGGAGTTGTTTGAACCCGAGGCTTTGGAACGGCGGCTTGGGATCGGGCGGCGGAGGGAGCGCGCCTTCCTGGGGCGTGGAGGAGGAGATCACGCAGGAGGCGAGTATCCCGGCGGCGAGCGTCGCGGGCAAGGCCGCGACCCAACATTGCGCTTTTGAAAGCATGGCAAGTTTCCTTATGCTTGAGATTGTGTCACAGTTTGCGTCAAAGCCATCCCGCAGGAATTCGTTGACCTGCAACGAACCCTTGTTTTCCCCGTAGGGATCATTTCAAGATCATCAACGGCCAGAATTGCGATTCGTTCTGGCAGTGCTTCCCGGGGTTTAGCCCGGAGGAGATGCCTTTGTGGATTTTCCACTTCTCCGCCTTGTCCAAGCTGTCGTGGTCGTGCAGGTAGAAGGCGACCCCGCCGAGCCAGCCCGGCTTGAGCTGCGTCGGCGCGATGTAGCGCTTGCCAAGCTTGAGCGTGTAGACGTAGCCGTCCGCCGTACGCTGGAACTGGGCGTCGAGCTTCTCGTCGAGCTCCTTGGCGTCGGGCGAGGTGACGCCGTCGACCATCTGGATGTCCACGTTGTGGAGGCGAGTCACACCGCAACGCCCGTCGACGGTGTCGGGGTTGAAGGCGAAGTCGTAACGATAGTCGTCGCTGTCGTACATGCCCTTGAGCTCGCTGCTCCTGCCGTTGGCGAAGCAGTCGAGGTAGAACTCCAGGCAACCGTCCGCCTCCCAGAGGCAACGTTTCAGGATGCTGTTCTTGAAGAGGGCGGTGTCGGGGCGGAACTTGTCGTCCACGACCGTCACCCGGACGAAGAGGGCGTCGTCGTTCCAGGCGAGCTGGTAGCTGGCGCTGAAATCCTTGGGGGCGAAGCTGACGGGGGCGCTGTTAGCGCTCATGTCCGGATTGGCGATAGGGAAGGAGGGGACGCTCTTCCAGTCCGGGGAGGCGGAGCATTTCGGGACGAAGAGGTAAGTCATGTCCCACTCGCCGCCGAAGGTCTGGCGTTCGGTCTTGACCGTGTAGGTCAACGCCTTGCGGTACAAGCGGCCGTAGGCGTCGCCTTGGTTCATGCCCGGCAAGGGGATCCGTTTCTCCTCCAAGGGAGCGAGCTGGAAGGGCATTGCCACATCGCCGATTTTGACCGTCCCCTGTTGTTCGCGGCCGACCAAGTTCTTGAGGATGAGCAGCGCGTCGCCGTTCTCCGCCGGGCCGAAGGTGACGTTGACCTCGGCGCTGGAGGAGCGCAACTCGGCGCCCTGGAGGTCTTTGAGGAGTTTCTCCGGGTCCTTGGCCTTGACGTAAAGCGGGGCGGGGGTGAGGGCGAACTCGCTGACGCCGTCCGCGCCCGGAGCGACGGAGCGGGGATTCTCCATCATGTCGACAAACGCCACGTCCTGGCCGAACTTGACCCGCAGTTTGGGGTTTTCCTTCTTGCTGCGCTCCACGGGGATGTCGACGCACCAGACGGCGGCGATGGCCGAGCCGTCGGGTAGGCGGTAGCAATAGCCGCGGACGCCCGGGGCTGGGCGGATGTCGCCGATGTGTTCGGCGTGGGGGAAAAGGTTGCCGAAGCTGTTGGCGGCCTTGGCTGTGAAGATAGGGGTGAAGTTGTAGTCCATGTAGGGGTAGGACTGCCAGATGTTGGTGCTGACCAGTTTCGGCCAGTATTTTAGGGCGATGAGCCAGAGCCGCGTCATGCAGGCGGCGTTGAGGAACTCGTATTGCCCCCAGGAATATTCGGGCAGTCCGGCGTTGTAGGTGTCGCCGTTCAAGGTGTTCCACTCGGGCAACCACACGATGCGCTCGTTGGCGCACTCGGTAAGGTAGAGCGGCGTCTTCTCGCCGTAACCATGTTTCTTCATGACGTCCAGGATGGCGGAGAGCTGTTTGTCGAGGTCGAGCTGGCCGAGCTCGCTCCCGTCGAGGTGCCCGTAGGTGTGGACGGGGACGGCGTCGTACTTGAAGCCAGCGCGCTCGGCCGCGCCCAGGTAGCCGTCGACGGTCTGGACTTTCTGGGAGACGATGCTGGACACGCCGCTGCTATAGGTCCCCTGGAACTTCGGATCGGCGCGTTTGGCGCCCTGGACGGCGGCGCGCTGCCATTTGAAATAGTCGTCGAAGCGGCCTTCGCCCGGCAAAGCCGTCATCTCCTCCTCGTTGTTCCAAGAGACGGCGAGACAGGATTCCGGATCTTTGTCCTTCATGTATTGATAACAGGCCTCCTCGAGGATTTTCTCTTGTTTGGGGGACAGGGGCGTCTCGGCAAGATATTTGTTCCCGAGCTGGTGTTTCTTGATTTTGCGAAGGGCGTCGGCGCGCTCGGGGAAATCCTTCTCCTCCAAGTAATCGACGGCCACTTGATCCGCCAGGGCGTATTGGAGGTTGACGATGCCGTTCTCCTTGAGGATCCGCCAATAGGCCGAAGGCTTGCCCTTCGGGCTGGGCCGCCCCCAGGACGTGGAGCCGAAACCCCAGCGTTTGAGCTTTTTCCCGAACTCGTCGCCGCGGCAGATGCAACCCAGGTTGTTCATCAAGGTGCCGACCAGTTTGGCGGTGTCATGCTTGTTCTCCAGAGGCGTCATGACCGTGTAGCGAGCGAAGCGGTGGTAGGGGACGCCGCCCGCGATGTCGTAGGAGATTTTGACGACGAAGACGCCCTTGCCGAGTTGCTCGACCTCCGGGGAAAGTTTCCGCTTCGCCAGGCCGTCCGCGCCGATCTCTAGGGCGAAAGACTCCTCGTGGACGGTCTCGTGAAAGAAGTTGACGATGGACACGTCCACTTTCGCCTTGGTCCCTCCCTGGCCATGGAAGACGAAGCCCAGGTCGACCGGCTTGCCGTAGTCCACGTCGTTGTCGGGGGCGGAAGTGGTCAATTCGGCCTCGATGGGGTCGTGGACGAAAGCCGTGGGCTGGGTTCCCCGTTCGACTTGCAAACCGTCGACCACGATAGAGGATTTTAGGGCGGAGAGGTTGAGCCGGAAACCGGCGGCGCCCGCCTTGAAAGTCAAGGAATGGCGGCTCCAGTCGGGGCCGACCGCGAAGGCTCCATTGGTCTTGTCGCCGAGGGGCTCGACTTTACCGTTTTTGCCGGAGCTGGTGAGGTAGAGCTCGACCGTCCCTTTCTTGCCGTCGAGGGCCTTGGCGTGGAAACTGGCGGTGTAGGTTTCGCCGGGCAGCAGCTGCGTGGGCATCGAGACCAAGGCCCCGGTGCGGACGTGCCGGGCCGTGTCCGCCCCGAATTTCGGGTTGCGGACGATCAAGGCTTTCTTGCCGAACAGGGCGTCACCGGTCAGCTCGAAATAGGGAGTGTCGGTGGGTACGTATTCCCCGCTGCCATAAGTCCAATATTGGAAACCCTGCTCGAAACCGGGGTTGCGCAACTCGTTGCGGGTGGCTGGAAGCGGCATGTCGATGCCCGCGTCCTTCCAGAAGTCCAGGCCGTTGAGCGGGGCGTTGGGGGCGGCGCCGCTGAAGAACTCCGACTCGCCCAAATCGATCACGACCTTCCCGGTGGTCCCGCCCGCGTTCCAGTAGTCGGCGGCCACGAAGCCCCCGGACTTGCGTACTAGGTTGGCCGGTTCGTTCAGACGGCCCTCGGAGTTTCCCAGGCCGCTTACCTTAAAACTTTTGGCGGGGTTGCCAGACTCATATTCGAAATCGCCGCCTTGGCGGAAGACCACCAGGCCGCCGCGGCCGGAGGTCAACGCCTCATCGTTGGATTGATCAAGCTTGATCCCCCCGATGGCGATGTTCTTGCCCAAGGCGGTGTTCATGTTCCGAACGACGAGCTGGACGGGATGCTTCGAGCCGCTGCTCCATTCCAGCTCCACCCGGCCGGTGTCCAAGGGCTTCAGCGAATAGGTGAAATAGGCGACGGCACCGTCCTCCGCCAGATAGGGGCGGGAATAGGTGATGCATTGGGTTTTCGGGTCGGTGGCGAGGGCGGCGGGCTTGGACCCGCGGCCCTTGGCCTCGTCGGCGGAGAGGGCGCGGAAAGGCCAGCCGTGCTCTTTACTCGTGGGGTCCACGCCAAACCAGTAGAGACCAAACGCCTGTTCACTCTTGTCGCCGTACCGCAGCGAGACGCTCGCCTCGCAGTCTTTGTCGAAGCCATGGCTGGTGTAGCCGACGTCCACACTTTTGTTCCCCATGGCCAAGGACGGCTGGACGTGGTCCTCCCCGTCCTGGCTGTAGCGCATGGCCCGCAGCTCAGGGACTTTCTTCCCGAAGCCAAGGTTTTGATGCAGGGGCTTGGGGGCGGGCGGAGGGGCGAAGGTGTCCGCCGCCAAAAGGCCGCCCGCCATAAACAGCAAGGCCAAACAGGTCGTGGTTTTCTGGTTCATCTTGTTGCCTTTCAAGTTAAACTAAGCTAGAAATCCTCAAAGTCTTGATCTCAAAGGGGGAGAGCTTGATTTCAAGCTTTCCGTCCACGGGCTTGAGACGCGCGCCCGCGTCCCATTCAATCAGGTTCGTCTCGACGATTTCGGCCCCGGGGTCCCTCAAGACCAGCGTCGCGCCATGACGTGCGCCCCAGTTTTCCACCAGCCGGACGATGACGCCGTCCCCCTTCTCGGCTTTCTTGATCGCTTCCACGGTGATGCCGTCGCCTTCCAGGCGGCATGGCGGCTCGGCCGCGCCGGAGCCATAGCCTGACAGGAAGTGGGGGACGCGGTTGAAGCACGCCGCCTCGCGCATGACGTCGGAGGAGGCCAGCGAGCCGCGGTGCGGCAAGAGCGCGTAGGAGAACTCATGCGCGCCGAGATCGGCGCTCCAGTCGGGGTATTTGGGGGAGCGGAGCAAGCCGAGGTCAAGGGTTCCGTCCTTGACGTGATAGCCATATTTGCAATCGTTCAGGAGCGCCACGCCATAGGCGGCTTCCGAAATGTCGGCGTAGCGCTGTCCGGCCGCTTCGAACTTGGCCATGTCGGCCAAGGTATTGTCATGGGTCGGGCGCTTGACGAAGCCATATTGGATGTCGAAGGCGGCCTCGTCCGCCAGAACCGCCGTCTCGAACGCGACCCGCAACATCCGCCGCGACTCATTCCAGTCGACGATGTTGTGGAAGTCAAGCCGTTTGGTATGCGCCTCAAGCGAAACCGTTTGCTGGACCGTGGAATTCCCTATAGCGAGCGAGAACAGCAAGGAGGAACGGAACTGGCAGCGTCGTTTCTCCACCTGGAGGCCTTGAGCGGTTCCGACACGCTGTCTCCGATAATAGAGGTCGATATCCCAAGCATCGTCGTTCACGGGCGTGTCTATGTAAAGGGACAGCTGGTTCCCCTTGCCACGCAAGACGCCCCTGCCCTCCTCCTTGTCATAGGCGGACAGCAGCTCCCCGTTCCCGGCGAACTCGTAGCGGACCAAGCTGTTCTCAAGTACAAGGTCGTCGGGGACGACGGCCTCGGTCTCCGGCGCTGTTTTTGCCAGAGTGGTGAACGACAATGCGGGAAGCTCGACCCGGACAAGACCGACTTCCGGAATTTCCACCAGCCCTTTCCAGGGATAGGACAGCGAATTGACGAGGACCGCGGACGCCTCGTCCCGCTTAAAAAGCTTCGCCGCGACATCCAAGACGGTCTTTTCCGCGAGGGCCGCAGTCTCCTCAAGCTCTTTGCGGGTCTGCTCGTAAACCATGTTAATGGAGGAGCCGGGGAGAATGTCATGGAACTGGTTCAGAAGCAGTAGCCGCCAGCAGTCATTGATCGCCTTTTGGGGATATTGGTCGAGCGGCAAAGCGGAGGCCATGAACTCAAGCAGCGCCAGCAACTGCTCGTTTTTCCGGTTGCCTCGCTTGCAGCGGGCCTGCGTCGTCAAGGTGCCGCGGTGCCGTTCCAAGTAGAGCTCGCCGCTCCAAGCGGGCAGCTCGTCCCGACGGGACTCCAGGAGGTCGAAGAAATGGTCGGCGCGGCCGAATTTCACTTTCGGGAGACCTTCCACGTCCCTCGCGAGGAGACCGTTCTCGATGTGTTCGACACTGGGGCCGGCGCCTCCGTCCCCGATCCCGAAAAGGCTCATGAAATCATCTAGCGTGGCCCGTTCGGCGAAATGGTCCTGGGCGTACATGAGCGACGCTGGTTTGAGCAGCGAGTTGTAGGTTTTCTCCGGCAGGAAATGCGCCAGGACCTCGGAACCGTCAATGCCTTTCCAGCGCAAGGAGTTATAGGGGAACGTCGTGAACTGGCTCCAGGAAAGCTTCTGGGAGAGGAAATAGTCGCAGCCGGAACGTTTGATGAACTGGGGCAAGGAGGCGGGGAAGCCGAAGGCGTCGGGAAGCCAGAGGTTGCGGACATCGAAGCCGAACTCGTCCATGAAGAAGTTCTTGCCGAAGAGGAACTGCCGCGCCAGCGACTCGCCGCCGATCAGGTTGCAGTCAGCCTCCACCCACATCGCCCCCTGAGGCTCCCAACGTCCGGCTTTGACGGCGTCGCGGACGCGTCCGTAAAGCTCCGGATAACGGTCTTTGACGAACTGATAGTGCAACGCCGCGGACGCGCCGAAAACATAGTCGGGAAAACGCTTGAGATGTTCAAGCTGCGTCGCGAAGGTGCGCGCGCATTTCCGTACCGACTCCTTGACCGGCCACAGCCAAGCGGTGTCGATGTGGGCGTGGCCGACCGCATGGGCGGTCGGCGCGGAGTCCATGGCGCGGTGGCGCAGAATCTTGTCCAGGACGCTCCGGGCCGCCGCCGCGTTCGACGGCTCTTCCCCGAAGAGATCCTCCGCGTCGGCAAGCGCCTTGACGATCTTATCCCTGCGGTAATCCTTTTCCGCAAGCCCGGACTCTAAAGACAACAAGAAGTCAACGGCCTGTTTTAGTTCGTAGACAGTCCTATCAAAGAGGACCAACGAGCAAGCGGAGACGGCGGCGGTGTAGTAGCCGTCCGGATTTTTCAGCGTGATCTCCGGTCGTCCCTCATGATCCTGGACGACGCCGAAAAGCGAATTCGCCGCGGCCTCCGCCCAAAGCTCGATCTTCTCCCCTACCTTGAACGTCCGGTCGAAACGGTAGAGCTCGCGTTTGAAGTTCTGGTTGAAAACGCTGCTGCTCGTCAAGGCGTAGGAGGGGACGCCCGACGCGTCGAACAGGAGGACCTCGCCATTGAAATTCAGCTTGAGCGCCAGCTCGGCGTCCTGAAACCCCGCGGGCGTCTCAAGCTCCAAGTGAAACCAAGCGGTCTCCCATTCACGGCCCCAAACCTCCCCCAGGGCGATCGGCCGATACTGAAGCCTCCTGGCCTCCTCATAGGACAGGGAATCCGTGGCCGGGGCGTATTCAATCCTGAAGGAGGTTGTTTCGCGCTCAACCAGCTTCTCCAGGAAGACCGAGAACTTCTTCGCCCGGTCGCGGTACAAATTCAATTCTTTTTCGAACATGGCCAGATCGCTCCATTGTAACCCGTGGCGAGGCGGGGGAAGCCCTGCGCGGACGGTACATAAGGTGGTTTAATAATACGTCAACGCCCCTGTCGGGATGTTTTTGTAACCATACAGGAAGGGGTTCGAGACATCGGCGAAGCCGCAGGGGTAGGGGGGCGGCACGGAGGAGTAGAGCTCGTTGTAGGATTGCGCCGCCGCATGGCCGTCCGCGAAACAGAGGTTCGTTTTCCCTTTCACCCTTTGGACGTCGCCCAGACTGAAGGCGCTTCCACCGGCGTGGCGATAGGAGATGGGGTAGAATTTGTCCTCGCCGCCGCGGCAGTCCTTGCAAACGAACCCGTTGCCATTGGTGGCGCCGTTGTCGACGAAGGAAATGCAGCTGCTGGGCAAAGTGATCTGGCTGAGTTTATGGAGCGGCCAGTTCGAGTTGTTGACCCCCCCGACCACGCCGACGCCGTAATGCGTGTAGCCGTAGGGGGAGGTCCAGGTGGAGGTTCGGTTCTCCGAGGGGCAGAGGAACGAGCAGTATTGTCCCACGCTTTCGCGCGGCAGGTTGTACTGGGCGTCGCGGGTGTACTTGAGACCGTACGGCGGATTGTAGCCCGGAAGCTCAGCGAGTTTCTTGTTTTCGGGGTTGCCCGCCAGCAAGAGGTACCAGCAGCCTTTGGGAGTGTCGGCGCTCCCTGACCACATGCGCGCCGGGACATGCCAATCGCCATAATCGCCGGAATAGCCGGCGCCCGCCAAACCGATCTGCTTCAAGACATTGACGCAACCGATGTCCTTCGCCACGCCTCGCGCCTTGCCCAGCGCCGGCAGCAACAAGGACGACAACATCGCGATAATCGCCGCGACGATCAACAGCTCCAGCAAGGTGAAACCACGTCTGGTGTTCATCGCTCAAACTCCTTATGCTTTGTATAGTAGCGTCTTAATCTCAAAAGGCGTGAAACGCAAGGGCCCGTTGACATTTGCCCACTGCCGCTCAAGCAGATTGGATTCGCCCACCACTGGCCGTCCGAGGCAGGCGAAGCCTTCCAGCGCCGTCTCTTTCCCGGAGGTCTCGTAGAGCCGGACGACGACGACGTCCGCCGTCCGCCGCATGCTGGAGACCATGATGTTCCCCGGCAGCCCCGAGAGGAACGAGGTGGTCTCCCCCCCCTGTCCGCCTTTGCGCAGGAGGATGGGCCTGCGGTTCAAGACCTCCCCGAGGGCGGGGGCGTTGTCCATGTCCGCGACGTCATGGGGGCGGAAAGCGAACTCAAACTCGTGGTGGCCGTTGTCGAAGGCGCCGGGCTGCGGTTTCATGTTCCCGTCGTTCGACCCCGTGCCGCTACGGATGAGGCTGACGACGAGCGCCCCGGCGACAAGCTGATGTCCCGGTGTCCCGGCGTTCGCCATGGCGAGCCCCCCCGTCTGGTCGCGGTAGTCGACCCAGTGGAGCGCCGGCCAGTCGCCCTTCGCGGTGGAATAGGAGCCTGCCGAAAGGGCCTTGAAGGTGGACTCGAATTTTTTCGGGACCTCGTAGTAGGGGGCGCGTTCCACGCTCCCGAAAGGGGTGTCGAAGACGGCCACGGTCTCCGGGACGTTCAACGTCGTCGGGAACTGTATCTGGATCTTGGTGGCGTCGCCGCGCCAATCCAGGCCCAGGTTCAAGGTGAAATAGTCGAGCTCCCGATAAAAGCGGTAGGTCTTGCGGAACTTGAGCGAGCGGAAGGCTTCCCAGTAACTGTATTTCGAGCCGTCGACCGAGATGCCCGGATTGGGCAGGACTTCCCCTTCCGTCACAACTTCGTAAAAGACCGGCCCGGCGGTGATGGAGTCGACAGCCTCTCGTTGCGCCTCGCGCCCATACCAGTGATGCGCCAAGGATTCCACCCACATGGTGCCGCGGTCGAGGCGGAAAAAAATCTCCCCGAACCCGTCGGCGGGAAACACGTTCCGACGCCGCATTTTGTCCGTGATCTTCGGGTGGACGCCAGAGAAATCGACGTCGAAGTGTTTGGTGCTGAACTTCGCCCCGGCCTGTTCCGCCACCTCCGGAGCCTTTCCTGGGGTGAGCGGGGCGGTGCCGCAACCGGGAAGTTCGGCGGTGAAGAACAGGCTCTTCCCGGACCGCTGGACGGCAACGCCTTTTGGCGCGGCCCCCTTCGTCTCCACCAGCCGCAGGCCGCCAGCCCGGGCGGGATTGAAGACGCATAGCCCTGCCGCGGCTTGCCGCAGGGCTTTCCTGGCCTCGGACTGCGCCTCTTTCAGCTTCGCCATCACTTGGACGTTGACAGGGTCGTGATGGCAGCCGCAAGCGGCGTCATGGAAGGACGCCAGCTCCAACTGGCGCCAGGCATGGTCGAGGTCGACGTCGACACCACGGCCCGCGGCGAGCATCTCGGCGGCGAAGAGCAGGTTCTCGGCCTTGCGGATGTTCCGCTTGACCGCGCTCCTCGTGGTGTAGCAGCCCGTGAAGGTGGGGTTGAACTCGCCGGAGAAGGCCGGAAGCTTCTGGACTGGCACGGCCGCGCAATAATCCGTCAGCGAGCCGAAGCGGACCCGATATCGCCCCGGCTCCTGGTTGATCGCCTCGATCGCCGGGAAGAAATCCTCGCAGAACAGCCCCGTCTCGGTGTTGTAGACCACCATGATGTCGCCGGAGCGGCCGCTGCGCCGGATGTCGGCGAAACTCTTGTAGACACAGTCGGCCGGGGAATGGCTGAGCGGCAGGCTTTGCTTCTTGCTCCCGGCGTCGAGCCAGAACATGCTGTTGACGACAACCACGGCGGTCCCGTTCGCGCCACGCCACAGGAACGGATCGCTGTCGGGAAGGTCTTTCGGAGCGTTGGCGAGCCGGCCGGGAAGCAGGTGCCCATATTCCGCCAGGGCGAGTATTTGCGGGATCTGGAAGGGCATCCCGAACGCGTCGTCGAGGTTGGCGATCTCCGCCTGCTTGCCGAAGACTTCCCGGTAATAGGCTTGGCCACGCCGCAAGTTCCGGACGAACGACTCGCCATGGCAGAAGTTCAAGTCGGGGATGCTATTCCCGCCAGTCAGGGTGAGCCGCCCCTCCGCGCAGGCCTTCCGGTATGTCGGCAGCTTGCCGGGACACGCCTCGAAGTACACCCTGAAAAGTTCCGCCTGCTCCACATGGAAATGAAAGTCGGCGCGCCTCTCGAACCATGCCGCCACCTGGTCGAACTGCGCCGCCCGTTGCGCCGCGTATTCCTCATATTTCCACTTCCAGGCCAAGTCGGCATGATGGGTCGCGCTGATATAGACGTTCCCCGCGCCTGCTCGCTTCATTTCTGGCGGATTGTTGCCGTTCATGTCTCCATCCTCAAAAAAGTTTAAACCCTGCCGCTGGGGGGCCGCGCCCCGGATTGTTCCGTTAATATATTATAAGCTTATAATATAAAAACAATTTGTCAAGAGAGATGAGGAAAATTTGCGCCGCATGGGCGAAGGGCTTGACATTGACGGGGCGGACGCTAAACTTAAAGGCTCAGCGAAGTGGAGAGCTCGGATGGCAAAGACAAAGAACGCGTCAGGCAACTGGCTGGAAACCTTGTCGCGACTAATTGAGATCATCAAGACGGAATACCCGGAGGGCGGGAGGTTCCCGCCCGTCCCGGAGATGAGCCGCCGCCTGCATGTGGCGGAGAACACGTATTGCAAAGCGCTGCGCTCCGTTTGCACGCACGGCCTCGCCCGCTCCCGCGCCGGCCGAGGCGGCACGATGATCGTCGCCCCCGCCCACCGACGCACGAAGATCGGGATTTTGACGCATAGCATGCTCTCGAAGAAAGCGTTCGGCGTCCTGTCGCGGCAAACCTTGAACGACCAGGATCTGGCCTTGCAGATCGTCGACACCCCGCCGGAGAAACTGCTGGAGCATCTCCTCGTCCTGAACATCGGCGCGCTCTACGCGGTCAATCCCAGACCGGAATTTTACCCGCATCTAAAGAAACTTCATGAGCGGAATTTCCCCGTCGCCCTCCTGGAGTTCTACAACTATTCCAAGATCGAGGAGGCGATGGAATTCGACCTGCCCTATTTCCACCTCGACCCGGAATGCGTCGCCGAGGACGTGCGCAAGTTCGCCGAGGCGAAGGGCTTCGGGGAAGTCATGCTGGTCGACGAGAAGCGCACCATCCTGACCCAGAGTTTCGAGACCGTCTACGCGCGCCATGGCGGGGTGTTCACGGAGAAGCATTTTCTGCCTTTCACCAAAGTGTCCGCGAGCCTCGCGGCGCGGGTGAAGCAGCTGGGTGTCGGGCTGATCTACACGAAATGCAGCGACATGCACGCGGAGCTGATCTGCGAGCAACTCCTCAAATTACCGGAACAAAGGCGGCCCGCACTAGTCCTCTCGGAGGATGTGAGGCAATTCATGAGCCAAAAGTTCCCCGGTGTCCACGTCGCCGGCTATTTCGATTTCGACACCGAGACCTACGAGATCGCCTGCGCCCGTCTTTTGGACGCTTTGCGTGAAACCCGCAAGGTTATTCCAGAAAAGATCATGCGCTTGAGAATCAACGAGACCGCTTGTCATTGACAAGGGAATGATCGCTAGCCGCACCCCAAGCTCGATGCGTCGCCTCATGGGACTTGACGTTGGGGAATCACCTTGACGTCGTCGCAATCCACTACGTGCGGCTTCCCATCGGGAACCATCCACTCTAGCCTTATTAACTAACTTATTGCAGCTAGTTTTGAGGCTAAAAATGGCGGAGAGGGGGGGATTCGAACCCCCGGTACAGTTTGACCCGTACGACGGTTTAGCAAACCGCTCCCTTCGGCCACTCAGGCACCTCTCCTTACAACCGGGACGATTGTCTGCGATTACATTAACATGTTTCGCCGCGCAGTCAAACGCCAATTAGGTTTTTTGAGGGGTTTTTTACAGGGAACCAGCGGGCTTGGGGGTCAACGAGCTGGTCATGTGGAGGAATTCCGGGCAATAGGAGCGTTTCGCCTTGCGCAAACCCGGAATGCCAAGGTCCTGCTCACGATTGACTAACTCGCACTTGTCAAGCAAAAAAGCCGCGGTCGCCTGGGTCATCGCCTGGGTCGATCCCTTGAACTCATGGTCGGCCTTCTCGAAATGGGTGGTGTACAGAACGGGAGTTTGACGGCTGAAAACGGAGAAGGCGACCAATGCGCCTTCGACCATCAGGGCCAACCCCTCGGCGCCGACGGCGTCGAAATTGGAGAAGACCTCGCGGATGGCCACCAGCTCCTCCTCGGCGGTCTCGGAGTCGAGGGCGCGGTTGAGGCGCGACGACAAGGCGAAGCATTCGTCCAGCAACGGACGGACGGGCACGATCTGGTGGTTGGGATAGAAACGCTGGAACTGGCTGACCAGGTTTTTCTTCTTGTGAAGTTTCTCGCCCTTGAGCTCCAACATCTTGCGCGTGGAGTAGATGTAGTCGCCATAATCCTCCTCGCGTTCGACGTCGAAGAGCTCGCGGACTTGGGGGTTGGCGGCCATGAACTCGTCGGGGACCAAGGCGATCTTGGCGCCGTAACCATGGGCGGCGAGCTCCCGCGAGCTATGCCAAAGCTCCTCGACCGTGACGCCCTCCCCCAAGGGCATGAGCAGGTTGCCGGAGACGTTGTCATGAAGGTAGAGGCGGTCCGGGGTCTCGGCCAGCCGATTGTCGTAAAGTTTGCTCCAGCAGAGAAAATTGAGGAAGTTGTACTCGCAGGAGAACGGGGCGTGGCGGGCGACGCGGGTGGTGAAGGCGAGGCGGTCGGCTAGGGTGACAGGCCGGAGGGCGGTGGCGTCGAAACGAATCATAGGCGCAACCTCATGGGACGGTGGGATGGCAGCTCCTCGAATCCCAGTCGCTCGTAGAAGGCGGTGGAGCCGGGCTCGCCAACCAGGCCGATCCAGTCGACGCCGCGCTCGCGCAGTTTGGCGACGACAAAGCGCACCAGAGCGCTGCCGATACCACGACCGCGGTACCAGGGCAAAACGGTGACGTCCTGGACATAGGCGTCGCTACAGCCGTCGGAGAGGGCGCGGGCCATGCCGACCATGCGGGGGCCGTCGAAGGCGGCGACGAAGCAGGCGGAGCCTTTGACCAACGCCGCGACGAAGTCGGTGTTGCCGTCGTAGTCGCCATGCCACCAGCCGGCGGAGCGGTAGAGGTGGATGAAATCCGCCAGATCGACAGTGTCGACCTGGCGAAGCTCCACCGGGGCGTCCGGCGGAGGTGGCATATGGGAAGGCCCGGTCATTCCTTAAGGTTGACCATCTCCGGCGGCACGGGGTACTCTCCGTTGAAGCAAGCGCGGCAATAGTCTTCCGGGGGATAGTTCTTGACGCTCGCGAGCATGCCCTCCTCGCTGAGGTAGGCGAGGGAGTCGAGGCCGAGGACCTTGTGGTAGCACTCGGGCTCGAACTTGTTGGCGAAAAGCTTTTCCCGCTCGGGGAAGTCGATGCCGTAGTAGCAGCCGAAGCGGTGGGGGGGGCAGCTGACGCGCATGTGGACTTCCTTGGCGCCGACCTCGCGGAGGGCTTTGACGCGGGCGCGGCAGGTGGAGCCGCGGACGATGCTGTCCTCGATGATGCAGACGCGTTTGCCGACGACGGCCTCGGCGATGGGCTGAAGCTTGCGCATGACCATGCGCTGACGGCCTTTGGCCCCGGGGTCGATGAAGGTGCGCCCGACATAGTGGTTGCGGGTGATGCCCATGTCGAAGGGGATTTTGACCTCCTCGGCGTAGCCGAGGGCCGCGAACATGCCGCTGTCGGGCATGGGGATGATAATGTCGGCCTCGACGGGGGACTCGATGGCGAGGCGGCGCCCCATCTCCTTGCGGGCGCGGTAGACGCTGTCGCCGAAGACGTAGCTGCCGGGGCGGGCGAAGTAGACATGCTCGAAGATGCAGTGGGCGCGGCGTTCGCACGGGGCGAAGCGTTTGCTCTTCATCTGGTTGTTGCGGCTGAAGACGACCATCTCGCCGGGCTCGACCTCGCGGAGGAACCTCGCCCCGGTGACGTCGAAGGCCAAGGTCTCGCTGGCGACGGCCAAGCCGCCGTCGTCGAAATGCCCGATCACCAGGGGGCGGAAGCCGTGGGGGTCGCGGACCGCCACCATCTCCTTCTCGGTCATGAGCAGGAGGCAGTAGGCGCCCTTGAGGTGTCCGAGCGCCTCCTCGAGGGCCTTCCAGAGGTTGCCCTTGTGGTTTTTGAGCAGGGACCTGGCCATGAGGTGGAGGACGATCTCGGTGTCGGAGGTGGTCTGGAAGATGACGCCCTGCTCCATGAGCTCCTTCTTGAGGGAGCTGCTGTTGCAGATGGTGCCGTTGTGGGCGATGCCGACGGTCTGCCCGGCGATATTGACCATGATCGGCTGGGCGTTGATGACGCTGGAGTCGCCGGCGGTGGAGTAGCGCACATGGCCGATGGCGCGCTCGACCGGCCAAGTCCACCACTCGTTCGGCAAAGTGGCGAAAACCGTGTCCACCAGGCCGGAGCCGCGGTGCAACTTGCAACCGTTCTCGCCGGCGGCCATGATCCCGGCGGTCTCTTGGCCGCGGTGTTGGAGCGTGTGGAGCCCGGAACGGATCTTCTCGACGATCGCCTCACCGCCGCAGACCCCGAAAAGGCCACAGCATTCCTTCGGGCCGTCGTCTTGGCGCATGGTCGCGGCGCTATCTTTGGTCATCATTGCAACTTTTCCTGACACTTGGTTGTGGAACGGAGCCGACGGATGAAATATAACCGCCCGCGGACGGGATTTCAATGGCCGTTGACAGCTTTGGCCTCGACGGGAAAGGCGGACAGGCCCATGAGGTCGGCGATTTTCAAGGCGATCTGGGTCTCGTCCTGGACGCCGGCGAAGCGCTCGGCGCCGGGGCCGAAGGCGAAGACCGGCACGGCGGAGGGGGTGTGGTCGCCAGCGGACCAGGAGACCGAGAGATTCTTCCCGTCGAGGCCGCCCTTGGTGACCACCAGCCCGCCGGTCTCGTGGTCGGCGGTGACCACGACCAGGGTGCGTCCGTCCTTGGCGGCGAAGGCGGCGGCGGCCTGCACCGCCATGTCGAACCACAACGTCTGGCGCAGAACGCCGACGGCGTCGTTCTTGTGGCAACGTTTGTCGATGAGGCTGCCTTCGACCATCATGAAGAAGCCGTCTGGATCCTTGTCGAGCCGGTCGATGGCCGCGGTGGCCATGGTCGCCAGGGGGGGCTCGGGCGGCTCGCCCTGCATATGCCCGTCGGCGAAGAGGCCGAGCAGCTTGGCTCCGGTGGAGGACGCGAGCGCGTCGGCGGAAAAGACGGCGTCATAACCTTTGGCCTTGAGCTCGGCGACCAGATCCCGGTGGTCGCCCCGGGAGCCGGGCAGGAAGCGGGCCTTGCCGCCGCCGAGGATGACGTCCGCGCCGCTGGCGGCGATGTCGAGGGCGATGGCATCCTCGTCGCCGCGGCTCTGGCTCCAAGCGGCGAAACACGCCGGGGTGGCGTCGGTGACGCTGGAGGCCACCACCAAGCCGGTGGCCATGCCTTTGGCCTGGGCCGCCCGCAGCAGCGAGACCATCCGCCGCCCGTCCGGGGCGATGGCGACAGTGCGGTTGTTGGTCTTGACGCCGCAGGCCAGAGCGGTCCCGGCGGCGGCGGAGTCGGTGACCAAGTTGTCGGCCGAGAACGTCCACGACAGCCCCAGGACGGGGAAACGCTCCATGCACAGCCGTCCGGCGGGCCCCAACGCGGCGAGATGGGCCAACGCCACCTGCGACAGACCCATGCCGTCGCCGATCATCAAGATGACGTTCCGGGGCTTGTCGAGCTTGGACCTGGGGTATTCCAGGCCCGGGGCGGGAGCCTGGTAGAACGAGATGTCCACTTTCCCCAGCTCCACGGCGGGGGATGGCGAGGAGACCAGGAGGACGACGGCCAGCAACAACGGCGACATGAGACGACGCATGATGGAACCTTTGTTTGTTGTCCGAATGTATGGCCGGGATGGCCAGAAATCAAGGGGGCGAAGCTTTGAGCCGCCGGAGAACTCCCGGAACGGAACGCTCCGGTCACTTCCACAGCAGTTGAATTGTCGGCCGCCGCGGTATATCTTGGCGGACCGCTAACCACAAAACTGGAGGGTGTCCCATGCATGGCGACAACATGTACAAACTGCTGCGGGAGCTATTCCCGTTTTGCCGGAGCATCACCGGCGGCGGCGTCCGGGAGACGTTCAAGACCATCGCCCGGCAGATCCCGCTGGAAGTCACGGAGATCCCCTCCGGGACCGAATGTTTCGACTGGACCGTGCCGCCGGAATGGAACGCCCGCGCCGCCACCTTGACCGGCCCCGACGGGAAGCTCGTCGCCGACTTCGCCGCCAACAATCTGCACCTGCTCGGCTACAGCGAGCCCGTCGAAGGCGAGTTCACGCTGGAGGAGCTCCGGCCCCACCTCTATTCCGACCCGCGGCGCCCCGACCACATCCCCTACCTCACGAGCTACTATAAACGCCGTTGGGGCTTCTGCCTCCGGCACCGCCAGCTCGAAAACTTGAAGGCGGGCGTCTACAAGGTCAAGATCGACACGACCCTGGCCCCGGGGAGCTTGACCATGGCCGAGTGCTTCGTCCCGGGACGGACCGACAAGGAGATCTTCTTCTCCTGCTACACCTGCCACCCGTCGATGGCCAACGACTCGCTCTCGGGGGTGGTGTTGAACGTCGAGCTCTGCAAGCATCTCCTGGCCCGCGGCGGCGACCATCACTACAGTTACCGCTTCCTCTTCGTGCCGGAGACCATCGGCGCCATCGCCTACCTACACCGCAACCAACAACGCGTCTTGGACAAAACCTACGCCGGGATGGTCTTGACCTGCCTGGGCGACCCCGGCGACTTCCATTACAAAAAGACCCGGCAAGGCGACCACCAGCTCGACAAGATCGTCGAGAACGTCCTGAAACATAGCGGCAAGCCCCACGAGCTGATCGACTTCTTCCTGCCGGGCAGCGACGAACGGCAGTACTCCTCGCCGGGCTTCGACCTGGCGGTCGGCTCGCTGATGCGCTCGGTTTACGGCTTCGAGCTCTACCATAGCTCCGGCGACGGTTTGGAGTTCGTCACCGCCGACGCCCTGGGCGGCACCTTCGCCATGTACGCCGACGTCATCACGGCCCTGGAGGGCAACTTCCGCCACCGTAACTTGAAGCCGTTCTGCGAGCCCTTCCTGTCGAAGTACGGGCTTTACCAGACGCTGGGGGCGCAGCGCGACCTCGACTCCCAGATCAAGAACATCCTGAACGTGCTGAACTACTCCGACGGGACGCGCACGTTGGCGGAGATCGCCGAGCGGACGAAACTCAATTTGCTCGAACTGGTGGAGGTCGCCAAGATCCTGGTGGACAAAGGCCTGCTGGAACGTTCAGGAGAACCGGACTGAGCTCCAGCGCCGCCGCGCATGGTAAAAATCGGCGATTTTTACCATCTCGCGGTGGACAGGGGAAAGAAAGCGTGGAATTTTACCAACGTCGTCGTCCGCCCCGGCGGCGGGTGGCTTCAACAACAGCCTAGCTTAGGAATAAACATGGACAACGACGTGAGCATCCTCGACTGCACGCTGCGCGACGGCAGCTACGTGAACCATTTCCAGTTCTCCACCTACGATACGGCTTTCCTCTGCGCGGAGCTGGCGGCGGCGGGCGTCAAGCTCATCGAGGTCGGCCACGGCATGGGCCTGGGGGCTCACCGGCGGGGCGGCAACCTCGCCGCCGCCGCCACCGACGCGGAGTACCTCAAGGCCGCCGTCCCCGCGGCCAAGGGCGCCGTGGTCGGCATGTTCTGCATCCCCGGCTACGCCACGCTCGACGACATCGACCTGGCCGCCGACCTCGGGCTGGGCCTGCTCCGAGTCGGCACCAACGTCAGCGACGTGGAGGATGGCAACCCCTTCGTCGAGCGCGCCAAGAAGCGCGGGCTGCTCGTCGCCGCCAACTACATGAAGTCCTACGCCAGCGCCCCGGCCGAGCTGGCGGCCAAAGCGAAAATATCCCAGGCCGCCGGGGCCGACTACGTCTATATCGTCGACTCCGCCGGCGGCATGCTCCCCGACGAGCTCGACGCCTGTATCGACGGCATCCGCTCCCGGGTGGACGTCAAGCTCGGCTACCACGGCCACAACAACCTCGGATTGGCGGTCGCCAACAGCATCCTGGCGGCGAAAAAGGGCGTCACGCTGGTCGACACCTCGTTGCAAGGGCTGGGCCGCAGCTCCGGCAACGCCTCCACCGAACAGGTGCTGCTGCTGCTCGACCGCATGGGCATGGCCCAAAAGGTGGACGTCTTCCGTTTGATGAACCTCGGCTTCGAGCGCGTCCAGCCGTTGATCGCCCAGGTGGGGCTCAACCCCATCGAGATGGTCTCCGGCTACGCCCTCTTCCATTCCAGCTATATGCCGCTGATCAACAAGTACTCCTGCCACTATTGCGTCGACCCCATGGAACTGATCATCGAGCTCTGCAAGGTCGACCAGGTCAACGCCCCGGAGGAGCTAGTCGACAAGATCGCCTCCAATCTGGCGCCCAAGGAACGCGGGCTCTTCTACGGCAAATACCACCTGGAACGCTACTTCGTCAACGAGCAAGGGTGAGGCCATGAACGAGATCGTCGACTTGACCTTGGCGCTGGAGGACGGGATGATCTCCTATCCGACCAGCGCGCACGCGCGTTTCGAGGCGTCGACGCAGGGGCGTCTGGCCATCGAGGGCCGCGAGACCCGCAAGTTCACGGTCGGCTCCCACGCCGGCACCCACATCGACGCCGCCAAACACTTCATCCCTGGCGGCCAGAGCGTCGACGCCATCCCGCTGGGCAAACTAGTCGGCCCCGCTTGGCTGGCCGACCTCGGGGAGCTCGCCCCCGGCGCCGTCATCGCCCCTGGCGACTTGGCTCTGCCCCCCGCTGGCCAAGTCTCCCGACTGCTGCTGCGGACCAACTGGGACCGTTTCTGGAACACCCGCCAGTACTACCAAGACTGGCCGGTTCTGGACGCTAGTTGCGTCGACTTGCTGCTGAGCCGCGGGCTGGAGGTGCTGGGGATGGATTTCCCCTCCCCCGACCCGGCCTACCACGGCGCCGACCGCGCCTTGGACTGCCCGCTCCACAAACGCCTCTTCGCCGCCGGCGCGACGCTAGTGGAATACCTGACCAACCTGAACAAACTCAAGCCTGGCAAAGTCTTTTTGATGGCGTTGCCCCTGAAGCTCAAGGGCTTCGACGGCTCACCCGCCCGGGTGGCCGCCTATTCGATGGATTAGTTCGAAGTTATGGCCGGAGCGTCCCGCTTCGGATAAAGGTAGTTAATTGGGGGGAACAGGCATCATTCTCGATGTCCAACCACAGAGAGGGAAACCATGTTAAGAGACGTTTTAGCCGCGGCCTGTTTGTCGCTGGCGACCGCGGCGGCCTGGGGCGCGCCAATCACCAACGCCAACTGGGTTGGCATCGGCGGAACCATCGGATGGGCGGCGGGCGGGGTGAGAGTCTTGGCCAGCGACAGCGCCGGCAACCTCTACGCCGGAGGCTCCTTCACCTCCACCGGCGGGACGGGATGCAACCATGTCGCCAAATGGGACGGCTCGCGATGGTCGCAGCTCGGGGCTGGACTAGACGGCGACGTCTCCGCCTTGGTTTGCGACAAGTCCGGCAACCTCTACGCAGGAGGCTTCTTCACTTCCACCGGGGGAGCGCCCTGCAACTTCATCGCCAAATGGGACGGCTCGCGATGGTCGCAACTCGGGGGCGGCACGAACGGCTGGACCAACGCCTTGACCTTCGACAAGGACGGCAACCTCTACGCGGGGGGGGGCTTCACCACCGCCGGGGGCGCGGCCTGCAACTTCATCGCCAAATGGGACGGAGACGCCTGGTCACCGCTCGGGGACGGGCTGAGCTCTGAAGCCTGCGCCTTGGCTATCGCCCCTTCCGGCAACCTCTACGCCGGAGGATGGTTCGCCAGCGCCGGGGGCGTCGCCTGCAACCACATCGCAACTTGGGACGGCACACAATGGTCGCCGCTTGGAGAAGGGGCTGACAACTGTGTGCGCAGTTTGGCGTTAGACCCTTCCGGCAACCTCTATGCGGGAGGATGGTTCACCACCGCCGGGGGCGTGGCCTGCGACAGTATCGCCAAGTGGGACGGCAACGCCTGGGCTCCGCTCGGAAGCGGAATCCACGGCTCCGTGGAGGCTCTGGCCTGCGACAAAGACGGCAGACTCCACGCCGGAGGCTGGTTCTACTTCGCCGGAGAGGCGGCGTGCCACGACATCGCCACCTGGGACGGCAACGCTTGGACCCCGCTCGGCGAAGGGATGGACGACACCGTCACGGCCTTGCTGCTCGACGGCGCGGGCAAGCTCCTTGCCGGCGGGGACTTCCGCGACGCCGGAGACGTGGCCTGCAACGGCGTCGCCCAATGGGACGGCGGAGCCTGGGCACCGCTCGGGGCGGGGATGCAAACCAACCTCGGCATGGTGTCCGCCTTGGCCACGGACAAGGATGGCGACGTCTATGCGGGGGGGGCGTTCAACTTCGCCGGCGGGACGGTCTGCGACAATGTCGCCCGCTGGGACGGCAAGGCCTGGTCGCCGCTCGGCGATGGTTTTGACGACCAAGTGACAGCGCTGACCCTCGGCCCTAATGGCGGCCTCTACGCCGGAGGCTATTTCTTCAACTCCGGCGACGTGGTTTGCCCTTACCTCGCCAAATGGGACGGCTCCACCTGGTCGCCGCTCGGCTATGGCCCCAACTACAACGTGGCCGCCTTGGCCTGCGACCCTTCCGGCAACCTCTACGCCGGGGGCTTGTTCACCACCGCGGGCGGCGTGGACTGCAACTATGTCGCAAAATGGGACGGCTCCACCTGGTCGCCGCTCGGAGACGGGATGAACAACCCAGTGTACGCCTTGGTTTGCGACAAGGTTGGCAACCTCTACGCCGGAGGGTTGTTCACCGCCGCGGGCGGCATGGCCTGCGACCGTGTCGCCAAATGGGACGGCAAGGCCTGGTCGCCGCTCGGCGAAGGGGCTAACGACTGGGTGAACTCCTTGACATTGGACGGGGCGGGAAAACTCTACGCCGGAGGTTATTTCACCACTGCGGGCGGGGTGAATTGCAACCGCGTCGCCAGGTGGGACGGCAAGGCTTGGTCGCCGCTCGGCGAAGGCCTTGATCGAGAGCCGGAAACCTTGGCCTGCGACCAGACGGGCAACCTCTTCGCCGGGGGGAACATCTACTCCGCCGGAGGCGTGACGTGCAACAAAATCGCCAGATGGGACGGCAACGTCTGGTCGCCGCTCGGCGAAGGCATTAGCGGTTGGGCGTGCGCCTTGGCTTTCGACGGCGCCGGCGACCTCTACACCGGAGGCTCCTTCACCGCCGCTGGGGGCAAGGCCTCCAACTGCGTCGCCAAATGCCTGATAGGTTCCGTCACCCCCCACCACACAGTGACGTTCCTGGCCGGGGAGCATGGCTCGCTCGCCGGAACCACGCGCCAGACCGTCGAGGACGGCAGCTCTTGCGCCGCCGTCACCGCCACGCCCGACACCAATTATCATTTCACCAATTGGACTGGAGATTATTCCGGGACGCAAAACCCGCTGGCCGTGGGGAATGTCACCAAAGACATGACCATCACCGCCCACTTCGCCGCCGACGTCCCCGAATACCATGTGGCTCCAGGCTCGATGTTCCATGTCGCCGCCAAGGACGCCGGAGTCGAGGCATTTAGAAAGAGGCCCGCCGTCGAGCTCAGCGACGGGACCAAGGTCAAAGTGTTGACCGGAGCCAAGGAGTTCAAAGCCGGGGTGACGGACTTGAGGTGCCAATGGACAAGCGGCAAAGAGCGGCCTGGAACCTATTCCCTCTTCGCCGACGGAGCGAAGGTGACGGACAGCTTCGTGGTGGAGGCGCCGTCCGGCGTGGAGTTGTCGCCCGACTCCGGAACGGCGGGCGACAAAATCGCCGTGTCCGGGAAATACTTCGGAACGAAATGTCCGAAGCTGTCCATGTCCTACACCGACGCCAAGGGCAAGCGGAAGCAGCTCGGCTGCAAGGTGTCGAAGCCCTACGCCTTCGCGGCCGGCAAGTCGGTGATGGACTTGGAGACCGGCGAATCGAAGCTGGAGTTCACCGTCCCGAAGGGCATCGCGACCTCCACCGCGGCGACGCTGACCATCGACTGCGGCGGCAACAAGGTAGAGCTGACATTCAATTAGTAAGTCGAGAAAATGCGGGGGCATTCCATGAAACGCTGGGCTTTCTTGACGGTCGGGCTTTACCTGCTTTGCGCCTCCGCGCTGGCCGGACTGCTATCTCTGGCCGCCCACAAGGGGGATGCCATCGCGGTGCTGGGGTACTTCCACATGTTCATGCTCCCCGTACTGCTGTTGGTCCAAGCGGCGCTGTTGATCGTCCCGGTGGCCATCGCCCAGGAACGGCCGGTCAAGCGGCGGAGCGTAGCCGTCTCGGCGGCCATGGCGGCCATCCCGATGGTTGGTCTCGCCATCCTCGCAGTGTTCTCCGCGGAGTTGATGTTCAATTGGAATAGCGGACCAACGTCCCCGGAGAAAGAACGTTGGCTCCGGTGGTTGGCGTTCTCGGCGCTAGTCGCGTTCTGGCTGTTCTGGGGGATCGTCTTTTACCGGAACTTGGCGCGCTGCGCCGTCCGGCCCGTCACCCGCTGGCTGTTGCGGGGAAGCATCTTGGAACTACTGGTCGCCGTTCCGAGCCATATCGTCACCCGGGCGCGGGGCGACTGCTGCGCCCCGTTTGTCACGATGCTGGGAATAGCCGCGGGCTTGTCGGTGGCGTTGCTGGCCTTCGGGCCGGGGCTCTTCTTCCTTTTCGCGAAAAAGTTCAAGGACAAGCAAGGCAAACGTCACGATCCACCTGTATTGTAACGGCAAAATGTTTTGGGCCGAGTGACGATAGATGCTTTTCCTCAATAGCTTGATGCTGGCGCTGCTGCCGTTGGCGGCCGCGCCGGTGCTGATTCACTTCCTCAACCTGCTGCGCCATAAAAAGGTGCCGTGGGCCGCCACCCGCTTCCTGGTCGACGTCGACAGCAAATCCACCCGCAAACTCAAGATGCTGCGTTGGCTGCTGCTGCTGCTCCGGGTGTTCATCCTGGTCTTTTTGGTGCTGGCGCTGTCGCGGCCGCTCTTCCGCGGCTGGCTGGAACGCTGGGACTGGGGCGCGCCCAAAAACACCTTGGTCCTCCTCGACCGCTCCGCCAGCATGGCCGCCCGCGGCCCCGACGGCGCATCCCCCCGCGACCAGGCCCAAGCCGCCCTCAAGGAGCTCTCCGCCACCCGCGGCGGCCGCGTCTTCCTGCTCGACAGCTTCAGCGGCAAAGTCGAGACCGTACGCTCGCCGGAGCTGCTCCCGGAAAGCCCCGCCCTCCGCCCCAGCGAGGGCGCCGCCGAGATGCCCGCGCTCTTCGCCACCGCCGCCGACTTCGTCCTCACCCAGAACCCCGGCCCCTGCGAGCTGCTCATCCTCTCAGACCTCGCCGCCAACGACTGGAAACCCGAATCAAAACTCTGGGAGAAAACCGCCGCCGCCCTCGCCCCCGTCAAACGCGACGTTCAAATCCGCGTCCTGGACTGCTCCACGCCGCGGACCGCCTCCCGCGCCCTCGCCGTCGAGCGGGCCGCCCCCGCCCCCGGCGGCAAAGCCCCCGCGCTGGACTTCATCCTGCGCTTGTCCAACCACGGCGCCGCCGCGCCCGGCAAACTCAACCTAGTCTTGAATTTGAACGGTGCGGCGCAGCTCCAAACACCCCTGGACAGCAAAGGCGAAGGGACGGAGCTCTTCCGCCGCCGGGTGGAAATCCCCGCTGGCGACGGCGTGGTCTGGGGTTGCTGGGGCTTGGAGGGCCAGGACGCCAACCGCGCCTATTTCGCCTTCGACCCCAAGGCCGGAAACAAGGCGGCGGTGGTCGCCGACCCCGCCGACAAAGCCGCCGCGCTGGCCGTCCTCGCCCTGTCGCCGGGCGGCAAGGGGGCGGGCGTGGAACGTTGGGACACCGCCGCCGCCGCGGAGAAACCCTGGGAGGACTTCGCCGCCGCGCTGGTCCTCGGCCCCGTCGACACCGCCTTGGCGCGGCGGACGGACGCCTTCGCCGCCCACGGCGGACAGGTGGCGTTCTTCCCCTCCCCCGACACCCCCGCGACGGACTTGGGCAAAGAGGTCGCCGTCAGCTCCTGGGATCGCTCCGAAGGGGTGTTCCGGGACGCCCCCGGCAACTTGACGCTGCCAATCGGACAGGTCCATTGCCGGAAGGTGGCGGAAGCGAAGCTCCCCGGCGACGACTACGCCGCCTTGGCCGACGGCAAGCCGTTCCTGTCCCGCGAAGCCAAAGGCACGGGGACGGTCTACCGTTGCGCCGCGGCGCTGTCGGGGAAATGGACCGATTTCCCGGAGCGTCCGGCCTTCGTGTTGATGGCGCGGCGGCTGGTGGAGGACGGCTCGCCCCGCTTGGGGGCGACGCGGTCGGAGCTCTGCGGGCAATGGAGCCCGCCCGGCGCCGCGAGTTGGGACACGCTCGTTTCCGGCAGACAGGGGACGGGCGATTTCAGCGCCGCGGGGGTCTACAAGCTGAAGAACCGCTATCTGGCGTTAAACGTCCCGGAAGCCGAGGCCGCCTTGCGCAAGGTCGATGTCCAGAGGCTGGGGGACTTGTTCGGAGGGTTGTCCTGGTCGCTCGCCGGGGGGGCGCGGACGTCCGGCAATGAGGTCTGGCCGCTCTTCGCGCTGCTGGCGCTGCTCTGCTTCATGGGTGAATCGGCCCTGACGCTGGCTCTGTCCGGGCCGCCCAAACAAGATGGCGCCGCCTCCTCTGTGACTTCACCGCCAAGGAGGGGCCGATGAAATACCACCTGCTTTTCGCCAGCGGCCATCTCTGGCTGTTCCTGGCGGTCTTCGCCGCCGCCTTCGCCGCCGGGACGGCCTTCGCCTATCTGGGCTGGCGCCGCGCCGGGTCGGGGATGACGGCCTTGTTGATGGAGGAGGCGCGGCTGCTCGCCCTGACGCTGTTGGCGGCCACCTTGCTGGCGCCGGAGCTCGTCCACCAGGAGCCCTCCCCCGCGAGGCCGGTCCTGGCAGTGCTCACCGACGTCTCCACCAGCATGGACAGCCGGGACGTGGTGGACGCCTCCGGCAAACGCCTCCTGACGCGTCTGGAGTGGGCCCGCGGCTGGACTTCGGCGAAAAACGAGCCCTGGGCAAAACTGGCGGAGCGCTACGCGCTGGTGTTCTCCGACTTCGCCGCCACACCGGAGCCCGACAGCTCCCGCGCCGAGACGCGGTCCGCCACCGACCTCGGCTTGGCGCTGCGCAGCGCCTTGAAACGCCATCCGGGGCTCCGGGCGATCCTGCTGGCCAGCGACGGCCAGGGGAACAAGGGCGAGCCCCCCGCCAAAGCGGCGGAGCTCTGCCGCGAGCTGGGAGCTCCGATCTTCGTCGTGGGAGTCGGCCGCTCCGAGCGACTGCCGGACTTACGGATAGAGAAAGTCAACGCCCCCTCCAGCGTCCTTCTGGGCGACCACGTGGCGTTGCAGTGCGAGCTGGCCAACTACCTGCCCGAGAAGGCCGAGGGCAAATTGCTGCTCAAAGGCGCCGACGGCAAGCTCCTGGATTCCGCCGCCTTCTCGTTGGAAAGCGGGGCGAGCGACTGGGCGAACTTGCTCTGGGAGCCCCTCGAAGCGGGGGACTACGAACTGGAGGTCAAGCTGCCCGTCCGCCGCGGCGACGTCGACCCTGGCAACAACCGCCGAAGTTTCCATCTCAAGGTGGTGAAGGAGGATTTGAAGGCGTTGCTGGTGGAGTCGGAACCGCGCTGGGAGTACCGGTTCCTGCGCAACGCCCTGATCCGCGACCCCAACGTGGACGTGGACTGCTTACTGCTGCGCCCCGGCCTGGGGACGGCGGAGGGCGACCACTACTTGCGGAAGTTCCCTGAACCCAAAGAGCTGATGGGCTACGACGTGGTGTTCCTGGGCGACGTGGCCCCGGACGGCCCGGAGTTCACCTTGGCGGACGTGGCGTCCCTGACCGAACTGTTGCGGCGGCGGGGCGGCGGCCTGGTCTTAATCCCCGGCCCGGAGGGACGGCTCTTCGACTTGCTGAAAGCCAGCCCCGAGCTCGCCGAGCTGTCGCCGGTGGCCTTCGACCCCGCCGGGCGCCTGGGGACAGGACACCCGACCCCCCAGGGGTTCATGCTCACCTTCAAGGGCCGGGGCAGCCTGCTGACCCGGCTCACCTCCGACCCGGAACGCAACGAGGCCGTCTGGCGCGCCCTGCCGGGCTTCAACTGGCGGGCGGGGGCGCTGCGCGCCAAGGGCGACGCCGAGGTGCTGGCGGTATGCGACGACGACGAGAACGAGTTCGGCAAAATCCCGCTGCTGGCCACCCGCCGCTCCGACGAGGCCCTGGCGCTCTACCTAGGAACGGACTCGGTCTGGCGTTGGCGCCGCGGGGTGGAAGACCTCCACCACTACCGTTTTTGGGGTCAGATCATCCGCTGCATGGCGAGAAAACGCCACATGGGCGGCGCCGGGGGCGGCTTGGTCCACTCGCCGGAGCTACCCGAGGCCATGTCCCCGGTGAGCGTCCAGGCGCGGCTCAACGACCCCCAAGGGCTGCCGCTGCGCGACACCGCCGTGACCTTGTCGGCGCGCGGCCCGGATGGCGCGGCGTCCTCCTGGCGCATGGAGGAGCTGCCGGGCGGCTGGGGCGTTTACAAGGCGGTCTTCACCCCCGAGATCCCGGGACGTTACGAGCTCGCGGCCAAGGTGGCGGGCGACGCCGCCGCGGGCCCGACAGCCGTGGTCCAGGTGAGAGCCTCGGCCGCCGAGAAGTTGGGCGACCCGGAGAACGCCGCCGCGTCGCGCGAGCTCGGACGCCTCTCCGGCGGCGCCTACGTCCCCTGCCACGCCGCCGACCAGGCGCTCACCTCCTTGCTCCACCTGCCGGAGAAAAAGCCGAAGACCATCCGGCTGCCCCTCTGGAACCAATGGTGGTGGGCCTGTTCCATCGCCGCGTTGTTGTCGCTCCACTGGCTCTGGCGGAAGCGCCGCGGTCTGCCCTGACCGGAAAAGTAGGGGCGAAAGATGCTCCGCCCCCACGGCAACAGCCTTGACTTTTCGGCGGGAAGCTCTATTATCAAAGATGCCTACAACGTTGCGACGGCATGGGGCGAGCCCGGCCGACACAAGGATGCGCAGATGATCATCAGGCCTTTTGTAGAACTCATCAAGCCATACAAGTTCCTGGTGCTGGGCGCCACGATAACGCTCACCTTAAGCACCAACTTGGAGCTGGTGGTGCCGTGGATGCTCAAGATCCTGATCGACCGGGTCTTGCCCAACCATGCCATGAACCTGCTGTGGGCCATCGTCGCCACGCTGGTGGTGGTCTACATCTTCAAGACGATGTTCAGCTACATGTCCAACTACCTGATGAGCTACACCGGGCAGCGGGTGCTGCTGGACTTGCGGATCAAGATTTTCCGGCATTTGCAGAGCATGTCGCTAGGCTTCTTCCAGAAATACCGGAGCGGTAAGCTGATCTCGAACGTCTTCAACGACGTCGACGCCATCGGCGGCCTGGTCGCCACCGTCTCAACCTTGACCGACAACATCGCGCGGCTGGGCTTCATCCTGATCCTGCTCTGTTTGCTGAACATGAAATTGGGGCTGATCTTCCTGCCTTTCGTGCTGCTGCACTTCATCATGTTCATCGTGTCCAAGCGCATTTTGCAACGCGACTCGCTGGTCTTGCGCGAGAAGCTCTCGGAGGTCTGCGCCAACTTCTCCGAGAACATCATCGGGGTGAAGGTCGTCAAAGCCTTCTCCAAGGAACGCCAGGAGCTCAGCGGCTTCATGTCCGACCTGCGCCCCATGCTGGACATGAGCGTCAACCTCAACGTCAAGAGCGTCAAGTTCGGTCTGCTCACCAGTTGGATCAACCTCGCCTCGACCCTGGTGGTCATCGTGGTGGGCACCTACCAGATCAGCGCGGGCAAGGCCACCGTGGGCGACTTCGTGGCGTTCTACACCTACATCGGCATGGCGCTGATCCCCATCGTCTACATGAGCCAGCTGGCGCTGGTCATCTCCAACGGCTTCGCCGCCACCGAGCGGATCATGAAGCTGCTCAGCGTCGTGCCCGAGATCAAGGAGGCCCCCAACGCCATCAAGATCGGCCGCCTCAACGGCGAAGTCGAGTTCCGGGACGTCTGTTTCGGCTACGAGCCGGACAAGCTCGTGCTCGATGGCTTCTCCCTGCAAATCCACACGGGCGAGAAGGTCGCGCTCGTCGGCCCCAGCGGCTCCGGCAAGTCCACCGTCACCAACCTGCTGCTGCGCTTCTACGATGTCGCCGCCGGGGCGGTGCTGCTCGACGGCAAGGACGTGCGCAAACTCAAGCTCGACTCCTTCCGCAAGCAGTTCGGCGTGGTCCTCCAAGAGCCCTACCTCTTCAGCGGCACCATCGCCGAGAACATCGCCTACGCCAAGCCCGAGGCCACCTTCGAACAGATCCGCGAGGCCGCCCGCCAGGCCAACGCCGAAGAGTTCATCGACAAGCTCGACGACGGCTACCGCGCCCGCCTCGGCGAGAACGGCGCCACCCTCTCCGGCGGCCAGAAACAACGCATCGCCATCGCCCGCGCCGTCCTCAACGACCCCGCCATCCTCATCCTCGACGAGGCCACGTCCGCCCTCGACACCGTCTCCGAGGTCCTCGTCCAGGAGGCCCTCGACCGCCTCATGAAGAACCGCACCTCCATCATCATCGCCCACCGCCTCTCCACCGTCAAAAACGCCGACAAACTCGTGGTGCTCGACAAAGGCAAAATCGCCCAGGTCGGCACCCACGACGAGCTAGTCGGCATCCCCGGCCTCTACCAGGACATGTTCAAGGCCCAGGAAAAGGCCAACAAAGAGGCCGCCGCCAAACATCCCTTCTAGCTGGTGGCCAGCTGGGCACGCCCCAACAGCTCCTCCTGGACACAACGGGGCAGCTTGGCGAAATAGGCGCTGTAGCCGCTTATCCTGACTACCAGCCCGGGATAGGCCTCGGGACGCGACATCGCGTCGCGGAGGTCGTCCTGGTTGAGCACGTTGAGTTGCAGCCCGGAGCCGCCGCAGTCCAGGAAACGCCGGACCACCGACTCGACCGCCTCCGGCCCGCACGGGGGGAGCTTCATGTCCAACACCGCCACCACCGGGTAGTCGACCATGTCCAGGCGCTTGACTGCGTCCAGCACCTGCCCGACCCCGCAACGCTCCCCCAAACTCTGGACGCTCGGAGCCATGCCCGGCGACATGTCGGCCCCCGCCTTGCGCCCGTCGGGCGTCGCCCCCGTCTCATGCCCGAAACTGACGAAATTCCGGAACGCGAAAAGGCTCGCCTCGAAATGCCCGCCCCGCCCGTTGGGGAAGCCGGCCATGGCCCGGGCGACATCCTTGAACACCCGCGCCGGGAAATCCCCCGCGTCGTCGCGCCCATACTTCGGGACGCCGTGGAGCAAGCGTTGGCGGAACGACTCCTCGCCTGCGAAATCCTTGTCGAGCAACTCCAGAAAGCGGGCGAGCGACAGCTCGCGGCGCTCGAAGACCAGCGTCTTAAGGGCCAGGAGCGAGTCGACCAAGGTGCCGATCCCCACGCCGTCGAGGGCGGCGGAAGAGTACTTCGCCCCGCCCTCCGTCCAATCCATGGCCTTGGCGACACAGCCGTCCAAGGTGGCGGAATGCAGCGGACAGGGGTTGATCGTCCAGCCATTCTTCTCGTTGGCGCTCCGACTCCGGGCGACCCCCTCGCAAAGCCGCCGCAACTCGGCGAGAAAGGTCTGATAGAAAACCTCGAAGGAGCCCGCCTCTCCTCCCTGGCGCATAACGCGGAGGAGCGTCCCCGGGAGGTTGAACCAAACGGTGGCGCGGCTGTGGACCTCGCAGTTCTGGAGCAACGTCTCCTGGCAGCCCCCGCCGACGTAGAGGCGGCAGTCCTCGACGGCCTTGCCCTGGCGGACGTTGGCGGGGATGATCACGTCGTCGTTGAGGATGGCGACGGCGTTGCTCCCCTGGGCGACAAGCCCGGAGAGCCGCTCGAAGTACTCGCGGGGATGCCGCGGAGAGATCCGGGCGTTGAGTTTGGGGTTGAGCAGACGCCGCTCGGCGTAGCTGTCCAGGATCATGGCGGTAAGCTCGTTGAAGACCACCTCGCCCGCGGCGTCGCAGCCGCCGATGATGACGGTGGTGGAGGTCTCGACGTGGTCGCCGCCCACCTTGGAGCCATCGAAACTGGCGACATCGAACTTGAGGTCGGGCAGGACGAGGAAGGCGTCGAGCAGCGCCTTGGCGTCGTCGCCGGGCTGGTGGAAGGGGGCGAGCATGCGGTCGAGCATGCCGAAGGTGCTCACGGCGACCCCCTCCAGGGAACCGATCGCCTCGCGGATGAAGAGGATGTCGTTCAACGCCTCGAAGAACGTCCGGGGCGGCCCCCCGGAGCGGCGCCCCCAAGCGGCGACGCGCTCAAGGTTGCGCCGGACGTCCGGGGCGGCCTCGACGGCGAGCATGGCCTCGGCGCGGGCGGCGAACTTGCCCTGGAAGGCGATGAGGCAACGATGCCCGGCGATGGCCGAATTTAGGAACTCGCGCTCCTGGGCCGTCCGCGCCGTCTCCAAACGCGCCTGGCATTCACGGACAAGCCCGGCGGAGCCGACAGCCAAATAGTGATCGTAGCCGACGCTGTGGTGGTCGCGGTCGAGGTCCATGTCGGAGTGGCTGACCAGCCCAAGGTAATCTTGACGCCAAGCGCGGCAACGGCTCCGGTACTCCTCGGCTTGCGGCAAGGAGAAGAGCCAGCCGCCCACGCCCCCGAAGCCCCACTGCCGCCGCGACCTCCCGCCCTTGATCTCGAAGCAGAAGGGGAAGTGGCGGAAGACATGGACGTCGCAACGTTCCGTCGCCACGGCGTAGAGCTCCGCCTTGCGGCGGAAAGGGCTCCACTCGGGATGGGCGGCGTCACGGGCGGACAGTTCCGCCATGACGTCCGCCACATCGGCGGGAAGGGTGGAATAATACTCCTCAAGCTCGGTCTCGAAACACATGGCTGCCTCCTCTAGCGAAGAACGACGGGGCCGAAGAGGCCGGCGTCAAGCTGCGCTTCCGTAGGGTTGATTTTCCATTTGAGATCCTGATACTGGGTCATGGCGTTGACGATCAAGTTACCGACCTTCACCTTGACGCGGTTGCGCCCCGTCCGCAAAAATTTGCCGACTGCGAAATGGAAGGGCGCCCAGAGTTTCGCCCCGGCGAGCTCGCCGTTGACCCAGACCTCGGCCACATGCTTGACCTCGCCCAAATCGAGGACTTCGTCGCCGGACGGCGCCGCCAACTCGAACTCCAGTTGGTAGTCGACGAAGCCCGTGAACTGGCGCAAATCCCAGTTGAGCCAGGACTCCAGTTGCCGTTTCGCCCCGCCCTCAAATAGCCATTCCGGGGCGGCGAGCTGGTGTTGCGCCAGATTCGGCTGGCAGGAAGCGTCCACGCTGACCGTCCATTCGCCGTCCAGGACGAGTTTCGTCGCGGGCGTCAGGACGGCGCGGGGCTTGAGGGCCGGTTTCTTCGGGTCGAAGACCAGCCAGAAGGCCTCGTTCGGCTCTAGCGTCAAAGCGATCTCGCTAGCGCCGTCGAGCTCCAGCGAGCCGAGCTCCCGGCGGGAGCCGTCCTCGCAGTCCCAAATCTCGGCGCGTCCGGCGGCCCCGGCGAAGCGCAGGACGCACTCATGTTTGACCTCCTCATTGTTGACGAGCCAATAGAAGCGGCGCCCACCGATCTTGCGGCGCGAGACGATCAGCGGGAACTCGCCGGACGTGAAGGAGACGGACGGCTCCAAGCCGGACAACCCCCGCTTAGCGTCCACGAAGCCCTTGGCGGCACGCAAAGCGTCCATGAGCTTTTTGAGCTCGGGGTCATTCAAGCCCCGCTCGGCGGAGGCGTCGGGCAGACTTCCCAGGGCGAAGACCTCGCCCCCGGCCCGGGCGAACTCGACGATCCGGCGCGCCGTCTCCAGACGCAAGAGCTTGAGCGGCGGCAACACCAGGGTCTTGAAAGAGAAGTCGCCACAAGACAGGCAGCCGTCCGCGCCGACCTTCATCATTTCAAGGTAATGGCTGTCGGCGGTGAGATGCTCGACCCTCGCGGCGGTCAAGGCTTGCATGGCATCGCTGTAGGCGTCGTCGATCTTGACGATCTCGTCGAGATGGGCGAAGCTCATCTTCTCCTCGTGAATCGCGTCGCACGCCGGGACCAAGTAGGGTTGCCGGTCGGCGTCGAAGAAGGCTTCGCCCGTCAGAGCCCACACGCTGTCCATGGGGCAGAGGAGCAACGTCTCGGCGTCGAGGCGGCCATGGTCGTTGACGTGACAGGCGCGGCGGCAGAAGTCGGCCAGGAGTTTGAAGTTGCGCCAGTAGGGGTTCCAGTGGTAGATGTCCGGAGGGTAGGAGATGGAGCGGAGCTCGGAGTTGCTGTCGACACCGCCCAACACCAGATGGGAGACGCCGAAAGCCACGGCGCAGTTGAGATCCTTCTTCAAGTCGGTGGAACTCAGTTGGCAACCCGCCACGGCGAACGCCTCGCACATGAACTGGCGGCCTTCGAACTCGGCGACGGACTGGGTCTCGCGGGAGTACCGCGGGTCGCGGATGGTCTCGAAAAGGGCGTCGGTGCCGGGCATGGAGTAGGCGCGCTGCATGGCGAAGTAGTTGCCGACGTGGACCGCCTGCATGAGGAGCCGCTCCTCCCAGAAGTGGCAAGTCATGAACATGCCCTTGTCGCGGCACCACTTGTCCAGGGGCTCGAAGACGCACTCGATGTAGAGCTTGCCGATGACGTCGAACCAGTCCCAGCGCGCCTTCGGCCAAAGCCCTTCGGCGTCCTCCTCGAACAGCAAAGGCAACGTCAAGCGGACATCGGCGCCCTTGAGTTTCGCGAAGGTCTTCGGGACGTCGTCCGACCAGGCGAGTTTGTAGCCGTAGCACCCCTCCAAGTCGAAGAAGACACCCCGCATCGCCTTGCCGAAATGCTCGCCGACCGTCCGCTCGTAGGCGGCGTTCTCGACACTAAGCCAGGGCGCCGCGAGACGGCGGTCGAGGAAGTTAACGCTGGCCGGAGCGTTGCCCCGGTATTTGGAATAGGAGTAGACGCGCCAGGAGCCGCCCGCGGGAGCCTTCCACTCCGAGACGGAGCCTTCGCCCACGACGCGCAGCGAGGCGGAGAGCAAGCGCCTGGAGGCGTCGAGCTCCGCGGCCACGGAGAACAGGGACTCCGGCAGCCGCGCCAGCTCCCCGCCCGCCACGTCCTGGACGCTCCAGCGCAGCGAGTGGTTCTCCAGCTCGGGACAGCTCGGCAAGGGCTCCGGGCTGTAGTAGTCCTTGGGAGCGGGACGGTGCTCATGGTCGGGCATGAGATACTTGTCCGGGAAGGCGGGGTCGCCCATGGTGTAGCCCATGTGGACGCCTTCCTTCTCGCACTCCTCCACGGCGGTTTTAAAGCTCTTGAACCAGTCCTCGGTATGCCAGAAGGGCGTCTTGGCGCGCCAGAAACGGGCGTGGACATAACCGGGGTTGAGGTTCTGGGAACGCATCCCCCGCACCTGCTCGGCGAAAAGCTCGGGATGGGAAATATCCTCCAGCCCGTTCCAGTACCAGAAGGCGTTGGGGGCGTAGAACATGTCCGGATTGGCGAAGGCGGCGTCGGGTGAGCTGGTCTCGGAGCCGAGCCCCCGCCGGTTGGAGAACTGGTCTTTCATCCTGTGCCCTTTGTTTTTTGTGTACCTTAGGTTATTATAATAGAGGAAACAGCAAGCCGTGGCAATGGTCAGACAGGTACAAAAACACTTTCGCGAGGTGCACTTTTGCGTAACGAGATCGAGGAGGTGACCTGCTACCACTGGCCGTTGGCGACGGGTCTGGCGGGGACGACGGTCTGGCCGAACACGGTGGGTTTCCTGCAAGGTTTCGGACAGTCGCGGCGGCGGCTGGTGATCCAGGAGTTCAACCCGCATCTGGTGGTGTCCGGCCGCGGCACCTACCGCTCCGCCGGACAGGAGCTGGCGGTGGAGGCCGGGGACGTGTTCGCCACTTGGCCGGGCGTTCCGTACCACTTCTTCGAGTCGCCCGAGGAGCCCTGGGGCTTCCACTGGTTCCAGCTATTAGGACCGGGCATCGAGGACTTCGGGCGGCTCTGCGGCTTCGGCCCGGACAAATTTCTGTTGCGGCCGCGGCGCCCGGAGCGGGTGCTCGAGCCCGTCCGGGAGCTCTTCGCCCTCTACGCCGACGAAGCGGGATGGGATCCATGCCGCGCCCTGGAGCTGGTGTTCCGCTTCGCGGCGGAACTGCGCCATGAGACCGGGGCGGAGAGCCCCGTCCAGGCGAGTCTGAGCCGCAAAGCCGTCGCCCTGCTGGAAACGGAAGTGGCACACGGCCTGAACGTCGGAGAGCTATGCGGACGGCTCCGCGTCAGCCGTAGCTCCTTGCTGACGGCGTTCAGGACGGAGCTGGGAACGACGCCGCAGTCCTATCTGACAGGACTGCGGCTACGCCGCGCGGAGGCGCTGCTGCTACGCTCCGACTGGAAGCTATCGACAATCGCCGCGGCTTGTGGTTTCCACGGCGAGAAGTATTTCCTCCGCTCCTTCAAGGCGAGCCACGGCCTGACTCCAAGCCAATGGCGGGCGGCACAGCCTACTTGAGGGGCGGGTCGTAGGCGCGGATCAACTTCAGCGGCACCTCGCCGTCGCCGTCGAGGACCAACTCCAGCGTGTGCTTACCGTTGGGCAGGCCTTGCGCCAGGACCGTGACGTTCTCCAACGTCGGGTCGGCGGCGGGCTCGGGGCGCCAGACGTCTTGGCAGAGGGCCAGAACTTCCCACTTCACCTCGAAGCCGACCATGGCGTCGGTCCGGGGCCGCGGACCGTAGAACGGAGCCAAGTCCGCTGGCCGCAAGCTTATCCTCCCCGACTTGGACACGAAAGGCGTCTTGCTGTCGCCCGCGCCGTCCGGGCCGGTGACGCTCCCGACCAGCTCGTAGGAGAAGCTGGCGCAATTCTCGCCCACCTCGGTTATCCGGAAAGTCCAAGCCTCGGGGATGGCGTTCGCCCCCAAAGTGACCCGTTTGATCGCCGGGCGCGACTGGATAATGTCCTTCGACGGCCGGGTGGCGACATGGACGCCAGGGAAACTCGACGGCGCCTTGCCGTCGATCAACACCTTGGCCGAGCCCAGTTTCCCCTTGACGTCCGGGGGCAACACCACATCGACGCGGTTGCCCTGGAACTCTAGCTTCAAACGGTCGCCCGCCGCGGAGCCCGCCACGCCGCCATGGGCCACTTTCCAGGAGGGGCCGACGAACTGGATCTCGTCCTGGGCCTCCTCGAAGAAGCGCCGCGCCTCGTAGTCGCGGATTTGGTTGAACCAACCGCCCTGGGACAGCGTGCTGGGTTTGAAGTGCCGCAGCAGCAAAGCCGCCAGCAGGAGGTCGCCGTGGCGGTTGCGGTGAATACCGTCGGCGAGCAGGTCGGGACGCTGGAGCTTGTGCAACTCCAGGAAGCGGCCCCATTCGTGGCGGATGTCGGCGTACTCGCAGTCATACTTTTGCGCCAGGAACTTGAAGTTCTTCGACTCCGCCTCCTTGCCTTCCTGGTCGGGCATGACGCAGAGGTGGTGTGGGAAGACGAGGATCTCGGCGGTGGTGCTCTTCCTGATGTTGTATATCATGCGTTCCAGCTCGCCAGTGGCCATGCCGCCGTAGTCGTTGAAGACCACCAAGTCGGGGTAGTAGGGGTAGACGTCCTGGGCGGCGCAGCGCACCAGCACGGGGGCCTCGTGGCCGCCGATGGCGCGGTTCTCCGTCTCGATCACGGCGTGGGGATAGCGCGCCTGGAGCTCCCTGATGATCAAGTAAACCCAGTCGCCAGCCACGGTCGACTGGCCGTAGAAAAGAATCTTGACCTTGTTGCGCTTGGTCGGGACGCTCGACTCCAGCAGAGCCATGGTCCGCTGCAAGCGGGCGCCGAAAAGAGCGGCGTTGGCCTCCTCCGGCGGCGTGGGGGTGCGCACGTAGGAATAATGGTAATCGAAGCTGTCGGCGAACTCCAGGACCGGGGTGTTGGGCAGAAGCTCGACGGAGGTTTTGACGCCCTCCGCGCCGAGCAGCCGACAGTAGAAGCCGGTGTCGAAACGGTAGTTGTCGACGCGGACCAGCAGGCGGTTGGCGCCCTTCGCCAAATCCAGCTCCACGGTGTCCAATGCCCAGTTGGGGCCGACGCCGCGCTCGTAGAGGCCGGAGCCCTTCAACTTGCCGTTGAGATAGACTTTGAAGGAGTCGTCGGAGCCGAGCCTCATCGTGACTTTTCGGGCGTCGGGCGACTCCAAGGAGCAGTAAAGGTAGCCAGCCGAGTAGTCCAGGGCCTTGCCGCCGGTGGCGAAATCGCCCAGCATGCCGAAGAAACCGTCGGTCAGCCGGACCACGCCCCATTTGAACTCGCGGTGGTCGAACTTGAAGGTCCGCCCGCCGACCGGGGCGAGCGCCGCCTCGTCGGGGAGCAAGTCGGCCTTCAAGGTGCCCTCGCGGTCGTCCATGCCGTTGGGGAAAGGTATCTTGTCGACGAAAGCCCAGAGGGCGATCTCCCCCTGGTCGGTGAGGGGGCGGATGATGGTCTCGGCGTTGGCGAGCGTGGCGCTCATGAGCATGGCTCCTAACAATGGCGTTGCGATTTTCATGCGATCACATCCAGTCGTTTGACACAAGCGTAGTTGGTGGGCTTGGCTGGCTCGACGGCGACGAAACGGAAGAACCGCGCCCGCGCCGGGGTTTCGAGCATGACCGTCCGGGGCGTGGGGCTGTTGAGAACATTGTCGAACACGCCCTCGGCGACGACCTTGTCCACATGGTCGGCGCTGTCGCCGACAAGGAAGCGGTGGCGGGCCACCGGCCCCATGCCGCATTCCGTGGCCAAGGTCGGAGTGAAGATGAACCCCTTGATGTCCAGCGCCGCGCCCAGGTCGACCACCAGCTCATGGGGGTACGGGGTGTCGGCGCTGAGCCACAAGTTGTCCAGGTCGCTAATGGCGTTTTCTTTGCGGTTGCGCTCATCGAACTCGCCGTCGGCCGAGACGACTTTCCAGCCATCCCGGGCGACGCCGAAACGCAAGACGCTCTCCGGGTTGGCCTCGATCTCCGGGAAACCGTTCGCCGCCCCGGGCTTGGGGACGGTCACGGCGCGGACCTCGCCGGCGCCGGGCACGGACAACGGCCCCTCGTGCACGGCCAAGGCCGAGCCGTCCAGGCTGTAACGCGCCTCGCAGCCCTCCGGAGCGGCGATGGTTATCGTTCCTCGCATGTCGCGGCGGATTCGGGGCGCGAACAGCAGCGGCGGCTGATAGTGGGCGGCAAAGCTCTCGACGCAGGGACAGGCCAACGCGGCAGTGATCTTCAGCTTGAGCGCGTCAGTCTCGACGGTTGGAGTCCGCAAGATTTTGCTGAAGCTCACGGTGGTGCCGGAAACCAGCGGTAGCCATTTGCCCTGAGCGTCACGCCATTCTACCTCGAAAGCGGCGACCCGCTCCCCGAGCTCGGTGTGTTCCTTCAAGGCGACGACGTTTAGCTTGTGGCGCGCCCCCAACTCTACGACCGCTTCGGCGGTGGTGACGCCATCGTCGGTGGCCCAGTAAGTGGCGCTGTCGCCGTCGGTGAGGCGGGAGGCGGCGAAGCGTTCATTGGAGGCCATGACGGGGCGGCCAGCGGCGAAGTCGACCTGGAAAGTGCGGTCGAGGACGAGCTTGAGCTCCCGCAGCCGCGCGGCGTCGTTCTCGTGGATGAGGCCGCGGCGGTCGGGGGGGAGGTTGAGGTTGAGGCAGCCGCCCCGTCCCACCGAATGGTACCAGATGTCCAGGAGATGTTCCAAGGAATGCACCTGGCTGTCCTCGCACGAGTGGTAGAACCAGCCGGGGCGGATGGAGACGTCGATCTCCGGGGGAAGCCAGTCGGCGCCGTCGACAAGCCCGGCGTTGAGGATTTTGGTGTCGGCGTGGCCGGGCGAGAAGTCCTTACGGTTGATCTTGGACCAACAGGTGGGGCCAGCCTCGCCGTGCTCGTTGCCGACCCAGCGGATGTCGGGGCCGGCGTCGCTGAAGATCACGGCGTTGGGGGCGAGCTCGCGGATGATGGCGATGTAGCCCTCCCAGTCGTAGACTTGGCGGCGGCCGCTGGGGCCCTCGCCGCAGGCGCCGTCGAACCAGACCTCGAAGATTTCCTCGCCGCCGTAGGTGGTCAGGACCTCGCGGAGCTGGTCTTTGAAGTGGTCGTTGTAGGCGTCGGTGCCGTAGCTGGGGTCGTGGCGGTCCCAAGGGGAGAGGTAGACGCCCAGCTTCAGCCCGAACTTCTTGGCGGCCTTGGCCAAATCGCCGACGACGTCGCCCTTGCCGCCGCGCCAGGGGCTGGAGGCCACCGAATGGGTGGTGAACTTGCTCGGCCAGAGACAAAAGCCGTCATGGTGCTTGGCGGTGATGATCACGCCCTTGAAGCCGCCCTCGCTGATGACCCGGCACCACTGCTCGCAATCGAGGGCGCTGGGGTTGAAAACCTCGGGGGACTCGGTGCCATGTCCCCATTCCTTGTCGGTGAAGGTGTTGACGGTGAAATGGACGAAGTTGTACATTCCCATCCGCTGCCAAGCGAGCTGGCGGGACGTCGGACATGGGCCAAAAGGTTTCGGGGCTTGGACGTTCGGCATTTTGGGATTCCCTGGTTGTTGGACGCTACTATCAACCCCAGCCACGGAAAAGTCAACAATTTCCAGAGTTCAGCCTCTAGACTTTTCGGCGTGGCTGGTATATCATATCAACGAAGCGGGGCTCGATCCTCTGATATTAAAACATCGGGGCCTCACGGCCTTATAAAAAGTTTACTCTACAGAGTGGCTTCAGCCCCGCTTCTTTTTCCTCCCCTCCCCTAAAAAGTGAGCTCTTTCACTTGATTTGGCTCCAGCTCGAAACTCAGCGTCCCGATGGAGCCGCGCCGTAGCACGGTGTCGATGCCCACCAGCCGCAAAGGCTTGCCCGCCAAGTCGCTGACCACCCGGACGCCCACGGAACACTGGAAACACTCCTTGCCGTCGATGGAGGCGCCGAATTTGCCGCCCTGGCGACGCAAAGTGTAGGACTTTGAGCCGAAACGCTGGACGTACTCGAAGTCGCCGCAGTCCTCCAAGGCCGACCAGAAGACCTCGCCGCGCTCCAAACACGCACCGTTGAACCGCGAGAGATACTCCAGGAAGGCCAGGATGGTCGGGCCGTAGCCGTCACGGGACTTGTTGTCCTTGGTCGGGTTCGCCAAGTCGAAAGGGTCGAACTGCTGGGTGAAAATCCCGCCGCCGTTGCGGATGACCTTCAGGAAAACGCGGCCGAACTGGGTCAGCTCGGAGTAGAAGCCGTAGTTCTCGAAGGCGCGGATCAGGCGCTGCCAAGTGAGCCCCTGCGGCTGTCCGCCCCAGTTGTTGTCAGGGACGTTTCGGAACAACGGGTCGTTGGCGGCGATGGACGGCAACGGCACGGGGGTGAAGAACTCCTCTGGGTTGAGCAAATGACGTTGGAGGAACTCCTCCGCCATGGCTTGGTCGAATAGGCCATACCACATGCAACGGAGGTTGTTGTGGCAAAGGACCTCCATGAACTGGTTATCGCGGCCCTTGTCGTAGGCGGCGCCGCGCTCGGGGCGCCAGAGGTGCTTGACGAAGAGGCGGCGGACCTCCTCGGCCTGGGCGCGCCAATAATCGGCCTTGCCGTCGCCGAGCTCTTCGGAGATCAAGGCGCGGACAGCCCGGTTCTCGTAGGAGTAGGCCATCATGTCCATGGAACGGAACGGGACCAGCACCGGCTCCTTGACCTCCTGCTTCAGGACGTGGCTCCACAGATAATAAAGCCGCTGGTCCTCCGGATCGTCAGGGTTGGGGGTATGTTTGCCGTCGGGGGGGTAGTCGTGGGGCCAGCGGGTGGGTGAACCGCCGAAACGGGCGGCGTTGTCCTCGCCGGTGTCCCACTCGCACCAGGACTGGAGGACGCCTTCCTTGTAGGGGTCGCGGGCGCGCCAGAGGTAGGCGTCGAAGGCTTCCAGGCATTGGGCGAGCATATCCAAGTAGCCGTCGGGCTTGCCGAGCAGCCACCAAAGATTGAAGGCCGGGCCAGGGAAGGCGTTGCCTTGAAGCTGGCCGAAGTCGGCGACCAAGCTCCGCCCGACCCAGTCCATGGAACACCACATGAAGGGATCGCTCTTCCAATCGCGCTCGGCTCCGGTGTGAGTGGAGATTACGGCGCCGGGGAGACGGCCGTCGGCGCGCTGGCAGAGCATGAAGAGCAATTGGTTGTTGAGCGCGACGCGGAGGTCGCGCTTGGCGTACATCTCCCCGCCCATGGGCTGGGTCTCGGTGTAGACGCGGCTGTAGCCCCCGCCCTCGATGAGGGCGGGTATCTCCGGGGTGAACTGGACGCGGTTCGCCGCCGCCAGGCCCTCGGCCTTGGCGAAGAGGCGGTCGAGCTCCGGGTCGCTGGACTTGAACGTCACCCCCGCCTCCGGCAGGGGCATCTTGAAGAACTCGTAGACAAGCTGGTCGTTCATGCTCAATCCTCGACTTTGGCTTGCTCCAACGCGGTGCCCGAGTAGGGGGTCTGGACGTCCTCGAAATGGTTGCGTCTCACCAGCACCCCGGTGGGGCTCAGGAAGGTCAGGACGGGGTGCTCGGCGGAGGGCTCGGGGAAATAGTCGAAAAGCATGCCCAGCTCGTTGGGCATGTCGATTTGGACTTCCGCGTCGACCCGGACGCCGCGGCGGCTGTGGGCGATCTGGCAATGTTCGACCACGGTGTCGGCGACGCGGCCGCGGACCCGGATGGAGCTGTTGTTGCGGATGATGTGGCGCCGCACCACATGGAAGCGGCTCGCGGCGATGTCGAGCTCGCGGGGCTTGTCCTCGCCGAGCGCGATCCGCACCCATTCGGGATCCTGGTAGAGGGTCTTGCAGCCGGGCTCGCCCGCGACGCCGGTGTAACGGCGGGCGCAGCCATGGATTTGCAGGGTGGCCTCGCCGCCGAGCCAACGGTCGACCTCGGTGCAACCGCCGCCCCAGGCGTTGCCGAAAACCACCTCGTTGTCCAGGAACTGGTTCCGCCAGCTCACCTCCATGCGGGTGATCTTGGTCTTGTCCTTGACGCTGGCGTAGGTGCCGGAGGCGCTCAGGCAATTGATGTTGCTGGCCCGGACCCCCTTGTTGCCAGCCACGAAGCATTCGCAGTTGGTGGGGTAGAGCTGCACCAAGGTCCCGACATCCTCGCCGGTGTTGCCGATGATCAGGTGCCGCCCGTTGAAGCCGCCGATCTCGATGAGCGAGCTGTCGTCCGGCTCCACGTCCCAGGGGTGGTCGACCACGATCTTGCCGTGGGCGTCGTAGGTGGAGAGGAAGCGGTACTGCCCCGCGCCGCGGCCGTCGACAATGTAGATGGCGGTGCCGTGCATGTCTGACATGGTGCCCTTGCCCTCGCGGCACTGAGGCTTGCCGACCAAGGTGAACTTCGCTCCCGCCACGTCCTTGACGCGGCCGAAGTAGGCGCCGCCATGACCGTCGAAGGTGAGGCATTCGTGGTCGCCGGTGTAGAGGTTCCGGGTGCGGTTGCCGGCGTAATAGACGTGCTTGGAGATGACCCCGCCGAAATGCAGGGCGATGTTGCCGCCGCCGGAGAGCAAGGAGCCCTCGAAGAGGTTGTTCTCGTAGATCATCTCGGAGCAGAAGTTGAGGGCGTGGGTCCCGGCGCCGCGCAGGGTGTTCCCGGCGACGATGGTGCCGCGGCCGCTGCGGATATCCAGCACGCAGTTGGAGCCGAGGATATCGCAGTCGAGGACGCGGTTGTTGTCGCCCCAGAGGGAAATGACCTGCGCTCCAGGTTTGTCGGGGGTAAGGTTTCCATGGTGGCTGCGGCCCGGGCCGGTGGTCATGTAATAGGGGTTGGCGCGGATGAGCAAACGCTGCAAAGTGACGTCGCTGTCGCCGGTGATGGCGATGTTCAGCGGCCCCTGGGCGTAGATGGCCAGATCCTCGACGGCGCAACCGCGGCGGCACTCGATCAAGGTGGGCAACGGACGCTCGCGGGTAGGCCACCAGAGGGAGGTCAAGCTGGCGCCCTCGCCGCGGAGGGAGACGTTCTCGGGCAGCACCAAGGGGGAGTCGATGAAGGTTCCGGAACGTAGGATGCCGTCGACCCGGTATCTGCCGCGGGGCATGAAGACCACGCCGCCGCCCATGCCGTGGACGCGCTCGAAACCCTGGACGATGGCCAAGGTGCAGTCCTTCATGCCAGTGGGGTCGGCGCCGTAGTCCAGAACGTTGACGACGGGACGGGTGTCGGGGACGGGTGTCTTGACAACAAGGACTCCGACGTTCCGCCAACCGGCCTCGCCGCCCTGGCCGTTGCTGACCTGCACCTGGTGGTCGCCGGGAGGCAGACCAGCGGGGAGCTTGGCGCGGAGGGCGAAACAACCGCGCTCCTCCAACTCCAGCTCGGGGCCTTCGACGAGACGGACGCGGGCGCCGCCATCGATGTCGAGACACTTGCCGAAGAGCCGCAACCAGCCGCCGGAGAACGTGGCGTCGACGCCGCGCTCGCCTTGTTTCCACCAGACGTCGGGGGCGTTGAGATAAAAGGTCTTGGAGACGGCCTCGCCGTCACGGGCGCGGCAAGCGTAGACGCCCTTCGGCCAGGTGGCCGGGACGACCGCCTTCAACGAGATGTCCGACCACTGCGCCGGAGCGACCGCCGTCCACTTCTCCTTCTCGCCGACCAAAGAGAGCTCCACCACGGTGGAGGCGCTGAAGTCAGCCCCGGAGAGCATCACGGTCTCGTCGGGCATCACCGGGTCGGAACACCAAAAGATCACCGGCCCGCGGTTGTTCGTCGTTTTCTTAGCCATTTTTTCAAGCCTTTGTTATGATTGGCAATATCAGCCGGGAGGGGCGCTCCCGGTCATGAATGACCGTTTGTTTGGCGACTTTCAACTCCGTGTCGGTGGCGCAGTCGTTCCCGGTGTTCTGGTTGCGCGCGAACCACGGGAAGTTGCTGCTCGAGATCTCCAGGCGGATCCGGTGCCCCTTCTTGAAGCAGTTGGCGACGCTCCAGAGGTCAACGCTGTACTCGTTGACTTCGCCGGGGACGAGCAGCTCCTGTTTCCGCATGCTCTTGCGGTAACGGGCGCGGATGATGCCGTCGGCCAGGTTGAACGCCCGCCCGTCGGGGAAGACGTCGACGAGCTTGGCGGTGAAGTCGGTGTCGCGCGCCGTGCTCGCGGCGTGCAGGATCACCGTCACCCGCCCGGCCACCTCCAGGTCGGCGTCCAGTTCGGCGGAGGTGTAGACGAGCACGTCGGCGCGCCCCTCGACCTCGGTCTGGTCATTCGAGCCGTTGGGGACGCAAATCCCGTGTCCGCCCGTCGTCGGGACGGGATTGCGCGGGTCGTAGACAAAGTGGTCGGCGGGCTCGTCGGAGGGCGGAGCGCTGGACAGGCGACCATCGCCATGGAAGGTGTTGGCGGCGCCGTCGCCATGCAGATAGAAATCTTGCGCCACCACGTCCTTGGGAGGCCAGCAGTCGGAGCCGCGCCACTCGTCGCTCCCGAACATGAAATAGGTAAGGGGCGGCATGTCCGGCAAGGGGTCGGCGGCGGGGTTGGCGAAGAGGTTTTTCAGGAAACGGTCCTTCGGCTCGACGGCGTGGGACCACTGGGCGAAGTCGTCGCCGCGGGGCAGTTCGCCCACGGGCTCGCCATGGCTCCAGGGGCCGATGACGCAGCGGGTGAAGTTCCTGGCCTTCTCGCTTCCGCCGCGCTGCCGCATCAGGGTGAAGGAGTCCAGCGCGCCCTGGGTGTAAATGTCGAACCAGCCGCTGTAGATGAAGGCGGGGCAAGTGATCTTGTCGGCCCAGGTGGAGAGATCGTTGAGCTCCCAGTACTCGTCATAGTCGGGATGCTTGAGCCAGTCCTGCCAGTAGGCGAGCTTGCCGATGCCGGAGAAGCTGTCGATGTCGTTGAGCGGCAGATGCCAGGCGGCGGCCTCCCAGGCGGGCTTGAAGTCCTTGTATTCCTGGCGGTGGTTGCTGCAGTTCTGCCAGCAGTTGAAGCTCCAGGAGATGTTCTGTTGCAGGATGAAGGCCCCGCCGATGTATTTCGGGCTCTCGTGGTAGTTGCAAGGAGCGATGGCCGGGGTGATGCCGACCAGGCCGCCGGAGCCGTGTTTAGCGGCGAACCACTGGGTCGCGCCGTTGTACGAGCCGCCGTCCATCGCTATCTTGCCGTCGCACCAAGGCTGCTTCAAAATCCAGTCGATGCAGTCCTGGCCGTCCTCGTCCTCCTGGAACCACAGGTAGAGCTCGCCTTCGGACTTGCCCGCGCCGCGGACGTCCTGCTCGACGTAGGCGACGCCGAGAGCTTGCCAAGTGCCCTCGTTAGGGACGCCCCCGGCGGCGCGGCCGTGCTCGACGCGCAACGAGTCGGCGGGGCGGTAGAGGTTGCGCAGCAGCACCACGGGGAAACGCTCGCCCTCGTCAGGCAGGCTGACAAGGGTGAACAACTTGACGCCGTCCCGCGTCGGGACTTGGCAGGTGATGATCCGTGACATGGTTACTCCCTCTTATTTTCCATTCGTTTGTCTGACAAGCGCCGGGGTGCTCAGTATGCCCATTTCGAGCAACCGATATTCATAAGTCCAGTCGTCGCCGCCAGTGCGCCAGGCCTCGGGGCCAGGGCAAGCCCCAGGAGCGACCCTGGTGGTCAACCCCGTCCAGTGCAACGGGTTGAAGGCGTTGCCGCGCGTCCCGTACAACGTGAGGTCGATCGTCCGTTCACCTGCCCCTACCCCGTCCAGCCGGCAGCGGTAAGGCGAGAAGGCGATCGGAGTCAGCGCCCTGCCGTCGACCGCCACGTCGATCATCGCCCCGCGGAAACGCGGGACACTCAACGTCAGCTCGTCGCCAGGCAACCCGACGGGGCAATGGTAAGTGATGTTGCCAGTGTAGAACGGCAAGCCCTGACGGGTGATGTCCCCGAAGGCTAGCTCGCGCAGCCCCGGTATGATTTTCGCGCCGCGCCCCGCCACCGACACCCCGAAGTCGCCCAACAAATAGCACCACTCCAAGGAGAAAGCCCGGGTCAACGGAATCCGCAACAGTAGTTCATGCTTGCCCGCGGCGAAGGCGGGCAGCGGCACGGTGGTGATAGCCTCGTCAACCCACCAGCCATCGGGCTGGGTGGCAATAGGCTCGCCGTCGAAGGCGATCGTCTCGCCCACGGCCAGCTCCGCCGCCAACCGCGCTCCGGCGACCGCGGTTTCGCTGTCGATGGAGAAGCGCAACTCTAGCGTCCCCTGGACTTTCTTGTCGTCCCGACCTTCCTTGGCCGCCACCCACGGCTGCACCATACCCCCGTCGAAGCTGGCGCCCAGCCCCAACGTCTTCCGGGCGGCGGCGCCAACGCGCAGGAGCTCCTCCTTGGGACGCCATGGCCCGCCATTCAGCCGCCACTCCGCCTGGTCCAACAAGAGGGCGTTCGGCTCGCTCAGCGCGACCGGGACGCGTTCGGGGAAGCGCACCAGGATGTCCCGCTCCTGGTAGCGGCAAACTTGCGGGGCGGGACGGAGGCCTTGCTCCCGCCTGCCCGGACGCAACCGCAACAGCAAGTGGCCATGCGGGAAGAACGTGTGTTCGAAACAGGTTTTCCCGTCGGCGTAGTCCGCCGCCAGAGGCGTGATCGCGCCGCTGTGGGTGTCCAACAGTTCCAAAGCCCATTCGCCCTTGAGCATGACCTGGCAATCTTGGCCGGAATGCCCCCGTTGCTCGGTGTCGCAGAGGAAGAGGATGCGGTTGGCTCCGTCCTGACGCAACTGGTAGAACAGCTTGTCGAAGCGGGCGCCGCCCGCCAGCCGTACATCCACGTCGCGCAGGGACTCCAGGGCGTCGAGCAGCGCGCCTTTGGAGAAGGCGATCCGTTCGCGGGTGGCGGCGAAGTCCCGGGCGTCCTCCGAGGGCAGGGCGTCGACCAGCCCCGGAGCGGGGCCGGCGAAGAGCACCCGTCCGCCCGCCTGGGCGAAAGCCCGCAGCCGTTCCAACGTACTGGAGCGCATAGTGAGCAACGGCGGCACGACCACCACGTCGTAAGCGGCCTCGCCGACCCGGAAGCCGGAACCAGGCCGCAGGTCGCCGGCTTGGCATAGCCGCGGCAACAGCGACTCGCTGAGGTAATCGAAGTCCAACTGCCCGAAGAGCAGCCAATTGATAGCGTCTTGGAACCATCCCTCCTGCTCGGCGCGGGCGACGGCGGTCTGCTCCAAGGGGCCGTCCACCAGCCAATACGACTCCAGCGGATGGAGCAAGCCGACGCGCGCCACGGGCGTTCCCCGCGTCAACGCCGCGTTGAGCCGGGCGAAGTGGTCCTCGACCACCCGGTAACGGCGGTACCACGGCGACTGGTGGAAGATGGAGGCGGGGTAGTCGCGCTTAGCCTCGCCCAGCATCGACACCCAGCTCAGATGCTGCACGCGGACGGTGATCCCCAGGGCGGCCTGCCAATCGCCCTGCGCCTTGTGCCCGGCGAAATCGAAGTCCCAGCCGGTCACGCCGTAGAGCTCGCTCAAAACTCCAGGGCGGCCATACTGCCTGGCGACGCTCTGCGCCTGTTTGGCGGTGGTGTACTCCCCCCGGGTGTCGCCGAGCAAGTCGATGCCGGGGAGCTGGAAGGCGCGGTAATGGCGCATGGCCTCGCCGACCGCGAGCGTCTGCGACCCGAGGAACGGCTCGGTCATCAGATGCCCGGTCAAGCACAGGTGGTTCTCCCCGCACCACTTGCCGAGGGTGTCGGAGAAGGCGGAAACGAAACGCTCGGCCGCATGGTCGTGATAACGGTGGCGGGCGGGGGAAAGCTTGCCCGCAGGCAACTCCCAGAACAGCTCGGGGAGCGTCGAAAAGAAATCGACGCCGTGGGCGGCGCGGTAGCTCTCCGGGAAATCGTCGGTATAGGGGATGCGCAGCTCCTTAGCCTCGGCCGCGAAGGCCAGGGACTGGCTGACGCCATAGTCGGAGAACTGCGGCTCGTCGGTGAACATGGCAGGGATGACGCCGCCGAAATCCTTGCCGACCGCTCGCTTGTAGGCCTCATGGGTGGTCTCGATGAACTTGGCCACCGCCTCGGGGTTGAGGGTGTCAAGATAGGTCTGTCCGTTGAACCAGGAGATGGGCTCCTGCTGGACGCAATAGGCGAACCAGCCCCGCTCGCCCGCCGCCAAGCTCTCGCAGTCCAACAAGGTCCGGTAGGCGGCGAGGCGGCCATCCTTGAGCGTCACGCCGTAGGAGGCAAGCTTGGCCTCCGGGCGTCGCGCGTCAGGGGTGAACAGCAGCAGACGCTGGCGGAATCGCGGGTCTTGTGTGACCAGCCCGCCCGCCGCGCCCGAGGGCCAGCGATCCTCGTCGTAGAGCCAAACCAGGAGGCCTTCCCGCCGCGCCTTCTCCACGCAAGCCTTGACACAATCCATGAACTCGGAGCCGAGATATTCGGTGTCCAAACCCACCCGGACATGGATGTGGAAGCCGCCCATGCCCATCTCCTTGAAGGTGTCGATCTGGCGCAGGAGCTGCGCCTGGTCAAGCTTGTTGTTCCAGCTCCAGAAGGGGGCCCCCCGGAAAACGGCTCCCGGCTCCCGGAAGCTTTCCTCCAGGGCCGCGGCGCGCTCATCCTTGTACAGTTCGGCCATGACGGTTAATTCCCCGCCCGCTTAGGTAGAGCCTTCTCGATCTCCTGGCAGATCATGGCGGCCATCTCCTTGGAGACGCTCTGAGGCCAATGGACGGAATCCTTGCTACCTTCCTGCAAAGTGTCGAAACGCTTCTCGCAGAGGGCGTAGAGGTCGACCTCGGGGACACCGTGGCTGGCCATGACCGCGTCGGTGAGCTTGTTGAGCCGGACGATGGGGTCGTTCTTCACCGGGTCGGTAGTCGGGCGGCCCTTGTCGGGGGTGGTGCGCCAGGGGGTGCAGCGCACCCAGACGAACTTGGTCTTGGGATAGGTCTTCAGGAGATGCTCAAGCATCCGGGTCATGTTGCCGGGATAGGTCTTCTCGTCGCAGCGGCCGGGACTGCCATTCCACGTGTGGAGGGTCATGGCGTTCCAGCTGACCACGTCGTAGGGGCCGTTGCCAAGGACGCCGGCCCAGACCTTGGCGGGAGGCGGCTCGCCGTCCTTGAAGGCCTCGGTGGTGAACCAGGTGCCGCCCACCCAATAGTCCACATAGGCCTTGCCCTTGAAATGCTCGGAGATGAAACCGCGGTAGCCCATGGAGATGGAGTCGCCAATGACCAGTATCCGCGGCAACGACGGGTCTTTGACGTCGGCGCGCTGCATGGAGTAGCCCTCGCCGCAGACGTTGCGCATCAAGCTGGAGCTTTTATCGTAGCCGGTGGGCGCGAGCGCGACATCGTAGACTCGGAAGGCGCGCAGCTCGTAGGGCTCGGGGAAAGGTTTAGCGGCCCCGGCGGGCAGGTTCACGCCGCGCCAGCCGAAACCGCCGACGGTCAACGGCAGCGGACTAGGCTTGATCTCGCCGGTCATCGCCAACAACAACCCATTCCGGTACAGCGACGCCAGCTTGTCCTTGACCACCAGGGAATACTTGTTGAAGTCCTTCCCGTCGAGCCCCGCCGCCTCGCCGTTCCAGTAGCCGTTGACGGCGATGCCGATGGCGTTGCTGACCCCACCGTTCAAGTCCCAGGCGGGAGGGAGGTAGTTCAGGGCGAACCCGGCGTGGGCCTGGGTGTCGCTGTTGGAGGCGAGCAAGAGGGCACCCTCCATCTTCGGCAAGTTCTCGAACGCCGGGGAGCGCCGGAACTCAAACTCGATGGTGTAGTCCTTTTGGGCTCCGAGGACGGCGGCCGGGATGGTGAAGGGCTTGGTGCCGTCGAGCTTGACGACGCCAGCGGGCAACTCCCAAACGGGAGCCGGGTTTTGGGCTTGGACGGCGGCCGCGAGGCCGACCATCCCCAGAGCGAAGAATAGACGGTTCATCCTTGATCTCCTATGTTTTTTACCAACCACAATACATGTAGGGGTCGTCGGTCTTGTCGACATCGTGCAGGTAGGGGCTGGCAGCCAGCTTGCGTTCCGCCGCCACCTTCGGGTCCTCGAAGAGCAGCCGGATCGGGCCGACAACGCCGCCGTTCAGGAAGGTGTTGTTGATCCGGACCTCCACCGTGTTCTCTCCGACCTTGAGCAACCCTTCGGGGATGGGGTAGCAGCGCTCGGCGGAATAGTAGTTCTTGGGGTTGGTGTCCTTGCCGATATGGCCGAGCAACTTGCCGTTGAGGTAGGTGTCGTCCTCGTCGTCCACCGCCCCGAGCGAGAGCATCGGCGTGGCCCCGGCGGGGGGCTTCTCGGCCAGCACGAAACTGCGCTTGCACCAGAAGTATCCCAGGTGCGCGCCCCAATGGGCGTGCTGCTCCTGATAGGAGCCGGGCAGCTTGATCCGGTGCCAGTTCTTGTCGGTGTCGGCGGGGCGCTCGGACTTGCCGCTGTCGCAGGCGTAGCCGCGCCACCAACCGCCCAGCTCGACCGGCTCCAGGGAGACGGCCGCGGAACGCTCCTTGAAGAGCTCCAGGAAGAGCGGCGGGACGAGGTTGCCGTCGCCCGGGCTCAGGCCGGGACGGGTGTCGAAGACGCAGAGGACGGAAAGCTCGTTGCGCCCCTGCTTGAGCAACCCGGCGGGCAACTGGTAGTCGCGGGTGGCGGTGGAGAGGTCGTTGGGATTGGTGATCCGGTCGGTGTTGCCGACCCGCTTGCCGTTGACGAAGGTGAAATCGATCCCCCGGATCGAGCCGAGGAAGAGCCGCGCCCCCATCCCCGCGGACGGCGCCGCGGTTAGGTCGAAGCTCCGGCGGAACCACACCGCGCCGGTGGTCTGGTTCAGCTCGGGCAGGACCTTGCGGAAGTCGCCGGGGATGTCCAGGGGCTTCCAGGCGCCGGGCTTGGCCTCGGGGCTGTCGCCGTCGGCCTTGGCGACTTCCCAGGCGCCAGTCAAGGGCAGATTGAGGAGCGTCTCCTTGCTGGCCTTGGGACGGCGCAGCAGCAGGGGCGCGTTCATCTCCACGCCCAGGTTGCTGAGCATGGAACGCAAGGCGCGCTCGGTGTTGCGACGCGAGTCCTTGAGCCAGAAGTAGTCCTCGCTGCCGAAGAGGGCGGGGGAGATTTGGCAGAGCGCCCAGCTCCCCTTGCCCTGCGGAAGGCGGGTCAGGACGCCGGTGTCGAACTGCAGGTCGGCTCCGGGCAGCTTGCCGGGGGACGTGATCGCGACGTTGCCGCGCCAGAAGAAGTCGCCGCTCCCCAGCCCGGACAGCAAGGGGTCCTTGCCCTTGCCGACGGCGGTGGCGTTGACCATCTTCTTCTCCGGCGCCACCGGGACGGGCAACCAACCGGCGGACAACTGCTCCGCGGTCTTGGGCAGCGAGAAGACCACCCCGCCGTCCGTGACGAATTTGGCCAGCGCCGGGGCCCAGGCCTTCAACTCGGCGGGCGTCGCCTCGCCAAGTACCAACACCCCCGCCGCGGCGTCAGGACTGGCGACGCGCCTGAAGGGGACGAAGAGCGACGTCAACAGCGCCGCGCCGTCGTCGCCGCCTAGGTACGTGGCTTGTTTCCAGACGGGCTGGGGCAGCTTGGCGGCATGATCGATCAGGTTCTGGAGATAGCGGACGGCCTCCGGGCCGGTAGCGTCGCGGCCGCTGACGTCGAGCTGGCTGAAGACCACCTGTCCGGCGGCGTTGTCCAACTGCCAGGCGGCGGCGCAGTAGAGACCGAACTCGCAGTCGACCAACGTCCGGAAACTGCCGGTGTCGGGCTTGTAGACCACGACGGTGGCGACGTTGTGGTGGTTGCCCCACTTCATCGGATGGGGGTGCTCCGTGCCGTCGTTCCAAGTGTAGAACCAGCGGCCGCCGTTCATCTCCTGGGGACGGGGGGTGAGCTGGGCGCGGGCGACCTCATAGCCATCGGTCAGGGTGGACGAGCCGCGCCAGAAATTCAGGCAGGAGTCGGGGAGGCCGTCCGACAAAGCGCGGTTGAAGACGACACGGGGAGAGACGTACTCGGTGCGGAACTTGAAGCGGTCGCGCAAGGTGGACTCGGCCTGTTCCAGGACGACGACCTTCTTCCCGGCGCGGGTGAGGGCGTCGAGGTCGAAGCCCTCGGGGGTGTTGGCCAGCTCGTAGAGGAAGGCGCGGCGACCGAAGACCACCACGTCGTAGGGGGACAAGTCCATGGTCAGGGGCACGAGGTCGAACTTGATCCCGGCCCGTTTCAACGCCTTGGCGGAGTCGCCCTCGGGGTCGATCAACGCGATATTCTTGTCGTTGGCGAAGGGGCGCGGGGCCAGGACGTCGATGGCGACGGAGTCGTCGCAGAGCTTCTTGCCGTCGCCGAAGAGCACCATGGAGAGGGTGCCGGAGCAGTCCTTTTCAACCTTGACGCGGACGCTGATGGGGATAGTGACGGTCTCGCCGGGCGGCACTTCAAGCTTGACGGACTTGGAGGCGACTATCTCGCCGCCGAGGGTCAGTTTCCAGTCGCAGCGGACTTTGCGGGGCCGGGCGTCGTTGCTGACGACGGTGACGCCGCGGGAGAGCGTCTCGCCGGGGGCGAAGACGTGAGTCTTGTCGTAGCGGTCGCCGGGCGCGCCGGAGATGAAGGCCAAGACGGGGGCGAAATACTTGCAGTAGTCCTTGGGATTGAGGCCGCCAGTCCAGGGGCAGATCTCGCCGAGGCCGTCGGCGCGGAGGTTGAGGTAGTTCTCGCGGATGCGCTCCAACCAGAGGCGGTTGCGGGCGTTGTCGGTGCCGTCGTAGAGGCTGGCGGGGGACGGGGGCCAGGTGCCGTTGGAGTAGTCGGCGAGCGCTTGGTCGCGGCGGGCCTTGTCCTCGATCTTGTAAATGGCGGCGTAACGGTCCTTGGAGAGCTTCTCGAAACGCTCCAGGAACTCGCTGTCGAGACTGTCGCGGACGAAGGCGTCGTCGCCATGGGTGATGGAGCACCACTCGGCGAAGTAGGGGATGAGCTTCTTAGCCCCGTGGCCACCGTCGCGAGGGTTGGTGAACCAGTTGGACATGAAAGGGGCGCCGTGCTCGGAGTAGAAGAGGGGCTTTTTGCCGTGCTCGCGCCAGTAGGAGTTCATCTCGATGAGCTCCTGCATCGGGGTGAAGCCGGCGTACTGGGTGATGTGGCAGGCGTCGGTGAAGTTGCCGCTGTCCTGGGCCACGACGGGGCGGGATGGGTCGGCCGTCTTGAGCATGGACAGGGAACGGCGTTCGACCTGGGTGAGGCGTTGGCGCTGCTGGTTGTCAGTGTTGTCGCGCTGCCAGAGGCCGTCCTGGAGGTAGGGGTTATACATGGCGCCCATGCCGATGGTGTTGCCCCCGGCGGGACCGACCCAGAAGAGGACGCCGGGGTTGTTGCCATGCTGGCGCATGATGTAGTCGGCCAACTTGCGGGAGTAGTCCCAGTAACGAGGATCGTTCTCCTTGTTGAAAGAGACCAGCTGGCTGTCCAAATAAGGGGCGGTCAGGTTGATGCCGCCGCCAAGGCCCGCCCCGCCGCAGAAGTCGGCGAAGTCGCGGATGCCGGCGTTGCCCGCCCCGAGACTGGTGGCGAAGTTGTAGTGGCTGGTGGTGAAAGAGTTGTAGTTCATGTCCCGCATGAACTTGGCGAAGCCGGGGTTGGTGAAAAAGGAGATGACCATGGGCTGGAAGAGGTTGACGTTGCGCCCGTTGAGGGTGACGCGGTTGCCCTTGAAGGCGAAGTCGCGGGCTCCGAAGCGGACGGGGGCGGGGGCGTCCAAGACTTTGCCGCCCCCGGAGAGCGTGACGGATAGGTCATGGAAGAACGGCTTGTGGAAGTCCCAGAGCCCGGATGCGTCCCAGGGGGCTTTCACCGTCACCGTCTCGGCCGGAGCTTTGGCGGTGAAGGTCTGGACAGGGAGCGTCAGCGCGGGCTTGCCGCCGGTGGAGACCACCCCGGCGAGGGTGTAGCTCTCGCCGGGCTTCAAACCTGTGAGGGCGTAGTCGACCTCAAGGGCTTTGGCGGGGGTGTGGATGGCGGCGTGGTCGACCGCCGGGCCGAGCGGCGAAGCGCGGAACGTCACCGGGCCGCGGAGGCCGCGCATCGAGATGTTCTCGGTGGGGTTGTAGGCCTCGCCGAGAATGTCGCGCATCACCTTGTTGACACCGACAAAGACCTCGGCCCGGACGAAGATCGCCAGGTCGATCGTCTTGCCGGGAGTCACGGCCTTGGTGATGTCCAGGGAGCCGCCGGGCCACTCGACGTCGCCGAGCTTATGGCCGTCGACATAGACGGTGGCGAGAGTCTGGACGTCCTCGATGTCGATCTGAATTTTGCGCCCCTTCCAATCGGCGGGGAGGTCGAGCAGGCGGTGATACCAGCCGCACTGCTGGCTGAACTCGCGGAGCCGTCCCATGTGATACCAGGCGCCCTTGAGCGGAATGGCCTGCGACCAGTCCGTCGGGGGGGTGGCGGGCGGGGCCTGGCAATCGATGTTCTTCCCGGCCGGGGCCTTGGGGCCGACGGGCAGGAAGTCCCAGGCCTTGCCGCAGACGATGGAGTCGTCTTGTGGCTGCCCCTTGGGGTAGAACTGGACGTCAAACTTTTCGACGGCGGCCAGCGGTAGGGCGGTCTTCTTGTCCTTGTAGGTGGCGGAGATCCAATAGCGGCCGGAACAGGGCGGGGTGGGCAACGCCACGTCCAACGCGTCCTCGCCGTCGTAGTCGACGGTCTTGGTGGAAACCTCACGCTCCGCGCCGTCGAGCAACTTCACCTCGATGGCTCCGCCAGAGGCGGTGACGCCGCGCTTGTCCAGGCCAAGGTGGACTTTGAGCTTCTCCCCGGCGGAGAGCTTGACGCGGGCGGCCTCGTCGCCCAGGACGATGTCCCTGACGACGTTGGGCTTGAAGGCGGCGGGGTCGGAGTCGAAAGACAGCTCATCGAAGTAGACGGTGCCGCCGCCCCACTTGGCGCCAGCCCCGGCGCCGGTGAGGGCGGTGTATTTCTCCACGGTCTTGCCGGCGGGGCGGCCGTCGATGTAGATCTCGAACTGCCGCGGCCCCTCCCCCGCGGGGGCGACGATGTCGAAACGCGTCCAGCCCCCGTGCGGGGCGACATATAGTTTGCGCCCGTGCTCGTCGCCGCCATACTGCATCTTACGGGAATCGTGGAGCTGCCAGAGGGTGTCGCCGGAGAAAAGGCTGAAGCCGCCCCCTTGCTTCTTGCCGTCCACCAACTTCTCGCAGGAGACGTCGACGCCGGAGAGGAAATAATGGTCGGCGGGGAACACGGGGTCGTAGAACCAGAACGTCAGGACGCCCTGCGTCGAGCCCTTGGGCAACGGGAAGTTGTGGCCGCCCCCCTTGAACATGCACTCGATAGCGACGCAGCCAGCCCCGGCGACCTTCTTGTCGGGGCAAAACTTGATATTGTCAGGCTGGCGGAGTTTCTCCAGCGCCGCGGGGCTGTCGAAACCATTGGCGACTCTCTCGGCCAAAGCCGGGAGGCCGGTGGCGAGAGCCAGGAGCAGCAACGTCGTACCCAGGATCTTCATGGTTGTCATTCCCTCAGTTGTTATTTCAATTCTTTGATGGTGATGTGTCCAATGACGCCGTTGTAGTAGTAGTCCCTGCCGGCGGAGTCGCCGACGAGGATGTCCGCCTTGGTGGTGGCCGGCAAGCCGACCTTCGCCGAGTTGTCCAGCTTGCCGTCGAGGTAGAGGTAGGCGCGGTCAGGGGTGAAGAGGATGCGGACATCGTAGAACTTGCCCAGCTCCAAAATGGTCTTGCTGTTCAGTCCAACGATCTTGCCGCCTTGCGGGTAGATGTCGCAGCCTAGCTTCATGTTGCCGAAAAGGTAGAAGCGGAAGCCCGCCTTGTTGTACTCGAAGCACTGGAAGAGGCCGCCGCAATAACCGCCGGGCAACTGCAAGGGTTTGATCCGCATGTCCAGCTCGAAGGGTGTCTTGCCGTCGAGCAGGCCGGGGACGCCGGGGCCTTCGAGGCGGCCGCCGTTGTTGAACTGCATGCCATCCTTGACGACGCCGGGGATCTCCCTGCCCGCCTTCAAGTCGGGCATGCCGGGAACGGAGTTGGGGGCGAGCTCGTCGCCGGCCTTGGTGAAGTCCCAGGCGGCGATGGTCTTGCCGGGGACGAGGGTCGGTTCCGGGACGCCCGCGGCCAAAGAAGCAGCCAACAACAACAGGAAAACGAAACGCATCAGATCTCTCCCTTAGTAAGCATAGCCCAGCGGGGCGCTGCCTACCACCCCAGTCCCGGCGCATTTGAACTCGGCGGTGTCGGCCGCGGCCCAGCTGCCGACATGGCCGTCGGGGAACCAGACGTTGGCGCGCCTGTTGTGGCGCAAATGCAGACCGACTTGCCTCCCGCAAGCGTATGTGTTCACATCTCCATACCAATTACAGGTCTGGGTCATTCCCGCTGGCGACGTGTCGGAGGAGCTCACCTGAGCATAGCCCTCGCTATCCACCAGGTAGGGGAACCGCGAAGGCTGGTAGAGGCTGGGGAACTTGATCAGGCGGCGGTATGGGGCGGAACTGTCGCAGGCGATTTTCTCGCCGGGGTAGTAGGCCGCGGAGTGGAACCCCCTCATGCCGTAGCTTTGGCTGGTGTTGCTGTTGTTCTTGCCGGAGGGGTAGTCACCACCACTCTGGCGGTATCTGGCCGGTGGCGGGAGCGAGGGGCACTGAAAAACGGCGCCGAAAGGCATGCCGCAAAAGCCGTACATCAGCTTGGCTCCGGTGAAATCGCCCCGTTGAGGTGCGTAGCCGAAGCCCATCATCATGGTGCCGAGAGTGGGATAGAGGACGTAGTCGCCGCACTCGTTGCCAATGACCCAGTCGTTGAAGTCGGAAGCATAGCCGATCTCGGCCACGCCGCACTGGCGCAGATTGCTCTGGCACTGACTCGACAACGCCATGTCCTTGGCCTTCTTCAGCGACGGCAACAACAACGCCGCCAGCACGGCGATAATAGCGATCACCACCAACAGCTCCACCAACGAAAACCTTCTCCTCATCCTTCCACCTCGCATGGCATGATTTCGCAACTCACCTTGACCGCGCCCAACGGGACGCGGCGCTCCAAACAGTCCATGAGGGCCGTCGCCGCCGCGACCCCCAACTCATAGCCGGGGTGATGCAAGACCCCGACCACCTTGGCGCGAGGATAAGCCGCGGCCATGTCCTGAACGGACATGCCGACGTAGTCGACCAACAGTTCGATCTTCCCGGCGTTCCGATGCCTGTCAATGGTCTGGAGCACGGCGCGCATCTGGGGCTCGCCGCCATTGACCACGGCGGCGGTCACCTCGCCCTGGTCAAGCAGCGCCGCGATCTTTGCGTCACCCCCGGGGGGGACGCTCCAGTCCGGGTTATAACCAGGGATGATGGAGACGAAACCTTGGAACCCCTCGCCCTCGTCACCCCGGTAGGGATAGATATTCGAGTTGAAACGGGCGATCTTGCGGTGCCCCCGTCGGAGCAGGAACTCGGCGCGCGCCCGGCCCAGACCGAAATAGTCCGTCGCGACGTGGCAAAAGGGGAGGTCGGATTCCCAAAGGCAAGACCAGGAATCCATAATCGGCAACGCCGGGATGTCCATGGCCGCCAGCGCCGCCCTCACCTGGGACAAGACGGAGTTCTCCGGCAGATACCAGAGGCAACCGTCGAGCGTTCGTTCCCGCGCGAGGGCCGCGGCCCGCTCCGGCGCCGCTTGCAACACCCGGATGAAACAGCGCTTTCGCGCCAACACATGCAGTATCCCCTCCATCACCTCGGGAGAACTCAAGAAGGTGGGGTCGTTGTCATGCCCTATGAACAAGCCGAGATTATAACGCCGCGGCCCGTCGACGATGTAGTTCCCCTTGCTCGGGACGGACTCTATCCGCCCCTCCAGGGCCAGACGCTTGACCACCTTGTTGACGGTCATGAAGCTCACCCCCAAGTCCCCGCAAAGCTGGCGGACGCCGGGCAGGCGCTTGATCCCAGCGGCCGACAGCTCCCCGATCATCTCGAGGAGCCGTTGCCGCGCCTGGTTGTGCGTCGAGTCTTTCGCCGTCGTCCCCATGCCATCCCCTTATTCGTTATACCAAAATAATATAACGGTTTGGGGATTTGTCAACAGCCACGGAGCTCCACCACGTCGGTTTTGTTGCTCTTCATCACCGACGGCAAAACGAAGGTCAGCACCCCGTCCTTGAAGCTGTGGGGCACGTCCTCGCCGGTGGCCAGGAGCTTGACGGACTTCGGCTTGGCGATACCGGAGACCTTGACCTCGCCCTCGAAAATCCAGTCGAGGTGGAGATAGAGGGCGTCGCCATCGCGGGTGCTCGGAACGTTGGACTGCTCGGGCCAGTTGCCGGGCTGGGTGCCGACGACGGCCTTGGCGTTGGCGGCCATCCACTCCTTGAGCTGGGCCATGCGCTTGTAGAAACCGTCAGGGAGCTCGCCGTGGGAGTCGGGGGCGACGTTGGGCAGGAAATTGCCGTCCCAGGCGCGGGCCTTGGAATACTCGCCGAGGAACCAGCCGAGGGGCTTGTAGATCTCGTGGTCGAGGTAGCCCCAGGCGCCGTCGGCGAAGACGTGGCAGTACTCCCACCAGCCGGGGAGGCGCTGCTCGGGGAAACGGCACTCGGGAGTGTTGAAGTCGCCGTAGCCGTGGCCGCGGGGGTTGATGGCGATGCCCGGCTGCTTGGCGCGGATCTCCTCCATGGTGATGCAGTCCGCCTTGCCGGGGAGGTTGCCGTCGAACCAGAGCACGTCGATGGCGCCGTAGCGGGTGATCAGCTCGAGCACTTGGCCGCGGACGTACTGCCGGAAACTCTCCTCGAAGCCCGCGGGGGGCTCGGGGACGGTGACGGGCTCATGGTCGAGTCCGAGGGGCGGCTGCTGGTCGCCATAATTGAAGGACATGTAGTGGCGGTGGAAGTACCAGTCGGGCGGGGAATAATAGAAGCCAATCTTGATGCCATTTTTGCGGCAGGCTTGGACGAACTCGCCCACCAGGTCGCGGCCGCCCAAGTATTTCTTGGTGTTGAAATCGCCTTGGTCGCTGGGCCAGAGGGCGAAGCCGTCATGGTGCTTGGTGGTGAGCACGGCGTACTTGACCCCGGCGGCGGCGGCGGCGGCGAGCCACTTGTCGGGGTTGTAACGGTCGGCGCTGAACTTCTCGGCCTGCGCCCAGTATTTGTTGGGCGGGACGACCACCTGGGCGGCGGGAAGGCCGTAGTCCGCCACCGCCTTGCCGAGGCCGCCGGGAATGCGTTTCATCATCGACCAGGACAGGTCGCCCTGCCCCAGCACGCTGGAGATGCCCCAGTGAAAAAAGAGCCCCAACCCCGCCTTGGGGTACCACTGGGCGTCGGGATGGGTGGTGCGTTTATAGTCGGCCTCCGGCGACGAGATCGCCGTGATCTGCACTTGCGAGTGCTGGGTTTTGACTTCCTTGTCCATGTCTTTGCTCTTGGCCATTTTTCCGTTCCTTATTTTAACAGGCGAAGTTCTCGGTGGTGGGCTGGGAATTTTTCCGGTTGACTTTAGCGGCCAGCGGCGCCGGCGAACGCTTGGCGTAATGGGCGGCGAAGCTCTCCGGGGCGTCGAGCCACAGCTCCGGCCCGGCCATCAACGCCCCGACGAGGGGCCGCGCCTGGAGGCGCATCCCGAACGGCCGCGGACGGCACTCATAACACTCCTCCGGCTCGGGGCCGCAACTACCGCTGCCCAGGCCGCGGAGAGAGTGGTCGAGGCCCAAGTGGACACTCCCCGAATCGCGCAGCTCGGACTCGTGGGCGGTCGCCGCCAAGGTCTGGGCGGAATAGCGGCTGGCGGAGAAAGCGAAGTCATCCCGCGCCAGAAAAAGTAGGCCGGAGCCATCCTTGTCCCGCAACGCGAGCCGCCGCGTCCCCATCCGCACGCCGTTCTCCTGGGGCCGGATGTAGGGCGTGTGGAGCTGGTCGACGGTGGCCTGGTAGAGGCCGACCCTGGCCGCGGCGCGACTGTCGGGGTAATTCTCGCCGGGGCCGAGACCATACCATTGCGTCTGGTCGAGACGGCGTGGCAAGACCAGCTTCATCCCGAGACGCCCGACAACCTCCGGCCAATCGCCATGAGGCGTCGCCTGGAGGTCGACGAAAAGGCGGCCGTCGCCCAACACGGTGTAGACGTACTGGCAATCGTAGGCGAGGGTGTAGCCTTGCGGAAGCATCTGCCCTTCCACGTAGATGGCGACGGCGTGGTCGCCGAGGCGCAGCAGCTCCATCGCCCGGGGGCGGAAGAAGAGCTCATGGAGCCGGGCGTCATGCCACTGGCCCCGACGCATCAACCGGCGGTGGACGCCGTCGTTGTCGATGGGGGCGCGCCAGACGTTCAGCTCCGGCCCCCGTTCGAGCAACTCGCGGCCCTGGGCGTTCCAGCGGGCTAACGTCCCCTTGCGGCGATCAAAGACAAAGCTGAAGTCCTTGCCGGAGACAACCACCCCGTCGCGGCCGTTCTCGACCCGCAAGCCCGCCATGCGGACAGCTTGGGCGGCGGCGGGCACGGCGCAAGGTAGTTCGACTTGTCCCCAAGCCAGCACGTGTCCTTTGCCGGCCCAGGCCGTGGCGTCCTTGAGGACGAAGTCCCAGTTGAGATGGCAACGGGAACCGGGACGGCAGGCGGTGGGCAGAGTGATTTCGGCGGAACCGCGGGGCGGGACCACGGGCAGTTCCGCGACGCCGCGTTGGAACGCGACCCCGTCGGCGAGCAGCTCCCAGCGGAGCTCCAGGAAGTCGAGTCCGACAAAGTCCAAGCGGTTGTGAAGCAGGAAGCTCCCCGCCTTGAGGTCGACAACCTTGAGCGTGGCGGGCTCCATGGCCTTCTTGGCCTCGTCGAGGGCGGGGCTGGGGGTGCGGTCGGGGAAGAGCAGGCCGTCGACACAGAAGTTGGAGTCGGACAGCTCGTCGCCGAAGTCGCCGCCATAAGCGAAGAACTCCTTGCCGTCGGGTCCGCGCTTGACGAGGCCGTGGTCAATCCACTCCCAAATGAAGCCGCCCTGGACATGGGGGTATTGGTAGAAGAGTTCCCAGTAGTCGGCCAAGCAGCCGGGGCCGTTGCCCATGGCGTGGGCGTACTCGGTGCCGATGGCGGGGAAACCGCCATGGGGCATCTCGCCCATCTGCCGCACCCGCTCCAACTTGCAGTACCCGAACTGGCGGAAGTCGGTCGAGCCGGGGCGCTCGGCGTCGGACTGCGGATAGTGGACGGGACGCGAGGCGTCGCGGGCCTTGACCCAGCGGACCAGCTTCGGCAAGTTGTCGCCGAAACCGCACTCGTTGCCCAATGACCAGATGATGACGGAGGGATGGTTTTTATCCTGCTCCACGGTGCGCTCCATGCGGTCGAGATAGGCGCCATACCATGCGGGGTCCTTGCTGAGCAAGCCCTGGTCGCCGCCCCATTGGCAACCGTGGGTCTCCAGGTCGGCCTCGTCCATGACGTAGATACCCAGCTCGTCGCAGAGGTCGTAGAACAAGGTGACGCCGGGGTAGTGGCTACAGCGCACGGCATTGAAGTTGTTGCGCTTCATAAGCGTCAAGTCGTAACGCAGGTTCTCCGGGGTCGGGACGCGGCCCAGCCGGGCGTCCCACTCGTGGCGGTTGACGCCCTTGAGCATCACCGGGACGCCGTTGACCTTCAGGAGGCCGTCCTCGATCTTCACCTCGCGGAAGCCCACGTGGAATGGGATGTGCTCCCCCTCCCCCTCCCCCGCCCGCAAGACCAACGGATAGAGGTTTGGCGTCTCGGCGTTCCAGAGGCGGGGGTGGTCGAGTTGAAGGGACAAGGTGGTCTTCCGCGTCTCCCCGGCGGGCACCTCGACCACGGCGGCGACGACGACGCCCTCCAACGTGGCCTCCAACGGCAACGACGTGGCGGCGGCGGAGCGGTTCACCACCGTCAGCTCCACCTCCAAGGAGCCGGAGGCTTTGGGACGCAGCTCGACGTCCCAGACGGCGCACTGCGGTTCGGAACGCAAGGTAACGCTCCGGAAGATGCCGCTGATCAACCACATGTCCTGGTGCTCCAAGTAGGAGCCGTCGCAGTAGCGGTAGACGCTGACGGCCAGGGTGTTGTCATGGTCTTGGAGCAGGTCGGAGACGTCGAACTCGGCGGCGAGACGGCTGCCCTTGGAGAAGCCCGCCAGCTTGCCGTTGACCCAGACGTGGAACGCCGAATCCACCCCGTCGAAACGCAGGATGGTCCGACGGCCCGCCCAGCTTTCCGGCGTCTGGAAACGGCGGCGGTAACAACCGGTGGGGTTGTCCTCCGGGACGTAGGGCGGATCAAGGGGGAACGGATAGACGGTGTTGGTGTAGCGGGGCTGGTCGTAGCCAAGGCACTGCCAGTGCGAGGGCACCGGGACGACGTCCCAGCCGAGGTCGTCGAAACCGGGGCGTTCAAAACCCTCCGGAACGTGGGCGGGGCAGTCGACCAACTGGAACGTCCAGTCGCCGTCGAGGCCTTGAAGCCATGGCGACTTGGCGCGGTCGAAGGCCAGCGCCGCGGCGACGCTGGGATAAGAGTGGAACTCCGTCCGGGCGGGCAGACGGTTAAACTGCAGGAAGGCGGGATTCTCCAGCTCGGGACGGCGTGACAAAAGCGATTCCATGACGGCTCCTTTTCACCAAAAACGGGCTCCATCCCGCTATAACGTTATAGTGGAATATGCATTATAATAGCTGAGCGACGCGGGAAAGTCAAGGGCGTTAGCCAAGGTCAAGCGCGCCGTCGGCGCGGGGGCTGGCCTCTCCGGGGCGACCATTCATTGAGTTGTTGGGTTCCAATGCTATATTCCCAGAAAGAGAAGGAATGCTTGTCATGAATGCGTTGACCGTGGTTTTTGTTTCGCTTTGCGTGTTCGCCATCGCCTACCGGTTTTACGGCTTGTTCCTCGCCAATAAAGTCCTATGCATCAAGGAGGCGCGGCTGACGCCCGCCGTGACGCTGGCGGATGGGCACGACTATCACAAAACCAATAGACACATTTTGTTTGGGCACCATTTCGCGGCGATCGCCGCGGCGGGGCCGTTGCTCGGGCCGGTGCTGGCCGCGCAGTACGGTTATTTGCCGGGAGCGCTCTGGATCATTATCGGGGCGGTCTTGGCGGGGGGCGTCCATGACATGGTGGTGCTTTTCGCGTCGGTGCGCCACAAAGGGCATAGTCTCGCGAAGATCGCCGAGAGCGAGGTCGGCAAAGTCGCCGGGGCCGTGGCGTCTGTCGCCATTCTCTTCATTCTTGTTCTGACGCTGGCGGGCCTTGCCATCGCGGTGGTGAACGCCATGTTCGAAAGCGCCTGGGGCACGTTCACGGTTTTCGCGACCATGCCCATCGCGTTGCTGATGGGCGTCTACCTGTATAAAATCCGTCCCGGCGACGTAAAGGGGGCGAGCGTCATTGGCGTTGTCCTGCTTTTCATCACGATCCTCTGCGGCCCTTATATCGCCGCGAATCCGACCTTGTCCGCCATCTTCACGCTCTCGAAAAAACAATTGTCCCTTATCCTCCCGCTGTATGGGATTGTCGCTTCGGCCCTTCCCGTCTGGTTGCTGCTATGTCCGCGGGATTATCTCTCCACGTATCTGAAAATCGGAGCTATCGCCATGTTCGCCGTGGGGGTCCTTATTGTCCGCCCCGAGTTTCACATGGCTGCGGTCACGCGATATATCGGCGGCGGCGGCCCGATCATTCCGGGCGCGGTCTATCCTTTTGTGCTGATCACGATCGCTTGCGGCGCGTTGTCGGGCTTCCATGCGATCATCGGGACGGGGACAACGCCGAAGATGATCGGAAGCGAACGGGACATCCTGTTTGTCGGCTATGGGGCGATGTTGGTAGAGGGCTTCGTGGCGATCATGGCGCTGGTCGCCGCCTGCGTCCTGATGCCTGGGGACTATTTCGGCATCAACGTGGCGCCCGCGGTTTTCGAGAAGCTGGGCATCGCCACGGTCGAACTTCCCGCGCTGGCCGCGGCCGTGGGGGAAAACGTCCAGGGCAGGCCGGGCGGCGCGGTTTCCCTCGCCATCGGCATGGCCTACATTTTCTCGGCGATCCCCTTCATGAAGGGGTTGATGTCCTACTGGTATCACTTTATCATCATGTTCGAAGCGGTGTTCATCCTCACCGCCGTGGACACGGGCACGCGCGTCGGCAGGTTCCTGCTTCAGGAGATGGTAGGGAAAGCCTTCCCGCGATTCCTCAAGAAACGGTGGTGGCCGGGCATTATCGTCACCAGCGTCATCTTCACCAGCGCCTGGGGATATCTCGTGTACACAGGCGACATCACCACCATCTGGCCGCTTTTCGGCATGAGCAACCAGCTTTTAGCCTCCTGCGCGTTGCTTATCTCGACGACCATGTTGCTCAGGATGAACAAGGGGAAATATGCGTTGCTCACCGCCATCCCGGGCGTTTTCATGGCGCTGACGACCATGTACGCCGGATACCTGACTATCACGTTGAACTATCTCCCCAAGGAAAAATATCTGCTCGCCACGCTTTCGCTCATCATCATGGCGCTGGTGGCCATTTTGTTCGTGGCAACGTTCAGGCGGTGTTACGCGTTGCTCCATATGCACGGAACCGTGGTGGACCGTCATGGCGACCAGGTCCTCCAGCTGGTGGAAGAATAGCTCCGCTCACCCGCGGCGGACGACCACCGGGCCGAAGAGACCGGCGTCTAGCTGGTCGTCGCCGGGGGCTTTGCTCCATTTCCACTTGAAGTCCTTGTCCTGGGTGATGGCGTTGAGCACCAGGTCGCCCACCCGGACAACGACGCGGTTCAGCCCCGGACGGAGCAGGTGGCCAATTTTGAAACGGAAAGGCGGCCAGAGCCGCTCGCCCGCCGGGGAGCCGTTGATCCAAACCGCCGCCATGTGCTTCACCTTGCCCAGGTCAAGCGTCTCGGAGCCGTCGATCGTCTCCAGCTCGAAGCTGGTCGTGTAGTCAACGAAGCCGGAAAACTGCCGCAAGTCCCATTTCAGCCAGGACTCCAGCGGGCGTTTGGCTCCGGCCAGCAGCCAGTCGGGAGCGCCCAGGCGGGACTGGAACAAGACTGGCTGGTCGGTCGGGTCGACCTTCACCAGCCACTCTCCGGCCAAGGACAGGACATCAATGGACGGAGCCTTGGGAACCACGGGAAGCTCCGAGCCGAAAACCAGCCAGTAGGCCTCGAAGGGCTCCAGCGTCAGGGCGACGCGGCCGCCCTCGGAGGCGACAGGGATGGTCTCGCCGGTCTCGCAGTTCCAGATCGAAGCCCCGCCCGCGGCCTGGACGCGCAGGACGAACTCATGCCGGACCGACTCGTTGTTGGCCAGCCAAAGGAAACAACGCCCGTTCACCTCGCGCCGCGAGGCGATCAGCGGAAAAGCGCCGGACTCGAACTCGACGCAGGGCTCCAACCCGGGCGCGCCGATCAGCGAAGCCAGCCCGTCTTGAGCGGCGACGAACGAAGGGGCTTGGCGCAAATTGTCCATGAGCTGTTTCAACTCCGGGTCGCCGACGCCCTTCGCGTCCGAGGCGTCCGGCAACGCCCCGAGAGCGTAGACATGCCCGCCCGCCAAGGCGAAGTCGACGATGCGACGCGCCACCGCCAGCGGCAGCAGTTTGAGCGGCGGCAGGATCAGGGACTTGAAGGCGAAGGGGCCGTAAGCCAACGCCACGCCTTTAACCGTCATCTTCTCCAGATAGTGGCTGTCGGCCACGAGGTGGTCGACCCGGGCGGCGAAGAGATCCTGGATGGCCTGGGAATAGGCGTCGTCGATGGCCATGATCTCGCTGGCGTGGGAGAGCTTGACGGAATCGGCGTCGTTGATGTGGGGTTGGGGTTGGGAGCGGTCGAAGTAGGAGTCGCCGATGAGCGCCCAAACGCTGTCCATGGGGCAAAGCAGCAACGTCTCCGCGGCGAGGCGGCCGTGGTCGTTGACGTGGCAAGCGCGGCGGGAGAAGTCAGTCCAGAGATGGAAGTGGCGCCAGTAGGGGTTCCAGTCGAAGAAGTCGGGGGGATAGGTGACCTTGCTGAAATCCCGGCTGGAGTTGACCCCGTGCGGGACCAGGTGGGTGAGGCCATGGGCGACGGCGGAGTTGGCGGCCGCCTTCAGCTCGGCGGGGGTGAACTGCCAGCCGGCGATGCCGAGGACCTCGCACATGGCCTGGCGGCCCTCGAACTCGCAGACCGACTGGGTCTCCTTGAAGAAGCGCGGATTGTGGACGCTCTGAAAAAGGGCGTCGGTGCCGGGCATCGAATAGGAGCGCTGGGCGCCCATGAAGTTGGCGACGTAGGCCGCTTGCAGGAAGAGCCGCTCCTCCCAGAAATGGCAGGTCATGAACATGCCGCGTTCCCGGCACCACTGGTCGAGCGGGGTGAAAAGGCAGTCGATGTAGACGCGGCCGACGACGTCGAACCAGTCCCAACGCGCCTTGGCCCAGAGACCCTCGGCGTCCTCCTCCACCAACAAGGGCATCATGAGGCGGATGTCCACGCCCTTGAGCTTCAGGTAGTCGGCGGCGAAGTCGTCCGACCAGGCGATTTTGTAGCCGAAGCTGCCCTCGAGGTCGAAGAAGACGCCCTGCATGGTCTTGCCGAAATGGCGGGAGAGCAGTTCCTCATACTTGTCGTTCTCCAGCTTCAGCCAAGGCTTCGCGAGGCGACGGTCGAGGAAATTGATGGTGTACTGGCGTTTCTCATGGTACTTGGCGAAGGCGTGGACGCGCCAGACGGCGCCCTGGGGGGCGGTCCAGGGGCCGGGCTCGACCAGCGTCAGCGTGGAGGAGAGGAGGCGCTTGTCGGCGTCGCGTTTGGCGGCGACGGCGAAGAAGCATTCCGGGATATCGACGCTGGCGCCGCCCTGGACGTCCTGGGTTGTCCAGGAGAGGGACTGGGACTTGAGCTCGGGGCAGCTCGGCAAGGGCGCGCCGCCGACGGGGAAGCGGGGGTATTCGGGGTGGTCGGGCAGCAGGTACTTGTCGGGGAAGCAAGGGTCGCCCATGGTGTAGGTGACGCGGGCCCCGGCTTGCTCGGCGCCCTCGACGGCCGCCTGGAAGCACTTGAACCAATCGTCGGAGAGCCAGAACGGCGTCTGCTCCTTGTAGTGGCGGGCGTGGATATAGCCGGGGTTCATCCCCTGGGCCGCCATGTCCTTGGACATCTTGGCGAAGTGCTCGGGGGACTTCATGTCCTCCGGGCCGTTCCAGAACCAGAAGGAGTGGGGGGCGTAGGAGGCGTCTGGGTTGAGGAAGCCATTGTCCGGCTCGGCGGCTTTGCCGGGCTTGGCTCCGGCGCGGTTCGAAAACTCTCTGCGGTCAACCATTTCAAGCAAGCTCCATGCTGTTCACCGGGGCGTCGTTACAACGTTGTAGCGATATAATGATATGGGAAAGGGCGGAAAAGTCAAGCCCCGGGGACACCAAAGGCGTCCCCGGGGAGGCGGGGTTTTTCAGGGCCGGACGTTGGCGAGGACCCACTTGACGAAGGCGGGGCAATCCGCGGGACCGTGGGGGTGGTGGTTCAGGCCGGGCTTGCGGAAGAGCTGGACCTTGCCTCCCAGGGCTTCGACATGGTCGGCGAGGACTTTGGTGTTCTCCTCCCAAGGGACGGTGGAGTCGGCGTCGCCGAAGGAATGGACCATCGGGACGCCGGCCTTGACAAGAGGGGCGACGTTGTCGACGGGGTTTTTGGCCCAAGCCAGGGCCTCGTCCTCGGAGTTGAAATGGTAGCACTTCAGCAGGGCCGCCCAGTCGCCCTTGCTGCCGGGGCCTTTGCCCTTGCCGCCGGGCCAGCTCTTGAAATCGCAGACGGGGTTGTCGGCGTAGACCATGCCGACCTTGTCGGTGTTGGCGGCGGCCCAGTTGTAGACGTAGAGCCCGCCACGGCTAAGGCCTTCGAGGATAGGACGCTTGCCGAAATGGTATTTCCCGGTCATCTCTTGGTAGAAAACGTCGAAGCGCCGCATGGCGTCGGGGCAGCCGAAGGTGTTGCCGACGTTCATGTAGCAAAGCCACCACCCCTGCTCCAACATCGCCAGGTCGAAAGCGGGGAAGGCGCCGAAAAACTCCGCCCGCCAGACCCAGCGGCGGCCGGGGGCCTCTTTCTTAGGCTCGACGACAATGACAGCGTTCTCGCCAATTTTAAAATCATGTCGGACATAGCCATTGTAACTGGACGTCTTGCTGTCCGCCGGGAACTGCGGGGCGGCCATGTCGGCGGCGGCCAACGTGACGCAGCAGCAGAACAACGCAAAGGCGAACGGCTTCAAAATATGGTTTTTCAAGGCGCTTCCCTTTCAATGAACGCTCCCCGAAGGGGACGTCATGGTGGTTCAGTCGAGAACGTTGGCGAGAACCCACTTGACGAAGGCGGAGCAGTCCGCTGGGCCGTGGGGGTGGTGCTGGCAGCCGGGCTTGCGGTAGAGCTGGATCTTGCCGCCGAGGGCCTCGACGCGCTCGGCCATGACCTTGGTGTTCTCCTCCCAGGGGACGCACTCGTCGGCGTCGCCGAAGGAGTGGACCAGCGGGATGCCGGCCTTGACCAGGGCCGCGGCGTTGTCGACGGGGTTCTTGGTCCAAGCCAGGGCCTCGGCCTCGGACGCGAAATGATAGCATTCCTGAAGCGCCTTCCAGTCGTTGACGCTGCCGGGGCCGGAGCCTTTGCCGCCGGGCCAGCTCTTGAAGTCGCAGACAGGATTGTCGGCGTAGACCATGCCGACTTTGTCGACGTTGGCGGCGGCCCAGTTGTAGACGTAGAGCCCGCCGCGGCTGAGGCCTTCGAGAACAGGGCGCTTGTGGAAATGGTACTTCTCGGTCATCTCCTTGTAGAAGACATCGAAGCGGCGCATGGCGTCGGGGCAACCGAAGGTGTTGCCGACGCTCATGAAGCCGATCCACCAGCCCTGCTCCAGCATCGCCAGGTTGAAGGCCGGGAAGGCGTTGAAGAACTCCGCCCGCCAAACCCAGCGGCGGCCCGGAGCCTCCTGTTTCGGCTCGATGACGATGACGTCGTTCTCCCCGATCTTGAAATCATGGCGTTTGTAGCCGTTGTAGGTGTTTTGCGGGAACTGCGGAAGCTTGTCCATTTTTCATCCTCTATGCTTGTCGTGTCACCGTCCCGCCCATCGGGACAGTGGAACTTGCTTTCATGTGGCGGCGGGGTCGGTGGAACCGCGGACCGAGAGGGTGGGCGACACCAGGACGCGGGGCTCGAAGGCCTCGCCGCGGATGGCGCGGACCAATTGCCGCGCGGCCTCCTCGCCCATGAGCTCGAAGCTTTCCGAGACGGTGGTGAGCCCCGGGACCAACCCTTCGCATAAGTACTTGATCCCGCCGAAGCCGGTCACGACCGCCTGGGAGGGTATCTTGAAACCCTGGGTCAACAACGTGGCGAAGGTCCTGCTCGCCAAGTCGTCGGCCAGCCCACAGAAAGCCGTGGGCGCCTTGTCCGAGCCCATGACCCGATGGATGAACGCCGCCAGCTCGACGTTGAACGCGTCGAGGCAACTGGCGGTGAAAACCAGCTCCGGGTCGAGCTCCAAACCATGATGCCGCAAGCGCCCCTCCACGCCGGCCAAGCGGCGCTCGCCAAAGAGGAAACCACCGCAGTTCACGACGGCGACACGGCGGTGCCCCAGCCCGAGCAAGTGGTCTACCAGCAGCTCCGCGCCCAACTCGTCGTGGGAGTCGACGATGAGCGGCCAGTCCCGACGTTTCGGGCTGATCGCCACCACCGGGATGGAGCATTCCCGCGCCACCTCGAAGACGTAGTCGGCGGCATCATCGGAACCCTGCCGGAAGATCAAGCCCTGGGGACGGGCCTCCAACAAATGGTCGACCCGCGGGCGGGTGTCGGTGTCGATGGCCACGATCTTCAAAGTGAAATCGTTGTCGCCCAAAAGGTCCAGCGCCCCGTTGACCAAGCGGAAGACGTACTCGAAATTGAAGGAGCCGCCGACGAAGGCGACCACGTTGGACTTTCCGGTGATCATCTGGGCGGCGAGGGCGTTGCGGCGGTAGCCGAGCTTGCGGGCGGTCTCGCGCACCAGCTCGCGCGTCGTCTCGCCGATGGACACGTGGCTGGACCGGTTGCCCAGCACCACCGACACCGTCGAGACGCTGACTCCCGCGGCTTTCGCCACATCCTTGATCGTGATCATTCCTCAGCACTCCCTGCGCTACAACGTTACCATAGCGCGGAGGACGGAAATGGCAAGGCCGCCGAGGGGTCATGCTGTAATGTCTTTGCGCCTTTTGATGAGTCTGTCGGTCACCTCCCTGGCGATCTCCACGACCCGCAGGCCCTGCTCGCCGTCCACCAACAGCTCTCCCACCCCGGTGTTGAGGAAGCGGCTCCATTCCTGGTACATACCCGCGAACGACTTCTCATGATGGTACTCGAAGTCCTGCTTGCCCGCGGCGTTCTCCAGGAAAAACTGGCCCGCCTCGCGGTGGTAGCGGATGATCCCGTCCGTCCCGACGAGCTCATAGATGAACTCGCTACAGTGGTTCTTCGTGTTATGGCAATAGGCGTAACCGACTTCCACCACCGTGTGCGCGCCGCAGTCGTGGTCCATGTGCAACCAGATATGTTCGGGCGCCTCGTAGCCGTCGATCCAGGCGCCATGGCCGGAAAAGGCCTTGACCGGGGAGCCCAGCCAGAAGTTGGCGAGGTCTATCTGATGGGTGCCGCAATCGACCAGGGGCCCGCCCTCGGCCATGCGTCCTTCACGGCGGCGGTTGAGGACGCGGGCGCCGTCCGGGAGCGTCTCGTATTTTCCGTGCAAGCCCCAGTTGTAGATCAGGCGCAACGCCCCGACCTTGCCGATCGCACCCGCTCTCACTAGTTCGCGGATCTTCAAGGCCGAAGGGCTGTAACGATAACAGAAAGCGGTGTGCAGGGGAGCTCCCGCCGCCTTCATCGCGGCGATCATCCCCCGCGCCTCGACGACGTCCATGGCGAGCGGTTTCTCGCAGAGGACCGGGAGCTTGTGCGCAGCGGCCAAGAGGACGTTCGCCTTGTGGAACGGAGCGGGAGAAGTGACGCTCACCGCCTCGATCCCGGAGGAGAAGAACGCCTCGGCGTCGGTGAAGGCGCGCTCGGCGCCGAACTTGTCCCGCATGGCTCCGGCCCGGACCGGGTCGGGGTCGAAGACGGCGTACAGTTTCAGGCCCTCCGTCGCGAGTATCGCCGGGATATGGCCGTAGTCGGCCACCGCTCCACAGCCCATCAGTCCGAGCTTCCTCATATTCCGTCCCTCATGTCAGTATAGGTATCCGAAGGGCGTGGAACCGACGACTCCGGCGCCTGCGCATTTGAACTCCGTGGTGTCGGCGGCTCCCCAGCTTGCCACGTGGCCGTCGGGACACCAGACGTTGGCCCGGCGACTATGGCGCAGCTGCATGCCATAGCGGGTGCTGTTCGGGCCGTAGGCCGACGCCGCAGGCGACCAGGTGTTGCATTGCGCCTCACCGACGATCTCCGAGCCCCCCCCAGGCCCCCCGCCAGAAGCCGCCACCTTCACCATGGTGTCCACCATGAACGGCAGCCGGGAGGGCTGGTAAAGCGTCCCCAGCTTGATGAAACGCCAGAAGGGATGGACGGTGAAATCACTAGCCTGTTTCTCGCCGGGATAATAGGCGTTATAGTGAAAACCCCGCAGCCCGTAGCTCTGGGTGGTGTTGCTGTTGTTCTTGCCGCCAGTGTAATCGCCACCCCACTGGTTGTATTTGGGCGGGGGCGGGAGCGAGGGGCATTGGAAAACCGCGCCGAAGGGGATGGCGCATAAACCATAGGCTGGCGGCGTCCCGTTGAACTGCCCCCGGTGGGGAGCGTAGCCAAACCCCATCATGATGGTGCCGAGGCTCGTGAAGAGGGCGTCGGCGCATTCCGGGCCGACCACCCAGTCGTCGAAATCCGAAGCGTAGCCGACGAGAGCCACCCCGCACTGGCGCAAGTTGCTTTGGCATTGGCTCGCCAACGCCATGTTCTTGGCCTTGCCAAGCGCCGGCAACAGCAGGGCCGCCAAGACGGCGATGATGGCGATCACTACCAACAACTCGACAATTGTGAAAAATCTCCGGCGCATCAAGCACCTCCCTTGGGTTTGGCGGTCGATCCCCTGACGATCAGCTCCGGCTCGATGACCAGTTGGGTCTTGCGGTTGTCGAACGCGTTGGACAGGTCGAGAAGCGCCGCCGCCGCCGCGGCCCCGAGACGGTAGTAGTCCTGCTTGAAGGTGGTGAGCGGCGGTTCGAGCAACTCGACCCCCGCGTTGTCGTCGAAACCGATGACGGAGAAATCGCGTGGCAATGCGAAGCCCCTGGCCTTGGCCTCCTGGACAAAAGCGATGGCGGCGCGGTCGGAGGTGGCGACAAAAGCCGTGGGGAGCTCTTTGGACTCGAGCAACGCCACGCACTCGGCCCGACTTCGGACGCAGTCATAAGAATCAGACCACACGGGTAGCCAGTGGTCATAGCATTCCAGCCCGAGCTCCGCAATGGCCTGCCGGACCGCCGCGGCGCGGAGGGCGAAATGGCTGCCCGGAGCGGCGTCATACGTGAGCACCCCGAAACGCCGGTGCCCAAGGGCTGCCAGATGCGCCACGGCCCGGCGCATAGCCCCCTCGTTGTCGATAGTGACATAATGCTCGCCAGGGACGGCCGTCCCCTCAAGCACGCAGAGTATCCCCGAACGCTTCGCCAACTCCAACGTATTCCGCATCGTCTCGCGGTAGCGCAGGAACAAAAGCCCCAGCAAGTCGGCGCGCCCGGCGCCTTGGCTGTCGACCAACCACGGCACTTGGGAGAAAGGCAGCAAACGCAGCTCGCAGCCGGAAGCGCAAGCCTTGTCGGCGACACCGCCCAACAACGCGCTGCTCGACGCATGACCGCTATAGCCGGAGTCCGTGACCACCACCGCCAACACCCGGCGACGGGAGAACGAGGCGCTCACGAAAGTCCCCTTCCCTTTGCGCCGGTTCACATAGCCCTCCTTGGACAACTTGTCCAGGGTCGAGCGGATGGTTTTCTTGCTGACGCCCAGGCTCTCGGCCAACTCCAGCTCCGGCGGCAACTGCTCGTCCGGTTTCAAAACGCCAGCCCCGATCCGCCGCTTCAACTCCTCGGCGATCTGGTAGTAGAGCGGGGTGAATTTGTCCCGGTTGATGTCGACATTCATAACATATACCCTTAAGTAACCTATGGGTTATTATAGAAGATGTTAAAGAAATGTCAAGACCTGTCCAGCGAAAAATGAAAGGGGGCAGGCGTTGCCGCCTACCCCCTCATGGAGCGGAACGCTCCGGACACTACTTCTCGACGACGCCGACACCGGCGACCACCACGTAGTCGCCGTCGTCCACCACGTGCTTGACCACGAAACGCAGGTAACGCCCGGACATCGGCTTGTCCAGTTTCACCAGCCGCGGGCCCAAACTGGCCTTGATGTTCGAGAACTCCCCGGCGGCCGCGAGCGTCCAACTCTCGCCGTCATGGCTGAGGTGGTACTCGTAGTGGTCAGGCGTTCCCTCCCCCCCTGAAGAACCATCACCGGCGGGGGTGAACGTGAAGGCCGCCACTTCGATCGTCCGTCCCATGTCCAACACCACCTCGTGCGGCGGGGCGCTGAGGGACTTGTCCTTGTGGTAGGTGTGCCAATAGGTTTCGTGGTTGTCGTCGAGCAGCTTGGCGACTCCGGCGTGGCCTCGGTTGTCGAAGGGGCTGTCGAGACTGACCGACACCACTTTCCAAGAGCCGCGGTCGACGCCGAAGGTGGCCGAGACAGTGGCGGTCTGGAAGCTCTCCTCGCCGTCGAGATAGGCGAAGGCCTTGACCGTCCCACCCGCGGGCAGCGGGAAAGGCTTGCGGTAAAGCGGCGAAGCCTTGTCCGGCTCGGAGCCGTCGAGGGTGTAGCCCACGGCCATGCCGGAGTTGGAGCAACGGATCTCGACCAGGCCCTCGGCGTTGCGCACGACGCAGAGGCGGCAGTCGGCCACCATGCTCAGCGGCGCCTTGAAGAGCTTCAAGCTGGCGATGGCCGGGCTGGCGGCGGACTGGGTGAAACGCAGCCTGATCCGGTTAGTCTCGGCGAGTCGGGCCATGAGCAGCCGCTTGTGCCCGACGCTGGTGGCGCCGCCACGCTGGGCCCAGGCGCCATCCAGCCAGGCGTCCACCTCGAACGCGTCGATCCGCTGGCCGAGCTCGATCTTCTCCATGAGCTCCACGAGGTTGAACTTGACGGGCTTCGAGAAGTCCAAGAACAGCTCGGGGGCGGCATCGGACGTGTCCGGGGACCAGAAGCCGTCGCCGGAAAGGACGTTGGCGGCGGCGAAGTCCGGGCCGCGCTCGCTGCTGGCGGAGACCTTCGCGCCGGCGGCGAGATTCTCGGCGAAAGTGGCGTCGAGCAGCTCCCGCCAACCGCGGAGGGCCTTGATGTCGTCGTCATGGATGAGGCCGCGCCGGTCCGGGGCCAGGCCGATGTTCATGGAACAGCCCCGTCCGACCGACTTGAAATAGAGCTCCGCCAAGCGCAACGAGTCCTTGACCTCGTCGCCCTCATGGTAGAACCAGCCGCCGCGCAGGGGGAAGTCGCACTCGGCGGGCACCCACTGGTCGGCGCCGCGGACACCGGAGCCCAAGTCCCCGGAGGCGGTCAAAGCGCTCTTGGAGTAGGTGGACCAGCAGGTCTCGTCGGCGAGGCCGTTCTCGTTGCCGACGAAACGGATGTCGCCGTTGCCGAACATGCAGGCCTCGGGCTGGAGCTCGCGGACCATCGCGGTGATCTTGTCCCACTGGTAGTAGGTGGCGGCGTCGATGCCGCGGCGCTCGCGGGCGCCGCCATAGAAGCCGTCGCCGCCGTTGGCGCCGTCGAACCAGACCTCGAAAAGCGGGCCATAGTTGCTCAGCAGTTCCCGGAGCTGCTGGTGGTAGGCCTTGACGTAGCCGTCGCGGCCGTACTCGGCATGGTTGCGGTCCCAGGGGGAGATGTAAGTCCCGAACTTCAACCCCTGCTCGCGGCAGGCGGCGGCGACCTCGGCGACCATGTCGCCCTCGCCCCCCTTCCAGGGGCTGTTGCGGACGCAGCGCTCGGTGGTCTTGGTCGGCCAGAGACAGAAGCCGTCATGGTGCTTGCAGACCAGGATCATCCCCTTGACGCCGGACTCCTTGCAGACCCGCGCCCACTGCCGGGCGTCGAACTCGGTGGGGTTGAAAAGCTCGGTGGGCTCGTCGCCATAGCCCCATTCCTTGTCGGCGAAAGTGTTGATCCCGAAATGGACGATGGAGTAGACCTCCGTCCCGTGCCAAAGCAGTTGCCGCCCCGAGGGGACGGCTCCAAAAGGGGTGAGAGCCATGTTACTTGACCTCCAGGACGCCGATCCCGGCGACCACCACGTAGTTGGAGTTGTCGACAGTGTGCTTGGCGACGAAGCGCAGAAAACGCCCGGCCATCGGCTTGGCGAGCTTGACCAGCCGCGGCCGGTCATGGACGCGCAAGTCGTCGAAGCTGGCGGCGGCGGCCAATGTCCATTCCTTGCCGTCGGGGCTAAGGTGGAACTCGCACTCGTCGGGGGCGGCCTCGCCGTTGCCGGAACGCGGCAGCATGGTGAAAGCGGCGACCTTGCGCTCCCGGCCCATGTCCAAGACCACCTCGTGGGGCGCGGAGCTCTTGGCCTTGTCGGTATGGTAAGTGTGCCAGTAGTGCTCCGGGTCGTCGTTGAGCAGGTGCTGCACGGAGGCATGCCCCTCGTTCGGGAAGGGGCTCTCCAAACTGACCGAGACCACTTTCCAGTCGCGCCGGTCGACGCCGAAGGCGGCGGTGGCGGTCTCCGTCCGCGCCTTGTCATTCACATAGGCGTAGGCCTTGACCTCCCCGCCGTCCTGGAGCGGGAACGGCCCGGCGTAAGGGATGGACGGCTCGGAGCCGTCGAGGCTGTAGCGGATGTGGAGGTTGGGATTGGAGCAGCTGAGGCTGACCATGCCGTCCTTGTCGCGGCCGAGGGAGAGCTGGCAACGTTTGGTCATCTCCAAGGGGGCGCCGAAGAGCTCGGCGGGGGCCTCCCAGGCGGAGAACTCACGGATAAGCGGCGTGTCGGCGCAGTCGAGGACGCGGAGGCGCAGCTCGGAGGCGTCAAGGGGCTCGAAGCGCTCCAGGCGCTTGTGGCCGACACAACTGCCGCGCCAGATCTCCAGCCAACCCTCGGAGGTCTTGGCGTCAACGGCGAACTTGCGGACGCGCTCGCCCTGGCGGATGTCCTCCATCAGGCCCAGCAGGGTTGGTTTGCGTCCGGCGGGGAGCTTCAAGGTGAGCTCCGTCCCCTCCCCCTGGGTTTTGGCGACGGGCTTGGAGAAGATTGCCGCGACGCGTTCGCCGAACTCGACGAAGCGTTTCCGGTCGGTGTCGGGGATCAGCCCGTTGGGGTCTACGACCATGCCGAAGAGCAGGTTGCAGTTGCAGGCGACGCTGGAGAAATAACGCTCGGTGAGATGGTCGAGGGAATAGACGTACTGGTCGTCGCCCTCGCGCCAGAACCAGCCGCCCTGGAAGGCCTGATTCTGGCCGCGGTTGGGCATGTCGGCCTCGCCGCAAGACCAGACTTTGCCTTCGGGGCAACCACCCAGTCCGACGACCTTGGTGGTGCCGTCGAAAGCCCGGAGGTCGTTGGTGGTGCTCCAGAAGGGGTCGGGGGCCTCGCCGGCCTCGTTGCCAATGAAGCGGGCGAGCGACGGCCAGTTCACCGGGCCGCCCATCGCCACGGCGTCGGGCTGGAGGCGGCGCATGATCGGGACGATATCCGGCCCGCCCTGCTCCGGCGGCAAAACCCCGCCGTCAAACCAGAGTTCGAAGAGCTTGCCGTAGTTCGTCCACAACTCGGTGAGCTGAGTCTCGACCGCCTGGTTGTAGAGTTTCTGCGCCGCCTCACCGGCCCAGATCCCGCCGCCAGGCTCGCCGACATGGCTCTGCATCTCCATGGAGGCGCTGTACTTCTTAAGGAACTCGGGATCGTCGACCAGGACTCGTCCGGGGTTGTCCACGCGCATGAAGGCGTTGCAGGAGGCGCTGGCGTAGAGGCCAGGCTTGAGGCCGTACTTCTGGCAGGACTTGATGAAGTCGCCGACGATGTCGCCTTTGCCGCCGCGCCAGGGGCTGGAGGCCACCGAGTAGGAGTGCGCCTTGGTCGGCCAGAGCGAGAAACCGCTGCAATGCTTGGCCACCAGCACGGCGTAAGTGGCTCCGGCCGCCTTGGCGGTGGCGATCCACTGGTCGGTGTCGAGCTCCTTGGGGTTGAAGACCTTCGGGTCGGGAGTGCGCCCCCAGTTCTTGCGGAACTCGTATTCCGGCTCGAAAACCTGGACGTCGTAGTGGATGATGACCCCGATCTCGGCGTCGGCCCACGCCGCCTGCGACGGCGTCGGCAACACCAGCTGCTTTTTCCCGGACATGGCTTGATTCCCTTTATATTTTCATTCCCGGCGCGCCGTCATGGCGAACCGTCACAAAGCTTTCTGGAATAGGAGGAGACCGCCAGTTTGCCCAGCGGCAAACCACGGTGGAGGTGGTCGGCCAACATCCCCGCGGCGGCCTCGGGCAAGCCGCCGCCGCAACGGTCGACCGCCACGAGTTTCACCATGGGGAAACGGCCGCGGAGCTCGGGGATGATCGCCGTCTCCGGGACGAGGCACTCGGGCTGAAGCTCCGGCGGCAAGACGGCGAGCGTCTTGAAAATGTTCTCCATCCACAACCCGCCGCACTCGGCGAGCAAGGCGGTGGCGCCCCGCAGCGTCCCGGCCAGCTCCCCAGGCCTGCGGACCATGTCGTAAAGCCGCTCGCCGTCCACCAGGACGCCGCCCGCCCCTTCCCAGGCGGCGTTGAAATGCCGCCGTTGCAAGGCGTTGCCGGTGACATAGACGGCCTCGCGGTGCCCGCGCCCCCGGAGAAAGTCCGCCCGGGCTTTGGCGCTCGCGGCCATATCCATGACGACAAGACCTGCGCCCTCCAAACATCCCTGGCACAGGGGCAAGTCGTTTTGCAAGGTGGCGACCACCAAGGGCGTCTCACCTTTCCTGGCGATGTCCAGGACGGTCGGCATGGCCGCCGCGGGCGGGGAGAGCCATAGCAAACCCTCCACGCAATAAATCAAGGCCTTGTCGGCGAGCTTGCCAACGGGGCTGGACTGGATGAGCTGGCAAGAGAGGCCGTCCGCGGCCAGGCGTTGAAAGACGGGGACGAGCGCTTCCCCTTGGCCAAGATAGGGACACTCCCGCGCGTCACCCACGACCAGCCCGATTTTCCGCGGCCGACGCGCCAGCGGCTGGATTAAATGCCCCTTGCCGGGGAAGGCCGTGGCCATCCCCTCCGCCACCAAACAGGCGACGGCTTTCCGGTAGGTCAGGGGGTTGACGCCCAACCGCTCGCTCATGGCGCGCCCGGGCGGCAACCAGCCGCCCACCGCGAAATCAGCGGCGATCAGGTCGCGCAACGCCTTCAAAACTTTCAGGTATGCCCGTTCCGAATCCATCGTCATCCCCAATGCGAGTTACTTTAAAATAACTCGCATTGGCGAAAAAGTCAATACCCCGTTCGCCACGAAGGTCAGTCGCCGAGGATCATGAGGGGCCAGCGGTCGGGACGAGACCAGCAGGACTCGCCGGGCTCGGTGGAGAGGGACAGCTTCTTCTGGGGTCGGTCGAGGTCGCCAGGCTCCTTGTCGTGGATGTCGAGACCGAAGCCCGCCACCTGGCCCCGGACCAACTCGAAGGGCTGGAGGTAGCGCGCCGGGAAGATCATCACGTAGGAGTACTTGCCGCCATCGCGGCGGAATTCGCACTTGACGTCCTTGGACACCTCGGCGTCGGTGGGGAAGGTCAGACCGCCAGCCAACTGCGAGAACACCTTCTCCTGACGCCAGACGCGGCCCGGGCCGTCCGCGGCGGCGCCGTCATTGGCGTAGAAGTCGTAGCGGCAGTCGTTGTTGTCGTAGCCGGAGCGCTTGGCCTGACCGTCGGCGAAGGTGTCGAAGTAGACCTCGACGCAGCCGTCAAAGTCGTAGAGCCGCCGCGCCCGCTCGACGAGGGGCAACGACTTCCACTGCTCCGGGTCGGTCCGGAAATGGTCGTCCTCCGCGGCGACCCGCAAATAGAGGTTGTCCTTGTCCCAGGCGAGCTGGAACTTGGCGTCGAGATCGCCGGGCTTCCCGCCGGACGGCGCCCAATTCGTCAACGGTATGGCCGGGACGACCAGCCACTCGGCCGAACTGGGGTTCAAGGGCAAAGGCTTGGCGGCATGGGGCACGTGGAACCAGGCCAACGAACGCTCGTCGGTCGTGGACGAGCCGTCGGAGAGGGAGATGTCCAGAACTCCCTTCAAGCCGCGGACGGCGCCGGGGGCGGTGGGCAGCCCCTTGCCCAGCGCCACGGGGCAATCGCCCGAGGCTGGAACCTTGAACGGGAAGCGCTCCTTGCCGAAGCCGAGGACCCCTTGGAGCTCCCGCGCCGTCTTGTTGGACAAGGTGGCGACGAGCTTGCCGTCGACGTCAGGCTTGAGATCCAACTTTATAACGGCTCCGGCCCCGACGACCGCGGCGGCGTTGAGGGCGGCGGCCAAAGCGGCGGCGGAGCCTTTCGCCCCGCGGATGAACAGGGGCGCAGGGCTAAGCGGAATCTCGTAGACGCCGTCGACGGGCTTGGCCTCGCGGACGTTGCCCATCAAGTCGATGAACTCCGGGCTGTCGGCGCCGAACTTGGCGCGCAGCTTCGGGGCGGACTTCACGCCGCGCTCGACGTCGCCCTTGTTCCCCGTGCTCCAGACCGCCGCCAAGCCGCGGCCTTGTTCGTCCTCGAAGGCCAGCCCCTTGACGCCCTCCACCGGGGCGATGTCCGCCACGAACTTGGGGTTGCCGAAAAGATGCCCCAAGGTGTTGACCGCGGCGCAATCCATGATGGGGGCGAAGTTCATGTCGAAGTAGGGATAGGCCGTCCAGATGGAGACGAACTGTATCTGCGGCCAGTACTTCAACCCGACAAGGTAGCGGCGGGCGTCCCAGGCGGCCTTCTTGAACTCCTGCCAGCCGCTGTCGTAGCTGGGGCGGCCGTTGGGATAGTCGTCGTACCAGCCCGCCGAGCTCCAGGCGGGAATCCAGGTGTCGGTGGTGTTGCCGCCCTCGGTGTAGTAGATGGGCGTCTCTTTGCCGTAGCCGTGCTTGCGCATGATGTCAAGGAGCTGGACGGTGCGTCCGTCGACGTCGTCGGGATACATGTAGGGATGGATGGCGACGGCGTCCCACTTGAAGGAGTCCAAGGTGGTGACGGGGGAGAGGAAGGCGTCGAGCTGTTTTTCCCAGCCGGGCGCCTCCATGTGGGCGGGGCCGCCGTCGGGCAGGACGATGGCGTCGGGGATGGCGCGCTTGACGCCGCGGCGCATGGCGCGCAGCAGTTTGGCGTGCTCGGCATAGTTGTCGGCGCGGACCCAGGAGCTGCGTCCGTCGGTCTCGCTGCTCCACGACCAGCTCTTCAATTCGGGATGCGCCTTGGCGACCTCGTAGCTGAGCTGTTCGACCAGCGCCTCCTTGGTGGTCAAGGCGTCGAGCCGCACCCGGAATTTGGGGGCGCCATGCCAGGCGTAGTCCTGGTAATCGTCGCCATAAAGGCGTTTCTGCTGGTCGACACTGAGCATGGCCTCGATCAAGGCGCAATAATAGGGGATGTCCGGAAGCATGCCATGATTAGGCGTGACGGCGCCATGCCGCGCCCCCCAGCCCCAGCGGACGAGCATTTTCTCCAAGTCGTCGTTTCGGGTAGTCTTGCCCGGCATGTGGTTGCCGAAGAACTCCCGCGTGGCGTGCCTGTTCTCCAGGAAGTCCAACACCGAGAAACGGTATTGGTCTACCAGCGTGGCCTGGCCCGGTGCCTGGTATTCGACCCGGACGACGAAAACACCTTTGTCCAACTTGGGATCCAACGGCAAAGCGACCCTGGCGGCGCCGTCCTTGTCCAAGACGAAGGGGTACTTGCCGACGAAAACCTGTTCGCGGTAGTAGTTGGAGACGGTCACCGCCACGTCGCCGGAGAGGCCGGGCTTGCCGGAAAGCTCCAGCGCCGCGTTGAAAGGCCCGCCCGCCTGGAGGCAATTGTCGGGATCGGCGGTCACCAGGCGGCCTTCCACGGCCGGGGCGGTGAACTCGGTGGCTTGGCGGCCCTCCTCCAACTGAAGGCCGTCGATGGTCACGCCGGAACCTTGGAAGCAGAGCTGGACGAAGGGGCGTCCGGCACTCTTGGTGAAGGTGTAGGCGTAACGTGTCCACTCCTTGTCGGCGGTCCAACGGAGTTGTTCCGGGGGTGGCCAAAAACCAAGACCGAGGACGAAGGGAGTGGCGGGGCGCTCGGCTTTGGCGTAAAAGCTCAAGGTGTAGGTCTTGCCCATCTCCACGGGGATGGGGAAAGACATCGCCTCTTTGTTGCCGCGGGTCCCGTTGGTCCGCAACGCCCGGCGTCCGAACCTGGCGTCGGAGACGAGCTCGTAGCAGGGGGTGTCGGAGTGGCTGTAGTTGATGGTTCCCGCGAACCACCAGTTCCAGTAACGGAGCCCCTGCTCGAAGCTGGGATTGGGGACGAGGTTGCGAGTGGTGGGCGGTGGCATCTCCATGCGGTCGGCGGCCCAGAAGTCGACACCGGCGCGGGGCGGGGGGGCGTCCGCGGCCGCCAAGGCCGCCTCGCCCAGGTCGAGGACCACCGAGCCGGTCGGCGCCAAGGGACGGGGGGTGACATAGACAATCAACTGGCCGGCGTCGCGTCGCAAGTTCATCCCCTCGGAGACGACGATCTCGCAGCCCTTGTCGACCAGCAAGGCGAAGCCCGCCGTGGGCGCGCCGGGCGCCACGGCGACGTTGCCGGGACCGGGGAGCTTCGCCAGCTCCTTGTCCGTCTTCAAGTCACGCTGTTCCTGGGCGGTCATGAGCGTCAGCGGCTTGCCGTCGAGCGCCACGCCCAAGGAGCGGTAGCGCTTCTCGAAAAAGAGCTGCATGCCGAAACTCATCCCCTTCAAGCTGTCGCCGACCACCCCCAAATCCCAGGAGAGCCGGACTTTGCCGTCAGCCAGGGCTTTCAAGGTCCAGGAGAAGACGGCGAAGTCGGAGGCGCCCAGGCAATATTCCTTGGAATAGGTGACGGAACGGTTGGCGGCGTCGAAGGAAAGTTGCGGCTCCGACCCCGGACGGCCTTTGAACGGGGCGCCGCCCCCCACGCCTTTGACCATGCCCCAGAATTGTCCCCAGGCGAGCTCCTGGCCGTCCACGTCCACGACGAAACGCTCGCCGGGCAGGAAGCCGAGAAAGCGGTCCAAACCATTGGTCACGACGGCCTTGTTCCCGGAGACGAAGGTCGGGCTGGGACGGCTGCGGGGACCGGGGCGGCTGGCCGCCTCGTTGACGTTGGGCACCTTCAGGACCGCGGCGCTCCGCCCACTCTTGGAAGGGGCGAATGGCGCCGCGACCTCCGGCAACCCGGCGGCCACACAAGTCTGGACAACGGCGAAAAAGACCAACAACGATCTGGACACATCCCACATGGAAACACCTTCCCATTACCTTGGTTAATGGTATAGTAGGGTGTTTCCACGCCAAATCAACCCGGCCAGGGAAGGTTTACCCGCCCGTCAGCACTTGATCCAGCGGCGGAAATAATCCACGCTGTGGACCGCCGGGAGCGTCGCCTTGTCGAAGTGGTCGACCCTCGCCCCCCCCCAGGTGGCGAGCTCGCAGTTGAACATCACATGCAACGGCGTGTGGAAATAATCGTTCCCGCGCCGGTAGTACTCCTGGTTGTCGACATACCAGACCAGCTCGTCCTTCGTCCAGAGCAGCCCGTGGAGATGGTAGCCGTCGCAAGGATCCCAGGCGACGGGACACTGTCCGCCCTCGTCGGGGAGGAACGTCTTTTGCCCATTCACCACCCCTTCCACATAAGGCGTCTCGAAACGATGGACATGGCCGCAGACCTCATGCTGGATGCCAGGAGTCTGGAATTTCCCGATGAACTCGTAGATGTCGATCTCCTCGGAGTGGGTCCCGGGGGAATGCTTCCGGACGGGATCGCCGCTGAGCGGGTCATAAAGCCAAAAAGCGTTACGCACTTCGGCGGCGGCGCCCCGGCTCCGGCATTCGAAGTAGCCGTAGGTGACCTGGCGCTTGCTCTTGACGATCGGCATGGTGTAGGGCAACACCCCGTCGCGCCGGTCCTCATAAGCCATCGTCTCGGGATCGACGGCCTTGGCGGTCAACTCCAGGAAGCCATCTTTCACCGCCACGTTCCGGTGGTCGTATAGGAACTCCTTGCGCCCGCGCCAGTCGGGAGCGTAATCGAACCATTTGTTCCGGTCAAGCGCGGAGCCTTCGAACTCGTCGCTGGTCTCGACATCCAGGACATAACCAGCGCCGAGCGGACAAAGCGGGGAGTCGTTCATGGTCTTTTCCTTCCGTGTTGTTGGTGTTCGCCTAAGACAATACCGGAAAAAACGGCGTCTGGCAATAGGGAGGCGTCCCAAATACTGTGACACAGTCCCATTTAAACGCTTGCGATCCCCATGGGCATGGAGTATAATGGAGCCATGAAAGTTGGCGTCGTAAATCTGCGTGGTTTGCCACGGAGGACCGTTGGAGTGGCTCCGGTGGCGGTGATCCACTACCGGGACATCGCCCTAGGCCCGTCCAAAGTGTCCGGGGTGTTCGCCTTCGACTACCTGATGGAAGGCGAAGGGGGATTCTTGTTTGGGGACGCGTGGCGGCCGCTCCGTCCGAACGACATCTTCGTGTTCCGTCCTGGTAACCAGTCCCTTTTCAAATCGGAAGGGTTGTGGCGCGTCATGGGGATAAGCTATGACGCCGAGCACGCCGCCTCCCCCTTCCCCGGCGAGCCGTGCTGGCAAACGCGCGACCCGGCGGCGGCCCGGGCGCTGGTGGAGCGTCTCGCCCATTACGCCGCCCGGGCCACGGAGCCGGGCAACGCCGACTTGGTGGACTTGCTCGCCGCCGCCCTGATGGCCGAATGCGCCCGCAAGGGAACTGAACCCAAGGGGCGCGACCCGTTGCGCCGCGTCATGGAACACCTCGAGGCGAACTTCCAGCGCGACATTCCGCCAACCGAGCTGGTCAGGCTATCCGGGCTGTCGCGGAGCCATTTCTTCCGGCTCTGGAAAGAGGGTAACGCCTTGCCACCCGGCGAGTACCAGCATCACGTCAGGACGCGGCGGGCGCTAGAATTGCTGCAAGACACGGCGTTGAGGATCAAGGAGATCGCCGCGGCTGTGGGTTACGACGACCCTTATTACTTCACCTACAAGTTCAAGCGGCTCGTCGGCATGTCCCCCAAAGCTTACCGCGAGTCGCTATGAGCGCCTCGCTCCTGGGACTTTTCGCGGAAACGGCTTGCCCCGCATGGCCGGGCGGTGTAGGCTATCGCATGAATCTTGCAAACCACAGGGAGGCTCGCGCATGAGAGTGTTCGACAACATCACCCGAACGGTCGGAAAAACCCCGATGGTCAGGCTCAACCGGATCTGCGCCGGGGCGGGGGCGTCCGTCTTCGCCAAACTGGAGTTCTTCAACCCGACCTCCAGCGTCAAGGACCGCATCGCCGTGAACATGGTCGACGACGCCGAGCGCCGCGGCCTTCTCAAGCCCGGCGGGGTGATCGTCGAGCCGACCAGCGGCAACACCGGCACCGGGCTGGCGATGGTCGCCGCCGCGCGCGGGTACAAACTTGTCATCACCATGCCCGAGACCATGTCCATCGAGCGCCGCCAGATCATGAAGCGCCTCGGCGCCGAGGTGATCCTCACCGCCGCTGAGACCGGCATGGCCGGCGCCATCGCCAAGGCCGAGGAGATCCAGAAAGCCACCGGGGCCTTCATGCCCCGCCAGTTCAGCAACCCCGCCAACCCCGAGACCCACCGCCAAAGCACCGGGCCGGAGATCTGGGACGACCTCGACGGCAAGGTCGACGCCTTCGTCGCCGGAGTCGGCACCGGCGGCACCCTCACCGGGGTCGGAGCCTTCCTCAAAGCCAAGAACCCGGAGCTGCTACTCGTGGCGGTCGAGCCAGCCAGCTCCGCCGTGCTCTCCGGCAAACCCGCGGGCCGGCACGCCATCCAAGGCATCGGCGCGGGCTTCGTCCCGGAGGTGCTCGACACCAAGCTGATCGACCGCGTCATCACCGTCACGGACCACGACGCCGTCGCCACCACCGTCCGCCTCGGCAAGGAGGAGGGCATCCTCTGCGGCATCAGCTCCGGGGCCGCCGCCTTCGCCGCCGTCAAGCTCGCCAACGAACCGAAATACGCCGGAAAAAACATCGTCGCGCTCCTCCCCGACACCGGCGAGCGCTACCTGTCCTCCCCCCTCTTCAACGACAAATGAGGGGAAGTTCGGAGTTCGGAGTTCGGAGTTCGGAGTTGGAAGGCAGGAAGAAGAAAAACATCCAATGACGTAGGGGCGCACTGCGGTGCGCCCTTGGGATGGCCCGGGGGAAACGCCCCCCGTGGCAAACATAACAAAACGGAGAACAAACCAATGGCAGTCAAAGCGGCATTCATTTTCGTGGCCCCCGAGAACGACCCGAAAATCCACCGGGCGGTGATCGACTCCCCCGTGGTGCAACTCACGGTGGTGGGGGTGAAAAACTACTCGGAGGCCGAGACGACCGCCGTCGCGCTGGCCGCCGAAGGCGTCGTGGCCATCGAGCTCTGCGCCGGTTTCGGCTCGGAGGGGACCGCCCGGGTCGCCAAGGCCGTCGCCGGCAAAGCGGTGGTGGGGGTGGTGCGCTTCGACCTGCACCCCGCCTTCAACCATCAGAGCGGCGACCAGCTCTTCAGCTAAAGCTCACGAGAATCGGGCACCCCCGCCCGGGGATCTCCGTGGCTGGGAAAACAGGCGGGGGCACCCAAAAAATCTGGTTTTAGGTTTTAGGTTTTAGGTTTTAGGTTGAGGAATCGGGCACCCCCGCCCGGGGGATCTCCGTGGCTGGGAAAACAGGCGGGGGCGCCCAAAAAATCTGGTTTTAGGTTTTAGGTTGAGGTTGAGGAATCGGGCGCCCCCGCCCGGGGGATCTCCGTGGCTGGGAAAACAGGCGGGGGCGCCCAAAATTTCAGTTTGCCGGATTTACTTATCCGACGGCGTCGCCGCCCTCCTCGCCGGTGCGGATACGAATACAGCGGTCAAGGGAGATGACGAAAATCTTGCCGTCGCCGATCTTGCCGGTTCTGGCCCCGTCGATGATCGCCTTGATGGTGGCGCCGACATACTCCTCGTTGACGGCGATCTCAATGCGCACTTTCTTGAGGAGGTTGACCTCCTCGTCGACGCCGCGGTAGGTCTCGTGATAGCCCTTCTGCTGTCCGCAGCCCATGGCGTTGCTGACGGACATCTTGTAGATCTGGGCGGCGTAAAGCGTCTGCTTGACGTCATTGAGCCGTTCCGGCTGAATGTATGCAATGACCAGTTTCATGTCTCTCTCCTTCGCTTAAAGGTTGCTGAAGATCTGGAAGCCGGAGTAGCTCTCCATGCCGTGCTCGCCGATATCCAGGCCGCGGAGCTCCTCATCGGCGCTCGCCCTCAACCCGACGGTCTTCTTGATCACGGTGAACAGGATCATGCCCATGCCGAAGGCCCAGGCGAAGGCGGTCGCCGCCCCGATCAGCTGGGAGACCAGTTGGCCGAAGCCGCCGCCGTAGAAGAGGCCGTTTTTGACGCTGAACAGCCCCACGGCCAACGTGCCCCAGGCGCCGCAGAAACCATGGACGCTCACTGCGCCGACCGGGTCGTCGACCTTCAGCACCCGGTCGACGAAGATCACGGCGAAGACCACCAGGACTCCGGCCACACCGCCGATCACCAACGCCGCGAGGGGCGACACCACGTCGCAACCGGCGGTGATCGCCACCAACCCGGCCAAGGCGCCGTTGAGGGTCATGGAGCCGTCAGCGGTCTTGAACAACAACATGGAGATGCACATGGAGGTCAACGCCCCCGCCGCCCCACCGAGATTGGTGCACAAAGCCACCGTGGCGACGGAGCCGTTGATGGCGTTGGTGCTGCCGGCGTTGAAACCAAACCAGCAGAACCAGAGGATGAACACCCCCAACGTGGCCAAGGGGATGTTGTGCCCCATGATGAATTTGGGCTTGCCGGTCGGGCCGTACTTGCCCAGCCGCGGCCCCAGGCAGATCGCCCCGGCGAAGGCCAGCCAACCGCCCACGGAATGCACCACGGTGGATCCGGCGAAGTCATGGAACGGAGTCGAGAGGTGGGCCAGCCAACCATGCCCCAACGCCGCGTCGCCCCAGACCCAAGAACCGAAAACCGGATAGATGAACATCGTTATCACCACGCTATATATAAGGTAGCTGCCGAACTTGGTCCGCTCCGCCATGGCGCCGGACACGATGGTGGCGGCGGCGGCGGCGAACGCCGTCTCGAACATCAAGAAGGTCCATTCCCAATTGCCCGCCGGCACCCCGGACATCCCGAACAAGCTCGTGCCGAAATACCCGTTGCTGACGCCGAACATCAACCCAAAACCCACCAGGAAGAACGACACCGCCCCGATGGAGAAGTCCAACACGTTCTTCATCAAGATGTTGACCGCGCTCTTCGCCCGGATGAAGCCGGCCTCGACCATGGCGAAGCCCGCCTGCATGAAGCACACCAGGAACGCGCCCAGGCAAGTCCACAGCACGTCGCCATAACTGTGCGTCCCGCCCTTCAAGTCCCGCACCACGCCATCATCCGCGCCCGCCGCCAGCGCTCCAAGCGCCAGTAGCGCCACGATTGACAAAATTGTCGCTCTCATCAAGTCTCGCTTCTTTACCTGGCCAACTTCCCTGGAAGCCCGCCACCGTTTCCTAGTTTTTCGACCATGGAACCATGACCGCCAACGGCCCAAACAACGCACACGGGCTAAAAGACGCACAGTCACCATCCAACTCTTGTCGCCCCGACGAACCGCGGCCAGAGCGACGCATGGCCATAAGCAAAATGAGCGCCAAAAAAAGTTGAAAAACTAGCAAACGCCTATCACATAAATAGATAAGAACAAAACAGACAAAAACATACCTACCCCGTGCTGGCGACAATTTTGTTCCGTATCCACCCCGGAAGGAACAAATTCGCGCCGTCATCGGCGAAACTCTCGCCCCCTAGCCCCAACGGCATTAGGGAACTGGGCGCCCCCGCCCTGGGGATCGTGGCTGGGAAAACAGGCGGGGGCGCCCAAAAATCATGGTTCTTGACTCGTCTGCCTAAATTTGTAGCCGACACCGCGGACCGTCTCGATATCGCGTCCACCACAGCCGAGCTTCTTGCGGATGCTGCCCACCTGGACGTCCACCGAACGCTCGGTCACCGGATAGGACGGCCCTTTGGCGCCCTTGACTATCTGTGTCCGGGAGAAAACCCGCCCGGGCCGCTCGGCCAGGAAACGGAGTATACCGAACTCCGTGCAAGTCAAACCGACCTTGGCGCCATTGACGAACACCTCGTTCTGCTCGATGTCGATCCGCAGCCCCCCCCTCACGATCGGCTCGGGGCGCGCCTCGTCGACGGCGAGCAACGCGTTGCCGCCAAGGTTGGAACGCTCCAGGCGGGAGAAGAGGCCCTGGAGAAAGCCGTCCCCTTTGGCGGCGAAGCGCAAGACGGGGATGCGCCCCGCGGCGCTGTCGCTAGCGAGGCGCCGCCGCGCCTCGCCGCCTTCCAAGCCCGGCGGCGTCAGGTCGAGGATCACGAAGGCGGGCAGACCCGCTCCAACCGCGATGTTAAGACTGTTTGTCATGATAGCGCCCTTCCTTTTGAATTAGCCGATGGACTCAAGGCATTCCTCGCCGTTGCGAATGCGGATGCAACGATCCAGGGAGGTGACGGAAATGTCGCCGTCGCTGGCCTTCCCCGTCCTGGCTCCCGCGATGATCGCCTTGATGGCGGAACCGACGCACTCATCGTTGACCGCGATCTCGACGCGGACTTTGCCGCGGCCGCGTCTCGCCCCACGGCAACTCTCGCCCATGGTGTCGCTGAATGACAGCTTGCGGCCTTCGGCGGCGCGCAGTGTCCGCTTCACTTCTCCGAGCCGTTCCGACGCGATGTATGCCACTATGAGTTTCATTTCGTTCCACCTTTCGTTGACGGTTGTGTTAAAGCAACATCAATGCCAAACAGCCACAAAAAACACAAATCATTTATTTGCAAGCACATACAATCAACACAAACAAGCCCCCCTCCCTGCTCGGCGGCAACAGGTTTGTTCCAAAATGGGCAGGATGGAACAATTTCGCGTCGCCCGCGGACTGGCCGCCGCCATACGGGCCCGGCAGGAATGGGGGAACGTCATCGGCGTGGTTCATTAATCCTTGGAGGTGGGGCCTTGATCGACGAATTCATCGCGCGCTGGAGCCAGTCCGGGGGAGGCGAGCGCGCGAACTACCAAATGTTCCTGTCGGAATTGTGCGAGGTCATCGGCGCCGCGCCGAGGAGGAGGGGCGCGGCTTGTCCGCTGGCTCCGTCCGGACTACCAGGCGCCGGGCGCCGAAGCGGCCTCCCTGGAGTCCCCCCAGCTCCTCGAGCCCGCCGAGCCCAAAGAGCGGAGCGCCCCGCAACAGCTTCCCTGGCCCGACAGCCTGCCGGACCGTTTCGCGGTGGTCAAACGCCTGCTCGCCACGGTGCCGCCCGACGCGGCGACGCTGGCCGCCAAATTCGCGAAACGCCCCGTCCCGACGTTCCTGGCCCAACTGCAAGACGTGTTGGACACCTTGAAGGCGCTTGGGCAACTGTGAAGCGGATTTTGGCGGCGCTCCACGGCGGCCATGGGCCATGCGATGACATCCCGGAGCCCATCAGGAGCTTGGCGTCCCCGGGAGGCCGCGTCGGTCCGCTCCGGCCGATCCGGTCAGGACAGCTCCGCCCGCGGCAACCATTTGCCCAGCTCCCGCGGGGTTAGCCCCAGGGCCGCCGCGGCGGCGGTACGGTCGCCCCCGGAGCGGCGCGACGCGTCGTCGGCCAGGGCGCGCGCGACCTCCTCGAAAGCGGGCAGTTCCGGTAGTCCCGCCAGCCAGGCGGCGGCGGCAAGGACGGGAGCGGCGGCGGGGGCGGGAAGCGAAAACAACGACGGCTCCAAGACCTCGCCGACAAGCTTGCTCATGGCGTCGAAGACCATCGACCGCAGCTCCCGGACGTTGCCCGGGAAGGCGTGGCCGCGCAACGCCTGGAAAAGCTCCGGCGGGCATTCCGGCTTGGGCTTGCCCAGCGCTTTGGCCGCCTCGGCGGCGAAGAACTCCACCAACGGCGGCAAGTCTCCAGGCCGCTCGCGCAGGGGCGGGACGCGGAGATGATGGGTGTTGAGCCGGTAATACAAATCCTTGCGCAAACTCCCGTCCTGGAGCATCCCCTCCAGATCCCGGTGGGTCGCCAACAGGACGCGGGCGTCGGCCTTCCGGACGACGTCCGAGCCTAGCGGCGTGTACTCGCTCTCCTGGAGCAAACGCAGCAGCTTGATCTGAGCGTTGGCCCCCAAATCCCCGACCTCGTCCAGGAACAACGTCCCCCCGGCGGCCAGCTCGACCAGTCCCTTCCGGGACTCCACCGCCCCGGTGAAGGCGCCCTTCTTGTGGCCGAACAAGGTGTCGGTGAAGACGTTCTCCTCGATGCCGGCGACGTTGACCGCCACGAAGTCCCCGCCGCGGCGGCTGAGCTGGTGGATGGCGGCGGCGAACAACTCTTTGCCCACCCCCGTCTCGCCGGTGATGAGCACCGGACAGGGGGTCTCGGCGACCGCCTCGCAAAGTTTGAAGGCCGCCAGCATCTTGGAGTCGGCGGCGACGATCTTGGCGAACGCCTCGGGGCGGGCGGGCTTGTCCGACAACAGGCTCTCGCGCAAACGCCGGTTCTCCTGGCGCAAGGCGGCCAGCTCCATGGCGGCGCCAACGCTTTGGAGCAAGCCCTCGCGGGTGGCGGGCTTGAGGAGGTAGTCGAAGGCGCCCTTTTTCATGCAGCCGACCGCCATCTCCACGTCGTTGACCCCGGTGACCATGATCACCGGGGTGTCGGGCGACCGCGCCCTGGCGCGCTCGAGCAAAACCTCGCCGGAAAGCTCCGGCATGACGATGTCCAACACCACCACGGCGGGCGGACTGGACTCGAACGCGTCCCAAGCCGCCTTGGCCCCCTGGAAGCAGGCGACATTCTTGAACCCCACGGACTTGAGCGTGTAATTGAAACTGCGCAACGCCTGCGCGTCGTCGTCGACGATCATTATCTGGCTGTCTATGTCATGCCCCATGGCAAACGGCCTCCCCCACTTTGCTGATGAAGGGAATATAACGCGGCGGCGAGGCGGGCGCAAGGGCGTCCAGCCTCAAACCTTAAGATCCGCTCTTGATTTGCGCGTCCGCCGATGGTAACCATAGGTGGACGCCGCGAGAGAAAGGGCAAAGGCATGGGCGGTTCGCGTATCCGTTTTGGGGCCTTGGCGGCGCTGGTGGCCGCCGCCCTTTCCGCCTGGGCGGTCGAAGCGCCCTTCCAAAACTCCAAGCTCGGCTACGTCCGCGTCGACGCCGACGGCGTCAGCCTATCCCCCCGCCACCCACGCGTCTTCATCCAACCCCGCGGCCGCCTGCCGGTCGTCCAGAACACCCCGGACGCCCTGCTCCTGGCCGCCGCGACCAACGGCGCCACCGCGCTCTGCTCCGTCCCCAAAACCCCCGCCAACATGGCGCTGGTCAAACTCACGGCCCGACGCGACCTCGCCGTCTTCAGCGGCCCGCTCGAAGCCGAGGCCGTCCCCTTCCCCCTGCTCAAGGGAGAGGAGCTGCCCATCCTCGAACGCCGTCCCGACGGCTTTTTGGCAAAGATCCAACGCTCCGGCCATGTCCTGCCGCTGTGGGTGCCCGCCGGACTCAAGGGCGTCAGCTTCGCCGCCCGCAGCGAGTTCGACGCCTTCGCCGAACGCCAGCGCCAGCGGGGGCTGGTCGAGCTCGATGGCCGCTGGCTTCCGGCCGCCAAGGCCAAGGCCGTCACCGACGCCAGGCGGAGCCGGGCCGACGCCAGGAAACGCCACGCGCAACATGCGTTGAGCCAAGCCAAGTCCGGGACGCTCGTCCTCAACAACCGCGAGGCCCTCGACGGCTCCCTCAAGGGCTTCGACGGCGACAAGCTCCTCTTCATCACCGCCGACGGCTCCCGTTGGGTGCCGGTGGGCGACGTCGTCGACTCGCCCCGCGAGGAGGCCGTCGCCCTGGGGCATCTGTTCAAGGCGGAGAAGCGCCTTGCCGCCGCCCGCGCCCTAACTCTCGACCGACAAATCGGGGAGTCGCTGGCCCAGGTCGAGGCGGCAACCGCCGAACTCGACGCCGCCGACCCCGTCCAGGCCGAGGCGTCGCGGCGGCAAGCCAACGAGTGGACCATGCAACTGCGGGCCCGGTTGGCCGCGGGACGGCTCGCCATCTGTGGCGACGAGGTCCTGCCAGCGGACGAGGTGGCTTGGCATGAGGCGCGGGGGCATCTCCGTTTTCAGAGGAGATATTGGTTGGAGGAGGGGCAGATCTGTGGCCGTTGCCATGGTTCAGGCGAGCTAAAATGCCCTGGCTGCGCCGGACTAGGGAAAACCTCCCATCCCTGCGAGGCGTGCGCGGGCAAAGGCAAGCTGGTCTGTCCGCGTTGCGAGGGCACGGGCTGGAGAGTCTGCCGGCAATGCAACGGGACGGGCGTCTATCCCAAACGTTGCGCCCGCTGCCAAGGTTCGGGGCAAGTCCAGTCGCGGACGCCGAGTTATTTCGGGGACGCCCCCTCGACCACCATGATGGGAAACGGCATGGTGGTGGGGTTCGGGGGCTTCTCGCCGGTGTGGAAGACCTACCAATGGGTCACCTGCCCGGTCTGCGACGGCCAGGGCACGGTGGCGGCGACGTGTCCCGGCTGTAATGGGCAGGGGAAGTTGCCTTGTCCGAAGAAGGTGGATTGCGCCGCATGTGCGGGCAAAGGGGCGATGTGGGAAGTCTGCGCCCAATGTGGGGGAGAGAAGATGATAAAATGTGGTAATTGTGAAGGGCGTGGCTTCACAGGGGCGCCGCAGGCTATTCCCCCCAAATAGGGGACGCGGAGCGGCCATGGTCCAGGTCGGAGACCTGGCCGCCGGAGGCCTTCCGGAATTCCGCCTGCGGCGGCCGCCTCTGTCGCCGGCGGAGGCGACCAGGTCTCCGACCTGGACCATGGCCGCTTCGCGTCCTTTATTTTTGGGGGGGATTGCCTGCGGCGCTCTTTTTATATTCCCGCGGACCCACCCCCGCATACCGCGCGAAGCTCCGGGAAAAATGATACGGGTCCTCAAAACCCACCTGCTTCGCCACCTCGTGCACCCGCAGCCCCCCCAGCTCCAGCAACCGCTTCGCCTCCTCCATCCGCAGCTTGTCCACATATCGCTTGAACGGCAACGGCTGGAACGCCCCCCAGCGCCGCGTGAACGTCCGCGACGACAAGCCATGTTCCTCCAACAAACGTCCCAAATCGATCCCCACCCCGAAACTCGTCTCCACCCGCGAGGCGATCTTGCGCACCGCCCGGTCCACCGCGTCCGGCGCCGCCCCCTCCCCCGCCGACAACATCGCCTCCACCACCACCGCCTCGGCCAGACGGTCGAGCCGGTCCACGTTGCCCCGGTCGTGGATGTCGCGCATCAACTCCACCGTCCGCTTGACCAAGCCAGCCAAACGCGGCGTCACCACCATCGGACGAAACGTCGTGGAGAGGTCGAGGCCACCGAAACGCCCCAGCAAAGATTTGTCGTAGGAGAAATACACCCCATCGCTGACACAAAGCGTCATCCCTCGCCAAACCATCCCGGGCCGTTGGACCACCAGCATCGGCGGACGCCCCACCATCCGCGCCCCGTCCACTTCGTAGACCAACGCCTCCGCCGAGGCCGACAGCACCAGGCAGAAGTTCAACGTCGGATGCACAACCGTGCGGGGCAGCGCCCAGACGTCCGGCTGGTAACCCACAAACGACAAAGGCAAGTTCCCCGGACAAAGCCGCGGCATGCCTGCCAACGCCAAAACCATCCGCTCCATGGCGACAACTCCTGTTTTGGCCTAAATATCCATCTTTTTGGCTGGCTTGTCCATGGCTGTTTCCAGAAAAAACGGTATTTTAACGACAACAACCAACAGGGACTTCATCATGAACCAAGTTCTGCGCGCCCATAACGGCAACCATGTCCAGATAGCTTGCCTCACCCCGTGGCTTTTCCGCGTCCAAGTCAGCTCCACCGGCAAGTTCCACGAAAGCCCGCTGCTGCGCTACGGCATCTTCAAGCAGGACTGGCCGGACTGCGCCGTCAAAGTCAAAGAGAGCAAGACCGAGGCCACCTTCAAGACGGCGGCGGCGGAGCTGTCCATCAATTTGGCCGACGGCCGCTGCGCCCTCAAGGGCAAGGACGGCAAGGCGCTGCTCTCAGAGTCCGCCGCCCCCAGGTCGGAGCGCGACAGCGGCTTCGCGGCCTCCTTCGGGTTGGCCAAGGGCGAGCTCCTCTACGGCATGGGCGACAACGACCGCGAGCACATCCAACGCCGCGGCCAGAAGTACAAGGTGGTCGTGCGCAACGTGGAGTGCTACTCCCCGGCCACCTTCTTGATGAGCCCGTCCGGTTGGGGCCTGTTCATGAACACCACCTGGTACCACCACGTCGACGCCGGGGCCACCGAGCCGGACACCTTGACCATCGAGGCCGCCAAGGGCGACCTGGACTACTACCTCTTCGCCGGGGACCACCTCCCCGACCTGCTGGACAAATACACCCAGTTGACCGGACGCCCGGCGTTGCTGCCGCGCTGGGCCTACGGGCTGACCTTCGTCTGCGACGAGCGCGGCGTCCGCGCCCGCGACGTGCTCTACGAGGCCTTCGAGTTCCGCCGCCAGGGCATCCCCTGCGACGTCATCGGCCTGGAGCCCGATTGGATGAGCAAACACTACGACTTCACCACCGACAAGCAATGGAGCGAGGAGCGCTTCCACATCCCCTTCTGGCTCAAGGGCGACCACCACGCCACCTTCACCGCCGGACTCCATAACATGGGCTTCAAGCTCAGCCTCTGGCTCTGTTGCGACTACGATTTCAGCGACTACGAGGAGATCCTGCTCGGACGCCGGAGCGCGGCGCGGGAGACCCACGCCAGCTCCCCGGCCTTCATCGACGACCCGCATTTCCGCCCCACCTGCTTCGACAAATACACCAAGCGGGGCGAACCCTGGTTCGAGCACTTGAAGAAGTTCGTCGACGACGGAGCTCACGCCTTCAAGCTCGACGGCGCCAATCAGATCAACTTCCACCCCGACCGCCGCTGGGCCAACGGCATGGACGACGAGGAGATGCACAACCTCTACCCGCTGCTCTACAACAAGGAGATGTCTCGGGGCTTCAAGGCCCACACCAACAAGCGCCCGATGGTCTACTCGTCGGGCGGCTACGCCGGCATCCAACAATACTCCGCCACCTGGGCGGGCGACACCGGCGGCGGCGCCGGGCCGTTGGCCTCGCTGCTCAACCACGCCCTCTCCGGCCACTCCAACACCAGCGCCGACCTGCAAGTCTGGGACGGCCCCGGCGTCCACTTCGGTTTCCTGCTGCCCTGGTCGCAAATCCTGTCCTGGCACATGTACAACCAGCCGTGGTTCCAGAGCGATAAGCAGTTGGAGATGATCAAGTTCTACGCCAAACTTCGCTACAGCTTGCTGCCCTACCTCTACTCCCTGGCCGCCGAGGCCCACCGCAGCGGCATGCCTCTGATGCGCCCCATGCCCCTGGCCTTCCCCGACGACCCAATCTGCGCCGACCTCACCACCCAGTACCTGATCGGCGACTCCTACCTGGTCAGCTCCTTCGCCGACACCGTCCACATCCCGGCGGGCGAATGGATCGATTGCTGGACGGGCGAGCATGTCGTCGGCCCCAAGACCATCCCCGCGAAGTTCCCGGAGACCCGCGGCGGCACCTTGCACGTCAAGACCGGTTCCATCGTCCCGATGGCCCCCGAGCTGGCCTACACCGACCAGAAGCCCCTGGAGACCGTCATAGTGGACATCCACCCCGGCGCCGACGCCTCCTTCAGCCTGTACGAGGACGACGGCGAGACGCTGGAGCACGACAACGGAGCCTTCTCCACCACCTTGTTCGAGCTGTCCGGCAAGACCTTCACCATCCATCCGCGGCAAGGCACTTACCAGGGCATGCCGGAGAACCGGAGCTACGAGCTCGTGATCCATTCGGACAAAGAGTTGAAACTCAAGACGCCGGGCTATGACGCCGCATGGAATTCCGCGAAAAAGGTGTTGACTGTCAAGGGTATCATGGCTAAGAAGGTCAATACGGTTTTCACGTTCTCCACCAAATAGGAGGTCGCCATGTCGGAGCGCGGGAGGTTCACGCTCATCGAAATGCTGGTGGTGGTCGCCATCATCGGGATACTGTCGAGCCTGCTGCTGCCCGCCCTGGGGAAAGCCCGGGGCGCGGCGCGGCAGATCCAGTGCGCCGGCAACTTGAAGCAGCTCCATCTGGGGCTGCTCAACTATAGCGACGACTCTGGTGGCTCCATGCCCTTCACCGGCGGCGCGGGAGTGAGTTGGAGCGAGGCGGTGGGGCTGTACATCGACGTGAAACGCGTTGGCGTCATGAAGTTCGACGGAGCAAAATACACCGGAGCGTTATACTGGAAAAACGGGACAATCGCCCAGCCATACACCTGCCCCTCGGCGCCTCTGCCCGAAGCTTCGCCCTACGCTTCAACGTTCACCCCCGGCCCCTACTCGTTCTCGCCCTACGCCCCGACCTACATCAATTGCACCACGGGGAAGAACGCCAGCGACTACGGCGGCGGCTGGACGATGCTGGGCGACTTGTACGCCTACCGCCCGGCGATGCGAATCGACCCGCGCTCGGCGATCATGGGCGAGGGCAACTACTCGTATTGCGACCTGTCCACCTACAACCGGCCATGTTACATCGACGCCAACAGCCTCTTTTCGTATGGTTACCTCACCTATCCCAAATGCAGCACCTCGGCGGCGTGGAACCACCACGCCCGCAAAGCCAATTTCATGTTCATGGACGGCCATGTCAAGGCCTACGGCTACGGGACACAGATGTTCTCGACGGGCGGCGCATTCCCCAACAGCTGGATACCAGTCGAATAAACTAGTGAAAGGACAAGCGCATGACCTGGAAAACCGCCCTCCTCGCCTTCCTCTGCGGCGCCACGTTGTTGACGGCCGACACGCCCCAACAGCAAAACGACTTCCGCGCCACCCTGAATCTGGGGCTGAAAGTCCTGGCCGACGCCAGCCTACCTTGCACGGAGGCGCAGCGTGGCGACCTCATCAAAAAACGCCTGGCCACAGCGTCGAACCTGGCCGAGCTGGAGGACGTCGAGCGCCAAGAGCTGGAGGAGGCGCCAGCGGTCTTCGGCCTCTCGCCGCTTTCGCCCCAGTTCCCCGGCAAAGACCGGGACAAGAACTATCTCCAGGAGAAGGCGGCGCGTTTCGTCGACTGGCGGCGCCACGAGGAGACCTTGGCGCGCTTCGGCTTGAAAGCCTCCGCCAGCGTCGAGATGGCGCGGATCGAGCTGGCGCTCCAGACGGCCCAGGGCAAACCCACCCGCGGCTTCGAGCGGACGATGGAGTTCTACAAACGGGTGGCCGAGGAGCGGTTCCGTCTCGGGTCCGCCCTGTTGACGGCGGAGCGGGAGCTGGTGGCTTGGCGCAAAACCGCGGCCCTCGCCCAGTCGACCTTCCCCAAGCCCGTCGCCAAAAGCGTGGAGGCCGCTTTGGCCAATTGGCGCCGGGGCTACAACCAAGGCAACTACAACGCAGCCAGCACCCAAGAGGCCGCCGCCAACGCCCTGCTGGGCAAACTCAAGGCCACCGACGGCAAGACGCCCGTCGTCCGGCCGGGAGCGAGTTTCCTGAGCGCCGGGACTTTCGCCTATGGCGGCAGTTGGCAAACGCTCCTCAACACCATGGCGCGGGAAGCGAAACTCTACCGCGCCGCCTTCAATGGCGGCTCCGCCTCCAGCTTCCTCCCTTACGACAACGACAAACTCGCCTGGACGGTCTCTTTCGGCCCCGCCGACGCCTCCTTCAAAGGCTATGAGTTCAAAGACGGCTCCTGGACTTACGCCCACCGCGTCAACCGCTTCTCCAACCTGGACAGCGGCAAAGAGTTTCTCCAGGACTGCTATTGGAGCATGCTCGCCCCCGGCGTCCTCTTCGACACCCACGCCCCCGCCGCCGCCTTCTCCGACGACACCCTCGGCAACCCCGTCCCCCCCGACAAGCTGCTCGGCGTCTTCGACGGCCAACCGCGCCTGCTCAAGAACGGCGAGCCCATCGACCCCAAAACCATGACCGAAGGCTGGCTGCTGCTGCTGTGGGAAAACCCCGCGCCGCAACTGCCGGTCCTGGTCTTCTTCGAGAAGCGGCCCGACAAACTGGAGTGGTCGGACAAAGGGCTGCTGGCCTCCCGCGCCCCGGAAGTCGGCAAGCACGCCGCCGCCACCTTGTACGGCGCGGCGCCGATGCCCAGCCGCTGGAGCGCCAGCTGGCAAGGCGTCCCGGCGGAGGTCGTGGACCAGTGCCGCGCCGTCGCCGCGAAGCTCGCCTTCTTCCCGCTCTCCGTCGACGAGTTCTACGCCGTCGAGGATAAAACCATCAAGGTCTGGAACCGCCTCGACAAGTTCGTCGAGCTCAAGGACGACTGGAACACCCCGAAGTCCCCCTACCTCCCCGCGCCGCCGCTCTACGCCCTGGGCCTGGAGGGCGGGGCGCCCGTCAAGTTCGACCAGGAGCTCTCGCCGTCGCTCATGACCACCAAGTTCGGCTTCTACCGGACGGCGACGGGCAAGGAACTGTCCTACACCATCCCCCGCTTCCGGATGTGGCAGCGGGTCGTCCTCAAGCCCACGGGCGAGGACAAACTCCTGGAGCTCTACAACCGCTACCTGCCCAACGTCTCCGAGCGGAAGCGGACTTCCGCCGAGCTGCTGGGCTTCACGGACGGCTGGTGCCTCATGGACGCCGCCAGCCGGGAATTCCTCGACTCCCACAAGACCGCCCGCGAGGCGGAGGACTTCCTCCGGGGCGAGGCCTTCGCGGGGCATCTCCATTCCCTCCTCCTCGCCACCGACCTCTACATCGACCCGCTCACCGGAACCAGCGCCTGGCTACGCGGCTGGCGCGGCTTCCGCCACGACGTCCCCATGCGCGGCGACCCCACCGCCTTCAACATGTACGGCTTGGCCGAAGCCTACGCCCAGGCCAAAACCTTCGGCCGCTGGGACATGTTGGAACGCAACTGGGACTACATGAAACGCCTCTATTCCTTCTCCGGCTTCCGCCAAGGCTGGGCCGTCCCGGGACAGGATTGCCTGTCCACCGGCTGGATTTTCTGCGGCGACATGCTCGGCGACGGCCTGCGCGCCAACAGCCTCATGGCCGCGATGGCCGAGGTGGTCGGCGACCAGGAAAACGCCGATCTGGCGACCTATCTCTACGCCCGCACCATGCTCTCGACCGGCTGCCTCGTCAACCCGAACATCGTCAACTACTGCGCCCACGTGAAAAACACCCCCGCCGCCCTCTCCCCCGACGCGGCGCTCGGCCAGCTCGGCTGCGACGACCAAGGCTTCCTCACCGGCCCCTGGAAACCCTACACCAAGAGCGCCTGGAACGCCCCGTTCCAGACCGCTGGCTGCACCATCTACGACTACCCCTTCTACGGCTCGCTGCTCGACCGCTTCCCGGAGACCACCCGCCTCTGGATCGACCGCTTCATGAAGGACATCCCGGAATGGGCCGAACCGGCGTACCGCTGGGCTCAAGGGACCCACCCGGGCGAACGCGACACCAACGCCTGGCAAGTCCTCAAATACTTGGCCTTCAGCGGCTCCGACAAAGCCGAACTGAGGAAGCTCTTCGAGCGTTGTTTCACCCCGCCGCCCGAAGGCTACGGCAAAGATTGGCGGCAATGCGTCAGTTGGCTTGGCTTCGGCAACGCCATGCCCCACCTCATCGCCCAGAACGACCCGCTCTGGCTCGGCGAATGGGACAAGGCCCGGCTCCTCTCCGGCGACTTCGACCGCCAAAGCCGCGCCGCCACGGTGAAGCTCGAAAGCCCCCGGGCCGGGACGCTCTCCATGGTCTCGCTCGCCAAGCCCATAAGGATCGCCGTCAACGGGGCGGAACCGCCCTTCGACTATGACGCCCAGGACGGCTCGCTGCGCGTCACCTTCCCGGCCGGGAAGACGGAAATCCGCGTCGAGCTGCCGGAGGCCCCCGACGCCTACTTGAAGTACCCCGACTACGCCGCCCACCCCCTGGGACAGGCGCTGGCGTTGACGAAAGCCCCGCCGCCCGGCAAGATCGAAGTTAAGACCCTTTCCGGCGACCTGTCCGTCGCCAACTGCGAAAGCGTCGACCTCGCCCCCGCCTGCGACATGGGCTTCGCCGACGCCACCGCCGGGGACAAACAGGGCGGCACCGACGACAACGGCGACACCTGGCTCTTCCCGAAAGGGAAGGTGGTCGTCCGCGGCGTGCCCTTCACGTTCGTCGACCCGGACAAGAACGGCGGCAAATCCTGCGTCGCGCTCAAGGGGATGGCGAGAGACTATTTCCCGACCGAGGCCACGAAGATCAAAGTTGGTAAAAGATTCCAGCGGCTCTTCTTCCTCCAGGGCATGGGCTACGGCCAAGCGGACGGCTCCCCGGCCCTGACCTACCGCTTGAACTTCGAGGGCGGCCAAACCCGGACGGTGGCCGTCCGCGCCGGCCAGGACATCGGCGAATGGAAAGTGCCGCCCGGCAAAAAAAACCTGCCCGACCTGCCGAACGCCAGGGGCGGCGCGGCCTATCCGCCCGGCAAGCCCGGACAATGGGGCGAGGGCGCGGGCGGCTACGTGCTCGAATGGAAAAGCGACGTCAGCGCCGCGGGCACCACCAACCAGACCAGCTCCCAGCAGGGCTTGGCGGTCTTGGAGTCCATCGACATCATCTCGGCGGGCAAGGCCGTGCCGTTGGTCTTCGCCATCACCGGGGAACTATAATTTAGAGCGTCGCCCGAGTATGGCGTCTCTCTTTATCCTGCGCCTCACCCCGACGAAACTTCTGTGGGAAACCCTTTGAAATGGGTTCTCCCCCAGTCCCTCTTCCTAACCTTTTCGGGTATCTTTGTCGCCTCTGGCAATAAAATACCCCAAGAATTCTTGGAGAGGGATCATTTACCCCCTCAAGGTGTTCGGAGTCCCGATCAGCCAGGCGGCGGCGGTTCGAAGTTGAGCGGGGTGGGTTCCTCCTCCTCGTCGGCCTGGGAGTGGGAGTTTGCCACGCTGAGCAAGAGCCCTATCGCCAGCAGCCCCATGACCATGTTGCTGCCGCCGTAGCTGATGAACGGGGCGGACATGCCCTTGGTCGGGAACGCGCCGCTGACCACGCCGATGTTGATGATCGCCTGGAAGGAGATCATGGCGGTGATGCCGAAGCTCAGCAACGAGCCCTCCTTGTCCTGGGCGCGGACGCTGATGTACACCGCCAGACAGGCCATGACGAAATAGGTGAGGATGATCGCCAGCATGGCGATGTAACCAAGCTCCTCTCCGACGATGGAGAGGATGAAGTCGGTGTGGGACTCGGGCAGATACTCGGCCTTCATGCGGCTCTGGGTGAAGCCGAGCCCGAACCAGCCGCCCGAGCCCAACGCGAGGATGGAGAGCCAAAGCTGGTAGCCGTCGCCCATCTGGTAGGCCTCGGGGTTGAGGAACGAGGTGATCCGGGACCAGCGCTCCGGGTCGAAGTTGAAGAGGTAGTACGGGATGGCGGGGACGAAGGGCAAGGGCAGCAATATCCAGCGCAGCCGCGCCCCGGCGACGAAGAAGACGCTCCAGGCGACGGCCCCCATCAAGGCGGTCGTGCCCAGGTCCTTGCCGAGCAAGACCATCCCCATCATCAGGCCGCTGACCGCGATGGGCACCAACATCCCCTTGAGCGAGGAGCTGAACTGCCGCTGCCGGGACGGGATGTAATAGGCCAGGAACATCACCAGGAACAACTTGGCGAACTCGGAGGGCTGGATGTTGCCAAGGCCGCCGGGCAACCGGATCCAGCGATGCGCCCCTTTGACCGTCGGCCCGAAACGGGCGGCGAGCAGCAACACCACCCCCCCCACGATCAGGTAGGGGGAGAGCTTCAGCACCCGCCGATAGCCCAGGACGTTGACCGCCACCGCGGCGGCGATCCCGCCGAAAACCCAGATCGCCTGTTTCACCAGCATCGAGGTCCCCCGGGTGCCGGAGGTGGTGGAATATAGCGAGATCAACCCGAAAAGAATGATGCCCATCGCCATCACCACCAACGCCAGCCCCGCTTTCCGGGGCGGTTGGTAATGGTCTGTCTCCAGCTCCTCTTCCTCTTCGAAGCTGTTAATCGCCGGCAATTTCCTCACGCAAGCCACCTCCAGTTGTCGCCGCGCTCGCCGCGGCCTCGACAAACAATATTCGCCGACACCGTCTTTTTCAATCGCCCCGACCAAGTTTGACTTGGGGCTTTCGCGCCATATATTCTAGGAGCTTAGGAGAAACGTCCCATGGAAAAATGGTTTTTGTGGATGGACGCGGCCCACGGAGCCGCTCTGAACATGGCCCTGGACGACACCTTGCTGGCGGACGCCGCCGCGCTCGGCTCGCCCTTGCTGCGCTTCTACACCTGGGAGAAACCGGCGGTCAGCATCGGTTATGTCCAGGATTACGCCGCCGCCCCGGCCTCGGGCTACGAGGTCGTCAGGCGCTCCACCGGCGGCGGCGTGGTCTTCCACGACGTCGACCTCACCTATAGCGCCGTCATCCCGCCGGGCCACTGGATCGAGAAACTCGACCGCATGGAAAGCTACCACGTCTTCCACCGCGGGATCGTCCGGGCCATGGCCCTGCTGGGGCTGGAGGCCGCGCTCGCCCCCTCCGCCGCCGAGGCCCCCGACCGCGCCACCATGCGCTGTTTCGCCTCCCCGACCCGCTACGACGTGCTCGGCTCCGGCGGGTCCAAACTGGCGGGGGCCGCCCAGCGCCGCACCAAATTCGGCATTTTGCACCAGGGCAGCGTCTCGCTCCAACCGTCTGGAGGCGACTGGGACAAGCTCGCCAACGCCCTCCGCGACGGCCTCGCCGCCGAGCTCCCCGCCCAGTTCGAAGCCTTCGCCCCCACCGACGCCTTCATGGCGAAGGCCCAACAGCTCGCCAGCGAGAAGTTCAGCTCCGACGCCTGGAACAAACTCCGCTGACCCGCCCGCTCACGCGGAACGGAAGTTCTTAGTGGCGACGTGGATGGCGGGGATCAGCAACAGGAACAACACGGCGGACACCACGAAGACCCAACGCACCCCGCAGGACGCCGCCACGGCGCCGCTGAGCAGCGCGCTGACCGACCACCCCAGCGACTTCGCGCTGGTCGCCCAACCGAAGAGCAGCCCGCGCTGACGGTCCGGGGTGGACTTCGCCAGCCAGATCTGGAACACCGGGTCGAGCCCCCCGGCGAAGAACACCATGCCGAACCGCGCCGCCATCAACACCCCCAGCGAACCGGCCAACGCCTGGGGGAGCAACAGCAGCCCCGCCATCAAGGCCGAGAGCGTCGCCACCTTCCGCGCCGTCCAGCGGTCCGCCAGCCAGCCCAGCGCCGTGCCGGACAAAATGCCGGCGCAGGCCGCCAAACTGGCGATAACCCCCGTCCAGGTCGCGGCGTTGTCCGCGCTGCGGACCGACTCCACCAGCACCGCCTCCACCAACACCGGCATGAAAGGGCTGTCGAACTGGGTGACGAAACCGATCAGCAGGATCAACAGCAACACCCCCCAGGCCGGGCCGAAGTCCGGCGGCCGGAACCGCAGCTCCCGGAGCTTCTCGCGCAAAGTGGTCGTCCGGTGGAAGTCCTCCTTCACCCCGAAGAACACCAGCAGCCCGGCGATCAGCAGCATCGCCCCGCAAACCATGAAGGCGCTGCGGTAGCCGAAGCGGTCGACGACTACCCCCCCCAGGAAACAGCCCGCCATGGAGCCGCTGTAGACCGCCGAGCTGAGCGTCCCCATCGCGAAGCCGCGGCGCTGCTGGGGGGTGTTGCTGGAGATCAATATCTGCGACGCCGACACCGTCCCGGAGAAAATCCCCACCAGCACGCGGATGAAGACCAGCCAGCCCGGCCCCGGCACGAACGCCATCAACGGCATGAGCAGCGCGGAGGCGAAAGTCGCCCGCAGGATCATGATCCGCCTCCCGTAGATGTCCGCGACGAAGCCCCAGAAAGGCGAGGCCACGCAGAGGCTAACGCTCCCCGCGGCGGCGAAGATGGCCACCCACATGTTCCGGGCCGCCATGTCGTGCACCCCCAGCGACTGGATGTAGAACGGCATGAACGGGAAGGCGAAGCAGAACCCGGCGATCGACAAGAACTGCGCCAGCCACACCAACAGCAAGTTGCGTTTCCAGTTCACCACGTCAGGGCACCATGAAAAAGTAGAGGGTGGTCCAAAGAGAGAGGGCAGACAACAAGGTGCTCAACACGATGACGTTGCCGGCGAAAACCGGGTCGCCCTTGAGCTGCATGGCGTAGATGTAGGCCGAGGAGGCGGTGGGGCAGGCCAGGAAGATCAAGGCGATCAGTGTCTCGGCGCCGGAAAGCCCCCAGAGGCGGCATATCCCCAGCCCGACCAACGGCAGCACCGCCACGTTGAACACCGCCGCCGTCATCGCCAGACCGAAGCTGCCCCTCACTTTGGCGAGATCCAAACTGGCCCCGATGCTCAAGAGGGCCAACGGCAAAGCCATCTTGCCCAACGAGTCCAGCCCGCGGCCCAACGCCAAGGGCAGCGTCGCCCCGGAAAACGAGATCGCCATCCCCAGGAAACAAGCCAACACCATAGGGTTCAACAGGATCTTCTTCCCGAGCAAAGGCAGGAGCTTGCCCTCCCGGGAAGGCTCGAAACCGTTGAGCACCAACACCGACATGATGTTGATGATCGGGACGGTCGGGGCGACCGCCATGCTGGCGAGCTCCAACAAATGCTTGCTGTCGGGGCCGGAGCCCAAAGCGTAAATGATCACCGGCAGCCCCACGAACGCCGTGTTGCAATGGAAACTGGTGTGGATGAAGGTCTTGCGGCGGTTGCGCTCGAGTTTGAGCAGCCACGCCGCCAACGCCCCCAGGAGCGCCACCGCCACGGAGGCCGCCACCATCGTCAGGAAAATCTTCCAGGAGCCGCCCAGGTTGAAACGCGAGGTGGAGATCTGGTAGAGCAACAAGCAGGGGATGCCGATCCAGTAAGTCAGCTTGGAACAACCGTTGAAAAACGCCTTGTCCGTGAACCCGACCCGGAACAGCGCCGCCCCCAACGCCACCAGGATGAAGACCGGGGCCAGAATGTTTATGACATGCATGGCCCGCCCCGTTCCATCCCAGGATTATTCGACAACCACATAGGCCCTTCATCCATGATCTTGACACTGTGGGGTAAGGTACCGCCCCGCGGCCGAACAATCAAGCTCAGGCTGGCCGGGGACGGCTTTTCCCGAACAAGCCATCAAGGGCCTCCAGCGTCTCCTCGACCAATTCCTGGCCGCCGGTGGAGTTCACCAAGTTACAGTAGACGGTGGCGCTGTAGCCCCTGCCCTCCTCGCCGCGGACGGTGGGAAGATAGCTGCCGCCGCGCTCGCCGACCTCGCTGGCGGCCAGCTGGACGATGAAGGTCTGGACCGCCGGGCTGCGCGCCTGGATCCGGTGGGCGAAGTCCATGTAGAGCTCGAACCGGTTCGAGGCGAAGGCGATGTCGCCCAACCGCGCCACGTGCAACTCCATCGGCAGCTTTTTCTCCCCGGACTCGTGACGGTCGATGACCTGCTTGCAGCGGTTGCGGCGCGCCGCGAGCGTCGAGTCGGCGACCATGCGTTTGACTGGGTCGGGGTCGGCGGACGGCTGGGCGTCCACCAGGGACTCCAGATTCCTGAGCTCGGCCTCGTATTCCGCCCGGGACACGGGGCGGCGGGTCAGCGCGACGGTCTTGACCACGTGCCCGAGCTCCGCCTCGTGACGGATGTCCTTGCAAGCCCAGGAGGCGACCTCGGCCACCCCGGCGGCGATCCGCTCGGCGATGTCCTGGCGCTCGCTGGCGCCCTTGAGCTCGTAGCGCCGCGCCAACGCGGCCTTGTTGTTGAGCGGATGCGGGGACAGGTCGCCGGCCGCGGAGCATTGCGGCAACACGAACAGCTTATCCCCGAAGCGCTTGCGCAGCTCGACGCGGGTCTCGTGCCAGAAGTCGGCCGAGAGCTTCCAGATATGCTCGTCCACCTGCGAGGGGCAAGGGACGTTGACCAAGGCGCCGGTGAGCTGGTCGTTGCCGTCGTAGGTGAAGAGGACGTTGAGCGAGGGGTCGGTCCCGGCCTCGAAATGGCTGAACCGCGGGTCGTTGGTCTCGCCGTACATGACGGCGTGGCCGTTGACCATCAGCCCGGTCTGGGCGGCGCCGCCGGGGCGTTTGGAGGTGTCGTCGCAGTACACGACGCGGCGGCTGTGGGCGACGGGGGCGAAGCCGTAGCCCCAGGCGACGCCGCCGGGCCGGCGAGTGTTCCACGCCTCGACGACCGCCGCGGCGGCCTGGGAGGCGAAGAACTCGACGTACTCCGCGCCGGACATCCGGGGCGGGGTGGCGAAAGTGTCCTCCGCCTCGTAGATGTCGCCGCCCTCGTGGCTGTGGGTGGCGTTCATGACGATTTTGTCCGCCGGGACGTCCGGAGCCAAGGAGCGGATCTTCCCCCGGACCAGCTTGAGCAGGAAGCTCCAGATCACTACGGCGTCGCAGGAGAGGAAGACGACCGAGTCCTGACCGTTGGCGACCACCAGCGCGGTGACGGTGACGGGGTCGAGCACCCCTTCGGAGAGCCTCAGGTGGAACTGACCGCGGATGCCGACGGGGCGCTCGGTGGAGACGTCCCGCGACGCCCAACCGACCAACAAGTTCTTGTCCGACATGCTTCTTCCTCGTGATTTGTGAATCGGTACACACTAAACAATAGGACGTACGACGCGGGGCGCAAGAGGGCGGGACTTGGAAAAAATTGTCATTGCTGGCGCTTTCTTGCGGCGGCCGGACGGCCCGAGGGGGAAACCACGAAAATAAATGCGAAAAGAAATCGGCAATCGGGCACCGCGGCGGTTGTCATGGTCGGCGACGGGGTTTATATTAGGAGAGTTTTTGTTTTCACACCAACAAGGAGACGTGATGGACCGGGCATACAAAATAGAGTTCTACGTTCCGGAGCAGAACTTGGAGAAAGTCAAGTTGGCCATGTTCGAGGCCGGAGCGGGAAAAATTGGCAACTACGACCGTTGCTGCTGGCAGTGCCCCGGGGTCGGCCAGTTCCGTCCGCTTGAGGGCAGCGAGCCCGCGTTCGGCGCGGCCAACCAGGTGGAGAGCTCCGCCGAGTTCAAGGTGGAGATGATCTGCGCCTTCGAGTGCATCGAGGCCGCGGTGAAGGCGTTGCTGGATTCCCATCCCTACGAGACCCCCGCCTATCAGTACTGGCAGGTGGACGGCGTCGCGAAGTAAACCTCCCGAGGATTTGGACTGGAGGGCGCGTCGGGCATGCTCATCAAGTTGCTGTTCGAGAACCCTCAGTTTTACTTCCTCTGGGTGTTGCTGGCGGGATTCTCCATCTGCTGTCATGAGTACGCCCACGCCCAGATGGCGCTGTGGCAAGGCGACAGCACCGCGGCGGACGAGGGGCACCTTACCCTGAACCCGATGCGGCAGATGGGGCCGGTCTCGCTGGTGATGCTCTGCGTCATCGGTTTCGCTTGGGGCAATGTCCCGGTGAATCCGTCCCGGATGCGGCGGCCTTACAGCGACGCCTTGGTGTCGTTCTCCGGGCCGGCCATGAACCTGTTGCTATTTCTGCTCTTCGCCATGGCCCAAGCCATCGCTTTCCGGGCGGGAGCTGGCAAGCATTTGCAGCTCTTCCTGTTCTTGGGCGGAATGCTGAACTCCGTGCTGTTCCTCTTGAACTTGATGCCAGTCCCGCCGCTGGACGGCTGGTCGGTGTTGCGCTATTTCGTCCCGTCGCTGCGGCGGCTCAACCAAGAGCTGCTCAACGGGGCGTTGGTGGGGCTGTTCTTCCTAGTCCTGTTCTCTTCCAGCTATTTCTTCCAGTTCGGAGCCAAACTGTTCGAGCTCACCACCGGCGCGTTCTCGTTGTTGCTCGCCCTGGCCCTCGGGCCGAACGGGGGTTGAACCATGCCCGCCGAGGAACGTTTCTGGAACATCTCGGAGGTCAACGCCGCGGTCCGCACCGTGTTGGAGGGGGCGTTCGCCCCGTTCTGGCTGGAGGCTGAGATCGGGACGATGACCGTGCACCAGTCCGGGCACGTGTACCTAGCGCTCAAAGACTCCAGCTCGCAACTCAAGGCCGTGCTCTGGCGCGGGGCGGCGCAAGTCCGCGAGCTCGGTTTGCGCACCGGGGATATGATCGAAGCCTTCGGCAACCTCACCGCCTACGAGACCAGGGGCGAATACCAGTTCAACATCAAGACGCTCCGTCCGGGGGGCGGCCAAGGGCTGCTGCAACGCCGTTTCGAGGAGCTCAAGGCGAAACTGGCGGCCGAGGGGCTCTTCGACCCGGCGCGCAAACGCCCAATCCCGATGCTGCCCCGGACCATCGGGGTGGTGTCGTCGGCCGACGGCGCGGCGGTCCGCGACTTCCTGAACATCGTCAAACGCCGCTTCCCGGACATGCGGGTGCGGATTTATCCCGCCGCCGTCCAGGGCAAGGGAGCCGAGCGCCAAGTCGCCGCCGGAGTGAGGTTTTTCAACCGCCCCGACGTCCGGGCGGACGTGATCGTGGTCACCCGCGGCGGGGGGAGCATGGAGGATTTGTGGCCGTTCAACGAGGAGCTGCTGGCCCGCGAGGTCGCCGCCAGCGCCGTGCCGGTGATCAGCGCGGTGGGGCACGAGGTGGACTTCACCATCTGCGATTTCGTGGCCGACCTGCGCGTGCCCACCCCCTCGGCGGCGGCGGAGCTGGTGGTGGGGGCGCAAGAGGAGCTCAAAGAGTCCTTAGCGCGCGCCCGTCGCCGCTTGCGCAACGCCTTGAAACTCAAGCTCGCCAACCTGCGCCGCGGCTACGAGCGGCTGGGGGCCAGCGCCATGTTCAAGGCCCCGGAGCGGCTGGTGCAAGTCCGGCAGCAGCGTTTGGACGAGCTGTTGACAGGACTAGTCAGCTCCGCAAAACTGCGGCTGGAGCGGTCCCGCAACCGCCTGGGGCCGCCGACCCAACTGTCCCATGGCGCCAAGCTGCGGCTGGAACGGGCCCGCAACCGCCTGGGACGACTGCAAGCCACGATGTTGGCGCTGGACCCCAAAGGGGTGCTCAAGCGCGGTTACTCGATCCTGGTCGAGCGCGGCTCGGGCAAGGTGGTGGACAGCCCGGATCTGCCGCCGGGCAGCCCGTTGGACGCGTTGATGGAAAAGGGCGTGTTGCACGTGGTCGTCGAAGAAATTCGGAGTCCGGAGTTCGGAGTTCGGAGTTGAGAATAAAGCAGGGAGCTGAACGCATGGAAAAAGAAAAAGTGGCGTATCTGGGGCCGGAAGGCACGTTCTCGCATCTGCTGGCGCAAAAATGCTATCCCGAGGCGGAATTGATCCCCCTGCCGTCGATCCTCGACGTCTGCGAGTTCGCCGCCGGAGGCGCAGGCCGCCGCGGCGTGGTCCCGGTGGAGAACTCCTCCGGCGGGCCGATCACCGAGACCATCGACCTGTTGCTCACCGACAAGTTCTCCCTGGGGATCGAACGCTCCTGGTGGGTGAACATCAAGCTCGCGCTGCTGGGCAAGAAGGGCGAGACGGTCACGAGCGTCTATTCGCACGCGGTGCCGATGGGGCACTGCTCCAACTGGCTGCGGACGCATCTGCCCAACGCCCGGAAGACGGTGGTCTCCAGCACCGCGACAGCGGCGAAAGCCGCCCTGACCGAGCCCGGCGGGGCCTCCATCGGCTCGCTCGACGCCGCCGCCATCTACGGCCTTGAGACCTTGGTCTACCCCATCGAGCAGGACATGCCCAACCTGACGCAGTTCTATTCCCTGCGCCTCGCCCCGAGCGCTTGCGCCGACGGCAAGCTCAAGACCAGCTTGGCCGCCCACCTGAGCAACGAGCCGGGCAGCCTCTGCGACTTCCTCCAGCCCTTCAAGCTGGCCAAGGTGAACTTGAGCCGGATCATCTCCCGCCCGGTCCACGGCAAACCTTACGAATACGCCTTCTACGTGGACTTCGACGGCGACGCCACCGGCCCCTCCCCCATCGCCGCCCTCACCCTCGCCCGAATGGCCTGCCAGAGCCTCCGTGTCATCAGCACCTATCCGACGGTTGAGAATTTCGACTTGTGAGCTATCTTATAGCTTGCGACATCCAATAAACGCAGGTTCCAATGAAGACTCAAAAAGTGATGGCGGCCCGACTCCTGGGCGACCCGGTGCTCGCGGCCAGGGCCGAGCCGGTAAAACGCGTCGACGCCGAGCTGGTCAAGCTCGCCGAGGAGATGCTCAAGTCCATGTTCGCATTCGAGGGCATCGGCCTCGCCGCGCCCCAGGTGGGGGTCGGGCTGCGGCTGATCACCCTGGCGGTCGGCATGCCGGAGGAGGTCTCGGAACGGCCGCTGACCCCCGGCGAGGCGTTGCTGCTGCCGCGGATGCCTCTCGCCTTGGTCAACCCGGAGATCATCGACGTCGGCGGCCGCATGGTCGAGGCCGAGGAGGGCTGCCTGAGCTTGCCGGAGATTTACGCGACGGTCAGCCGCCCCTCCCAAATCGAGCTCCAGGCCAGCACCCTGGCGGGCGAGCCGATCCGCGCCCAATGCGGCGGCTGGCTGGCGCGGGTGCTGCAACACGAGATCGACCACCTCGACGGCACCTTGTTCATCGACCGGGTCAGCCCTGGCAACTACCGGCTGATCAAACCCAAGGTCGACCGCCTACGGGCCAAGGCCAAAGCCAAAGGCTTCCTCAGACGACTGTTAGGACATGAAAGCAAAAAAGACGAACTTCTTTAGCGTCCTGGCCGGAGTTTGCTCCGACCCGGAAATTTTCGCCAGCCTGCTGCGCTTCCCTTGGACAAAGGCGCTCGGGCATTTGTTCATCCTGAGCGTCGGTTGCGCCCTTTTCTTCTCCTTCGCCATCTCCTTCAAAGTCACCGCCCAAGTCAAAGAGCTCTGCGCCTTCCTCCAAGCGAATTTCGGCGGGCTGGTGATCAACGACGCCGGCATCACCCCCAAGCTCGACCCTTTCAAGCCCAGGGCCATCAAATACCACAGCTTCCTCATCGACTACCGCCCCGCCGGGATCGACGCCAAGTCCGAGCTCAACCTCCTCAACCCCACCGACCGCCTCGGCTTCATCTGGACCCCCACCGGCGTCATCGGCTGGAACCGCGCCAACGGCTCCAATTTCATCGTCTACCAAGCGGTCGTCTCCAAACAGTCCGAACGATGGTTCGACGTCGTCCGCGAGCGCGGCATCAGCGACTACCTCAACAAACACAAGTTCCCCATCGGCGACAAACTCCTTTTCCGGTTGCTAGACCCCGGCGACCCCTTCTTCGTCTTCCCTTGCCTGCTCTATAAAATCCGCCCCCTCGACAACTTCAACGCCACCGCCGACTACGCCGTCTCCTACTTCCTCTTCCGTTCCCTGGTGACCTTCTGCGCCAAGATCCTCCTCTACGCCCTCTTCTACTCCCTGCTCTTCTCCTTCATCTTCAACGTCACCGCCCCTCCCCCCTACCGCGTCTCCTACGCCTCCTATTTCACCATGACCCTCTACGCCGCCTTCCCCGGCGTCATCATAGGCACCCTCTTCGCCGCCGGACAGCAACCATGGCTCGACTACCAAACCATCTTCCTGGTGGTCTTCGTCGTCTACCTCATGGTCGTCTCCCGGAAGATCAAAAGCCTCACCGGCGGCGACGAGACCTCGGACGAAACGGATTGAACCAGGAGCTCATCATGCAAAAAGCGGACAACAAAGACTTGGCCGTCTCGGCTTGGTACCCCCGGCTGGCCGACCACACTTTTCCCACTAGCTTCGTCCACCTGAAACCCGCCGAGCTGCAAATGCTCGCCGACGGCATCCAGGACGGCAAGGAGACCGCGGCGGTCGTCGCCCACCTGGAGATGGCCATGCGCGGCCTCGCCGGGAACTGCTTCGTCTTCGCCGACTCCACCGCCCCCACCGACACCGAGCGCTTCGCCAAACGCAAAGGCGCCGTCCACTCCGCCGTCAGCGCCTGGCGCTTCCTGGCCAAGAGCCTGAAGGTCCAACGCGCCGCCGCCGCGGGCGAGTTCGACACCCTCTGCGTCCGTCCCTTCCGCAACATGAGCTATCCCCGCGAGTTCCGGCTTTTCATCCGGGGCGGCCAGCTTTCGGCCATGAGCCAGTACTGGCTGGTGCGGCACTTCAAGCGCCTCGAAGGCCGCAAGCAATGGTTCTGGAACAAGGCCAAGGCCTTGGTCGACGAGATCTCCTGGCAGTTGCCCCGGCCCGACGTCGCGTTGGACGTCTATTTCACCAGCGCCAACCAGATCCTCTTGATCGACTTCAACCCCTGGGGCGTCCCCACCGACCCGTTGTTGCTGCGCAGTTGGAACCACGACTGGTCCGTCCCGGCGGGGATCAAGCTCATGCCCCCGCCCTTCACCGTCTCCGGCGATGTCAACGTCTCCTTCTGACAACTCGTCCGCTGGCCGTGCTTCGCCGCATGCAATTATAGCGTGTATCCAAAGATCTCTATCCCGAAGACCACCTCGTAATAGGAGATCTCATTCCCATGGGTCCACAAATTGCTGAAGGACTTCTCCGTATGCGGGATTTCCGCTAGCCGGACCCCGTCGCGATTGCAGGCGTAGACGGCCCTCACCTTGTCGCCGAACTCCAGCTCGGCCGGCGTCTGGCAGGATTTCGACTGGAAGAAGGTGACATACACTTTCGACGCGTCGCCGAGCGAGTCGCCCTCGGCTTTCAAGCTGACGTTCACCACGCCGCCGCCGAGCAGCCGGACGAAAGGCTTGCCCGCCAAGAAGATGGCGAGATCGCTGCCGCCGAGCATCATGTAGTTGGTTTTCCCGTGCTCCTTCAAGTCGAGCCTGCCGTTCATGACCGCGAAGAGCAGGTCGCCCGAGGGAGCCTTGCCGAAGAACGTCCAGGCGTCGCCGGCGCCCTCGAGCGAATACTGGCGGGGGCGTTTCCCGGCAACGTCGCCCAGGGAGCCGATGAACGCCCCGAAGGTGGAGGTCTCGGCCCGGAACGTCGCGCTCCGGGTGTCGATCTCCAGCTTGCGTTGGGAATCGCGCCAGACGTCGCAATACTCCTCCCGGCTGACAGGCATTTTTCCGCCCGCTTTGATGATGGCGTCGTAAAGCTTCAATTGCTCCTCGCGTTTCGTCATGAAACCCTCCGCGCTGAACGTCTTGCCGTTCAGCCACGCCGACGCGTCCTTCCCGTAACGGTCGAGGGCGGAGTGCGGACGGATGAAAAACACGTTTTTGGCTTTGGAGTAGTCGCCCGTGGGGGTCGCGGGCTCATTCACCACGAGATTCGCCTTGCCGTCATAGGTGTCGAGGAAGGTGCGCACGAAGGAATCGGTGTAGAGGAAAGGCACGAAGTTGTTGATGGTCATCTTGTTCTTGCCGCGGAACGGGGCCGCGTAGCAGACGTTGTCAAGCGGATCGGCGATCTCGAGCTTGAAGTCGGAGCTTCGCAATTCGCTCGATTGGACCGCGATGGCCGAAGCCAAGTTGGCGAAGTGGCTGTAAAGATGCGTTTCTTGCTCCAGCCATATCGGGGCGCGCTTTTCGAAAGAGTCGTCGGGGTAGAGGTAATCCGACGGGATATCCGCCCCCATGACACCCAGGGAGAAGTTGAAGAGGTAGGCTTTGTCCATGGACTTCTGAATCGACGCGCTCATGAGGTTGCCCCACCAACAGTTCTCCCCTGTGAGATTCGCCCCGTACTCGCGCGAGATCATGGGTTTGTCCGGCGTGGCCGCGTATACGAGCGGATCCATCCATGACAGCGTGCGCAGGAAACCGTAGCCGCTGCGGTTCCAGTAACTCGTGCCGCCGGAGACGGCGTCGAGGGTGGCGTTGGACGCGGCTCTTTGCATGTAGTAGAGCTCCAAGTCGGCGCCGCAAGCGGTTAGCACGCCCTTGAAGCCTAACTCGCGGAAATAGCCGTACATCTCCTTGTAATAGTCCACATACACGTGATATAGGAATTCCATCGCGTCCGAGACGGCGGCGTTGCTGCGTTTATCGACGCCATAGGCGGCGCTCGTCACGCGCAGATCATCCATCTTGACCGAGAAAATGGACTTGTCCTTACCCCATTCCTTGATGTCCCAGAAGGGCGGAAAGTCAATGTTGTCGACGCTCTCCGTGGTGTTCCCGGCCAATATCGGGACGGCACCCCACGACGCCTTCACGTTGGCGAAGCTATGATACTTGTTTTTCAGGAATTCGTGCCATAAGGTGTAAAGCCTGGTTTTGGTGTCGTCCGGCAGCTTTTTCCAACTCTCCACCACGCCGAAGCCGCTATTCCCGCCGAACCCCCGTTCGTTTTCGATTTCGCAAATCGCCAAGGTCGGATCGTCGGCCGGACGGATGTTGTCGCGGTAGGGGTTGGGTGTGTCGAGGAGCATCCTTATGACCTCCTTCTGCCTCCGGATGGCCTCCGGATGGATGAAGCCAGCCTCGCCACAGCCATTGTCCACGTCTCCGTAGCGGTAGTTCTCGGTCCAGAAGGATATATTCAGATACAGTCCATTGCGATGCGCCGCGGCGATGAGCAATTGCATGTTCTTGAGGAAATCTGGATGATACTTCAGGGGATTCGAGGAGAGCAGGAACATCGGCTTGTTGTTGATGTTGGTCCAGCGCACGCGAGGCATGGAGCCGAAGAAAGTGCGCACGGAGGAATACCCCATCGCCTTTATCCTCTTCATCATGACGTCGAAACCCTTTTCGCCGACGCGCGACTCGTCGCAGACTTCAGCCAACGTGCTAAACTCAAGGTTACACCCCCAGATAAACGGAACCTTCTTGCCGCTGGCGAACTCCATTTCCACGCCGTCGGCGCGCAACGCCCCGTCCTTGTCGATGTCGGTGTTCGAGAGTGCGCTCAAATCCGGGAACGACTTCTCGGCGTTGACGATCCTATGGATGGGGTCCCGCGACGCGACATGTTTGAAGTCGACATCCTTGGGAAGCCCGTAGACATCGAAACCGGCGTTCCTGAGCGAGAGCGCCTCCTCCCGGAAGCCGGGAATCCAAGGCGTGTGATCACCTTCGGCGAGGAGGAATCTGGAGAACGCCAAACCTTTGATCACCCCCATGTCTTTCATTCTGAAGACATGCTTCCCCGGAGCCAACGACACCTTCTGGCCACCACTCCAATAGGACGTGAGATACTTCTTGCCGTGTACCCCGCCGACCACGATCTCCTCGCCGCCGTCGAAGCTGACGTAAAAACGGTTGGCTTGGCCGTTCTCGCGTGGCGAGCGGGCCAAGACAAAAAGTTTTAGCGTCTTCGGCTCCTTCAACTCGAACTCGCACTCCATGGTTGGAGCCTTGTCGCCTAACACCGCCATCGTGTTGTGGAAGGAGTCCTCGTCGGGTTGCAGTTCGAGGTTGACGCATTTGGCTTTACCCGGAGTCAAAACGACGCCGGGGATGGACTCCACGCCATAGGGAGCGGCGTCCAGCCCGCAGATTTTCTGGAAGGCGACGCGGGGGGGGAAGGTCTTCCGCGCGTCAACGTCGCCCGTCAACTTCAAGGTGACTCTGGAGAAAGGCTTCTTCGCTTTGACAAGGATGACCGGCTCCAAATTGCGGACGTATTTCGCGACGGCGAAATCCAGGGGGGCTCCATCCTCGTCGGAGAGGGCGAGCCGGTCCAGGTCGACGGAGAAGAACTTGTCGGCGGGGAAGTTGTCTTCGCGCATGTCAAGTTTCACGCAATCCAAGGGCAAGGCGGCCAAGGCGGTCTTCCCGCCGAGCTCGAGGGAATAGCTGAGCTTTTTGAGTTCGTCCTTGGCGTCTTTGCGGACGAGCCCCGCGGTGACTCCGACGAGACAGTAGACGGGGTCCTGGTCGAGCACGGAAATCGTCACGGAGTCGACTTTCGCCGTCTCGCCAAGGCGCAGGACCGTGGAATAAAGTCCGACCAAACAGTTGCCGTTCGCAGTAGTCCATGCGACCTCGGCGTTGGGCAAAGACACCGGGTTCCACCATTCGGCGACGTCCTTGTTGGCCACGACGGGAAATTCCTTGGAGGGTTTCCCCGCGAAGTTGACGGTAACCTTGGCGACGACGTCCTGGGTTTTCGGAGTCCAGGCGCAAGTGTCTAGCAAGCATATCGCGTTGCAAACTTGGTTCACCGGGAGCGTTATCGATTGGGCTCCGAACGGCGTATGCTTCGATTTGAATATCACGCAGGCCTTGCCGCCGTTCCGCGCGGGGTAGACAACCTCATAAGGCCAAGAATTGAACTCCTTGAGGCCGCCGCTGAACGCATGCAAATCGTTGCCGGGCCCTTGATCAGTCCAGCCGCCCTTGCCGTCGTCGGCCGTCTCGTCGGCGAACCCCATGTTCGCCACGCTGGCGAGCGGCAGCGGATAAAAAGAGTTTTGCTCCGCTATCGGTGGAACTTCCAGGCAGTCGCGATAGTCGAACGCGAGGGTCATGGGCTCGCCTTTGACGGCCTCCGCCGCGAAAGCTAGCTGGCCACCGGCCCAGGCCAGGGCGCAATTGCGCCCCGATTGCGCCGCTCCCGGATTCTCCACGATCCGCCCCGGATAATCCTTGACCTCGTTGTAGAACGCGAAGCCCTCCCCCCCTTTCTCGAAATCGCCGTTCGGGACAAGCTTGCCATTGACGCTAAGATTGTCGTAGTAGACTCCGAAATTTTTGTATTTCTCATGGGCTCCGCCGGGGATTTCGGGGCCGAAAAGGCGTATCACGATATGGCCACCGCTTTGCGGCGTGAAGACGACTTTGGCCGCTTTCCAGTCTGGCGACGGCGGGAATTCAACCCTGAAGTTTTTTTCCACCTCTTGCGGACGCAGCCACGTCAAGTAGGACATCTTGAGCCCTTGCTGCTCCTCGAACTTGAATTCGACTCCAGAGATTTGGACTTGCGCCGCCGAGGCGTCCACCATGGCGGCCGCGAGCGGCAGCAAAATCATTTTCACGAATTTCCGGGTGAACCGTGAAATGGAACCGTCATGCGACATCAACATAACAACCCTCTTTTTGTTGTATTAAAAAGGCGAATCAACGATAAAACACTGGCAAGGTCATCGCTCCCCCCACGGGTTTGATAGGATGTTTCAAGGGTTCAAGGGGGTGTAAGTGTAGTCGAAAAGGGGTGCCCCTGTCCATTTGTAGGAGCTGACGTGCCCGTCCTTGAAGAGAAAGTTGGCGGAGAGCGCATGGTTCCAGCCGGGCGCGTAGCCCCCATTGGTCGCATCGAAATTGGAGGTCGAGGCATAGGTGACACAACCGTTGGCGCATTGGTATATCGAATTGGCGTTCCAGGGGGTTGTATTGCGCCAGTTCTTTTCGACGAGGATAGCGCTCCCGTCCTTGACCGCGGACAGGCGCCGCTGCAATACCCAAGCCGCTGTTGGATTGTCGTAGAAGTTCCATCCGCCACCGCCGTAGGTCCATGTCTGCATGTAGCAGGAGAGATAGGCGATGGTGGAGCTTGTGTCCACGCCTGCCCTCCAGCAGGGGGAACTTGATGGGGGAACGCTTAGGGATGGACAAAAACAGACACCATTTGGGCTGCCAAAGATCAGTATGCCGCTCAAATCGTTCTTCACTCCTCCATTCAAGTTTGGTTTGAGGTAGTCGTAGACGAAGTAGAGGTGCTGCGCATTGTAGTTTGTTAGTGGTAGCCATTCGTTCCAATCAGTGACATACATCTGGGTGGCCTGATAGATGTTGCGCATGTTGGAGACGCAAACGACGCGCTTGCCCGTCTCCCGCGCCTTGCTTAAGGCGGGCAGCAGCAAGCTCGACAACACCCCGATGATGGCGATGACAACCAGGAGCTCGACGAGTGTGAAAGCCCTCCCTCCCCGCCACCACGACAATAGCCGCTTTGTCCGCATAATCATGTCCTCCGGTTATCTGGCTGTTCTATCTTCCCGTCCGCCGCCGCATATTCATCCCCTCGGCGCGCCGGTGCTTTCCCTTATCATCAGCTCCAACTCCATTTTCTGCTGGATCTTGCGATTGCTGAAGTCGTCCATCAATTTCGCCATAATCCCGGCCGCAGCAGCGCCCCATCTGAAGAAACTCAAGTCCACAGTCGTCACTTTCGGCGTTATGACCCAGGTGAAAGGCTCGTTGTCAAAACCTGTAACCGACACATGGCCGGGAACACTGAGGCCATTGCGGACAAACCATTGGACGGCGGTGACCGCCAACAAATCCGAGGTGCACAGCAGTGCGGTCGGGCAGGTGCCCTTGTCCGCGAAAAGCTTCTCGCAACAAGCCTCGATGGACGCCTTGAAGTCTTTGGGATCGGCGGCCATAAATAGCTTCGGGTCGAACGCTGCGCCCCGTTCGGCCATCCGTTTCCGCGCCGCGTCGCAACGCCGCGTGAAATGCTTCTGCAAAGGCTCGTCAAAAGACAGAAGGGAAAAACGCCGATGCCCCAAATCCGCCAGATGGTCTACGACTTTGGCCATGGCCGCTTCATCGTCGATATCGCAGTAATTGCGATTGCCGCCGTCGTCCCACCCCTGGACAAGCCACGGGATATTGGCGCGGTCCAAAGCGTCGAGGTCGCCCTGGTTGTAGGTTTGAACGAGCATGAAGACGACCCCGCTCTGGTAGCGCTCGTTGTTGCGCAAATCGGGGATCAGTTTCGCCAGCTCGGACTTCTGGTGAACTTCAACGCGGATGTCCTCCCGCTGGGCGAAGGAGATGGCTCCGGCGATAACGCTGTGCAACGTCCGGCTCTCCCCCAGGATGTCGCTGACCAGGATTATCCGCCGCTGGCGTCTCTGGGACGGGGAGGCGAAAGTGCCCTTGTTCTTCACGCGGAAGAGAAAGCCCTCCGCCTCAAGCTTCTTGAGCGCGCTGCGGACGGTCACGCGGCTGACTTTCAGCCGCGCGGCAAGCTGATCCTCGGCGGGCAGACGCTCCTTGGCTTTGATCACGCCAGAGAGTATCTCGCCTTTTATCTTCTCCGCCAACTGATAATATAGCGGCGTGAAATCCTGCCTGTCCATGTCGTCCGTCCCACATTGTATTTTTATGTATTATATATGGGAGCTAGCAACATGTCAATGGGGGCGCCGCCGAATTCCGCCAAATTTCCGGGAGGACGCTGGGGACTCAATGCCCCTTGAGCCAGGTCCCGAAGCCGATGACCACCGTCGAGACCACCAGCAGAGCCAAGCCCGAGGCGATCAAGCCATGCGCTTTGCGGCTGGCGCCCTTCCATTCGTGGAAGATCCACCCCCACATGGTGCTGAAGATGATAATGCTGGCCATGTGCAAGGTCCAGCTGGCGAAGCCGAACTTGCCCATCTGCGTCTCCCCCATGGTGTAGAAGAAAAACTGCATGTACCACGTGGCGCCCGCCAAGGACGACAGCAGGTAGTTGCGCAACATCGGAATTCGCGCCTCGGCGGCCGGGACGTCTTTGAGCTCCTTGCTGAAATACTGGTAGCCGCTGCGGTTCCTGAGGTTCAGCAGCGCGCACCAGATGAAGTTGGTCGTGAAGCCGCCCAACAGCACGACCACCAGTTTGGGCAAGCCCGTCCACATGCCCGTGGTACCGGCGGCTCTGCTGGCCTCGCCAATGGGGTTGCCCGCCGTCAAAGCGAAAGCGAAGCAGGCGCTCATGATACCCGAGAAGGTAGCCACCAACATACCCTTGGTGAAATTGAACTCGGCGATGGATTTGCGTTTCTCCGTCTCGGACATGCCGCGCTCCTTGGCGCGCCCGGCCAGGACGGTCACCGCGATGCCGACCAGGCAGACCAAGACCCCCAGCAGCGTTATCTGCCCTGGCAACGTGGAGAAAATCTGCGGCAGCGTCTCGGGGACCGGCACCTCGGGCAGGAAGCTCTTGAGCAGCGGGGGCATCAATGTCCCGAAGGCGGCGCAATAACCTAGCGCCACCCCCATGCCCAGCGACATCCCCAGATACCGCATCGTGAGCCCGAAAGTCAGCCCGCCCGCCCCCCACAGCGCCCCGAAGAAGTAGGTCCACCACAAAGTGCCCGCGGATTGCTGGCTCAAGACGCCGACGAGGTCGTTGGTCATGGTCAGCGCCAGCGTCCAGGGCATGATTATCCAGGAGCAGAAGCCGCCGACCAGCCAGTACACCTCCCATGACCATTTCCGCACCCCGCGGTACGGCACGTAAAAACTGCCGGACGCCAAGCCGCCCAGCCAATGGAACAACACACCAAGGAAAGGGTTGACCATTCGCCCCCCTATTCCAGTTCGACCGGCGTTGTTTGGACCGGGCAGAGCCGAACTGGCCCCAACAACCCCGTCTTCAGGAGCGGCGCGCCTTTGTCGAAGACGTCGTAGCCCACGAACCCGACGCGCGGCGTCGGCCGCGGCCCGCCCTTGAGCAACCAGTCGGGGAAGGACTTCACATTGCGGTTCGACCATTGGCAGTCGTCCGGCAGGCTCAAGTCACCGATGAGGCGGTTCGCCCACGGTGTGGCCAGCTTAACCCTGAGATGGTTCATGCCCGGCTTGAGAGCCTTGCTCGCGTCAACCTCGAAGGGGGGCGTCCAGACCACCCCCAGATCCAGGCCGTTAAGCTCAACCGCCGCCACGCCGCCCTCCCCCAGGCTCCCCAGGGAAAGCAGGTGGTCCCGTCCTTCCTCCGCTCCGGGCGCCTCGAAATCATATTCATAGGAGACGACGCCAGAGAAATGGCGGACGCCCTCGACGTCGGCTTCGGGCAAGGGTCGCAAACGCTCGAAAACCACGCTGTCCGGCGCCCCCAGATCCGCGGGGAAAGAAAGCTTCCACGGCCCCTCCAAATGCCTTGCCGGCGGCAAGTCGCCGTAACTGACGGCATGGTGGCGCCCGGCGGCGTCCTGGACGTCGGCGACGCCGTTGTCCCGGAAGCGGAGCGTCAAGCCACCCTCAGGACGCGCTCGAAGCTGGCAATCCCCTTGGCTTTCCAGGGATAGCTCGCCGCCTTCGCCGATATCCTGATGCCCAGGGATGTCGTTGAGCGCATAGTCGATGGAGAGGCGTTTCACAACCAGAGGGGCGGGGTCGCCGCCGAACGCCTCGTTCCCCACTTTCAACGCCAGTTTCCCGCCGCGGACGCGTTGGCGCAACGCCTCCGTCACGTCCTTGAGCTTCGAGCCGTCCAAGGCTCCATAGGTGGCTTTCACGATGGCCAGCCCGGCGTTCCCCGCTGGTTTGAAACTGAAGGCGCCAACCCGCGGTTTCGCCTCGTCCTTCTTGAAGACCACGAAGACCGAGCCGGACTCCGGCAAACGCAAGGCCACCTGGGTGGACGCCTTCCCCGGAACGTAAAGGGCGGCCGGGACGACGGCGCCGGTCACGGGGTTCCAAAGCTCGGGCGTCATCCCGGCGACCCTAAAGCTGGCGGTGAACGCCGCGGGGGAAATCGTCTGGTTGCTGACGAAGTAGATCTCGGCGTCGGCGGTGGAACGGTGGACCCAAGCGAGGCGCTTGTCCTGGGCGTCGAAATCCGGCGCCACGCCCAGGCGTTTGAGCGCCTCCTCCTCGGAGATGCCCCAGAGCAAGCGACCTTGGCCGACTTTCACGTCCCCGGTGGCGCCGGGCTTGGCGCCCCACAGCTTGTCGGCGAGGGCGGCGAGCTCGCGCTCCGATTCCGGATAGCCTGCCAAACCGGGCGTCCGGCCGGGCTTGGCCGCCAACACGACGCCCCCCGCCTCCAGAAGCCGGGCGAGGGCCTTGAGGACGGGGACGCTCATCACGCTAGAATCGCGCACGGAAAGCAGACGGTACGAGACGGAAGGCAAACTCAGGACGCCGTCTTTGACGACGAGCCGGTCCACGAGGCTGCCGCGGTCGAGGAAGTCGTAGTCGTGACCGGCGGCCTTCAAGTTGGCCAGAGCATTGTCCTTGAGGGCGTGGTTGGGGGCGTTCTCGCCGGAGAAGACGCAGACGTCCGCGGTGGGGCGCCCCTGACGGAGCATGAACTGGCAACGCGCCAGGTAGTCCATCCAGGCCTTGGCGAAGGGCCACCAGGTCTCATTCCTGCCAAAATGCGCCCCGAAACGCCCCAACGTGAGGCCGGGCTTCGCCCGCGGGGACATGAATGGCTGATGGACGTAACTGTGGAGGACGAATTTGTTGAGCCCGGCGCAAAGTTGCTTGTCGCCGCCAATCTTCATGTTGCCGGGATTGATGTTCCAGGATTCGCAGGAGGTGAAAGACTCGGCCGCCACCACGGGCCGGCCTTGGACATGGGCGACGGAGGCGGCGAGACGGCAACAAGTGTCGTCGTTGCCCCCCATCGAGGAGAACCAGAACTCCCCCATAGGCTCGGCCGCGGCCCGTCCGGCGGCGAGACAGTCGAAGGGCCCCCAATAAGGTTCGATGGCGGCCCGGAGCCCGGCCTGGGCGCAACGCTTGGCGAAGTGGCCGAAATAGTTCTCCGCCATCGTGTCCGAGACGAACGTCCGCCAGTCGCGCAGGAAGCGTTCCGAGGCGTCCTTCGAGGACACGGCGACCCCGAAGATCGCCGGGAGGAAAGGGACGGGGTCGTAGCCGTAAGCGGCCTGGAAGCGCTCGACGGCGCCGGGCGTCCAATTCTGCCCGCCGATCTCGTAGCTGTCGATCAAGGCGTTTGTGAACGAGCGCGTCCCCTCCGCTTCCCGCAGGAGCGGCTCCATCAAACCTCGCCAATGGGCGTCCATCGCCTTGGAGTCGAGCCGGTCGCATTCGAGGCCTTTGGACGAGGGCCTCGTCGGATGCGGCCCCCCCTTGGCGGAGATATAGCCGACGCGCAGAAGCGTCCAAACGCCCGCGGGGACGTCCCATTCCAGATGGCCGTCTTTCTGGAGCTTGCCGTCGAGACGGAGGATAGTCCGGCATCCCGGCTCCGGCTTGGCGTCGGCCAGCTGGAGGAAGTCGTACTCAAAGGGATGGCTGTTGTCGCCTGACTTGGCCGTGGCCTTGTCGATCGCCACCTGGGGGCTCAACCAGAAAGCGTCGAGAAGGGTTTCCCGCAACTCCGGGAGGCCGCGCTGAATTTGCGGCTCCACTGTCAGTTTGAAATAGCGGGCCGCGGGAGGGGCGCCCTCGCCGTCGAGCTCGTAGATTTTGAGCGAGCGCGGCATGTCCCAACGTTGCGCGATGTCGATCTGGCGGAGCGGCTCGAAATGGACGCCGTCGCTGGAGCTTGACAGCTCGCCCTTTACATACACAGCCTCCTGTCCGAAGCGCAGGAAGAACGTCCTGGGGGAAACAGTCTGGCCAAAATCCAGCAGGATGTGGTTCTTCGTCCCCTGGGGCAACTTCAAGGCGTGGTCTTTCAGGTCGTCCTGAAGCCGGTCGGCGTCCAAGGCGGCGAGGGAGGAGCTGACCTGGACGGGTTTCAGCCGTTCCTGGCTCGGCCCCACGGCGAAGAGGGCCACGTCCCCGTAAAGATCGACCCGCGGCCCGGGGCTACTGCCTTGGGGCAAGTCGCCGACGAACTTCGCGGGCCCCTGGACGACGGTCTCGGTGGCGACCAGCCGTTTCATGGAGTCCTTCGCCTTGATCCAGGGACCGCCGCTGTTGGCCCAGCCGGCGGAGCAGTTGACGCCGATCTCCAGCCCCAAGCGGTCCGCCTCTTTCAGGGCGTGGCGGAAACAGGCCAGCCACTCCGGGGACATGTAGGCGACCTCGCCTTCGGGCAAGCCCAGGCCGATGTCGAAGATCTGCGCCCCGCCGATCCCGGCGTCACGCATCGCCTGGAGGTCGGCGGTGATGCCTTCCTTCGAGATGTTGCCGTTCATCCAATGCCACCACGTCCAGGGCCTGCAAGAGGCCGGAGGCGTGGCGAAAGACCGCTCCAGCTCGCCCGCCTGGCTTGCCGCCAGGCAGGTGACGAGGGCGACGGCATGAATTAAAAGCGTGATCCTCTTCGTCATTTCCTAGACCAGTCCTTTCAGTTTTCCACTACCAGCTCGAAGAAGGGCGTCGGGCCGTCTTTCAGCGCCGCGGTGTCGATGGAGACCGTCAGGACGCCGTCCTTGAACGTCAGCGGCAACCTCTCGCGGCGGGAACCGTCGAAGCCCAGGGCGTAAAGCGACATCGCCGCGCCGTTCACGTTCTTGAGCTTGACGTCCAGCTTGCCCGTTTTAGCGAGGACGGGCAGCCCGCCGAGCTTCACCAACGTCGTGCGGTCGGCGGAGAGCTCCATGCCGCTGTTGACCGCCTCGGTCGAGTAGATTAGGACGACGCGCCCGCTTTCCGCGAGCTGCTCCTGGTCTACAGCGCAGGCCGCCACCAGCGACGGGGCGCTGGTGTTGACGACCTCAAGTTGTCCGACACTCTCGCCTTTACCGCTTTCGAGCGTCACGGCCTCGCTGCGGGGCGTTACGATCTTGAGGAGGTTCTCTTTGGTCCGCATGATAATCTCGCCGGTGTCGGACTGGAACACGCCCTTCGCTGGATCGCTGAGGTTGGACTTCGGCAGGATGCCTTTGGCCTTCAAACTGGCGACCGCCGCGTCGAGGGAGAATTTCACGTCTTTGGACTCGACGGCGTCGACGGCCCAACCGCCTCCGGCGGACTTGAACCCCGCGCCGCCGGCAGGCGGCATGACGAGGTCGGGCTTGGCCGGGTTCCCGACACCTTCCGGACGTTTCGCCCAGGGGAAGGCGACGCTGAAGCCGGTCAACAAGGCGAGCTTGTTCTGCTCCGTTGAGACGGCGCGGCCGCCGTTGCAGTCCGTCTCCAGATATTCTTTGGGGATGTCGAGCTCGACGCGGTGCGGCGAGGCTTTCACGTCGCCACGCAGATAGAGGCAACCCGAGAGGAACTCGCCAGCGCGCGACACGGGGGAACGGCCCACGGTGAAGGTGCCAAGAGCAGGTTTGTCCACATGGAAGAACGCCGCGTCGCCATGGATCATGAGCGCGTCGAGCCCTTGCAGCGCCGAGTAGGCGCCGAAGAGCGGACCGCATTCATACTGGTAGGGGTTCCAGAAGGCATGGTTGAACTCGGTCTCGATGAACGGACGGTCGGCGACGCGCATCGAGGCGACACCACGCCAATAGGCTCCGGCCGTGGCGACGGAGCTGTTCTGGGCGCATTTCGAGCCGGGGTTGTCGAAGTCGGTGGGATGGTTGTGGTAGGTGTTGGCGAGCGCCACCTGCGAGCTCTCGTACTTGGCCACCTGCCCCCCCAGCCAATGGGAGATATTGTACTGGCCTATCAGACCTTTGTAACCGGTGGCGCGGAGCGTCTTTTCCATCCATTCAATGTTCTGGCGCGAGAGCTCCATGCAGAAGAGGATGTAGTCGTTGGACTTGGCGTCCTTGTTCCAGAAAGGGAACTCCTTGGGAGCCACCACTTGCTGGAACGAAGACAGCGGCGCGGCGTTCCAGGCCTTCGCCAAGGCGTCCGTGGTGGTGTATTTGGCCTCCAGCCAGGCTTGAAACCTGGCGTCTAGCTCAGCCATCGTATCTGGCGTGTTGGGACGGAACAAGCCCCATTCCTGCTCGTTGAAGAGTTCGACGCAGGCGATGTTGGGATCGTCCTTCCAAGCTAGCCCAGTGTAAGGATTGACGTGGTTCATAAGGATATCGGCGCCATATTTCCATGCCTTGCGGATTTGCTCGTCGCCCAGATACATCCTCAGACAATAGTCGCGCCGCTCCCCCTTCTTGAGCGGTCCCCAGGCGTTCTTCAGGTAGAGGCCATAGCTGCCTATGGTTAAAAAGCTATAGATGCCCTGCTCGCCTAGCTGGCTGGTCAGGTAGTCGGCCTTGTCCAGGAATTCCGGCGAGAGGCTCAGATCCTCCTTGGACATCGCGTCGAACGCGCTTCTGACCAAGTTGTACCCCTGAAGCCGGGCGGCGATGGCGTTGTCCCGCCATGTCCCCTTCCAGTCGGGGTCTTTGCCGGCCCTGCCGAACAGCCATGGGGTGTTGGTGCCGGTGCCCCGGAGTCTCACCGGGACGTCGTCGCCTTCGATCACCAGCTTGCCAGTGGGGCCGACGCCCAGCCGGGGCAAACGCTTGTCGGCGGAGCCCAGCCCCAACCAGGCCAGCAGTCCGCCTCGCGGCGGCAGGGCGGCGAGGGAACGTTGGTCCAACGCGCTGCCCGCCTTGACCCGAACTTCCGCCATGTCGATGGCTTTCCACTCGGAGTTTGCCTCGAACTTGAGATTATGGCCTTTTGGCTCCGGCGTCCCGCAAACGAAACACCAGCCGGCAGAGCCGCTTTTCACATTGGCGGCGAGGAGGTTCTTCCCGGTGACGACCGGGAAGCTGAAAACATGGTCCCCGGGCTTGAAGGTGCCAGCCCCGTTGCCATTGGCCATGGTGCTACAAACGGCTTTGCCGTTGACGTGGATCTCCATCCACCAGTCGGCGCCCGCCCCGGCCCGCATGACGCCCGCCTTCTCCGAATGGAACTCGTTGTAGAGGACGGCGCGGCCCCCCGCCTGAAAGCCGCCGTTGAGCGCCGCGAGGTCGATCGTGGCGTCCTTCAGCTTGACGATTTTCGCCTCCACTGGCTTTCCCTCGGGAGTCTTCAGGGACGCCGGGACGACGTCATAGGACACGGGCGGCTCGACGTTGAGGAAGACCCGCCAAGTTTCTCCCAGCTTCAGCGGGAGCGTCGCGTTGTCGGCGCCCTGGGCGTGGAGGGCGCAGACGGCGAGGACGGCGGCGAGAAGGCTTGCGGTTCGTTTCATGCGTGTCTCCTGTATATTGTAATGTTTTCGACTTGTGTCATCTCGCCCCCCACCAGAAGATTTTGAAATCATTGTCGCTACCGGAGTAGACGGGGACGCCGGACGGGTATTTGCGGTGTTCCACATGCTTGTCCATGAAAAGGAAATTAGATCCGCGGGAGTGGGAGATGAGCCCGAGGCCCGCGCCGGGCGCGGGATAGTAGGCATAGGCGTCGCCGAAAGAGCTGCGGTAAGTTTCCGCGACCAGGGCGTTCGCGGCGGGGTTCTTGGCGCGGGTGGCGGGATATGGGAGGGCTTTGTCGGCCGTGTTCCCGGCGACGCTATAGTTCATGCCATAGCGGATGTTGACGCCTTCGAAGCCGTAGAGTTTGCCGCCGGTGACCACGGGCTCGGCGGGACAGAAGAAAATCGTTTTGGTGATTGGCGGATCCCAGGGGTTGTAGGGATGCGTGGCGAACGGACCGACGGAATAACTCCAGAGGCAGCGGATCCAATCCAGGACGGTGTACTTCCCGTTTTCCGGGTCCATGATGGCGCCGGTGTTGGCGGCGGGCAGATAGTTGTTCCAGTCCACGGCGTAGGACTCGAAGGACACGCCGACTTGCCGCAGGTTGTTGCTGCAATAGATGGTCTTGGCCGACTCCTTCGCCTTGGCGAGCGCGGGCAAAAGTATACTGCTCAACAAGGCGATGATACCAATCACCACCAGGAGCTCGATAAGTGTGAAACGCTTCACCATGTTTTTCATGAGTCTCGCCCTCCTGTCACCGTTCTGATTTTGAATTCCAACAACTTGGTCTCGACGCTGAAGTCATGTGTCTCAAGCATCCGCTCCAACATGGCCACCGCCAGCGCCGCCTCCTCGGCGAAACGATATTCGCGCACCACGCCCTCGAAGCCTTCGGCCTTGTCGAGGAAGAAAGGCTCGACGACTAGGCGGCATTTATCCTTGAGGTCCACTCCATGTTTCCGGAGCGCGGTCAAGATCTGGGGAAGCTGCGGGGCGGTGGAATACACCGCCTGGACGTCGATGCCGAACTCCAGAATCTCCTCCAGATCCTCCTGGACCCGTGAAAAGTCTTTCAAGACCAACCGCTCGTTGAGTTTCACGCCCGCCTCCGCGAAAGCGCGCCGCAAGCCATCCAGTTGCGTCCGCACTGAGGGGTCGTCGGTCAGCGTGGCGAAAACGATGTTCCGCCGCCCCTCCGCCAGTAAAGCGCGGACGGTCTCATAGGCATGGCCCCCGCCGTCCATCCGCACGTTGTTGACGCCGTCGACCGGGCTGTGGACGGCCACCACCGGGAAACCGCCGTCATGCAGCAGCTTCAGCGTCTGGCCCCCAAGTTCCCAGGGGCCAATCCAAACGAGGCCGTCGACCCAGTTGTCCTTCACTTCATTCGCGAGCTCCTCGGACGTCGAGCCGGAGAGGTTGAGGATGTTCACGCGGTAGCCCTTGTCCGTGATTTCCAGGCCGAAGGCGGAGAGCAACCTCCAATAGAAGGCGTCGTAGAAACAGTGCTTGCCGTTCCCTACCACCAGGCCAAAACAATACGGCTGAGCGGCTCCCTTCCCCCTAGTGGGGGCGATAAACGTGCCGACGCCTTTGCGCACCACCAGATATTGGTCGCGGATGAGCCCCTTCAACGCCTTGTGGACCGTCATCCGCGTGACGCCGAAACGCCGCGCCAGCTCGGTCATCGAAGGGATCATGGCAGGCGCGGAGGAGCCCCGTTCGGCCAAAGTCACGACATACTGGCGGATCTTCATGTAGTCCGCCATCGGCGCCGCCCTCAACCCATCCGTTTCCAGCTTGGCATTCACTGCACATATACTCCTGTTTACATCTACTATAATACCGCGAACGGGAGCGTCTGTCAAGGGCGGATGGGACGGAGCCAACAAAAAAAGCCCGCCCTGGTCAAGGGCGGGCTAGCTATCGCGGCCAGAGGGCTCAACGCCCCGCGGGGACCTCGTCGAAAACGCGGACGAAGTCCACCTCGAAATAGTCGGGCAGGACCGCTTGCCGCAACAAGGGGGACGCTTTCCCCTCCGCGCGGTAACCGTGGCATTCCGTCGAGACCAGGATGAACTGCTCCACCTCGGAGACCGGTCCGTCGACCCGGCCCACTTCCTTGCCGTCGGCGTAGAAGACATAGCCATTGGGGCTCCAGTCCACGCCATAGTGGTGCCACTGGTCGGCCGTCTCCACGAAGGGGAAGTGGAAATGGCCATGGCCTTTCCCGTCCTTGCCGTAGCCGCCCCAGAGGTTGCCGCAAATGAGCTCCTGCTGCTTGAACAGCGTGTAGTTCTCCATGATGTCGCATTCGACGCCACAGTATTTCGGGTCGGGAGCCGCCCCGATGGAAGGCGCCTGCAACCAGAAGGCGGCGTGCCAACCATCGTTCTTGGTCATTTTGCAACGGATCTCGTAATAGCCAAAACGGTGCATGAACTTGGGCTGCTCGTACTTCCCGAAGGGCCAGAACCCGTCGCTGTCCTTGGGGATGTCGTAGGTGAGCGAGCCGGTCTGGAGATGCGGCGAATAGAACTCGCCGTCCTTCTCGGTCAGGTGCAGCCGCAGATGGCTCTCGCCGTCCAGGACGACCCCCTCGTTGGTGAAGGTGGGCAACGGCTTCCCCCAGAAGTTGCGGCGGAAACCCCATTTCGTCTCGTCGAGCTCCATGCCGTCGAACTCGTCGTTCCACACCAATTTCCAGCTCTTGCCAGCTGGCAACACGCTGTCGGCGTGATCCGCCAATTTAAACCTCTCCATGATGCGTTCCTTCCTTGTGTTTATGTCCATGCCAATACGGCATAACGCCATGCGACCTAATCAACGTGAAACCTACCACAACTCCACGTGGAACCGGTTCCATACATATATAATAGCTGGCTTTCGGGAAAAGTCAATAGCTTAGCCGTCAGCCCCTTGGCCACAAAAAAAGCCGGGGCCGCGGGTTTCCCCGCGGCCCCGGCGTCTCATAGGATAAGCGACTACTGCTTGTTGAAGACGTAGGTGAGCGGCTCGGCGAACTTGAACTCGAGGTGCAATGTCGCCTCCATGTCCGCCGTGATCTTTTTAGGCACGGTGAAGGTCAACAGCGACACTCCCGTGTCGACATTCATGTACGACTTGTTGAGTTTGTCGTTGGCGTCGACGAAGGTGGGCTTGGCGACCTTGCAGCTGAGGTTCTTCGTCTTGTTGGTCTTGGTGTCGACATAGCTCATGTACACCTTGCTGGGCTTCGCCGAGCCAAAGAATTTGCCCACGACCGTGATCGGGGAGTCCCCCACCGCCGTGTCGGTGGACACCGCGGTCAAGGACGGCTGCTCGATGTTGAAGTACGCCGTCGCATAGGCCACCGTCTTGTTGGTGATGTCCAGGGTGTAGAGGGCGGGGACGAGCTTGACGCTGGTCCACTGGCATCTCAACGCCGCCACGCCCGTCTTGAACTCGGAGCTCTTGCTCAGCACCTTGGCCGCCACCTTGCCGACCGCCACCTTAGGCTTCTGCGTGAAGGGCGTCTCGACGTTATAGATGAACACGGAGCCCGGCGCCACATGAAAGACCGGCTGATCCACGAAAACGGCGGTGACGACCATATCCTTGGTCACGTTCTCGATCAGCAACGGGTTGTCGAACGTGGGGCTGTCGGTTCCAGTCCATTTGTCGAAATAGTAGCCGCTGTCCGGCACGGCGGCGACCGCCAGGCAACTGCCGCCGTCGACGACGGTCTGGACGATGGTGGTGTCGGTATAGGCCGCGTCGGAGAGCGTCCCGTTCGCGGGGGCGATGAAAGTCACTTGATGCGTCAGGACATCGGAGGCGAAGCTCGCCGTGATCGTGTGATTGGCCGTCACGTCCGTGAAGTCATAGCTCGACGGCGTCCCTTGGGACACCCCGTCCACGGACACGCCGGCGATGTGGTAGCCACTGTTGGCGGCGATGGCGAAACTTTGGCTCGCGCCGGAATCCACCGACACGGCGCCGGAGGGGGTGATCGTCCCGTTCGCCCCGGCCGTCGCCGTGATCGTGTGCTTGACCACGGGGATGGCGACGAAACGCGCGGCGATCGTGTGGTTGGCGGCCACGGCCTTGAACTCGTAGCTCGCGACCACCCCCTGGGAAATCCCGTCCACCAACACCGCGGAGATCTCGTAACCGCTGTCGGCGGCGACGGCGAAGCTTTGGCTCGCGCCGGAGTCCACCGACACGGCGCCGGAAGGAGTGATCGTCCCGTTCGCCCCGGCGGTCGCGGTGATCGTGAACTTCGTCACAGGGACGAAGCTGGCGGCGATCGTATGGTTGGCGGTCACGGCCTTGAACTCGTAGCTCGTGAGCGCCCCCTGGGAAATCCCGTCCACCAAAACGGCGGCGACCTGGTAGCCGCTATTGGCGGCGATGGCGAAGCTCTGGCTCGCGCCGGAATCCACCGACACGGCGCCGGAGGGGGTGATCGTCCCGTTCGCCCCGGCGGTCGCCGTGATCGTGAACTTCGTCACGGGGATGGCCTCGAAGCTGGCGAGGATCGTATGCGACGCGGTCACGTTAGCGAACGTGTAGCTCGTCACCGCCCCGACCGACGCCCCGTCCACCAGCACGGCGGAGATTTTATAGCCGGAGGCGGCGGCGATGCTGAAGGCTTGGCTGGCGCCGGAGGACACCGCGACCTCCCCCGTGGGAGTGATCGTCCCATGCATCCCGGCGGTCGCAGTGATCACGAAAACATCCGGGGGGATGGCCTTGAAAGTGGCGGCGATCGTGTGGTTGGCGGCGACGTTGGCGAACGTGTGGCTGACGGGAGTTCCAATGGAAACGCCGTCCACCACCACGTTGGCGATTTGATAACCGGCGTCGGCGTCGATGGCGAAATGCTGGGTCGCCCCCGAGTCAACCACGATCGATCCGGAAGGCGTGATCTCGCCGTGCGCCCCGGCCGCCGCGGCGATGGTGAACTTGGTCACCGGGATCGGCTCGAAACGCGCCTCTATCGAATGGTGCGCCACCACGTTGGTGAACGTGTAGCTCGTCACCGCCCCGACCGACGCCCCGTCCACCAGGACGCCGGCGATCTTGTAACCGGAGTCGGCGGCGATGGCGAAGGCCTGGTCGGCTCCGGAGTCAACCGAGACCTCCCCGCTGGGATTGATCGTCCCGTTGGCGTCGGCCGTCGCGGTGATCACGAAGACCGTCGGGGAGATGGCCCTGAAGCTGGCGGCGATCGTATGGTTGGCCGCCACGGCGGTGAACGTGTAGGTGGTGGGCGTGCCGACCGACAGCCCGTCGACCAACACGTCGGCGATCTGATAGCCGGCGTCGGCGTCGATGGCGAAGCTCTGGTTGGCTCCGGAGTCGACCGTCACCGCGCCGGAAGGCGTGATCGCCCCGTGCGCCCCGGACGTCGCCGTGATCGTGAAGGCGCTGGAAACCCAAGGCCCGAGCGTGACGGTCATCGTCTTGTAGGCCGTGGAAGGCACGGGATCCCATTTCGAGGGCACTTGGGGCTGGCCGGCGGGGACGGAGGGGTTCTCGTCGTAGGCGAAGCCATAGCTCATGCCCATGATGGAGCCACGGGCGGAGGCGACGGCGTTCGAGGCCCGGGTGTAAATGGGGGTGGCCGCCGCGCCGGCGACGCCGGTGTGCATGAAGAGGGAGAAGAGGTTCTGCGCCGCGCCGACGGGATACCAGTTGGTCTGCGTCCCCCAGTACGTCGTGGTGTGGCCGTCAGCCCCGGAGCTGGGGGACTTGAGGGCCACCCCGCGGTTCAAGGCCATGGCGATCTGCCCTTGGAGCGCTTCCAGGACGACCAGCCGGTCGCCGGTCTCGACGTTGGCGTCGGCGAAAAGCCCGGTATTGCCGAAGACCATGGCGCCGCTGGTGACGAAAAGGCTGCTGTAGTTGGTTTTGCAGAATTGGTATTGACCGATGGCCGTCCCCGCGAAACTCGCGCCGAGCTGGGCCGCGACGATGCCGCCAGCCCCGTCGGTGTCGAGCGAGACGACGGCGGTGGGCGAGCCGATCCCGGCGCCCATGACGTAGAGCCCCGCCTGCAACGCGCCGGCGGGCAAGGTGGCGTCGAAAGTCAGGGTCTTGCCGCTAACGGAACCAGTGATTGGGGAGTCGGAGCCGTCGGCGGCGTAAGCGAGCGTGGCGAAGCCCACGGGGTTGAAGACGTTGAAGACCTCGCCATTGGTTTTCCCGGTGAACGTGAGCGCCGGATGGGAAAGCTGGCCGGCGGCGTAGGGGATATTGACGGGCGTGGCGGTGTAGATGTCGGCCGCGATGGCGCCGCTGCCCGGGACTTGCACGCTCAGGGTGGTCTCCGCGAACAAGCTGTCCAACGTGGTGTCGAAGACGGTGTTCAAAGGGCTGCCCAGGTTGACGAAGTTGTTCTTGGCGTCCCTGAAGATAAGGTAGTAGTAGGGGTTGAGCAACAGCTCACCGCCGTTGTCGGTGTATCTCAGGTCGAGGTACTGCTTGCCACCCTCGGCAGTGAGCTTGGCCATGAAGGCGCTGTAGGCGTCGAGGATACCGTCGCGCGCCACCGACGGAGTGGCCAAAGGCTGGCCGACCACGGAATAGGCGAGGGAGGGCGCCGCGCCGTTAAGCGCGATGGAGATGGGGAACGTGAAGCCGTCCACGCTGGAGACGTCGGTGACCCAGCCGTAAGTCGAATCGATGTAGGTGAACTCCACATACATGTAGGGCGGAAGAGGGACGCTGACGCCATTGATGGAGGCGGTGGGATACGGCGGGTTGCCTGGCTGCATCACGCCGAAATTCGCGAGGTACTCGATTCGGGGCGTGTCGGGGAAGATCGTCTTGTCGGCGACGAAGAAATAGATTCTGGCCCCGTTGACCGCCTCGGTGTCGGTCTTTGTCAGGGTGTCGGGGAAGACCATTTTTATCTGCTGGGCGCCCCCCGCCCCGATCTTGTAGGAGGAGATGAACCCGGTGTCGACGTTGTCGATCGTCTGGAACGACAAGGAGGAGTCGGTCGCAAACCCCTCCGAGACCGGCAGCAAGGCCTTTTTCGAGGTGGAGGAGAAACCGAGCACATAGAGCGAGTACCTGCTGGAGTCCAGGCCCGTCTGGTCGGAGAGGGGCATGAACAACGTGGTGTCGGCGCGGCCGACGCAAGCCATGCCCGCAAGCAACAAAAGGAACAACCCCGCCCGTTGAAACCATCCAACGCTTCCAACCCACGACGATCCTTGCCGCATAGACACACCCCTTTTTTGGAATTTCATTCGCTCAACGCCGCTTTTCACAACATTATCATTGCAACAGAGGCATTTCAAGAGCCGCGAGGCTTGCCGCCTAGGCAAAATTAATCACACAAAAGCAACTCCGGTCAATTGCTGGCGGCGGGAGTCAGGGCTACGTTACCGCATGCAATCATAACCAGGAGCGCGCCGTGAGGAAATTCGAGTTCACGTTCGAGACTCTCAGCAACAACGTCCAAAACCAGAACTACACGCCCAAACTGAAAGAGATCACCGCCTACGTCACCGCCCCCGACCAGCTCGGACCGAAGACCGGGGCGGCGCTCTTCGTCCATGGCTGGGACTGCAACCGCCACATGCATCAGGAGCTCATGACCTACGCCACCGAGGCCCACGACCTGGTCTGCGTCTCGCCGGAGTTCCGCCAGAGCGGCTACGACTTCAACCCCAGGACCGGCGCCGGCTACTGCAGCCCCTACGACCTGAGCTTCCTCCAAGTCTTCGACTGCCTAGGAGCCTTGCGCCACGCCCTGGACACCATGCCCCTCGACCGCCAACGCGTCTACGGCCACGGCTTGAGCCAGGGCGGACAGATCATCCTGCTCGCGGCGATCTTCGCGCCCAACACCTTCGCCTTCGTCAACCCCGTGGCGCCGCTGACCCACATCCAGCCCCGGCACGAACTCCTCGCCGGCCGCGAGCTCTCCCCGGCCGAGCTGTCCGTCCGGAACGTCATCGAGCACGCCGAGATGCTCCAGTGCCCGGTCTATCTGGAGCACGGCACCGCCGACGCGACCCTGCCCCACGTCGAGTACGCCGTCCCGCTGGAGCGGCGGCTCAAGGAACTGGGCAAGACGCACACCGCGAAGTACCACGAGGGCGGCGGCCATTGCCTGGAGCCAGCCATCACGCGGTTGCAGGCCTTCAAGGACATGGCGGGCGACAAGCTCTCGACCATGCGCCGCCGCGGCGAGGACGACTTCGTCCGCGGTACGCAGGTGGAGATCCGCTGCGCCGACAAGCTGTTGTCCATCGACTGGAGCCAGCCGCAGACCTCCCCCGCCCTATTCAGCTGGGGCTGAGGCTCCCGGCGGCTTGACTTTCCCGGCGCCGGGGATAGAATAGGGTAAAGGAGCAAGCCCATGGGACGTTCGTTGGACAAATTGACGATCAAAGGCTTCAAGTCCATCCAGTCGCTGGAGAACTTCGAGCTGAAAAACCTAAACATACTGATCGGCGGCAACGGTGCGGGAAAAAGCAATTTCATCGACTTTTTCCGCATGCTGCGCGCCATGCTGGAGCTCTCCGTCCCCGGACTGGAGCGTAGCTGCCTCCAGAAATTCTTCACGAAATTCGGAAAATTCCCCAACTTCCTCTTCAACGGCCCGAAAACCACTCCCCAAATCGAAGTGACAATGCTCTTTGGTGACAATGGCTACAAATTCAAACTTAGCGCCACCCCCCCACCCGAAGAGACGGCAATGATTAGTGAGGAGGCATGGCATTACCGACACGCACATCACGACTGGTGGAATGCAAGTGGTGACGGCATGAAGCCGGCACTATTGGCGGAAAAAGACAAGCCAGGCATCGTGGGTGCCCATAACGTGCCTCACTATGTATTTGAGGCCATCTCTTCCTGGAGTGTCTACCATTTCCATGACACCAGCAGCTCAGCGCCAATGCGCCGTCGGGAGATCGTCCAAGACAACAGGTATCTCCGCTTCGACGCAGCTAACATCGCCCCGTATTTGTTGGGGTTGCGGGAGCGTTCTCCCGACGCCTACCAGGAGATCGTCAATTCGATCCGCCTCGTCACCCCATTTTTCGATGATTTCCTTTTGACACCAAACCAATCCGGGGCAGCCAAAGAGGTCTGCCTTGACTGGCATCAACGCGGCTCCGACTACCCGATGCAACCGTACCACCTGTCGGACGGGACGCTACGTTTCATCTGCCTGGCGACGGCGTTGCTGCAACCTAACCCGCCCTCGACGCTCATCATCGACGAGCCGGAGCTGGGTTTGCATCCCCAGGCCATCGACATCCTCGCCGAGCTGATCGAGGCCGCCGCCCGGACTAGCCAGGTGATAGTCTCAACGCAATCGCCGCTGCTCATTGACTTTTTCGCCGCGGAGGACGTGGTGATCGTCAACCGCAAGGACGGCGCCTCCACGTTCGAACGCCTGGACAGCAAGGACTTGACGTGTTGGCTGGAAGACTATTCACTGGGCGAGCTTTGGCGGAAAAACGTCGTGGTCGGAGGCCCCGTCCATGAGTAGTTTCGTCACCGTGCATGTTGTCGTGGAAGGGAAGACCGAAAAGGAGTTTGTCGAGGCTCTACTGGTTCCGGGCTTTGCCACCAAGAACATCAGCCTGGTGCCATGCCAAATAAGCAAACCAGGGCAAAAAGGCGGCGATGTGAAGTTCGACAGGGCGAAGAACGACATCGGAGATTTTTTGAAGCAAAGATCGGACACCTATGTCACCACCATGTTCGACTACTTCAGAATAAAGCCCGACTGGCCGGGACGCGAGACAACGGAAAGCGAGCGGCACGCCATGTCCGTGGCCAAGAAAGCGGAGCGGATTGAATCCGCCACTCAAGAGGCGGTCGACAAGCTTTTTGGGCGCGTCAACGCCACCATGCGCTTCATCCCCTACATTGCCATGCACGAGATGGAAGCTTTGCTTTTCAGCGACGCCGCAAAGCTGGCTACGCATTTGCATGTGGACATCTCGGCGATCGAGCGCATCCTGAAAAAATGCGGCGAGCCGGAAAAAATCAATGAATCCGAGCGGACAGCTCCGTCCAAAAGGCTGATGGAGCTTTGTTCACGCTACAAAAAAATCGACACGGGGAGCTTAATCGCCAAGGACATCGGCCTGGCGGCCATGCGAGAGAAATGCCCCCATTTCGACGGGTGGCTGAGGACGCTGGAAAACCTACGGCCCTTGCGCTAGATCCGGTCAGTGGCCTTGAAGTAGGCCAGGACGTTGCTGATCTCGTCGTTGGCGCTCTGCTCCAAACGGCCGAGCTCGGCGGTCCAGAGATCCTTCTCGCGCTCGCGGTTCTTCTCGAACTTCTTGACCTCCACGTGCGCCTCCAACAACTTCTGACGGGCGTTGTTGACGTTCATCGTCGCCATCTTCACCGCGTTCTTGCGGCTCTCAAGCTCGACGCGCAACGTGCGCAGATGCCGCTCGCGCTGGTTGAAATAGGGGATGTCCTGCACCAGCTCCGCGCCGGGGTTGAGGGCGGCGTAAATCCTCTCCGCGACCTTGCGCAAGCGCTCCTCCTCGTCGCGCAAAGCGCGGTTGGCGGCGGCCAGCTCCATCTCGCAGGACTTCTTCATCGACTCCCGGACGTTCAGGACGCTCTGGAGCTTGTAATGGAATTTCTGGTTCATCTGGTCAGGATGGCCTTGAGCATCTCATAGGTCTGCTCCCAGGGGTTGTTCTCCTCGAGCCCCTGGATGAGGAAGTCCTCGATGCTCTTGCGTTTGCTGATCGCCATGTCGATCTCCGGGTTGCTGCCGGCCTTGTAGGCCCCGATGTTGATCATGTCCTCCGCCTTGCGGTAGACGGCGATCAATTTACGCAATCCCCGGGCCAACTGCACGTGCTCGCGGGTGGCGACGTCGCCGATGACGCGGCTGACGCTCGGCAGGATGTCGATGGCGGGGAAATGCCCCTCGGCGGCGAGGTCGCGGGAAAGCACCATGTGCCCGTCGAGGATACCGCGGGCGGTGTCGGCGATCGGGTCGTTCATGTCGTCGCCCTCGACCAGGATGGTGAAAAAAGCGGTGATGCTGCCGCGCTGGTTGGTGCCGGCGCGCTCCATCAACCGCGGCAACAGGCTGAAAACCGAGGGCGGATAGCCCTTGGTGGCGGGGGGTTCGCCGACCGCCAGGCCGATCTCGCGCTGCGCCATGGCGTAACGGGTCACCGAGTCCATGACGAAGAGCACGTCATGCCCGGCGTCGCGGAAGAACTCGGCGATGGACATGGCCACCTCGGCGCCCTTGACGCGCTGCAACGCGGGGCGGTCGGAGGTGGTGACGATCACCACCGACTTGGCCAACCCCTCCTCGCCCAACGAGTCCTCCAGGAACTCCACGACCTCCTTGCCGCGTTCGCCGATCAGGGCGATGACATTGAGCTCCGAGACGCTGTTCCGGCAGATCATGCCCAGGAGCGAGCTCTTGCCCACGCCGCTGCCGGCGAAAATGCCCATGCGCTGCCCCTTGCCGCAGATCAGGGCCGAGTCGATGGCCCGCACCCCGGTGAGGAAAGGCTCTTTGATCCGCGGCCGCGACATGGAGTCGGGGGCGTCGCGCCGCACCTTCCAGGCCCGGCCGCCGCTCAGGGGGCCGAGGTTGTCGATCGGACGGCCGATGCCGTCGACCACCCGCCCGAGCAGGTGCTCGCCGACGTTGATGGTGAACCCCTCGCCGACCAGCTCGACCCGGTCGCCGTTGCGCACCCCGTCGATGCTGTCGAAGGGGAAAAGCAGCACCCGGTTGTCGCGGAAACCGGCCACCTCGGCGAACTTCTCGCCGCCGCCCCCGGCGCCCTTGATCGACACCAGGTCGCCCACCGAGGCCATCGGGCCGCAGGACTCCACCGTCATGCCGATGATCTTGGTGATGTGCCCCAGCGACTTGAACGTGTTGATCGCGCCCCCCCGCTCGCGGAGGAAGCCCGAGACCGTCCCGCCGATGGTGGGCGGCGCGATCATCCGGCGGCCTCGCCGGAATCGCCGGGATCGCCGGGCTGGGAGAACGCGCTGTCGACAGCCTGGCGCAAAGACGTCAACCGGGTGCCGAGCGTGGCGTCGATAATCCCTTGCGGGCACTCGACCATGGCCTCGCCGAAGCCGAGCGCCGGGTCGGCCATCGTCTGGATGTTCGAAGGCAACGCCTCCGCCGAACCGGCGGCGACCAGCTTCAGGAACTCCGGACTGAGCTTGACGCGGATGTGCTCGTGCCCCACGACCGGCCCCAACGCCTGATGGATCACCCGGGCGGTGGCGTCCGGGTCGGTGGACAACTCCCGCTGGAGAATGATCCTGGCGACCTCGAAGGCGACATCGACGACCTCGCCCAACGCCTGGCCCTCGAGTTCCTGGAAATAAGCGGAGAGCGCCGCGGGCAGGACATTGGCGGCGGCATCGAGCTTCTGCCGCAAGGCGGCCAGCTCGGCCGCGGCCTTCTGGTCGCGATCGCGGAATCCGTCCTGATAGCCGTCCTTGTACTCGGGGGTCGACTTCTTGTCCACCGGCTTGTCCGGTTCCGGCGGGGCCAAAGGCTTGCCGCCAGTCTCGCTCACCGTGACCGACTTCATGTCGCCTACCAAACGGAAATTGCCAATTTTCATGAGGTTTCAGGCTTTAGGTTTTTGGTTCGAGAAATCCCGCCGTCGGGGGCTCGGTTTAATCTTAAATGTATTCGTCGCCCTCTTCGCCGCGGGTGAGGACGATCTCGCCGGCGGCCTCGAGGGAGCGGACGATCTGGACGATCTTGCGGCGCTCGGACTCGATATCGCTCATCTTGACCTTGCCGGAGAGCTCCATCTCCTCGGAGAGGTTCTCGCGGGCGCGCTTGGAAAGGTTGTTGGTGAACTTGTCGTGGATCTCGCGGGAGACGCCGCGGAGGGCGACCACCAGCTTGTCCATGGGGACCTCGCGCATCACCTTCTGCATGTCCATGTCGGAGAGGGTGACAATGTCCTCGAAGGTGAACATGAGGTCGCGGACCTCCTCGGCGAGCTCCTCGGAGGCCTCCTGGATGGAGTTCATGAGCTCCTCCTCGGTGGTGCGCTCGACATTCTGGAAAACCTCGGCGACATAGTCGGCGCCGCCGAGCATGTTCTGGACGTTCTCGTGGCCGTCGGGGGAGGCGATGGCCTGGACCTTCTCCACGAAGATCTTCTCGACGCGCTCGATGACCTCGGAGTCGGTGGTGCGGCGCTTGGCGAGATGGACGATGATGTCCTCGCGGAACTCGGGCTCGAGGAACTCGAGGATCTCGCCGGTCTTCTTGGCGCTGAGGAAGCCAAGGATCAAGGCGGCGGTCGAGGGCTGCTCCTTGGAGAGGATGGTGGCCAGGTCCTGGCCGCCGACGTTGGCGATCTGCGAGAAGGCGTGGGATTTCTTGACCTTGTCCATCATGGCGGCGGCGTCCTGCTCGCCCACCACGGCGGAGAGCAGCCCCTTGACGCGGTTCTCGCCACCCTTGGCGAGCTGCCCCTTGTTCATCACCCCGGCCAGCTCGGCGAACGCCTCGCGCTGGGCGTCCTCGCGGACCTCGCCCAAGGACTGCAGCTCCGAGGCGACCCGTTGCACGGCCTCCGGGGAAAGCAGCTTCATGATCTTCACCGCCTTGTCGTCGGGCAAACTGGCGATGACCACGGCGATCTTCCTGGCGATGCTCTCTTCTTTGACGGGGGCCTGGCTCATGGGGAAAACACGGATTAGAGGTTAATGCTGCGGAACACGGCGGACGCGCCGCGCCCGGTCAATGAATCTATCGCCGGGGCGGCGCATTTCAAGCGCCGCGGAACTCATTTTTTCTCTTGGGCCAGCCAGCTCTCGATCGCCCCGGCGACCGCGGCGGGCTCTTTGTCGGACTTGAGCTTGATCATGTCGACCGGGTTCTGCGGCAACATCTCGCTGGTGACCCCATCCAGCCCGGGCCCGTGGGTGGCGAAACGCGGCTCTTCCAAGGACGAGAAACTGATCTCCGCGCCCTCCACCGCGCTCTTGCTGAAGTAGCTCTTGAAGACGCGGTAGAGCAGCAGCAGCAGCGCCAGCCCGAACACCGGCTTGACCAGCGGGGAGTTGGTGAATTTCTCGACGTTGAACAGGATGTTGTCGCTCATCGGCACGGCCTCCACCAACTGAGTCGGGACGGGGCGCACGAAGTCCATCTGCACCACCTCCACGTTGGCCCCGGAGACCTCGCCCTCGCCCTCGGCGCCGACCGCCTTGACCACCAGGCTCTTGAAGGAGGCCAGCTCCACGGCGGACCAGTCGGCGACCTTGCCATCCTTGTCCTTGCGCTTGGCCACGGTGACCGCCACGGTGACCCCCTTGACGCGGGGGACGCGGACCACGGTCTTGGTGGTGGTCTTGGGGATGAGGTATTCGGTCTCCTGGGTCTTCTGGGTCTCGGTTGTCGATTTGTCCGCCTTCAAGCTCGCGTCGCCCTCGGGGTTGGCGACATCCACTGTCGTCATGTTCGACGCGACGCCGGCGCGGCCGCCCTCGACTTCCCCGCTCTTCTTCATGTCGTTGGTGGTGACGCGCTCGCTCTTGGGGACGGCCTTGTCGCCGTCGTACATCTCGGTGAGGGTGTCGACCTGGTCGAAAACCATGGCGCAGGAGACGACGGCCACCACGGAATCGGGGCCGACGATCGGCCGCAGAATGGACTCGGCCTTCTCCTGGAGGTTGCGCTCCATCTTGCTCCTGGACTCGAACTGCGAGCCCACGTCGCCGCCGTCGGCCATCTCGCCGTCGCTGACCTGCTTGGCCAGGAGGTTGCCGGCGCTGTCGGTGATGGTGACGTCGTTGGCCTTCATGCCCCGGACGGCGCTGGAGACCATGTAGCGGATGCTGTTGATCTGCTCGGCCCCCAAGGTCCTGCCCTGGCGGAGCGCGACCATCACGGAGGCGGTCGGCCCGGGGATCTGCCCCTTGAGGCGGAAAACGCGCTGCTCGGGGAAGGCGAGCATCACCTGCGCCCCGGAGACGCCGGGAATCCCGGAGATCATCCGCTCCAGCTCGCCCTGGAGAGCGCGCTGCTCGTTGATCTGCTGTTGCTTCTGGGTGGTCCCCAACCCCTGCTTGTCGAAAATCGCCCAACCCTCGCCGGTCCGCTCGACGTCGATCCCCTCCTTGGCCACCAGCAGCCTCAACCGATAGACGTCCTTCGACGGCACCAGGATGGTCGTGCCCGAGTCCTTCAACTCGCACTTGACGTTCTCGTCCCGCACCATCTCGTAGATCTTGGACGCCTGCTTCTTCTCCAGCCCGGTGTAGAGCACCTGCCAGTCAGGCTGCGCCCCGACATAGATCACCCCGCCCACCACGCCGAACGTCACCAACGTGATCAACACGATGCTGGTTTTCTGCGCGATCCCGATGTTGTTCCAGATCTCCAGGCAGGCCTTCAAGAAATTCGAGAAAACCGAGCTCATTTCTTTCTCCTTATTTCTAAATAAAAATTGTTGGCGGAAGACCTACCACGCAAAACCCAGGCCAACGCCCCTCCCCGCCGGAAAAAAGTTCGGAGTTCGGAGTTCGGAGTTGGAAAGGCAGTTCCTGGTTCCTGGTTCCTGGTTCCTGGTTTTCACTTCATCACTTCATCTGTTCATCTGTTCTTCGGTTCTTCGGTTCTTCGGTTTCTCCGGGTTCCTTGGCTCAGGCCAAGGGCGCACAGCAGTGCGCCCCTACCGACATTCTTTCGTTCCGCCTCTTGCGGTTTTCAGAAAACGGGAATATTATTATACAAAGAGAAACTAAATCTCACGATGTGAAACATGACAAAAGTATTAAACAAAGCGTTCGGGATACTGGAGACGGTGCTACAAGCGTCGCCGATGCCAGTGCCGTTGATGGAGCTGGCCCGGGAGCTGGAGCTCAACAAGGCGACCTGCTCGCGCCTGGCGCGGGAACTCGTGGAGATGGGCTATCTGGAGCAACCGTCGGCGCGCTCGGGTTTCGTGGTGGGGCCGCGGGCGGGGGCGTTCGGATCCCGGGCGCGTTACGCCGAGAACCTCACCGCCGTCGCCGAGGCCCCGATACGGGCCTACGCCGAGAAGTTGCGCCAGGCGGCGATGCTGGTGATCCTCCGCCGCGGGCTGCGCTACGTGCTCGTCCAGCACAACTTCAATCCGGACATGCGCATCGACTTGAGCCCTCTGGCCTTCGCCGACGCCTTCAACACGGCGACCGGGCTGGTGTTGCTGGCGTATTCCGGCGAGGAGGAGTACCAGGCGGCCCTGGCTCTGCGCTCCGAGGCGTTGAGCGTCCGCTGGAACGAGCGCGGCGGCGACGCCAACAAAGACACCATCCTGGAGGGCATCCGCGAGGACGGCCATCTCATCCATTTCTCGACCTTGTCCACCTATCCCTCGGCGGTGGCCTTCCCGGTGTTCAAAGGGAAGCGCTTCGTGGCGGCCATCGGGGCCTCCATGCCGCGCGAGCAGTTCGCCGTCCAGGAACAACGCGACTTGATGGTGCGGGAAGTCTCCACGGCCGCCAAAACTATCTCCGTCCGACTTTCAAACGTCAACGCCATGTAAGAAGGATTTCTCGCACATGACAACTATTCAGGAAGCCGGAAAAATGGCCAAAGCGGAAGGCATGAAGCGTATACTATCAGCTATATTTGAGCTCATCGCAGTGATGGCGGCGGGGCTTGCGCTATCCTCCGCGGCGGGCACCGCGGAGGAGGACGAGGCCGCCAGGGTCCAAATTGGCGGAACCGCCGTCCTCCCCGCAACCGTCGAGCTGCTTCCAGGCCCTGGCCGCGGGGAGCCGAGGCTTGCCGCCTGGCATGGCTGCGGGGCGGCGTTCGCCCTGAAGGACGGCCTAAACGTCTTGGAGATGTCCGCCCTCCCGGACGCCAAGCCTTGGTCGGGCTTCAGCGTCACCGCTCCGGAAGGCGACGACGCGTTGAAGCTGGAGAGCTCCCGGGTCTTTACTGAGGCGCGGTTGGTGTTCAGCATCAAGGAAAAAGGCGCGGCGACGACGCGAAACCTACAAGTCGCAGTGTCCGGACTTGGGGCCGACGGCAAGCGGGTAGGCAGTAGAAGTCTCCAGCTCGCCAGAGTGTTGGCGGGGGATTGCCAGCAGTGGCGCGAGGTGTCCATCCCCCTAAAAGATCTTGGCGGCGCCGACCAACTGCGGGCCGTGGACGGGGTATCCTTCCAGTTCGTCGGGACTCCCTCCAAAGGAGGCTACCTCATCGCCGGCCTACGACTGGAACGGAAAACATCGAAAAGCTCGGGCACGGTCTTCGACATCGAGGCGGTGGACTTGTCCCAACTCCACCCGACGTCCGAAGCGTTCCCGGCCAGTGCCACCAATATCCGCATACTGGGGCCAAACATCGTCCGGGACGGCAAGCCGGTCTTCCTCACCGGGGTGGAGGACTCCGCCATCGGCTACCCTTGGCTCTACAAGCTACTGGGCGTCGACATCATCCAGCTACAAGACTTCCACATCGGCCAGCAGATGCGCTGGAGCGTCGAGGGCGACACGGCGAAAGTCTCCTGGGATCCCATGAAAGAATGGATCGAGACCAAAGTGAGGCTCCTGCTCTCCCAGGGCTTCGCCATCCATGTGAACTACTGGGACGGCGCGCCCAAAGACGACCAATTCCGAGAACGCTTCGCCGACTCCCTGGCGGAAACCTCGCACTTCTATTGTTTCCGTCTCGACGACCCCGTCGGGCGCGCCATGAAGGAGAACTACACCCGGGCCACCTTGCGGACGCTCGGCAAATACCCGATCACCTTCTACGAGCTCTATAACGAAGTCGTCTACGGCGACAACAGCCCCGCCGCCATCGCAACCTTCCAGCTGGAGACGCGAGCGAAGTACGGCGACATCGCCGCAGCCAACCGGGTGTGGGGCACCAAATTCCAGTCTTTCGAGGCCGTTTTGCCGCCCCGGAAGAAGGCGCCGTGGTCAGCCTTCCGGGCGATCCTGGAACCCCAGCCCGTCCCGGTCGAGCTTTACGTCGAATGGCAATGCTTCCTGGAACGTTGGCTGGGGAAAGAGTTACGCCAGCTGACCGCCAACGTCAAGAAAGACTTCAAACACTCCAACTCCTATGTCATCTACCAAGCGGTGATGAACTTGCACCAAGACTATAGCGGCTTCACCAACACCTGCCCCTGGGAGTTGCTCCAGGCCGAGGACGCCCTTTGCCATGAGGGCGGCATGAACTTCTATCCCCAAGCCAAGGGGTTGGAGAACCTGCAGGACATCGCCAAGATGACCAGGCCGCTCATGATCTGGGACCTGCTCAAGAACATCTCGCCCGACAAGCCCGTCTATTTGAGCGAATGCACCGTCGCGGCCTACGCCCCCACCTACGATCCGGCCTCCGCGCTCCATGTCTTGGACGGCGCCTGGCGTTTCGCCGACGACAGCGACGGACGGGGACTGGCCCTCGGCTTCGAGAAGCCCGGTTTCGACGACAGCTCCTGGGCGGAGCTGAAGGTCCCTGGCGTCTGGGGGGGCCAAGGCTTCCCCAAATGTGTCAAGGGCTGGTTCCGGCGGAGCTTCCGCGCCCCGGCGAGCTCCACGGGCAAGGTCTACCTCACCGGCCAGGAGCTGGCCGACCGCGCCCAGATCTACCTTAACGGCAAACTGCTTCAGGAAACCGCCGTCTGGAACGAAGGTTTCAGCGCCGATGTCACGGACTCGCTGCTCCCCGGCGACAACACCCTGGCCATCGCCATCGCCAACAAGTGCGAGGTGGCCGGACAAGTGCAAGGCGGCATCCGGGGCTTCGTCGCCCTGACAGGCAGGCAGTTCTTCCAGCCAACGAAGCTCACGGCCGGGCAGATGCGCACTTGGTTCTGGGAAATGGCCGTCCACGATGTCTCCGGCGTGGTCATGTCCTACTTTTACGTCCCGGCGACCAACCGGGGCACGGAGGCGATCTACTCGCCATTGACCCGCGACTACGCCGCGATGGCGGCCATCCCTGAGGCGAAACGTCAAATAGGCTCCGTCGCCGAGACGCTCCTGCCGCGCCCTCGGCTCAAGGGAGAGGTGGCCTTAGTCTACCCCTTCGAGGACGGACGGGCGCGCGTCCCGGAAAACAACACCGACCTCTACACCGGAAAACTCACCCTCGCGATGATGCAATATTACCTCGCCGCCCTCTTCTCACAGATCGCACCGGAGGTAACCACCTGCGAGGCCCTCCTCAAAGGGGAGGCTGACAAGTTCAAAGTTCTGATTCTTCCCTGTTCGACACGGGTGCCGGGCGGCGTCCCGACCAAACTCGAGAACTTCGTCGCCGCGGGCGGGACGCTCATCCTCGGCCCGGGGACGATGGCCTTCGACGACGACACGCACCGCCCCATCGTCACCCCGCAATGGCTCGGCGTCAAAGTCGGCGGACCATTGAAAACGGCCAAGGAGCTGGAAGGCGCCATGGCCGTCCAGCGCCAAACCGACGGCTCCTACGGCGTGGAGCTGACACTGGACGGAGCCGAGCCGCTCGCCAAATTCTCCGAGGGCTCCACGGCGGTCACCGTCAACCGTCACGGCAAGGGGGTCGTCTACTATTTTGCCTGCGACATGCCTTTCCCCCTGCTTAAGAAACTACTGGCTGGCATCCTAAGCGAACACGGGCTCAAACCAAGCTTGTCGGTGACGCCGCTCGACGGCTCCCCCGCCCACTATGTCGAGGCCCACGTGATCGGAGCCAAAGACAGCTTCGTCTGGTATCTCAACAACTTCGGCGGTGGCGAGCGCAAGCTAAAGGTCGCCTGGCTGGCGGCGCCCCAAGGGGTGTTCACGCTGCGGGACGTCAGGACGGGGCGTCTTTTGGGGGAACGCCTTGACGCCAAACAACTCGCCGTCGGCGTGGAACTGACCGCCCCCAGCCAAACTCCCGTGGCCTTGCTCCTGGAACGCGCCGAAGCCGGAGCCAAGGCGGAACTCTCCCCTTTGCCCGCCGCCGACCAGCGTTTCCTGGACATGTGGCGCCGCTCGCCCTCCGGCCAGACGCGCCTGCTCTTCAGCTCCTGCGCCAACGAGCTGGTCGACCCCTTCAAGATGCTCACCGGCAAGAAACTCCTGGAAGACGAAGGCTTCGAGCTCCACTACGCCCTGGACTTCCCCAGGAACGGCGCCATCAAGACGTTCTTCGACCAGAGGGAAACGGAGCCGCTCGCCAACTACCCCGTCTACGCGCTCCTCGGGTCACGGCTCGGGGCGGAGGATCACGGCGCCGTCAAGGAGATCGCCGACTATGTCCGGAACGGCGGCTCCGTCCTGCTCTCCGGCACCGCCAACCTGGGGTATTTCGCCTGGCTGTCCAACTGCAAACGCAAGCCGCTGCTCGAGGCCTTTGGGCTCCAATACGACGACGCCTCAATCAAGGACGAGCGGGAAATGCTTTTCTCCCCCCTCTTTTGCGCCTTCGACAACGTCGACACGGGGCATCCGATCACCGCGGGAGTGAAACGCGTCCAACTCGCCGGGACGTCTATCCTCAAGCCCACCCTGGCCGGGCAGCGCGTCCTCGTGCGCTCCAACCCCGGCAGCGTCCCGCCCAACGCCCCCTTCCTGGTGGCGATGGAGTTCGGCAAGGGGCGCGTCGTGGCGATGGGCGACCCGCAGTGGCTGGAGCCGGAATGGTTGGACAAGGCCGACAACGCCCGGCTCATGCTCAACATTTTCAACTGGTTGGCGCGCCGCGACACGGCGCCACGGAAAGAAAGGAAACCATGATGAGGAAATGCTTCTCACTGGTGGAGTTGCTGGTGGTCATCGCCGTGATGTCGATACTGATGTCACTGCTGCTGCCGGCGTTGCGAAGCGCAAGGCAAACCGCCGCCCGCGTCTCTTGCGGCTCGAACCTCCGACAACTCTATCAAGGCGTCTCCATGTACGTCGGAGACAACAACAACTGGATGCCGCCCTGCGGCGTCAACGGCTCCCACATCTATTTCATCGACGAGGAGCTCAACGCCAAGGGTCAATACAGCGCGACCCTCGCGCTCGGAGGGCTGTTCTTCACCAAACCGGGCGGAATATACTTCTGCCCCGGGACGCCGTGGCCTGTCTCCACGTCCCCCTGCTGGCCGTCAAGCACCAGCCCGGGCACCTACGCCATGTCCCCCTACCAAGTGACAATGGCCAGCGCGGGCGGCGGAGGCTGGTACCCCTCGGGCTTCACCGGCCTCGCCTACCGTCGGATCGACACGATCTTGCCAGCCTCGGCGATCCTTTCCGAAACGAACTATCTGGGAGCCTCGGGCACGCTCGCCAAGACCGGAATCCTCTACAACCCCGCCAGCACCCGGTCCTACCCTTCGACGACCAACACTTGCGTCCCCGCCTACAACAACCACTGCCGTTCCGCCAACTTCCTTTTTTTGGACGGCCACGTCAAGCCGTTCGGCTTCACCGGCCGCCCCCTGTTCGACACCAACTGGCTTGAGTTATGACAAATCCAACCATAGGAGATTGACATGAAGATCTGGAAGCTTGGAACAGGACTATTGAGCGCACTACTGGCGGCCGGGGCGCTGGCGGTCGACACCCCCCTGGACATCTCGCGGGCCGCCAACCGCGGCTTCCAGGACGAAGCCCCCGGCGACGGCAAGGGCGGCTGGTCAGACCAAGGCCCCGAGAACGACATGAGCGGCTTCGACCTCGCCCGCAAGGACTACGAGGGCGTCACCTTCGCCATCCTCGACCCGGCCAAGAACGGCGGACGCTCCGTCATTACTTTCGACAGCCCCCAGGCCAGGACCGGCCTGCTCTCCGCCGCCGCCGCCCCGCCCGTCTCCCGGCCTTCGGCGCGCTTCCTCTATCTCCTCCACACCACTTGTTGGAACGGCGAGCCCCAAGGTGCGACAATCGGGTCGGTTGACGTGATCTTCTGCGACGGCTCGACGGCGAAACTCCCGGTCCGGTCGGGGATCGAGGTGGGCAACTGGTGGAACGCTGGCGGCTACCCGAACGGCAAAGTGGTGGTGCGCAAGCCGAACAAAGCCGCCGAGGTCGGGGTCTTCCTCTCCAAACTGGAGCTGGCGCCCAAGGACAAGGACGTCGCCTCGGTGGCCTTCACGACCATGGGCAAAGTGGCCTGGATCGTCGTCGGCGCGTCGCTCTCCTCGAAAGACGTCAAGCTGGAGGAGCCGGGCATCGTCTACGCCGCCTCGGACACATGGAAAGCGGTGGACATGTCCGACATCCAGGTGAAAACGGGCAGCGCCCTCGACCTGAGCTCCATCATCGAGCCCGGCCCCGCCGGCAAGCATGGCCGCGCCATCATAGGCAAAGGCGGGTTCCTGGCTTTCGAGGACTCCCCCGACACCCCCCGCCGCCTCATCGGCTTCAACGGCTTCTGGAGCACCATCTACGGCGGCGCCTTCGAGGGCCATCCGGAGCGCGTCGTCAAGTTCGCGGAGCTCGTCAAACGCCAGGGCTACGACATGGTGCGGCCCCTCGCCTTGGAGGGCTATATAATGAAAGGCGCCGAGGCCGACTGCCAGTTCAATCCCGTCCGCCTGGACGTGGTGGACCGGATGATCGCGGAGTTCAAAAAGCAAGGCGTCTACACGTGGCTGACCGTCGGAGCCTACTGCGTCGGCTTCAAGAAAGGCCGTCCCCTGGCGCAGACGGGGATGCAGATGGTGGAAATGTATCTGGACCAGGGCAAAGTCCGGGAGAACTGGAAGCTCTCCACCGAACGGATGCTGGCGCACGTCAACCCCTACACCGGGGTTGCCTGGAAGGACGAGCCGGCCATCGTCTGCCTGGAATTCTTTAATGAGCAGGACCTCTCTTTCATGGGCGCCAAGGATCAGCTCGCCCCGGCCACCAATCCCGTGTGGCGTGACTGGCTGCGCGCCAAATACAAAACACCGGAGGCCCTGGCGGCCGCCTGGGGTAGCAAAGCCACTCCCTTCGAGTCCCAGGAGATCCCCGACAATCTTTACACCAAGTCCCCCATGTCCAACGACTACGGCCTCTTCTGGCGGGAGCAGGAACGGAACCAATACCGCTGGTGCGAGGAGGTCGTGCGCAAGGCCGGCTACAAGGGCTTGACCTCGCAGAACAACACCTCCGTGCTGCTGGGCGACACGGCGGTGCGTTGGGAGTGCTCGCCCGCCGCCGACATGCACGCCTACTTCGCCCATCCCTCGAAGTTCACCAATCCCGGCTCGCGTTGCAAGCAAGGCAGCTCCGTGGGGGAGGCCGCCCATTATTGGCGCGCCCTGAACTCCTCGCGGCTCTCCGGCCGCCCCTTCTTCGTCACCGAGCACAACCATGGCTTCTGGAACCCCTACCAACATGAGGACGGTCTGCTCTTCGCCTCCTACTCGGCGTTGCAGGGCTTCACGGAGGTCACCGTCCATGAGGACGCCGTGGCGTTCGAGGCCAAGCGGGTGAACGCCGACTTCAGCGTGGCGGTCTCGCCGGTCGCCAGGGCCAACGAGTTCCTCGCCGCCTGCCTCTTCCGCCGGGGCGACGTCCAGGAGGCGAACCGCCGCGTCGAGCTGCGCGTCCCGCCGGGCTACCTGGACACGGACGGCCACGCCAACCAGGCCATCAACTCCGACCAGAACCGGATCGGGCTGATCGCCGGGTTCAGCGTCGACTTCCCCGGGTTGCCGCTCCCCGCCACCGTCCCCGCCGTCCCCTCCCGGGCGGACTTGGTCATCGCCCCCGACAAGGGCGCCCAAATGGAGGGCTCGGCCTGGTTCGCGAGCGTCAAGGAAGACGGCAAAGCGGGGGCGTTCTTCTGCCTCCCCGCCTTCGTCAAGGCGATGAAGGACAAAGGACTCCTGCCCCAGGACAACCTCAGCGACCCGGAGCGGGGCGTCTTCCAAAGCGTCACCGGCGAGATCACCCTGCGCCAAAAAGAGAACCTCCTGAAAGTCGTGACGCCGCGCTCCGAGGGCGTGACGCTAGAAGCCAACAAAAGCGAGAAGCTCAATTGCCTGGACGTGAAGGGCTCGACCGCGGCGGCTTGCGTGGCGGTCTGCTCCATGGACGGCAAGCCCCTCGCCGAGAGCGCGCGGATGGTTCTGATCTATTCGACGGAGATCGTCAACAGCGGCATGGAGCTCTCCGGCGACCGGGTCACGCTGCGCAAGGTCGGCGTCAACCCGCCCCTGATGCGCGTCGGCAAGCTGACGGCCACGCTCCGCAACGCCAACGGCGCGGGCCTTGCGTTATACGCCCTGGGCTTCGACGGCTCGCGGCGCGAGAAACTCCCCCTCGCCGTCAAGGACGGCGTCCTGGAGATAGCTCTGGACACCGCGGCGCTCAAGCAAGGGCCGACATCATTCTTCGAACTGGTCATGGAATAAGGACGCCATCAAAATGAAAAATCTCCTCCTCGTTCTGACGTTGGTCTTGGCGGTCTCGGCCGCCGCCGACAAGAAGTTGCCGCTGACGTTGCCCCCGATCCTCTACGCCGTCCCCGGCGTCGAATGCAACGTCTACTTCGCCGACCTGGCGCTGACCACCAACCCGGCGAACTACGCCTTCGACGTCGAGTGCCCGGTGGGGCGCAACGACGCGACGCGCTGGCGCTTCACCCCCACGGAGAAAGACCTGGGCTCCCACCCCTGGACCCTCAAGGTCTACGACGAGTCCAACCAACTCGTGGCCTCCGGCTCCACCACCGTGCAGGTCAGCCCGGCCGACGCCGGGACGGGGCGGAAGATCGGCTTGATGGTCGTGGGCGACAGCCTCACCGACTTCGGCTACCCCGCCTCGCTCCGCGAGCTGCTCGACCTGCCCGGCAACCCCGACACCACCTTCCTCGGCACCAACGGCGGCCTCGGCAAACCCCCGGGCCGCCACGCCCACGAGGGCTACGCCGGCTGGACGTGGAACACGTTCCTCACCCTCTGGACCGACAACCCCGCCGCCAAGTACCCAAAGAGCAAGTTCCTGACGCTCAAAGACGGCAAGGTTGTCCTCGACTTCCAGGCCTATTGCGACAAGAACCACCAGGGCCGGACACCCGACTTCATCACCGTCATGCTCGGCACCAACGAGATGATCTGCACCCGTGAGGACCGCCTAGAGCGTGACATCGACGGACTGCTCGCCGCCGCCGACAAGCTTATCGCGGAGTTCAAACGCGTCGCCCCCCAGGCGCGGATCGGCGTCGTCCTCACTCCGCCCCCCGCCGCCAGCCAAGACGCCTTCGGGGCGAACTACAACTGCGGCCTCTCCCGCTGGCAGTACCGTTGCCACCAGTTCCGGCTGGTCGAACGCCTGCTGGAGCATTTCGCCAAAAACAAGGACGACATCTCCGTGATCCCCGTCTATTGCGGCCTCGACACCGAGGAGAACTTCCCCAAGACGAAAGTCCCGCTCAGCGCCCGGAACCCGACGCTTTGCGAGCGGCTCAACAACGGCGTCCATCCGGCGACGCCGGGTTACCGGCAAATATCCGACTGCATCTACGCATGGCTTAAATATCAGCTCTCGCAGAAACCCGGCAACTGAAAGGGACGCGGTAATGAGACACGACAGTTGGAAGCGCTTCACCTTGGTCGAAATGCTCGTGGTCATCGCGGTGATCGGCATCCTCAGCTCCCTGCTCCTGCCCGCCCTGGGCAAGGCCAAGGAGACGGCTAGGCGCATCAACTGCGCCTCCAACATCCGCCAACTCTTCCTGGGCATCTCCTACTACGCCGACGACAACGGCCGCTGGATGCCGCCTTGCGACGTCAACGCCTCCTATAACACCTACATCAGCGAGTACATCAAGGCGAACCCGGCCAAAAGCGTGGTGAGCGGTGGCATCCTGTGCTTCAGCGCCCCAGTCCCCTTCTATTTCTGCCCCGGCGCGCCCTGGCCGCAAAACCTCTCCCCCACCTGGCCAGTTGCCGTTGCCCCCACCTCCATGACCCTGTCGACCTACAACCCGACAGCGGTGACCGCCACCGGCGGCTGGTACGCCGCGACAGGCGCCCCCTACCGCCGCGCCGACGCCATCCTGGCCGGTTCCGTCATCATGTCAGAAACCAACTTCTGCGGCGTAGCCGGGACGTTGAGCAAAACCCCGTTCCTCTGGTTGGCCTCCGACACCGCCTATTACCCTTCCCTCTCGCACGTGTCCGTACCCGCCTTCAACTACCATTGCCGCTCGGCGAACTTCCTTTTCATCGACGGGCATATCAGCGTCCGCAGCTTCACCGGCACCCCCCTCTTCAACACCAACTGGCTTGAACAATGAACGCCCCCATCTCGCAACGTGGAAAAACAAGCTGGACCAAGTGATGACCAAGGCGACGTTAACACTCTTGCTTCTCGCCTCCGGGGCGCTCGCCCAGGACGACTTCTCCGCCACGCTCAAGAACGGCGTCGCCACCTTGCGCAGCGGCTCCTTGAGTTGCTCGGTCAGCAAGTGGAGCCCCGCCTTGACCATCGGGATGGACGCCATCCAACCGGTCGCGGCGATCAAGCCCGAGGAGTTCAAACTGGTGGTCGACGCCCAGGACCGCAAAGCCCTCGCCTGGATCGGCGCGCCGGAGCTCAAGGGCGGCAACTTGACGCAGTTCACCTGCGTCTATGAGATCCGCCGCGGCGTCGCGGCCGTCTTCGTGTCCAGCCGTCTGTACAACCGCGAGGACGCCATGGCCGCCAAATGCACCCTCGCCTGGGGCTTCCGCGCCAAAGACAAAAGCTTCGAGTCGGCCGGGGGAACCGCCACCCTAGCCGGAGCGTCCCAGAAACTAGCGGTGAAGGAATGGGCGCTCTTCCACAAGCCGGGCGAGAGCGAGGGCCTATGCCTGGTCACCGACGGCCTCGACCAAATCCAGCGGAAATTCTCCAGCAACTCCTCGCCCGCGCAATGGGACGCCCCCGCCACCAGGAACCAAGTCTGGATGAGCTTGGCCGCCAACGAGCCGGACGACGGGCTCCATGGCACCACCGGAGCCGGCCGGGCGATTTGGAAGATCACCCCGGGGGACTACAACGAGCTTCGCTTCGTGGCGTTCCACGCCAAAGACAAAGAGGACGCCGCCGCGAGCTTCAAGCGCCTCGCGGAAGACCCCGCGCTCGCCAAGCTCTGGCGTTATTGACAAATCAACCAGGAGAAAAATATGACAATAAAGCAGCAACTGGTCTTGGCCGCGCTGGCGTTGGGCTTGTGCGCCCCCGCCCAGGACGCCGTCAAGATCGACCAGAACCCCGCCAATTACAGCGCGGGCAAGATGGCCGCCGCCGAGATCGACAAGTGGTTCGCCGACAACATCAAACCCGAGCAGTTCGACCTCTGGAGCGGCAAGAAAGACCGCCTCTATCTGAACGGCGCATGGAAATTCGTCCGGCTCACGGGCATGCCGCCCCTGGCGGGGAAGCCGGAAAACATCCACGATCGGAGGATCGCCGACAGCGACTTCGGCGAGCGCGAGGGCTTTTTCAAACCCGCCTTCGACGACTCGAAATGGTTCAACCAGCCCGTGCCGCTGGCCTGGCTCGACAAATTCCCGCCAGACAAGCCGGGCGTGGTGGCGTCCTCGCCCATCCTCGGCTGGTACCGGAAGATCTTCGAGGTCCCGGACGCCTGGAAGGGGCGCCGCGTCATCCTGACCTTCAACGCGTCGACTTGGCGCTCCTCGGTCTACCTCAACGGCAAGCCGCTGGGCGTCAACGAGAACAGCCGCGTGATCAGCAGCGTCTGGGTCGCCGGCTCCGTCACCGAGGAGGCGTTCTCCTTCGACATCACGGACACGGTCGAGTTCGGCAAGCCCAACCTCTTGGCCGTCAAGGTCTACAACCCCTCGGCGAACGGCGGCGTCTGGCAGGAGGTCTTCCTGGAATCCAGGCCGACGATCTATCTGGAAAAGGCCCTCGTCACCCCCGAGCCGGAGAAGAACGCCATCGCCGTCAAGGCCTTCGTCGTCAACACCACCGGCAAGGACACCACGCTGGAGCCCACGCTGGAGCTCGGCCCCTGGAAATCCGCCCGCTACGCCCGCGCCGACGGCCCCGTCCAGACCACCAATCTAGCCACCATGAAGCTTAAGCCAGGGATGAACGAGATCGCTTTCGAGGCGCCCGTGGAGGCCCCGCGGTTTTGGAGCCCGGCGCGGCCCTACCTCTACCACCTCGTCCTCAAAGACCAGGCGGGAACAGTCCTTGGCCAGGAGCGTTTCGGCTACCGGACGTTCACGGTGGGCAAGGACAGCTTCTTGCTCAACGGCAAGCCGACCTATCTGCGCGCGATGAACACCATGATCAGCTCCTGGGATTTGCCGGGCAACTACCTGCTCATCCCCGGCTTCGGCCTGCTCAACCGGGACCACATGATCGAGCGCTGCGTCGACAACTACATGGCCGCGGGCTTCAACCTCCAACGCTGCCATCTCGGCATCCTGCCCTTGCACATCTTCCGCGAGGTCGCCGACGAGAAGGGCTTGATGCTCTACCCCGAGGAAGGCAACCTGGCATGGCATAAAGGCGTCGAGCGCCTCGACCAGGGCGAGGCGGTCCTCAAGCAAGTGTTCAAGGACTCCATCCGCCGCCGTTGCGCCGCGCAGTTCAACAACCCCTCGGTGGTGATGCAGAGCCTCCACAACGAGTGCTACGACTCCTGCGCCCTCACCGACCCGTTCTGGAAAGCCACCGGCTACGGCCCCATGCTGAGGGCGATTTATAACGAGTACCGCGGCCAGGACAGCTCCCGCCCCTACACCGCCTCCTCCGGGCGCGGCCCGACCGGCGGCGGCCTCTTCTCCCCCGTCACCCTCCAGAAGAACAAGGGCGACTTCGACGACGGCCACCTCTACAACAGCAACCGCGGCTTCATGCTCGCCGAGGACGACAACTGGAGCCTCTCCTACAAGAACTGCAAGGCGGCCTACACCCAGGATAACGGCTACGAACGCGCCATGCTCGACGGCGAGTCCTACTGGTTCCACTCCGCCCTAGGCACCGCCGGAGCGAGCCCCGACCGAGCCAAACTCCTCCTCCCGCACCTGGACAAGGACGGGCAGTTCGACCGCGAATGGCTGGCGGAGAACCTCAAGGAGAACCTCGGACGCCTCGGGCTTTTCGAATGGTCTTTCATCCCCTACAACGTCTCGGCGGACGACCGGCAATGCCTGCGCTTCTCGGCCTGGCCGCTGCAGAAGGTCATGGAACTGGAGCGCCGCAAGCGCGGGGATCTCGCCGGTTACGTCCTCCACCAGCCCTCCATCTTCAAGGGCTTCACCGCCGGCGAGCCGCTCCCCTTCACCTTCGAGGCGGCGAAAAGGGCGCAACAGCCCGTCCTGGCCTGCCTCGACGGTCTCTTCAACCGCAACATGCTCACCGGCCAGGCCACCGCCGCGAAGCTGTACCTCCTCAACGACTCCGAGGACATCCTGGACAAGACCACCGTGGAGCTCTCGCTCTCCGGCGAGGGCGTCAAAGCCCACTTGACCAGCGTCCCCTTCGCCGCCGTGGCGGTCGGCGGCATGACCGTCGCCGAAATCCAGCTCACCCCCCCGGACTCCCTCAAGTCCGGCCACTACCAGCTCAACCTGGACGTCAAAGGCGTCAGCCACAACGAGTATTCCCTCTACCTGCTGAACCGCGGCGACGTCAAGCTCTCCGCCCCCTCCGCCGGGGTGGTGGTCTACGGCGCGGGCGGCGAGCTCGCCAAAATCCTCAAACGGCTCGGCGTCACGTTCAGAACCATCGCCTCCTTCGACCAGCTCGCGCCCGCCGACAAAGTTTTACTCCTCCCCCCCGGGACGGCCAAAGACACCAAGCCCCTGCTCCATTGGCTCGACGGCGGCGGCAAGCTGCTCGCCCTCGAACCAAAGGAACTGCCCCCTGGCCTCATGCCGGGACGGGTGGGGATCGTCGGCGGCGGCGTCCTGGGCTGGTGGTCGGAGCTTGTCCTCCACACCCACCCCGCCTTCAAAGGGTTGCTCCAGGAGGACTTCCGCGTCTGGGCCGGCGACGGCCGCGACCCCATGACCATGCGCCTCGCCGACGACTGCGTACTACCCTTGCAGAAGAGCGCCTTGTCCATGATCATCTCCACCAACAGCCGCATGGGCATGACGCTCTGCGAGGCGAAGCGCGGCAAAGGCAGACTGATGATCTCGGAGTTCTTGGCGGTGGGCCGTTTCGGCAAAGACGCCGTGGCGACGCGTTACTTGTTGAACCTGCTCGACTACGCGCTCAACAGCTTCGACGATCCCCGCGCCCCGGTTCTGGCGTTCAAGGCCGAGGCGGCAGAAGCCTACAAGGTAGACGCCAAAAAGGCCTTCGCCGTCGATCTCCGCCCCGCCGCCAACATGGGACTCGTCGACGAGGTGGCGGGCGACAAGAAAGGCGGCTGGTCCGACCAGGGGCCGCTCAACGACGCCCACAGCCTCCCCGTCGGCGAACAGACCTTCGCCGGAGTGCCGTTCAAGATCATCGCCCACGGCAAGGCCTGCGTCGCGTTACAAGGCGAGGCCGGGACCAACTCCGAGTTCCTGCCGCTCCAGGCGGAGAAGATCATGGTGGGCAGGAAAGCGCACAAACTTTTCTTCCTGCTGGCGGGCACCTGGGTCCCCGCCTACTACATGCTCAAGAAGAACGAGAGCCTCGGCAAGTTCGACATCAATATGAACATCAACGCCAAAGACGGCGGCACCTCCGGCCACTACGTCGTGGATCTGATCTCTAGCCGTAATTTCGGCAACTGGTGGTCGCCGCGCCCCGTCCCGGAAGCCATCATCGGTTGGCGCGGCCTAGCGGGAAAAAGCGACGATCTCAAAGAGGTCGGAGCCTACGTCATCGAATGGGTCAACCCCGAGCCAAACGTGGAGATCGGCTGGATCGACTTCAGCTCCTCCGGCCGCTGCGTGCCAATACTAATCGCCGTCACCGGCGAAGAATAAGGGAAACACCATATGAAGCTTTCAAGCAACCAGGTAGCCTTCGCCCTCGACGCGAAGGCCAACGTCGTCGAACTCAGGAACCTCGCCACCGGCCGCGACTACGCCGGGGGCCAGGGACTCTGGCGCGTTATCTATTCCCACGACGAGGTCGTAGAGGAGGAGATCCTCGCCGAGGACTGCCAGCCCGAGATCAGCGCCCCGTCCCAAGACACGCTCCGCGTCGTCTACAAAAAGATGGGAGCGGAGGATTTCGCGTTGACCATCGACATCCAGCTCGTCGGCGAGGAGCTGCGCTTCTCCGCCGAGCTCGCCAACAACTCCAAGCTCGACCGCGTCATCCGCGAGTTCAACTTCCCGACCGTGAAGAACCTCGCCCTGGGCCAGAGCCAGGCCCTCTACGGCTTCGGCCGCGGCAACGACCCGCAGCGCGTCGAGGACGTCGGCGCCGCCATCGACCGCCTCCACAGCGGCTATGTCGCCGAGGACAACAAGGGCGTCAACATGCCCTGGAGCGCCAACGGCTTCGCCCTCTTCGCCGACGCCACCGACTGCCTCTACCTCGGCGACCACGACGCCACTTTCGAACTCACCACCCACCTCTTCCGCAAACGCGACAACATGATCGACGCCGGGTTCCACCGCAGCCCCTTCCTCAAGCCCGGCGAGAAGGCCGCGTCCGCGGGCTTCGTCATCGCCCCGCTCTCCGGCGACTGGCACACTGGGGCGAAGAAGTACCGCCGCTGGTTCGACGCCTATTGCCCCCCCTCCCCCAAACCGGAGTCCGTCACAAACGGCTTCAACGGCTGGTACCGCATCATCATGCGCCACCAGTACGGCAAGATCCTCTTCCGTCACGACGAGATGCCCCGCATCCTCAAGTCCATGCGGGAGACCGGCATCGACTCGCTGTTGCTCTTCGGCTGGTGGCGCGAGGGCATGGACGCCGGTTATCCCGGCTACGACTTTGACGAGGCCCAGGGCGGTCACGACGCCTTGAAGGAGCACATCCGAGAGTTCCGGGCGGCGGGCGGCAAGATCCTCCTCTACTTCAACGGACGGCTCATCGACACCTCCACCGAGTTTTACAAGACCCGCGGCAAAGACCTCGCCGTCCAGGGCTGCGACGGCAGCAACATCGTCGAGAGCTATCCCTTCGCCGGGCCTGGCATCGACCTGCGCCACCTCTACGGCTTCAAGAGCTTCGCCCTGGCCTGCCCCCGCTCCCGCGAGTGGATGGACATCCTCAAAGGGCACATCGACAAGGCCATCGAGCTGGAAGTCGACGGCGTGTTCTTCGACCAGGTCGGCATGCTGGAACGCCCCTGCTTCAACCCGGCGCACGGCCACGCCGTCCCCGACAACGGCGGCCGCGCCATGCGCATGGACCAACTCAAGGAACTGCGCGACTACCTCAAGAGCCGCCGCCCCGCCATGAGCTTCGGCGTCGAGTGCGTCAGCCACTTCGCCGCCCCCTTCGTCGACTACGTCCATTCCTTCCCCGGCTGGAACCACGTCGTCAACGACTGGCTCGGCAAGGCCGAGAAACCCCGTCTCGACACCTTCGTGGAGCTCTTCCGCTACACCTTCCCGGAACTGCCCGTCTCCGACCGCGAGATCCGCGACGACACCGACATCGAACGCCGCGTCAACCTCGCTTTGCTGCGCGGCCTGCTCAGCGACGTCGAGGTCCACCGTTGCCGCTCGCTGATCGAGGAGACCCCGCGCTACAAAGCCTATCTCACCAAGGCCAACCGCCTGCGCGACAAATATCGCCGCCTCATCCTCAACGGCCGCTTCCAAGACACCGACGGCGCCCGTTGCGACAACCCCGAAATCTCCTGGGCGGTCTTCGCCGCAACCGACGAGCTGGCGATCATCGCCACCCAAAGCCATTTGGAGCGAGCCACCGCCAACTTCACGGTTCCCGGACATACGCTGGTGGAAGTGGATTCCCTCAGCGGCGACGCCGAAGCCTCGGGCAACCTGTCCTTGACCTTGCCCCGGCATTCCCTGGCGGTGGCGGTGTTCAAGAGAACACCTCAAGCATAAGACCTATAGGACCTATATTACCTATACGTCCTATTTTCACGAACAACCAGAGGCGCGAGAAAAATGAACCTCATCCAGATCGACGAACAGAACAAAAAATTCCTGCTGCGCTCCGGCGACAGCTCCTACGCTTTCGGCGTCAACGCCAGCGGCATACTGGCCAACCTCCACTGGGGCGGCTTGGTCGAGCGGCTCGAGGATCTGCCCTCGCACCAGGAGATCGAGGCCTACCGGCACCGGCACACCCGTCGCGCCTCCCTGGACTTCCAGGAGTACCCCGCCTGGGGCGGGGAGTTCTACAACGAGCCGTCCCTCAAAGCCGACTTCCCCGGCGGCGTCAGGACTTCGCTGCTCAAATACGCCAGCCATTCGCTCGCGTCCAACACCCTGTCCGTCACCTTGCGGGACAGTGGCTATCCGTTGGAAGTCGAACTGCGCTACACCGTCTATCCCGACTCCAGCCTGTTGGAACGCCAAACGGTGATCCGTAACCTGGGCGACGCCGTGGTGACGCTCCGCTCCGCGCTTTCCGCCTGCTGGCACCCGCCCCGGACGGCCCGTCCCTGGCGGCTCAGCCATCTCGCCGGGCGCTGGGGCCACGAATGCATGGTCAACCGCCAGAACTTGGCGCAAAGCAAGATCCTGCTGGAGAACCGCAGCGGGCTCTCCACCACCTTCGCGCACCCGTTCTTCGCCCTCGACGACGGCCGCGCCAGCGAGGACGACGGCCGCGTCTGGTTCGGGACGCTGCTCTGGAACGGCAACTGGAAAATCGCCGTCGAGCTCGACCCCTACGAGCAGCCCTGCGTCTCCGGCGGGGTCAGCGATTTCGACTTCGCCTGGCCCTTGAAGCCCGGCGAGACTTTCGAGACGCCGCCCTTCCTGGGCGGAGTGAGCGAGACAGGCTTCGGCGGCGCCAGCCGCGCCCTGCACACCCACCAGCGCCGCCACATCGCGGCGCCCGTCGAAGCGGCCCGAACGCTGCCGGTCCTCTTCAACTCCTGGGCCAGCATGGGGATCGAGGTCGACGAGGCCAAGCTCCTGGCGGTGGCGGAGAAAGCGGCGGAGATCGGCGCGGAGCTCTTCGTCGTCGACGACGGCTGGCAAAACGCCCTCGGCGACTGGTGGCCTGACAAGGCGAAATTCCCAGACGGCCTGAAACCCGTCGTGGAGAAAGTCAAGGCGCTCGGCATGGACTTCGGCCTCTGGGTGGAGATCGAGTCCTTCGAGACGAAAAGCGAGCTCTTCAAGCAACATCCGGACTGGGCCATGAGCTTCCCCGGCCGGGAGCCCTACGTGAACTACCGGGGCGACATCGACCGCCACGCCGTGATGCTCAACTTCGCCCGGGGGGACGTCGCCGCCTACATGCTCGAGGCCCTGCGACGGCTGGTCCGGGAGACCGGCATTGGCTACCTCAAGCTCGACATGAACACCCTCTTCACCAACCCCGGCTGGGACGCCGCCCCCGAGGCGGAACGCCAGACCATCTGGGTGAAACACGCCCGTAACATCACCAAGGTTTTCGGCGCGTTGAAAACGGAGTTCCCCAAGCTGCTCATCGAGAACTGCGCCGCCGGCGGCGGCCGCGGCGACCTCTCCATGGACGCCATTTTCGGCCGCATCAACCGCAGCGACAACCAGGACACCCTCGACGCGCTCAAACTGCACGAGGGCTTCACCTGGCTGCACCCCTCGAAAATGGCCGGGGGCGCCTGCCACATCAGCGACGGCATCTACGGCATCAACCTGCGCCGGACGCCCATGAAGATGCAGGCCTACGCCGGGATGCTGGGCTCGTTGGCCATCGGCAAGAACCTCCCGGCCTGTTCGGCGGAGGAGTTGGCCGAGATAAAGAACCACGTCGCGCTGCACAAGCGAATCCGCCACATCGTCCAGCACGGCGAGCTATACCGCCTGGCCTCGCTGCATGAGACGCCCTACGCCGCCTTCGAATTCGTCAGCCAGGACAAGTCCGAGGCGTTGCTTTTCGCCTTCGGACAGGGCTTGCAGTTCGGCTTCGCCGTGCCGCCATTCCGGCTCAAGGGCTTGAGTCCGGAGGCGCTCTACGAGGTCGACGGCGCCGGGCCGCGCTCCGGCCGCGGCCTGATGGAGCTGGGCGTCCACGTCGAGCTGCTCGGCGACTACGCCGCCCAGATCGTCCACCTCAAAAAGCGGGGTTGAGCGGACGCTCAGTCGACCGTCTGGTAGACGGTGACTAGCTTGCCGTCCAGAACCCGGACCGCTTGGCGCGCCGGAACGACCCGCAGCGGGGCGAGGGTATGCGGCACGGGCGGGCAACGCAACGCGTCCGGCAGCGCCTGGTAGCGTCCGGGGTAGTCTTCCAGGACAGACTTGCGGACGACCGTCCCGCCATTGGCGGCGAAGCTCTCGACGACCAAACCGGCCTCGACGACGGCCTTGGCCTTGCGGAAGGTGTTGCCCCCGCTGAAGTTGACGTTCGCCCAGTTGTCCTCGGACTTGAGGGTCTTCAACCTGCCATATGGCGTGAGCGACAGCTTGTAGGGCTTGGCGTCGATGATGCCGTTCTTGTTCCAGTCGACATCGGAGTCGCAGGCGGCGAAAATGGTCGGCACCGCCTCCCCGTCAACATGGGCCTGGGTGCCGTAACCGACGGCGTTGACGCCCAGCCCGGCGGCCTCGATCACTTTGTTCTCCTTCAAGACGTTCAGGGCCCCGCGCTGGTAGTCGACCCGCGGCTTGCCGTCATAGGTCAGCCCCTCGAACTGGAAGGCGTAGTTCATAATGCTTAAGTAGTTGGGCTTGTAGTTTTTGTGGTCGAAGCCGCCGTGGGTCAACCCGAGGTTGTGCCCGAACTCGTGGGCGACGGTGCCGGCCACCATGACGGCGTAGTCCGGGTCGGACTGGTAGCAATAAACCGAGGCGATGAAGTCCACCGCCCCGCGGCGGAAAGCGCCGAAGGGGCCGTTCTTGTTGCGGGAGATGCCGCTGCTGCCGGTTTCGGCGTAATCGTTGCAACTCAGGCAGGAATGGTAGAACTTCGGCAGCGACCCGGCGCCCAACGCCTGGAGGGCGGCCGCCTTGAGCTGGTCGTACTCGCTCCAGTCATAGTTGCCCCGCTTGTCCATCTCGCCGATCGAACGCAGCTCGTCGGGCTCATCCTCGAACCAGACCCCCTGTTTCGGAAGGATCAACGTCAGGCGGACGCCCTTCTGGCTGGCGTCGACCCCGGTGACCGGCGCCGTGGAATACATGTCCAACAATAGCTGGACCGAAGCGTCCGAGAGGCGGTTGTGGCCGCCGGAGCCGTAGTAGAAAACGATGAGCACCAAGTCCTTGCGCAGCGAATCGAGCTTGAAGGACACGTCCCCGACGCGGTAGGTGTCCGCCTCGAGCGCGTCCGGGATGCCGTCGGCGTCCTTGTCCCACTTGGCGGCCTTGGTGGCCCATTTCCCCGGCTTGCCGGTCGGAGCGGACTCCTGGGCGAAGACGGCGACGCCGCAAAAGAGCAGCGCGGACAACAACAGCTTGACGAAAGGTTGGCGCATCATCACACTCCTGGCAAATTTTGAAACTATTCGAGCCGTAATATCGCTTGCGGCCGCAAAAATGCAAACGCCGCGCCGCCAGTTGCAAACCGCGGGGCGGCGCGCTATCTTTCCGTACTCAAAAACCGTCAAAGGGAGAGCTTTCCATGGCCACCGACAAGCTGCAATGGTTCCGCGACGCCCGCTTTGGGATGTTCATCCACTGGGGCGTCTACGCCGTCCCCGCCAAAGGCGAGTGGGGGATGTTCGCCAACGGCTGGGAATACGACTACTACGAGAAGTTCGCCGAGCGCTTCAACCCCGTCGACTTCGACCCCGCCCTCTGGGCCAAGCTCGCCTGGGACGCCGGGATGCGCTACGTGGTCTTCACCACCAAGCACCACGACGGCTTCTGCATGTACGACAGCCACCACACCGATTTCAAGATCACCAACACCCCCTACAAGAAAGACATCACCGCCGAGCTGGTGAAGGCTTTCCGCGCCCAAGGGCTCAAGATCGGGTTCTATCATAGCCTGGTCGACTGGCGCCACCCGCAGTTCGTCCCGGACGCCGAGCACCCCCTCTGGAAAAAAGGCCCGGAGGCCTGGAAAGGCCGCGACCGCGCCGTCTACCGCGACTACCTCTACAAGCAAGTCACCCAGCTGCTCACCGAGTACGGCAAGATCGACCTGCTCTTCTTCGACTACACCTCCAAGTTCAAAACCCAGGACGAGTGGGACGCCGAGAAGATGTTGGAGCTGGTCTATTCCCTCCAGCCCGAGATCATCGTCAACGACCGCCTCTCCTTCCTCAAGACCCCCAAGTTCTACGGCGACTACGCCACCCCGGAGATCAGCGTCCCCAACGCCCAGGTGACCGTCGACGGCAAGCCCGTCGACTGGGAGACCTGCATGACCATGAACGCCAACTGGGGCTACGCCGGCGACGGCGGCTTCCACAAGTCGGCCCAGACCATGCTCGGCGCGTTGCTCAAGTGCGTCAGCCTGAACGGCAATTTGCTCCTGAACGTCGGCCCCGACGCCCTCGGGCGCCTCCCCGCCCCCAGCGTCAAGGCCCTCAAGGAGATGGCCGCGTGGATGGCCGACAACTCCGAGTCCGTCCATGGCGCCGGAATGGCCAAGTTCCCCGCCCCCACCGGACTGGTCTACACCCAGAAAGGCGACGCCCTCTACCTCTGCCTCAACGATCCGCCCATGGGCGACATCATCCTGCCGGAGCTCAAGGGCAAAATCAAGGACATCGAGCTGCTGGCCGACGGCCAGGACGTGCCGCAAATCACCCATTGGGGCTGGGAGCTGCTGGGCGATAAGGAGATCCGCATCCGCCCGCCCATCGACATCCCCCCGCTGAGCGTGCTCAAAATCAACCTGGAGCAGTAGCGGAACTTGTTTTCCCACGCCAACCACGATATACTTAAACAGCGGCTATTTAAGCGTATCAATCCAGTTTGGCGAGGAGGAACGACATGAAAAAAACGTGGCCACAAACGGTGGGATTGTGTTTGGCGTTGCTTTTTTGCCCTGGGCCGTTCCGCGCGGCGGCGGCCCAGGTTTACAATTACCCGGGCCGCTTCCTGGGTGTATGTTACGACGCCAGCCATTATGACATGGCCAACAGCTCCAATTACCAAGTCACCGCCGACGCCTACGCCAAGGATTTTCCGGTGGTCGCGGCCAAGGGCTTCAAGGTCGTGCGCGGCTATATGCTCGGCGACACCGCCCATTATCTGAACTTTGTCGGCGAAGCCTACCGCTGCAAACTCAAAGCGGTGGTGGAAGTGGCGGTCAACCCCAATTTCCCCGCGGGCAACGCGGCGGCCATCGCCACGTTCAAAAGCTTCCTGGAGAACGTCAAGGCCACCCCGGAAACCCTCAAGGGGAAGAAGCGGAGCCTGAAAATCAACCCTTACATCACCGTCCAAAACGTCGACTACGTCACGCCCTCGATGTTCTCGTCCACGGTGATCCTGGTCTTGACCGGCAACGAGAACATCCCCGCCGCCGCCAAAGACTCCAATTCCATCATCGCCCTCAAACAACAAATCGACCAGGCGCTCAGCGTCAACGGTTTCCCGAAGACGCCGGTGACTTACGACTTCCAATGCGACGTCTGGACCGCCGACCCGAAAATATACCCCAACCGGACGGCCATCATCAATTCCCTCGACAGCGGCGTGCCCATCCTCATGAACTCCTACCCCTTCCAGTGGGGGGCGGCCGTCAACGAATCGGTAACCGGCGGCAACATGTCGAACTCGTTGCAGGACTGGGTCAACCGCGTGATCTCGTTCTATCCGGCCGGAACTTTCGAGAAGCACCCGATCATTTTCGGCGAGACCGGCTGGGCCTCCGCGGGGACGTGGCAAGCCCCCACGCGGCTGGTGCTCGGCAACCTGCAGGATGAGGTGAATTACTTGGGGCGGGTCTACAAATGGACCGGCGACATGGCCAAAAACGCCAAAACCCTCAGAGGCGTCTTGCTGTTCGAGGCTTTCGACCAGGAGACCAAGCCAGGCCAAAGCTCCGAACGGAACTATGGCTTGTGGTATGGCGGCACGCCGAAATCGCCCGCCAAACTGAAGCTCGCCATCCCCTCGCCGCCAGCCATATCCTACACGACCATCGCCATGGTCCAGAACGCGGCGGACGGCGGGAAGGTGAACGCCCTGACGCTCCGGGGCAACCTGGCCGACGGGACGCTCGACCCCGCGGCCACGGGCGCGGTCATCACCCTCGACGGCAATGTCTTCAAACTTCCCGCCAGCGGGTTCAAAAAACAAGGCGACAAGACCGTGTTCGCCGGCGCGGACGGGGTCGATTTCACGTTCGCCCCCCAGGACGAGTTCAACGCGGCTTGGACTTTCAGCTTGAAGGACATGGATCTCTCCAGGCTGGACAACCGCGACGGCGTGGACATCTCGATCGTCTTCGGGGACACGACGCATGAGTTCAACTACGAGCTGGAGGAAAACTCCACGTGGACATACGACAGGAGCAAAGACAGCTCCATGCCGCTGAGCGCCGCGGGCCAGGAGCTGGAGGTTTTTATAGTCGACGCCTCCAAGGGCCGCTACAACAACTACACCGGCGGCAAAACCCGGATGAGCTTTTCCGGCCTTTTGGCCCTGCCGCCGGGCGGCGCTTTCGACCCGCGGACGCAAGCCGCCATGTTCCAGGTGGACAGCTGGCGCGTCGAGATCCCGGCGGGAGGGTTTCAAGAGCAAAACGACGGCAAGCTGGTCTTCAAGTCAAAGACGGCGAACGTCGACCTCTCCTTGAGTTTCGCGAAGGGCGGCTTCAAGGCGCTTGTCACGGCGCCCGACGCCTGGCGGCTCCTCACTCCCCATGACGGCCTTGATGTCTATCTGGGCGTCGGCGCCTACAAGTCAGGAGCGAGGCTCCACGTCAACCAGCGGTTAAAGCTCAAACACCAAGCCAACCGCGTTTATCGCTGAGAACTAACGCCCGCGGCGCGATGACTTCGACGCCCCGGAACTCTTGCCTTTGACGGAGAAGATCGGCTTGGGGGCGTCAGGCAGCTGCGGCATGGAAAACGCGTTCTTCCCCTTGCCGTCCGCCTCATCCACGGCCTTGGCCGACGCCCGAGACGTCACTTTCGCCCCATGGCTGGCGGTCGGCTCCTTGACGCTCGCCCTCGCCCCGGACGAACGGGACGGCGAAGCTGGCTTGGCGGCCACGGCGCGGGACGGTGCGGGCGCCTGGCGGGGAGTCGGCTTGGACACGCCGCTCGCCTGAACCCGGGACGCTTGCGGCGACGGCCTCGACACCACCGGCTTCGCGAGCACGGGAGCCGCGACGACCGGTTGCGGCGGGGGCTGCGGCGTAGACGGCGCGGGCGCGACCAAGACGACGCGGGAAGACGGACGCGGCGCCGGTTCCGCCGTGTCAGGCTGATCCACCGGCGTCGGCCTCGGGGGCTCCACCACCGGACGCACCTCGGCCTTGACCACCGGCGAGGGCGGACTGACGACGGGAGCAAAAGTGGAAATGGCGGTCGGGGGCGGACCGAACGGACGTGGCGTCATGCCCGGAGCCAACTGCCCCTTGAAGGGGTCGAGCCCCGACAAGTCGGGGGCGGGGGACTTCGCCACCCCTTGCTCGTTGAAAGTGAAGTCGATGGCCTCGCAAACCGTGCCGCGCTTCTTTATGTCCATCAGAATAGGCTTGAGGCGGGCGAGGGCGGTGCTGAAATCGTCACGGTTGAGCCTGACTTTCACGTTGTTGCCATCCAGTCCTGGCAAGTTCAGACACATCTCATCCTTGCCGGAAAGGTCGATGGAGCGGTAAGGCAGCGCGGGGTAATCGTCGGCCAACGTCTTGACCAGCGCCAGGGCGGAGGCGACTTCCTCGAAGCTGTCGCCGAGCTTGACCTTGTCCTCGTCGAACCGCGCCCCGGTGATCAGCGGCAGGCTGCTGGAGAGGTTGACGCACTGATCCTTGAGCATCAGCACGCCCTTGCCGTCCACCACATAGGTCGCCTTGTTGCGGAAGTAGTCCGTTGCCTTGTCCATGCCGTACTTCTCGACCACGGCGGTGAACTTGGCGTCGTTGAAATGCAGGATGGCGGTGGGGATGCGCTCGACGATGTCGAACACCAGGGTGTCGGGCAGGACGCGGGAGATCTCGACGGTCTCGATGGAAGGCAGCTTCTCGCGGATCTTGGCCCGGCTCTCCCGGAGGTCGAGGCCGAAAATGTTGGTCTCCCCGGGCACCAAGGACAAGACCTCGGTGACCTCCTCGGGGCGTTCCTTCCAGATGCCTTCGCTATTGACCTGGGTCTTGCGGAGGGTGAAGAGCGGGTTCTCGGTGAAAAAGAACTCTTTGCCAAAGAACATCCCCATGGCCACGGCCCCCCCCAGGAGCAACAACGTCACCAGCACGATGGAGAGGCGGAAATAATGGTTGCGGCGCAACCTGTCGATCTTCTCGGTAAGCGGCATCTTGTCGGCAATCCCAAAAAACGGTTCGAGCTCTTCCCGGGCCGGAGGCGACGGGCAACTCCACAAATTTACTGCGCCCCGCCGAAAATTAAATCCTCGTTACATTACTTTTCCACATGTTTGCGCGTCCGGAGCCTCCGGACTTGACTTTGCCGCCGCGCGCGGTAGAGTTGTCCGGCTCCACGAACATAACCAAAACAGCAGGTGAGCGACGATGAAACCCAAAGCCCCGGCATGGCTCCGCGACGCCGTCTTCTACGAGATCTACCCCCAAAGCTTCCACGACTCCAACGGCGACGGCGTCGGCGACCTCCAAGGCGTGATCCAAAAGCTCGACCACGTCAAATGGCTCGGCTGCGACGCCATCTGGCTCAACCCCTGCTTCATGTCGCCTTTCCTCGACGCCGGTTACGACGTCTCCGACTACTACCAGGTCGCCCCCCGCTACGGCTGCAACGCCGACTTGAAAGAGCTCTTCGTCAAGGCCGCCGAGCTCGGCATCAAGGTTATCCTCGACCTCGTGCCCGGGCATACCTCCATCCAGCACCCCTGGTTCCAGCAGTCCAGCCAGCCCACCCCCAACGCCTATTCCAACTGGTACATCTGGACCGACGGCTGGCTCGACTCCGGCGGCGAAGGCATCCGCGCCATCAACGGTTTCTGCGACCGCGACGCCAATTACGTCATCAATTTCTTCTACTCCCAGCCCGCCCTCAACTTCGGCTTCGCCAAGCCCGACCCCAAGCGCCCCTGGCAGCTCCCCGTCGACCACCCCGACGTCCAGGCCGTCCGCGCCGAGATCCGAAACATCATCAAGTTCTGGCTAGACATGGGCGCCGCCGGCTTCCGCGTCGACATGGCCGGCTCCCTGGTGAAGAACGACCCGGGCAAAAAAGAGACCAGCAAGTTCTGGCGCGGCCTCCGCTCCTGGCTCGACCAGGAGTACCCCGAGGCCGTGCTGGTCTCGGAATGGTCCTTCGCCCCCCAGGCCCTCAACGCCGGCTTCCACGTCGACTTCATGATCCACTGCGAGACCACCGCCTACACCTCGCTCCTGCGCAACGACAAAGGCCGCAACGTCGTCCCCAACAAGCCCGGGACCCACAGTTTCTTCGACGCCGACGGCAAAGGCGACATCCGCGAGTTCGTCGACACCTACCTCGAACATCGGCAAGCCACCCGTTCCAAGGGTTACATCTCGTTGCCCACCGGCAACCACGACCTGCCCCGCATCAGCTTCAAACGCACCCAGCGCGAGCAGGAGCTCATCTTCGCCTTCCTCCTCACCATGCCCGGCGTCCCCTTCATCTACTACGGCGACGAGATCGGCATGGAATACCTCGCCCACCTGACCTCCAAGGAGGGCGGCTACAACCGCACCGGCGCCCGCACCCCGATGCAATGGGACGACTCGCCCAACGCCGGATTCTCCAGCGCCCCCGCCGACAAGCTCTACCTGCCTGTCGACCCCAACCCCGACCGCCCCACCGTCGAGGCCATGCGCCGCGACCCCAGCTCGCTCCTGCACCGCGTCAAGGCCCTGGTCGAGTTGCGGCACGGTTCCAAAGCCCTGGGCGCCGACGGCGATTTCGAAGTACTCCACGCCAAGAAGAACCAGTACCCGCTCGTCTACCTGCGCACCAGGGGCGCCGAACGTCACGTGGTGGTGGTCAACCCCTCCGCCGAGCCCGCGAAGCTCTCGCTCAAACTCGCCGGCCCCCCGCTCTCGCTAGAGTACGTCATGACCCTGGACTGCGACGCGGAGCTCAAGAAGGACAAACTCAAGATCGAGGCCGCGGGGATCTCCTACGGCATCTTCAAGCTAAGCTGAGAACGCATCACAAAATAACTTGAGCCCTTCGTGGGGGTCTTCCGAAGGACTGGTGCCCAGGCTGTTTTTTTTGTCGGTTCGAAGGCCTTTCAGTGAGCAATACCCACCGCTCCCGCCAGCACGAAAAACCTCGCAACCCGGCATCTCCAAGCTCAAAACTCTCCACCCTGGCCAACCTCACGCCGAAAAAACAAAGCCTTGGAAACGGTACTTTCTGGCGTTTTCGACCCTCCGTATGGCACCGAGTGGTACCACCATTTGGGTTCTGCTCCCCTCCTTCTTTTGGAGGGCCATCAATACATATTTCCCGTTTCCCGATGACGATGAATATACCCGGAGAACCTGCGGGTTCAAGCCCTTCTTTCCAGTCTGCGTCACAGCTACGGAGAGAAGACATCAGAACAGCACGTCTCCGGCAAGCTAAATCACTACCATATTGGTCGCAATGCCGGACATTAAAATATATTAACACGATGGAGATAGTTAACTTTTGAAGCTCATCGAGTAGTGCCCCAATGCCTTGCTTTTTGTCTGTTCTGGATGTGGAACGTGGCGGGGTTGCCGGGATGGTTTTGCTTGTTCTGCGAGTGTTTGTCATTTTCATTGCTCCACCGAAAATGGCTGCGTCAATCGGAAAACGGGTGAAGTTGGCACAAACGGGCAGCGTGGTGCCGCTGGTCGCCATAAACACGGTCTTGAACTCTGCCGCCAAGGCGTTATGTTAGTAAAACGGGTTTGTGCCCAGCCTCGCCCCGGCAATGGAAACGCGGGTCGAACGCTCTGGCTGGACGACAAGCTGAAGGAATTACACCGGGGCATTATGTTCTACAGAAAATGGTACGACGACATGATCATCGACCACATCCTGTCCAAGCAGGGAGTGGAGGCTCTGAACTCCTATTACTACGCCACGACCTACCCGGACGTCTACGCCGCCGCAGAACGGCTGTTCGGCTCGTGGCGCGAGGCGATCGAGGCGTGCGGGCTGGACTACTCGACCATCCGGAAATACAAGGAGTGGTCGCGGGAGAAAGTTCTTGACGAGGTGAAGCTCGCCTACCAGGAGAACCGTCCGTTGAGCTCCAAATACATCCAGGACAACAACAAGCCGCTGTACATGGCCGCGGTCAAGCGTTTCAAGAGCTGGGGCAAGACCCTCGCCCTCGCCGGGATCGACTACGCCAAGATCCGGCTGAGGCGCAGCATGACCAAGGAGGACATCGAGCGAGAGATCCTCGCGCTGAGCCAGAAGAACACCGACCTGGCCTACACCAACATGCGCGAGAATTACCAGTACCTGCTGGCGGCGGCCATGAAGAAATGCGGCGGGGGAAGCTGGGACAAGGCCAGGAAGGGCGTCGGCATCCTGACCAACTTCCGCCTGCCCAAGCACAAGCGCGGCGGGGGCAAGCAGCAGCCCGGCTGAGCCTGGGCCAGGGGCATGGATAGCCGTTTCGACTGGCCGCAGGCGACAGTTGGCTCTTTTGACCGTGCGTGGGCAGTCCCCCAGGGAGATGGTTTCTGCGTGTTCCAAGCTTTGGAAGTGGCGGCTTTGCCGGGAGGATTTTGCTGGTTCCGAGCCGACATGCCAGTTGCGGCGGGACGGCTCAACCCGCTTCTGGCGGGCTGGCCGTTTTCCATTCGACGAGGTTGCGTTCTGTTGCTCCGAAGCTGGCGCCCACCAGCGTGATGTCCTTGCCCTCGACCCGGTGCTTGAGCCAGTATTCTTTGTCCTTGATCTGATCCAACGCCGCGTCGGCGGAGCCGTCGAGCTTGAACTCGAAAATGTAGATGTGCGTTCCGGCCTTGACCACCGCGTCGATCCGCCCGCTGCTGGTGCGGGCCTCGGCCTCGACGAAGATCCCCACCAACTGGAAGAACGTGTAGAAGATGGTCTGGTAGTAGCGTTCGGCCTTGATCTGGATGTCGTAGGGGATACTGGCGAGGAATGTACGAAGCAGCTCCATGGCGTCGTTCAGGTCTCCGTCGAACAGGAGCTTGGCGAGGTCGGCGGCTTGGACGCCGGAACGCTCCTTCTTAAGCCCGGCGTACTCCTCCAGCAGATAGGCGTTGAAGGCCGCCTCCACCTCGCGGTTCGGGAAGCCGAGCCGGTAGCGGGTCTGGCCGAAGAGTTCCTCCTGCCCTTTGATGGTCAGGTAGCCGGTCTGGAAGAGCAGTGGCAGAGCCTCGATATGCTCGACGTCGTAGGCGGCGAAGGCCAGCTCGTCGAGCGTCTTGCCCAGCTCTTGCTCGAAGTCGAACTGCTGGCGCTTGACCAGCTTGAGCAGGAAGCTGGGGGTGCCAGTGGCGAACCAGTAGTTCTTGAACTTGCAGCCGGACTCGAAGAACTTGGCCACGGACACCGGGTTGTAGACGGTCGGGGCGTCCTCGCAGAAACGGTAGCCATTGTACCATTCCCGCAGCCTGTTCAGCAGTTCGGCCTTGGTGACGCCGTGTTGCCGGGTCGCAAGTTCGATGCGGTCGGCGAAGTTGGCCTCCAGCTCGTCCTGGGTGTAGCCTAGCATGGTGGCGAAACGCTCGTCCATGCTGATGTCGTAGAGGTTGTTGAGCTTGGAGAACACCGAAACCTGGGAGAACTTGCTCACGCCCGTGAGCAGCACGAAACGCTGGAACGGCTCGGTGGCCTTGACCACCGAGTAGAAACCTTCCAGGACACTGCGGATGTCCTTGAGTTTCGGGTTACCGAGGTTGTCGATGAGCGGCTTGTCGTATTCGTCGATCAGGATTACCACCTTGTTGCGTCGCCCCAAGGCTGAGACTAGCTCGGTGAAGCGTCCGGCGGAGCCGCTGCGCGACAGTTTTAGGTCTTGGTCGGCAGCAAGCGCGTCGAGCGTCTCAACCAGATAAGTCTCCAGCTGGCAGGCATCCGCGGCAGCGCTGTTGCCCAAATCCAGATGGATGATAGGGTACGGCTTCCAGTCGAAGGGCTTGGTCGCGAGCGCCAGCCCTTCGAAGAGTTTCTGTTTGCCCTGGAACGCAGCTTTGAGCGTGGAGATGGTCAGGGACTTGCCGAAACGCCGGGGGCGGGACAGGAAATAGATACCTTTGCCCGGCTCCATCAGCTGCCAGAGCTGTTCGGTCTTGTCCACGTAGAGGTAGCCACCGTCGATGAGATCCTCGAAGGTGTAGACGCTGGATGTGAGGTGCTTCTGTTCCATACTGGAGTCTCCGTGTCCCGTTGACGTGAATATAGGCCACCTGTCCGCCAGTTTCAAGGGGGGCGTTTTGTGCGGCAAGGGACAAATGAGATCGGCGAATTCGGGACATTTCAACTCGGCGGTGACAGAAGCTTGGAGTTCCATCTGAACTCCATCCCCGTCCCCAAGGCGGACGGAGCTCCGCCGCCTGCGCCAATGCCGGATTGCGTGGCCTTTACCTTGAGCCACCCCCTGCCGCTGGACATGCTGCTCGACGACACCAACGTGGTCGAGTTCATCCCGCCCCAGATCGACGGTGCGCTGGTCTGGGCCGAGATGTTCTTTATTTGAGGTTTTGGTTCTTGGGCATCTTGACAGCATGCGGCGCCTCAGTTATAATAAGCCAAGTGATATTACTGATATGGAGTTAGTGATGCGAGAGGTGTCGGAAAACGCGCGGTTGCTTCTGGGACGGTTCGCGCCTTTCGCCGGGGCGGCGTTGCATTCCCAGTTCGCCGGGCATTTGCGCGAAGCCATTCACGGCGGCCTTTTCGCCGGGGGCGAGCGGTTGCCGTCGCTGCGGACGCTCTCGCGGCTGAGCGGCGTCAACTATTTCTCGGCGCAGCTGGCGACCGAGGAGCTCATGCGCGAGGGGCTACTTTACAAAGTGCATGGCAAAGGGATGTTTGTGCGGGATTTCGCCCCCCGCTCCGGAATCGTCGGCGTTTATATGATCGGGAGTTCGTCCACGCATGAGGAGACGGCGTTCACCCATATTGTGATCAGCTACATCTGCAACAAGCTGTGCGAGCGCGGTTTCGAGGCGATGGTCTATTATGACAACCGGCAGCCTGAGGCGTGCGGCTCCATCCCTGGTTATCTCGACGCGATGATAAAGGGCAACCGTCTCGCCGCATTGCTGGCGGTGACCATCCGCCATGAGGACGAAGGCTGGTTCGAGCGGTTGACGATCCCGCATTGCTGGGCGGGGCAACTCTGGCCGGGCGGCGACCAAGCCCAATATTACGCCCCGTTGCGGGATTTGCTGGACTCCGGCAAGTTCCACCGGCCGCTCCTCCTGTTTCCCTGCGACCCGCAGCTAGCGCCTGAACGGAGCGGGACTGCCAGCGCCATGCGTGCAGCGGGGATCGAGCTGGACCGCTGCCGCTGCCAACCGCTCTACGGGGGGCGCCCCGACGACAGCTACGCACGGCAAGCGTGCCGGATTTTGCGCGAGGAGCTGGCACGGACGGAGCGGCCCGATTTGCTCTTCGTCTATCCCGACGAGGCGATGCAGGGAGTGGTCTTCGCCTTGGCCGAGGCTGGGGTGTCCGTCCCTGACGGGCTGACGCTGGTTTGCCACCGCAACCGCGAGATCCCGCTCTTCTGCCCGTTCCCGACGGTTTTCCTCGACGTCTCGATCGACCAATACGCCGAGGCGTTTTTGGCGCATGTCTGGGCGCCTTTGGCCCCCGACGCAAAACAACCCAAGAGGCCCTCATGCACATGAAACACAAATTCACCTTGCTAGAGTTGTTGGTGGTGGTGTCCGTCGTCGCCATCCTGACGGCGCTGCTGCTGCCCTCCCTGAGCCTGGCGCGGGCGACCGCGCTGCGCAGCCAATGCCTGAACCACGAGCGCCAGCTCATGCTCGGGGCGATGAGCTACAACTGCGACTGGAACGACTTCGTCGCCGGGGAAGGCTCCCGCTACACCGGCAAGAACGGCTGGATCCACGCCAACTTGGACATCTATTCCAGCCGGGATTTGCAATATATCCCCCCCATGCGCGCCACCGCCCCGACCAGCGACTTCTTTGGCGTCACCTGGTGTGACAGCATCCTCAGCTTCTGGAGCCGGGACAAGAGCCAAGTCTACTATGGCACCTACAAAGTCCCGTGGTGCGTCGGGAACAGCGCCCACTACAACACGCCCTATGACGGCTCCGCGTCCGCTGGTTTCCTCAGGCTCTCGCGGCTGCCGATGCTGTCGCAACACATCTACTTCGGCGAGGGCTCTGGCGGGAACGGCAACATCTATTGCATCCAGACTCCAGCCCAGAACACCACATGGGGCGACAGGGGCGTCGATTTCGTCCATGCGAAGCGGGCGAACTTCATGTTCCTCGACGGCCATGGCGAGTCCCAGGCCGCGGGAGTCCTGCCCGCCCTACCCGGCTTCCCCGCGCCGGTGTCTTCCCCATGGTGAATTGGCTCACAACATAAGAAAGGAAATAGAGATGCGCTTTGTGAAACGTTTGCTCCCCATGAAACCGTTGGGACTGGCCGCCGCCGGTCTCGCCGCCGCCCTCCTGTCCGCCTGCAATTCCCCCGCCGTGGCGGACGGCAAGCAGGGGATCGTGCTCGCCCATGCGATGACTTGTTGCATGGTGGCCGTCACCTTCGACGCCTCGGACAGCGAGAGGAAAAACATGGACGGCCCCTCTTACTGGCGTCACCCGGTGGGCGGCGCTCCGGCGGAGATGGTCAAATACCTCCGCGACCCGGTGGGCGCGGCCCGGGAAGAGATCAGGCTCGCCAAGGCCGCTGGCATCGACGGCTTCGGCCTCTTCAACAATGGCTGCATCAAAGGGCCGCTCCAGCAATTCTCGAGACAGACGGAGGCCTATTGGCAGGCCGCCACGGAGGACGGGACGTTCAAACTCTATCCCGAGATCTGGACGCTGGACAACGAGAGCTTCATCGAGGGGACGGCGAAGGAATTCGCCTACCTCAAGGAGAAGTACGACGGCGTCTGGCTCCGTATCGACGGCAAGCGCGTGGTCATGTTCGCCTACCAAGAGAACCCGGACGTAGAGAAAACCATCGAGCGGGTTCTGGCGCCGCTCGGCGGGCGTGAGGCCGTCTATGTCGTCATCAAGACCTGTCCGCGGGCCCAGGACTACACTGACAAGTTCAAACGTTGGTCGAAGCCGGCCACCGACGTGTGGCTGCGTTCCGCCGACGCCGTCATCCACTGGAGCGGCAACACCTACGGCGACGAGCTCATCGACACCCCCGCCATGGCCGCCTACGCCAAGGCGATGGGCAAGGAGCTCTGGCTCCGTGCCGTGCCCGCCGAGTTCTTGCTGCGCGGGAACATCGGCCCCTTCGTCTGGGAACGCCTGGGCATGGCCGGCTACTATGAGAACTGGCGGAACATCATCGAGCAAAAGCCGCGGGTCGCCTACATCCTGACCTGGAACGACAACTGCGAGGATAGCGGCGTCATGGCGGACGTCAACCACGGCCACGCCTTCCTGGAACTCACGAAGTATTTCTCCTCCTGGTACAAGAACGGCGTCCCCCCGGCGGTCGGGAAGGAGCAGGTGCTAATGTTCCACCACCCACAGTTGACGGAACGGCCGATGAAGCTGCCCGAAGGCTGCAAGCCTTGCGTGCGGCACAACGGACAGTCCACCCCCCCGACCGACTACATTGGCGTGGTCACGATGTTGAAGGAGGAAGCCGTGGTGAAGGTGGAGCTGGCCTGCGGCATCTATTTCGAGACGCTCGCCGAGCGGAAATTCCCCGCCGGCGTGAACTTCTGGCTCATCTACCATCCGCTCAAGAGCGCGGACGACTCCGCCCTGAAAAACGCCGACGAGGTCAACGTCCCGGATCCGTACGTCGCCCCGGTCTACCCCGCGGAACGCTCCGACTTCTTCGTCACTAAACTGCCGGAGGCGTTGAAGCCCCGCGAAGTCTACCTTAGCGTGGCGCGCGGCGGCAAACAAGCGGGCTACTTCCGTTCCCAGCGGGCAATCGACGGAGCCGCGGCCAAGGCCAACCTCTGCACCATCGGCGACGTCTTCGAGCTGGAGGACGCCAAAACGAAATAAGGCTCGACGGCGCCGCGCTTGAAAAGTGCGGTGGCCCCAGTTTTCTGGACAAGAAATTAAGGTGTATATTGTCTAAGGAAACTTGAGGTGCGTATGGCTGGAAAGAGACGGAACCACTCTGCGAGTTTCAAGGCGAAGGTTGCCCTGGACGCCGCGAGGGAGGCTGAGACGGTGGGTGAGCTGGCGGGCAAGCACCAGGTGCACCCGAACATGGTGACGCAGTGGAAGCGGCAGCTGCTGGATGGCGCGGCGCAGATATTCGCCTGCCGCGCCCGTGGACGCCCCAAGCGCGAGCTGGAGGAGCACGACGACATGCTGAAGGAGATAGGCCGCTTGAAGATGGAGCTGGAGTGGCTTAAAAAAGCTCGGTCTTGAGCGTTGAGGCTCTGCGCGGGCTTGCTTGCGTGGAACCAGGGACGCCATGCCTGAGCCGACAGTTGGAGCTGTTGGGGTTGCCCCGTTCCAGCTACTACTACGAGCCGCGCCCGGTGCCGCAATCGGATCTTGAGCTTGCGAGGCTGATAGACCGGATTTACATGACGAGCCCGTTCTATGGCAGTCGGAGGATAGCCGTGACGCTGGAACAACTAGGGCGCAAAGCCGGGAGGAAGCGTGTCGCCACGCTGATGGAGGAGATGGGCTTGGAGGCCATTTACCCGAAGCCCAGGCTCAGCGCACCCGGCTCCGGCGCGGCAGGGCGGTACCCGTACCTCCTCCGGGATGTGGTGGTGACGCGCCCCAACCATGTCTGGTCGGCCGACATAACGTACCTCCCCATGAGTCGTGGGCACATGTACCTGGTGGCCGTGATCGACTGGTGCAGCCGGTATGTTTTGGCTTGGCGGCTCTCGAACACGTTGGACCTGGGGTTCTGCGTGGAAGCGTACATGGACGCGTTGCGGCATGGCGCCCACAGCATCCACAACACCGACCAAGGGTGCCAGTTCACCTCGCGGGAGTTCGTCGCGTGCGTGGAGGGCTCGGGGGCGAGAGTCAGCTGGGACGGGCGCGGCAGGGCGTTGGACAACGTGTACATCGAACGGTTTTGGTGGTCATTGAAGTATGAGGACGTGAACTTGAAAGCCTACGGCGATGGGCGGGAGCTGTATGACGGGCTGGATAGATATTTAGACTTTTATAATCGAAAAAGATTGCATCAGGCTCTTGACTATAGAACTCCTGCGGAGTTATGTTTAAGAACCCAAAAAGACATCGAGTAAGAAGCCCGGGGGACAGAGACCAAAACTCTCGCCCCTTGTTTCCGAAAGAAAAGGTCTTTCGTCCACCTTAATAAGGACGTTCTTCTGTCCAGAAGGACGGGGCCACCCCAGTCGAAGACTACACTTTCCGACAAGATGAAAGAGCACAAGAATGAGCAGCCCAAACCAGTTTGACGACTGTGCGCCGGACTCGGCGGCGTCCGCCCTCGGCGCGGCGGCGCGCTGGACGCCGTTCCTCCTCTGGACAGCAGCGGCGGCGGCGGCCAGCTGGGGGTGCGCCTTCGCCTACCTCTGGGGTTGCGGTCTCGTTGGCGTGGAGCCCAAGCAACAGGGATTTGCCGACTGGCTGGGCTCGATGGATTTGAATGTGTCCGGGCTGGCCGCGGTCTTCCTGCTGGGCGTCGTCCTTGTGCCCCCGCTGGAGGAGCTGCTATTCCTGGGCGTCATTTACCGGTCGCTCCGGGCCAAGTCGGGGCCCTGGCTGGCAATACCGATCTCGGCCGCGCTCTTCGCCGTGGCGCATTGCAGCGTCTCCGGCCTGCCGCCGACCTTCGTGACGGGCTGCATTTTGGCCTGCGCTTTCGAGCGGACGGGAAGCCTGCGCCTCCCGATCGCGATACACTGCACCTACAATTTTGTCGCGATAGCCGTGACGCTGCTGACGCGTTGAGCTTCTCAATCGAAATGGGAAAACGGGGAGCCTTGCGGGCATGGTCTACAAGCCGTCGCCGCATGAGGATTAAAGCCAAGGCGGCGCCCATTTCCTCGTGCCCGCCAAATCCACGGCGAGGCCGAGGATGACCAAGAGATTCGCCGGCGGCGACTATCTCGCGGAGATCACCTGCTCCGAGACCAAGGAGAAAATGGTCGTGCGGGTCGTCTATGTCCAGCGCGACGGTTTCAGGCGGCGGCGGCTCTTCACGTCCTTGCTGGACGTGGCTCCATACCCCGCCGCGGAGCTGGCCGCCATCTACCACGAGCGCTGGCACATCGAGACCTTCTACCGCGATTTCAAAGTGACCATGCAGGGCAACAAATGGCATTGCCGCTCGGTCGACGCCTTCAAGAAGGAGCTGGCCTGCAAGCTGATCCTCGTCTGCCTAATCCGCCTGGCGGCGGCCGAGGCCGCGGGGCGGGGGCGGACAGCTCCGGGCAAGATGAGTTTCGCCCATGGCCACGCCGAATTCAAGCTGATGTTCGCGAAGATTCTCGACCAGCGAAAAATCCACGATCTCGCCTTGGAGTGGCGAAAGATGGTGGTTTCGCTTGTCGGACACGTCATTAAGGAAAAGCCGGGTAGAGCCTTCCCGCAGGAAAAGAACACATACCGGAAGAAGACCCGGGCGCGCGGCTGCGGGAAAGTCGGACGCCCCCGGAAGGCGCGACCGGAGGCGTCGAAACCACGCATCCGGCCGGAGACGTTAACTGATTCCAAGGAAATGACTTGGCTCTTAAGTTGATGGCCTTGGAACGTCCCCAATGCCATGCGAACATTCCAGATATCGTCCCCATCTACATCCTCCTGCATCCTGCATGTTGACTTTTATTCCCACGCAGGTTAAAATATCACCCCCTCCCCACCGAGGTTTTGGGCAGAGCCCAATCTTCTGTCTTGAGCGCAATGTGGTATCAGCGCTGCCAGTGGTTGTCTGGGTCGTTTTGGACGGAACCGTTCCGGAAGGGGGAGCAGACGTAAGGGTCCAGGGCGTTCGGAGCGGTCACCGCGGTAATATGACCGTCGGTCCAGACAACGTTGAGCGAGAGGCTGGCATGGCGGGGGTGCAGAACCCCGGTCGTCCCACCGGAAGCGTCGTACAGCTCATACCATCCACCCCACGGCGGATCCGCCGTATAAACATCATCCGCCATCAGAATCGTGTCCGATGGTTTATGCACCTGCCCGCGCTTGGCGGGCGTGTAGTCCGATTCCGGGTACCACCAACGTTGACTGCCGCCGATGTGGAGAAAATTATACCCGTATGCCGGATGCTTGTATGGAAACGCGTGGTTACCGTCCGGCCAGGGGTTGGCCGGGGTAATCTTCTCCCAGGACCCGTTCTGGTAGGACTCCAATGACGGACACATGAACATCTTCCCGGTCGGGACATAGTTTCCGAGCACGAGGATATGCGTCCATATGTACGTCCCGTCATAATACGGAACAAAGTAATCATTGCTGTCATCAGAATAGCTGGTGAATGAGAAAGTCATCTGCTTGAGGGTGTTCTGGCACGATGTACGCTTGGCCATGTCGAAGGCCTTCTTGAGCGACGGCAACAGCAGGGACGCAAGAATGGCGATGATGGCGATAACCACCAGCAGTTCGATTAAAGAGAAGCCTCCCATCCGCCTGCGTCGGGTTGTCGGCTTCCCCTCATCGACCAAACCGTGCGTGCGGTTTTCCCTCACACGGCTTTCCCCCTGCGGTTCTTCGTTTGGCATTCGCTCAGTCTTTGAGTAAGCTCGGCGCATACACCAGCCCTCTCCCATAAAAGAAGTTGTTCGGCCATATTCGGCCACATTGCGTGTCTTTGCGATTTTTGTGCCTTCTCTAGAATATCCGCAATTGTTTACAGGCGAAATCCGTTATCTCCAACGAAGCCTCGTAACTGTTCCCAATCTTGAAGTATTCCATATATTTCTCAAGGCTTATTGCTACTACTACCCTTATTAACTCCTTCTGTTTCCCAGTCAATTCCCCCTCTTCGTCTTCAAGAACTTCTGTATGCTATGAAATACTCCTGAAAGAATTCCCATAAGCACTCTCACTCGGGTTTGTGTTTGCTATCTTTTTTTCTCGAAAATTAAAATAGCACGGAATTATTTCAGCTCTTTATTTCATTTTCGTAATTTTGAAATTACCTCATATCATCCATTGAGCTGGCTGCAAGATTCACCGATTCGTGCAGGCGACGTCACGGGCGGGTGCTCGCCGTTCAACCGGGCGTTCGCAAAGCGTTCCATTATCCGTGTCGCAAGCACATCGTATGCCAAACAGTTTGTGGCCAAGCCAGAACTCTTTTACACCGTCAGTAATCGGATGCCGGGCAAAATTCCGGGTTAGGATCGCGTTATAGTACCCGTTGCCCTGCAGGGTGAACCGGTGGACCTTCACCGGATCGGTCTCCTCGATCTCTTCGCGCGAAACTTTCGCCCCCCACCGGTTTCTCTGCAGCAGCCATGAACGACACCGATGCCGCAATTCCCAGTGAAAAAAACAGTTGAATAGTGCTTGTCATGCCAAGTCCTCCAGCTTCTAAGATTGGGGGCAGGGGCACCAATCTTATGCTCATTGAATGCAGTTTTGGATCAATTGCCCGTCACCGGAATCCCGGCGGCGGTCAGGAACTCCTTGATCTGCCCGATGGTGACACGTCCTAGTTCGCGCAGGACGATCGTATCCTCTTTCGGCCGCAGTGCGAGCAACGCACCCGCGGGAAGTACCGTCGCCCGGGCTTTCCACGCCGGAGCGAGCGTCTGCCCCTGGATGTCGAACCGTGCGGCGTCCGCATCGGCCAGGATACGTCCGCCATTCTGGACAAACACGTCCAGGGCCACCGACGCATCCCGGGGCATGTAGGAATCCGAAGGCACGATCAGCACCTTGTATCCTTCCAGGTCGCCCAAACCATCCTCACTGACAATGTCAAAGGGCACGCCGAGACTGTCAAGCGCACGAACCGTGCCCGCGATGCTGTCTTCGTTGTCGTACTCGGAATGGTTCTGGACCCAGTTGGCATACCGTTCCCCGTAGAAAATGGCCGCTCGCCGGTCTTTCGCGGGCCTGGGAGTGGTGATTAGAGGTTTGACTTTGCCCGCCGCCTCGGTGATTCCACGCCATTGTCCGGCGGTCACATTGCGGTAGTACCAGACCCCTCCTGCGAAGTCTGCAACCGCAGGGACAAACCGGGCGATGTCTTCGGGGGTCGCCGCGCCCCGGTTGTGGCCCACATCCACTTCAGGGAAATTCACAATGTCCGTTCCACGCACTGCCGCTTGGAACATGGCGGCCCGACTGCGCAGGTACAGGGGCGTGGCTTGCTCCCAGCTGGGCACGGCGTCCTTATCCTGCAACATGTCCAACCACTCCCCGGCGCCGCGGGCGAGGAACGGGTTGAACGTCTGGAACACTGGCCAGGACAGGCGGACGAGTGTGCGTTTACCGGGGGCTTCTTTCCGCACGATCCGCGCCTGCCACTCGGTGGCGTTCATCCAGTGGCGGTCGACAAACTCACGCCAGTCGTGAGCGGCGGTCCGGGTGTCCCGCCAGGTCTGGTTGTACGGACCGAGCGGTGCAACGGGAACAGCCGTGCCCATCGAGACATCGGTCATGTCCCAGGCAGAACGCAATGCTTTGTCCGTGGCGTACTTGGCCTTGAGAAACGCCCGGAAATCCTTCAGGCATGCCGGGGATTTCCGCCAGGGATGCACATCGCCGTTCACTTCCGAGAAATCCGCATCCGCCTCGCCCCCGGCCGACAACCCGTAGGCCAGGACGTTGGGGTATTTTGCGGTGTGTTTGATGAATTCCTTGAGGAACCGTGCGAAGTTCGCACGGACCACCGGAGCATTGGGATAGATGCATCCGGCTCCGGGAACAGGCGGTTCCTCAGGCGCTTGGCGCAACACCCAGGCGGGTTGGTGGATGTTCACGAGATAGATCAACGCAAACCCGCACCGGCCATATGCCTGGATCTGGGCTTCCAGGCGATCCCAGTCGGCGTAGCCTTCGCGCGGTTCGAGATCTCGCCAGTAGAGATCGATGGAAAGGGTGTTGACCCCGGCGGCACGCGCGGAGGACAGGAAGTCCGGGGTGAGATTCGCGTCCAGCACGCAAAAGAGCGGATCGCCATCCATCAGGATAATCGCGCGCTCATCCACCCGTTTGCGTTCGAAATTGAACGGCTTGGCCTGGGCGAGCCACGGCAGCTCGGTCGGAACTTCGCCAAACACATGCCCCAGCGACACTGCGGAGTCTGCGGCAATTCCTTTGAATGCGAGATTGCGAATGCTCACGGTGCCCTTGGACGCGCCAGTTTTCTGTACAATGATGAACCGCGCGCTCCAGACGACATCGGTGGGGGTTCCCGCGACCGTGCACCGGACGGGTATCCAGGCGGTGCTTCCAAGCGCCATGTTGCACCCCTGTCCGTACCACTTGCCCGCGAGCCCATTCAGAAAGAGCTGGAGTTGGTTGCCCGATCCGTCTCCCATGACTTCAAACGTGACATCCGTGAAAACTTCCGGCACGCACAGCGGCAGGTCGACATGCACCTGGGTGGCCTTGGCCGAACCGAACGCGTAGTCGATTGCGGCAACGCCTTCTTCCGTGCCCTTGCGAAAGGCCACGGACGTATCGCGCTTGACCCCATCGGAGTCTTCCCAGGCGTGGAGGCCCCAGCCCTCTCCGGGAACCAGCGGCACAGTGAACTCCGAAAGAGAGGTGGGCTTGCGTTCCGTGTTCAGACACCCGGCGGACACGAGGACGAGAACCACGGACAACCATCGCCAGGCAAATCGCAACACGCACATATGCATCCCTTTCATTTTGTTGGAACAACCGAACGAACTGGTCACTATTCTACAATATAGCCGAGTTTCGTCGCGAAGTCAAGCGCAACTAGTTATTCTATCAAGTTTTCGATTGGTTTAACAAGACAGAACAGGCTACGATTGGCTCTCGGGCCAGGGAAGGCGCACGGTGCGCTGGGGTTGAGCCGGGGTGTCCATGAGTTGGAGAAGATGCCTGGCCGCCACACATCCCATCTCCCGGGCCGGCATTATCTGGTAATGCGCCGACACTCCTAACGGCGGACCGAAAATCGGACGGGTTCCAATGATTTCGCACCGCAAACCGGCCAGCGGCCGGATACGCCCGAGATGCTCGATGCACCGCATGACGCTGATGTCGTTGACTCCGAAAAGCGCATCGATATCAGCCAACTGTGCGAGGTCCGCAGTGTCGACGGGCGTCCGGAGACAAACGGTCATGATGGCGGTGTCCGGCACACCGTGGTTCCGCAATGCGCCTAGATATCCTTTGATCCGTCCGTCGTTGGCGCTGCATTCCATGGGCAGGGTCACCAGCCCGAACCGCCGGCAACCGGCTGCAAGCAACCTCTCGGCTGCACGCACCCCGGCGACCTCATCGTCAAAGAGGATATGGTCGGCCTCGAACTCCACCTGTCGACCGATGATCACGTAGGGCATCCATTTGTCGTCCGGACGCCTAATGTGCTCGACCGGATACCACTGCCCCGGCGGCATGGCGGACGGGTAGATGATGATCCCGTCGACACGGCGGTGCAGCATGCGTTCGATCTCCAGTTTCTCGATCGCGGGATTGTTCTCGCAGGTTGCCACCACCATCTGGAAATCCGTGCCGCGCAGTTCCGATTCAACCCCTTCCATGATGCTGCCGAGGAAATTATCGATGGTATTGGCAAAAATCATGCCGACCGTGTTGGTCCGGCCGGTGTTCAGGCTGTAGGCAAAGTAATTGGGCCGAAACCCGATCTCGCAGGCCTTGGCCAAGATCTTCTTCTCCGTAGCCTCGGCAATGCGATACTGCCGCGCCTTGCCACTCAATACCCGCGACACCGTACATACCGACACCCCAAGTTCAGCACTGAGTTTCTTGATGTTCATTCCACTCATGATCCCATTCAGGAGAGCCAATTTCAAAAGTCCAGATTTTCTGAAGTTCTAAAACGGGCTTTCTTATTGTTTTTGTTAAAATTATTTAAAACACAGCCACCCCATAGGATTTTGTGAATCTTGTGTGATCCTTTACAAAGGCCGCCCATGATGTTATCCTACGTCGACCAAAACAAAGGAGCACATCATGGACATGGCCAAGTCGAAATTTACCACGCTGCAGCAGATTTGCGAGCTGATCCCGGGGCATTTGATCCCGAAACTTGCGCGGGAGCACAAAGTCGAGGAGAAATGGGGCGGAGGGGACGTTCCCATGCCATCAACTTAAGAGCCAAGTCATTCCCTTGGAATCAGTTAACGTCTCTGGCCGGATGCGTGGTTTCGACGCCTTCGGTCGCCCCTTCCGGGGGCATCCCTTTCTTGCTGGTGAGCAACACAGCCATCCCCAGGCATGCGGCCGCCGACGCCACGCCCCTGGGCTTCCGCATGACCACCGGCCCGTCCTTCGAGACGGTTGCGGCAAGGCGCCCGGCCAGCCCCTTGGCGTTGTCCTGTATCCACTCGGCGGCGGCCTCCTTGGTGGGGAAGCTTTCCTTGGCCGCCTTTTCCACAAGGGCGAAAACAGCTTTTTCGAGCCGTTCCACCTGCTCCGCCTGACGCGCCAGGTCGAGGAGCACGTGGGCGTCGACCTGACGCGGCGGAAATTGCACGCCTTCGTCATGACCTTGTGCCACAGCCGCATGGTCTTCGTCAAGTTCATCATGCGCGAGAGCATGGAGCACTTCCTCCAATGCCACCGCGAGGCCTTCGAGTACTTCCACGGGGTCGTCCGGGAGGTGATGGTCGATCATGCGCCCTGGAACATAATCGACCTTATGTGCACTTGGCACAGCTTGGCGTGCTTCAAGCAATGCGTGGAACGGTCTTACAGGGAACATAAAAAATCAGGATTTGGACATAGATTAACTTCTGAACCCTAAACCAGATAGGAGGTTGTCCATGTTGGAGCAGTATTTTTCCAGGCCGGAAACGAGTGACCGCATTGTCCATACGGAAAAATCACCGGCAGGCGGCCAAGGCGGCCTCGGTCAGTCGGTTCAACGGCAAGACCCGGCTGACCCCGCCGCGCTCGATGGCTTCCTTGGGCATGCCGAAGACCACGCAGCTCGCCTCGTCCTGGGCCAGAGTGTAGGCGCCGGCGTCGCTCATCTCCTTCATGCCGTTGGCGCCGTCGTCGCCCATGCCGGTGAGGATCACGCCCACGGCGTTGACCCCGGCGTAGCGGGCGGCGGAGCGGAACAGCACGTCGACCGACGGCCGGTGGCGGCTGACCAGCGGGCCGTCGCGCACCTCGACGTAGTAGCGGGCACCGCTGCGCTTCAGCAAGGTGTGCCGCCCGCCGGGGGCGATCAGGACCAGCCCCTGCTCCACGGTGTCGTTGTCAGCCGCCTCCTTGACGCTGACATGGCAGAGGCCGTCCAGGCGCTCGGAGAAGGATTTCGTGAAAGTTTCCGGCATGTGCTGTGTGACGACGATTCCGGGCGCGTCCATGGGGAGCTTGGACAGGAACACGCTCAATGCCTCGGTGCCGCCGGTGGAGGCGCCGACGACGATCACCTTTTGGGTTGTCCGAGTGAGGACGACGTCGGGGCGCGCCTTGGCGATAACGGCGTCGGCGGTGAGTTTCGGGCTGACATCCGTGTGAACCGCCAGCTTGCGCGGCTTGACTTTAGCCGCCGCCTTCACGGCGTCGCAAATGGTCACCCGCGCCTCGTCAAGGAACTCCTTCGTGCCGAGCCTCGGCTTGGTGATGATGTCCACCGCGCCGTACTCCAGCGCCCGCAGGGTGGTTTCGCAACCCTCCTCCGCCAGGCTGGAGCAGATCACCACCGGGATGGGATGTTGGCGCATGAGCTTGCGGAGGAAGGTCAGCCCGTCCATGCGTGGCATCTCGATGTCCAGCGTGATCACGTCGGGGATGTCGTGGCGGAGCAGCTCCGCGGCCTCGAAGGGGTCGCTGGCGACACCCATGACCTCGATGGCTGGGTCGGAGGCCAGGATGGCCGCCAAGGTCTTCCTGACCAAGGCGGAGTCGTCGACGATCATGACTCTGGTTTTGGTTCCCATGCGTTCCCCCGTGGTCACTCGCGCCGCTGGTGCATCCTGACCCAGACGACTCCGGTCCAGGATTCGAGTATCACCCTCATCCCCGCGTCGCCGCCCACCCGCTCGCCGACCACCTTGATCCCCAAGTCAGCCAGCAGCCGCCGAGCCGCCTCGACGTTTGCGTCCCCCACCCCAGGCTTGCCACGCATGGCGGAGACGGGGCTGGTACCGCCGAAGATCTTCGCCCGGAGCTCCTGGGACATGCAGCCCAGGGCGACGACGCGGCGGACCAGTTCAGGGATGGCCCAGCCAGCATGGCGAGCGTCGTCCCCGTCGTCCGGCAGCAAGTAGTGGTTCAAACCGCCGAGCCGCCGCCGTGGCGAGAACACCGCGACCGCCACGCAGGAGCCAAGCACCGTCCCGATCAGGCAGGGGGCGGCGCTGACGTGGAGCTCGCCGGAAGAGATGTCCACCTCCAGCGGGGGGCGGCCATCGGGGACGGAACTGAACATGGGGGCGAGCCGCGGCATGTCAGAGCCTCCGGTAGGTGGCGGCCCCGACCGGCTTGAGCGGGAGCGACAGGCCGTTGAGGGTTTCGGAATGTCCGATGAAGAGGTGCCCGCCGCTTCGCAGGTGACGGCACATTTTGGCGACCACCTCCTGCTGGGTCTCGCGCTCGAAATAGATCATGACGTTGCGGAAGAAGATCACGTCCAAGGGCTCCTCGATCCCGTACGCCGGGGAAAGGAAGTTGAGGATGCCGAAGCGCACCCGGGCGCGGATCTCCGGGGCGCAGCGGACTTTGCGGGAGCTGCGGTCGCGGCTGCGCAGCAGGTATTTGCGCCGCGCCTCGGGGGGGATGGGCGTGGTGTGCTCCTCGGCGTAGATGGCGTCCATGGCGTGCTGCAGCACCTTGGTGGAGACGTCGGAGGCCAGGATGGAGAAGTCGAAGAACTCGCGTTCCGCCTCGGCGGCCAGCGCCATGGCGATGGAGTAGGGCTCCTCGCCAGTGGAGCAGCCAGCCGACCAGACGTTGAAGCGCGGGCCGCGGTTGGCCCGGCGCCATTCCGGCAGGGCGGTCTTGACCAGGTAGTCGAAATGAGCGGGCTCGCGGAAGAAGTCGGTCTTGTTGGTGGTGGCCAGGTTGAGGAGGTGTTGAAGCTCCTCTTCCTGGGGCTCTGGGTTGGTGAAAAAATGGTGGTGGTAGGCGGCCGCCCCGTCCAGCCCGAGGGCGCGCGCCCGGCGTTGCAGCCGTCCGTGCAGCATGGTCTTCTTCGAGCTCGGCATTTTGATGCCGAGCTTCGCGGAGATCACCGCCGCGAAATCGGCGAACTGCCGGTCGCTTAGCGTCTCGGGATGGAAGGGGTTGTCCGTCATGTTTCCAGCCCGCCCTGAACGGCGGCGAGCTCGTTGAGAGAGAACACCTTGTCTATGTCCAAGATGATGATGAACTGGTCGTCGCGCTTGCCCATGCCGAGGATCAGGTCGGTCCGCCAGCGCATGCCGAGCGTGGGGGGCTCGTTGATGTCCTGGGGTTCGAGCTCCAACACCTCATGGACTGCGTCGGCGAGGCCGCCGACCACGACCGTCTCGCCGTCCATCTCCAGTTCCAGCACGATGATGCGGGTGTTCTCGGTCTCCTCCGCGGCGGGCATGCCGAACTTGATCCGCAGGTCGACCACGGGGATGGCGTTGCCGCGGACGTTGACCACGCCCCGCATGTAGTGCGGGGCCGTCGGCACCCGGGTGATGCGGCTCATGTCCAGCACCTCACGCGCCCTGAAGACGTTGATGGCGAACAGCTCGGCGCCTATCCTGAACGTCAGGTAACGCGACGTCTCGGTGATTTTCGCTACGCTCATGACATGCTCCTTTCTTTTCTAATCAGTTCTTCTCGAACTCGTTGTCTTTGTCGTCGCTTTCCATGTCCAGCTCGATGAGGGCGCCGTGTCCGGCGGTCTTCTTGGCGAGCTTGTGAACGGGGGGCGGCAGGCTTTTCTGGCGCCGCGCGGCGACGGCGGGGGCGCGCTTGCTGCGCCCGGAGCTTTCGACCTTGAAGAACTCGATGGCGCTCTGGAGCTGCTCGGCCTGGCTGGCGAGCTCCTCGCTGGAGGAGGCCATCTCCTCGCTGGCGGAGGCGTTCTGCTGGACGACCTTGTCGAGCTCCTGCACCGCCTTGTTGATCTGGGCGGCACCGCTGCTCTGCTCCTCGCTGGCGGCGGCGATCTCCTTGACTAGGTCGGCGGTCTTGCGGATGTCGGGCACGAGCTTGTCGAGCATCGCCCCGGCGCCCTCGGCCAGCTCGACGCTGGAGGACGACTGTTTGCTGATCTCCCCGGCGGCGGCGGCGCTGCGCTCCGCCAGTTTGCGCACTTCCGACGCCACCACGGCGAAGCCCTTGCCATGCTCCCCGGCGCGGGCCGCCTCAATGGCGGCGTTCAGCGCCAGCAGGTCGGTCTGCCGGGCGATCTCCTGGATGATCGAGATCTTCTGGGCGATGTCCTTCATCGCCTGGACGGTCTTGGCCACCGACTCGCCCGCCTGCTGCGCGTCCTGCGACGCCTTGGTGGCGATCCGGTCGGTCTGCCGGGCGTTCTCGGTGTTCTGCTGGATGCTGGCGGTGGACTGCTCCATCGACGAGGAGACCTCCTCCACCGACGCCGCCTGCTCGGAGGAGCCTTGGCTGAGGGTCTCGGCGGTGCCGCTCATCTCCTCGCTGCCGGAGGACACGTTCTCCGCCGCTGAGCTCACGTCCGCCACCACCTCGCGCAGGTTCTCCACCATCTTCTTCAGGGCGAGTCCGAGCGTGTCCTTGTCGGACGCCAGCTTGACTTCCTGGCGCAGGTCGCCGTCGCCGATGAGCAACGCCAGCTTGGCTTTGGCGTCGAGGGCCTCGGCCATCTGGTTGGCGGCCATCGAGAGTTTCCCGATCTCGTCGCCGGTGCTCACCACCACCCGGGCGCTCAGGTCGCCCAGGGCGATGGACTCCATGCCCACCATCATCGCCCGTACCGGGCCAGTGATGGCGCGGGAGATGGCGACGCCAAGGATGATGGCCAGGAGGATGCCGGTCAGGGCGCAGACGATTGTAAGGGTCATGGCGAACTTGCCAGTGCTTTGAGCCGAGGCAACGGTTTTGTCCGAATCCTCTTGGTTGATCTGGACTACCTCGTTCAGGAGCGTTTCGGCGGCCGTGAACGAAGCCCGCGCCTCCAGGCTCGCAGCCAACGCCTTTTCATCAAGCGTCGCGATCTTTGGATCGTTCGCCGGTGTCCCCGATTCCAGCATCTTGTCCTTTTCCAAAGAAAAGCCCACTACCATTTGATGGGCGTTCTTCCACTGATTCCAGGTTTGGACAAACCGTTTCCACGTCTCCGCCTCCTTGGTTGACTGTGGGAGCGGCTCATATACCTTCCAGGCGGCCTCAGCTCTCGCGAAAGAATCGGTGATGCGCTTGTATTGCATCTGGCGCGCTTGTTTGTCCAGTCCACGAAGGAGCAAGCCGCGCTCTCCCGTCATCACCGAGGTCTGCGCCTCACTAATGACCAACAATGATCCAATGCTTGGCATCTTGACCATTGCGATGTCCTGGATGTTCTTGTTGAGAGTCAGCACACCGTTGAGTCCGACACCGCCGACGAAGGCTGTGATCGTCGCCACCAAAATGAACCCGCCCAGCAACTTCGTCCCGATCTTCATGTTCGCGAACATTTACCCACCTCTTTCCCTTGGTTGACACGTTCTATGCTCTATTGATCCGAATAAGACTGTTCACACCTCGAAGCCTTCGCTGAGGTGCCATTTGTTTTTGGCGTGGCGCAGCAGCCCGGAGATGTCGAGGATCAAGGCGACGGTGCCGTCGCCGAGGATCGTCGCTCCGGAGAAGATCGTCACCTCGCGGTAGAGCCGCCCCAGCGCCTTGAGCACGGTCTGGTGGTTGCCGACCACCCGGTCAACGACCAGCCCGAGCTTGCCGCCCTCCAGCTCCACGATCACCACCCGCTCCAAGTCGGGGTCGGCCTCCGGGAAGTCGAAGACCTCGCGCAGCCGCAGGTAGGGCACCAGCGCGCCGCGGACGTCCACGACGTTCCGCCCGTTGTCGTCCAGGCGCTGCGCGCGGGTGAGCTCGATGGTCTCGCGCACCAGCGACAACGGGACGATGAAGAATTCTCTGTCGACCTCGACCATCAAGCCCTCGATGATCGCCAACGTCAAGGGCAGCGACAGGCTGATGGTCGTCCCTTTGCCGGGCTCGCTGGTCATGTCGATGGAGCCACGCAGCGCCTCCACCTGGCGTTTCACCACGTCCATTCCCACCCCCCGCCCGGAGACGCTCGACACCGTCCGCGCGGTGGAGAACCCCGGCTGGAAGATCATCTGGTGGAGCTCGTAGTCGGACACGCTGGCGTCCGCTTGCAGCAAGCCGCGCTCGACCGCCTTGGCGCGGATGGCCTCCACGTTCAAACCGCGGCCGTCGTCCTCGATCGCGATGACCACGTTGTCCCCCTGCTGCCGCGCGGAGAGGCGCAAGGTCCCCTTGGCGGGCTTGCCGGACGTGGCCCGCTCCGCGATGGTCTCGAAGCCATGGTCCATGCTGTTGCGCACCAGATGCAGCAGCGGGTCGCCAAGCTGGTCGATCACCGACTTGTCCATCTCGGTCTCGGCGCCTTCGATGATCAGCTCGACGTCCTTGCCGAACTCTTGGGAGAGGTCGCGGATGAGGCGGCGGTATTTGTTGAAGGTGTTCCCGATCGGCGTCATGCGGATGTTCAGGACAATGTCACGCAGCTCGGCGCTGAGGCTCTGGAAACTCTCCACGGCGGAGCGCAACCCCAACGTGGCGCCCTCGACCTCGGCGGCCGCGGTCAGCTGCGCCTGCAAGATCACCAGCTCCCCGACCAGATTGACCAGCTGGTCCAGCTTCTCCGAGGGTACCCGCAGGCTCTCGGCCATGGCATGGCGCTTGCCTTCGGCGGCGAGGGCGGCGGTTTCGGTTTCCATGACGTTCGCCGGGACGTTGGCGAGCTCCGCTGTCGGACCTTCTTCCTCCTCCAGGACAGGCTTTTGGCGTTGTTCCAGTTTCTCGATGGTCAGTTGACAGCTGCCTTCGACGAACATGAACACGTCTTTCACCGCGTTCTCTTCGGCGGCCGTCTCCACGTCGATCCGCCACTCCGGCCCTTCCGCGTCCTCCTCCGTCTCCAGCTCTTTGAAGTCGCATTCGCCTAGGCCGCGCAGGTCGTCCCACAGCAGTTCCAAGGCCCGCGGCACTTCCGCCAAATCTTTGTGGGGATTGAAGACGATGCGGAAATGGTTGAGGGCCGGGCTCTTGCCGTGAGTCGCCGCCTCGCCCTCCTTGAGCTCCGCGATGCAGGCGGCCGGAATGGAAAGCAGCGCGGCGAGCTCGTCCTTGTCCAGGGCGGTGGCGTAGAACACCCCCAGGGAGACGGGCTTGTCCAGCGTGTTGCCGCTCAGGCCGGAGACAGGCATGTCCAGCAACGACTCGGCCACGAACCCATGCTCCTCCAGGCGTTTGAACAGCGCCAGCGGCGTCATCCCCCCGGCGTTTTGCCAGGCGCGCATGTCGGGGAGCAGCAGGTGGAAGTGATGGCGGCAAGCGGAGGGAGCCGCCGACCACATCGAGTACGGCTTGACCTCGTCGGCCACCGCCAGGGAGGCTGGAACAGGGACGGGGGGCGGGGGGCGCTCCAACAGCGCCTCCAGGCGCGCCACACGGGCATCTATGTGATGCGCTTCGCTGTTGAAGAGGTCGCCAACCATTTTCCGGAGGTCGTCGATGCCGCCGAGCAGCTCGCCGACCACGGTGGCCGCCGGCATTTGCCCTTTGCGCAACCGGTCTAGCAGCGTCTCCATGACATGGCTCAGCGCCCCGACTTTATGCCAACCCAGGAACCCGGCCGAGCCTTTAACGGTGTGGATGGCGCGGAAGATCCTGTCGACGAGCTCTTTGTCCGCCTGCGCCGGGTTCTCCTCCAAAGTCAGCAGGTCGCCCTCGATGGCGGCGAGGTGCTCCAAGGACTCCGCCTTGAACTCCATCGACAATTCTTTGTCATTAAATTCCATAAGTTTGGCCTTCCATGCTCATTTCAGGCTGAAAACGATGTCGAGCCGCAAGAACCGGAACATCTTGACGATCTCCGCCGAGGCGTTGACTATCTCCAGATTGCCTCCCTCGAAGCGGGTGGTCTCCATCGCCAAGGCGCAGAGGGTGCTCAACGCCAAGCATTCCACGTCGCGGACCGCAGTGAAGTCGAAGACGAACTTCCGGGCCTTGTCGGCGAGGGCGCGCTCGAGGATTTCCTTGAGCTCCACCGCCAGCGTGTCGGTCAAATCCTTGCAGGGGCGGATGGTGAGTGTGTCGCCAGAGCGCGCCAGTTCGAACAGCCCCGCCGCCACGTCTGCCACTTGCCGGGCTGGGCAGGGCGCCCCATATTTCCCGAGGTCCTTGCGCAGCTCGTTCCCCATCGACTCGATCGCCTGGAGCCGGACGGCGCGGTTGTCCTCGATGGCTCTGCGGTGTTCCAACACCCGGCTCACGGCTCCGAGAATCTCCTCCGCGTCGATCGGTTTGTCCAAGAACTCGTCGCAGCCCAGGCGCAGCAGGTCGGCGAGCATCGGCTTGTCGCCGTAGCCGGTCACCACGATCACCGGCAAAAGCGGCAGGCGCTTCTTCGCCTCCTCGATCAGCTGCATGCCCGACAGCCGCGGCATGAGCATGTCGGTGACCAGCAGCAAGTCCTCCTCCAGACCGACGCCGTTGAGGAACGCCAGCGCCTCCGCTCCGTCCTCAAACCGCAAAGCCTCGTAGCCTTCCACCTCAAACGCCATGGCCATGCTCTCGCGCAGGTCGCGCTCGTCCTCGGCGATGACGATCGTCGGTTGAAGCCGTTCGTCGTTTCCAGCGCTCATGGTGGCGTCCCCTTTGGATACGAATGTCGTTGTTCGATACGGCTTTGGCTACAGCATCAACAGCGCCAAGGACAAGGCATGTAGCACCTAAAGGCTTTCTGCCCAAGGTGATGAGTGTTTTCGCCGCGCCGCAAGGCGGCGGCCAGGACGGCATGCGGCGGGATGGCGATCAAGCGTTTGTCAACAAAAGTTGATACCGCGTTGATGGGAGCCGGGGGCTGGATCTCAGTCGGGCTTGTGCCGGGTGAGGTGGTTGTTAAGCGCCTGGGGGGTGACGCCCAACATGCGGGCGGCCACGGCCTGGTTGCCGTTGGCCCGGCGCAGCGCCTCGGCGAACAGCAACCCCCGGGCTTCCTGCGGTGACGGCAGCATCGGCAGCGCACAGAACGGGTTGGCGTCAAGGGACGTTTGTGGCGAAGGCGACGACGCGGGCGCCGTCCCGCAGCGCCCGC